>Ga0190274_10000009_pt1 | contig 514771 bp, 446 predicted proteins | sample Popmic531T_FD_133002 | JGI IMG/M metagenome (GOLD analysis project Ga0190274, IMG submission 133002) | Populus adjacent soil microbial communities from riparian zone of Yellowstone River, Montana, USA - 531 T | ecosystem: Environmental > Terrestrial > Soil > Riparian zone | place: USA...
CCGGCTTTTGCCTCGTGGGCATTTGCCCGAGCCTCGCGGGCTCTTTCCCGCGGCTCTCGGGCTCTTACCCTTTGAACATGTACTCTTACCCGCGGCTCTCGGGAAACTTCCCGCGGCTCTCGGGAAACTTCCTTTGGCGCATGGGCTCTTACCCGGTGAGCGAATACTCCAAGCTGGAGGGGTGGTACCAACGAAAAAGACCCGGCCAAGGCCGGGTCTTTCGTCATCTGAAGGATTGGGGCGGGCCGGGTTTACAGGTCGGCCGCTTTGATGCTGGCGGTGAGCTGCATGATGACGGGCTTCATGACCTTGTCGAACATGCGCTCGTCGTCCACGCCGCCGCCGACGCCGAAGACCGAGACCTTGATGCTCGCCTCTTCCTCACGGGCCTCGTCAGCCCAGACGATCTCGCCGGTGCTGGTGTCGATCAGGCGGGCGTTCATCGCCGCCACGAACTTCTTCTTGCCCGCGGAGACGCCGAAGCCGCCGCCGCCGACGCTGGTGTTGCCGTACTCGGTCACCGCTCCCGTCAGGAGGTAGTTGACCCCCAGGAGCTTGCCGATGCGAACCGCGGTCGACGGGTCGACGTCGCCGGAGAGGCTGAGGTTCTTCTCCTGCATCAGGGCCTCGAGCTGCTCGCGCTCGACCACCCGGAACTTGCCGCTCTTGACCAGCTCGGTCACGAAGACGTCCTGGGCGGCCTCGGCACCCCCGCGGTACCACCACTGGTTGTCGGCCTTGTTTTTGAACTCGAGAACCGCGATACGCGGCTTGCTGCTCTTGTCGGCGGCGAACGCCACCGAAGCCACCACCAGCACCAGGGTGGCACAGAGAGCGAGAGACAGGATGCGCTTCATGAGCATGGACCTCCTTGCTACGCGGGATTTGATTCCCTTGTTGTATCCCGATTGGGCCCCTCTTCCGCAACGCGCGCAGCCACACCTCGATGAATGTCGCGTGCTGGAAGCCGGAGCTGTCTATTCTACTACGACTTCGACGATTCCGGTCGGTCGCGCTCCAGCTCCTGAGCGTCGACGACGCAGAGCGCCGCCATGTTGACAATGTCGCTCACCTCCAGCCCCCCCTGGAGGACGTGGACCGGCTTGCCCAGCCCGAGCAGGATCGGCCCAACGGCTTCGGCGTTGGCCAGCCGCCAGATCAGCTTGTAGGCGATGTTGGCCGACTGCAGCTCGGGGAAGATCAGGACGTTGGCCGGCTCCCTGAGGCGGCTCCAGGGGTAGCTCTCCTTGAGGATCCCCTCGAAGACCGCGGTGTCCGCCTGCATCTCGCCGTCGATCTCCAGGTCGGGATCGAGCTCCCGCACAATCTCGGTGGCGCGCCGCACCTTCCGCGCGGACGGATGTTTGTTCGAGCCGAAGTTGGAGAACGAGAGCATGGCTACCCGCGGCACGACGCCGAACCGGCGGGCGAGCTCGACGGTGAGGAGCGCGATCTCGGCCAGCTCTTCGGGCGTCGGATCGATGTTGACCGTGGTGTCGGCCAGGAACAGGAGCCGGTCCTGGACGATCAGCATGTAGGCGCCGGAGACCCGCCGGACTCCCGGGCGCGTGTCGACGATCTGGAGCGCCGGCCGGAGGGTCTCCGGATAGGACTGGGTCAAGCCCGAGATGAGGCCGTCGGCGTCCCCGGCCTCGACCATCATGGTGCCGAAGTAGTTGCGCTGGCGCATCAGCTTGCGCGCCTCCTCCAGGGTGATGCCGTCGCGGCGGCGCTTCTCGTGGAGGCGCCGCGCATAGGGTTCCAGACGGTCGGAGCTCTCCACGGCGAGAACCGTCACCTTGGACTCCGCCAGGTCGAGCGCCCGCATCCGCTCGGCGACGCGGTCGCGGCGGGCGAGAAGGATCGGATGCGCGATGCCTTCGTCGGCCAGGATCTTGGCGGCGCGCAGGGCCTTGTCGTGCTCCCCCTCGGGGAAGACGACCCGCTTGGGATGGCTCCGGGCGCGGTCGAGGACTCCGCGCATCAGCTCGAGCCGGCGCGAGATCAAGGTTTCGAGGCGGCGGTGGTAGGCGTCGAAGTCCTCGATGGACACCTGCGCCACGCCGCTCTCCATGGCGGCCCGGGCGACCGCCGGCGGCACGCGCAGGAGGACCCGGTAGTCCACGGGCTTGGGGATCAGGTACTCGCGGCCGAAGGCGAGCTCGGTGAGGCCGTAGGCCTTGAGGACGCCGTCCGGCACGTCCTCGCGGGCCAGCCCGGCCAGGGCGTGCACGGCGGCGAGCTCCATGGCGCTGTTGATGTCCGTCGCCCGGACGTCCAGGGCCCCGCGGAAGAGGAAGGGGAAGCCCAGGACGTTGTTGACCTGGTTCGGGTAGTCGCTGCGGCCGGTCGCGACAATGGCGTCCGGCCGCGCTTCCCGGGCCTCTTCGTAGCCGATCTCGGGATCCGGGTTGGCCATGGCGAAGACGAGCGGGTCGCGCGCCATGGCGCGGAGCATGTCGCCGGTCACGACGCCCCCCACCGAGAGGCCGATGAAGACGTCGGCGCCGGTCAAGGCCTCGGTCAGGCTGCGGAGGTCGGTCTGCGCGGCGAGCTCGGCCTTGTAGGGGTCCATGGCTTCCGTCCGCCCTTCGTAGACCACCCCGTGGCTGTCGCAGAGGATCAGGTTCTCGCGGCGCGCGCCGAGCTCGAGATAGAGATGGGCGCAGGAGAGAGCGGCGGCGCCGGCACCGGAGAAGACGATCCGCACATCCTCGATCTTCTTGTCCACCACGTGAAGGGCGTTGAGCAGGGCCGCGCCCGAGATGATGGCGGTGCCGTGCTGGTCGTCGTGGAAGACCGGGATGCTCATCTCGGCCTTGAGACGGCGCTCGATCTCGAAGCACTGGGGGGCGCGGATGTCCTCCAGGTTGATCCCGCCGAAGGTCGGCTCCAGGAGCTTGACGGTGCGGATGAAATCCTCGGTGTCCTCGGTGGCGACCTCGATGTCGAAGACGTCGATGTCGGCGAAGCGCTTGAAGAGGACCCCTTTGCCCTCCATGACGGGCTTGCCGGCGAGAGCGCCGATGTTGCCGAGGCCGAGCACGGCGGTACCGTTGCTGATCACCCCGACCAGGTTCCCCTTGGCCGTGTACTGGTAGGCCAGGAGCGGGTCCTTCTCGATCTCCTTGCAGGGAAAGGCGACGCCGGGGCTGTAGGCCAGGGAGAGATCCCATTGCGTGGCGGTCGGCTTGGTGGGGACGACCTGGATCTTTCCTTTGCGTCCGCGGGCATGGTATTCGAGGGCGTCCTCACGGCTGATCTTCTTCATGGTGGTCCAGATCGTAGCAGCCCTCGAATCGGGTACGCTTTCTCCATGATCGTCGTAACCGAACAACATACCTGGCGCTTCATCACGCAACCGGACCACGCGGCCTTCGCCGCCGAGCTGCTGTCGCTCTGGCGCGCGGACGGCGTACCCGACCATCCGCGTCGCGCCGAGCTCCTGTTCGCCGTGCGCGAGCACGACAACGGCTGGCGGGAGGAGGATGCGGCGCCGCGCTGGAACCCTGAACGGCGCCGGCCGCACGATTTCCTCACCATGCCGCGCCCGGCGCGCATCGAGGTCTGGGAGCGGGGCGTCTCGCGATTCGCGGGAGAGCATCCGTACGCAGCGCTCCTGATCACCCGCCACGCCCGGCGCCTCCACCGCGACCGCAGCGGCGCGGAGGAGTGGCAGGCGCTGCTGGAGACGCTCGACGAGCTCGAGCGGGGGCTCGCCGAAGCGACCGGAGCCACGGAGGAGGAGATCGCCGCGGACGACCGGCTGCTCGACCGGGCGGACGCACTCTCCCTCTCCGCATGCAGCGGATGGATGGACCCCTTCGAGCTGCACGGGACCCACGCCCGGCTGCTCGAGGGCTCTCTCCAGCTCGATCCCTTCCCGCTGGCCGGCGCGACGACCTTCCGGATCCCCTGCAGGCGCGTCGCGGCCTGCGACTATGGCGGCGACGCGGCTCTCGGCGGCGAGCTCGCCGCCGCACGCTGGACCGAGCTGACGATCCGGGTGGCTCCTCTCACCCTCTGATCAGGAGTCCGGCCGGTCCATGCCGGCCAGCACGACCTGCTCAAAAACGCTGCGATAGAGAACGAGGATGTCCGCGAAAACCCGCGCGAACGCCTGGTCCGTGGTCGTCGACAGCAACGCGCTCCCCTTCAAGACCAGGGACGGCAGATAGAGGGGCTCGTCCGGGCTCGCACCCAGGGAGCCGGCCTCCTGCCCCCCTTGGCCGAGGCCGGCAGCCCGCTGATCCACCAGATAGAGCGTGTAGAAGAACTCGAAGTGCCCGACCTCCAGGGCCTTCAGCACCTTCTCCAGAGAGTCCAGCTTGGGGAGCTCTTTGCCATTCTCGTACTTCGAGAGCTGGCTCTTCCCGATTCCCGCTTCGCGGGCGACGCGCGCCTGGCTCTTGCCGCGCAGCTCGCGAAGCAGACTGAGGGTCCTGCCCAGATTGACGAACATGCCCATGCGTAAAATGTATCGGCAGGCGCACGCGCGGCGCAAGCGTAAACATCTCTATCCACAACACTTAGGGTCGAGAAGACGGAGCTTCTTCCGGACATCCCGCCACGCTGGGCGAAACGCCCCGCCCGAAAGCGTGCTCGGTCTCGAATGAGGAGATGCCGGAGAGGGCTCCCGGCGATCTGTACGAAAAAGACAGGTCAGCGGGTCTTGCGACGGCGGGACGGCCGCTTGGACGAGCGGCCCTTGGGCTGCGGCGGCATGTCCCCGGAGCTCTCGACGGGCTCCGGCGGCGCGGTCTTGGAGACGACCCGGAACAGGATCACCAGCTCGCCGAGCTCGATGGACCCCTGCGCCACCGGCTGCGGCTGGAGGAACGCGGCGCTGACGAAGGCCTGGACCTGCTTCAGGGCACGGCGGACGTCCTCCGGCCAGTCGTCACCGATCGCGGCCGGAGTTGTAGCGCCTCCCGATCGTTCGACCGCCTCGGCTTCCGCCTCGACCAGCTCGTACCGGCTGAAGAACTCGCGCCGGCTCACCCCTTGCGACACGAGGATCTTGGACAAAGTCGAGAGCGTCGCCTCCTGCCGGGCGTTCTCGATCCTGGAGAGCTGGCCGCGCCCTAGGCCAGCTTCCTGGCTCAGCTCCTCCAGAGTTTTATCCCGCTCTTTCCGCAAGCGGCGGAGCGTCTCTCCGATATAGGCGAACAGATCCACGTGCCGAATCTATCCGGAGGAAGCGCCGCGATCAAGCTTAAGTCCTTTCCATGGAATGCATTGCGGTCCGATCTATATTTTCTTACGGGGAGATATGTTTCCGTTGACGGAAATTCTCGAATCAAATAAAGGTGGAAAAAGAAAGAAAAGTTGCCGCCCAAATGGATTTCCAGAGAGATGACCAGGCTCGATTGCACACCGCTCGCCCGTTGCGTTACCCTCAACCGATGTCGCAAGCCCAGGCAGGAAATGCAGGCACGGGGCCGGAGGTGTCAGCAGACACGCTGCGGATCCTGATGCCGTCTTCCCTCGGACCGATCGGCGTCGAGCTCACCGGGACCGCGGTGACTCTCCTGCGGTTCGAGCCGTCCGGGCCCGAGCTCTCGACCTTCACCCCCCTGCACCGGATCGACGGCTCGGACCTCATCGACGAGGTCTTCGGCCGTCTCTCCGAGTATTTCGCGGGAGCGCGCCGCAAGCTCGATCTGGCCCTCGACCTCGGCCCGTTCGGTGCGAGTCCCCAGACGCGCCGCGTCCTCAAGGAGACCGCCCGCATCCCGTACGGCAAGACCCGCACCTATCAGGTGCTCGCCGAGGCTGCGAAGGTGCCCGAGGGAGCCTGCCAGGTCATGGCCATCCTGGGCGAGAACCCCCTGCCCATCCTCATCCCCTGCCACCGGGTGGTGACCGATCCTCTGCACATCGGCGGCTACATCGGCGGTCCCGAGCGGAAGCGCTGGCTTCTGGAGCTCGAGCAGCAGGGGGCAGAGCTTCTCTGAACGCGAATCTGGCCGGCGGGGTGGAAGGGGCGGAGCTACCCGGGGTCGACGAGCTCAGCCCCTTGAGGCCACTCTCCCTTGAGGAACGCGTCGGCAGCGGCGAGGAACTCCTGCGGCCGCTCGATGTAGGGATGGTGCCCGGCGCCCTCGATCGCCAGGAAGCGGGCGTCCGGCGCGCTGGCAGCCCACGCCCGCGAAGCCTCCACCGGCACCAGGTCGTCCGTCCCCTGGAGGACCAGGACGGGGACGTCCAAGGCGGCCAGGCGCGGCCGGAAGTCCCAATTCCCCATCTTCGGGATGATGTGATCGAAGTAGAGCGGGACGGCGCGCTGCGGCCACTCGTTGGGGAACGAGCAGACGTCCGCCACCGGAAAATGCGAGATCGCGGACAGCTCTCCCATCTGGGCCGGCAGCAGGAACTGGGTGAACCAGACCCGGCAGAAGGTCGCGGGGTCCTCCTGATCGATCCCCTCGCGCCGCAGCTCGTCGAGCCGCGCCATCCCCGGCGGATAGATCAGGTCCTCGGCTGCCAGTGTCTCCTGCGCCCACTCGCCCGGAACGTACGGGGTGATCGGGCAGACCAGCAGGAGCCGGTCGACGCGGCCCGGGTTGTCCAGGGCATAGGAGGCGGCGATCGCCGCATGGTAGGACGACCCCAGGATGGTCATGCGGTCGAGGCCGAAATAGCGCCGGATCGCCTCGAGGTCCTCGACGTCCTCCTCCAGGCTGAGCTGGCGGGAGTCGGTGACGGTGCTCGACCGGCCGCGGCTGCGCGGATCGTAGAAGACCAGCCGGCGCCCCTCGGCCAACGGCTGCAAGGGCTCCCACAGCCAATTGGCGTTAGGGACGACAACGGTCTCCGCCCCTTCTCCCAAGATGCGGTAGTAGAGGTGGAGCCCCGGCCGGACGAACGCGAATCCCTCACTGCTCTTCATCGCCACCTTGAAGCAGGAGGGGCAAGCATATCAGACCCTCGCCCCGGTCCGGCTGCCGCGCTCAGTGGCTCCGGATCGCCTTGACCAGGTCGCTCTTGTTCATCTTGCTGCGGCCCGGGATCTTCAGCTCGCTGGCCTTGTTGCGCAGCTCCTGCACCGAGCGGGCCTCCAGCGACCGGTTCGGATTGCCGGTCCCCTGGGTGGTCTTGTTGGGAGTCCTCCCCTCCTCGCGGCGGCCCTTGTTGACGGTGCGGGCGGCGATCTCCTCGGCCCGCTTCTCGGGCATCCCGCGCTCCTCGGCGCTCTCCTTGATGTGCTCGTACTTGCGCTCGTCCTTGTTGCTCCAGGCAGATGGCATTGCATGTCCTCCTTCAGGTTGCGGCGGCGGCCTCCATCAACTGCGGCTGCTGCACCCCGACCGGGAGCTCGACGACCCGCACCGTGGGCCCGTTCGGCCAGAGCTTTTGCAGGAGGTGGAGGCTGACGTTGTAGACCGGTACTCCCGCCGCGGTCTTCCCCTCGGGCTGTCCACGGTGGGCATGGCCGTGGAACACCACGTCCACGTTGTAGCGATGGAGAGGCTCCTCCAGACGGCTGCAGCCAAGGAAGGGGTAGATCTCCAGCGGCTCCCCCTCCACGGTGGCGGCGATCGGCGAGTAGTGGAGCAGCGCGACGCGCGGCCGGTGACGCAGCCGGGCCAGCGCCGACTCCAGCTTCAGCGCCTCGTTGACCGCCTCGTGGACGAAGGCCTTGATGATGTCCTCGCCCCAGGGGCCGAGCGCGCGCTTGCCGAAGCCGCCGGCGAACCCCTTGATGCCCGCGAACCCGACGCCGTGGACTTCCGTCGCGTCGCCGTCCAGCACCTGGATGCCGCTGTCGCCCAGGATTTTCTTGATCTCCTCCTGCTTGCCCCCTTCGTAATCGTGATTGCCGAGCACGGCGATCACTGGAACCCCCACCGAGGAGTGCACCTCGCGGGCGAGCCCCTTGGCCTCCTCGGGCAGGCCGTGATCCGTCAGGTCGCCGCCGAGCAGCAGGACGTCACACGCGCGTCCAGCCTGGTTCAGCATCTCGCGCAGGCTCGGCTCGGGGTACTTCGTATAGTGGAGATCCCCGATCGCGCCGACCCGGACCTTGTCTTTGTTCGCTGGCTCCATGCGTCTCCCTCCCCGGTCCTTCGTTCGTCCGACACGACGGCAAGACCCGTGCCAGGAACCGGTTGCAGCTTGACCTTGGTATGCGGTTTGCTCTAGGCCGACACATGATCGAAACACTGGCATCCCCGGCACAAGAGCTATCCCAAGAGACGATCGACTTCTATCGCAAGGCGATGGAGACGATGCAGCAGGCCGGGATTCCGTTCCTGGTCGGCGGCGCCTACGCCTACGCCCGCTATACCGGAGTCGTCCGGCACACCAAAGACTTCGACGTGTTCATCCATCCCCGCGACTTCGAGCGCACCCTGGAGGCCTTGGCCAAGGCCGGCTACCCGGTCGAGCGCAATTTTCCGCACTGGCTCGGCAAGGCCTGGCGCGGTGAAGGGGCTGAGGATTTTGTTGACGTGATCTTCAGCTCAGGCAATGGGATCGCCCGGGTCGACGGCCGCTGGTTCGAGCACGCCGTCGACGAGGAGGTCCTCGGCAAGCCGGTGAAGCTCTGCCCGGCCGAGGAGATGATCTGGTCCAAGTCCTTCATCATGGAGCGTGAGCGTTTCGATGGCGCCGACGTGGCCCACCTGCTGCACTGCCGCGCCGACGAGATGGATTGGGAACGGCTGCTGAGCCGCTTCGCCGGCGAGCACGGCCGCGTGCTCCTCGCGCACCTGCTCCTCTTCGGCTACATCTACCCGCACCAAGCGGGCCTCATCCCCCGCCATGTGCTCGACACGCTCCTCGAGCAGGCGAAGGCCGATGCGAGCAGGCCGGCGGAGGAGCGCCTCTGCCGGGGGCCGATCCTCTCGCGAGGCCAGTATCTGATCGACCTCGAGGAGTGGGACTATCGTGACGCCCGCCTGAAGCCGCAGGGCAACATGACCGAGGAGGAGGTGGAGATCTGGACCGAGGAGGCCCGGAAGGAGGCGAAGCGGCAGATGGAGAAGGGACACTGAAGCCGGGCTACTCCCCCGGCGCCCACCCCTCCGGGGCCATCTCGAACGCCGCAAACTCGAAGGCCGGCGCCACCGTGCAGCCGACCAGGGCCCAGCCGCCCACGGCCCGGGCGGTCTGCCAGGCGCCGCCCGGCACCACGACCTGCGGCCTTTCCCCCGCCGTCAGGTCGGAGCCGAGGCGCACGGCCTCGACGCTCCGGCCTTCGGGTGAGAGGGTGAGGTCCACCGGCGCTCCCGCGTAGTGGTGCCAGACCTCGGCCGCGTCGCGCACCCGGTGCCACGCCGAGACCTCGCCATCGCGCAGCAGGTAATAGATCGCCGTCGAGAGACCACGCCCACCGTCGCCGGCCGGATCGCGAAACGTCTCGCGGAAGAAGCCCCCCTCGGGATGCGGATGGAGGCCCAGGAGCAGAGTCACCTGCTCGGCCGTCATTCCGGCGCGATCTCCCAGCGGACCGTCACGCTCGCCGAGATCCCGACCTGACCGGCCGAGACGGGCGTGTCGGCCATGGCCGCGGACTCCATGGCAACGCGGCCCCGGAGGAACGGCTGCGGCATGACCGCGACACCCCCCTCGGCGACCTCCAGGATGCGGACGAGGCGGACCTTGAGGGCGCGCGCCAGGGCGTCGGCTTTGACGCGGGCCTCCTCCACGGCGTTCGTGAGGGCTTCGGCGCGCGCCTTACGGTCGTCGCGCAGGCCGAACATCACCCCTTCGAGCCGGTTGGCGCCCGCGCCCAGGCCGGCATCGATCACCGGGCCGACCTTGTCGAGCTGCTCCACCTGGATCGAGACCACGTTGGAGGATTGATAGCCCACGATCCGGGGTTCCTGGGGCTCGCGGTCCGGCCGGCCCTGCCCGTACACGGGGCCGAGATTCAGCTCCGACGTCTGGATGCGGTCGGCGGGGATGCCGAGCTTGCGGACCGCCTCCAGGATGGCGCCGGCGGTCCGGTTCACCTGGTCCTGGGCATCGCGGGCGGTGGTCGCCTGGGCGGAGACGCCGAGACGGACGGTCGCCTCGTCCGGAGCGACCCGGGACTCGCCATTGGCGGAGACGGTCAATACGGGCACGAGCGGCTGTTGCATGGTCGCCTCCTGGGCGGCGACGGGCAGAGCCGCGAGAAATGACAGACACACGACGGCGAGCGGAGCCAAGCTGGATCGGTTCATCCGGTCCTCCCTTCCGGCACCAGTATATGCAGGTCCGGGAGGGAGGAGCGGCGCAACCGACCTCGCGCTCAGGCGTCGCCGCGGGTGAAGTCCCCTGCCCGGCTGGCCTGCGCAATCACCTGCTTCTCCTTGGCTGCGGCTGCCGCCTGCTGCGCCGCGTACTCCCGCTCGACCCTCTTCGCATACTGGTAGCGCAGAGCGTAGCTGTAGATGTTCAAGGCGACGCTCAGGACGACCAGAATGAGGCCCCACGTCCATGCGGCCGAGGTATCGAACTGAAAACCCAGGACGTGCGCCACGCGACCGAAGAGCTGCGCAGGGTCCGGGAGCAACGCGATCACGCCATCGACAGTGTCGGTCGACGGCTGGTCGCTCAGCAGCAGGGCTGCGCCCGTGGCGCCCGAGCCGATGCTCGCGGCCTGGGCGGCGCCCGAGCCGGGGGGCATCCAGGGATCCGGCTTGGGCTCGGCGAGAGTTTCATCCGGAATGAAGTTTGTCTGATCAGGCATCATTCTTCTCCCTCTTCGAGCTGCATTTCAATGAAAGAGCCGCCGAGGAAACGGCTCGCTGTGCGCGTATGCTTCTTATCGGCGCTGCCGGAAGCCATCTGTTACACCGCTCAACGCAGATCTCCACTCAGGATGAACGGAGCCCACCGGTAGGGCTCGTCTCCAGCCTCGATGCGTTCGATCTTGGCTCGGCGGAGCGCTTCGGCTTTCGTCCCCCCGTCTCCCCAGTGACGATAGAACGCGGTCATCAGGTCCGGCGTGGACCGATCGGAGACCGGCCAGAGGCTGACCAGCAGACTCCGAGCCCCGGCATAAAAGAAGGCGCGCGTCAGCCCGACCATGCCTTCACCGGTTACCTGCTCTCCGAGCGCGGTCTCACAGGCGGACAGGGTGACCAGATCGGCACTCAGCCGGAGATTGAAGATCTCGTAGACCTGCAGCAGCCCGTCCTGCCCGGAGGAGGGATCACGCGTCAGCATCAGCCCCGAGAGTTGCGGTCGATCCTCATCCACGAAGCCATGGGTGGCGAAATGGATCCGTTTGGCGGTCTCGATCAGCGGATTCGTTTTGACGTTCGCTTCGGTGGCATTCTCGCGTAGGTAGAGCGTGACCTCGCTCGGGAGGTAAAGGTCGGCGATGGCGGTCACCTCACGACCAGACCCTGGAAGCTCCGGCGCCGTCCAGGGGCGAGCCGGGCCACGCACCGGGGCGGACGCGACCTCGGCCGCGGGGTAGATCGGATCACCGAAGGCGATGAGCCTCTTGGGTACGGGAGCGTCGGCCCGGGGAGCCGGCCGCTGCTCGCGCAGGCCATCGAGAACGCTCGCCGAAGGCACGTACGAGATCGCGTGATCGCGGAGCAGGTAGGCAAGATTCCTGTACGAAGTCCCGCGTGCAGGCTCGGTCAGCAACACTTCGAAAGGAACCAGAGAAAGCGGACCGTCCGGCGAGATCAACAGGTTCGGCGTGCCCGACAAGTGCGCGACCGCGGGTTCGAGAAGAGCGCTGTAAAGGTCGCTGGCCGCCATCTTGAATCGTCCGAGAGCAAGAACCCCCGGCTTCTCCAGAGCTGTCCGGACCTCCTGGGCCTTCCTTTCGAGCACATCCGCCGGGGGCAGGCGATACGTGGAAAGTCTGTCGTGAGTCACCACGAAGAGAAACGATGCTTCGCGGCCCACGAAATATTCGAGAAGGGCCGTGCGCTCATCCAGCAGCAGTCCCTGGATCTGGGCGAGCCGCAGCGGCGTCGGGTAGCGGACCTCGGCATAGCGGGGATGCTTGAGCCGGATCTCCTCTTCGAGCCGCTCCATCTCCTCCCCGACTTCATCGAGTTGAGCCTGTAGGCCGGCAGCTTTACCGCTCTCCGGATCGCGAGAGAGGATGTCGCTGAGTCTCTCCTGAATCCACGACAGGCGAGTCCCCAGCTCAGATTCCCGCTGTTTGAGCTCGGGCGCGATTCCCTCCTGCACGTCGATGCGGCCCTCGGCGATCAGATCGAGCAAGCCCCGGGCACGAGCCCGTTCGCTGGCTTCCAGGGCCGCCGCCGCATGGCCGCGGCCGGGCTCCTCGTCCTCCAGCCGCATCAGCAGGTCGATGTACAGCTCATACCAGGCCCGCTTGGAAGCCAGGAAGGTGACGCGCAGCTTCTCGCTCACGACCCGGCTCCTCACGGATTCGATCATCTGGAGCGCTTCCTCAGCGCGGCTCAGGGCCTGACGAAGGCGGCCACGCTGCCGATCGAGAGCCGCCCAGCGGTACAGGCAGGCAGCTTCCAGATTCTGATTGCCCACCTGGCGGCCGAGGGAGAGCGATTCTCCATAGGAGGCCTCCGCCCGGTCCAGATCCCCGAGGGCCTGCCAAGCTCTGCCCATCTCGAAGAGACTCTTCGCCTCCCCGGATCGATCCCCATTCTTCCGGCGGAGGGTCAATTCTTCTTGCAGGAGCTGCATTCCCTCCTGGGCACGGTTCAGGGTGACGTACGCGACCCCGGTGAAGCCCAAAGACTGAGCGATCCCGGAAGGGACGCTCTTCTGACGCGCCAGAGCGAGAGCCTTCTGGTAATAGCGGATCGCTTCCTGGGAATCCCCTCTCAAGTACGAGAGCCAGCCGATGCCGTTCAGAATGCGGATTTCGAGCTCGGGATTTTTGCCGCCGAACAGCTCGAGGGCTCGCTCGTAGGAGCGCCGGGCCTCCTCCAGGTCGCCTAGATCCTGGTAGGTCGAGCCCAGGTTGTACAGCGCCTGAGCCTCCATCTGATCATTCCCAGACTGCTCGTACAGGCCACGCGCCTGTTGCAGGCTGGCGACCGCCTCTCCCAACTCGCCGCTGTAGCGCTGGAGGTTGGCCATGGTTTGGAAGACCGAGGCCTCATTCCCCTCTCCTCCGGGCGTCCGGCTCAGATCCAGGGCTCGATCGCGGCAGGCCAGAGCCTTCTCTTTTTCGCCGCGCCCCTGGTACACGCTGGCCAAAGCCAGGAGGGTATTCAGCTCTCCCTCGACATCTCCGGACTGATGGCGTAGCGGGAGTGCCTCGGAGAGATAACGGAGCGCCTGATCGAGATCCTCGCGGTTCCGGTAGATGATGCCCATTCCATAGAGGGATAGCCCCTGTCCTCGGAGGTCGCCGAGCTGCTTCCAAAGGGTCAGCGCCTGCTCATAGTGTTCGAGCGTCTGCGTGGAATCGCCGAGCGCCAGCGAGGCCGCCGCCAGGTTATTGTGCGAATGCGCCTGTCCTTTCAGGTATCCGGCGCTCCCTGAGAGCTCCAGAGCTTGCTGAAAAACGTCGCGCGCGGCCGTGACCTCAGATAGCAAGAGCTTGGTGATTCCGGCCTCATTCAGCGCATCGATCTGCTCGTGGATCTCCCCGGCGGCGGCCCACAAGCTGGCGGCTTCTTCCAAGGCAGAACCCGCCCTTCTCAGGCCCTGCTCATCGTTCTTGCGACGCAGCCGCCAAACCTCGGAGATTCTCTCCTGGGCGGCAGCTCTCTCGGCGTCCCCTGACCCTGCGGGGTGCCGCGCAACGAGCGCCACTCGGTAGGCGCCCGGAGCGGCCTGCGGATGCCGCGCCTCCACGACAAGCCGCAGTTCCCCAGTGGCCTGAGCGATGACCGCCAGGACTTCCTTATCCTGAAGCCCGTCCAGATGATCCGTCGAGAACAGGGTCGCTCCATCCGGTCCGAGCAGGGTCGCGACAACATCCACCCCCACCTGCTCGATCTCCAAACGGACGTACCAGCCGGCCTCCGCCGCCACCCGAAGCTCCTGCCGCTCTCCGCCGCCGAGCACCCTCTCCACCGGTGTCCCTTCCTTCAGAAGAGGCGTCTGCGGAGCCGGAGCGAGGCCGGCCTTCGGCATGGCACGCGACACTGGAGCGCAGGCCAGACAGAAGAGCAGAAGACCCAATGAGGGCGAAAGGACTTGGCGGCCCCCGGACGGAGTTGAAAAGGACTTTACGGACAGGAGCTTCAATCGGGGCTCCAAAAGTGGTCTGGACAACCATCTTAGCCCAGATCGAAACAGATCGACTGCATCGAAATCTGTCTATCGAGGATAGGATTTAGAAGATGGCGACCGAAGATCAGGACATGGCAGCCCGCTTTCTTCGGGGCGAGACGGATGCGGTAGGCACCGTGGACGGGTGGATCGCGCGCGCCGCCTGGCCCTACCAGCGGCGCCTGGCCAACCGGTGGGACGACGTGCTCCAGGATATCCGCCTGGAGATCACCCGGCTGCTCAGCCAGGGGAAGTTCCGCGGCGAGTCCAGCCTGCGCACCTATCTCTGGCGCGTGATCAACCACACCTGCCTCGACCAGATCCGCTCCGAGGGCAAGCGCCAGTGGACCGATCTGGAGGAGATCGAGAAGGGCACAGCCGGGCCGCCTCCCGAATCGCCGCCGGCGCGGCAGGAGGAACGGGACCTGTTGTGGCGCGTCCTCCAGCGGGCCTCGCGCGACTGCCGCGACATGTGGCGCATGATCCTGGCGGGGCTCTCCTACCGCGACATGAGCGTGCGCCTCGGCGTGGCCGAGGGCACCCTGCGCGTGCGCGCCTTACGCTGCCGGGAGAAGGCTCTCGCCCTCCGCGTCGAGCTGCAAGGCCCTCCTTTGACACCTCGCCGTAACGCCGAAGCGTCTTCGACGCCTAATCAGGTTGAGGAGGCGAACGGATGATCTCCAATTGCGATGACGTGCGAGGGATGCTCCCTTGGCTACTTAACCGCACACTGAATGAAGATGAACGGCGCGAGGTCCTCGCGCACCTGGCCACCTGCGAGACCTGCCGCCAGGACCTGGCGGACACCCGGTTGGCCGCCGAGATCTTCGACCAGCACCCGCCCGCGGAGGCGATCCTGGCGTTGGCCTGGGACGAGACGCCCCAGGGCATCGACCCCGTGCTCCTGGAGGAGCACCTGGCGAGCTGTCCCCGCTGCGCCGCCGAGCTCGAGCTGGCGCGGACGAGCCGACGGCTCGAAGAGGACGACCGGATCGTCCCTCTGACGCGGCGGACCACCTCGGCGCCGGCCCTCGCACCAGCCAAAACCACCGGCTGGCGCGGCTGGAAGGCCGCCGCTCTCGCGGCGGGCCTGGCCGGCGTGGTGGCGTCCGCTGGATGGCTTCAAACCGCCGGGCGGGTCGAGACCCTGGAGGAGCGGCTCGCCGAGCGGACGGCGGCCCCCGCGCCGCCGGCGGCGGGCGGCCAGGCTCCAGCTCCAACCGGTGTATCCGGAGAAGACGTCCGGGCGCAACAGCTCGCGGCGGAGCTGGAGAAGCGGCTGGCGGAGATGGAAGCGCTGCGTGCCCAGGAGAAGGAGCTGCGCGAGCGGGTCGATCAGCTCGCTGAGGCGCGGCCGGCCACGCCCGCTCCCCAGGTCATCTCCCAAGCATTGACCGTCATGCCAAGCGCTGACGTGGTCCGCGGCGGCGGGCCTCCTGACAAGTCCGATATCCAGGCGCGGGAGTCCTCTGTCCTTCTCCTCAACGCCAGCCATGACGAAACCCACCGGGAACACGCGGTGGAGATCTTGGATGCCTCGGGGAAGGTCGCCTGGAGTGCCACCAGGCTCCCACGCGATCCGGAGAACCCTCTGTACACCCTTGTCCTCCCCGCCGGTGCCCTGCCCGTGGGGTCCTACACGATCCGCGTGTATGGATTGACGAGCGGCAAGCGCGAGCCCGTGGAGAGCTACTCGATTCGGGTGCGCTGATTACGGCACGAACTCTGCAGCGATTCAGGGCATGAGAAAGGAATACCTCATGCCCAAGTTCCGTCCACCGACTTTCAGAGCGATCGTCATCCTGTCAGCCCTCGGGGTGACCGCCGCAATCGCCGCCACCGCCGCCCAGCTCAGCTTGCCGCTGCAGCTCACGGCGTTCGCCGTCAACCTCTCCGCAGAACAGCCGGCGGCCCAGGCCGAAACGGTCCAGATCAACATCGAGCGGTGGTCCACCGAGGCCGAAAAGGAGGACCTTCTGGGCACCTTGCGCAAGGGCGGGCCGGACGTGCTGCTGGCGTCTCTGCAAAAAATGTCGCGCGTAGGCTACATCCGGACGCCCGACAGTGTCGGCTGGGATCTTCACTACGCCCAGACGATGCCTACCGATGACGGCGGGCAGCGCCTCGTGATCGCGACCGATCGCCGGATCTCCTTCTGGGAGATCTACAACAACACGCGGTCGACGAACTATCCATTCACCATTATCGAGATCCACCTCGACAAGAACGGCAACGGAGAAGGCCGCATGTCGCTGGCCACGCGGGTCGTCCCGGGAGCCGACGGCAAGAGCCTGGAGCTCGAGAACTACTCCGCCCAGCCGGTGCTTCTCAAGAGCGTCAAGATCCAGACGAAATGAGCCGCCGGGCCACCGCGCCATAGATCGCCCTCGTCGCCGGGTCCTGCAGAAAGGCGGCGACGCCCAGGTTCCCTCGTTTCCAGCGCTTGTCGAGGCCGAGGACGATCTCCGCCGTATCCCGGGCTCCGACTTTCCCTGGCAATGTAAGGGCCTTCTCCAGGCGGCGCACCACGTAGTCGTTGTGGAGGGTCCTGGAGGCGTTCTCTCCGGCGCCGACCCGCGTCTCCAGCCCGGTCTCCCAGACGGCGACCCAGAGGTCGAGGTTGCCCGCGGCTGCCTTCTCCATCTCGGCGCCGACCCGCACGCGCAGGCGGTCCTCCGCACCGGCGGGAGCGGTCTCCAGAGTCACTCGCCCGGCCGGAGCGGTGGCGAGGGCGGCGGCGATCTGCTCCCGGACCACCTTCTCCTGCGAGCCCACGCATTCGGTCTTGCCGTTGACCACGAGCTGCGGCGTGTAGATCCGGTTCGACCGGAAGCTCCGCCCGTACTCGCGCTGGCGCTCCGACCAGCGCGGCGAGGCGAAGGGGTCCTGCCAGCCGATGTAGTCCCAGTAATCCACATGAAACGACAGGGGGATCACCCGGTCCTTCAGCCCGCCATCCTGGGCCAGGCGGGTCAGCAGCCGGTCGGCCGGTGGGCAGCTCGAGCACCCCTGCGAGGTGAACAGCTCCAGGATGACCGGTCCACCGGCGGGTGGAGCGGACTTTTGAGGGGCCGCGTCTCCGGCGGACGAGAAGAAAGACAAGGCGCAGAGACCGGCAAGGAACGGGATCGCGAAGAGGACCTTGGTGCTCATGACCAAGGATACGTCAATCGAAGGCCGGGTAGTTTTCAAACCACTTGCGCGGCCGCAGGATCTTCCAGTCACGCTTGCCGTCGGCCAGCTCCACGCCCACGTCGAGCCGGCCCAGGGTCGCATAGAGGATCCCCCGGGGCTGTCCCGCCGCCACCTGGAACCTCCCCTGGACCTGCGCCTTGCCGCCGGCCACCGCCAGGTGATCGATGCTCAGGAAGCTCCGGCCCACCGTGAGGTCCGCCGTGGCTCCAATTCCTTGGATGTCCAGAAGGTCATCCACCCAGCGGAGCATCCGTCCCCGGTTTCCGGCCGGCGCGACCAGAGAAAAAAGTGGGCGCGTGTCGCTCAGCGTGCTCTCGACCCGGGCGCGCAGGAAGGTCGGCGACCCCGGCGCGAGCACGGCGTGGTCGAGATGGGCGCGCGCCCACCAGGGGGGCTTGGGCGCTTCGCCGGGTGCAGGGTCCAGCGAGATCACGTCCGTCAGATCGAGCTTGCTGCCACTGATGTCGAACCTCTTCTCGCGGAGGTCCGCCCGGCGCAGCAGGGTGTGCAGGGCGACGTTGCCGCGCAGCCGCTTCTCCTGGAACCGGGCGCCGAGGCCCTGCGCGGCGAGCCGCATCTCGCCGGAGCCGATCCACGCCGGAGCCGAGGCGCGGAACCTGGCGCTCATCCGGCCCGAGCCTCCCGTCAGGGAGAGTCCGGATCGCGCGGGCAGGTAGGCGTTGTAGAAGCGCAGGTCGGGGACCTCGGCCTGCGCCATCTCGATGGAGACCCACTTGGGCTGAAAGAGACCACCGATCCGCGGCCTTTCGCTGGCGGCCTCGAGCTGCAGCCCGCGTCCGCGCACATGGGGCCGTCCGTACCCCTGCCGCTGGATCCGGAAATGGTCGAGATCGAGAGCGATCCTCCCCTCCGCCGCGCTTTTTTTCGGCGTCTCCGTCTCGACCCACCAGCGGACGGTGCCATCCCCCTGGGCCCGGTAGTCGAGGAAGGAGACGGTGATCCCCTCGGGCCGTGCCTCCAACCGGCTGCCCGGAAGGATTTCGCCGCGACGCAGGCGGAAGTCCGCGGTCGTCCGGCCGCCGCCGAACCGCAGGTCCACCCAGCGGGTTTCGCGGAAGAGGACGTCCAGGAAAGCCAGGCTGCGCACCTGCCCTTCCAGGGCGGCCCGGCCGCTGGTGAAGCGGAACACCTCCCACCCCTTGAACCGCTGCGGCGAATAGGGCTCGATCCGGCCGTCCAGGCGCCCCCGCGCATCCGCGAGAATCGGCTGGGCCTTGGCCCCGGCCCCAAGCGCCAGCGTCCCCTCCTGGATCTCGACACGGCTGGGCTCCACCTCCACCCGCTGGCGGGCCCGCACGTCGAAGCCTCCGGTCACGCGGGCCTGGCCGGCGAAGCGAACCTCCTCGACCCACACCTCTCGCACGTCGTCCAGGCTCAGCCCGGTGATTTGCACGTGCCAGGGCGGGCGGCGCGGACCGCGCCGGGGAGGATAGAGCTTCTCCGGCTTGGCCACCGGCGGATTGACGAGGCCAGGGATCGGCGGGTAGAGCTCGCGACGGCCGGGCCGCGCCCGCGGCGGCGTATCCAGCCGGCGGCGCAGGCGGAAGGTGGCGCCCGTCCCGGTCAGCGGACCGAGCAGCAGCTCGCGGTCCTGCAGGTTCCAGAGATCCACGTCGACGGTGCCGCGGTCGACCGCCACCCACCACTGGAAGGTCCGGGTCTGGTTGCGCAGCTCGAACCCGCGCACGTGGACCACGCCGGGCCAGAGCGTCCACGCCGAATCCCAATGGATCGAAAGCCGCTCCGGACGGCGGTTGAGCATCCGCTCCAGACCGCCTTGGCGCAGCCAGACGTTGCCGGCGATCAGATAGAGCGGCCAGAGGATGGCGGCGCCAAAGGCGAGGGCCAGCAACAGGCGGATGAGAAGCTTCTTCAGCGGCGGGCGGTACACGAGATGCCGGGCTTGCGAGAGTCGTGCCTGGAGGCGTTATGCCCGCAGCAGCGGCACCCGCCCGCCCGTCCATCCCGGGAAGAGCTGGCCGTCGTCCTTCACTCCCAGGTGCTTCCCGGCCAGCTCGCAAAAGACAGCGCGGAAGTCGGTGGTCACCGGCAGGTCTCTTCCTTCATAGAGAACGTCCGCGGAGAGACCGGGGAAGCGGCCGTGCACCTTGCCGCCGTCGACCCGTCCGCCGAGGACGAACAGGCACGAGCCGTGGCCGTGGTCCGTGCCGCCCGAGCCGTTCTCCCGCACCGTCCGCCCGAATTCGGTCATGGTCGTCAGCAGGACGTCATCTTGATAGCCTGAGCCCAGGTCGGTCCAGAAGGCGTGGATCGAGGCGGCCAGGTCCGCGGCCTGGCGGGCGAAGCTGCCGTTGACCGTCCCCTGCTGGACGTGGGTGTCCCAGCCGGCGGACTCGGCGAAGCCCACCTCCAGCCCGACTTCCGTCTTGATCAGCAGGGCGACCTGCCGCAGCGCCTGGCCGAGCGGGCTCTGCGGATAGCGGGCGCCGTGCGCCGGACGGTAGCCGGCGATCTCCTCGGGCGTCAGCAGGTCCATGGCGCGGAACGTCTCGCCGGCCGTGTCGCGCAGCAGCTCCTCGGAGGTTTGTTGATAGAGCGCCTCGAACCCCGCGCCCGCGGCGCTCGCCACCTTCTCCGCGCCGGGCAGCCGCACGCGGAACTGGGAGAGATCGGTGACCGCGAGAGCCGGCGCGTCGCCATAGAGCGAGCGCGGCAGGGCTGGAGTGAGGGCCACGGCACGGAAGGGCGAACCCTCATGGCCGAGGAGCCCCACCGCGCGGTTGAGCCAGCCGGACGGGGTTCCCTTGCGCCCCGGCGTGCCGGTCTCCATGTAGTCCTGCGCATCGAAGTGCGAGCGCGTCGAGTCCGGCGAGCCCACGGCGTGCACGACCGCGAGCCGCCGCTCCTGCCAGAACGGCAGGAGAGGGGAGAACGCCGGGTGCAGCCCGAACCCCACCCCCAGATCGGTCACCGCCTGGTCGCCCGCCGCCCGAGCCGCGCTCATCGCGAGACGGGGACGGAGAGCCCGCAGCGCCGCGTCACCGACCGGAGGCACGGCCATGAGGCCGTCCATGGCACCGCGCTGGAAGATCGTCACCAGCACCTTGCGCCGGGCGTGAGGACCCGGACCCTGCGCGGCGAGCGCCGTGCGGGCCAGGAAGCGCGGGCCGGCCCCCAGGGTGAACAGGGCGATCCCGCCGGCTTTGAGGAACAGTCGTCGCGTCAGCATGGTGTTCTCCTTCGTCCTCAACGCCGCTGAAACTCCGGCGATCCCAAAATCACCCCCACCACCTGTTCCAACGGCCTCGGTGCACGCGAGCCCGCGTCCACCTTCTTCGCCAGCTCGGGGTTGTGGATCATCGGGCCGAGCTGAGCCAGGACCGGCTCCAGGTTCCGGCCGGGCAGCAGGAGCCCGGCGTAGACCTGCAGCGCCTCGTCGCGCGAAGCCGGCTCGCGCCGGCCGTTCAGGTCCGCGAGATCGAGATCGACGCCGCCGATCCGGCCGGCGGCGAGCTGCAAGCCGAAATTCATCCGCTGGAGGAGCGAGCCCGTGTTGACCCAGGCCTCGCCACGGTCCGGGAAGCCGGTCGGCGCCTGGTAGGCGTAGAGCGGCTGCCCCATGCGGGCGATCCACCCGGCGAGCTCGCGGGGGTCCTCGATCCGGCCGCCGGTGGCGCGCAAGGCCGAGGCGGCCAGCTCGAACGGCGACTTGATCTTGGCGCCCACCGTCCGGCGGCTCCAGAAGTCGGGCGAGGTGGCGAGAACGCGGAGCATCTCCCGCGTGTCGCCTCCGGTCTTCAGGAACACGCCCGCCAAGCGCTCCTCCAAGGCCCGCGGCGGCTCGTCGGAGACGAAGCGCACCGCCAGCTTGTGGGCGACGTGGCGGGCCGTCGCCGGGTGCCGCGCCAGCAGGTCGAGGACCTCTTCGCCGTCCTCGACGCCTCGGCCGGCCGGGAGCTTGCGCCCGAGCACGACCTTCTCCTCGACGTCATGCAGGTCGGCGCGGAACAGGAACTCGTCCTCCACGACGAAGCCGAGGCCTTCGGCGCGCCGGAGCTTCGCCTCGGCCACGAGGCGCCGCGGACCGGGCGGCATCAGGGTCCAGCCGGTGAAGGCGCGGGCCACCTGGATCACGTCGGCCTGGTTGTAGCCACCATCGACCCCGAGCGTGTGGAGCTCCAGCAGCTCGCGGGCGTAGTTCTCGTTGAGGCCGCGCGGGCGGCGCGTCCGCGGCAGCGCTTCGAAATCGGATCGACTCGGCCGATCGACCATCGGCGCCGCCGACTGTGCGTTGTCGAGGTAGAGCAGCATCGCCGGGTGGCGGGCCGTGGCGCCGAGCAGGCCGCGGAAATCGCCGAGGGCGTTCGGCCGGATCGCGTCCCGCTCATAGGAGAGGACGTAGCCGCGGGCCTGGTTGTCGGTCAGCGAGACGTTGAAGTGATTGAACCAGAAGTCGGTCATCACCTCGGTGAGCTGGTTCTCGGCCCCGGCCGCACGCCACAGCTTCTGGGCCATGAGCTGGCCGATCAGCTCGCGCTGCGAGCGGTACCCCTGGAGCCCCTGGCGCAGGGCCACGGCGCGAGGCGGATAGACCTCCGCGATCCGGCGCGCCGGCATGCTCAGGGCGGGGAGAGCGTCGAGGCGTTCGAGGCCGGGCTCGGCCTGGCGGCCGGCGAGCTGCCGCTCGAACCAGCGATCGAGCCCGATCTTCAAGACCCGGTCGATCTCGCCCGGGCAGGGGCCATACGAAAAACGGTTCAGCAGATGGGCCGCGGCCTCGCGCTCGGTGAGGCCCGCCTCCTTCCACGGGAACCGGTACGATGGCGTCCGCTCCACAGCGGAAGCGCCCGCGAAGACGGTCAGGGCAATGACGGCGGTCAGAACGGCGGCTCGCATGCTTCCTCCTGGAGAGGAGAACGTCCCCCTCCAGACCTTGGAACACGCGGGACGGGGATTTCCTGCCCCTCAACCCTTTCCGGCCCTCGCTCGTACAACTGTGTTGGTTGTGTAGTACACTAAGTCACAGTCAACCCTTTGGAGCGCCGATGATCGAGCTGGAGCACCTCACCAAGACGTACGTGGACGGCACGCGCGCCCTGCGCGGCGTGAGCCTGTCGTTCGACCGCGGCATGCTCGGTCTTCTGGGACCGAACGGCGCCGGCAAGACGACGTTCCTCTCGATCCTCACCCTGTCGCTGGAGCCGTCGTCCGGCCGTCGGGTCTACGACGGCCTCGATGCGGCGCAGGCGCGGCTGCGGCCGGCGATCCGCCGGCTCATCGGCTACCTGCCCCAGGACTACCGCCCGCTCGGCCATCTCACGGGTCGCGAATACCTGGCGCACGTTGCGCGGCTCCGTGGCATTTCCCTGGGCCGGTCGGCCCTGGCGGAGCGGGTGCGTGGCCTGCTGGAGTCCGTCGGGCTCACCGCTGCGGCCGACCGGCGGTCCGGCGAGTACTCGGGCGGCATGCAGCGGCGGCTCGGGATCGCCCAGGCCCTCATCCACTCCCCCCGCCTGCTGGTGGTGGACGAGCCCACGGCCGGCCTCGACCCGGAGGAGCGCATCCGCTTCCGCGGCCTGATCACCGACGTGGCCGAGCACACGGCCGTCCTGCTCTCGACCCACATCGTGGAGGACGTGGAGGCCACCTGCCCGCGCCTGGTCGTGATCGGCCGCGGCAGCCTGCTGTTCGACGGCCCGCCCTCGGAGCTGCTGCGGGCCGCCGCCGGCCGCCTCTGGCAGGTACCGGCCGGCGTCGAGCTGCCGGCGGGCGCCGCCGAGGTCACCTACCGGTCCGATCAGCGCGGCGCGGTCGAGCGGGTGGTCTGGAGCCCCGAGCCGGTCCCCGGCGCCCAGCCGCGGCCGGTCAATCTGGAAGAGGCTTACGGCGCCTGGCTGGCGGTGCGCGGCCTGGCGCCCGAGCCGGCGGAGGAGGCCGCCTGAAGTCATGAGGAGAACCGCCGCCTTCATCCTCCACGAGCTGCGCACCCAGGGGCGCTCCCTGCGCTTCCGGGTCGCCGTCGGGGCGTTCGTGATCACCGGGAGCGTTCCGGCGACGCTCACCTACCTCCGTCGCTCGGGCGACTTCTTCCGCATCGGCGGGGCCACCTACGCGGGCGAGACGATGACCGTCCTGCCGCTCCTCACCGGGATCCTGGCCCTTCTCCTGTCGCTCGACGGCATCGGACGCGAGCGGTCGAGCGGCGCCTGGACCACGCTGGGGCTCACCGACCTGACGAACGCCGGGTATCTGGTCCGGCGGTGGCTCGCTCTCCAGGTGATCGTGCTGCCGCTCAGCGCGGTCCCTCTCCTGGTTACGGCGGGGCTCGTAGCGGCCGGTGGCTACCCGTCTCCCGCGCCGGCGGTCTTCTGGGCTCCCTGGCTGCTCCACGTCCTCCCCCTGGCGGCCCTGGGGATCACCGTGGGGCTCAGCCTGGGGACGCTCGGCGGCAGCGGCATGGGCACGTTCGTGACCGGGGCGGTCTTCCTGGCCGGGCTCCCCTGGGTTCTCAACGGCGCTCTCGCGCCTCTGGGGTATCGCTTCCAGGGACCCGCGACCTGGCTGGACCGGCAGTCCGCCCTGCTCACTGTGAGCCGGATCGCCCGGGTGTACGGCTCGCTGGACGACGAGGGCCGATTCTGGCTGTTTCCGATCCCGGCGAGCGAAGCCGGCTTCGACCTGGCGACGCGGATCGAGCAGAGCCTCGCCGACAGCCTTCTGCTAGGGCTGATCGCCGCGCTGGCCTTCGGCGGGGCGATCGCCCGCCTGCGGCGGACCCGGCCGGACCTGCCGCCCTGGACCGTGCGGCCGGACCATCCGCTACGCAGTTTCCTCCAGCTCTTCGGACGGCTACGCGACGCGGTCCTGCCCGATCCGGGCCTCGCCCCGGCGGACCGCATCGCCATCGCCCTGACGCTTCTGCTCGCCATCGGGGCCGGCGCAGCGCTCGTCGCGCGGGCCGACCGCTACGACGAGCGCGCCTGGCGCATGGTCCGCGCCGAGATGAATCCGCCGCGGCCGACGCCCCTCGACGTTCTCCCCGGCCTCTGGACGATCGAGGGAACGGTCGCGGCGGACGGCGAGGTGGCGCTGCGTGTGGCCGGCGTGATGCGCAACACGGGCCGGAGCCCACAGAGCCATCTCGCCTTCGCGATCGACGAGGAGCTGAAGGTGCGCACGATCGTCACGGACGTGGGCCGGGTCCGCCCCACGCGCGTCTGGGACCGCCTGACCGTCGAGCTCGATCCGCCGCTCGGCCCAGGCGAGAGCCGCACGCTGCGCTTCCGCCTCGCCGGCCGCCCGGCCCAGACCGCATTCGCCGGCCGGCCCAAGCCCGACAGGCTGGTGGACCATGCCTTCGGCGGGCACCAGCGGACCCGCTTTGACCGCGATCTGATCGACCTCTCTCCGAGCTACCGGATTCCCGCGGTCTCCGGCTACCGGGTGAACCTGCGGGCCGAGGACCTGCTCCCCGTACCGCGCTACGGCCCCTGGACCTTCTCCAACAACTATGGAAATCCGGAGGTCGCGGACGAGATCGTCTTCCCCAAGGCCGAGGTGCGCCTCGCGCTCGCCGTGCCACCCGGCCTGTTCCTGGCCGACGCCTGCGGCGGCGTGGCGCGCGGCGGCCAGCTGGAGAGCCGGTGCGCGCTCCCTCTCCACGAGGTGACGGTCGCCGGCGGCCGCCACCAGGTGCTGGTAGGGAACGGCGCGGGCGGAGCGGCGGTGGCGGTGTTCCCCTCCCACTACGCCGCGGGCGAGCTCCATCTGGGCTTCCTCGCCCGCAGCTCGCGGATGCTGGCCGAGGCCTGGCCCGGCCTCGGCGGGCTCGGCGAGACGGTGGTCCTGGAGTGGCCGGACGACAGCATCCACGGCCGGGTTCCGAGCTATTGGTATTTCTCGAACGACTGGCGGTTCGATGAGAGCTTCGTCGTGGTGCGTGGGCAGCTCATTTTTCTGTCCGAGGCCAACCTGATCCAGACCCGGCCGATCGACCCCGCGTCGCTGGTGGCGGAGGTTGTGTCGTCCCGCCTGGCGCAGCGGCGCCGGCTCGACCCCGATCATCCGCTCCTCTTCCGGCTGCTCTTCCGGGCCCTCGCGCTGCAGCGCCTGGGCCTCGGCCCCGAGGGGGGCGCGGTCGTAGGACCGCTGGACCTCAAGGACATCCCGCTGGTCCAGATGGCGGCCTTGAGCGACGGGACCCCGGTCTACTGGCGTCACCGCTTCCCCTCCCTGATCGCGGCGCTGGAGCACCGCGCCGGCCGCGAGCCGCTGCGCGCCACGGTCGACGAGCTCCTCTCGCGCGGGGGGGACCGGCCGGCCACGTTCGATGAATTCGCCGAGATCCTCCGCCGCCGCGCCCAGCTGCCGGTGGATGGCATGTTCCGCGACTTCTTCCACGCCGGCCGGCTGCCGGAGCTCGTGCTGGAGGACGTGGCGTTCCACCGGACCGGTGCCGGCTGGCGGGCGACCGGCCGGGTGCACAACCTGGCCGAAGGCGAGGCGGTCTGCCGGGTGGTGCTGACCGCGGCGCTGACGCCGGCGGAGACCACGGTCACGGTCGGCACCGGAGGGATGGCCTCGTTCTCTCTCGACATCCAGCAACGGCCCCAGGCCGTCTTCCTGGACCCCGATCGCGAATGCCACCGCATGGAGCGCAAGGGCGCGCCGCGGGACCGGGTGTTCTTCGAAGGGGGCCTGCCTTGAAGGGGGCCGTAAAGAGCGCGCTGCGCGGTATCCGCCTCTCCCTGGAGCTGCTGCTCGGGCGCCGGCTCTGGCTGTTCGCGGGGATCGACGCCCTGGTGATCCTGTCGCAGATCCTCAGCATGCTGCTCGGCGATGGCGGCGAGCCCCCGGGGATCTACATCTGGGTGATCCTCTTCCCCTTCCTCCTCCTCGGGCTGCCGGCCCTCTCCGGGATCGTCGAGGTCGAGCGCCGCGCCGGCTGCCTCGACCTGGCGCTCTCGACGCCCGGCGCGGTGGGCTACTTCGTGCGCCGCGCCGCCGCGGTCTGCGGCTTCCTGGCCGTCCAGGGATGGGCGATCGCGATCGCCGACTGGTTCTATGAGGACCGCGGCTCCCCGCTGCTGGTGGTCCTCCTCCAGGTCACGGCCGTGGCCTTCCTGCTCGGCGCGCTGGCGCTCTTCTGGGCGGTCCGCCTGAAGACCGCGGGCGCGGTCTGGCTCGCCTCGATGGCGACGCTCGTCGCGCTGAGCCCCTGGTTCTTCCGCAATCCGCTCCCCGACCTCTATTTCTCGCGCTTCGGCGCCTGGATCCTCGGGCGCGACGAGGCGTTGCCCTGGCTGGGCAGCCTCGCGGTGCTCGGCACAGCCGCCACCCTCTTCTCTCTTTATGCCCGGCGCCGCCTGCGCCGGCCGGAGTCGATGCTATGAACAGCCGAGAAGCCAAGGACTGCAAGGACACCAAGGACTTCAGGGGCAAACCCCGCAAGACGCCGAGCACGCTTTTGGCCTTGCTGTCCTTGGTGTCCTTGTTGTCCTTGCTCCCCCTCACCGCCTGCTCCCCCGCCCCCGCCGCGGTGCCCGAAGACGCTCCGGCGGTCCCCGTGCGCCTCGAAAAAATGGCCCGCACCACCTTCCAGCCCACCCTCTCCGTGCTCGGCGTCGTGCGCCCGGGCGAAACGGCCGAGGTCACGGTCACGGCCGGCGGCCGGCTGCGCTATCCGGCGCGGTTCGCCGACGGGCTGACCACCGGTGCCGAGGTGCGCGCGGGCGAGCTGCTGGCTCGCCTCTCCCTCCAGGACGCGGAGGCGAGCCTGGCCGAGAACCGGCTCCACCTGCGGGTCGCCGAATCCGAGCTGGCGCGCCACCGCAAGGCGTTCGAGGCGGGCGTCGAGGCCGCCGTCGTGCTCGCCGCCGCCGAGGCCGAGGCCGAGCTCGCGCGCAGCCGCGTGTCCGCCGCCGAAGGGCGCCTCTCCCGGCTCGACCTGCGCGCGCCGGTGAGCGGCCGGCTCATCGTCGACCGCCGCGTGCCGCCGGAGTCCGAGGTGGCGGCGGGCGTCGTCCTCGCGCGCATCGCCGCCGGGGGGGACCCCGAGGTCGAGGCGCGCGCCGCCGCGGCGGACCGCGACCTCCTACGGCCGGGGCTGCGCGTGCGCTTCGTCGCGCCCGGTGCCCGCGAGCCGCTCGGGGAAGGGACGATCCGCGAGATCTCTCCGGTCGTCGAGGCCGCGGGCACGGTGCCGCTCGTCGTGCGGGTGAGCGACGCCGCCGGCCTACCCGCGCCGGGCGAGGGGGTGGAGCTGCGCATCGAGCTGGACGCCCGGCCCGAGACGATCACCGTCCCCGAGGACGCCCTGGTGGCCGGCGAGAGCGGCAGCGCCGTGTTCGTGGCCCAGCGCGGCCGGGGGAAGAGCGTGGTCCGCCGCCAGCCGGTCGAGACCGGCGCGCGCGGCGGCGGCCGCGTCGAGATCCTGCGCGGCCTCTCGGCCGGAGACAGCGTCGTGATCGGCGGCGCGTCGATGCTGGCGGACCACGACCTGATCGCCCCCGTGGAAGGACCCGCGGAGGGAGCTCCGTGATCCGCCAGGCCATCGAGCGCCCGGTCTCGACCCTGATCGCCGCGTCCTCGCTGGTCGTCCTCGGGGCCTTCTCGCTGTTCCGCCTGCCCGTCTCGCTGCTTCCCTCGGTGGAGCGGCCGGGGCTGGAGATCACGGCCACGGCCGAGGGGCGCTCGCGGGACGAGGTGCTCGACCGGGTGACCCGCCCGCTGGAGCGGCGCCTCGCCGCGCTGGCCGGGGTGACCTCGGTGCGCACCCGCACGGCGGACGGTGTCGTCAAGGCGCACGTGGAGAGCGAGTGGCAAACCGACGCCGACCGCCTGCGCATCGAGGCCGAGCGCCGCCTCTCGGATCTGGACGGAGTGACGCTCAGCGTCGAGCTGACCGCCGGAGACCCGGAGCCGATCGTCGCGGTCGGGGTGCTCGGCGGCGGCGGAGCGGAGCGGGCGGCGTTCGCCGAGCGGCTGCTCGTCCCCGAGCTGGCGCGCCTCCCGGGGGCCGGCCGCGTCGAGACCGTGGGCCTCGCGCCGCGCCATGCCGTGGTGCGCCCACGCACCGCGGCCCTGGCCGCCCGGGGCCTCACGCCGGCCGACCTGGTGGCCCGCCTGGAGACCGTGGGCGTCGCGGTGCCGGCGGGCCGCGCACGCTCGGGCGCCGCCGTGCGCCCGCTCCTGGTGCGCGAAGAGGTGACTTCCCTGGATGGCCTCGGCGCCCTGCGCGTGCCCGGTCCCCACGGAGAGAGCGTGCTGGGGGACCTCGCCGAGCTCTCGCTGGAGGAGGTGCGCGACGGCTCCCTCTTCCGCATCGATGGCCAGGAGGGCGTGCTGGTGCGCGTCTTTCGGGCGCCGGAGGCGAACGCCGTGTCCCTGGCTGCGGCCGTCCGCGAACGGGTCGGAGCGGTGGGGACCCGCGCCGGCTCCGGGCTCCGCGTCCGGATCGTCGACGATCGCAGCCGGGAGGTGGTGACCTCGCTCTCCGACCTCGGGATCGGCGCATTCGTCGGGCTCCTTCTCGGCACTCTGGCGATCCGCGCCTTCCTCGGGCGCTGGCGGCCGACGCTCGCGCTGACGGTCGTGGTGCCGGCCTCGGTCCTCGCCACCTTCACGGCTTTCTACCTGGCCGGAGCGTCGCTCGACGTGGTCTCGCTGGCGGGTCTGGCCCTGGCCGCCGGCACGGTCGTGGACAGCTCGATCGTCGTTCTGGAAGCCATCGAGTCCGCGCGCGCCCGCGGCGAAGCGGATCCGGTCCTCGCCGGGACCCGGCAGATCGTGCTGCCGGTCATTGCCGGCTCCCTGACCACGGCGGTGGTCTTCCTCCCCCTGATCTATCTCCAGGGGCTGGCCCGCGCCTTCTTCGGCGTCCAGGCGTTCGCCATCGTCGCCTCCCAGGTCGCCGCCCTCCTCTTCTCGCTGACCGTGACCCCGGTCCTGGCGGGCAACGCCAGAACGGGCAGCGCGGGCGGCTCCGGCTGGAACGGCGGCCGCGATCTCTATCTGCGGCTGCTCGACGGCGCTTTGAGGCGGCCGGCCCTGCCGGTGCTGGCCGGCGTGGCGGTCCTCGCCCTGGCGGGCCTCTCTCTGGTCCTCCTGCCGCGCGAGCTGGTGCCGGACGCGCCGGCGCGGGAGCTCGTGGCCCGCTACCGCCTGGCGCCGGACCTCACGCCGGAAGCCGCCCTCCGCCTCGGCCGCGCCCTGGAAGCCCGGGCGCGCGAAGCGCTCGGCGACACCAAGGTCGGGATCGCCACGATCCAGGCCACCGCCGAAGGGCTCACCCGGGAGCGAGACGGCGAGGAGACCGGCCGCCTGCTCCTGGCCTTCCGGGATGCCGAAGCCGCGGAGCGCGCTCTCCCCGCTCTCCGCTCCGCCCTCGGCCGCTTGCCCGAGGTGGACGTGCGCATCGAGCCGCGGACAAGCGCCTTCGTGGAGCCTATCGAGCGCTCCGGCCGCCGGCTGGAGGTGGTCGCCCTCGCCGCCACCCCCGAGCGCGCCGCGAAGCTCGCCGGCCGCGCTGCCGAACGCCTGCGAGCCGCCGGCCTGCGCGAGACCGGAGCGCACCGCGACCAGCCCCACGAAGCGCTCCTCCTCGCCTGGGACCTGCCGCGCCTCGCCGCCGCCGGGGCCGACCGCGATCGACTGGAAGCCCAAGTCCGCTTCGCCCTCACCGACCAGACCGCCGGCCGCCTGCGCCTCCCCGGCGTCGAGCCCGAAATCCACGTGAAGCCCCCCGAGCTCTTCGACCCCGCCCTGCTGCCGGTGTCGTTGTCCTCCACCTCGCCCTTGCCGTCCTTGCAGTCCTTGCCGTCCTTGTCCCCGGTCGTCCCCCTGGCCGCCCTCGCCCGCCTCGCTCCCGGAGCCCGCCCCGCCGACCTCGAGCGCCAGGACGGCCGGCCCGCCGCGCGCATCGCCTTCGACGGCACCGTGCGCGACCCCGGCGCGCTGCTCGCCGGTCTGCCGAGCGGAGCCAACGAGGAGCTGGCCCCGGGGGGCAAGGCCCTGGAGCTGGTGCGCGCCTTCGGGCAGCTCCGGCTGGCGCTGATCCTCTCGCTCGTCCTGGTCTTCCTGACCCTCGCCGCCCTCTATGAATCGTTCCGCCTGCCGCTCGTCGTCATGTCCACCGTGCCCATCGCCCTGGGCGGCGCCCTCGGCCTGCTCCTGGTGACCGGGCAGAGCCTGGACGTCCTGTCGTTCCTCGGCCTGATCCTGCTCGGCGGGATCGTGGTGAGCAACGCGATCGTCATCGTCCACCGGGCGGAAGAGCGCCGCCGCGACGGCGAGCCGATCGACGAGGCGTTGCGCCGCGCCGGAGCCGAGCGCTACCGGCCGGTGATGATGACCACGCTCACCACGCTGGCCGGCATGCTGCCGCTGGCCGTCCTGGGCGGCGAAGGGGCCGAGCTGCGGCAGTCGCTTGCCACGGCGGTGGTCGGCGGCATGGTGACCGCGACGTTCGCATCGCTCCTCCTGGTGCCCGTGCTGCAGCGCGCGCTGGCGGAAAAGCCCAGGGAACCGCGCGGATGAGATCTCTCCTCGCCACGGCCGCCCTCCTGGTCCTGGGCGTCGCCGCCTTCGCGCGGCTGCCCCTGGACTATCTGCCGCGGCAGAGCTTCCCCGAGCTGACGGTGAGCCTGCGGCTGACCGACGCACGCGATCCGGCGGAGGTCACACGCGATCAGGTCGAGGAGATCGAAAGCGCCGTCCGCTCGCTCGGCCGGGTGCGGGGGACCGATGGCGAGGTGCGCCCCGACGGCGCCGAGATGCGCGTCCGGTTCGCGCCGGGGACCGATCCCGGCCGCAAGGCCGCGCGCCTCGAAGCCGAGCTGGATGGATTGCGGCGCCGCCTGCCCGAGGGAGCCCGCCTGCGGGTCGAGCCCGCGGCCCGCGAGGACGGCAACCTCCTGGCCATCGTCTGGCTCACCGGAGCGCAGAGCGAGACCGACGCCGAGCAGGCCGCCGAGATCCTGCGCGCGGTCCCAGGCGTCTGGGCCGTCGAGGTCCTGGGCACCGGCCGCGAGGAGGTGCGGGTCGAGCTCGCCTCCGGGCTCACCGATCCGCGTGGCACCGCCGAGGCCGTCCGCACCGCGGTGGCGCGGTCGCTCCGCGCACCCACCCTCGGCCAGGTCCGCCGCGGCGGCCGGGAGATCCCGGTCGTCGCGCCGCCGTTGGACCCCGAGCGCCTCGCCTTCCTTCCCATGTCCGTGCCGGCTCCGGGCTTCTCGGATCAGACCCTCCCGCTCGGCTCGCTGGCCACGATCCGCGAGCGGCGGGGGACGCCGTCGTACCGCGTCCGCTATCAGGGCCGGCCTGCCTTCGCCCTCTTCGTGGGCCGCTCCCACGGCGCGCCGCTTCTCGCCACCGACAACGCTCTACGCGAACGGCTGGCCGCTCTCCCCGCCGGCCAGCGGGGAGTCGTGGACTGGAGCGAAGCCGAGCCGCTGCGCGATCTCCTCGGCCGGTTGATCCTGGGAGCCCTCGCGGCTTCGTTGGCGGCAGCGGCGGCCGGCTGGCGGTTGGCCGGGCGGATAGGGGCCCTGTCCCTGGGATTGGCGATCCCGGCCGGAGCCGCGGCGGCGGCGAATGTCTTCTGGCTGACGGGCGTCCCGCTGCACGTGCTGACCCTCGCCGCGCTGGCGTTGGGCGTGGCGGCGGCGCTGCCGGTGGCGGCGTGCCGGATCTATCAGAGGAAGGGCTCGCTTGCCCTGGCGGGAACTGCCATTGCCGCGGCGCTCGCCGTTCCAGTGGCGGCCAGCCTGGCGGGGCCGGAGCTCGAGCCTCTGCTGGGCGAGCCGGCGCGGGCGTTCTTTCTGGCGGCGGCGGCGGCGATCGTGGCGGTGTCCTTCTGCTCGTTGAAGGTCGCTCCCACTGTAGAGACGCCCCGTGGGGCGTCTCCTTCCAAGGTGCCCGCGGCAACGCAGAGATCCCTGGGGATAAATGGCGCCGCCGCAGGAGACGCCCCACGGGGCGTCTCTACAATGGGGGACGCCGCATATCGCTCGGCGGTGAGGTTGCAGCGCCGCGCCCTCCGCGACCCCGGCACCGCGCTCCTCGGCCTCGCCACCGCCGCGGCCATTACCGCCACCCTCTGCGGCGGCGCTCTGGTGCCGCGCACCGGCGACCTCTCACCCGACGGCGGCACCTTCACCCTCGTCCTCCCCCTGCCCGAAGGCTCGACCCTCGACGAGTCCGAGCGGCTGGTCCGCAGCGCCGAGGAGATCCTTGCCCGTACCCCCGAAATCGTCCGCTACTGGAGCAGCGCCCAGGCCGGCAGCGCGTTCGTCGCCGCGGTAGTGCGGCCCGGCGACCGCCAGCCCGACCGGCTCGCCGCCCTTGCCACACGGCTGCGCTACCAGATCCCCGGCGGCTCCACGGCGCGCATCGACACCGGCCTGACCGCGGCCGGCGGGCGCGGGCTGCGCATCGACCTGGAGGAGCGCGCTCGCGCCGACAAGGAAGGCTTCACCTACCGCGCGATCCTGCGCAGCGCCGACCTCGAAACCCTGCGGGCCGCCCACGACCGCCTGCTCGGCCGCCTCGCGCAGCTCAAGATCCGCCCCCACTGGATCACCGCCTGGGGTAAACCGTCCGTCGTGCTCAGCCTGCGTCCGGCTCTGGGGACCACCCCGGCCACCGGCGCCGAGCTGGCCGCGGCCCTCCGGGAGGAGAGCTGGCCGCCGCTCCCGGTGCCGCTCCCGCGCCGGACCCCCGAGTCCGCCGATCGCGCGCTCGTGGTCGTCCCGGCCGGCGCGCCGATCGATCCCGAGCGCCACGTGCCCGCCGCCGGAACGCTCCTCGGCCAGACCGTCCTCCTCGCCGGCGGCCGCTCCGTCTCCCCCGCGGCGTCCTTCGCGCTCCACGAAGAGATGGTCCAGCCACGGATCGCACGGCAATCCGGCCGCTTCGTCCTCCCCATCGAGGTCCAGCTCCCGCTGAACAGCGAAGAGCTGCGGATCGGCCGGCGCAAGGAAATGGACCGCAACCTCGGCCGCCTCCCGCTGCCGCCCGGGGTCGACCTGGAGCGCCCGTCCCTCTCGCCGGCCGTCTGGGAAAGCGAGCGCCTGCGGCTGCTCCTCCCGGCCCTCCTCCTCCCGCTCCTCCTGGCCACCGTCGCGGCCTGCCGGCTCGGCGCGCCCCTGCGGGCGCTGGCGGTCTTGGTGCCCCTCGCGGCCGGCCTGATCGCCGCGGCCCCCGTGATCCAGTCAGGCCTCGGTCAGATCGACGAGCCGGGCCTCTTCGCCCTCGCCGCCGCACTCGCCCTGGCGTTGGCGCCGGCGGCGGAGCTGGCGGGCGCGGGGGGCCCTCACCCCCGGCCCCTCTCCCGCGAGCGGGAGAGGGGTGAACAGCAAGAAATGTCTTCGCTTTGCTCCCCTCTCCCGCTTGCGGGAGAGGGGCCGGGGGTGAGGGCCCACTCCGCCGCCGACACCCCCGCCGCCCTCTGGCGAGCCCTCCGCCGCGAGACCCCCTGGCTGCTCGCCGCCGCGCTCCCCGCCGTCCTCCTGCTCGCCCTGCCGACCCTCGGCGCCGACCCGATCCGCTACCGCTGGGTCGTCCCCCTGCGCGCGGCGGCCATGGCGGCCGGTGTGGCCCTCCTCGCCACCACCCTGATCACCCCGCCGCTGCGCTTGGCCGCGGCCCGCTGGCGCGACCGCGACCCGGAGGAGGCACGGCGCCGCCGCCAGCCGCCGGCCTGGGAGGAGCCCGGTCCGTCGGTCCTCGAAGTCCGGGGGCTCACCAAGACCTATGCCTCGGGCGTCACCGCCCTCTCCGCCATGACCTTCCGGCTGGAGCCGGGCATCGTCGGCCTGCTCGGCCGGAACGGCGCCGGCAAGACGACGCTTCTCCGCATCCTCACCGGCCTCCTCGACCCCACCCGCGGCCACGTCCTGTTCCGCGGCGTGCCGGTCACGGCCGACGACCTCGCCGCCTACCGCCGGCGGATCGGCTTCCTGCCGCAGGAGTTCAACGCCTACCCCGACTTCACGGCCGCGCAGTTCCTCGACCACTGGGCGCTGGAGCACGGCATCGCCGACCCGCGCGTCCGCCGCGCCGAGGTCGAGCGCTGGCTCGCCGCCGTGGACTTGACCGAGCACGCCGGCCGCAAGGTGCGCGACTTCTCGGGCGGCATGCGGCAGCGGGTCGGCATCGCCCGCGCCCTCCTCGGCGCACCGCCCATCCTCATCGTCGACGAGCCCACCACCGGCCTGGACATCGAATCGCGCAGCCGCTTCCGGCAGATCCTCCTGGAGCAGGCCGCGGACCGCATCGTCCTCTTCTCCACCCACATCGCCAGCGACGTCGAAGCCGCCGCCCGCCGCATCCTCCTCCTCCACCGCGGCCGGCTGCGCTTCGACGGCACGCCCGACGAGCTGGTCGACCGCGCTCGCGGCCGGGTCTTCCGCGCGCTGATCGAAGACGCCGAGCTGGCCGGCATCGGCCACCGCTACCGGGTCACCGCCCGCGTCCGCCGCCTGGAAGGAATCGAGATCCGTGCCTTGGCCGGACCCGGTCAGCCGCTGGCCGGCGAGACCGTCGAGCCGAGCCTGGAAGAGGCCTACCTGGCCGAGGTCGACCTCGCCGAATCCGAAGCCGGCAGAGGCGGAGAGCGCTTCGCTTTTCTGGGCGCAGCCGGGGGATAGAATCCCCCCGCCATGCCCCTCTTCGACCGCCGCTGGCTCATCCGCCTGCTCAACCTCTACCCCCCGTACCTGGGAGCCGGCGTGCGCGTCCGCGCCTCCGCCGACCTCCGCACCTTCGACGTGCGGATGAAGCTGAGCCGCTGGAACCGCAATTACGTGGGAACCCACTTCGGCGGCTCGCTCTACACAATGTGCGATCCCTTCTACATGCTCATCCTCTTCGAGCATCTCGGCCGCGACTACATCGTCTGGGACAAAGCCGCCACCATCCGCTTCCGCCGCCCCGGGAAAGGCACCGTCCACGCCCACTTCCACATCTCCCCGGAGAAGATCGCCGAGATCCGCACCGCCGCCGACCGCGACGGCAAGGTGGAGCCGGTCTTCACAGTGGAGGTGAAGGACGACAAAGGGGAGGTGGTGGCGGAGGTGGAGAAGCTGCTGTATGTGCGGCGGAAGTGAGGCCCCTCACCCCCAGCCCCGGGAGAACGCCGCCACCCCGCCCCGGGTTGAAACCCGAGGCTAGAGAAGATGCCGTCCCTGCGGGACGGATGGCTGGACCCTCGGGCTCCTCCGTCCTGGAGGGACGGCATTGTTGGTAGCCCCGGGTTTCAACCCGGGGTACGGTGGCGGCCCCGTCCAACGACCTTTTTCATGCTACCCTCCCCCCGCCACTTCCCGAGGTACTGCACATGCTGCGACGTCCGCTTTCTCTGCTCCTGCTCTTTCTAGGGATCATTCTTCCTGCCTTCGCGATCCCCGCCGCCGCGGATACCCTGCTCACCCTGAGAAACCACGTGGATGCCTTCCAGGTCGCGGGCGAGAGCCAGCCGGCCAAGGACACCGACATCCGCATCTGGGCGACCAGCGGCAAGCTCCGCCGCGACGAGGGGGACACCACGGCCATCCTCCGCCTCGACCGCAACAAGCTGTACGTCATCCGCCATCAGGACAAGACCTACAGCGAGCTGACCCTGCCGGTCGACTTCGTCCGCCTGATGCCCAAGGGGAGCGAGCAGGCCGGGGCGGTCTGGGCGCAGCAGATGAAGCTCACCGTCCAGCTCCAGCCCACGAACGAGACCCGCACCGTGGGCACCTGGAATGCCCGCAAGGCGAAGATGGACATCACCAATGCCACCGGCATGAAGATCGCCAGCACCCTCTGGCTGAGCAAAGATGTCCCCGGCTGGACCGAGCTGAACCGCCTCGCCGCGACCATGGCCGCGCTGCAACCGGGGAGCGCCGCCTGGGTGAGCGCTCTGGAGGGGCTGGAGGGCTTCCCCGTCCTCCGCGAAGAGCGCGTCGAAGCCATGGGAGCCCGCTTCGGCACCCGCGAGGAGCTCGTCACCGTCGAGACCCGCGACGCCAACCCCGGCGCCTACGAGCCTCCGGCCGGCTACAAAGAAGCGCCGTTCAACCCGCTGCAAGGGCTGGGGGAGTAGAACAGCCGCCGCCAGGAACCATCTGGCGGCGACCGGAGCCGGAGTTTCGCGTTCTCCCGGGCCAAGTTCCTTCTGCCGAATCCTTCAAACGGCCCCTGACCTGTCCAAAAACCACGGCGGAAACTTCCGCGCGCGCTCCGACAGTCTAAAAAACGCCGCGGAAGGTTCCGCGGCAGCCGCGGAACCTTCCGGGCGCGCTCTGACAGCTTAAAAAACGCGGCGGAAACCTTCCGGGCGACCTCCGACACTCTAAAAAACGCGTCGGAACCTTCCGCGACCACCGCGGAACCTTCCGGGCGCGCTCCGACAGTGTCAGAACCGCCGCGGAACCTTCCGGACGACGTCCGACAGTGTCAGAGCAGCGGCGGAAGCTTCCGCGAGAGCGGACAGAGGACTCCGCTAAAATTCCCCGCAGGAGGCCTACTCTACATGCCAGAAACCCGCATCGCCGTCGCCACCGGAGCCAACCGTGGAATCGGATTCGAGATCTCCCGCCAGCTCGCGGCTCGCGGCCTGCGGGTGGTGCTGGCCGCGCGGGATGAGGAGAAGGCGGCGCAAGCGGCTGCCGAGCTGGATGGCGACGGAATCCCCTTCCAGCTGGACGTGACCGATCCGGAGGGTCCCGGCCGTCTCACCGCCTTCCTGGAGAGCCGGTTCGGGCGCGTCGACGTCCTCGTCAACAACGCCGGGGTCTTCCTCGACCAGAGCTGGGGCGGCCTGAACGTCCCCATGGAGGTGGTGCGGGAGACGATCGAGATCAATCTCGTCGGAGCCTGGGCGCTGTCCCAGGCCGTGGTACCCCTGATGCGGCGGCACGGCTATGGACGGATCGTCAACCTGTCCAGCGGGTTGGGGGCCATGTCGGAGATGTCCGGCGGATATCCCGCCTATCGGGTCTCGAAGCTGGCGCTCAACGGATTGACGCGCATCCTGGCCGATGAGCTGCGCGGGACGAACATCCTGGTCAACACCCTCTGCCCCGGCTGGGTGCAAACCGAAATGGGCGGCCCCCAAGCCCCGCGTCCCGTCCAGGAAGGCGCCGACACCGCCATCTGGCTCGCCACCCTCCCCGACGGCGGGCCGACCGGACAGTTCTTCCGCGACCGGCGGCAGATTCCGTGGTGACCATCCCCACCAGTCTGCTATGCCCAGTCACCACCTCGGGTTTTTCGCGTAAGACCGAACCGGTTCAAGCCCCGGCTAGGGGGTGAGGGTCCCGGCGAAGCCGGCTCTCCCTCTACTTCCACACCACAATCGCCTCCAGCCCCTTCCGCTGGATGTCCGGCACCTCGCAGTCCGGTGCCGGGTAGCCGACGGGGAAAAGGATGAAGGGCTTTTCGTTCGCGGGGCGCTGCAGGATGCGGGAAAGGAAGGCCATGGGGCTCGGCGTGTGCGTCAGGGTGGCGAGCCCCATGCCGTGGAGGGCGGCGATGAAGAGCCCGCAGGCGATTCCGACGCTTTCTTTTGGATAGTAGTTCTTGCGCTTGCCGCCTTCGGGTAAGGCTTCGTACAGCTCCTCGAAGACCACCACGATCCAGGGAACCGTCTCCAGGTAGGGCTTCTCCCACCCGGTCCCCAGCGGCGCCAGCGCTTCCAGCCAGTCGGGCGGCATTCTTCCGCCAACGTAGCTCTCGTGCTCCTCGGCCTCAGCGGCGATGCGGATCTCCCGTTTGATTGCGGGATCTCCGACCACGACGAAACGCCAGGGCTGCTTGTGCGCACCCGAAGGCGCGGTGCCGGCGGTGCGGATGGCCAGCTCGATCAGCTCGCGGGGGACCGGATCGGGTGAGAAGAAGCGGACGCTTCGCCGGCGGTCCATCTCCTCGTAGAAGGCGCGGGCCCGCCGGAGCATCTCGTCTTCCGGCAGGCGCTCCGGATGGTACGGGATGAACCGGCCGGGTTCGTTTCGATTCATGCGGCGGCGCCTTCGGCCCGCAGCGACAGAGCCTTCTCGCGGATCAGCTCCCAGAGCATGTCGATGTGGCTGCCGGTCGTCTTGATGTTGCCGATCGCCACGCGCAGCGTAGTGCGGCCGCGCAGCGCGGTGTGTGACAGGAAGAACGGTCCGACGGCATTGATCCTCGCGAGCAGCTGCTCATTGAACCGGTCGATCGCGGCCGACTCGGCGTTCCCGGCGGGCAGGGCGCGGAAGCAGACGGTGCTGAAGGGGGCCGGCGCCGACAGCTCGAAGCCGGGCTCGGCGGTGATGCGCGCGGCGAGATCGCCGGCCAACCGGCAATGCTCGCGGATGCGCTCGCGCAAACCCTCGACGCCGTAGGCGCGGATGACCATCCAGAGCTTGAGCGAGCGGAAGCGGCGGCCGAGCTGGAAGCCCAGGTCCATCAGGTTGGTGACGCCGGATTCGTCGGTCCGCAGATACTCGGGGATCAGGGAGAACGCGTCGCGCAGCTGCGCCGGATCGCGCACGTAGAGCACCGAGCAGTCCACCGGCGTGAACAGCCACTTGTGGGGATTGGTGACCAGGGAATCAGCCCTCTCGATTCCGCGCATCAGGGCCCGGAGCTCGGGACAGATCGCCGCCGAGCCGGCGTAGGCCGCGTCCACGTGGAGCCAGATCCCCTCGCGGGCGCAGAGGCCGGCGATCTCCTCCACCGGATCGATGCTGGTCGTCGAGGTCGATCCGACAGTGGCGACCACGGCCATTGGGAGCTTGCCGTCGGCGCGGTCGGCGGCGACCGCCTCGGCGAGAGCCGGGAACGACATCCGGAACTCGCCGTCGCTCTCGATCCGCCGGACGTTCTCGTGACCGAGGCCGAGCACGATGGCGGCCTTGTCGATCGACGAGTGGGCCTGATCGCTCGCGTAGACCACGAGAGGGGGCGCGTCCGGCCGGCCGGCGAGACCGCGCGCCCGCACGTCCAATCCCGGGAGGCGATGGCGGGCGGCGGCGAGGGCCACCAGGCTGCTCGTGGAGGCCGTGTCGTTGATATGCCCGCGGAAGACGTCCGGCAGGTCCATCATCTGGCGGAGCCAGTCGCAGACCCGCTCCTCCAGCTCGGTCGCTGCCGGGCCGGAGCGCCAGAGCATGGCATTGTTGTTGAGCGCGGCGGCCAGGGCCTCGGCCACGATGCCCGGACCCGAGCCGGTGATTCCGAAGTAGGCCAGGAACCCCGGATGGTTCCAGTGGGTCATGTTCGGCTCGATGAGCCGCTCATAGTCGTCGAGGATCGCGTCCATGGTCTCGGGCAGGGCCGGAGGCGCGGCCGGCAGCTGGCATGCCACATCGCCGGGCTGGAGCCGGGGGACGACGGGATAGGCCTCGGCGGAATCGAGATAGTCGGCGATCCGGTCGGCGGCGCGGTGCAGCGCCTGGCGGATCTCGTCGGACGGCAGGTCTCGCGGCATCAGCGCCTCCCCGCTATCTTCTTGGTGTCGAGGTTGCCACGCTGACCCGGGCGACCAGGTCCGCGAGAGCGGCATCCGCTTCGCTGCTCTCGCCTTTGAGCTGGAGCTCGGTCTCCAGGAGGTCGGACGGCAGCCGGGCGGCCAGGCCTTCGGGCAGCCGGGAGGCCGCGAGATAGGCCTTGTGGAGCCGGAAGGGATGCAGGCCGGCGAGCGGGTTCTTGCCGCCGCCCGGCACCTCCCCCTGAAGGGCCGGAGCCAGCCGGTCGCGGAATCGGCCGTAGTTGCTCTCGCCGGGTTGGATGCGGGACACCCGCATCATGCCGCGGACCGCGGTGAGCTGGCGGCAGAACGACGCGAAGAGCGAGAAGAAGCCGAGCCGCGCGTTCAGCGGGTCTTCCGCGCCGCTGATCAGACGGCGGAGACGGTCGAGCGCCTCGGAGGTGCGGCCCGCGGCCACGGCGTCGAGGAGCTGCCAGACGTCCTCTTCCCCGCGGTCCTCGACCGATTGCTCGACCAGCTTGCGGTCGATCGTTCCGCTGGTGGGCGCCATCTGGGCGAGCTTGCGGTACTCGCCGGCGAAGCGGGCGGTCGAGTCGGCGTCGATGCCCCCGCTCCCCTTACCGCGGCGGTCCCCCTCCTGGCGCAGAGTGCGCCGGGCGAGCTCGGCGAGAGCGTCGCCGGCAATCGCGACCCCGGTCTGGCGCTCGAGCTCCGTGGACAGGAGGTCGAGCCCTTCCCAGCCTCCGCCGCGCTCGGCCGCCGCGATGGAGCCGACGCCGAGCACGGCTTTGCGCTCGGCGAGGAGGCGTACGACCGGGTGGTCCGAGGCCACGGAGCGCTCGGCCAGGATCAGGGCGTGCCCCTCGGGAAGGCCGCCGCGGATCACGTCGGAGAGCGCCGCGAGATCCCCTTCGCCGGCGCCTTGAATCCCTTCGCGCCGCGCCATCTCCAGGAGACCGGCCAGGTTCGTCCGCAGCTCTTCGGCCTGCTTCTTGCCGCGCGCCCGGCCGCCGCGGGAGCGGCGCGAGGTGCCGCCTTCGAACGCCCAGGCCGGGACCTCTCCCAGGACCTGCTCGGGAGGGCCGGCCTGAGGGTCGAGATCGAACAGGTGGAGCGCCTGAAACAGACGGGAGGCGGCCTGCCGCTCTTTGCCGGAGAGCGGGCGGTCTTCGACGGCCACCGGCAGCACCTCGGACGCATCGTCGATCAGCTCGGCGGCGGCCCCGCGGTCCGCGAAGACCGCGGAATCCACCACCAGGAGCGCCTTGGCCGCGGCGAAGAGAGAGAAGGTGCGGAGGTCCTGCAGGAAGGGAGCGAGCGACGGCGGCCGGCGGTGCCGCTCGGGCGCACAGCCCAAGGCCTCGGCCAGCGCCGCGGCGATCCGCTCGGCGGCAGGCTCCGCCAAGACGAGGTCGCCGTGCACCAGGTAGACCTGAGGGCGGGCCTGGGGAGGGGCGCCGCCCCGGGTCAGCTCGGCGAGGAACCGGTCGACGGGATCAGCCACAGGTTCCGCGGATCAGGAGGCGTCGCTTTCGAGCAGACCCTTTTCCGCCAGCTCCTGGCAATCGATGCAGAAGCGCGCCCAGGGCACCGCCTCCAGCCGGAGCGGATGGATGTTGTTGCCGCAGTTCGTACAGCGGCCGTACGTCCCCGCGTCCATCCGGTCGAGCGCGGCCTCGATCTGCAGGAGGAGCAACCGCTCGCTGTCCGAAATGGAGAACATGAGCTCGCGATTGTAGGAATTATTCGCGCGGTCCACGATGTCTTCGGTCGGATCGTCCGCTGACTCCTGCCCCGCCCGGACATCCTGGTTGTACATGTTGACGATCTCCTGCCGCTGCTCCTGCAGGCGCGCCCGCAAAGCCTCGAAGCGCTCCTGGGTCATCTCGGGGGCTGCGGCGGTGGACGCCTTGGCCTTCTCTGGTTTGGCCACCTGGGTGTGTCTCCTTTCACTGGCGAAGAATCAGGGCTCGCGATGATAGCTCATTCCGGCCTCGATTGTGAGCGCGCGGTAGAGCTGCTCGTACAGCACGACCCGTGCCAGCTCGTGCGACAAGGTGAGCCGGCCGAGAGAGAGCGTCCAGCGCGCGGCGTCGAGGACCACGCGGTCGAGCCCGAGGTCGGACCCGATGACGAAGGCGATCGGATGAGGCCATTCGCTGCGCAGCCGGGCCAGCCGCTCGGCGAGCTGGCCGGAGTCGAGCATCTCGCCCCGGCTGTCCAGCGCCACGGTCCAGACGGGATCGGGAGAGGCGGCGAGCAGCGCCTGCCCCTCGGCGCGCTGCCGCTGGGGATCGTCCGCCGCGGCCCGCGCCCGCACCGGCACGTCACGCACCGGGACCCAGCGGACGATGCGCCGGCGATAGTCGGTGCAGATCTCTTCCCAGCCCGAGCGGTGATGACGTCCGGCCCAGACAATGAGCAGCTCCCGGGCCACGGTCAGCCGACCGCGGTCTCGTCCCCCTCATCGCTCCCCATGTGCCGACCCCACTCGTCGATGTAGCCAAGGGTCTTGAAGTCGCGCATGCGGTCGAGGAAGACGACGCCGTTCAGGTGATCGAACTCGTGCTGGACGATGCGGGCCTCGAAGCCGCGGCAGACGTAGTCGAGCGGCTTGCCCTGGCGGTCGAGCCCCTGGACCCGCACCGCCGGATGCCGCGGCACCATGCCCCGCAGGTCGGGAATCGACAGGCACCCCTCCCAGTCGTAGACGAGCTCGCGCTCGTGGGGGGTGATCATGGGGTTGACCACGACGCGCAGCGGAATGTCGTGCCCGGAGGATTCATAGACAAAGACCTGCTCCTCGACGCCGATCTGCGAAGCGGCCAGGCCGACGCCGTTCGCCTCGTGCATGCTCTCGATCATTTCGTCGATGAGCTGCTGCGTCTCGGGGGCTGCCAGACGCTCGGGAGAGAGCGCCTGGGCAACAGCCCGCAGCGCGGGATGGCCGAGGCGGACGATGGGGCGGACGGGCATGGGCGCTCTTCCGTAAAGATCGGACCGAAATCGGACGGCGGATTATACACCAAGGCCCTCACCTCCCACGCGTGAGGTGAGGGCTCGACATGATATTCTCCACTTCGATGACCACCAAGCGATACGGCAGATCCGGAAGCACGTACTCATCGGGGAGCAGCTACCGCTCCGGACGGTCGGGAGGGCGGGTCGCCGCGGGGCTTCTCCTGGCTGGAGCCGCCGTGGGGCTGCCGGTCCTGGTCAGCGAGGTGATCCGCCGGCGCGCCGAGCCGCCGCAGTCGCCGCGCTGGGGCCGCGCGCACCGCTACTCCGGAGCGCTCGGCGAGGTGGTGTTTCAGGAGGTGGGGTCCGGCATGCCGCCGCTCCTCCTGCTCCACTCCTTCGGCCCGGGCTATGACGCCAACCAGTGGCGGGCTTCCGCGGAGCTGCTGGCCAGCCGGCATTCCGTGTACGCCCCTGACTTGCCTGGATGGGGCCGCTCCGAAATGCCGGTGGGCGGGCACGTGCCCGAGCTGTACGTCCGTTCCATCGCCGGCTTCCTCGACCGCGTGGTGCGCGGGCCGGCGGTGATCGCCGCCGCGGGCCTCTCCGCGGCCTTTGCCGTGCGCATCGCTCTGGAGCGCCCGGAGCGGGTGCACGGGCTCGTCCTGGTCAACCCGCAGGGGATCGCGGCCGATGCCGCCTCCTTCGCCAAGCCCGGCGCGGCGTTCCTCCGGCAGCTCCTGCAGCTTCCGGTGGCGCGCACCACCGCGCTCGACCTGCTGACCAGCCGCTCGGCCCTGGAGCACCACCTGCGGCGCGAGGTCTACGCGGCCCCCGAGCGGGTGGATGCGGCGCTGCTCGATCATCACTACCGGGCGAGCCACCCCGCGCGCGCCCGCACGGCCCTCTCCGCGCTCCTGCGCGGCGACCTCTGGCTCGACGTCGAAAGCGTGCTCGACGAGATCGGCCTCCCGGTGCTCCTCGCCTGGGGCCGCTCGGCCAACGCCGCGCCGGTCGAGAACGCCGACCTGTGGCTGCGCCATCTGCCGGACGCCCGGGTCGAGATCTTCCAGGGGAGCGCGGATCTGCCGCACGTCGAGAGCTCGACGGCCTTTTGCCAGGCGGTCGAGCGCTTCGTGGACGAGCTCCAGGCCTGAATGCGCCGCAACGACACGCTGCTCGATCTCTGTCTGGAGCTCCAGATCCTCGACCGGGTGCCGCGGAGCGGCTACGTGCTGCGCGGCGTTGACCATCCGGAGAGCGTGACGGAGCACAGCTGGCACGTCCTCTTCCTGGTCTGGACCCTGGGTCCGCAGATCGAAGGGCTCGACGTCCACCGCGCGGTGGAGATCGCCCTGGTCCACGACCTCGCGGAGCTGCGGATCGGCGATCTGCCCCGCGTCGCCTCCCGCTACTTCCCCCGGGGAGCGAAGAACACCGCGGAGCTCGCGGCCATGGAAGAGATCCTGGCCCCCCTGCCGGAGCGGGCCCTCGACCTCTACCGCGAATACCAGGAAGGGACTACGCCTGAAGCCCGCCTCGTGAAGGCCTGCGACAAGCTCCAGCTCATGCTCAAGGTGACGGTCTACGAGCGCTGGGGGACAGGAGCGCTCAGCGAGTTCTGGGACAACCCGGAGAATTTCCCCGATGGCGGGTTCGTGGTGGTGAAGGAGCTGTTCGAGGCGCTGCGGGAGCGGCGGGGGAGGCCCTCACCCCCGGCCCCTCTCCCGCAAGCGGGAGAGGGGTGAACAGCAAAAACCCTTTTCTCCTGCTTTTCTGCCTTCGCTTTGCTCCCCTCTCCCGCTCGCGGGAGAGGGGCCGGGGGTGAGGGCCCCTACTCCACCTCCACCCCCCGCCGCCGCAACAGATTCTTGATCTTGCTGTAGAGGTTGTCGCCCAGCAGCGAGTGGGCCGTGGTGGTGAGGTCGCGCAGGACGACCCGCAGGTCCTCCGAGCCGCTCCAGTGCTTGCGGGCGTAGATCTCGAGGTCGCCGCTGAAGGCCTGCGCCAGGACGGCCGAGGCGAGCACGATGTCGTCCATGAAGCCGATGCCGCCGAGGAGCGCCTCGGGGAACAGGTCGATCGGCAGGACGAAATAGGCGAGCGTGCCGCCGATCAGCGCGCGGGCCGAGCCCGGCACCTCGCGGTCCAGCGACAGGCGGACCAGCAGCATGAAGACGTCCGGCACAAGGAGCAGGGCGCGGACCGCACCCTCGCCGAGCTTGCCGCTCCGCTTCTCCACCGCGTGGACGATCTTCTCGCGCAATCGGTCGTAGAAGCTCAACAGGCCGCTGCTCGGCCCCTCGGGCTCTGACCGGTTCAGGGCCGCCGCGGCCTCTTCCTCGGCCGCCGCGGAATCAAAAGTCTCCAGGTCCTCGGCTACCGCGGCCGACAGCTCATCCGTCGCGGTCCGATCGCCAGAATTTCCAGTCCGGTCATCCATCCCAGTGCCCTCCTCACCGCGCAGGGGGTTCAATTCGCGTGCCATCTACATCTAGAACATCTAGAAGATATACGCAAGCGCGAAGCCGATCTGCCCTGCCATCAGGATGAGGTACATGTGCTTCCAGGAGGGGTGGTTCTCCGTCTCGGTCAAGGAGTTGGGGTCACGCAGCAGCAGGTAGACCGTGTAGCACCCCCAGAGCGTCAGCAGGATTCCCAGGCCGGTCAGGATCATGGGATTGCCGGTGAGGATCGGGTGCGCGGGGTTCTGCGGATCCGGCAGGCGCGCCCCCAGGGGGACCAGGAGCCACGGGAAGATGAAGAAGGGGCTGATGATCCATGCGGCCTTGCGCACGCCGTAGATGATCGGCAGCGTCCGGCATCTTCCGGCCAGGTCCCCCTTGATGTCGGCGAAGTCCTTGGTCGACGAGGCGCCGATCAGGTACAGGCCGAAGATCGTGCCGATGTACCACGGCTCCATGTACAGGATGCGCGCCACCATCGCCCAGCCAGCCACCTTGAGCAGGATGCCCCGGGGGATGGCGATCGTGAAGTTCGCCAGCATCCCGCGCACCTTCGTCCGTCCGAGCTCGGGCGCCGAGTAGATGAAGGTGGCCAGGAGACCCGCGAGATAGATGAAGAAGGTCTCGTGGTACTGCACCGGCGCAGTCAGCTTCTCGTGGAAGGTCTCGAAGGGATACGGCACCACCAGCCAGGTCGGGACGAGCGCCAGTGCGTAGAAGATCCAGGTAAACGTCCAGGCCTCGCGCAGGCTGAGCGCTCCGGTGACCAGCGGCCGGCCCGGCTTGTTGATCCGGTCGATCTCCAGGTCGTAGATCTGGTTGATCGCGTTCGAGGCGGCGTTCATGAAGCTTGCGCAGAGCGAGCCCAGGACGACCGTGAGCACCACCGCCAGGGTGAGGCGCCGGTCCGGGTCGGGGTTGTGCACCGAGCCGAAGGCGCAGATCGAGCCGGAGATGATCCCCAGCAGCGGCGGCAGCAGGGTGAACGGACGCGCCAGTTGATTGTAGAGAGAGAGCTTGCTCACGGAGAGACTCCGACCACCCAGGGCGTGAACACGACCACCACCAGGGCGCCGACTAGGGTGTTCAGGAAATTCAGGGCCTCGTTGTCGAGAAGCTGACGCTTCTCAAGAGCCGCTCCGACCAGGCTCTCGAACGTCGTGCCCACGAAAGCGGCGACCGCGATGGGCAGGACGCCGATCCAGGGATAGAGCCCGAGGAGGGCGCCGAGGCCGCCGACGACGAGCGATGCCGCCACGCCGGCCAGGGTGCCCTCGACGGAGACCGCTCCCTCGGTACCGCGCGGCACCGGACGGAAGGTGGTGATCAGGAACGTCCGCCGGCCGAGGAGCTGGCCGATCTCGCTCGACGCCGTGTCCGCCGCCGCCGTGGCGAAGGAGGCGGCAAAGGCGAGGGCGAAGAGGACCGGGTAGTCCGTCAGGGCGGCGAAGAGAGCGCAGGCCGTGGCCACTCCCGCGTTGGCGAACGCATGCCGCGCGCCGCGCCGTCCCCCCTTCTCCTGCGCCAGGTTCTGCGCCGCTTTCCGCTTGTAGCCGAGCTTGGTGCAGGCGCTGCCGATCACGAAAAAGGCCAGGAGGAGCAGGAACCCCCGCCAGTCGAGAAAAACCCAGATCGCGAAGCCGATGAAGAAGCCGCCGATCACGCCCGAGAGGTCGACCGTGCGCAGCGCATAGGCCACGCCGGCCAACGCCGCGTTGACCACGGCGGCCAGGAGGACTCGCGTCGCAAAGCCGTCCATCTCCAGGAACGGGCGCCAGTGCCCCTGCGTCAGCACGAGACCGAAGAGGAACAGGGCGGAGACGAGGGGCACACCCAGGTTGTCGTCGAGCCCCTGTGGGATGGATTCCAGGAGGGCGGCGAGCAGGGCGGCGCCGAAGGCGGCCGCGACGGCGAAGGCCAGAGAGTAGCGGCCGGGAGCGGTCCATTGCAGGAGGACCGCGGCGGCCACGGTGCCGAAGAGCACGTACGCGAGGCTCCCCATCCAGCTCTTCCGCGGGTTCCACGGGAGCTTGCGGCGGCCGAGCGCCATGCCGGCCACCGAGGCCATGCCGTCGCCGAAGGCGAGGATGCCCCAGACCGCGGCCGCCACCTCCAGCCGCTGCCAGAAGATCAGGATCAGCAGGAGGACGCAGAGCGGATAGAGGATGATGCCGATCGACGAGCCGGTGGCGATCTCGCTCTCGCGCCAGAGCCGCCGCCCGCCGACCCGGGGCAGGAGGAACAGGTTGTTCGCCAGCGCGACGGCGGCGAGCACAGCCGACCAGAACGGCCCCAGGAAGCGGAGGGAGAAGGCGATCAGCCCCACCGCCATGTGAACGGCTTTGCGCGCCAGCTCGCCGCGCGTCAGCGCCATGCCCCGGACTCCCTGAGCCACCCCACCGTTTCCGTCAACCCCTGCTCCAGGGTCCGCCAGGTGTAGCCCAACTCGGCTTCGGCGCGGCCGGACCGGTAGGCCCAGTCGTGGCGGTAGACCTCGACGAGGTCCGGCGTCAGCTTCGGCGTGCCGCCGGTCAGTCGCGCCCAGGTCTTCATCGCCGCGCCGCTCATCTTGGCTACGGCATCGGGCATGCGCATGGAGGGCATCTTCGACCCGGTCGCCCGGCCCACCAGCTCGTAGAAACGGTCTTGGCGGACGTTCTCACCGCCGATCACGTAGCGCGAGCCGGGTTGCGCCCGCTCCAGAGCGAGGGTGACGCCGCGCGCCGCGTCCTCCACGTGCACGTAGTTCCACCGTCGCTCGGGACGGCCGAGGAGGGCCGGCAGGCGGCCGTGGACGAGGTCCAGGATGTGCCGCACCACGATGTTCCCCTCGGTCATCTCGCCGGGGCCGTAGATCACGCCAGGGTAGACGACCACAAGGGGAGCGCCCTCGGCGATGGCCTGCCGGGCGTGCCGGTCGGCCATGGCCTTGGTCCGCTCGTAATCGTTGATCCAGGCGCGATCTTCCACGCCGGCGGATTCATCGAGCTCGCCCCCGGCCCCCTTCTCGGTGGGGCCCAGGGCCATGAAGCTGGAGACGTGGACGACCCGCTCGACGCTGCCGCTCTCCTCGGCCGCGGCGAGCACGTTGGCGAGGCCGCCCACGTTGATTCGATCGAATTGCTCCGGCGGCGCCAGAATCTTCACCAGCGCCGCCGCGTGCACCACCGCATCGCACCCGTCCATGGCCCGTTGCAGGCTGGCCCGGTCGATCACGTCCCCGGCGGCGAAGTCCACGCCGGCCGGAAAACGCTCCCGCGACGAGCCAGGACGCACGAGCAGCCGGAGCTCGTGCCGCGGCGCGAGCTCGGCGGCCACCCGCCGCCCCAGGAATCCGGTACCGCCGGTGAGTAGGACTTTCACCGGGCGATCTGGACCTTCAGGTTGGAGAAGCGCCAGCCGATGGGCGGGTAGTAGGCGCCATCCGCCACGCCGTTCAGGCCGAAGGAGACGCGCACCGGCGCGCCGCGGTCCGCGATGTCCAGATTGTAGGCACCGCCCCAGGCATCCATGATCGTCTTGCCGTCGCGGGTGACCAGCATCCGCGTCGTCGCGGCTTCGGCGTCATAGACGATCATGACGTGGTGCAGGGCGTCCTGCTTCCAGGGCGAAGAGATCCGGAGGGCCGGCTCGACCACCGGGCTGCCCAGGTCGACCAGAGTCTTGTTGCGGGCGCCGCGGATGAAGGTGCCGAAGTAGAGAGTCTTGCCGAAGCGTGGGCCCCCGGCGTGGAGCATGCCGACCAGGCCGGTGAAGATCGGTGTGAACTTCTTGACGTTGACGTCGAAGTCGATCGTCACCCTGCGATAGGGAACTTCGGGGACCAGGGGGAGCGCGACGTCGAGAGCCGAGTTGCCGGCGACCGGCGCGAAGAACAAGCCCGGACGGTTCACCACCAGCGTCTCGATCACCTCCTGGGGCGGGGTCGACAGCGGATAGAGCATGCGGAAGTGCGCGGCGCTCTCGCCAACGAAGGTGCCGAAGGCGTAGAACGGCTCATCGCAGTGCACCTCGGCGCGCATGCCGGCTCCGCTGGTGACGAAATCTTCGAACGGATCCTCGACCACCTCGTGCGAGAGAGCCTTCAGCGTCACGGCCAGCGGGCTGCCAAACGAAGTCCCCTTCGGCCGGAGGAGCTGGATCGAGCAGGTCGCGGCCTGCGTCCCGAGGTTCATGATCTCGATGTTCGCGTGCCCCCTGGTGTTGCGCGCCAGGCTCTGAATGTAGGCGGTCTCGTCCCCCTGGAACCAGTTGTCGTTGGTGACGATGGGCACGGGCCAGGCGAAGTCGTCGGTGCGGCTCGAGATGAACATGCTGCCGCTGCGCACGTTGGGACCCGGGTCGTTGGCGAGCCGGATCATGCCGGTGCCGTTGGTGTAGCGGGTGGTGTTGAAGACGTTCGGCTTCTCGTCATTGTCCACGTCGACCCGCGAGCCGTTCAGGCCCAAGGCCGAGTCGCCGGTGTCCACGAAAGCGATCTCGAGGCGGCGGGAGCCGTCCTCCGAGACCTCCACGTGGACCTTGGGCTTTGCGGAGCCCGTTTCCGGGCTCGGCACCCAGAAGGTTTCGGCGGACGCGGGGGCGATTCCCCCGAGGGTCGTGAGGGCGAGGGTCAAGACGATCGACAGACTTTTGCTCATTGTGCTGCGCTCCCGGGGCGGGATTGTTCCCACCGGACTACGGTTGAAAAATGCTGACGGCCGATATTCTACGCGATTCCGCGCGGCCGCGCCGCCGCCCAGAGGTCGGAAAGTGCGTCATCGACGGTACGCCGGGGCTCCCAACCGAGGCTCTGGAGGGAGCTGGCGTCCCCCAGGAGCAGCGGGAGGTCCACCGGCCGGATCCGCTCGGGATCGACCTCGATCGTGGCCTCCACACCGGAGATGGCCTTCAGCCGCTCCAGCGCCTCGCCGATCGAGAAGGCCTGGCCGCTCGCGATGTTGTAGATGCCGCCGCGCTCCCCTTTTTCGATCAGGAGACGGAACGCCTCGGCGCCGTCGTCGACGTGCACGAAGTCGCGCCGCGCCGAGAGATTGCCCACGCGGAGCACCGGCTCGTGCTCGCCGCGGGCGATCGCGGCGAGTTGCGCGGCGAAGGTGGGGAGCGCGAACTTGATCGCCTGCCCGGCGCCCACCAGGTTGAAGGCGCGGGCCACCACCGCCCCGCGCAGCAGGGCGAGCCGCTCGGACGCGGCCTTGGTCAGCGCGTACGGCGTGCGCGGATCGACTACCCGCTCCTCGGAGATCGGCTGCTCCTCCTCCGGCACCAGCCCGTAGACCTCGGCGCTGGAGGCGATCACCAGAGGCCGCCCCCCGGCCGCCGCCAGCAGGTTGTCCGTCCCCAGCACGTTCACCCGGAAGTAGTCGGGCATCCGCTCCCACGACTCTCCGACGTGCGACAGCCCCGCGAGATGGACGATCGCGTCCGGCGCGGCGTCGCGGACCACCCGCTCGACGCAGGCGGCGTCCTGGAGGTCGACCTCGTAGAGCTGGACGTCCTCCATCTCCGGGAAGGCGGGATGATCGATCAGATAGGTCCCGCTCACCCGGTCTCCCCTCTCCAGGAGATGGCGGGCGAGACGGGGGCCGACGAAACCGCTGATGCCGGTAACCAGATAATGCATGCGCTGCTTCAGGCCGATTGGCGTGCCTTGAGCGTCCGCCGCCAATGGTCCAACAGGTCGCGCAGGGTCTGCTCGAACAGGATGCGCGGCTCCCAGCCGGTGTCGGCGCGGAACTTCGAGCTGTCGCCGATCAGAATTTCGACGTCGGACGGCCGCAGCCGCGCCGGGTCGGTCTCGATCTTTACCTCCACCTGGGCCAGCTCGACGATCCGGTCGAGCATCTTCCGGATGACGATGCCCTCGCCGGTGGCGATGTTGTAGACCTCGCCCGGCTTTCCCTTGGTGACCGCCAGCCAGTACGCGCGCACCATGTCGCGCACGTCGGTGAAGTCGCGGATCGCGTCCAGGTTGCCGACGCGGATCACCGGCTCCTGGAGCCCGAGCTCGATCGCCGCCACCTGGCTGCAGAAGTTGGAGGTCACGAACACCTGGCCGCGCCGCGGTCCCGTGTGATTGAAGCCGCGGGTGCGGATCGCCTTGAGGCCATAGCTCATGAAGTACTGATAGCCGAGATAGTCCTGGGCGACCTTGGAGACCGCGTACGGCGACAGCGGCCGCAGCGGGTTCGTCTCCTTGATCGGGACCTCGTCGGGCAGCACCAGGCCGTACTCCTCGCTGGAGCAGGCGAGCTGCACGACGGGATCGAGGCCCAGGGCGCGGATCGCTTCGAACAGGTTCGTCTGTCCGCTGACGTTGGTAGTCAGCGTCTCGTTCGGCGCGGTCCAGCTCGACGGCACGAAGCTCTGCGCGGCCAGATGGAAAATGGTATCCGGGCGCGATGCAGAGAGCGCCGCGTGCACCGAGGTATAGTCCCGGAGGTCGCACTCCAGGAGCTTCACCTTCGAGCGCAGGTGCTCGATGTTCTCCATGCGGCTGCGCCAGCGATAGATGCCGAATACCTCGACGTCGGGGTGCTCGGCCAGCAGATACTCCGCCAGATGGGATCCGGCGAAGCCAGTGATTCCGGTGATCAAAGCCCTCATCTACGTTCTCCCTTTCGAATCTCCACGGATCGCCCGGCGCATCCCGGACAGGTATTCCGCCAGCCCCGTCTCCCACGCCTCGACCCGCCGGCCCACCACCGCCTCGAAGCGGCCCACGTCGAGCACGGAATAGGCCGGCCGCGGCGCCGGGCGGGGAACCTCCCGCGTCGTCACCGGCACGACTTCCGCCGTGCCCGACCACAAGCGGGCGATCGCCTCGGCGAAGTCGCACCAGGAGGCCCGCTCCCGGTTGCGGTAGTGCACCACCCCGGTCAACCCGAGAGGTACCAGATCGAGAAGCGCGCCGGCGAGATACGGCGTGTAGGTCGGGCACCCCTCCTGGTCGTGGACGACCTTGAGCGGCAGCTTGCCTTCGTCGATCAGCCGCACCATGGTCGCCACGAAGTTGGGTCCGCCCGGACCGAACAGCCAGCTCGTCCGCACCACCAGGGCCTTGTCATGAGCGAGCGCCTCCCGCTCGCCGTCGAGCTTGCTCTGCCCGTAGACCGACAGCGGGTTCGTCGGCGCGTCCTCGGGGTAGGGGTCGCGCGCCGTGCCGTCGAAAACGTAATCGGTCGAAACGTGGAGGAGCCGCGCATCGACTGCCGCGGCGGCGGCCACGACGTTCCGCACCGCCGCGCCGTTGACCGCGAACGCCTTGTCGCGTCCCTCCCCCTCGGCCAGATCGACTTTCGTATACGCGGCGCAGTTGATCACCGTCTCGGGGCGGAACGTCTCCGCCCAGTAACGCAGCCGCCCCGCGTCCTCGACGTCGGCCTGCTCGCGCGACAGCGCCAGCGCGGCATGCCCGCGGGTCCGCGCCGCCGTCGCCAGCGAATGGCCGAGCATGCCGGTGCCGCCGAAGATCAATAATCTCAAGCTAGGTAATTCCCACTTCCGAGTTGTCGCCGAGCATGAAGCGGTAGGCCTTCGGCTTGAAGTCGGTTTTGGTGATCTTCACGTTGCGGCCGATCAGCGAGCCGTCGATGCGCAGCGGCGTATCGCGGATCTCCGAGTCGGCCAGAATGATCGAGTTCTCGACCTCGCAGCAGACCAGCTTGCAGCGCTCGCCGATTGAGGTATAAGGGCCGACGAACGCGTTTTCGAGGCGCGCTCCGTCGCCGATCACCACCGGACCGCGCACCAGCGAATCGATCAGCTCGACCCCTTCGCCGATCTCCACGCGCCCTTCGATGCGGCTCCCCTGGCCGATCGGGCCGAGGGAGACGCCGCGCCGGGCGTCCAGGTTTTCGAGGATGATGCGGTTCGCCTCCAGCATGTCGTCGAGCTTGCCGGTGTCCTTCCACCAGCCGCGCACGATGTGCGGGTGCACATCGAGGCCGCGGTCGATCAGGTCCTGGATCGCGTCGGTGATCTCGAGCTCGCCGCGCCACGACGGCTTGATCCGGTGCACCGACTCGAAGATGTTCTTGTCGAACATGTAGACGCCGACGAGAGCTAGGTTGCTCTTGGGCTCCTTCGGCTTCTCCACCAGGCGGAAAACCTTGCCGTCGGGAGTCAGCTCGGCGACGCCGAACTGCTCCGGCGTCGGCACCTCGGCGAGCAGGATCTCCGAGTTGCAGCCGAGCGCCTTGAACTCGTCCACCAGCCCCTTGATGCCGCCGGCGATCAGGTTGTCCCCCAGGTACATGACGAATGGGTCGTCCCGCAGGAAGTCCTGGGCGATCATCACCGCGTGGGCCAGGCCGCGCGGCTCGTCCTGCTCGATGTAGGTGACGCGGGCGCCGAAGCGGGAGCCGTCCCCCACCGCGGCGCGGATCTCGGCCTTGGTCTCGCCGACGATGATCCCGATGTCGGTGATCCCCGCCTCGACGATCGATTCGATGGCGAAGAAGAGCACCGGCTTGTTGGCCACCGGCACGAGCTGCTTGGCGGAGGTGTAGGTCAGCGGACGCAGCCGCGTCCCCTTGCCTCCGGACAGAATCAGACCCTTCATCAGGCAACCTCAGGCAAATGGCAGGCAGTCTCGGACAGTCTACGTGGGACGAGCTACGGTTCGGTCGTCGAGCTGCTGCGGCTGGTCAGGTCGAGGAACGTTCCCACGTTCTTCAGGCTCAGCGAGAAGCGGAAATCCTTGTCGCGGAAGGTGGCGCCTTCGGAAGCGCGGAAGTCCCGCAGCTCCAGCCGGATGCCGTAGCACTGCTGGGTCCAGTCCAGGATGTACCGCTGCGACTGCAGGAACGCCTCCTGTATGTCGTAGTTGATCTGGGTCTCCACGCGCAGCCGCCGCGGCCAGATCGTCACGCCGCCGAACAGCCGGATTTGATCGCTCACCTTGTCCCCGTTCTCCGGCGCGTACCGCGTATACCAGGTCAGGCCCACGAAGTCCCCCTTGCGGGATCCGTAGCTGCCGGACAGGCCGGTCGACTGCAAACCTTTCGACAGCGTGTCGTAATCGGCCTCCAGCTTGAGGCTGGTCACGTCGCTCGGGTTGAACCGCAGCAGCGCCTCCAGCGGTCCGGCCGTCGACCGGTCCGTCGCCGTGATGATCAGCGGCTGGTTCTCGTCGAAGCTGTAGCGGCGCGACAGCTCGAAGAGGAAGATCTCGGTGGCGTTGGCGCGCGTCCCCTCGGGCTTGGCGAGCACGCGGTTGATCAGGGCGACGCGCCCGGAGTTTCCCGAGCCCAGGGTGTCGATCTCGTCGAACAGCGGGAATCGGCCGCGGTCTTCTTCGTCGATCTCGTCCAGGAAGTTGTACGTGAAGCGCGGCTCGATGACGTGCTTGAACCGGGCGTAATCGCCGGCCTTCCAGTCGAACACGCGGGAGAACGACGGACCGACGATCTGCGCGCTGGCCGACGGCACGATACGGGAGAGCGACTCTCCGGTGAACTCGGTCGGATTCGGGTTCGTCACCGAGCCGTTCACACTGTCGGTGTAGTAGGTGAGACGCCCGCCGCCGGTGACCGACAGGTTGAGCCAGGGGAACGAGCGGATCGGCAGCGTGAGCTGCGGGAACGCGTCGAGGCGGCCATAGCTCCCCGAGTAGGAATCCGGCCGGACGAGGTCGAGATACGAGGCCGAGCCCTGGAACTGCAGGTAGAGCGGCGTGCGGCCGAGCCGGGTCGAGCGCAGGCGGTATTCGAGCTCGGGCAGCTTGCGCTGGTCGACCGTGTCGTCGACGTTGACGAACGTCTGCCGGTCGTTGATCAGGAAGTTGAACAGATGCGGTCCCCAGTTGCCGGTGACGAACGCGCGGCTGTCGAGGAAGCGCAGGCTGTTGCGGTCAAAGTCGCGCTCGAAGTCGCGGAAGAAGTTGAAATCCGAGAAGTCCTGGAAGTTGACCACTCCGCGCATGCCCAGCGGCAGGTCGTTGGTCACGTGGTTCCACTCGACCTTCCAGCGCCACTCTTCCTGATCGAACGTCTCCGCCAGCGGATCGCGGATCGTATAGCCGATCAGGCTGCCGCGGGTCCCTTCGGTCGGAGCGTAGCGGAATTCGTTGCCGAGCCCCAGATACTCCTTCGAAAAGAGATCGACGTGGAACGTGGTGTCGTAGCTCCGCCCCAGCACCTGGTAATAGGCCAGGCCGAGGGCCGCGCCGCGGCGGTCGGAATAGCCGATGTTCGGGATCAGCAGGCCCGAGGCGCGGTCGCGCTTGACCGGCCAGAGGATGTACGGCGTGTAGAAGACCGGCAGCTTCTTGGCCCGCATCGAGGCGTTGCGGATGTGGGCGTACTCGTTCACCTCCACCCGCGCCGTGCCGAGGCGGAAGCTCCAGTCCGGCACCTTCTGGCTGCAGGAAGTGAAGGTGCCGTTGGTGACGGTGTACACGTCGTCATCGATCTTGGCGATCTCCTCCCCGTTGAAGTAGTAGTCGGGGGAGACCTGCGCCGTGGCTTCCGAGAGCGTGCCGGTCTTGGTGTCGAGGTCGAACTCCGCCGTCGTCCCGGTGAGCCGGCGCGGCCCCTGGTCCAGGATGACGTTCCCCGTGGCGGTGACGATCTTGGTGTTCAGGTCGATCTCGGCGCGGTCCGCCTGCAGATCGACGTCCTGGTAGTGGATCTTTACCTTGCCGGTGAGCACCGCGTAGTCGTCCCGCTTGTACTCCAGGTCGAGGGCGCTGCCCGAGGCGCTGCCCCCTCCCTGGTCGGCCGGGAACTTGAGATCGAACGTGATCGCGTCCGGATCGACCGGCGGCGGAGCGGGCGCGGCCGGAGCCGCGGGCTGCCCGGGCTTGCCGGGAGCGGGCGCCGGCTTGGCGCCCCCAGCCGGCGGAGCTTGTCCTGGAGGAACGACCGGAGCGTCCGTTCCGCCCTCGGGAGGCGCCTGGGTGCCGGCCGCCTCGGGAGTGACCGGAGCGGCCGGGGGTTCCTGGACAGCCCCCTCTTCTTCCGGGGGCATCGACGGCAGAGGCTCCTGCGCCCACCCTGGAGAGGAGGACAGGAGGAGGGCCAGCAGCAGGCTCGGGAAGAGTCGTCTCGCGTCAGCCATGAGGTGGCGTTAGTCTATGCGCTCCACCACCATTGCGGTAGCCTCGCCGCCGCCGATGCAGATCGCGGCGCACCCGAGACGCAGGCCGCGCTCGCGCAGAGCGTGGATCAGCGTGACCAGGATCCGCGCGCCCGAGCTGCCGATCGGGTGGCCGAGAGCCACCGCGCCGCCCCGCAAGTTGACCCGCTGCGGATCGAGCCCGAGATCGCGGCTGAACGCCATGGCGACCACGGCGAAGGCCTCGTTGACCTCCCACAGATCGATGTCCGCGGCCTTCAACCCGGCGCGCTCCAGGACGATCCGGGTGGCGCCCACCGGCGCGGTGGTGAACCACTCCGGCTTCTGGGCGAGCGAAGCATGGGCCACGATGCGGGCGAGCGGCTTGGCGCCGAGCGCCGCCGCGTTGGACGCCGTGGTGAGCACCAGGGCCGCGGCGCCGTCGTTGATCTTGCTGGCGTTGCCGGCGGTCACCGTGCCGTCCTTCTGGAAGGCGGGCTTGAGAGTCGTCAGGCGGTCGAGGTCGACCTTGAACGGCTCCTCGTCGCGGTCGACCACCGTCTCGCCCTTCCTGCCCGGGACCTTGACCGGGACGATCTCCTCGGCGAACAGCCCCTTCTCGGTCGCCTCGCGGGCGCGGCGGTAGCTCTCCAGGGAGAACGCGTCCTGCTCCTCGCGGGTGACCTTGTACTCGGTGACGCAGAGCTCCGCGCAATTCCCCATATGGATGTCGTTATAGGGATCCCAGAGCCCGTCGTGGATCATCGAGTCGATGAGCTTCCCATGGCCCAGGCGGAGCCCGTCGCGGGCGCCGAGCGCGAGATACGGGGCCTGGCTCATGTTCTCCATGCCGCCGGCCGCGACCACCTGGAAGTCGCCGCACCGCAGATCGTTGGCGGCGATCATCACCGCCCGCATGCCGGAGCCGCAGACCTTATTTAATGTCAGCGCGCCGGTCGAGACCGGGCAGCCGGCACCGAGAGCCGCCTGGCGGGCCGGGGCCTGCCCCTGGCCGGCGGGAAGCACGCAACCCATGTTGACCTGCTGGATCTGATCGGCCGTCACCCCCGCCCGTTCGAACGCGGCCGAGAGGGCTCGGGCGCCGAGGGCATGGGCCGGCAAGCTGGCAAGAGCGCCCTGGAACGCCCCGACAGGCGTACGCACCGCGCTCAGAATGACGACGTCGTCCATGATGACTCCTGGCCTGTGACGGCTGTTGGGAACCGCGGGCCGTCCGCGCGAGGGGCGGACGGAGCGCCGGAATGCTACCACAGGGGGGTGGGGGGGCCTGGAAAGGACAGCAAGGACTGCAAGGACTCCAGGGACGGCCCCCTCCCTGGAAACTTTCTACGGCGCGGGCGTCTTTTTCATCCTTGGAGTCCTTTAGGTCCCTTTCGTCCCTTTGGTCCTTCGCCCCCTTGCCCCTTAGAATCCCCCGGCGGAGGCAAGAACGCCGTGCGGTCTCTGGGCATCGACTTCGGTACGAAGCGGATCGGCCTCGCCATCTCGGATCCCGAGGGGCGGATGGCGATCCCGTTGGAGACTCTCGCGCGGCGGGACAACCGCTCCGCGCTGCGCGAGATCGCGGCGATCGTCCGCCGCGAGGGGGTCGAGCGCCTCGTGGTCGGTGAGCCGGTGGGCCTCGACGGCGTCCGCGGTGATGCTGCCGAGCGCGCCCGGGGCTTCGGCGAGCGACTGGCGGAGATCACCGGGCTGCCGGTCGAGATGGTCAACGAGTCGCTCACCAGTGTCGAAGCCGCCGAGCGCCTGCGCGCGGCCGGCGTCGATCCGCGGCGCAATCCCGAACGGCTCGACGCCGTGGCCGCCCAGATCCTCCTTCAGGAGGCGCTGGACCGGCGCTGAAGGAGGAAAATTGGTGGCACGAGGCAAGAAAGGCGCGCCGAAGGGCGAGCGGGGGACGTTCCAGCGCATCCTTCTGGGGTTGATGGTCCTGCTCTTCCTTTTGATGGTGCCGGCCGCTTTCGCGGGCTGGTCCTGGTGGAAGCTGCAGCGCCCGTACAAGGGCTATCCCGACAGCGAGCGCCAGATCTCCATCCCGCAGGGCACGGCCGCCACCCAGATCCTCCTGACCCTCCAGAAGGAAGGAGTCATCGCCGATGCCAATCTGGCGCGGTTCTATCTCGTCTACTTCATGGGCGATCCCGCGCTCCAGGCCGGCGACTACAGCTTCAGCGGCCCCCTTTCCACTCCGCAGGTCCTGGAGAAGCTCGCTCATGGCCAGGTCGTCACCGCGTCGGTCACCGTGATCGAGGGGCTCACCCTGGAGGAGATCGCCGACCGCCTGGAGCAGGCGGGCCTCGGCCGGCGCGAGGTCTTCCTCGACCTGATGCGCTCGCCCGAGTTGATCGCCGATCTCGACCCCGAGGCGGCGGACCTGGAGGGCTATCTCTTCCCCGAGACCTACAGCTTCGCCCGCCACACCGACGAGCAGACCGTGGTCTCCACCCTGGTCAAGACCTTCCGCCAGCGCTATGAACGCCAGATCCGCCCCCTCATACGCGACAACCCTTCGCGCAGCCTGCGCCAGATCGTCACCCTGGCGAGCATCGTCGAGAAGGAGGCGCGGGTGCCGACCGAGCGCCCGCTCATCGCGGGCGTCTACCGCAACCGGGTCGAGCGGGGGATCGGATTGATGGCCGATCCCACGGTCATCTACGCCTTGAAGCGGCTCGGGCAGTGGAACGGCAACATCCGGAGGACCGACCTCCAGGTCGATTCGCCGTACAACACCTACCGCTACGCCGGCCTGCCGCCCGGGCCGATCTGCTCGCCCGGACTGGCCAGTCTGGAGGCCGCCGCCGATCCGGCGGACATCCCCTATCTCTACTTCGTCAGCCGCAACGACGGCACACACGTCTTCGCCTCGACCCTCCAGGAGCACAACCGCAACGTCGAGCTCTGGCAGCGGCAGTACTGGCGCGACCGGCGGGCCCGCGAGCGGGGTGCAGCCGGCCGCTGAGGGTGTCCCGCGGCCCCAAATTCGGCCCTTTTCGTCTTTTCCGTTGACAGCTCCAAGCATAGTGGTGTATCAAGGTCTCTATCTGACCCTGTTGTAACGCGCGTCGCCCCCACGACTTTGATGGAGGAGTTGCGAGTTGGCGGCGCGCCCGGTCCCGAGAAGGAGGCCTGATGAACATCCCGGAGGAGTTTGGGAAGTATCTGCTTCTCAAAAAGCTGACCGAAGACCCACTCGGAGAGACGTTCCGCGCCGGCCGAGTCGGCAAGGCCGGAATCGAGCAGGTGGTGCTGCTGCGCGTCTTCAACGGCAAGGGCATGGACGGCGAGCAGCTCTGGCAGAAAGTCGCCGACCGCGCCGCCGTCCAGCAGGCCCTGCGGAGCCCGAACATCGGGAGCGGCGTCGACCTCGGGAAAGTCCGCAGCTTCCCCTATGTCGCCTACGACTACATCTCGGGCAAGAACCTGGCGACCCTGTTCGCCCAGGCCGAGCGCCAGCTCTCCCCGATTCCGACCGACCACGCCCTGCTGGTCACCGAGCGGATCTCCCTGGCGCTGGCGGCGGCGCACGAGACGCGGGTGCAGGACGAGCGGGTGCTGCACGGCTTCGTGGTGCCGCACCTGGTCATGATTTCCAATGAGGGAGAGGCCCGCCTCCTCGGCTTCGAGATCGCCCCCGGCCTGCGCGCTCTCGCGGCGGCCGGCTGGGCCGACCCGGTCCTCCGCCCCTATCTGGCGCCCGAGGCTCTGGAGGGTGCGCCGGTGGGCAAGGCGGACGACGTCTGGTCGCTGGGCGCCATCCTCTATGAGCTGCTGACCGGCGAGCGCCTGCCGGCTCCTACGCCGGAGGGGTATGGCGCGCTGATCGACGCCGCCCTCCTCCCCAACGAGGGAACGCCCCTGCCGCCGGCTATCGTGGGCCTTCTCAAGAAGAGCCTGGCGCCGCGCGATCAGCGGATCACCGACCCGGTGACCTGGCACAAGACACTGTCCAAGCTGATGATCGACGGACAGTACAGCCCGACCACCTTCAACCTCGCCTTCTTCATGCACAACCTCTTCCGCGACGAGATCGAGCGGGAGAGCAAGGAGGTCGAGGCCGAGAAGAGGCTGGAGCTGCCGCAGAGACCCGCCGCGCCCGCACCGATTCCGGTGGCGACGCCGGTCGCGGACGTCCGGGAGGCGACAGGGGTGCGCAAGGGGGCGCCGGCCGGCGCGAAGGTCACCCCCGGCTCCTCGTCTAAGGGGCTCTTCATCGGCCTGGCTGCGGCCGTGCTGCTGGCCGCCGTGGGGGGAGGTGCCTGGTACTTCCTCAGCCAGAGCAATGCCAAGAAGGAGGCCGTGGCTGCTGCCGCTGCAGCAGCGGTCCAGCCTGCACCGATGACCCAGCCGGCCGCGATGCCCGGCCCAGCTCCGGCGCCCGTCCCGACGGGCCCGACCCGCGAGGAGCTCGAAGCGCAGATCCGCGCCATGCTCGACGCCCAGAGCGAGCAGATGGAGGCGAAGCTCAAGTCGCAGTACGACGATCGCGTGAAGCAGCTCCAGCAGCAGCTCGACGAGACGAAGCGGCGCGAGGAGCAGGCCCGCCAGGCGCCTGCCCCAGCCCCGGCGGTCAAGGAGCCCGAGCCGGAGCCGATCAAACAGGCCGACACCGCGCCGGTGCAGAGCAATCCCGCGCCCACACCGCCGGTGACGGCGCCGCCGGCCAGCACCACGCCCGAGAAGACCGAGCCGGCGCCCGCGCAGACGCGCCCGCAGACCACGGTCCCCGCTCCGGCCCCGGCCCAGCCGGCACCGCGCCAGCCGCAGTACGGCGATCTCGTCCAGGCCGGCCCGGGCATCACGGCGCCCAAGCTCAAAGGCCGTCTCGATCCGCGCTATCCCGGCGCCGCTCAGCGCCTGAACAAGGCTGCCGTCGTGGACATCCGGGTGCTGGTCGATGAGAAGGGCACCGTGCTCGACGCCCAGCGGAGCGGTCCCAAGGCCGGATTCGGGTTCGACGAGGCAGCGACCGACGCAGCGCGCCGCGCCACCTTCACCCCCGCCTCGACCCGCGAGGGAGTCCGGGTGAAGATGTGGACGGTTCTGCGGGTGTCGTTCCAGCCCGGGCGGTAGAGGCAAATAGGACCTACAAATAGGACCTAAAGGACTCAAAGGACAGCAAGGACCAAGCAGGAGCTCCTGTTTTGGTCTTTGTTGTCCTTGAAAGTCCTTGTTGTCCTTTGCCTACCGCAAAGCCGCTTCGAGGTCTTCCATCGCCTGGCGGAGCCGCCGCAGCAGCTCCGAGACCGGCTTGGAACGGGCCTCCGAGGAATCTCCGGGCAACGGCGCGGGCCGGCCCGGCGGCGGATGAAGCTGGGCCAGCCCTCTTTCCAGGCGCGACATCGATTCGGGTCCATCCTGCGGCGGAAACAGTGCGGCGAAAAACCGGTCCGGCGGCAGGCCGATGACCCGGCAGACATCCAGGACATGCCGCACGCGCAGCTCCACCTGCCCGGCAAGGATGCGCGTCAGATATCCCGTGCTCAGCCCCAGCTCGCGCTCGACTTGCCGGTGCGATATTCCGCTCAAACGGATCGCCGTCCGCAGCGCCGCGGCGATCCGCGCGATCTCCTCGTGGCTCATGGAGCGGCATTCTAACTGGACGACGCCACGGATGTTCCTTTCCGCAACCTCTTTTTTTGGGGTCGTGGCATGAATATCAGCGATGCTAATAATAAGTTAGCGTCAACAGCCAACGGCGCATCCACGTAAGATCTCCTGCATGCGAATCCTTGGCATCTCCGGAAGCCTGCGGCGCGTTTCCTCGAACACGGCTCTCTTGCAGGCGGCCGCCCTTCTGGCGCCGGAAGGAGTCGAGGTGATCGTCTACGGCGGTCTCGGCGATCTTCCGCACTTCAATCCGGACCTCGAAGCGAACGAGCCGCCCGCCGTGACCGATCTCCGCGCCCAGATCCAGACGGCGGACGGCCTTTTGATCTCAAGCCCGGAGTACGCGCACGGCGTGCCAGGATCGCTCAAGAACGCGCTCGACTGGCTGGTCGGCGGCGACGAGTTCATCGACAAGCCGGTCGCGCTGCTCAACGCCACCCCGCCGGCCACCTGGGCGCAGGCGTCGCTGGCCGAGACGGTCACGGTAATGTCGGGCCGCCTGGTGCGCGAGGCGTCGATCGAGGTGCCGCTGCGGGGCAAGAAGCTCGATGCCACGGCGATCGCGGCGGACCCGGAGCTCGCCCGGCCCGTGCGAGCGGCTCTGGAGGCCTTCGCGAGCACCATCGAGCGCTGGCGCACGGAGGGAAGCATTTCGTCCTTTTCTCTGTTATCCTGAGGGGCGTTACGCTCTTTTTACGCCTGATTCACCATGAGCTTCGATCTCTTCCACCCCGCCGTCTCGACCTGGTTCGAGAAGCGCTTCGGCTCGCCGACGGAGCCGCAGGTGCGCGCCTGGCCGGAGATCCATGCCGGCCGCCATACGCTCATTGCGGCCCCCACCGGCTCGGGCAAGACACTGGCTGCCTTCCTTGCCGCCATCGACGACCTGGTCCGCCAGGCCCAGGCCGGCGAGCTGTGCGACGAGACGCAGGTGGTCTACGTGTCGCCGCTCAAGGCGCTGTCGAACGACATCCGCAAGAACCTGGAGGAGCCGCTGGCCGGGATCCGCGCCGAGCTGGTCGAGCTCGGCCTGCCGGACGCCGAGATCCGCACGTCCGTGCGCACCGGCGACACCCCGGCCGCCGAACGGGCGAAGATGGTCCGCCGGCCGCCGCACATCCTGGTGACCACGCCCGAGTCTCTCTACATCCTGCTGACCAGCGAGAGCGGCCGGCGGATGCTCGGCACGGCCCGCACGCTCATCGTGGACGAGATCCACGCCGTGGCCGATGACAAGCGGGGCTCCCACCTGTCACTGACCATCGAGCGCCTTGACGATCTCTGCCGCCGCTCTTCCCCCGGGGAAAAAAGGCGCCGTCTGACCCGCGTCGGCCTCTCGGCCACCCAGAAGCCGATCGAGGAGGTGGCGCGCTTCCTGGTCGGGACCGCGGAGGTGGAGGCGGACGGCACGCCTCGTTGCGCCATCGTGGATGCCGGGCATGGCCGGCCTCTGGACCTGGCGGTCGAGGTGCCGGGCTCCGCTCTCGAAGCGGTGATGCCCGCCGAGGTCTGGGAGGAGGTCTACGACCGCCTCGCCGAGCTGATCCGGGCGCACCGGACGACCCTTGTCTTTTCGAACACCCGGCGGCAGGCGGAGCGGATCACCCGCCACCTCTCCGATCGCCTGGGCCCGAAGCAGGTCACCTCGCACCACGGGAGCCTCGCCAAGGAGCAGCGGCTGGAAGCCGAGCGCCGCCTCAAGGAAGGCGAGCTGTCGGCGCTGGTGGCCACCGCGTCGCTGGAGCTGGGGATCGACGTGGGCTCCGTAGATCTGGTGTGCCAGATCGGCTCGACCCGCTCGATCGCCACGTTCCTCCAGCGCGTCGGCCGGTCCGGCCACCACCTGGCTGGCACGCCCAAGGGGCGGATCTTCCCCACCTCGCGCGACGAGCTGGTCGAGTGCGCGGCCCTGCTCGACGCCGTGCGGCGCGGCGAGCTCGACCGGCTGGAAATCCCGGAGAAGCCGCTGGACATCCTGGCGCAGCAGATCGTGGCGTCGACGGTCGCCGAGGAATGGTCCGAGGAGGATCTCTTCGCGCTGATGCGGCGCGCCTGGCCGTTCCGTGGCCTCGAACGGAAACAGTTCGATGAGGTCGTGGAGATGCTCGCCACGGGCTTCTCCACCCGGCGCGGCCGGCGGGCGGCCTATCTGCACCATGACGCGGTCAACGGCCGCCTGCGAGCGCGCAAGGGAGCGCGCCTGACCGCGGTGACTTCCGGCGGCGCGATCCCCGACACGGCCGACTACCAGGTGCTGCTGGAGCCCTCCGGCGCGGTGGTGGGGACGCTCAACGAGGATTTCGCGGTGGAGAGCCTGCCGGGCGACGTCTTCCAGCTCGGCAACACCTCGTGGATGATCCGCAAGATCGAGCCGGGGCGCGTGCTGGTCGAGGATGCCCAGGGGCAGCCGCCGACGATCCCCTTCTGGCTCGGCGAGGCGCCAGCCCGCACCACCGAGCTGTCGCGAGCCGTGGCGCGGCTGCGGACCGAGGTGGCGGAGGTCGTGTCCAAAGAGGGACGGACAGCGGCCGTCGCGCGTCTCCGCGACCGCCTCGGGCTCCCTCCGGCCGCGGCCGGGCAGATCGTGGACTACTTCGCGGTCGCCCTGGCGGCTCTCGGGGTGCTGCCCACGCAGGACACCCTGGTGGCCGAGCGGTTCTTCGACGAGGCCGGGGACATGCACCTGGTGCTCCACTCACCGTTCGGCAGCCGCTTGAACCGCGCCTGGGGGCTCGCCCTGCGCAAGCGGTTCTGCCGGACGTTCAACTTCGAGCTCCAGGCCGCGGCCACCGAGGACGCCATCGTGCTCTCCCTGGGGCCGACCCACAGCTTCCCGCTGGACGACGTCTTCCGCTTCCTCCACTCGAATACCGCCCGTGACGTGCTCACCCAGGCGGTGCTCGACGCGCCGCTCTTCGGCGTGCGCTGGCGCTGGAACGCCGGCCGGGCTCTCGCCATCCCGCGCTTCCGGGGGGGCAGGAAGGTGCCGGCGCCGCTCCTGCGGCAGGCGTCGGAGGACCTGATCGCCGTGGTCTTCCCGGACCAGCTCGCCTGCCTGGAGAACATCGTGGGCGAGCGCGAGGTCCCCAACCACCCGCTCGTCGAGCAGACCCTGCTCGACTGCCTCACGGAGGCGATGGACATCGAGGGGCTCGAGACGCTGCTGGCCCGCATGGAGCGGGGCGAGGTCGAAATGGTGGCGCGCGATCTCCGGGAGCCGTCGCCTCTCGCCCACGAGATCCTGACCGCCCGGCCCTACGCCTACCTGGACGACGCGCCCCTGGAGGAGCGCCGCACCCAGGCCGTCATCCTGCGCCGCTGGCTCGACCCGGAGACCGCCTCCGATCTCGGAGCCCTGGACGTCGCGGCGATCGAGCGGGTGCGCGAGGAGGCCTGGCCCGAAGCCGTCACGCCGGACGAGCTCCACGACGCGCTCCTCACCCTCGGCTTCGTCACCGAGGAGGAGGGGCGGCGCTCCGGCTGGGAGCCGCTGCTCGACCGGTTGGCCGCCGAGCGCCGGGCCGGCGTGCTGCGGCCGGCTGGGAGTCCCGCCCTCTGGATCGCAGCGGAGCGGCTGCCGCAATTCCGCGCGATCTGGCCGGAAGCCTCCGTGGCTCCCGAGATCGCGGCGCCCCGCCGCTTCGACCGGGCCTGGGATCCGGACGCGGCGCGGGTCGAGATCGTGCGCGGCCGGCTGGAAGGGCTCGGGCCGACGACCGTGGCCGCGCTGGCCGCGAGCTGCGGAATGCGCCCCTCCTCGATCGACTCCGCCCTGGCCGCCCTGGAGAGCGAGGGGTTCGTGCTGCGCGGACGCTTTTCACCTGGTTCTGGGCCAGGGATGGGAGAGACCGAGTGGTGCGAGCGCCGGCTGCTGGCGCGCATCCACCGCTCCACCCTGGACCGCCTGCGGCGGGAGATCGAGCCGGTGTCGCAGGCCGACTTCGTCCGCTTCCTCCTTTCCTGGCAGCGGGCCGATCCCGAGGCCCAGGCCGAGGGGGCGGACAGCCTGGCCGCGCTGGTGGCGCAGCTCGAGGGGTTCGAAGCCGCGGCCGCGGCCTGGGAGGGGGACATCCTGCCGGCGCGCATGAAGGAGTACGACCCGGCGTGGCTGGACGCGCTCTCCCTGGCCGGCCGCTTCGTCTGGGGGCGCGCCGTGCCGCCGTCGTCGTCGCCGGACGGCTCGCGGAAGACGGGGCCGGTGCGCTCGACCCCGATCGCGCTCCTCGGCCGGCAGCGCCTGCGCCACTGGCGCGAGATCGCGCCACCGCTCCCGCCCGCCGGGCTCGACCTCTCCGCCGGCGCGAGCGCCGTCTACGAGCTCCTGCGCGACCAGGGCGCCTCGTTCTTCGGCGAGATCGCCGACGGGGCGGGGCTGCTCCACACGCAGGTCGAGATGGCTCTCGCCGAGCTCGTGGCCTGGGGTCTGGTGACTTCGGACAGCTTCACCGGCCTGCGGGCGCTCCTGGTGCCCGCGCACAAGCGTCCGTCGGTCGACCGCTCGCGCCGTTCCGCGGCTCCGGCGCTCTTCGGCATGGAGAACGCCGGCCGCTGGTCGCTCCTGCGCCCGGGCGGCCCGGCGGGGGGAACAGACGGTCCGTCGCCGGAAGCCGTGGAGACGATCGCACGCACCCTTCTGCTGCGCTACGGTGTGGTCTTCCGGCGTCTCCTGGAGCGCGAGAGCCTACTGCCCCCCTGGCGCGACCTGCAGAGGGTGCTGCGGCGCCTGGAGGCGCGGGGAGAGATCCGCGGCGGCCGTTTCGTCGACGGCTTCTCGGGCGAGCAGTACGCGCTGCCCGACGCGATCGGCCGCCTGCGGGCGATCCGCAAGGAGCCGAAGCGCGGCGCGCTGGTCTCGGTCTCCGCCGCCGACCCACTGAACCTGGTGGGGATCGCGACACCGGGGGACAAGCTGGCCGCCCTGCCCGGCAACCGCCTGCTCTGGCGCGACGGCGAGCCGATCGCGGTTCTGGAAGGGCGCGAGCCCCGCTTTTTGGTGGAGCTCGACCCCGCGACCCGCTGGCAGGCCCAGAACGCTCTGGTGCGGCGCAGCGTGGCGCCGAAGCTGAAGGCGTACCTGGGGCGGTCGGCGTAGGGGGGTGAGGGCCCTCAGAGCCCCGACACCAGCTCTCCGAACCGGGCCATGTCGACGTTCCCGCCAGAGAGGACCACGCCGACCTTGCGGCCGGCGGTGTCCGGGACCTTGCCGTGGAGGAGCGCCGCGAATCCCGCCGCGCCGCCGGGCTCCACCACGATCTTCATCCGGGAGGCGGCCAGCGCCATGGCGTTCTGGAGCTCGAGATCGCTGACCGTCAGGATGCCGGCCGCCAGGGCACGCAGGATGTCCAGGGTCCGCTGGGCCGGGCAGAGCGTCTGGATGGCGTCCGCGATGGTCTTCGGGGGCGGAATGGTGACGAGCTCCCCTCGCTCGAAGGAGAGCTGCACGTCATTCCCGGCTTCCGGCTCGACACCGTAGGTCCGGATCTCCGGCCGGAGAGATTTCGCGGCCAGGGACACGCCGGAGAGCAAGCCCCCGCCGCCGCACGGAGTGATGATCACGTCGAGGTCCGGCACCTCGTCGAGCAGCTCGAAGGCCAGGGTCCCCTGTCCGGCGATGACTCCATCGTCATCGAACGAGGGGACCACCACCGGCCCCTCCTCCTCGGCGATCCGGCGCGCGATGGCCACCCGGTCCTCCCCCCCGGCGCGGTCGTAGAGAACGACGCGCGCGCCGTAGCCGCGCGTGGCCGCGAGCTTCAGGGCCGGCGCGTCGTTCGGCATCACGATCGTGGCGCGGAGGCCGAGCTCGCGGGCGGCGAACGCGACCGCCTGCCCGTGGTTGCCCGACGAGAAGGCGACGACGCCGCGAGCCCGCTCCTCGGGCGTCAGCTGGGTCAGCCGCGAGAACGCTCCGCGCGCCTTGAACGAGCCGGTGCGCTGGAACATCTCGCACTTGAAGAAGACGCGGCAGCCGAGCCGCTCGTCGATGCCCTGCGAGGTGAGGACCGGCGTCCGGCGCACCCAGGGAGCAATCCGCTCGCGCGCGGCCAGGACGTCGTCGAAGCGGACGGGGAGTTGGGAGGAGAGGGCGGTGGCCATGGCCGCCTATACTATCCCGAGACGCACCTCTCGACCACCAGAGACGTGCCTCGGGCGCTCTTACATTCGAGCCCATCCCCCCTCCGTCTCCTGCGGACTCCGTCATCAGAGGCAGATGCTCTCGATGCAGATCGCGCCGGACCAGAAGAGGTCGTACGGAGATCCAACAAGAGCGAACGGTAGACCTTGCTGCGAAAGGCCAAGCCCAGAGAGAAAACTCGGAGGAAGAGTCGGTAGCGAATTTTTGTGCTTCGTCACAGTGGTCGTGCACTCGATAAATTCGCTGTTGGCTCCGCCGCAAGTTTCCACCGTTTCTACTGTATAGAGCATCCTCCGCTCAGCAAAATTCGCCACTTGCTCCAGCAGAAGCGAATCATGAAGCCTATTCATTCCTCCAATTGCTTCATGGGCGTTCAGGGCGATATTGCCGACGTGGAAGCTGAGAAATGCCGGTATACCCAAAGACTCGTATTGCAAGACGTGGGTGAGCTCATGACCGAGCCCTGCTATCCCTTTTTCATGAAATGCCTGGACCTGCCCCATGGCCTCAGGTGTAAGGAGTACTATGTTTCCCAAAGTCACTCCCCAGGTTCCAGTACGTTTTAAAGCTCCCGTCATGTCAATTTGCAGGCTGACGTTTGAGAAATCATGACCAAAAAACTCATTGTAGTACCGCAACAATTCCGGCGGAATTGGCTCGTAACCGTCAGGATCGATGAGATTGGTCGGGCTGTCATACGCGTAACTGTACCGGTTCCAGCTCTGTGGCGCCGAGGGATAACCTCGCTTTCGGTCTGTGCTCAGGAATCTCCCGATCAGCGGGCTGTAGTGCCGCGCATGCATGTAGTCCAGGTCGTCCCCTGCCCCGGCCGGGCTCGCGAGATCCCGTTCGTGGCCGGTGAGCTTCATGCGCTCCGTATCCTGGTTGAAGGCGGTGGCTTCCTCGCCGAAGGGGAAGTAGACGTGGTAGGCCCCCGGATAGCCGGAGCCCCTCGTGATCAGGCGCGGAGTGCCGAGGTGATCGAGATGGAAGTGCCGGCGGCCGAGTTGCGTCTCGGCGGCAAGAAGAAGGCCACTGCGGTACATGTAATCGGTGCCCAGACTCCAGCGGCCCTGGTCGTTGTGGTACAGGCGGAGTACTTTGCCTCCCAGGTCCCGCACCGTCCAACGAGAGAGATTGGCCCCGAGATTGTAGGACCAGATCCGCTCGTCGTCGGCGGTGTACAGGTGGAGCCAATCTTCGCCGCCTGACGTCATGCGCGTCATCTGATTGAACGAATCGTATTCGTAGGTGGCGGCACCATTCCACATCTTCAGGTTGCCGGCCGCATCGTAAGAGTTGCCTGGAGAGCTCAGGCGGTTTGTCGTGGCGTTGGTCGGTATGTTGCGGCCGGGGGAGCCGCCGATGGCGGTGAGATTGCCGAAGGAATCGAAGGTGTAGGTCTGCTGCTTCGGATTGCCGCCACCGGTGGCGCCGTCGAAGACCGTGCCGACCGTCACGCGGCTCAGCTTGTCGTAGGTGAACCAGGAGCTGCCGATCGTCTTGACGTTCCCCGCGCCGTCATAACCATAAGCGCCGGAAGACCAGCTTGCAAAGGGACCGGAGGCGGCGAGCGAGGAGGGGCGACGCATGGCATTCGGATCGTTGCCCTGCGTTTCGGCCATGCCGTTGCCGTGGAAGACTTGGCTCACCATCTGATTGGGATGGTAGGAGAGGGTGCCGTAGGTCGTTGCACCGGCGGTGACGCTCGTCAGCAGGCCCTGTGAATAGGCGAGCTGGACCGTGCGTTGCGTGTTCGGATTGGTGGCGATCGGGATGTCGAAGCCGCGGGTGAGCAGGCCTGCCATCTGTGCCCGGGTGATCGGCGGTCCGTCGGGACAGAAATTGCCTCCCCCACAGCCGAGCATGATCTGCCGACGCGCTGCTTCGGCAATCCAGGGGGCCGCCCAGTGAGAGCAGGGCACGTCGTTGAACGGCGCGAACGTGCAGGCCGGCGGCATATAGCCAGATCCTTGCTTGCTGCGCAGCAGGAAGACCGCCATCTCCGCGTTCGTGACCAGAGTTTCCGGGCAATAATTCCCGCCACCGCAGCCAACGGTGATCCCGCGCCGGAAGAGCTCCTCGATCCAGCGGGCAGCCCAGTAGGAGCAGGGTACGTCAGCGAACGTCGGCGTCGTACACGCCGGCGGCGAATATCCCGGAGTGGAGGCTGCGACCAGGAACACCGCCATCTGCGCCCGCGTTATGTTGTCGTTCGGACAGTAATAGGGTGGGGTCGTGGCGGCGCAGCCGGCGGTGACACCCGCCTTGTAGATCGCCTCGATCTCGAGCTGGTAAGGGTGGCCGACCGGCACGTCTGCGAAGGTCGCCTGTGGCGTTTGCGTGCAATCCTGATGCGTGCAGATCGGGTATGTGATCGAGTTCGGCAGGCCGAGAGTGTTGTAGGTGAAGCTCTGGGTAAAGCTGCCGCTCAGCGAGATGCTGGTCGCGGTGCCGGTGGAAACGGTGGTGTTGGCCACCGTATCGCGTCTCGAGACCCGGCCTTCCGGACCGGCGTAGGTGTAGGTTTCGTCGACCTGGACGGTGTAACCGGTGAGCGGGTAGTTGTAGCGCGTGGCCACTTGCAGCCTGCCCTTGCGCCAGTCGGTGAGACCGAAGGCATCGGTGCCGTTCTGCGTCGCGTAGGTGAACGTCCCAAATGGAAAAGAATCACGTGGAGGAGCTGACGCGCTTGGCCCAACTGCGCAGGGAGAACGGGTTCCGGTCCGAGCTCGACAACGAGGAAAATAACTGACCCAAAGCCACCGGAAACTGATCACCCAGCTGCCGGCGGATCACCCGCCGGCTGGTTCAAAGGAGAAAGATCATGCGAAAGATTCTGATTGCTGCTTTTTATCTGTCGTGCGCCCTGGCCCTCGCCATGCAGGCGGACGCCCAAACCGGCAAGGGAATGACCTGGAAGATGATCGGAACGAATGCGCCGACAGGGACGATCAGAGTCGGCTGTGCGAATTCCTGCGACGCCTACAAGGGCGACACCTCGTGCACCACCGCCTTGCCCCTCCTCTGCATCAAAAAGACCGGAGTGGGATTCCCGCTGCCACTTCCTGCGAGCGTGGACAATTCGAGTCGGTACTACCGGTGGACCGGCGGTGTCATCGGAACGACAGCGGACACCGTGCCGCCGTCGACGCTTGCCGCCGCCAATGCCCTGTGCGTCCAGACGTTCGGCCCAGATTGGCGCGTCGCGGAATTTCACGACGGCTGGGGCTGGAATTTCCACGCGTACGGCGGACTGGGCGATCCGGCCAAGCGCTTCTGGGTCCACATCAATGATCAGCCCGGAGCGACCTGCTGGCACTAGTACTCCATCCCACTGGGCCGGCGTGAGTCTGGACGCCCGGTTCGGCGGTCCTGGCCCCGATCTGCCGCCAGCCGCCGCCGCTTTTGCGTCAGCCCCGGCGCCCCGGTGGCGGTCTTCGGCCAGCCATCCGCACCGGAGTGCCAGCCTTCGGCATTACGGTGCCGGTCACTCGCATCCAGCTGCCGACCCCTGGCAGAGGTCTGCCGGTCTCTGGCAGAGGTCTGCCGGTCTCTGGCATTGACCTGCCGGTCGCGGGCAAAGGTCTGCCGCCCGCCCGCCTGCATCTGCCGGTCACCGGCATGGCAATGCCACCCGCGGGCATCTGTCTGCCGATCACCGGCATCTAGCTGCCGGCCGCCGGCATTGGTCTGCTGTTCGCTGGCATGGGATTGCCGATCACCGGCATCCCTTTGCGGGCGACTGGCATTGAGGTGCGCCGCCGCGCCTTGCCCTCGCCGCGCGCTACCCAGGCCTGGGGCTCGCGGACGCGCGCCCGGTCGACCGCCGTGGCCTCACAGGCGAGATCGGCGAGGTGCTGCGGGGGCACGGGAAGCAGCAGATAGCTGCCCCGCCGGCCGTCGAGGCCGTCGAACCAGAGCAGCGCCTCCTCGGGGCAGGCGTGGCTCGGCAGCTCGTTGGGCATCGGCATCCTTTCGTTCCTCCGGGGTCGCGGGCCGCGAGCACCGGGCGTCGGTCATCCCTGCTAGATCCGCGACTGCGAGAGCCGGTGTCTTGCGAGCGGCACTAAACTCCCGCGGCGCCTCCGAGATCTATCTGCGTCAGGACAGAACCGGGCGAGCCCGTGTGGTGCTCTGGCGGGCTGTCGCAAGCAATAGAGGGTGGCCCAACCGCGCATGGAACATGTCATGAGTATTACGGCATATCCCAATAGCAGAGGAGTCCCTCGCAAACAAGCATGAGGAGAAGATAATGGCTAACTTTCGTGGTAACCGACGGCACTTTGCCATCGCCACCTCCCTCGTGGTGATCATGGTACTTGCAGTCACCTTGGCGTCAGTGCAGGCGCAGCAGGTTGTGGGCTATCGAGCAGGGACTGCCCCCTTTACAGCGGGAAGTGCAGGTATCGTTGTTACGTTTTCCGTTCCTATGCCGACGGCCAAGTATTCAGTGGTAGTGCAGCCGACCAACACCGCTGGCTACTCGCCGATCTCCCAGTGCACCTATTTCAACTTGCTCAAGAAGACGACGACAGATTTCCAAGTTCAACACAAGAGTTGTGACAATGGTGCCCCCGTCAATCTGGACGTCAACGTCTCTCTCGACTGGATCGCTTGGAGCCACAATTAGCTCGCATGGGGGGCACGCCGAACATACCCTTCAAAGGAGAAGAATCATGCGAAAGACGTTGGTACTCTTCGTTCTCGTGCTCGCCGTAGCATGGGCCCGACCCTCTCTTGCGGCGACGAGTTGTCCCGGGATCTCGGCCTGTAAACCCAACATGGGATGCCCCAAGGGCTCGAAGAAAGTGAAACCCGGACAATCGATCCAGCAGGCGATCAATGCCGCACCCGCCACCGGTGCGAGCATCTGCGTTTTGCCGGGGACCTACGCCGAATTGCTCGACTTTAAGGGCAAGCCGATCAATCTCGTCTCCTCGGGCGGACCGGCCGCCACGATTCTCGATGGCGGCGGCTCAGGCCCCGTGGTGACCTTCGCGTCGGCCGAAGGCAAGGACAGCATCCTCAACGGCTTTACCATCCGGAACGGCCGAGCCCTGAGCGGTGCCGGCATCTACATCAAGGAAGCCTCTCCCGCGATCCGAAACTCCATCCTGAGCGGGAACAAGGCGGTCGGAAATTACGCGAGAGGAGGTGGATTGGCGGTCACCGGAGTGTGGGCCCACCCGTCCATCACCTGCACAAAGTTCCTGGGGAATACGGCGGATTATGCCGGCGGTGGGCTGGCGAGCACCTACTCCGCCAATCCGTACTTGCGGTCGAACCTCTTCGGGGCGAATCGAGCCTCATACGGCGGTGCGATCAGCGTCGCCTGGAGCGGCCGCCTCGACCTCGGCTGGACCCACCTTCTCGCGAACCAGGCGAGCGGTGACGGCGGCGGGATTCACGCTGGCGTTCCGTATGGCAACGTCCTGGTCCGCCAAACCTGGTTCAACGGCAATAGCGCCGGCGGTTACGGCGGCGGCATGTGGGTTCCGGCGGGGCTGGCGGACGTGATCAACTCCACGTTCGACAGCAATCAGGCGTTTGAAGGGGGAGGCATCGCGGCAGGCTACGGCAGCATGGTCAATGTCGCGAGCACGCTGTTCGTCCGCAACACGACGACCAACCCGTTGAGCGCCACACTGGTCAACGCCAACGGCTCCAACACGTCGGTGGTGAACCACTACAACGGTTTTTTCGGCAACACAGTCCAGGACTACACGAACACCTACGGGGACCTGGGGCTGCTGATCCCGGGGTCTGACCCGCTCGGAGGCTCCTGCTGCCCGGGTCCGGGCTCGCCGGCGATCGACGCCGGTATCCCGGACTTCCACTTCAATGATGCGGATGGATCGCCCAACGACATGGGGGCTTGCGGCGGTCCGGCGCTCTCGACGTTCGGACCGATGAGATGATCGGGGCTCCCGGGGAGGGTAGAATCATCCTCCCCGGGCTTCCTGCTGCAGACCTTCTAGTTGAAGAAGTCGTCTTCCCCGCTCGCCGCCGAGGCCGCCACCTGCTCGTCCATCCATTTCTGGAACTCGGCCGGCTCCTGGACGGTCACGAAGCCGCGCATGCGGGCGTGGCCGAGGCCGCAGAGCTGAGCGCAGGCAATCTCGTAGACGAACTCGGGCTTGTGGGTGCGCTCCCGCATCTGGGCGGTGGTGACCGTGGGCACCCACCAGACCGGGATCGAGATCCCCGGCACCGCGTCCTGCTTGACGCGGAACTCGGGGACGTTGAAGCTGTGGATCACGTCCTTGCTGCTCAGATGGACGATCACCGGCTTGTTCACCGGCAGGTTGAGCTGATTGACCGTGGTGACATCGTCCTTCGCCGCGGGATCGTCCCGGTCGAGCCCCAGGGGGTTGCTCTGGAGATCGATCTTGTCGATCGCAGTGCGGCCGAAGACGCCGTCCGGACCGGGATAGTGGACGTTCCAGGCGAACTGCTCGCCGACCAGGCGGACCACCACCGCGTCCTTCTCCTCCGGGAAGTCCCGGACGCGGTCGGCCCAGAGCGGGATCGAAAGGCCGACTAGCAGGATCCCCTCGGCCACGGCCACGGCTCCCTCGAGCCAGCTCGAGGCGTGGCTGGTCACGCCGGTGTGGCTTGCCACAGGGTTGCGCGCGCGGCGGAAACGCCAGAGCGCGAAGATGAAAAAGGCCATCCAGCCGACGAACAGGATCGCCATCAACACGTGCACCCAGTTGAGGGCACTATCGATCTGGGCGCCGTGCGCCGCGGCGTTTGGGGGAAGCCACTGGTCCATCATGTCGAAGAGCTCCGCTGGAGTTGGATCCACTCCGAGTCGATCTGCTCGATCTCTGCCTGTCGAGCACGGTTCCGCAGATAGAAGAAGAACTTGGCAAAGCCACCGAGCACTGCCACGGTGACTCCGAGGAGCAGGAAGACGCCGAGTCGGGCCCCGCTGACCAGCGGCGAGTTGCTGCTCGCGGCGCCATAGCAGACCTCGCAAGCCGCGGCGGGAACGGCGCCCAGAGCGCTGAGGAGAAGCGCGGCGCCCGCCGCACGATACGACGCGGAGGGCCAGAGCCTCATCGCCGCCTCCTTGCATAGCGGAGAAACCAGGCCTCGTAGAAGATCAGCCCCAGCCCCACGGCAAAGGCACCGAAGCTGCCGAGGACGCGCGGCGCTCCCGTGAGCCCCGAGCTGCTCAGGACCCAGATACCGACCAGGAACGACAGCGCGACCGCGCAGGCGATGAAAACCACGTGAAAGCTCTTGAGATCCATGATGCAACAGCTACGGTCAGTTGTGAATCGGATCGAAGTGCGACCACAGCGGCAGCAGCAGCACCGCGATGAAACAGGAGACGGTGAACCAGAGCACCCAATAGATCAGCTTGCGCTCGGAGATCAGGTGCATGAAATAGCCAGCGACGAGCCCGCCTTTGATCGAGGCGACGGTCAGGGCGAGCGCGACGGCCAGGTGGACCGGCAGATGAAGCCGCGAGATCGCCACCGTGACGAAGGTCAAAGCCATCAAGGTGACGAAGATGATGATGTACGTCCGGACTTGACGGTCGATATCGGTATGGTTACCCATGGCGCAGGCTCCTGGATCTAGAGCAGGTAAAGAATCGGGAAAAGGAAGATCCAGACCAGATCGACGAAGTGCCAGAACAGTCCGGAATTCTCCACCCGGTTGGTGAAGTGCTCGGGATCGGTCTTCCAGAGCTTGGAGCCCGGACCCCAGAGGTAGCCGTTGATCGCCATGCCCCCGATGACGTGCAGCCCATGGAGACCGGTGAGCGTGAAATAGATCGCCAGGAAGGTGTTCGTGCTCGGCAGCAGGTGGTGGTGGAACTTGGCCGAGTACTCGATGTACTTGATGGTCAGGAACCCGAACCCGGCCAGCACCGTCAACCCCTGGAACAAACGGAACTTACGGAAGTCGTTGCGCTTGAGCGACGCCCAGGCCATCACCATCGTGACGCTGGACGAGATCAGCACCACGGTGTTGACCGTGGCGAGCGGCACGTTGAGGATCGAGTCGCCGCGCGGCCACGTCCCGTCCGCGGCGCCGATGCGCATCATCAGATAGCTGGCGAACAGGGCCCCGAAGAGCATGACCTCGGAGGCCAGGAACAGCCAGATGCCGATCTTGCCGTTGTTGAGCCCGGTGTCGGGCCGCTCTGCGACGGTGTAGGGAATTTCCATGTCGTCTCGCCTCAGGTCGCCTGCTGTGCCGCCAGGAACTGCGGTGTGAAGTCCGTCGGGTGCCCCGGCACGCTGTAGTCGTAAGGCCCGCGGTACGCCTCGGGCGCGGTGGCGAAGTTGCCGTGCGGCGGCGGCGAGGGCGCCGCCCACTCCAGGGTGGTTGCCTCCCAGGGGTTGTCCCCCACCTTCTCGCCGTGCTTGATGCTGCGGAAGAAGTTGATGATGAAGGGGATCTGGGCGAGCGCCAGGCACCACGCGGAGACCGACATGAACACGTTCCAGTGGATGACTTCCTTGGCGAAGTCATAGGAGGCGCCGCCGTCGTAGAGGCGGCGGGACACTCCCGCCAGGCCCTGGATGAACATCGGCATAAAGATGCCGTTGATGAAAATCAGCGAAGGCCAGAAGTGGAGCTTGCCCAGGCGCTCGCTCATCCTCCGCCCGGTGGCCTTGGGGAACCAGTAGTAAATGCCGGCGAAGAGAGCGAAGAGCGTGCCCGGCGCCACCACGTAGTGGAAGTGCCCGATCACGTAGTAGGTGTCGTGGAGCGGGATGTCGGCGGCCGAGAGCCCCAGCGGCAGGCCGGTCAGGCCGCCGATGCCGAACATCGGCAGGAAGGCGAGCGCGAAGAGCATCGGCGTGGTGAAGCGGATCGAGCCGCCCCACAGCGAAATGAGCAGCGAAGAGAGCAGCACCACCGAGGGGATCGAGATGATCATCGTGGTGGTCTGGAAGAAGGCCGCCATCGTCGTGCCCATGCCGGTGAAGAACATGTGGTGGGCCCAGACGACGAACGACATGAAGCCCAGGAACCACAGCGCGTAGACCATCAGCTTGTAGCCCCAGAGCGGCTTCCGGGTGTTGTTGGCGATCACCTCCGCCACGATTCCGAAGGCAGGCAGGATCAGCACGTAGACCTCGGGGTGGGCGAGGAACCAGAACAGGTGCTGCCAGAGGAGCGGGTTGCCGCCTCCGGTGTAGGCCGCCGCCTGGCCGCTCACCACGAGGCCGCTCGGCATGAAGAAGCTGGAGCCGGCGAGCCGGTCCATGAGCTGCATGATTCCCGCGGCTTCGAGCGGCGGGAAGGCGAGCAGCAGCAGGAACGAGGTGACGAGCTGAGCCCAGACGAAGAACGGCAGCCGGAAGAAGGTGAGTCCCGGGGCCCGGAGTTGCACTGTGGTCACGATGAAGTTGATCGAGCCCAGCAGCGAGGAGGTGATCAGGAAGATCATGCCGAAGAGCCACATCGTCTGGCCCTGGCCGGCGATGATCGACAGCGGCGCGTACGAGGTCCAGCCGGACTGCGCCGCGCCTCCCGGCACGAAGAAGCTGGCCAGCATGGTCACGCCGCCCAGGAAGTACGACCAGTAGCTCGCCATGTTGATCCGCGGGAACGCCATGTCGGGGGCGCCGATCTGCAGCGGCAGCACGAAGTTGCCGAAGCCGCCCACCGCGAGCGGCACGACCCCGAGGAACACCATGATGGTGCCGTGCATGGCGCCGAGCTCGTTGTAGAACTCGGGCAGCATGGAGCCTCCCGGCATGCGGGCCTCGCCGAACAGCTTCCCGATCAACGGCAGAGCGCGGCCAGGAAAGGCGAGCTGCCAGCGCATCAGCATGACCAGGCAGAAGCCGAAGAACAGGAACAGCAGTCCGGTCACCGCATACTGGATGCCGATGACCTTGTGGTCGGTCGAGAACACGTACTGGCGCCAGAAGCCCAGGTGCTGGTGCTCGGCGTGCTCGTGCGGGGCTTCGTGATGAGCGGGCGCGGGTTTCGGTTCAATGATGGACATGGCTTCTACCTGAGTTGCTGAGGGTTACTTGCTCGGCGGCGCGAACGAGAAGTTGGCGGCGCCCGGCTTGCCTTCGGCGACGGTCACCTTCGCGGTCTTGACCCCGAGCTTCTCGTGCCAGGCCTCGATCTCGTAATTGCCCGGCGGCAGACCCGTGATCTTGAACTTGCCGTCCTTGCCCGAGACGGCGTAGAAGGGGTTGGAAAAGACGCCGACGTAAGCGGACATCCAGGGATGGACATCGCACTTGACGAGGAACATGCCCTCTTCCTTGCCGAACTTGGTGTCGGCCGTGATGCGGTTGGCCGGCATCGCCATGTTGAACGGCGTATTGACCTTGGGCAGGGCGTGCACGTTGTGCAGCAGGCCGTCGGAGTTCTTGAGCTGCAAGGTCTGGCCGACCCGGATCCCGAGCACGTGCGGGTGGTACTGGCAGCCCTTCTGGTCGATCACCACCGGCTTGGCTGGGGCAGGGAAGGAACCTTTGACGGGGCCCTTGACCCGCACCATGACGTTGGCCATGGTGTTGCCGCCTCCGAGCACCAGAACCTCGCTCGGAACCGGGGCGGTGTGCTTGGATGCACAGGCCGGGTCGGCGTTCATGGCGATGGGCTTCAGAGTGGGGACCTTCCCGGTGTAGGTGACGGTACCGACGACATCGCCGGCAAGGGCGGGGCCGGCGGCAAGGGCGAACGAAACGGTCAGAGCCACGAGGTGCTTGGACATAGAAGCGTTTCTCCTGTCAGACATTCTCGAAGGTGAGCGACTCCGGCAGGCGCGGGTCGCGCAGCGGCACCAACGCCTGGCGCCTCAGGGCGCCGCCGAAGGCCGCCAGAAAGACTCCACAACAGCCGATCACGGCCGCTGCGTCGAGCAGGCTGGGAACCATACCGGCTGGGTGGAGATTTGGCATCACCAGCCAGTATAAATCGAGCAGGTGCATCGCCAGCAACCAGATCGCCGCCGCCGCGAGAGCCCTGGGGCTCCGCTTGAGGGCGCGCGGCAGAAGAAAGACGAACGGCACCACGAAATGGCCGAGGGCGAGGACGATGCTCAGGGTGCGCCAGGAGCCGACGGAGCGTTGAGAGAAGAAAACGGTCTCCTCCGGCAGGTTGGCGTACCAGATGAGCAGGAATTGGGAGAAGGCCATGTAGGCCCAGAAAATGACGAAGCCGAAGAGCAGCTTGCCGATGTCGTGCTGGTGCTCGGTGCTCAAGACGTCGACCAGCAGGCCGGCCCGCCGCGCGGCGATCACCGTCAGCGCCAGGAAGGCGAAGAAGGCCATCACCGAGCCGGCGAAAAAGTAGAGGCCGAAGATCGTCGAGTACCAGTGCGGGTTGAGCGACATCAGCCAATCGAAGGCGAAGAAGGTCACGGTGAGGGCGAACAGCAGCAGCCCCGGGGGGCTCCCCCGCCGCATCCGCCGGGTGAGCTCGTGGTCGCCGGTTCCGTCCTGGAGCCGTGACAGCCGGCCGAACCAGAACGCCAGGGCGGACCAGATGGCGAAATAGGCCACTGTGCGGATCAGGAAGAATGGCACATTCAGGTACGGCTGCTTGCGCTGGAGCAGGATGTCCTGCTTCACCACGTCGGCGTGACTCCAGTGAAACAAGTCGCCCATGCCGGCGAGCAGTAGCGGCACGAAGAGCAGCGCCAGAAAGGGCAGCGTGGCCATGGCGTTCTCGGCGATCCGCCGCACCACCACGCTCCAGCCCGCCTGCGTGGCGTGGTGGACGAGCACGAAGAAGAGCCCGCCCAGGGCGATGCTCAGGACGAAGAGCGCTCCGACCAGCCAGGAGTGCCAGAGCTGGTGCCGCGCCTCCTCGCCCCCGAGGAGACCGAGCGCCAGACTGCCGCCGAGCCCCACCACTGCCAGCACAAGGCCGAGCATCGGCAGGCGGCGCCATGAATGCTCGGTCGGGAGCCACAGCGATGACGCGCGCAGCGCGGCTGGTCGGGAATGGGAGTGTGCGGAGTGCTGTCCGTGGTCGTTCATTCTCTTCCTATTGCGAGGAGCTAGACACGAGCTCGACCTCTCTGGCGCCCAATTGGCGAAGCAGGTCCACGGTCCGGCCGGAGTCGAACTGAGGATCCCAGGACTCGATCGAGATGAAGAAGCCATCGTCGCTCGCCCGCTCGAACCGCTTCGAAGAGAAGAGCGGATGATGCAACGTGGGCAACTGGTTCATCGCGAACATCCCGAACACGGCGCCCAGGGCGCCGCCCAGCACGGCCAGCTCGAAGGTCACGGGCACGAAGGCCGGCCAACTGAAGAAAGGCTTGCCGCTGATCACCAGCGGATAGGCGATGGTGCTCACCCAGCCCTGGAGGCCCATGCCGGCCGCGGCGCCGCCGAGCGCCATCACGAGTACGATCCACGGCAGGCGCGAGGCCCTGAGACCCATGGCGCGCTCGAGCCCATGGACGGGGAACGGCGCGTGGGCGTCCCAGCGGGTGTAGCCAGCGTCGCGCACACCCTCGCAGGCGTTGTAGAGCTCGGCCGGAGTCGCGAACTCGGCGAGAGCGCCGAAGAGATTGCCGGGCGGCAGGCTGGGCCGCAGGATTCCATTCAATGCACCCTTCAAAGCGGCCATCAGGCGGCTCCTCCGCCGGCGACCAGCGGCCCACCGGCGCGAACCGGCCGGTCCTGCTCGATCGCCGGCGCTTCATGGGGGTGCGCGACCGCCTGCGGCAGCACGGTCTTCACCTCGGCCGTCGCGACGACGGGCAAGAAGCGCACGAAGAGACAGAACATCGTGAAGAATAGACCGAAGCTCCCGATCATGGTCGTGACGTCGAAGAGGGTGGGCGTGAAGTAGAACCAGCTCGACGGCAGAAAGTCGCGGTGGAGCGAGGTGACGATGATGACGAAGCGCTCGAACCACATGCCGACGTTGACGAAGATCGACAGCACGAACAACCAGACCAGCGACGACCGCACCTTCTTGAACCAGAAGAGCTGCGGGAAAAACACGTTGCAGGAGACCATGGTCCAGTAGGCCCAGGCGTAGGGGCCGAACGCGCGGTTCTTGAAGGTGAACAGCTCGTAGGCGCTGCCCGAGAACCAGGCGACGAAGAACTCCAGGCTGTAGGCGTAGCCCACCATCGTGCCGGTGAGCAGCATGACCTTGGCCATGTAGTCGAAGTGCTTCATGGTGATGATCTGCTCGAGGCCGAACGCCTTGCGCATGATCACCATCAGCGTCACCACCATCGCGAAGCCCGAGAAGATGGCTCCGGCGACGAAGTAGGGCGGGAAGATCGTGGTGTGCCAGCCGGGGAGCTGGGAGGTCGCGAAGTCCATCGACACGATCGAGTGAACGGACAGGACCAGCGGCGTCGCGAGGCCGGCGAGGATCAGGTACGCCTTCTCATAGTGCTGCCAGTGGCGCATCGAGCTGCGCCAGCCGAGGGCCAGTGCGCCGAAGATCTTCTGCCGCAGGCCGGTCGAGCGGTCGCGGATGGTGGCGAGGTCCGGGACCAGGCCGACGTACCAGAAGAGCAGGGAGACCGAGCCGTAGATCGAGACCGCGAAGACGTCCCACATCAGGGGGCTTCGGAACTGCGGCCACATGCCCATCTGGTTCGGGATCGGGAACATCCAGTACGCCACCCACGGACGGCCGATGTGGATGCCGGGGAAGATCAGCGCGCACATCACGGCGAAGATGGTCATCGCCTCCGCCGAGCGGTTGATCGAGGTGCGCCACTTCTGGCGGAAGAGGAAGAGGATCGCCGAGATCAGGGTGCCGGCGTGGCCGATACCGACCCAGAAGACGAAGTTGGTGATGTCGAAGGCCCAGCCGACGGGGTTGTTGAGGCCCCAGACGCCGATCCCCTCCCAGAAAAGCCAGGCGATGCTCACGCCGAGCAGGCCCAGCATCGCGAGAGAGATGAGGAAGCAGATCCACCAGCCGCGGGTGGGGGGGCGCTCCATGGGCCGGGCCACCGCCTCGGTGACCGCATGGAAGGTCGGGGCGCCGAGGATCAATGGGGCCCTGTGGTCGACCGGATCATAGTCGGGATCGGCCAGACCGGTCGAACGATCGGTCTGGCCTCGATGGCCTGCGGTCGGGGTGCTCTCGGTGTGCGTTCCGCTCATCCCCTTGCTCGTCGCCGTAGTGGGCGTCTGCCATGCCCTGCGGTTCCGATATTCCGGTTCACCCGGGCTTGATTGTGGTTCGGCTCGGCGGGCGTCATGATGCCACAAGCCACGTTCTGGTGCTAGATCCCAAGCCGCCGGCCTCGCAGGAACTCCATCATGAGGTCCCAGAGACGATCTTTGCGGTCCGTCAGGCGGTGGTCGCCGTCAGAAAAGAGGTGGAGCTCGACGTCCTCCCCGGTGCAGCGGGTGGCGAAGTCGACCACGCTCCTCCAGGGAACGGACGTGTCCCGCTTGCCCTGGAGGAGAAGGGCGGGGGTGCGGTAGCGGCTCAGGAGATCGTCGAAGGGATGGGCCCGCAGGTCCTCGATCAGGCACCAGCCGAGGTCGCAGGTGACGAATTCGTTCTGAAAGAGAATGGTCCCGGTCTCCTCCCAGGCACGGGCCCGGTCCGGGCCGGCCCAGGCGAGGAGCCCGGCCTCCAGATCGAAGGCCGGAGCGATGTGCAGACCGGCGGCGATCGATGCGGGGTGGAGGGCCGAATACCACAGCGCCGTGCCGCCACCCATCGAGGAGCCGAGGAGGCAGAGCCTCTCGTGTCCGCGCTCGCGCAGCCAGTCGTGGACGCGGGCCATGTCGTCGAGGTTGCGCGTCAGCGTGAGATCCTGCATCGAGCCGCCGGACAGGCCATGACCCTGGAAATCGAAGGAGCAGAAGGGGAAGCCCGCCTCCAGGGCGCTGCGGCGGAAGTGCTCGGCCTTCTCGCCGGACTGGTCGGAGCCGAAGCCGTGCAGATAGAGGAAGCAGAGGGACGCCCGTTCCGAGCTCGGCGGAGCGTCATAGCGAACCGCGAGGTGCGAGACTTCGCGGCCGCCGGCGAGGACGGGAAGGCGGTCCATGCCGGCGGCATTATAGAGAATGCCGCGACGCGGCGCGTGCAATCTCCTGGCGGTCGCGTTAGACTTCCCAGCCGGAGCCCGCCTGTCTGGCGCTCCGCAGCAATTTCATGAGCGAGATCTCCAACAGCAGCCCACAGACGGCATCTCTCGACACCCCTCTCGAAACCCCGCGGGCGCGGATCGCCGACTTCAAGGAGATGACCAAGCCGGGGATCACCTTGATGGTGGTGCTCACGACGGGTCTCGGCTTCCTGCTCGCCGGCGGCGAGACCTTCTCCTTCACCCTGCTGGTCTACGCCCTGCTCGGTACGGGGCTCGTCTCCGGCGGCGCCTCGGTGCTCAATCACGTTCTCGAACGGGAGACGGACGCCTTGATGCAGCGGACGGCCAACCGTCCGCTCCCCACCGGCCGCATCGATCCGGACGTGGCGCTGCTGTTCGGCGTGGCTGTGGCCGTCGCCGGCGTGCTTCTCCTCTACTTCGCCGTCAATCCGCTGACCGCCCTCCTCGGCGTCGTGGCGCTCGCGGGCTACGTCTTCGTCTATACGCCGCTCAAGCGGGTCAGCTCGCTCGCCACGATCATCGGCGCCATCCCGGGTGCGATCCCGCCGATGATGGGGTGGAGCGCGGTCCGCAACGAGATCGATCTGGCGGCGTGGGGGCTGTTCGGGCTCCTGTTCTTCTGGCAGATGCCCCACTTCCTGGCCATCGCCTGGCTCTGCCGCGAGGATTACGCCAAGGGCGGCTTTCCCCTGTTGACCGTGAATGATCCGGACGGGATCCGCACGGCGCGCCAGGCGGTGCTCTGGGGCGCCGCGCTGGTGCCGGTGAGCCTGCTCCCGTCCGTCTTCGGCCTGATGGGCGGCGTCTACTTCATCGGAGCGCTCCTCCTGGGGCTGGTCTACCTGGGCTTCGGCCTCGGCTTTGCCCGCGCCCGGACCACGTCCGGCGCCCGCTGGTTGATGCTGGCGTCCATCTTCTACTTCCCGGCCGTGCTCCTGGTGATGCTGCTCGACCGGGTGGTCTCCTAGGCGTGACCCCGGACCCCGCGGATGCGCTCCCGGCCGTCGAGGCGAGGGGAGTCGAGTACTCCTATCCCGCCCGCCGGATCGGCCGCGGCGCAACCGGCGATCGCGCCGTCGGTCCGGCCAAGGCCCTGGCCGGACTGGAGTTCCGGGTCGCCCCGGGTGAGATCTACGGCTTCCTCGGTCCGAACGGCGGTGGCAAGACCACCCTGTTCCGCATCCTGGCCACCCTCGCGCCGCCGGAGCGCGGCACGATCCAGGTCTTCGGAGCCGACTTGCACGGCCAAGCGCGGGAGGTCCGCCGGCGGCTCGGCGTGGTCTTCCAGAACCCGAGTCTCGACCTGCAGCTCACCGTGGCGGAGAACCTCACGCATCAGGGGCAGCTCTACGGCTTGAGCGGCCGCGACCTCGCCGCGCGGATCGAGCGGCAGATGGGACGCTTCCGGCTCACCGACCGGCGCGATCAGCGCGCCAAGGAGCTGTCGGGCGGGTTGCGCCGGCGCGCCGAGATCGCCAAGGCGCTCCTCCACGAGCCGCGGCTCCTCCTCCTCGACGAGCCGAGCACCGGGCTCGACCCGGCCGCGCGGCGCGATCTCTGGGACACGCTCCAGGAGCTACAAGGCGAAGGGGTGACGGTCCTCCTGACCACCCATTTCATGGAGGAGGGGGACCGCTGCGACCGCCTGGCGTTGATCGATCGCGGCCGGATGGTCGCGGAAGGGGCGCCGGCGGCGCTCAAGGAGGAGATCGGCGGCGACGTGGTGACGCTGACCGGGCCGGACCCGACGGCCCTGGCGCGGGATCTCGCCGCGCGGTTTCCCGAGCTGGCGCCGGAGGTGCGCGAGGGCACGGTACGTCTCGAGCGGGAACGGGCGCACGAGTGGGTTGCCCGCCTGGTCGAGGCCCTGCCGGGGCGGATCAACGCCGTGACGGTCGCCCGGCCGACGCTGGAGGACGTCTTCCTTCACCGTACCGGAAACCGGCTGTACGGCGGCGAGGAGGCGGCATGACGGCGGTGTGGAGCCTCTGGCGCCGCGAGCTGGTGCGCTTCTTCCGTCAGCCGAGCCGGGTGGCGGGGGCCGCCGGCTCGCCGCTCCTCTTCTGGCTGTTCATCGGCAGCGGCCTGTCCGGCTCGTTCCGCCTCCCCGGCGCCGAAAACGTCGGCTACCTCGAGTACTTCTTCCCGGGCACGGTCACCCTGGTAGTGCTCTTCGCGGCGATCTTCTCGACGATCTCGATCATCGAGGACCGCCGGGAGGGCTTCCTCCAGGGAGTGCTGGCGGCGCCGGTGCCGCGCGCGGCCATCGCCGCCGGCAAGGTGCTGGGCGGCGCGACGCTCGCCTGGCTGCAAGGGGCGGCGTTCCTGCTCCTGGCGCCCGTGGCCGGCCTGCGGCTGGATGCGCCGGCCCTGCTGAAGGCCGCCGGCGTGCTGGCGCTCCTCGCCGTGGCGCTGACCGCCATCGGCTTCGCGTTCGCCTGGTCGGTCGATTCGGTGCAGGGGTTCCATGCGGTCATGAACCTGATCCTCGTCCCTCTCTGGCTGCTCTCCGGCGCGGTGTTCCCGCTGACCGGCGCGCCGGCCTGGCTGGCGGCGCTGATGCGGATCGACCCGCTGACCTACGGTGTGGCGGCCCTGCGCTGGACGTTCTACGGCCCCACGGCAGCCTTGGGGGAGGGAATTCCGGGGCCGGCGGCCGCGCTGGCGATCCTCGCCGCCCTGGGAGGAGTCGCCTTTGCCGCGGACCTCTGGGTGATGCGCCGGGGGCGTCTGGAATGACCGGAATGACCCTCCGCCGCGGTTTCCTCTGGGGGTTCCTGGTCGTCTCCCTGCTCGTCGTGGCCGGGGCTGCGGCGTGGCAGATCGCGCACGGCCCGGAGCCGCCGCCGGTCCTGGGCGAGGTTCCGGATTTCGCGCTGGTCAACCGCGACGGCCAGACCGTCCGGCGCGCCGATCTGCTCGGGGCTCCGTGGATCGCCGACTTCATCTTCACCCGCTGCGGCGCCGCGTGTCCCATGATGTCGCTGCGCATGGCGCGCCTGGAGCGGGAGCTGCCGCAGGATCTGGGGCTGCGCTTCGTCTCGTATTCCGTCGATCCCGACTACGACACGCCGAAGGTCCTCCAGGACTACGCCGAGTCCTTCGGAGCTCCCGGCCGCTGGCTGTTCCTCACCGGAGACAAGCGGGCGATCCACCGCCTCTCGAAGGAAGGCTTCAAGCTGGCCGTGGACGACACGACGCCGGTCAACGAAGACGAGCCGATCCTCCACAGCACCCGCTTCGTGCTGGTCGACGGCGAGGGGCGCATCCGCGGCTACTACGAGGCGTTCGACGAGGAGGCGGTCAAGAAGCTGATGCGGGACGTCGAGGCGCTGGCGCGGTAGCATCATCCCGCCATGCTCCAGGTCACTGATCTCCCTGCCATCAACGCGACGCTCAACAGCCTCGCCACGGTCCTCCTGATCGCGGCGTGGATTTTCATCAAGCGGCGGCGGCTGATCGCTCATCGCAATCTGATGATCGCCGCTCTCGTCTGCTCGACGCTGTTCCTGACGTCCTATCTGATCTACCACGCCCAGGTCGGCTCCGTGCGCTTCCAGGGCACGGGCCCGGTGCGGACGGTCTACTTCACCATCCTCATCACCCACACGATTCTCGCCGCCCTGGTCCCTTTTCTCGTGGGGGTCACGGTCTGGCGTGCCTACCGGCGGCGGTGGGACCGCCATGTGCGGATCGCCCGCTGGACGTTGCCGGTCTGGCTCTATGTCTCGGTCACCGGTGTTGTCGTCTATTGGATGCTCTACCAGATGACGTGGTGAGGGTAGGCTCGTCCTCGCGCGAGGACGCCCATCCAACGCTCTCCAGGGCGAAGCGTCTCCGGAGAGCGGGTGTGCCGCTTGCATATGCTAGGCTCCCCAGGCCTCCGGAGACCCGGCAGGCCGGGGTGGATGTTTCTCCCGGGAATCCCCGCGGAGCTTTCGTGGCGCTCCGCCGGCTATGTGCCGGCCGACGCCAATCTGGGAAACGTGATCTGACAAGGAGAGAAACGATGAGAACCAGGACCACGAAACCGCTCTTCGTCGCCCTGGCCCTCGCCCTGGCCCTGGCCGGCCAGGCGGCGGCGCAGGGGCGGGAAGAAATCGCGGTCACCGGCGCCCGGGAATGGCTGGCGCTGGCCGACTCCGGACAGTACGGCTCGACCTGGGATCAGGCCGGGCAGCTCTTTCAGGGCTCCACCCCCCGTGAGAAGTGGGAAGCTTCTCTGTCCGCGGCCCGCAAGTCCTACGGCAACGTGGAGCAGCGCAACCTGAAGACGGTGGTCGTGACCGAGAGCCTGCAGGGTGCTCCTCCGGGCAAGTATGTGGTGACCACGTTCGAGACCAAGTACGCCCAGGCGCCGGCGGCCACGACCGAGGTGATCACCTCGGTCCTGGAGACGAGCGGCCAGTGGAAGGTGGTCGGTTACAACGTGAAGCCCATCGAGGGCCAGAATGGCCAGGCCAGCGGGCAACAGCAGCCGCAGGGTCAGCAGCCGCCGCAGCAGGGCCAGCAGAAGCCTCCCCAGTCCAACTGACATCACACACGGACTTACACGGACGGCCACGGACCTGCCACGGACAGATGGACATCCGTCTTCTGTCCGTGTGAGTCCGTGTCCGTCCCTGCCCCTCAATCGAGGTGCGGGTAGGCGCGCACGGTCAGGAACGGCACGAAGTCGCGGCTCAGCACCAGCTCGTCGAGGATCCGCGCGGCATCGCGCAGGCGCCCCTTGCCCTCCCCACCCAATTTCTCGGTCTCCTCATTCCGGATCTGCTGGTAGAGCTCCGGCCCGAAAGCGCGGCCGTCGGCGAGCGGCGTCCCGTTGTGCACCCACTGCCAGAGCTGCGCCCGGGAGATCTCCGCGGTCGCCGTGTCTTCCATCAGGTTGTAGATGGCCGCGGCGCCGGTCCCCTGGAGCCAGGCATCGATGTACTGGAGCGCCACGTTGACGTTGTGGCGCGCGCCGTCCTCGGTGACCTGGCCGCCCTCGATGCGGAAGTCGAGCAGGTCGGATGCGTTCACCTGCACGTCGTCGCGCAGGACGTTCTTCTGGTGCGGCCGGTCCCCCAGGTGCTGGTCGAAGATCTCCTGGGCCACCGGCACGAGGTCGGGGTGGGCGACCCAGGTGCCGTCGAAGCCGGCGCGGGCTTCGCGCTGCTTGTCCTCCCGCACCTTGGCGAGCGCCCGCTCGTTGACCTCGGCGTCGCGCCGGCTCGGGATGAATGCCGCCATGCCGCCGATCGCGTGCGCGCCGCGGCGGTGGCAGGTCGCGACCAGCAGCTCGGTGTAGGCGCGCATGAAGGGGACGCCCATGGTGACCTGCGAGCGGTCGGGCAGGACGCCGTGGCCGGAAGGGAACTTGCGGATGATGCTGAAGATGTAGTCCCAACGCCCGGCGTTCAGGCCCGCCGCGTGCTCGCGCAGCTCCCAGAGGATCTCCTCCATCTCGAACGCCGCGGTGATCGTCTCGATGAGGACCGTGGCGCGGATGGTGCCGCGCGGAATCCCGAGGGCGCTCTGGGCGATCAGGAAGACCTCGTTCCAGAGCCGTGCCTCGTGGTGGCTCTCCAGCTTCGGCAGGTAGAAGTACGGACCGGTGCCGCGCGCCAGGAGCTCCTTGGCGTTGTGGAAGAAGTAGAGGCCGAAGTCGAACAGGCTGGCCGACATCGGCCGCCCGTTCACCAGCACATGCCGCTCCTCCAGGTGCCAGCCGCGCGGGCGAACGAGCAGGGTGGCCGTCCGTTCGGCGAGGCGGTACTCCTTCCCCTCCGGGCTGGTGAAGGAAAGGTTCCGCCGCACGGCGTCGATCAGGTTCGCCTGCCCCTCGATCACGTTCTTCCAGGAAGGGGAGAGAGCATCCTCGAAGTCGGCCATGAAGACGCGCGCCCCGGAGTTGAGCGCGTTGATCATCATCTTGCGCTCGACCGGGCCGGTGATCTCGACCCGGCGGTCCTCCAGGTCGGGCGGCGCGGGGGCCACCCGCCAGGCGGCGTCCTCGCGCACCGCCCGGGTTTCGTCCGGGAACTCGGGGAGGAGACCGGCGGCCATGTCCTCCAGGCGCCGTTCGCGCCGGATCAGAAGCTCCTCGCGCGCATCCCCCGCGTTCTGCTGAAGGATGGAGAGGAGCTCCAGCGCCTCCGGGGTGAGGATCTTCTTGGCCAGCGGGTCCCGGGGACCGATCACTTCGATCCCGGATGTCTTCACGCCCGTGCCTGACTCGAGATTTGCCATACCCTGACCTCCCTCGCGCGTGATGGCTGCGTCGCGACGTCTATAGCCTACCCCCTGCACAGCAGGAATCGTGCCCCGGGCCGGGGGCTTTTCCTACGACCGGAAAAGAGGAGGCTGGATCTCGACCGCTGCCGCCTGGGGCTCCGGCTCGACGCAAGGCTCGCCGCCGTTGAAGCCGTTGGACTCCGGCGGGATCTCGGCTTCGAAGGCTTCGGCGGCGTGCGGGTCGATCTCGTGGATGGTCCGCCGCTCGACGACGGGCGGGAGATAGACGAAGCGCGCCAGGCCGCGGTGGTACTGGATGCCCGGGGCGGCCTCGCGGGAGGCGCGGAGCTGGTTCAGCTTGGAGTCGAGGTCGTCCACGAAGTGGAGGACCAGCGCCTCGGGGGTCATCGGCTCGACCGGTGAGGCGAACTCCTTCTTCCCCTGATGCGAGAGGACCAGGTGCTCGAGCAGGAGCTGGAGGTCCTCCGGAAAACCCTCGATCGCCCGGCAGCGGTCGCGCAGCAGGTCGCGGCCGATCACCACGTGCCCGATCAGCCGGCCTTCGAGCGTGTAGTCGTTGGCCGGCATGGCCCCGAGCTCGCGCAGCTTGCCGATGTCGTGGAAGAGCACGCCCAGGACGACCAGGTCGCGGTCCACATCCTGGTAGTGCTCGCAGATGCGCACGGCCAGCTCGGCCATCGAGACCACGTGCTCCAGGAGGCCGCCGCGGTAGGCGTGGTGCATCGACTTGGCCGCCGGGTGCTCGCGCAGCTCGGCGCCGTGGATCTCCAGGGTCTCGCGGGCCAGGCGGCGGAGGATCGGACGGTCCACCTTCTCCTCCAGCAGCCGGGTCAGTCGCTGCCAGAGATCACTGATGTCCTCTCGGGTGGACGGAATGAGCTTCGACTCGTCAAAGCCGCGGGGCCGGTCCTCCTCCGTCGCCTCGCGGCAATTGTCGATGCTGAGCTGGAGCTGGTCGCGGTAGTTCTTGACCGAGCCGCTGAACGCCACGAAGCGGTGGGTCTCGAAAGTGCCGTGCATGGCCGGGCTGTCCGCCCAGATCTTGGCCACCATCGAGCCGCTGGCGTCGGCGATCTCCAGATCCATATAGGCTTTGCCGTTGCGATCCTCGCGCCGCTCTTTCTTCGTGAGCAGGGCGAAACCCTGGACGAGGTCGCCGCTCTCCCAGGTGCGGATCGGTTTGTTGCGCTGCACAGGCATGGTCGAACGGATCATACCGCAACCGGATGCGAGGGCCATGGCACCCGCCGTGCAATGCGGCCCTTCGTGAGATATCGTCCGGCCATGCGTGCGAAGTTGTACCGATTGCTCGCTTTCTCTCTTTTCCTCGTTCTCTCCCTTGTCTTCCAGGCGTTTCCGGCGGCGGCGCAGGCCCCGCCCGAAGCGCTCGGCGACGATCCGGCGCTGTGGCCGGAGCCGCAGCGGTCCTTTTTTCAGGACGGTCCCGGCCTGCTCCTGACGGCGGAGCAGCGCACCGAGCTGCGGACCCTCAATGCCGATGCCCGCGAGCGGGTCATCCAGGAGTTTCTGGAGAAAGATCCGATCCCGGAGACCCGCGAGAACGAGCTGACCGAGGCGATCGACCGCCGCCGGCGGCTCGCCGATTCCGAGATCGCCTCGACGAGCGACGCCCGCTGGCAGCTCCTCTTCCTGAACGGCAAGCCCACCGAGAAGATGGTCGTCGACTGCGGCCAGGTGTTCAAGCCCATGGAAGTCTGGAGCTACCCGGCGCGCGGCATCGATCCGGCCACCGGCAAGCCGCTGGAGCGCAACCTCGTCGTCTACCTCTCCGGCCTCAACGAGCCGTTCCGGCTCTGGCTCCCCAGCGACTCCAAGCGGGTGCTCTACATCCCGCAGATGGAGTACTGGCTGATGCAGTGGGAGGAGCTGCGCGGCCGCATCCAGGCCGTGCGCTTCGACATCCAGACCTGCCGGGAAACGGTGCTCAAGGTCGACAAGGCCACAGGAGTCCCCGGCCTGACCGGCGCCAAGGACAACGGCAAGTTCAAGGTGAAGCCGATCGACAATTCCTCGTTCCTCAGGGCGCCGCGCGATCTGGCGGCCTGGGCGAAGGCGGCCGCGGCGACGGACGTGCCGCCCGCGCCGCCGGGCATGGACGTCCGCTCGTTCGAGCTCTTTTTCCCGGAGCGCGACGGCCAGCGGCTCCGGATGCACGCCCAGGTCGAGATCGATCCCCACGGCCTCGTGCTCACCCCCTCCGATCCGGACGGCGAGAAGGGTGTCCCGGTCTACGAGGTGGCGGTCCAGGGCGTCCTGGAGCAGGACGGCAAGCCGTTCGACGAGTTCCGGCTCCGCTACCGGGTCCCCGAGCAGTACGCCAATCCCCTGCTGCTCGCCATCGACCGCTCGGTGCGCCCCGGCCAGCCGTTCGTGCTGCGGCTGCGGATCACCGATCAGCGGGGCGAGGCCGAGACGCGCCTGGCCCGCGGTTTCGCGGTGCCGGCCAAGCCCACGCCCGGCGTGGCGCCTGTCAAAGCGGCGGCGACCGGCGAGCTGGTGCCGGGAGACGTGATGCACGGCGCGGACGCCCTCGTCCTCCTGCCGCCGCCCGCGGACGTGGTCCTCGGCCTCTGGCGCGCCGAGGCGATCGTCACCGGCGAGCGCATCAAGAAGGTCATCTTCAAGGTGGACGGCATCGAGCAGCTCACCCGTACCGCGCCGCCGTTCTCGGCCGAGCTCCGGCTGGCGCGCTTCCCCACCGAGCAGGTGGTGCGCGCCGAAGGGTATGACGAGAAAGGCGAGCTGGTCGTCGCGGATGAGGTGATCATCAACCAGCCGCGCGGCGCTCTCGGCGTCTGGATCACCGATCCGCCCAAGGGGACGAAGGTGACGGGGAACCGGGCCAAGGTGCGCGCCGAGGTCATGATCCCGGATGGCCGGCGCATCGAGACGCTCGAATTCCGCCTCAACGACAAGGTGGCGGCCTCGCTCACCAAGCCACCCTGGCAGGCCGACCTGACGCTGCCGTCGGACGATGTGGTCTACGTCACCGCGGTGGCGATCCTGGACGACAAGACGCGCGCCGAGGCGGTCCGCTTCCTCCGCTCGCCCGAGTACGTCGAAGAGGTGGAGGTCAACCTCGTCGAGCTGTACGTGACCGTGACCGACCGCAACAACCAGCTGATCACCGGCCTGAGTCAGGACGACTTCGAGGTCTTGGAGGCGGGGAAGCGGCAGGAGATCTCGAAGTTCGAGCTGGTGGAGAACCGCCCGCTCACCATCGGAATGCTGCTCGACACGTCGGGCTCGATGGCCCAGTCGCTGGCCCAGGCGCAGAGCGCCGCGGCCGGATTCCTGCGCAGCGTCTTGAAGCCGCGCGACAAGGCCTTCGCCGTGAGCTTCGCCTCGCGCACGCGCCTCGACATGCCGCCGACCGACGACGCCGAGGGGGTCGCTCTGGCGCTCTCCAGCCTGCAGGCGGTGGGCGACACCGCGCTCCACGACGCGATCGTGCACAGCCTCTACTACTTCCGGGGGATGACCGGGCAGCGCGCGCTGGTGCTGCTGTCGGACGGCGACGACAACGCGAGCTGGTTCAAGTACAACGACGCGCTCGACTACGCCCGGCGCAGCGGCGTCGCGATCTATCCGATCGGTTTCAACGTGCCGGGGCTGGGCGGCCTGCGCGGCAAGCTGGAGCAGCTCGCCACCGAGACCGGAGGCCGGGTGTTCTACGCCAACAAGCCCGAGGAGCTCCCGGGCGTCTACGCGCAGATCGAAAAAGAGCTGCGCAGCCGTTACCTGCTGACCTACAACGCCTCGTCGAGCGTCGGGCCGTCGGGCGCGCGGGCGGTCGAGGTGAAGGTCAAGAAGGGCTACAAGACGAGGGTGTCGCGAGGCGTGTATCCATAAGGAGAGGAGGCCGTCCATGCAGCGCGTCCGACTTGCTGTTGCATCCGCTCTCCTCGTCCTCGCCGCCCTCCCTGCGGTCGCGGCGGAGCCCGATCCCCTGCTCTGGCCGGAGGCGCAGCGGGCGTTCTGGCAGGACGGCCCCGGCCTGCTGCTCACCGAGGAGCAGCGCGGGGCCTTCCTGGCGCTCGACGAGGCCGGGCGGGAGGCGTTCATCCGCGATTTCCTGAGTCGGAACGAGCTGCGCGAGGGGATCGAGCGCCGCCAGCGGCTCGCCTTCCTGGACACCGACTCGCCCCTGGACGTCCGCGCCCGGCTCCTGTTCCTGCAAGGACCTCCGGATGCCCGCGAGGTCATCGACTGCGGGGTCTTCAAGCCGCTGGAGCTCTGGACCTACAGTGCCCCGCCGGAGCGGACGCTCCAGCTCGTCCTCTACCAGCCGCAGGCCCACGAGCCGTTCCGCCTCTGGGCGCCGATCGACTCCAAGAAGGTCCTCTACACACCCGAGGCCCTGCGTTGGGTCGAGGACTTCGACGAGATGCGGCTGCGCGGCAAGCGCGTCGACCGCTTCTTCTGCCCGGACTCCAAGAAGGTCGACGCCGCCACCGGCGTCGTCGGGCTGCGCGGGGCGGTGATTCTGAGAACCGGACGGACCGGGCCGGACGGCGAGCTCAAGCCTGACTCGGGCAAGGACTACTACTGGTCCAACCCCAAGGACCGCACCGCGCTCCTCGGGCCGCCGGCCGATCTCGCTGCCTGGGAGCGCAAGGCCGCGGCCACGCGGCTGCCCGCGGACGTGGAGACGCTGGAGATCGACCAGCTGGATTTCGACTTCCCCTCCCGCGATGGCCAGCGGCTGGTGGCCCGCGGTCTCGTCGCCGTCCGCGGTGCCGGGGAGCAGGGGCTGACCGTCGTCGAGATGGACGGCAAGCCGCGCGTCCGCCTGCTGATCGAGGGCGTGATCGAGCTGGGTCCCCAGATCTTCGAGAGGTTCCGCGTCCGCTACCGGGTGCCCGCCCCGGCCGCCGGAGACTCCGTCCCCCTGGTCTTCGAGAAAGCGCTCCGCCCCGGCCAGCGGTTCCTGCTCCGCCTGCGGGTGGTCGACGAAGGGGGCGGCAAGGCCCAGACGCTGCTGACGCGCACTCTGGAAGTGCCCCGCGATCCGGTCTCCCGGCTGGGAGCCCGAGTGGCGCAGGCCCAGGTGGGCGAGAGCCTGCCGCCGGGAATGGGCGGCCGCGACTCCGTGCTCCTCCTGCCGCCGGTCGGCGAGGTGATCATCGGCACCTGGCGGGCCGAGGCCCTGGTGACCGGCGACCGCATCCAGAAGGTCGTCTTCCATGTCGACGGCGAGCCGCAGCTCTCGCGCACCACTCCGCCGTTCTCCGCCGAGGTGCGCCTCGATCCGTTCCCCCGCGAGCAGGTGGTGCGCGCCGAAGGCTACGACGCGGACGGCAAGCTGGTCGCCGCCGACCAGGTCGTGCTCAACCAGGCGCGCGGCGTCTTCCGGGTGACGATCGAGGAGCCACGGCGCGGCACGCACCCGACCGGCAAGGTGACCACCCGTGCCCAGGTGGTGGTCCCGGAAGAGCAGAAGATCGAGGCGGTCGAGGTCAAGCTCAACGACAGCGTCGTGGCGCGGCTGACCGAGCCCCCCTGGCAGGCGCAGATCGAGGTGCCGCCGGGCGAGGACACCGCCTGGCTGTCGTTCACCGCGCGCCTGGAGGACGGCACCCAGACCGAGGACGTGCGCTTCCTCCGCGCGCCCGCCAACCTGGAGGAGATGGACGTCGACCTGGTGGAGCTCTACGTCTCGGTGACCGACTCTGGAGGACGCTTCCTGCGCGATCTCGAAGCCAAAGACTTCAAGGTGCTGGAGGAGGGGAAGGAGCAGACCCTCTCCCGCTTCGAGATCGTCGAGAGCTTCCCGATCACCCTCGGCTTCATCATCGACACGTCGACCTCCATGGCCGACTCGCTGGCCGAGTCGCAGCGCGCGGCGGAGCAGCTCCTGGCCCAGCTGATGACGCCGCGCGACCGCGCGTTCGCCGTGGGGTTCTCGAGCATCCCCTACGTCGTGATCCCGCCGACCGACGACGCCGAGGGGGTGGCCCAGGCGCTGGAGGGGCTCAAGGCGATGGGGCGGACCGCGCTCTACGACGCCTTGATCACCGGCCTCTACTACTTCCGGAATACCAAGGGGCAGCGCGCCATGATCCTGCTCACCGACGGCGACGACACGGGGAGCCACGCCTCCTGGGAGCAGGCCCTGGAGTACACGCGCCGGAGCGGCGTGGTGGTCTATCCCATCGGCCTCGGCGTCGGGGTCCTCCGCGTGAGCGCCCGCTCGAAGCTCGAAGCCCTGGCCGACTCGACCGGAGGCCGGGTCTTCTTCATCGACCAGGCCGCCGAGCTCGCCGGGGTCTACCGCCAGATCGAGGACGAGCTGCGCAGCCGCTACTACCTGGCCTTCAACTCGAACCGGAAGGCGGATGCCACCGGCTTCCGGCCGATCGAGGTGCAGGTGCGGAAGGGGCGGGCTCGGACGGCGCAGGGGTATTACCCGTAGGGGAGCCCTCACCCCCGGGAAGCTTCCCGCCCCCTCCGCGGTTACCAGGAGTGGCATGCGACGCCTTTGCGCCATTCTCGCCCTCGTTCCTCTTGTCCTCCTGGCCAGCCGGCCGGGCGGGACCGCCTCGTCGCCGGGGCAGGTCCAGCTGCAGCGGCTCAACCGGACCTACAGCGAGATGGCTCCGGACATCCTGCCGGTGATCGAGGGGCCGCTCACTGTGCGCCTCTCGTCGCCGCGCAACCAGATCACGGTGCGGAAGCACCTGTTGCGGCTGGAGCCAGGAGTGGGGGGGAGCCACAGCGCCGACCTGAGCATCGAGTTCCAGGGAAAGGGATGGCTGGTCGCCGACGTCGAAGCCGGGCCGATGGCCACGCGGCTGCAGGACGAGGTCCTGGTGCCGCCCCAGGTCGCGAAGATCCAGGGGCGGGTGCGCATCCGCCGGGTGCAGGGCGGCTACGGAATCACCCCGGAGCAGATTCCGGAGAAGATCGGTGTGCGCATCCAGAGCGGGATCGGGCGGCAGCTCGTGAACGTCTGCGACGGTGCGTCCGTCCTCCTGGCTCTGGACTGCCCGTCGCTCGAAAAGTCGTTGGGGCGCGCGGTCATCCCGCTGCCGGCGGCCGGGGAGGAATATCTGCTGGAGGACGCCGAGCTGACCGCCGCGGAGCGCGGCCAGATCGACAGCTATCTCTCCGGGCAAGGGAGCTGAGCTCGTGCCGTTCCACCTTCGCAGCAGCCCGGTCACCGCCGTGCTCCTGATCGCCATCGCGGTCCTCTTCCTCGTGGAGACCTGGGCCGGCGGATCGACCAACCAGCAGGTGCTCTACGCCTTCGGGGCCAACGAGCCGATTTCCGTGCTCCAGCAGGGCCAGTGGTGGCGGCTCTTCACCAGCATGTTCCTGCACATCGGCTTCGCTCACGTGCTGCTCAACGGCTGGGCCCTCTATCAGCTCGGCTCGCTCTACGAGATGGCGGTGGGGTCCTCCCGCATGCTGATGGTCTACCTCGCCAGCGGCCTGGCGGGATCGGTGGCCAGCGTCTTGTGGCGGCCGGAAGGGCTGAGCGCGGGCGCGTCCGGGGCGATCTTCGGCCTGCTCGGCGCCATGATCGCGTTCCTGCTGCGCCGGCGCGACCGCCTGACGCCGTACGCGAAATCGCTGCTCGGCCAGCTCGTCGTCTGGGCGGGCATCAACGTCTTCTTCGGCTTCAGCATCGGCAGCGGAGCCATCGACAACGCCGCCCACCTGGGGGGCTGCGCGGCCGGGTTCCTGATGGGGCTCCTCCTGCGTGGCCGCGAGCCCGAGACGCGGCCGGTCGAGGCCCCGGTCTGATTCTGATACAGTGAAAATTCCGCCCGCTGGAGATTTCTTCGGCGGCGCACCAATCTTCTGGACTTAGAACCTGACTCCCTTTGGAGGCTGATTCATGGCTGCACGACGGATGATCAACCGTCTCTACTACTTCACGATCGAGGATGAGAGCATCCTCGCCGAGTCCTTTTCCCAGCTCGAAAAAGAGGTCTACGCCATTTCCTACAAGGTCGTGGGCACCGAGGACGTCTTCGTCACCACGAGCGAGACCAAGGATGCCCTGGACCGCCACGACATCCCCTACAACCTCCTCGCGGAGGAGGATGGGGCGCGCATCTCGGTCTACCACTCGCCGCTGTCGCGCGAGGAGCTGGGCGACTACGAGGACGCGGTCAAGGCCCTCGCCCTGGCCTGGCGCGCCATCGCCGTGGCCTGCGTGGGCGTCAACGGCGAGTCGAATCTCGGATTCGACCTGAGCGCCGGCGGAGCCAAGAGCTTCACCTACTTCACCGCGCCCGCGGGCCATACCTTCATCTGGCGCCTGTTCCGCGAGCGCGACGAAGCCGTCGACTTCGTGACCAAGCTGACGGCCGGCGACAAGAAGGCGATCGAGTGGGCGGAGTCGATCCCGCTGGCCTCGTCCAAGGATCTCAAGTCGTACCACTGAGGTCGCTTCTGAACAGCAACAGCTTCCTCCCCCTCCTCGAGCCGACGTACAGCGTCTCCCAGCTCTGCGGGGAGGTGCGCGACGTGCTGGGCCAGGCGTTCCCCACGGTCTGGGTCGCGGGCGAGGCGCAGCGCGTCCGGCCGAGCGCGCGGGGGCACCTCTATTTCGAGCTGGTGGAGAAGGGGGAGCGAGACGAGATCGTCGGCAAGCTCGACGCGGTCGTCTGGAAAGGGGACTGGCTGAAGGTGCAGCGGGTGCTCTCCGCCACCGGGCAGAAGCTCGGCGAGGGGATGCAGATCCGCTGCCGCGGCAGCCTCGACTTCTACGGCCCTGGCGGCCGGCTCCAGCTCTGTATCCGCGAGATCGATCCGACCTTCACCCTGGGCCTCCTGGAGATCCGGCGGCGCGAGACCCTGGCGGCGCTCTCCGCGGCGGGCCTCCTGGAGCGCAACCGCTCCGTGCCGCTCTCGGAGCTGCCGTTTACCCTCGCCCTCATCACCTCGCACGGCAGCGCGGCGTTCCACGACTTCCTCTCGGGGCTCACGGAGAGCGGCTACGGCTTCCGTGTCCTCTTCGTCCACGCCTCGGTGCAGGGACGGGAGGCGGAGCGGGAGGTGGTCTCGGCCCTGGCATCCCTGAAGGGGCTGCCGATCGATTGCGCGGTCTTGATCCGTGGCGGCGGATCGCGGAGCGACCTGGCGGTGTTCGACAGCCGGGCCATCGCCGAGGCGATCGCTCAGGCGCCCTTCCCGGTGCTCGCCGGGCTCGGGCACGAGATCGACACCTCGATCGCCGACCTGGTGGCGCACGCCGCGTTCAAGACCCCGACCAAGGTCGCCGAGTTCCTCGTGGAGCGGATCGCCCGCCAGGAGCTGGCCGTCGACGAGCTGCGCCGCCGGTTGCTGCGCGAAGCCGAGGAGCCGCTGCGGGCGGCCCACGAGGCGCTGGGGCGGGCGGAGCGGGGCGTCGACCTGGCGCGCATGCGCCTCACCGCGGCCGGCCACCGCATCGAAGAGACGGCGCGCGCCCTCGGCCGTCTCGGCAAGAGCGCCCTGCGCCGCGCCGAGCGGCGGAGCGACGAGCTGCGCATCCGCCTGGCCGGCCAGGCGCCGCGGCTCGTCGAGAGCGGCGAGCGCGAAAGGACCCGTCTGGGCGGCCGGATCGCCGCCTCCGCGCGCAGCCGCCTGCGGGAGACCGTGGCCACCCTTCAGGGGATGGAGCGGCTCTGCGCCCAGATCGCCCCGGAGCGAACCCTGGAGCGCGGCTACAGCATCACGCGCACCGCCGCGGGAGCGGTGGTGCGGCATCCCGGCCAGGTGGCCACCGGGGAGACCGTCGTCACGCAGCTCTCGGGAGGGAGCATCAGGAGCCGAGTGGAGGAATCATGAGCGAGACTGTGCAGAGCACCCCCGGTACCCTTGAATTGGAGACCCCGAGCTTCCGGGCGGCCATGGACGAGCTCGAAGGCATCCTCGAACGGATCGAAGGCGAGGAAGTCGACATCGACCGTCTCGCGGAAGAGCTCCGCCGCGCCGCCTGGCTCCTGGAGCTCTGCCGCGGCAAGATCCGCAAAGCCGAAGTCGAAGTCACCCAGATCGTCCAGAGCCTGGAGCAGGACGAGGACGCATAGGGCGCCCAAGCCCATGCAGAAAAAAACCGGGGGCGTGCCCGCCCGCCCCCGGATGGACTTCATCGATACTTCGGTTGTCAAAGAACCCGGCAGGGGCGTCATCCCCCTCGTCACGGGACCGGCTCCCCTTCCGGGGTGCGACCTCTCCCGGACAAGGGGGAGAGCTCCCCTCGTCTCATCTCTCACGCCCCCAGCGACGGGCGTCCTCTCCCTGCCCAGGGGCTTCACTCCCCTCGCCGCGTACGTCTCTCCCCTCGCGAGGGGAGCCATGGACGCCGCCAGGGGAATGACACCTGCATCAGCAGCTAAAGCATGCGTGCCATCCGCGATCTGATGATGCATGATAAATGCCATGCAGTCAATGTATATCTTGACACAGCTGCATTCCATGCGTTAGTCTGCGCGACGATTGGGGCCGCCTCTGCGCATCGGAGCGATTGGGCGAGCTCATGCTCTTTGACAAACGATGTACGGGCAGGGGAGGGTGGCGGCCTCCTCCTGCCCGGCCTTTCTTTGCTCATCCGTGGCGAGCGCGGCCGGGCCATGCCCTTCTTCTCCCTCTCGCTCCTCTGTAAAATCTAGTGGCATCCACTGAGCTGGGAAGGAGGCGCCATGGCGCGCGTGCGTGCGATTCTTGGTCTGGTCGCGAGCCTTTTCCTGATCTTGAGCAGCGCGGCGCATTCGTTCCTCGGCTGGGACCGGATGCGCGATCAGCTCGCGGCGGCTCAGGCTCCCCCTGATCTCGCCTTCGGCGTGAAGGTCGGCTGGCTGTTCGGCGGTGTGGCCATGCTCGCCTTCGGCCTCATCCTGCTGGCTCTCTTCGTGAGGCGCTTCCGCGGCGAGAGCGCCTCGTCTCTTCCCGCGGTCGTCGTCGCGGCCGCCTATCTGGGGTTCGGTGTCTGGGCGATGTTCGCCAGCGATTTCGATCCGTTCTTCGTCATCTTCATCGTCCCAGGCGTCTTGCTCCTGGTGGCCAGCCAACGCTGAAGGAGGAACGTATGAGGCGGGTTCGCTACTCGGTGGCCATGAGTCTCGACGGGTATATCGCAGGGCCGAACGGGGAGTTCGACTGGATCGTCATGGATCCGGACATCGACTTTGGGGAGCTGTTCAAGGATTTCGACACCCTCCTGATGGGGCGCAAGAGCTATGAGGCGTCGCGGGCGCAGGGCGGCGGCGGCGGGATGCCCGGCCTCAAAGCGTACGTGTTCTCGCGGAAGCTTCGCCCGGAGGACTGTCCGGGCGTGACGTTGTCCGCGACCCCCCGGGAGACGGTGGCCGAGCTCAAGCAGGCGCCGGGGAAGGACATCTGGCTGTTCGGCGGCGGCTCCCTGTTCCGCAGCCTGCTCGAGCTCGGGCTGGTGGATTCGGTCGAGCTGGGGGTCGTCCCGGTGCTTCTCGGAGGCGGCTTGCCGATGCTGCCTCCGACCTCCCAGTCCGCGAAGCTCAGGCTCACGAAGCACCGGGTCTATGAGAAAACGGGCACGGTTCTGCTGGAGTACGCGATCGCCTAGCTAGAACGCCTCCGTGTCTGCATGGCTCGCCATGGTGCCGGCGGTGTTGTGGTACGTGCGCTGCTCACCCGTCAGGGTGTCGGTCACGGTGAGATCGAATTCCACGTCGGTGAGCGAGCCGTAGAAGACCCAGAAGTGGCCGTTGATCGCGTTGCCGTCGAGCACCTTCACCACCAGCTCGTAGTTCTCCGGAGAGAAGAACCAGAAGGCGCCGGTGTCGCCGGTGAGCGGGATGGGAATGCCCGAGCCCTCGGCGCTGGGTGACACGCGCCAGGTGACGGTGGCGCGGAAGCGGTTGCCGTTCAGGCAGAGGCCAGGCTCCCCGGGCAGGGCGCACGCCAGCGCCAGGGAGAGCCAGGGGCCCGAGCTGTTGTTGTTTCCCAGGTTGGTCGTCCAGGACGAGATCCAGCCGCCGGGGATCGCGGCGGCATCGGCTTCGAACCCACCCACCACACTGTGATCGAGCTGGAGACCGGGGCCGATCTGGTCTCCAGAGGCATCAAACGCGGTGGCCACGAGGTCCCCGCCGAGGGTCCACTGGATCAGGAACGAGCCGGCGGCATTGACGGCCGCATTCAGGGAGTACACCGGGACGACCCCGGCGTGGGAGGGGACGACCACGATCTTGGAGGTGAGCGGTCGGCCGTCGGGGCCGAACAGGCGGGCCAGGATCCGCTCCCCAGCCTCTTTCCAGGCGACGACGAAGTGGCCCTCCGGGCCGGCGGCCACCCGGACGTGGGTGCGCGCGACGGTCTGCGCATCGACCGGGATGTCGGCGCTCGCGGGGCTCCCGTCCGGGTGGAAAAGCCGGACCGTGAGCGGGCCTTCCAGCGGATCGCGCGCGACCACGAAGCCGCCGTCCGGGAGAATCGCGGTGGGGTAGTCATTCGCCAGGACCGGATCGTTGGCCAGAACGAACGAGGGGTTCTGCGCCACCCCGTTTGCGTCGAACCGTTGGGCGACGCTGAGAAAGCCATCGCTCCAGGCGATCGTCAGGCCACCGGACGCGTCCACCTGGATCTGGAATGGAACGGACGAGTAGTCCTCACCCTTCAGCTTCTGCGCCGGACCCACGGGTTCCCCGGACGCGTCCAGGCGCTGAAACTTGAAGATGCTCGAGAACGTGTAGTCATTGTTGGTCACCTCCGCCCAGACGGCGACATAGCCACCGCCGGGGTGCGCGGCCAGGCTCCAGAAGCCTGCCCTGATCGTGAAGGTGCTCGGACCGGGAACGGTCTGCGGGACGGAGAGGGTGTGCTCGGGGCCGGCCGGGGAGCCGGCGGCGGTGAAGGCGCGGGCGATGAGATTCCCATCCTTCCGGAGCCAGAGGACGGCGAAGCCGCCGTCCGTTCCGGCGGCCACGGCCGAAACGACCCCGGCGCCGGACGTGGCGAACGCCGGGATCTTGGACCCCGCCGCGAACGGCTGGGCGATGAGAGGAACGGCGAGACCGAGGACGAGCAGCAGAGCGAGATACAGAGCCTTCCGCTTCATCGTTCCCTCCTAGAACGCCTCCGTATCCGCCCGGCTCGCCATCGTCCCGGCGGGGTTGTGGTACGTGCGCTTCTTTCCGGTTGCCAGGTCGGTGACCGTCAGGTCGAACTCGACGTCGGTGAGCGCGCCGTAGAAGACCCAGTAGTGGCCGTTGATGCCGCGGCCGTCGAGCACCTTGACCAGGAGCTCGTAGTTGTCGGGCGCGAAGAACCAGAAGGCGCCGGTGTCGTCGGTCTGGGGGAGCGGGGAGCCGCTGCCCTGGGCGCCGGTGCCCGGCACGCGCCAGGTCACCTCGGCGCGGAAGCGGCCGCCCAGGCAGAGGCCGGGCTCGGAAACAGTGCCGCAGGAGCTGACGAGGCGCTGTGCCCAGGGGGAGTTGGCAGGGGTCGGGCCGGCCGAAAGGTCGTACACCGGCGAGGCGACCCACCAGCCGTGGCCTGCCGCCTCGACGTCGCTTGCTCCGACCCCACTCGACACGAGAATGGGAAGAGGCTCTCCGACCGGCCTTCCCTGCGGATCGAACAGGCGGACCAGGGGCATGGCTTCCTGCATCCAGAGAATCAGGAAGCTGCCGTCGCTGCGCATCGCCACCTGCCCTCCGCCGACGCTCTGGCCGCTCTGCGCCGTCTCGGCCACGACGATCTCGGGTCCGAGGGGGAGCCCGTTGGCGTCCCAGAGACGGGCCACGATCCGGTCCGCGGGCGTGGTGAAGAACGTCTCGGTCCAGACCGTCGCGAAGCGGTCCGCGAGGGCGGAGATCCGGAGGTTGTAGATGCTCCGGTCGTTCGCGGTCGCACGGACGGCGAAGGGCAGGCCGAGGGCGTTCCCCGCGGGTCCGTAGAGCTGGGCGAGCAGGTTGTGGAACACGAAGTCCAGCCTCTCCGTCCCCATCCAGCCGACTACGAACCGGCCGTCCGGAAAAGCCGCGACCTCGGGCGTCGAAGGCTCCGTGGGGATCATGATCTCGGGCGTGGCCGGCGTCCCGTCCGCGCCGAAGCGCTGGACGACGGTATCCCCGGAACCACTCCATCCGACGACGAAGTGGCCGGTCGCATCCGCCGTGATCGAGTCGACGAACACCTGCTCCCACGGGTGCTCCGAGGAGCCCAGCTCGAGCACCGGACCGGCCGGCTGGCCGGTGGCATCCAGGATCCGGAGCCGGCCGGCGAGTTGGTCGAGCGGGCCGCCGCGGGTCCAGGCGACGGCATAGCCGCCGGTGGAGAGGGCCGCAATCTTCGGGAATCCGTGCCCGAAATCGAAGCCGTCGTCGGAACTGATGAGGGTGGCCACTGGAGTGAGCGCGGCGCCATCGGCCCGGAAGACGCGCGCCAGGAGATCGCCCTGCCGTGTCCAGACGGCGGCGAAGCCGCCATCCGGAGCGGCCGCCAGGACGGGGGCCAGCCCCTTCTCCGAGTCCGAGCTGTACAGCGGGATCCTGGGGCCGTCGGCGATGGGCTGAGCGGCCAGGGGAGCGGCTAGGACCATCGCCGTTGCTGCGAGCACCAGGGTTCTCATTGCGGGAAGGCCTCCGTGTCCGCCCGGCTGGCCATCGTGCCGGCGGGGTTATGGTAGGTGCGCTGCTGCCCGGTTTGTGTATCGGTGACGGTCAGATCGAACTCCACGTCGGTGAGCGCGCCGTAGAAGACCCAGTAGTGGCCGTTGACGCCGCGGCCATCGAGGACCTTGACCAGGAGCTCGTAGTTGGAGGGGGAGAAAAACCAGAAGGCGCCGGTGTCGCCGGTACGGGGGATCGGGCTGCCGGCGCCGCTCTGGCCGGTGCCCGGCACGTGCCAGGTGACTTCGGCGCGGAAGCGGCCGTCGCGCAGGCAGAGGCCGGGCCCACCGCAGCCGGCGAGGAAGCGCCGGACGTAGACGCCGTAAGGCTTCACCCCCTCCTGCTCCCAGGTGAGGACCCAGCCATCCGGCATCGGCGCGGCGTCGGGCTCTTGCTGATAACCAAGATTCGTCTGCAGCGGGAACGGGTTCCCCTCCGGGGTGTCGTCCGCGGCGAAGGCGCGGGCCAGAAGGTCCCATTTCCGATCCTTGTCGGTCCCCCACGTGACCAGGAAGGAACCGTCGGACCGCACCGCCAGGTCTGGCGTGTAGAGGTATTCTTCGGCCGTGACGGAGTGCACGGGGATCTCCGGCCCGAGAGGGGAGCCGCCGGGGGCGAAGCGCCGTGCGCGCAGCCGGGCGCCGTTGTGGGCGGCCACGTTCGCCTCGTGCCAGGCCAGGACGATCCGGCCCGCCGCGTCCGTTCCGATGCGCGGCGCGGTGTGATCCGGCAGATCCGTTCCGCTCCCCTGGATCTCGCCACTTGCGGGCGATCCGTCCGGTCCGAAGAGGCGGAACAGGACGTCCTGGTCTTCCTCCCAGGCCACGGCGAAGCCGCCGTCCGGCAGCGAGGCGATGGCGAACTGCGTCCACTGCTCGGCGACGGTGACCTCCGCGCCGCGGGGCACCCCCTGGGCGTCGTACCGCCGGGCCGCGATCCGGGCGGGGCCGGTGCCGGTGGGGAGAGCCTGCCAGGCCGCGACGAATCCGCCGGTGGGGTCCGCGGCGACCACCGACAGGTAGGCGGGCCCGGCCAGGGCGATCTCGGGGCCTGCCGGCTGGCCCGCTGCATCCAGGATCCGGGCGGAGATGGTCTCCTGGCCGCCGACGACGAGAGGAGGAGAGCCCCCCGCGGGGCCGCCGCCGATCCGGAGGTTTGCCCAGACGGCCACGTAGCCGCCTCCCGCCAGGGCTGCGAGGTCCGGCGAGAGGGCCCCGATCTCGTTGTTGCCGGGCCGCAGGGCGATCGCGTCGGAAAGCGGCGCGCCGTCCGGGCCGAAAGCGCGCGCGATGGCTCCTCTCGAGAGGATCACGAACCGGCCGTCCGGAGCGGCGGCCACCGCGGGATCGCCGCCGTCCGGCAGGACCAGGGTCTCCGGCCCGGTCGGGACCGGCTGGGCGGCAAGGAGTGCCGCGGCCGGAGCCGAAGCGAGGACTGCAAGGACAACAAGGACGGCAAGGCGCATCAGAAGGCCTCCGTGTCCGCGCGGCTCGCCATCGTGCCGGCGGGGTTGTGGTAGGTGCGCTGCTGGCCGGTCTGGGTGTCGGTGATCGTCAAATCGAACTCCACGTCGGTCAGCGAGCCATAGAAGACCCAGAAATGGCCGTTCACGCCGCGGCCGTCGAGCACCTTCACCACCAGCTCGTAGTTGGCTGGCGAGAAGAACCAGAAGCCGCCGGTATCCCCGGTGAGGGGAATCGGTGTGCCGGCGCCCTCGGCGCCGGTGGCCGGAACGCGCCAGGCCACCTCGGCGCGGAAGCGCTGCCCATGGAGGCAGAGCCCGGAAGCGGTGCCGCAGCTCAGGGTGAAGCGCCGCGCGTAGATGCCCGCCCCCGAGTGGACGCGCGCCCAGGAGACGATCCATCCGTCGGAGGTGGCCGCGGCTTCGCCTCCGTAGGGCTGCCCGTCCTCGTCGGTGTGGACCAGGAAGGACGGTCCGAGCGGGGTGCCCGCGGCATCGTACGCGCGGGCCTGCACGACTCCCCACCCGGGCCACGTGTCGGACGAGACCGCGGGTGATTCACCCCACTCGACGAGGAAGCTGCCGTCAGGGCGCGCCGCCACGCCGCTGACGTACGGGATCCGCCCTGCGGTGCCGCCGACCAGGATCGGCGCGCCCAGAGGCTGGCCCGTGGAGGAGAAGCGCCGGGCCCATACCCGCGGCATCGGGTACTCGCTCCAGGCGATGAAGAAGCGCCCGGTGGAATCGACGCCGATGTGCGGCTCGGAGATCGGGTTGTCCGCATCGGCTGCGAGGGCGATCCGCGCGCCGGCCGGAGATCCATCGGCGCGGAAGAGCTGTGCAAAATTCTCCTGGGTGCCGAAACCGCCCGGGAGCAGGCTCGTGGACCACGCGACGACGAAGCCGTCCGGAAGAAGGGCCAGGGAGCTGAGGCCGTCGAGAGGCCCCAGGTCGATCGCATCCCCCAGCGGCTGGCCCTGCGCGTCGAACGAGCGGATCAGATATCGGGAGGGGAGGGGAGACGAAGGGCCCAGAGAGCTGCTCCAGGCAGCCGCGAAGCCACCGGACGGGATCCCGATCAGTTGGGCGAGCTCCGCTCCTTCCGCCAGCGTGAGCGGGGCGCCGGCCAGCTCTCCGGCGGCGTTCAGGAATTGGGCGATGAGGTTCCCGTCGTCGGACCAGGCCGCTACATACCGGCCGGGGCCGACGGGGGCGATATGTCCGTAGTGGCTCGGGTCGAGCTTCCGCACCAGTGACAGCGGCACGTCCGTGGGAGAGACCGCGCGGGTCTTGAAGCCGAGATTCCACCAGGAGCAGAGAAAGCCGCCATCCGGTCCGGCCGCGAGCGCCGGGGCCGAGCCATCGTACCGGAGCGCACCGGCGAGCGAAATTTCGATCTCGGGCCCGGCGGCGAGGGATTGAGCCTCCCCAGAGGCGGCGGGTGCGAGGCACAGGGCGGCCAGCAGCACTGCGCCACGACCGCTCGGTCTCAGGACGCTTCGAGCTGTCGGCTGTCGTTCCATGGTCCCTCCGTCGTGATCAGAATGCATTCGTGTCGGCCCGGCTGGCCATGGTGCCGGCGTGGTTGTGGTAGGTGCGCTGCTGACCAGTCGACGTGTCGGTAATGGTCAGATCGAACTCCACGTCCGTGAGCGAGCCGTAGAAGACCCAGAAATGCCCGTTGACGCCGCGGCCGTCGAGAACCTTCACGATCAGCTCGGTGTTCTCGGGGGAGAAGAACCAGAAGGTTCCCGAATCGGAGGTGAGACCGCTGGTGAGCACCACGGGGCTCGCTGTGCCGTGCTCACCCGTTGCCGGGATGCGCCAGGAGGCCTCAGCCCGGAACCGGCCGCCGTTCAGGCAGAGGCCGAGAACGCCCGCGCCGCAGGTGGAGGCGAGGCGGCGGGCGTAGAGGGCCGGCGCTAAATCGCTCGCATGCTCCCAGGAGACGAGCCAGCCGTCCGCGGTGGCCGCGGCGTTGCCGGCGTTCTGCGTCGATCCGGTCTCATCATGCACCCGGAACGGGGCTCCGGCCGGGGTGCCGTCCGACCGGTAGACACGGGCCAGGGTGTCCGCAATCTCACCGATCTGACCGCTCTCGGGGGCCGGCCGCACGATCTGCGACCAGAGCACGAGGAAGCTGCCGTCGGGCCGCAGGGCCATGCTGGGGTTGCGGATGGTGCCGTTCGCCGGCACCGTCTGGACCTCGAGCGGAACGCCGAGCGGTTGCCCGGCCGGTCCGAGCGCGCGGACGAAGAGGACGGCGCCTTCGGGACCCCAACGCGTCCAGGCGATCCGGATGCCGCCAGAGCTCGCCGAGACGCTGGCTTGCGTGTGAAACGTTCCGACGGGCGAGATGGCGGCCTCGGGGCCGGCCGGGGTTCCGTCCGGCCGGAAGACGCGGGCGAAAATCTGGCTTGCCGAGAAGCCGTCGATGTAGCGCTCCCAGACGACGGCGAAACCGCCGTCCGGCAGAGCCGACAGGGCGGGGTGGGACCCCGAGCCCGTCACCAGGATCTCGGGTCCGGCTGGAGCGCCGGAGACGAATCGCTGGACTTTGACCGGGCCCGATACGCCTTCAGCCCATGCCACGAGGGCTCCGCCGGCCGGGTGGGTCGCGATCACGCCGGAGGAGCTCGGGAGCAGCAGGAGCTCGCTGCCGGCCGGCTGTCCGGAGGCGTCCAGAAGACGGCCCGAGAGGGTCCCGCCGTCTCCCACGGCCAGCCCGGAGGGGAGAGACGAGAATTCGTTGCCCCAGAGAGCCAACCAGTCCCCGGAAAGCAGGGGGACGATCTGCGGCGCGACCACGATCTTGTCTTGAGCTTCCTCCGAGAGCCGGGAGGCGAAGCCCACCGGAGCACCGGCAGCGGAGAAGACGCGCGCGGTCGCGATGCCCGACACGATCCAGTCGAACCTCTCCAGGGATTGCCAGATGGCCGCGAAACTGCCGTCCGCCCCCACGGCCACCCAGGGCTGGTTCCCCGGGCTGGCCCCTGGATCGAGCAGCGGAATCTGCGGCCCGGCGGCCAGGGGACGCGGCGTGAAGAGAGGCTGGATGGGCGGGACCTCGTCTGGGAAGGGACCGCCGCTGAACGCCGAGAACGCCTCGGTATCCGCCCGGCTCGCCATGCGGCCTCCGGGGTTCTGATAGGTGCGGCGCTCGCCGGTGATCCGGTCGGTCACCGCCAGCTCGAATTCCACGTCAGTCAGCACGCCGTAGAAGACCCAGACTTTGCCGTTGACCGCTCCGCCGTCGAGGACCTTGACCACCAGCTCGACGTTGTTGGGCTCGAAGAACCAGAACGCGCCCGTGTCACCGGAGAGGAAGATGGGATGGCCCGTGCCCTGGGTTGCGGTCTCCCAGAAGACTTCGACCCTGTAGCGTCCCTCATTCAAGCAGAAACCGGGCACGCCGTTCCGGCAGGTCGAGACCAGGCGCCGGAGCCGGACTCGATCCCCGAAAGCGCTCCAGGAGACGACCCAGCCGTCGGCGTCCGCAACAGCTTCGCCGCCGGAATCGCCGGAGCCGTCCGGGGTGTCCGTGACCGGGAACGCGCCGTCCACCGGGTCGCCGTTCGCGTCGTAGATGCGGGCGAGCACGCTCTCCTCGGTCCACAGCACCAGGAAGCTGCCGTCCGGCCGGACCGCCACGTCGTCGCCGCGAAAAGATGTGCCCGCCGGCAGGGTGCGGACCGTGATCTCCGGCTCGAGAGGAGAGCCGTTCGCTGCGAAACGGCGGGCGACGATCCGGCCGCCGTGCGGCGGCAGTCCCTCGGTCCAGCCGATCACGAAGCGCCCGGCGGCGTCCGCGGAGACCTGCGGGCGGGTGCGCGTCGCCGGGGCCGGGGTATGGGCTCGGACCTCGGCGGCGGCCGGCAGGCCGTCCGGCTGGAAGATCCGATAGAACACGCCGTTGAGTGCCGAAGAAGCCACGGAGCGCTGCCAGGCCACGACGAATCCGCCGTTCGGGAGAGCGGCCACGGACGGCTCCGCCCCCTGGTCGGTCACCAGGATCTCGCTGCCCAAAGGGCGCCCCGCGGCGTCGAGCCGCCGGGCCACGATCCCGCCGGACGGCGTTCTCCAGACGGCCACGAACCTCTCGGACGGCAGCGGGGCCACCGCGATGCTGAAGCTGAGATCGACGCCGGTGCCGATCTCGAAAGGTGCCCCGTCCGGCGCACCGGAGGCGTCGAGAAACCGCGCGGCCACGACTCCCGAGGAGGCTCCTCCCAGCCAGGCCCAGACCGCGAGGAAGCGGCCCGATCCGAACGAGGTGATCCTGGGGCTGGCCACGGTGCCGTCCCGGTCCGGGATGAGCGTGGCCGGCTCGGCGCGGAGCGGTTGGCCCGCGGGGGAGAAGGCGCGCACCAGCCCCGAGCTGAACGGACCGCCGTCGGCATCCGCCGTCCAGAGGGCGACGAAGCCGCCGTCCGGGCCGAAGGCGACCGACGGGTCGTGGTTGGAGCCGACGCCGGGGAGGTGGGCCGGGATCTCCGGCCCCATCGGGAGCGGCTGGCCTGCGAGCACGAGCGGGAGCGCGAGCACTCCCGCCGCGGCCAGCGAGCAGACGAAGGTCTGGATCCGATTCGTCGACATACCTACTCCGGAAATGCCTGCGTGTCGGCCTTGCTGGCCATCGTGCCAGCGGGGTTGTGGTAGGTGCGCTGCTGGCCGGTCGCCATATCGGTCACGGTCAGATCGAATTCGACGTCGGTGAGCGAGCCGTAGAAGACCCAGTAGTGGCCATTGACCGCGGTGCCGTCCAGGACCTTGACGATCAGCTCGAGGTTGGCCGGATCGAAGAACCAGAAGGCGCCGGTGTCACTGGTCAGGCTGACCGGCTGGCCTTCTCCTTCCGGACCGCTGGGGGAGACGTGCCAGGCGACTTCCGCGCGGAAGCGGCCGCCGTTCAGGCAGAGCGCAGTGCCGGTGCCGCAGCTCAGGGAGAAGCGCCGGGCGAAGAGGCCGGGTCCCTGGAGGGCGCGGCTCCAGGAGACGATCCAGCCGTCCGGGGTCGCGGCGGCCTCGCCCGCCCGCTGATCTCCTCCGGCCGTGCTCGCCACCTTGAAGGCGTCGCCGAGCGGGGTCTCCGCGGCGGTGAACGCGCGCGTCCAGACCTCGCCATTCAGATTGATGTAGCTCCCGTCGGAGGGTCCTCCGGTGAGGGTGTCCGCTTCCAGCCAGGAGACGAGGAAGCTCCCTTCGGGCCGCGCCGCCACGTCGCCGACGAGGAACCCGCGGCCGTAGACGTGGGTCTCGGCGACCACCAGAGCCGGGGCGAGGGGCTGGCCGTCCGGGCCGAAGCGCCGGCTGCGCACCCACGATGTGCTCTCCGGAGAGGTCTCGGAGAAGTGGCTTTCGCTCCAGGCGACGACGAGACGTCCGGCGTCATCCGCGGAGACGTTCGGATTGAAGTCCGGATGCCCGAGCGGATCCGCGACCCGGATTTCCGGGGTGGCCGCGAGCCCGTCGGGGCGGAAGAGGCGGAGGAGGATCTCTCCGAAAGGCGAGCTCGGGGTTTGGTGGAACCAGGCGACGGCGAAGCCACCGCCGGGAAGCGCGGCCAGGGTCGGGGACAGCCCGTCGTCGGTGATCACGATCTCGGCGCCGGCCGGGCTTCCCTCCGCATCGAACCGCCGGGCGCGGATCCCGCCGGGGCGGTCCCAGGCTGCGACGAAGCCTCCGCCGGGCTCGGCAGTGACGGCGACGGCCGCGGAAGACCGTGGGTCCCTGACGATCCGGTCCGCTCGCGCCAGCTCGATCTCGGGGCCGGCCGGGTTTCCCGAGGCATCCAGGATTCGGGCCGCGATCCGGAGATCCATCTCCAGATAGTTGAGCAGCCGCGAGACGGACCAGACCACCACGGACCGGCCGGAAGCGAGAGTCGCGACGCGGGGAGGCGAGAGCAGGGCCGTTTCGGCCGAGCTGACCTGCCGCGCGCCGCCGAGCGGCACATCGGCGGGGGAGAAGGAGCGGGCGTAGTTTCGCGCCGAATCCTGCCACGCGGCCACGAAGCCGCCGTCCGCCGAAGCCGCGATCGACGGCTCGTACACCGGCACAAAGGGGACGTCATGGACCGTGATCTCCGGTCCGGCGGTCAGGGTCTGCGCGTGGAGGGGCAGGGCGGCGGCAAGGGCCGCGACTCCCAACGCGAGGAACCATCGATTGCGCTGCATGGCCGTTCTCCTTCCCGTGGTCCGCGGGCTCGCTACTGCGGAAACGCCTGCGTGTCGGCTTTGCTGGCCAGGGTGCCCGCCGGGTTGTGGTACGTGCGCGCCTGGCCGGTGAGCGTGTCGGTGACGGTTAGATCGAATTCCACGTCGGTGAGCGAGCCGTAGAAGACCCAGAAGCTGCCATTGATCGCTGTGCCGTCGAGGACCTTGACGATCAGCTCGAGGTTGGCCGGATCGAAGAACCAGAAGGTGCCGGTCTGGTCCGTCAGCGGAGCGGCCGTCCCCGGCCCGTGAGTGACGGACGCGGCGATATGCCACTCCACCGCGATCTCGAAGCGCCCATCGTGCAGGCAGAGGGTGTGGTCAGTGTTCTCGCGACAGGCGGACGCAGTCGCCGCGAGCACGGGCGCTGGCCCTGGCTTGGCAGCGAGGGCGCCGGCGCTCAGGAAGGCCTCCGTGTCGGCCCGGCTCGCCATGGTGCCGGCGGGGTTGTGGTAGGTGCGCTCCTGGCCGGTCAGGGTATCGATAATTGTCAGGTCGAAAGCAACATCGGTGAGCGACCCGTAGAAGACCCAGAAGTGGCCGTTGACCGCGGTGCCGTCGAGGACCTTCACCACCAGCTCGGCGTTGGTCGGGCTGAAGAACCAGAACGCCCCGGTGTCGGCGGTCAACCCGATCGGCCGGCCTTCTCCCTCCGGACCGCTGGGGGAGGTGTGCCAGACCACGCGGGCACGGAAGCGTCCGCCGTTCAGGCAGAGGTCGTTGCCGGTGCCGCAGCTCAGGGTGAAGCGCCGCGCGTAGATCCCCGCTTGGGGGTCGAGACGGCGTTTCCAGGAGACGATCCACCCGTCGGGCGCCGCGGCCACCTCGCCCTCGCGCTGTCCCCCCTCCTCGCTCGCCGGGACCAGGAAGTCCGGGCCGAGCGGAAGGCCCGTGGCATCGAAGGCGCGGGCCCGCACCTTTTCGTCAGAGGGGAAGAAGTCGTCGCCCAGGAGGCCGCTCGGTACGTCGCTCTCGCCCCAGGACACCAGAAAGCTGCCGTCGGGGCGCATGGCGACGCCGCCCACCGCCGCGTACAGCCCCTTATTCGCCAGATCGGCGACGAGGATCGGGGAGCCCAGAGGTTGACCGGTGGGGGAGAAGCGCCAGGCTTTGACCCGGCTGAACGAGGGGCTCGCGAGCTCGGTCCAGGCAACGACCCAGCGCCCGGTGGAGTCGGCAGAAATGTGCAAGTAGTTGCCGTCCCTGCCGGCGGGCTCGGGAAAGATCGTCTCCGGACCGGCCGGCGTGCCGTCCATCTGGAAGACGCGTGCCCGGAGGTCGAGGATGGCCAATGGACCTGGTCTCTCCCCATGGACCCAGGCGACGGCGAAGCCGCCGTCCGGCAGCGCGGCGATCTCCGGGATCAGGCCGGCCGAGGTCACCAGAAGGATGTCGCTGGCTGGCGCCCCCAGCCCGTCGAAGCGCCGGACATGAATCGGCGACTTGAGGTAGGCGGAGGGCTGAACTTTCGCCACCCAGGCGACCACGAAACCTCCGGTGGGCTCCGCGGACATCGAGAAAGCGGTGACTGTTTCAGCCAGCAAAAGATGCGGGCCGACCGGAGCGCCCGCGGCATCCAGGATCTGGCCGCGGAGCGACGAGCCCTGGACCCAGGCCACCACATAGCGGTCCGCTCCGAGCGCGGCGAGCCGCCCACTCCAGGGTTCCGCCGAGGCAGGGCTCAGCTCTCGCGTGGGCGCCAGCAGCGCGTCCGCGGGCGAGAAGGCGCGGAGCTTGAGCGCTCCGAGCTCCCGCCAGGAGCTCAGGAAGCCGCCGCCCGGGCCGGCCGCGAGCGCCGGGACCATGCCGTCGTTCGGTAGAGAGCCGGTGCGCGCGATCAGGATCTCGGGCCCGGCGGTGAGGGACTGGGCCACCAGAGGAGGGGCGGGCGCGAGGCACAGGGCGCCTGTCAGAGCCAGGGTGCAACAGATCGTTTTCATGTTGCCTCCGTATATCGGCTTGGTACTGCGAGCTTCTAGCGTATGCGGTTTTGACATGATCTGTCCAGAGGATTGTTTTGGGGATCGATCGCGGCAAGGTGCGGCACAATTCTTGACACGCTGCGGCATTGCTCCCTAGGATGGGCGCATGGCCAGGAAGAAGCAGACTCCGTCCTCCCCCTCCGATTCCCCCGGGTCGCTCACCTACGACGGCCAGGGGCTCGCCTGGCTGGTCCTCGACGATCCCGCGAAGAAGGTCAACACGCTGTCGACGCGGGTCTTCACCTGGTTCGGGGAGCAGATCGAACGGCTGGAGCAGGAGCCCCCTTCCGGCCTGGTTATCGTCTCCGGCAAGCCGGACGGGTTCGTGGCCGGGGCGGATCTGGAGGAGCTGCTGGCCGTCGCCGATAAAGAAGCGGTCATCGCGCTCCTGCAGCGCGGGCACGATCTCATGGAGCGTCTGGCTGCGCTGCCGTTCCCGACGGTCGCGGCGATCCACGGCGCCTGCCTGGGAGGCGGGCTGGAGCTGGCGCTCGCCTGCCGCTTCCGGGTGGCCACCGAGCACCGCAAGACGAAGCTGGGCCTTCCCGAGGTGCAGCTCGGCCTGATCCCCGGGCTCGGCGGGACGCAGCGCCTGCCGCGCCTGATCGGCGTGCCGGCGGCGCTCGACCTGATCCTCACCGGCAAGCAGCTCGACGCCCGCCGGGCCTTCAAGCTGGGCCTGGTGGACGACACCTGCCATCCCGCGGACCTGGCGCGCGCCGCCGAGCGCTGGGCGCGCACGAAGTCGGGGAAAAGAGCCCCCGTAGGAGGGATCACCGGAGGGATTACCCGCCGGGCGACCGACCTGATCGCCCGCACGCCGGTGGCCGAGCGGCTGGTCTTCGAAAAGGCGCGGGCCGGCGTCGTCGCCAAGACCGGGGGCCACTACCCCGCGCCGCTGGTCGCCGTGGAGGTGGTGCGCGACGGCCTGAAGCTGCCGCTGCGCCGGGCCCTGGACGTGGAGACCGGCGCCTTCTCCGAGCTGGTGGTCTCGGACACGGCCAAGAACCTGATCTCCATCTTCTTCATGAAGACCGCGGTCGAGGCGCGGGCGGCCCGCATCGGCCGTGGCTCCCGGCCAGTCTCCAGGGTCGGGGTCCTGGGTGCCGGCTTCATGGGAGCCGGCATCGCGCAGGTCCTTTCGTATAAGAACGTGCCCGTCGTCCTCAAGGACAAGGACCTCCCCAGCCTCGGCCGGGGACTTGGCTTCGCCGCGCAGGAGCTCCGCGGCCTGACCAAGAAGCGCCGCCTGACCGAGGCGGAGTCCAAGACCGCCCTCGGCCGGATCCACGGCACGGTGGACTACGCCGCGCTCTCCCGCGTTGACCTGGTCATCGAGGCGGTGTTCGAGGACGTGGGGATCAAGCATCGGGTGATCCGCGAGATGGAAGCGGTGGCGCCCGACCACCTGATCTTCGCCTCCAACACCTCGGCGATCCCGATCGCCACCCTGGCCGAGGCGAGCCGGCGGCCGGAGAACGTGGTCGGCATGCACTTCTTCAGCCCGGTCGCCAAGATGCCCCTCCTGGAGGTCATCCGCCATCCGGGAACCTCGGACGAGGCCGTGGCCACGGTGGTCGAGGTCGGGCGGACCATGGGGAAGACGGTGATCGTGGTCAACGATGGTCCCGGCTTCTTCACGTCGCGCGTGCTGGGCGCGATGCTCAATGAGGCCGCCTGGATGCTGGCCGAGGGGGCGGACATCGACCAAGTCGACCAGGCGATGACCCGCTGGGGGTGGCCGGTGGGCCCGTTCTCGCTGCTCGACGAGGTCGGCCTCGACGTGGCGAAGCACGTCGGCGAGGTGGTCCGCGATGCCCTGGGGGAGCGGCTGGAGCCGCCCGCGGTGCTCGCGCGGATGAGCGACGACCGGCGGTTCGGCCGCAAGTCGAAGCGCGGGTTCTATCTCTATGAGGACGACAAGAAGGGCGGCAAGCGGCCGGTCGATCCGACGGTCTACAAGCTGCTCGGCTGGCAGGCCCGGCCCTTCGAGGACCGCGAGATCGTCGAGCGCTGCTGGCTGCAGATGCTCAACGAGACGGCCCGCTGCATGGAGGAGGGGATCATCAGCGATCCATCCGACGTGGATCTCGGAGTGATCTTCGGGTTCGGCTTTCCCCCCTTCCGCGGCGGCCTCCTGCGCGAGGCGGACCGCCACGGCCTGCCCTGGGTGACGGAGCGCCTCGAAGAATACGCCGCCCTCCATGGCCGCCGCCTGGAGCCGGCGGAGCTCCTGCGCGACATGGCGCGGCGGGGCGCGACCTTCCACAAGAGCTGACCCGAGCCGCGCCCGCCGCGCGGCTCTCCTCCTTCTCTCGCAGATTGCGGTGCGACACTAGGGTGATCGCAGCGTACATCCCGTTGCGCCCGCGGGCGCCGGGGCCATGAAGGCGTCGCGTTCGTCCCGCGGTGGGAAGGAGGTTCGCGATGTCCTCACAATCTCTTCGACGCGTACTGGCCGGCACCCTGGTGACGGCATTCCTCTCTCTGGACAGCGCCTGGCAATGGTTCACGGAGCTGATTCTCCAGGATGAGGAGATCGCCGCGCCCGCGGCCCCTGCGGGCAGCGTCAGCGATGCGGGCTGGGTCGTCGATCCCGACGGTTAGGCGAAGACAAGCCGGGAGCGGGAGGCTCCTCCCGCTCCCGGCCGGCTGTGAGATAATCGGCGCCTGTTGATCCAACTGTTGGAGAGAGCGGTTTGAGCGACCATCCCACTCCGTCCGAGCCGCAGGCGCCCGCAGCCGCCACCCGATCTGATCGGCGGGTGCGCGCCGCCCTGTCCCTTCTGGAGAGCGGCGGCGTGGAGGAGCTCGCGGAGGCGCCGAGCGATCTCAAGGGGCTGCCGGCCTACGAAGCCTTCCTGGAGCGAAGCTGGAGCCTCCGGCACGATGATCCGGACGAGATGGTCCGGCTCGCCATGTTCGCCACCCTGGTCGCCGGCAAGCTCGATCCCGCGACCCACGGCTCGCGGCAGGTGAAAGACCTCCAATGCCGCGCCTGGGCGGAGCTCGGCAACGCCTATCGCGTGGCGGACGATCTGGATGCCGCCGACTTCGCGCTCGGCCGCGCCGCCGAGCTCTACCTGGAAGGCACCCGGGACGAGCTGCTCGGGGCGCGCCTCTTCGACCTCCAGGCCTCTCTCTTTGGAGCCCGCCGCTCCTTCGCCGCGGCCCTCCAGACCCTCGACGTGGTCCACGAGCTCTACGTCCGGCACGGCGACGTCCACCTGGCCGGCCGGGCCTTGATCAAAAAGGGGCTCTACAGCGGCCTTGCGAATGACTCGGAGGAGGCGATCCGGCTGCTGCGGCGCGGCCTCGCGATGATCGACGCCGAGCGCGAGCCGCAGCTCGCCCTGTCGGCGGTCCACAACATCGCGTTCTTCCTGATCGGCTGCGGCAAGTTCCGCGAGGCGCGGTCGCTCGTCTGGCAGAATCTGCCGCTCTACGACGCGCACGGCGGACAGCTCCACCGCATCAAGCTCCAGGGGCTGCGGGGACTGATCTGCGCCGGTCTCGGCGAGCTCGACCGGGCCGAGGAGTACCTGACCGCCGCGCGGCGGGGCTTCGAGGAGGCGGGGGTGCGCTACCACGCCGCCATCGCCGGGCTCGACCTGGCCGTGGTCTGGTTGCGGCAGGGGCGGCGGGAGGAGGCCCGTGATCTGGTCCTCGAATCCGTGCGGGTGTTCCTGGAGCTGCGCATCCACCGCGAGGCGCTGGCGGCTGTCCTGGTGCTGCAGCGAGCCTTCGAAAAGGGGCTGCAGGCCGACGCCTTGCTCGACAAGGCGCGCGAGTTCCTCCGCCGGATCGAGCAGGACCCGGCGCTGACGTTCGAGAGCTTCTTTCTTTAGGCTTTTCCCAACTCCGCCAGCAGCTTGCGCAGCGAGTCGAGCATCATGCGCTCGATCTCCTCGTGGCTGAGCCCATGGGAGGCGGGCTCGGCGTCGGGCTCGGGCGCCCCGCCATTGCCGGAGACCTGGGGCTGAAAACCCTGGAGCACGTCGCGGAGCTTGGTCGCGGCCGGCGTTCCCGGAACCGGCACGCGCGGATAGGCGAGATGGAAGAACTCCGCCGGACGCAGGCCGATGGCGCCGCAGATGTCCAGGATGTGCTCCATCTTGAGCTCGATCGCTCCCGCGAACAGCCGGCTCAGATACCCATAGCTCAGCCCCAGCTTCTTCTCGACCTCGCGGTTCGTGATGTCGAGGATCTTCATGGCAGTCCTCAACACGTTGAGGAGCCTCTTGATCTCTTCGTTCATGACGGAATTAGTCTACAACAGAGACTGAGAACGGACAATCCGGTCCTAGGGGGAAATAACAGGTTGACTGGTCCAACATCTCTGGGATAGAAATCCGGCGCCTCGCTCTGTTACCGGAAGAGGCAACTTCATCGAAAGAGGAGATTCCACATGGCGAGCCCAGAGCCCCCCGATCCACTCTCCGCGAACGCATTCCAGAGCGCATATCTCGATCTTCTGCGCCGTCAGGACGAAGCGTTCTTCTCCGCCGAGGGGGAGAACGCGGGTCCCTGGGATGTGCGGTCGGAGGAGGGCGGCCATGCGCTCTACCGCCAGTGGGAGGGGCGCGAGCACGGCGACCGTCCGGAGGCGGTCTTCCGCCACCGGGACGTCGCGCTCCTCTTCCTCGCGGTCTGGCCGGCGGTCGGGCGGGATCCCGTCTTCCGGGCCGGCGAGCGCACGGCGGACGGACATGAGGTCCTGGGCGGCGGCACGGTTGTCGGCCATCTGCGGGCATTCAACGACGAGCTGCTCCAGGCCGCGCACGTCGCCGCCGTGATCGTCCGCTCGCCCCTGGCGCTGGCGGCGCTCGTCGAGGCGGCCGGGCCGGTGGTCCAGGAATTGGTCGGCCAGATCCTGGGCCGGCGAATGACGGAGCGTCCAGGGTAGAATCGGGAGCGAAATGTGGGTGCCCACACTTTTGTTCATACTCTTCGCGATCTTCAGCGCGGCGGGGATCTTCCTGATCGTCTCCCATCACCGGAGCCGGACGGCGGGGACCCTTGGCGCGCTCGCGACACTGCTCTTCTTCGTGGCGCTCTATGCCGGGGTCCTGTACCTGATCGGTCCGCTGGATCAGGCGCACTGAGCCGGCGCGACCTGTTGGATGCTGCAAATGACCGATCCGGGTTGGGATCTCGAAAAGCTGGTGACCGTGGGCACCTTCGCCGCGCCCTGGGAGGCGCATCTCGCCCAGGCGCGCCTCGCGTCCGAAGGGATCGACGCCGTGGTCGCCGACGTGAACGTCGGCAGCCTCTATGGCGGGAGCCTGGTGGGCGGGGTCAAGCTGCGCGTCCGGGAGGAGGAGGCAGCGCGCGCCACCGAGCTGCTGGCGCACGAGAGCCCCATCCCGCCGATCTATCTGGTGACCGAAGAAGACGCTCTCGCGCCCCGCTGTCCGACCTGCCGGTCGGAGGACATCCTGTTCGAGAGGTGGTCGCGGCGCAGCCTCATCGGCTTCTGGCTCCTGCTGGGATTCCCCCTGCCGATCCTCATCCGCCGCTGGACCTGCCGCCACTGCGGGGCCGTCTGGCGAGAGGGGGGAGCCGAGGAGGGGGGAGCAGACGGTGAGGAGGTTTCGTCCGAGCCGGATCTGGTGACGGTGGCGCGCTTCAGCACCCCCTGGGAGGCGCATCTGGCGCGGACCCTTCTCGACTCGCAAGGGATCGAGGCGTGCGTGATGGAGGAGCGCTTTCCGCCGCTCGATCTGCTGACCGGGCAGCCGCTCGCGTTGAACCGGCTGTCCGTCCACCCCGACGACGCCAGCCGCGCCCAGGAGGTCCTGGCCGCCGTCGAGACCTCCAGCGAAGAAGAGCTCAGCGTGAGCGAGAGCTGAGGGTCACGGGCGCGCGCGCTGGCTCGGGGGGCGGTCCTTCCTCCTCCCGCTCCTCCTGCTCCCGCTTCTGCACCTTCTCCAGGACCTTTTCCTTCCGCTTCGTTTCGAGCTTCTCGGACTTGACCTCCTGGCGAAGTCGTCCGAAGGCACTCATATAGCTGTTCGCCACGGCGACCAGGGCGAACAGCGAGATGAGATAGCCACGCCAGTCGTCGAGCAGGAGCTTGTAGCGGGTCAGGAACAGGAAGAACATCGTGACCCAGTGGCTGAAGCAGTATTCGCAGGTGAAGAGATAGAAGAACTTGCGCTCGACCAGGCTGCGTCCTTCCTCGGAGCGGCGCACGCAGTACTCGCGCGGCTCGCGAAAGATCTCCTCATGCGTCACCGTCCAGGCGACGCAGGCGATCGGGATCGCGAGGACGAAGAGCCAGACGAGCTGGAGGATCCACTGGGTGCTGTCGGGTGCCGCCATGCCGGCCGGCAATCTGCAAGATCGGCGCCGCTCAGCTCAATGGTGGCCTTCTCCAAACTTCTTCTCTCCCGCGGTCACCCCCAGGGTCAGCTTGTTGTCCGCCGGCGGCAAGGGGCAGGTGGCGAAGGCGGTGAAGGCGCACGGCGGGTTGTAGGCGGTGTTGAAGTCCACTTCCACGTTGCCGTCCTGGAGCGGCCCGAAGTCGAGGAAGCGGCCGGCGCCGTAGGTCTCGTGCCCGTTCGTCGCGTCCGCGAAGATGGTGGACAGCCCGTCCTTCACCGAGCCGAACGCGTCCAGCCGGTAGGTCTTGCCCTGCCAGTCGAACACCACGGCGCCCGGTGAATCGGACTCCGTCACCTGACCGAGGACGTTGGGGATCGGCACTTTCTTCGGCGGGTTGTACGGCTCGAAGCGGGCGTTGATCCGCCACTCGGGACGGATCGGATAGAAGTCCAGGCCGTGGAACGAGGTGCGGACCGGGCTCGCCTTGTCCTTGACCCGCACGCCGATCCGGTCCCCGCGCTCGACGACGAAGAAGGAGAGCGTCCCGATCTCCAGGACCGTGGGCTCTCCGCTCGCGTCGGCCGCCAGCTCCATCTCGGTGACCGGCTTGCCCGCGGACGTGACCCCGGCGCCGGGCGCGACGCGGGCGCGGACCTTCTTGCCCTCGCGAATCAGGGTGCCGGCCACAGCCGGGCCCCTCCCCTCCGGGAAGATGACCTTGTTGCCGGCATCGCTCCCGAACCGGTTCTCGCCTTCGTCGAGCCAGAAGAGGCCGACCAGGGTGAGCCAGCTGTCCTCTTTCTTGAGGTCGTCGACCCGCTCCTTCTGCCAGGCCTCGATCTTCCGCACGTAGTCGGACGCAGGAGCGGTGGCGGTGGTTTCGGCGAAGGCCGGGGCGAGGGACAGCGCCAGGGCACCCCCGGCGAGCAGGGCGGCGAGGCGGACAGGACGGACGGCGGACATGCGCTTCATGGGTCTCCTTCCAGAGTCTTCCTCCAAACCGGCCCCGCGGCCGGTGGGATTCTCCAGAACAACAGGGTGCCACCCGTCGCGGATTCCGCGCCGCGTAACCTTCGTGGCATTCTTACCGTATTCCAGAGCGAGCCCGGGCGCGGCGCCCGGCGATCCTTCTTCGACAAAGGGATGTACGCCCTATGCTGATGATCCGCGATCTCGTGAAGGTCTACCCCGGCCCCGTCACCGCCCTGCAGGGGATCAACCTGGACGTCCCCCCGGGGATGTTCGGCCTCCTCGGCCCCAACGGCGCCGGCAAGACGACCCTGATGCGCATCCTGGCCGGCCTGCTCGAGCCCACCTCCGGCCGGGTCACCCTGGACGGCCACGACATCCTGGCCGATCCCCAGGCCATCTGGCAACGGCTGGGCTACTTGCCGCAGGACTTCGGCTTCTACCCCCACCTGACCGGGGAGAAGATGCTGGCTCACCTGCTGGAGCTCAAGGGGGTGGAGGCGCCCGGGGGGATCAAGAAGCTGGCCGGCGAGCTGCTGGAGCGGGTCAATCTGGCGTACGCGGCCAAGCGCCGGGTCAAGACCTACTCCGGCGGCATGCGCCAGCGCCTGGGCATCGCCCAGGCGATCGCCGGCAACCCGCGGCTGATCATCGCGGACGAGCCGACCGCCGGCCTCGACCCCGAGGAGCGCCTGCGTTTCTACCGCATCCTGGCGGAGCTCGCGGAGGACCGCATCGTCCTCCTCTCCACCCACATCGTGGAGGACGTGGCCGTGCTCTGCCCCCGCTTCGTGGTGATCCGCCAGGGGCGGCTGGTGGCCGAGACCTCGCCACACGAGGCGCGGTCGGCCATGCAGGGGAAGATCTTCGAAGGGCGGGTGGCGCGCGAGGAGCTGGACGAGGTCCGCCGCCGGCTGCGGGTCATCCAGGCCGTGCTCGTCGAAGGGCGCCATCGGGTGCGTATCTACGAGCCGTCAGGCGCGGCCCCGATGGGGTTCGAGCCGGTGCCGGCCACGCTGGAGGACGCCTATCTCCACCTGATGCAGGACGTGGCGGCCGCCCCGCGCGAAGAGGAGAGGATCGCGGCCGCCGGAGCAGGGCGATGAGCAGTCTCTCGCGCGCCCGCTCGGTCTACGGCCTCGAGCTGGCCTACACCCTGAAGCGGCCGCTTTTCTGGTTTCTCCTCTTCATCACCCTGCTGCTGAGCTGGGGCATGTCCACAGGCGACATGCAGATCGCCTCGGGTGATGCCTCCGTGGGAGGCCAGCGGGCCTGGATTACCTCCGAATTCAGCATCGCTTTCATCCTGACCGTCATGGTCTGCACCACGCACGGCTTCTTCCTCTCCATTGCCTCCGGCACGGTGGTGGTGCGGGACGACGAGAGCCGCACGGGCGAGCTCCTCCATTCGACGCAGCTGCGGCCGGGGGAGTACATCTGGGGGAAGTTCCTGGCGGTGCTCTCCGGCTTTCTCCTCGCCCTCCTGTGCCACCTGCTGTTCATGATGGTGTTCAACCACGTGATCCCGAACGCCGAGGCGGTGGAGGTGCGGGGGCCCTTCGGACTGGCCAACTACCTGCGGCCGGCCGTGGTCTTCGGCCTGCCGATGCTGATCTTCATCGCCGGCGTCTCGTTCTGGATGGGCGAGCGCTTCCGCCGGCCGCTCGCCGTGTTCCTTTTCCCGATCGCGATCCTGCTCGCCAGCATCTTCTTTTTCTGGGACTGGGCGCCGACCTGGCTCGACCCGCGGATCGACCGCGTCCTGATGTGGCTCGACCCCGCGGGTTTCCGCTGGCTGAACCAGACCTGGCTCAAGCTGGATCGCGGCGCGCGGTTCTACAACACGACCCCGATCGGGCTGGACATGGCCTTCGTGCTCTCCCGGGCCGCCTTCACCGCGCTCGGCCTCCTGGGCGTCGCTCTCGCGCAGCGGCACCTGGCGCGGAGCCTGCGCGGCGAGCGGGTCTCCCGCGCCGAGCGCGAGCAGGTCCGCCATCGCGCGCCCCGGACCCTGGACCCGGCCGTGCTGGCCCAGGCCCGCGCGGAGGTCTATCCCGCTCCTCTGGCCGCGCTGGGCATGCGCAACGAACCCATCGGCTTCCTGGGCGGTGCTCTGCGCATCGCGCGCACCGAGCTGCGCAACCTGCTGGCTGCTCCCGGCCTGTATCTGTTCGCCGTCCTGATCCTGATGGAGACCCTGGGCAACAGCCTGATCCAGCTCGGCGCCTTCGGGACCCGCCTGCTGATCACCCCGGGCCAGCTGGCGGTGAGCACGGGCGGCGTGCTCAGCTTTCTGCTCGTTTTTCTGCTCATGTTCTACACCGTGGAGTCGATCGAGCGGGATCTGGGCTCCGGCTCCGCGCCGATCCTCTACGCAACGCCGATCCCCACGGCCTCGATCCTGTTCGGCAAATCGCTGGCCAACAGCGTGGTCGGCGTGTTCATGGTGGTGGCGACCTTCCTCGGCTGCGTCATCGCGCTGCTCATCCAGGGGAAGGTGGGGCTCGACCTCGGGCCGTTTCTGCTCGTCTGGGGGTTGCTGCTGGTCCCCACCTTCCTCGTCTGGACCTCGTTCATCCTGGCCGTCCGCGCCATCACCGGCCAGCGCTACGCCACGTATGCCATCGGCCTCGCGGTCGTGTTCTTCACCGGCTACAAGCTGATCGCCGGCGAGGTGAATTGGGTCGGGAACTGGCCGCTCTGGGGGGCGCTGGACTGGTCCGACATGGGAGGGTTCCAGCTCGACGCCCGCGCCCTGCTGCTCAACCGCCTGATGGTGCTCGGTCTGACCGTCCTGTTCACGGTGATCGCGGTCAAGGCCTTCCAGCGCCGGCAGACCGATGCGATCGCCACCCTGCACCGCGCCGCGCTGCGCCAGATCGGCCGGGCGGCGCTCCGCCTCGCCCCGATCGCTCTCCTGCCGCTGGTCTGCGGCGTCTCCCTCTGGCTCGCCGTGCAGGGCGGCTTTCAGGGGGAGGCCGACGAGAAGAAGGGGCGGGACTACTGGAAGAAGAACCTGGCGACCTGGCTCGACGCTCCGCAGCCGGCTCTGGCCCGGGTCGATCTCGACCTGCGCTTCGAGCCGGAGCGTCGCTGGTTCCGCAACCAGGGGACGTACGAGCTGATCAATGACCGGGAGGCCCCCCTGGCGCGCTTCGCCCTGACGGGCGGCCGGCACTGGAAGGACGTGAAGTGGACGCTGAACGGCAAGCCGTACGAGCCGGACGACCGGGCCGGGCTGTACGTCTTCACCCCGCCAGGACCGTTCCCGCCGGGCGGCCGCCTGCGCGTCGGCTTCCAGCTCGAGGGGACCCTTCCCGAAGGGGTCACCAGGAATGGCGGTGGTACCAACGAGTTCATCCTCCCCGCGGGCGTGGTGCTGACCAGCTTCTCCCCGAGCTTCACGCCGGTCATCGGCTATGTCGAGGAGATCGGACGCAAGGAGGATGAGAACGACTACGAGCCGCGCGACTATCCGCCCGATTTCTACCAGGGGAAGACCGATGCGGGCTTCGGCCTCAACCGCTCGTTCCCCACGCGCATCCGCGTTACCGGGCCGGCCGAGTACACCTGGAACTCGGTGGGGACCCGGACCAGCGAGAAGGTGGAGAAGGGGCTGCGCACCGCGGTCTGGGAGAGCGACCGGCCGGTCCGCTTCTTCAACGTGGTCGCCGGCCGCTGGAAGGAGCGGCGGGGGAAGGGGACGGTCATCTACTACCACCCGGAGCACGCCTACAACATCGACGAGATGAGCGCGGCTCTCGACGCGGCGCGGCAGCACTACTCGGCGTGGTTCCATCCGTTCCCGTGGCGCGAGCTCAAGCTCTCCGAGTTCCCCAACCTGGCGACCTACGCCCAGGGGTTCCCGACGAACATCACGTTCTCGGAGGGGATCGGGTTCCTGACCAAGAGCGACATCAAGACCGACGCCGTCTTCGTCGTGACCGCCCACGAGAGCGCCCATCAGTGGTGGGGCAACCTGCTGACCCCCGGCAAGGGCCCCGGAGGAAACATCCTCTCGGAAGGGATGTCCCATTTCTCCACGATGCTCCTCCTGGACGAGGTGAAGGGGACGCGGGCGCGCATGGAGTTCGCCAAGCGGATCGAGGAGCGCTACGGCGACGAGCGGCGCGTCGACGTCGAGAAGCCGCTCGTCTGGATCGAGGGCTCGCGCGAGGGGGACACCACGGTGACCTACGACAAGGGGGGCTGGGTGTTCTGGATGCTCCTGGAGCACATGGGGCGCGAGCGGGCGCTGGCCGGCCTCCGGCGGTTCATCGTCGACTGGGGGGACAAGCCGGACCACCCGGTGCTCCAGGACTTCATCGCTTCGATGCGTCCGTTCGCGCCAGATCCGGCGGCCTACGACGCCTTCACCAAGCAGTGGTTCCACGAGGTGGTGGTGCCTCAGTACGAGCTGAGCGGCGCGCGCAAGGAGAAGCGGGCGGAGGGTTGGGAAGTGGTCGTCAAGGTGAAGAACGCCGGCACCGGCCGCATGCCGGTCCAGGTGGCGGCGGCGCGCGGCGAGCGCTACACCGACGAGGGCAAGGCCAAGCCGGGTTATCGCGACGCCCGGACACCGCCGGTGGTCCTCGGCCCCGGCGAGGAGAAGGAGGTGCGCATCGCCTGCCTGTTCGAGCCGGAGCGCGTGCTGGTCGATCCGGACGTCCACGTCCTCCAGCTCCGGCGCAAAACGGCGGTGGCCGAGCTGTGAAGAGAGATGAAGAGAGCTCTATGGTATTCTTGGTGCCCAACATCTGGGCACTGCGAATGCCCTTTGCCCACCCGGTGAGCAGGAGGCGTGACACGGTTCGGGGGTCTTGCGGCACCTGAAAAGGGTAGGTGAAACCCGCGCCGACAGCGCGAAAGGAGAATCTGATGGGACTCCGAACCGTTCGCCGTGGTTGCACCGCTCTGGCCTTCGCCGCCCTCCTGGGGCTCGTCGGAGCGAACCCTGCCGCCGCCGAAGAGCTCGGCTGGCTCGAGCGGGGCCTGCTCTGGTTCTCAGGACTCTGGAGTGCGGAGGATGCGGGGGCGATGGTCCAGGCCGGTGAAGAGCCACACGCGAGCTGGGCGATGGATTCGATGGACAAGGGAGCGGGGCTCGATCCCAACGGCGAGCCGATCGTGAGCGAGCCGCCGGTGGACGTCGAGGACCAGTAGGACGAAGTACCTTTTTTTTTGTTTGTTTTGGCACCCTGGAAGGAGAAACGATGACTGGACATCCTGACCGGACGACCTTGGAGGCCTTCCTCTTCGGTCACCTGCCGACGGGGCAGCGCCAGCGCGTGCTGCTGCACCTGCTGGGCGGTTGCGAGATCTGCCAGGGGAGCATGGAGCCCATCGCGGGCGCCATGTTCCATCCCGGCGAGCTCGAGATGGAGATCACGCAGGAGCAGGATTCCGCCTACGATGACGCGATTTCCGCGGCGTTCCACAAAGCGGTCGCCTGGCGCCAGGAGCAAGCGGCGCCGCGCGAGGACGCCTTCGCCCTCTGCGAAGCCCTGCTCGAGCAGAGCCGGGACCTGCGCCACCAGCCGGCGGACATGCTGGTTCTTGCGACGCGTGCGCGGGAGGAGTCCGAGCGGATCGATCCGGCCGAGCGCGGCGTGCGCGAGACCGCCGATCTGCGTGCCCGCTCCTGGGCGGAGCTGGCCAACGCCTACCGCGCCAATGACGAGATGGCGCAGGCAGAGAGCTCCATGATCCGCGCTCTCGAGCTGCGCGCCGAGGGCACGGGCTCGGAAGCCCTGCTCGCCCGGCTGGCCGATCTCAGCGCGTCGCTCTTCTGCGATCAGCGGCGGTTCCCCGAGGCCTTCCAGATGCTGGACACGGCATATGCCCTGTACCAGCGGCTCGGCGCAGGCCACGATGCCGGCCGCGTCCTGGTCATGAAGGGCCTCTACACCGGCTACACGGGCAACGCCGAAGAGGGTTTGCAGATCCTCTCCCAGGGTCTCGCCACGATCGACCGTGACAAAGACCCGCGCCTGGCGTTCCGGACGCTCCACAACATCCTGCTGTTCCGTGTCGAGCTCGGCGAATTCGAAGAGGCGCTGCGGCAGCTCCAGCGGATGCAGCCGCTCTACCAGCGCTATGCCGGCCGGCACGAGTGGGTGAAGCTGCACACGATCGAAGGCAAGATCGCCGCCGGCCTTGGCGAGCTGCCGCGGGCCGAGGAGCTCTTCCGCGAAGTGTGCCGCGATCTCGATGCGGCCGGCCTGGGTTATCAGGCGGCCATCACGTCGCTGGACCTCGCCATGGTCTGTCTCCAGCTCGGCAAGAAGGCCGAGGTGCGGCAGCTCGTGACCGAGATGGTGGCGACCTTCCGCTCTCTCGGTGTCGAGCGCGAGGCCATGGCTGCCCTGCTCATGCTCACCGACGCCGTCGAGCAGGACCAGGCGACCCTGGAGCTGCTCGCGCTGGTGTCGGGCGTCCTGCAGCGGCTCGAGCGCGGGCCCGGCCTGCTGGTCCGCCCCGAGCCGGACTGATCCTTCTCCTTCCTTTTCGCACGAACACACCTGGGGCGCTCCGCGAGGGGCGCCCTTTGTGTTTCCGCTCCGGCCCGCCCTTTGCAGAACCTCCCCCCGCGAGGAGGAGAACGCTCATGGCCAAGACACAGGATCACCCGCACACCAGCATCGCCGAGCTCGGCGGCTTCGAGAGCGCCGAGGACGGACCGGACGTCCGCGGCTGGGAGGTGATCGCTCGCGATGGCCGGCGGATCGGCACGGTGGACGACGTGCTGGTGGAGACCGACAACCGCGAGGCCCGCTATCTCGCGGTGCGGATCGACGACCGGCCGGACGAAGTGCTGGCGGGGGAGGCCGCGATCCCCGAGCTCGACAGCATGGCCGAACCGGGCGAGCTGATTGGCCAGGCCACCGTGCCCGGCGCAACGGCTCCGGAGAGGCCCGCCCGCACCATCGGGGAGGCGTTGGTGCGGGACAGCCTGCTGGACGTGGAGAACCGGATGACTGCGGGCTCGCCCCCCGGCTGGAACCGGGGAGAGCGCCGCGTCCTCGTCCCGCTCGGCCAAGCCCACATGGAGTCGGGCGAGCGCCGGGTCCGCGTCGATCGCCTCGTGTAATTTTTCCCCTCTTACAACGAAGCCCTTCCCCGTTGCCCGCGGGAGAGGGTAAATCTGTCTAGACATTTCTTCCAGGCGCTGGAATAATGCGCACCCATCGATTCGTTGGTTGCCCCGTAGCAACTCCCGAGTGACTGCAACCTGGAGGAAGTCCCGCATGCAGAAGAAGATCGCGCTTCGTGTAGCCACCCTCGCCGCCCTGCTCCTTGCTCCTGGGCTCAAGGCTCAAACCCTCGACCAGACGATCGGCGGATGTGGCGGTGTGGCTCCGACGCGGACGATCCAGGCAAACCCCTCCAACTACAAGAGCTTGCTCGCCGGCCTGCTGCCGGGCGACCGGCTCCTCCTCGCACCGGGGACCTACACACAGCAACTCGTCCTCTCCGGCAAGAACGGCCAGCCGAACCGCTGCATCGTCATCGAGGGGCCGGCCACCGGCTCCCCGGCTCTGTTCACCGGCAGTGACATCTACAACACGATCAGCCTGAAGAACGTCAGCTATCTGGTCTTCCGCAACCTGTCGCTCGACGGTCAAGGGAAGGCGGGGGACGGCGTCAAGGCGGAGTCGGGCTCCACCTACGCCCACCACATCACGCTGGACAACCTGAAGCTCCGCAACTACTTCGGCGGCAACCTCAACCGCACCGGGATCAACACCAAGAGCCGCGCCTGGAACTGGGTCATCCGCCGGGTCGACATCCTCGGTGCCGGCGTCGGCATGTACTTCGGCAAGCCGGACGGCACGGGCGAGTTCGTCAACAGCCTGATCGAGCACAACGTGATCTCCGAGAGCCGGCTGTACGACATCCAGATCAAGCACCAGCTCGGGCGCGACACCACCCTGGGCATCCCGACGAGCGGGACGACGATCATCCGGCACAACATCTTCACCAAGGAGAAGAACGCGGCCACCGGCACCAATGCGCGGCCGAACCTTCTGGTCGGCCATTGGCCGCTCTCCGGCGCCGGATCGAGCGACGTCTACCAGGTCTACGGGAACGTCTTCTACCTGAACCCGACCGAGGCCCTCTTCCAGGGGGAGGGGAACGTCGTCCTCCACGACAACCTGTTCGTGCAGCGCGCCTTCGCGCGGACGGTCCGCATCCAGAAGCACAACGACGTGCCGCGGCGCATCGACATCTTCAACAACACCATCGTGGCGACGGGTGAGGGGATCTTGATCTCCGGCGCGAGCACGGCCTACCCGCAGCGGGTCTACGGCAACGCGGTGTTTGCGGGGACTCCGATCTCGGGGGGGCAGCAGTCCGGCAACATCACCGGCGCCTACGCGGCCGCGGCGCAGTACCTGAGCAATCCGGCGGGCACTCTCGCCGCGGGGACGCTGGACCTCTATCCGATCCCTGGCAAGCTCGAGGGGACCCCGATCGACCTGAGCTTCCTCACCGGGCTGGTGGACCAGAACGTGGACTTCAACGGTCTGCCGCGCCTGACGACCTTCCGCGGCGCCTACTCGGGGGACGGGGTGAACCCGGGCTGGCAGCCGGTGTTGGGGATCAAGCCGTAGCGGCGGCGAGGTCTCAGATCTGAAACGGAGCCGGTCTCGCGAGGTCTCAGAGCTGAGACTCCCGGCGGGACCGGCGAAACGCCTGCCTTTCCGTTTCAGTAACTTACGATGGCTCCCTCCTCTGGTCCGGGCCGTGCACCACCCGATCGCGACGACTCGGCAAGGTGTCCGCCACTCTGTAGACGGTCCGAGGAGAAAATCGATGCGAACGAAATCGCTTGCTCTGACCATCGCGCTTACGCTGCTGTGGGTGACCGTCTCTGTCGCCCAGGAGCACCCCAACGTCGCCAAAGGGATCGCGGCCGGAAGTGGTTTCGCGACGGCTCATATCGATACCGTCAATCCCTTCAACGGCAACCTGGCTCTGCGCCTGCCCGTCGGGCAGAGCTATCCGGTCAACGCCGGGCTCTCGTACCAGCTGGGCCTGGTCTACAACAGCCAGGTGTGGGAGCACCAGATCTACGATGAAAGCACGGCCGCCATTCCGGCGCGGGCGTCCAACGCCGGTCTCGGCTGGTCCCTGCATCTGGGACGCCTCAACCCGCCGCAGCTCGAGTCCAGCAGCTCGCCTGACTTCAACCGCAACACCTATCTCGCTCCGGACGGATCACTTCACACCTTTTATCCGAAGCTCCACGAGGACGACAGCTCCAACGCCGATCCTGATCCCGGCGTGGATTACACGCGCGATGGGACCTACCTGCGCCTGAAAACCGCTGGCCAGACGATCGAGCTTCCGGATGGCAGCATTCATACGTTCAGCTCGCTCAACAATGGCTATCTGACCCGGATCGAGGATCGCTTCGGAAATTTCGTCCGCGTAGAATATCTGGATTGCTCGCCTTCCTGCATCGCTGTGGAACCTTCTTCGGCCCACACCTGGAAGATCTCCGATACCCAGGGGCGCACCCACTGGATCAGCCTGCGCGATACCGGCCAACCGTACCAGACGCGGGTCATCACGCAAGTCGATCTCCAGGCCTTCGGCGGCTCGCGGGCAATCTACAAATTCCTCTACAACGACAGCACGGACGACCAGAGCACCAATGGGATTCCGGTCGGCCTCACCGGTTGCGGCGGGTCCTCTGGCTCCGGCAGCAACCATTCGGTCTGGTTTCTGACCAAGCTCGTGTTGCCCGACGGCTCCTTCTACGATCTGCCGAAGAGCGGGTATTTCGCCTACGACGTTCCGGGCGACTTCACCAATCCCTGCAAGACGGGGCTGATCAATCGACTCAGGCTCCCGACGCTGGGATTCGTCGAATGGGATTACATCCTCTACAAGTACCCTACAGGATCCACCGTTCGCCCCATCTGGCAGAAATCGACCGGGGTGGGGTTCCGGCGGCTGCTCGACGCGGGGTCTTCCCTCATCGGCCAGTGGTCCTACACGACGGTTCTCAATGGGGGGACCACCATCGCGACACTGCTCACCAACAGCGTCACGGATCCGCTCGGCAACAAGATGACCCGCTATTTCTCGGTCTGCGCCAGTAACTGTTCGAATTCGATCGACGGTCCCTATGAGTACGGCTTGTCGGTGGCGCGCGACCTCGGAGGCGACGGCACCGGCCGTTTCCTTTCCGCGCAGGTCTTCGACGCCGGCGGCGTCTTGCAACGCTCCGTCTATGTCCGCTTCGAGCACGACCTGCCGAGCTCCAGCTCCTCGGTGCAGGAAAGAAGACGGCTCAACCAGCGGCTCGCGTCGCAACGGACTGTGTTCAACGATGACCCTGCGGGAACCTATGCCGACGAGACTCTCTCCGACTTCGATGGCCTCGGTCATTACCGGCACCAGGCGATGAGTGGCAACTTTCCCGGCAGCAACGAGAAAGCGAGCCACGTCCAATACAACCCCTCGGTGGGCACCTACGGTCAGGCGGGCTATGCTCCCTGGCCCGCGGGCTCGCCATGGATTCTCTCAACCTATCAATTCAATTGGGATCAGGAGAACGGCCAGACGCAATACCGGATCCCCTGCTTCGAGTCCGCCACGGGGTTCCTCCTGCGTCATCGAGTTCTCAAGAACAGCGGCGCCGCCGAAAGCCCGAACGACCTCCTGCAAGTCTTCCAGCGCGACGGCGCCGGAAACATGACGAACGAATCCCATTACGGCGGGGACACCCAGTCTCTGCCTTCCAACGCGTGCGGGCTGACGCCGCCGGCTTCGGCCGTCTATCGCTACACGCACTCCTACGCTGGAGGTGTGCGTGCGCAAACGACCGTCCAGGTGGGGACGGTCTTGAAGCCTCTCGACCTGACGATCGATTCAAGCACCGGCCTGCCCAGCGCGAGCCGGGACACGGCCGGCAAGCAGACCTTCTTCAGCTACGATGCTCTCGGCCGCTTGACCAAAGTCTCTCCGGCGGACGACCTGCTGACGACCTATGCCTATTGCACGGCCACCTCCGGGCCCGCCTGTGCGAGCGGTGTGCGCGCCGAGGTCGTCACTGCGCGGAAGGCCACGGCCGGCGGGACCGAGGTGATGGCCAACCGGCAGCGCTTCGACGACTGGGGACGGCTGATCAGCGAGGCGGATCGCACGCCGCCTTCCGGCTCGTACGTCGCCCGCTCCACCGCCTATAACCCTTTGGGATGGGAAACGTTTGTCTCCGAGCCGGGCTCGGCCTCCGGCACCACGTTCTCGAGCTTCGATGTGTTCGGCCGCGCCCGCACCATCACTCCCGCGGACGGCGCCAACCACAACGTGACGTTGAGCTATCAAGGTGTACGGCAGATCGCGCGGACGGTCAAGGTCGCCACCAGCACCGCGAGCGAGACCGGCGCCACCACGACGGAAATCTATGACCGCTACGGGCGCCTCTATGAGATCACCGAGCCCAACGGCACGATCACGCGGCACGACTATGACGTCGGCAACCGCCTGAGCAAGGTCTGCCAGGGGGCGACCGGAGCGGGAACGACCACTTGTGGGCAGCAGCGGATCTTCACCTACGATCTCCGCGGCTTCCTGATCTCGGAGAAGCATCCCGAGAAAGGTGCTTCCGGGAATGGGCTGGTTTCCTATTTCAACTATGATGCACGCGGGCATGTGGGGCGAAGGGTGGACGGGCCGAACGATCTCACCTTCACCTACGACGTTGCCGAGCGGCTCAACCAGATCCGCGAAACGGCGGGAGCCCAGCGGCTGCTCAAGACAGAGTGGTGGCGAGGCTTGGCGAGCCGGTCGAAGTGAATAGGTTCATGAGCTGGTCGATCACGAGGAAAAGGAACTCGAGCCACTTGGGAAGCTTGATGCCGAAGGCCTCCAGGAGCATACGGATGATCTTCTTGATCTCCATCACGATGCCCACCAGTCCGATCTTCGCCACCTGGGGAGCCAAGTTGATCGCTAATCTGGACCCGCTGGCGACCAGTGATCCGGCCGCAGTGAGACGGAGCACCTGTTCGGTCTCCTGCTGTTGCTGCGCCGAGAGCCTGCCGCTTCGCTCCCGGATGTACCCGGTGACCTCGGAGAACTGGGTCGCCAAGGTTCCACCGAGAGCCCGGAGCACCTCCTTTTCGTCTTCGGTCTCCGCCTGCTGGAGCATCCCCTCCAGCATCAACTTGGGCAACTGCTCGAACTCACCGAGGAACTTCGAGAGCAAATCAAGAGCGGCGCCTTCAGTTCTTTCTCCCTTTGCGTCAGACATGGCCTTCTCCTTTGTTTGCGCCAGCCAGCCGCGTTCCTTGATCGGGCGCCGGCTCGCTGTCCTGTCCGCCATAGATCTCGGAGGCGCCGCGGCGGTTTAGTGCCGCTCGGAGATCGCAGATCACAACGTTCTCATCCAGATATGCCGTCATGCTCATGAGATGTTCTCGGCGTTTGGATCACTCTCTCTCTCAATGCTGCTGTAACAATTCACCGGCGGGCTTCGCCAATTGGAGTACCTCTCGCACTACACCGGCTCTCGCGATCGAGGATCTAGAACGGTTGAACGAGGCCCCTCGACACGTTGCTGGTCGAGCCGCCGCCCGGTGCCGCAGCCGTAGGCCCTCACCCCCGGCCCGTCTCCCGCAAGCGGGAGACGGGTGTGGGTTAGCCATTCTGGTTCCCTCCTTCGCTCGCGAGAGAGATTGGATGAGAAGGCCAGCCTCCCTGCGAAGAGGTTGGGGGGGCAGCCCGGGGCCTTCCTCGTGGAACGGGCGCCGCTGCGCCGCCTGAGCTCGTTGGAGCCCGGGATCGCGGGACAGAGACCGCGAGCAAGCGCGGTCCCTGTCCGTACAGCGTGGTCAGGAGGCGCTATGGCGTGCGGTCGATGCGCCGGACGGCGGCATCGGGCGTCACTGTGCAGCTTCCATCGCTGCTCAGAAGGGCGAAGGAGCCGGCCGGAAAAACGTTGACGCCGTTCAGATAGCTGCATTCGATATACGCGTCGAGCCGGCGCGGCGCCGACGTCGTTCCACCATAGTTGTAGATGCGGGCCGGCAATCCGAACAGAGAGAACGCCGCCGCGGGCAGGTCGGGCGAGGTGGTGACCGCCGTGTTCGGGTATGTGTCCCAGCTCTTGCCTTTGAGCTGCCAGTGGTCACTCGCGATGCAACAATCCGAAATCTGGAAGTCGAGATAGCTCGCATTGTTGCACTCGACGCGATAGCCGATGACGTCGGCCGGGCTGTTGGCTTGGCAGGTCACCTGCTGGCGCCACCCTTTGATGGGCGGGAGCGGGACCGCCTCGCCCGGGACCCGCTCCATGCGGAACTCTTCGATTCTGCCGGAGGCCGCCCCTTTGGGCGGAATGTTGGATCGGCTGTCTTGAGGCGCTGCGGCCTGAGCCACCGTGCGTTCCTGCTGCTGTGACCAGGCGGGTGCGGCAGAGAGCGCCGCGACGGACGTGACTGCAACGAGCATGCGGGTTAGGGTTTTCATCGCCTCTTTCTCCATATGGGTGGGCTCGCCGGATCGCTGCCCTGTCCGCGATAGATCTCGGGAGCACTGCGGGGGTTTAGTGCCGTGCCGCAAACGTTGCCATCCGTATATGCCTTGATGTTCATAAGATTTTCTCAACGGCCTGGCAGGTTTTTTCGTAACAATCCACCCGCGGGCTTCGCCAGTCTTTGTATCCGTCGCACTACACCAGCTCGCGCGATCGCGGATCTAGAAAGGATGAACGACGCCCGGTGCTCGGGCTCACGACCACGGAACGTGAAAGGAATTGCTGATGTCCAACGGAATACAGAGCAGCGCCCGCCCCGAAGAGCCTCTGCTCTGGTTCAACGGCATCGATGCCCGCCGGGGCGGCTATCTCCTGCCTCCCGTGCCCCCGCGGCACCTCGCCGATCTCGCCTGCGGCGCCACGGTCGACCGGGGGCGCGTCCGCGAGCTCCAGGCCTGGGTGGCGCGCGGCGAGGGCAAGACGCGGCGGGGGCTCAAGGAAGGCCTAGATCCCGCCAAGCTCGACGAGGCCGGCTGGGGCGTGATCTTCCCGTGCTCGGCAGATTCCGTAGCACTGCGGGAGGCCCTCGCGCCGCTGCTCGACCTCCGGCGGGCGCAGGCCGGCAAGCGGCGGGAATGCTTCTTCCGCGAATTTGCGGGCGACGACGGTTACCGCGATGGCGAAAGCAAGGTTGCGTTCCTCGCCCGCCATGGCGCCGGACCCGGACCGGCCGATCCGGAGAAGGTTCCCTATTACCTCCTGCTGGCCGGCGATCCGGAGGCGATCCCCTTCTCGTTCCAGTACCAGCTCGACGTCCAGTACGCCGTCGGCCGCCTGTGCTTCGACGAGCTTGAAGACTACCGGCGCTACGCCGAGAGCGTGGTCGCGGCGGAGACCGGCGGCACCGGACGGCGTCCGCGCGCCTGCTTTTTCGCTCCCGCCAACCAGGGGGACCCGGTGACCGGGTCGACCAACGCTCACCTGGTGCAGCCGGTGGCGGCCGGGGTGCGGCGCGACCAGCCCGGCTGGAACGTCGAGACCGTGCTTGGGGAAGAGGCGACCCGCGGCCGGCTCGGCGGCCTGCTCGACGAGGCGCCGGCGTTCCTCTTCGCCGCCTGCCACGGCCTGGGTTTCGCCGCCGGTGATCCCGAGCAGAGAGACCTGCAGGGGGCCCTGGTCTGCCAGGACTGGCCCGGCCCGGGCCCCGGCGCCATCGACCGCGAGCACTATTTCGCGGCCGAGGACGTGGGAGCGCAGGCCCACGTGCACGGCCTCGTTGCCTTCTGCTACGCCTGCTTCGGCGCCGGTACGCCGCGCTGGGACGATTTCACGCGCAAGAGCCAGGGCCCGCGCCGGGAGCTCTCGTCCGGAGCCTTCCTGGGCCGCCTGCCGCAGCGGTTGCTCAGCCACCCGCGGGGCGGGGCGCTGGCGGTCGTCGGCCACGTGGAGCGGGCCTGGGGCTTTTCCCTGGCGTGGCCCGACGCCGGGCCGCAGATCACCGCGTTCGAGAGCACCGTCCGGCGCCTGCTCGACGGAAAGCCGGTGGGCTGGGCGATGGAGGTCTTCAACCAGCGCTACGCCGAGCTCGCCTCCGACCTCGCGGCGGAGGTGGAGGCCCTAGGGTTCGGCAAGAAGCTCGACGAGACGGTGCTCGCCGACCTCTGGACCGCCAGCCACGACGCCCGCAACTACACGATCATCGGCGATCCCGCGGTGCGGATCGCTTGCAACACCCAGGAGGTGCACGATGAAAACTGATCGAATCTCGGCGGTGTCCACCCGAGCCACTGCGGTCTTGCTGGCCTGCTTTCTCTTCGCAGCCGGTCGTCCCGCCGACGGTCAAATCACCTTTCGTCTCGGGGGGACGACACTCATTGTCGAGTCCTCCTCCAAGAGGTTGGCCAAGGCGGTCGCCAAACAAGTCGGGGAGGTTCAAAGGCGGTTCGACGAGAACCGGCAGGCGCTGCACACCCTGCAGGGCGCTGGCGGCGAGCCGGCCTATCCCGTCCGGGAAGTGGCCGGCCTGATCGCCCGTACCGGGGAGGATCTGGACCAAGCCATCGAGCAGGTCGGAGAGCCGGGGTTGGAGGGTTTGAGCGCCTGGTCGGTCGAGAAGCTCCAGAGCATCCAGGAACAGCTCAAGGCCTTGTCGGTCCAGACCGCCGCCTTGTCCTCCGATCTCTCCACCCCCCGCGCGGTCGCCGTGGTCGCCAGTCTCGAATGGCACGGATCGCCAGGACTCGCCAAGGTGAGCTCTGCCCCCCCGAAGCCGGAGACGGTCTCCGCGGAAACGTCCAACCGGCTCCTGGACCAAGTGGGAGAGGTGGTCAACCGGATTTTCTTCCTGGCCTCGCACGATGATCTCGAGGTGAAGCTCTGGGCCGGCAGCACGCCGGCACAGAAGACCACGTTCCGCTTCCGGCCGCAGGGTCAGATCAAAGGGTCCACACCAGCGCCCACCATCATTCAGACCAACGGCAAACGGGACCATGTTCTGCGCGGCCTCTACGTCTATGAGGCCGCCTGGGCTAAGGGAGCGGTGACCGAGCTGATCAAATATCCCAACCCGGCCGGCGCTTCGGCGGCAGGGCTCGCGAGCGAACGGCTGGACCTGGTCAACGGCAGCAGCTTCTTCTGCTGTCGATTCGATGAGCAGTACTGCCAACACGTCGCCAGCGAGAAGGAGTGCCGCCCTTGAAACGACGGCGCTGGATCTTTCTGGCCGGCGCGGGTCTGGGTTGGGCCTTGGCGCAGCTCGCCCGCACGCTGCTGTCCGGTGAGCTGCAGGCTGTAGGGTTTCTCTTCCTGCCGTTCTCGGCCCTTGCCGGTGGTGTGGCCGCTCTGGGCGCCTGGACCCATTTCGCCGGCCTCGCCGATACGGTCAAGGACGTCATCCGTCGGCGGCGCCTGCGGGTGACACTCGCCCTGCTGACAATCGGCGGAACGCTGCTGCTCGGGCTGTACCTCGGGTTTGCGAGGCGGGTCAGCTATGGCGACCGGACCCGGAGCAGCGCGTTTATCATCGGCACGTCGCGGTCGGGGCTCTGCGAATGCTCCGTCGACGACGCTCTCTGTATTCAGGAGATGGGGCTCGACCCGACCAGATTCCGGTCCTGCTGGAAGAATCTCTGGGCCGTCCAGCTCGCTCTGGCGCTCTCCTATCTCCTGACCCTGGCGAGCACCGGGACGGCCGCGGGCCTGCTGATGATCCCGGCGCGGCCACAGGCTCCACCTCCCAACGGCTATCTCGACTTTGACATCTGGATCGATCAAAAGTCCGAGGGTCTCTACCGCGCCAAGGCCTGGAGCGGCGCCGCGGGCTTCGAGGCCACGGAGCTCTTCGCTCTCCCCCCCGCGCTCATGGGTGGAGATCTCTTCAGCTTCGCCGGTGCCGCTCCGCGCCGAGGCGGATCCGGGGTGGCTGAGGTCGCGGACGGCGCCAGCCCGGAGCAGGTCGGGGACGAGCTGTTCCGCACCGTCTTCCAGGGCGAGCTGCTGAAGGCCTTCCAGGGTTGTCTGGCCAAGGCCCGGGGCGGGCCCGGGCTGCGCATCCGCCTGCGCTTGAACGACGTTCCCCACCTGGCGGGCCTTCCCTGGGAGTACCTGTACGACGCCGAGAGCCGGGGCTTCCTGGCGCTCTCCGGCCGCACCCCGGTGATTCGCTACCTGGAGCTGAGCGAGGCTCTCGGCACGCTGCTGGTCGAGCCGCCGCTGCGGGTGCTCGCCGTGATCTCGACTCCGCGGGGCTACCGGGAGCTCGCCGAAGCGGACGAGGAGTGGCGGCGGCTCTCCGCGGCCCTGAAGCCGCTCCTCAAGAGCGGTCTGATCGAGGTCGAACGGCTGGAGCGCCCCACTCCTGCAGCGCTGGAGACGCGGTTGCGCACCGGCCAGTCGGTCCACGTCCTCCATTTTGTCGGCCACGGCGGTTTCAGCGAGCTGCGCGGGGAGGGCGTGCTGGTGTTCGAGGACGAGGACGGCAACGGCGTTCCCATGGGAGGGCCGAGCCTCGCCTATCTCCTCCAGGACCACCCGTCGCTGCGCCTGGCCGTGCTCAACGCCTGCAACGGCGCCCGCTCCTCCCACGAGAACGCCTTCGCCGGTACCGCGCAGGTGCTCGTCCAGCACGGCGTGCCGGCGGTGATCGCCATGCAGTCGGAGGTGATGGACGAGACGGCCTGCAGCTTCGCCGAGAAGTTCTACCGGGCGCTCGCCGCCGGCCTGCCGGTCGACACCTGCGTCGGCGAGGTGCGGAGAGCTCTCGCCGCCGAGCGCAACCCGGAGTGGGGCACGCCGGTGCTCTATCTGCGGGCGACCGACGGACGTCTTTTCGCTCTCGAGAGCTAAACCTAGGCTGGCGACCCGAGATCTATCAGGTTTGTCGAGCTACTCAACCGACCGAAAAACCAACTGAAAGGAGAACACCAATGCTCAGCAAAAACCCCACCGAATCGCAAGCCCCGCTCTCCGGTGCCAACGCCGGCGCGGCCAAGGATTCCACTCCCCCGCCGAATCCGCGGGGTACCATCGAGGCGGCGTCCACGGGGGGCGGCACCGTGACCGATCCGGGTGGAACGGACCGCAGGCCGCCCAACATCGCCGATTTCGACTTTTTCGCCTGATGCCTCCCACCTTGCCCCCCCTCTCCCGGGTCATACCCCCGGAGAGAGGGGGAGCCACTCGCCCTGGAGCGTAAAGCCGGCCCAATAGTAGGGAGCCCGCCAGCGCGCCTGGCGCCGGATCGCATCCTGGGCCGCCCGCAATGCCGCGGCGGGAGAGAGGCCCTCCGCCAGGAGGCCGTGGTAGAAGCGTCGCATCAGCTCGACGGACACCTGATCGTTGACGTTCCACAGGCTCACCAGCACGCGCTCCGCACCGGCGTAGAAGAACCCGCGGGTCATCCCCATCATCCCCTCGCCCCGCACCTCGCGCCCCTGGCCTGACTGGCAGGCGCTCAGCACGACGAGATCGGCCCTCAGGTCCAGCTCGTAGATGTCGGCGAGGTGGAGGAAGCCGTTCGCCTCCCGCCGGCCGCGCGGGTCGATCTGGGCGAGCACCAGCCGGCCTCCGCCTGGATCAGTGGCGTCGAACGAGCCGTGGGTGGCGAAGTGCAGGACACGGTAGTCCCGCAGGCCGCCGACGAGGACCGCCGCGCGGCTCGCTTGCCGGCCCAGGACCTCGGAGCGCTCGGGAGCGGGCGCGAGCGCCAGGATCGCCGCAGCCTCCTGCCGGGTGAACGGCAGCGGATCGAACAAGCGGCTGAAGTCGGGATCGGCCAGCACCCACAGGGTCTTCGGCGCCGCCGGCCGGCCGGCGGCCTCCCGGCGGAGCTCGCCCAGCACCGACACCGACGGCAAGGCGACGATCTCATGGTGGGCGACCAGCGGCTCGCCGGCGTCCGGATCACGCCGCGGTTCAGGCAGAGCGGCGAAGGGCAGGCTCTGGAGGATGCCATCGCCCACCACCAGGAGGCGCTTTCCCGGCAGGAGCGGCGCCACCGGGCCGAGAAGCAGCCGGCTCAGCTTGGCGAGCTGCGGTCCGGCGGAAAGCTCGGCCTTGCGGCTGCCGCTGCGGGCGAGAAGATTGCGGACCTGGCTCGTCAGCTCCCCGATCACGGCGCGCCCGGGGAGCTCGAAGCTCGCCAGGGAATCGCGCGTGACAGCCCAGAGGAAGCTCCGCTTTTCGCCCAGCCGGTACTCCAGCAACAGGGTGTCGTGGCCGAGCAGCTCGCGCCGGATTTCGGTGGCGCTCCAGGTCCGCGGCTGGGTCAGGGCGGCATAGCGGGGATCGCCGGTCCGCAGCTCGGCCCGTACCCGATCGAGCTCGTCCCAGCGGCGCCCGAGCTCCGCTTCGACCGGCCGCAACTGTTCCGGTGGAGCCGCGTCCTGGGCCAGGCGGGTCTGGCGGGCGACCAGCACGTCGATCTCCCTCTCGATCTCTCGCTCCCGAGCGTGGAGCTTCGGGGCGGCTCTGCCATGGTGGAGGTCGATGCTGCCGGCAGCCAGCCCGTCGAGCAGCGAGCGCGCCAGCGAACGCTCGCTGACCTCCAGGGCCGCGGCGGCATAGCCGGCGGAGGGCGCCTTCTGGTGCATCTCCATCAACAGGTCGATCAGGAAGTCGTAAAAGCCCTGCTGGGTGGCGAAGAACTCCGCACGGGTGGTAAAGCTCGTCTGGCTGAAGCGGTGCCGCTCGACCGCCGCGAGGGCTTCCTCCATCAGCCCGCGGGCCGCTTCGAGGTCGCCGCGGCGGCGCAGCACCAAGGCTTTTCCCTCCAGAGTCCAGGCCGTCTCGGGCGGAGCGGCGAGCGCCCGGAACAAGCTGAGGGCGCGGTCGAAATCGTCGAGCGCGGCTGCATCGTGGAGGGCGGCGGCTTCCAGCCGGCCGAGATTGCTGAGGCAACGGGCCTGCTCGCGGGCATCGCCCGCGTTAGCGAAGATCGGCAGGGCCTCCGCATAGGCCCGGCGGGCCTCCTCGCTGCGGCCGAGCTGGCGGTAGGTCACGCCGAGCGCGGTCAACGTAGCGGCCCGCCCGCGGGTTCCGGGTGCGCGTAGCGCCAAGGCCCTTTGGAGTGGCTCCAGGGCCTCGCCGGGCCGCCCCGCGTCCTGGGCGAGGAGCCCGAGAGCATGCAAGGCAAGGGCCTCGTTGTTGGGGTCCCTGGCTTGGCGGAAGAGCCTGAGCGCGGCGCTGAACCGCTCGCGGGCCTGGTCCAGCTCTCCCAGATCGCGGTCGAGGTGCCCCCGGTTGAGCAGGGTCTTGCCCCGCCTGACGGGATCGTCGCCCGGCTTCCAGAGGGCGAGCGCATGATCGAAGAGAGCCGCCGCCTCGTCGTAGCGCCCGCGCTGGTGGAGCGCCGAGCCCAGGTTGCTGGAGATCCAGGCCTCGTTGATGCGGTCGCCGAGCCTCTGGTAGAGCGCCAGCGCCCGCCGGTCCTCGGCGATCGCGCCGTCGAGGTCACCGAGGGCACCGCGCAGCCCCCCGAGATGCAGCCGGACCATGGCTTCGAGGGTAGGATCGGCGGCGGCCAGGGGCTCGAGCCGGGTGAACGTCCGGAGGGCCGCGGCGTTGTCCCGCAGGTCCTCCTGCTGGAGCTGGCCGAGCCCGAGCAGGGCCTCGGCCCGGCGCCGCGGCAGCCCAAGCTCCGCGAACCGGTGCTCCGCGTTCTCATAGAAAGGAATACCGGCACGGCACGTCTCCGGCTTGTGGGTCCGGCGCAGCTCGTGAGCATGGGCCAGCTCCGCCTCCGCCAGCGCCCGCCCGCGGTCCGCCGCGGTGGCCCGCCGCCGCTCGGCCAGCCGGAGACCGCAAGGTCCCCGCAGACCGAAGGAGAGTGTCAGCTCGATCCGGAGCTCGCCCGGGGCGTCCGCCACCCAATGGACCTCCTCGGCCGGCAAGGAAGGGGTGCCCGCGGCGGTTAGGCTGTCGACCCGAAGGAGCGGCCGGCCGCGAGGATCGAACAGGGTCAGGATGATGTCTCGCGACTCCTGGTCGGCGATGACATGGAGATAGTCGCCCGGCTGAGCGGGGATCCGCAGGACCGGCGAGCCGTCGCAGGCAGGTGCGCGAGCGGCGGGTGCGGCTTTCTCCTCGCCGCGGCAGCCGAGGCCGCAGAGCAGGAGCACGCCGAGGCCCCGGATCAACAGCCGCGCCGTCTCAGTCTCCTCGGCCCGGCTCCGTCACGCGCAGGAGGTGCGTCTCGAGGACCCTTCCCGCCCTCCCGCCGGAGCCGTCCGACAGCTCCAGACGATAGCGGCCCGGCCGGAGCCCCTCGGGGAGATGGAGCGTCAGGGCGAGGTCCTCGTCCGGCCGCAGCTCGCAGGACCACAGCTCTCTGCCAGTCGCGGCGTCGCGGAGCGCCAGCCGGTAGACCGGGAACTCGTCGGCGGGGTGGAACACGAGCATCCAAGGTCCGGTGGATGCGCTCAGGGTCTTCTCGGCGGAGGTCGGGAGGCGCTCGCCGGCGGAGAAATCGTAGATGGGAGCGTCGGGCCGCGGCGCCCGCAACGCTTCCAGGGCGCTCTGCTGGCGCAGGCTCCAGACGGTCAGGCCCACCGTCGCCACGAAGAACGAAGCGGCTAGAGCCATGGGCAGACGCCCCCCCCAAGACGGCCGCCGCCGCGGCCCGGCGGAGATCTCGCGGACGTTCTGGGGCGGCGGATCGGGCGCCGGGGCGAGCTGCGGGCGGAGCAGGCGCCAGAGCGCGGCCGTGTCCACCTCCTGGCCCGCGCCCGGTTCCTCGTCCGGCTGGGCGAACGCCGCCGCGCCCTCGGCCAGGTCGAAGCAGTCGCGGCAGCGCGCCAGGTGCTCCTGGAGACGCTCCTCCTCGCCGGCGGGAAGCTCGCCGCGGTGGTAGGCGATCCATTGGTCAGGGGAGGGGTGGTCCATCGGCTCCGGGGATGTGTCGATCAGCTCCAGGAGGGTGTCGCGAAAGTCGGATGATCTCTCATTCACGTCTTCACCCCCGCTCAGAATTCTATCGTCCCAAACATGTGGTGCAGCTTGTCCCACAGCCGTTGGCGCGCCTGGAAGAGGTGGGCCTTAACGGTCTCCGGAGAGATCCGGAGGGCCGCGGCGATCTCCTGCACGCTGCGCTCCTGGTAGACGCGCAGCTCCATGCACAGACGCTGCTTGGGGGCCAGCTCTCCGATCGCCTGCCGCAAGGCCTCCAAACGCTCCTGGCGCACGATATGGTCGAGCGCCGAGCCCGTGGCGGAAGGGGAGGGGAATTGCGCCCCGGTCGACGGCTCCGGAGCCCCGGACATGTCCCCGAAGGAGATCTCCGGGACCGCCTGCCTACCTCCCGGCTGATGGTCGCGCCATTTCCGGTAGACGTTGAAGGCGATCTGTAAAACCCATCCCTCCAGCGAGCCTTCCCCGCGGTAGCCCTCTAATCCTTGATAGATCCGCAAAAAGATCGCCTGGGTTAGGTCGAGCCGCTCCTCGGGAGAAAAAACCCGCGGCGCCAGGAAGCGCTCGATCCGCGGGCGGAAGCGGCGGAAGAGAAGCTCGAAGCTCTTCTCGCGGTCGGCTCCGCTCTGGAAGTCATGCACCGCGCGGACGAGATCCTCCGGCCCGATGCGCGGGCTGTCGTCGACCGTGGGCGGGGTCTCGCCGAGAGACATACCGAGGATCCGATTCTAAAAGGCTCGTCCCGCAGTATGGCACAGATGGCCGGAGCCGGTCCGAGATTCCAGACCCCTGCCGATCTATCGACTCTCCCGGGCCCACGCCTCCGAAACCTCGCGCCCTCGTGCGAGATCATCGACGACCAGGATCAGCTGGTGATCGTGATCGCTGTAGAGGACTTCGATGTTGACGCCGGCCTCCGCCATCCGGCGTGTGAGCAGGCCGAGCTGGCCGGGCACATCCTGCTTCAAGCGCTGGACGAGCACCTCCCGTTCCGCGAGGACCTGAATGCCAGCCGCCTCGAGTGCCTTGCGGGCAGCGGTTCCGTCCGCAAAGAGGAAATGGGCAATGCCGCGGCCGTCCACCACCCAGGCTCCTCCTCCCTCGGCACTGACCCCTGCACGGCCCAGAGCCTCCCCCATCTCGGCGAGAGCGCCCGGCCGGTTGTCCAGCGCGATGGCCAGATCCTTCATGCTGTGACCTCCACGGTTCGGTTGGCCTGGCATTCTAGGTGATCCTCGGCCCTAGAATGGAGGCCCGATGATGATCCACCTCCTCGACGGCACCTACGAGTTGTTCCGCCACTTCTACGGCCAGCGCCGCTTCAACAAGGGTAAGGACGCGCCTTTCGGGGCCGTGACCGGCGTGCTGCACACGGTGCTGGAGATGATCGAGAAAGGGGCGACGCACCTCGGCGTGGCGACCGACCACGTCATCGAATCCTTCAGGAACCATCTCTGGCCCGGCTACAAGACGGGGCAGGGCGTCGAGCGCGCGCTCCTCGCGCAGTTCCACCCGCTGGAAGAGGCCCTCGCCGCCATGGGCATCGCCGTCTGGCCCATGGTCGAGTTGGAGGCGGACGACGCGCTCGCCTCCGCCGCCCGCCTCGCCGCAGCCGACGAAAGCGTGCAGAAGGTCTGCATCTGGACACCCGACAAGGACCTGGCCCAGTGCGTCCGCGGCGACCGCGTGGTGCAGGTCGACCGCCGCGGGAACAAAATCTTCACGGCGGAAGGGGTCCGCGAAAAGTTCGGGGTCGATCCTCTCCTGATCCCCGACTTCCTCGCCCTCGTCGGCGACGCCGCTGACGGGTACCCGGGCATCTCCGGCATCGGCCCCAAGACGGCGGCACTCCTCCTCAACCGTCACGGCCCCCTCGAGAGCTTTCCTGCCAAAGAATTGGGGGGCAACCGCGACCTGGCGCTGCTCTTCAAGGACCTGGCGACGCTCCGGACCGATGCCCCTCTCTTCGGCGACATCGACGAGCTGCGTTGGCGCGGCCCCACCCCCGCATTTGCCGCGTATACGGCGCGCCTCGGAGACGCGCGCCTGCTGCAGCGGTGCCTCGCCGTTTCATCGTAATCTCGCGGCAGATCACGGTGAACTGGTCCCGATTCGCCGTGATCGCCTCCTGATTCATGGTGAACCGGCCCTGATTCACCGTGATCGCAGACCGATTCACGGTGAACCGCCCCGATTCGCCGTGAAACGGCCGGGGGTTTCCGTGATGGCGGCCCAATTCATGGTGAACCGGCCCGCGTTCACGGCAAACCGCGACCGGTGCACCAGAGCTGGCCCGCGTTTGCCATGAATCGGGCCGCGTTCGCGGCAATCTCGTCTCCGTTCACGGCGAACCGCGACCGGTTCCGCGATGCAGGCGGCTTGAAGGTTACAAGGAGAGGTCCACCACGGCCAGCCCTTCACGGCTGGCTGCCTTGGCTTGCCGGCGATCTGCGGAGACGAAAAGGTCCGGCTGGTAGACGAGAGCGCTCCCGACGTGAAGGGCGTCGAGCGCCCGCAGGGGTTGACGCTCAAGGCAGCCGATGGTCTCCTCGAAGGTTTCTTGCGAGAGGTCACAGAGATCGGCATCGGAGAGGTCGGCCTGCACGGCGGATTTGAGGCTCCGATAGGCCTCGAAGGAAAGCCGGCCCTCGCGCACCAGCCGGCACAGAGTCGAGATCAGCTCGGGCAGGACGAGGACGCTAACCCCCAAGGCATCCGCCTCGACGCAGAGGGCACTCACCTCCTCTGACCCCACCTCCTCGACGTAGCGCTTGGTCAGCGCCGAGGTGTCGAAAAAGATCCTCATCGACTCTTGTCGCGGTCAGCCACCACCTCATCGCTGAGGCTCAAGCTGCCCAGAGAGAGCCGGGTCTGGGGCGGCTTCTTCCAAGCCGGCGTCGCCGTCTTGACCGGAACGATGTCGGCGACCGGCCGGCCATTGCGGTACACGCGGACGGTCTCGCCCTCCTCGACGGCGTCAAAAAAGCTCTTGGCGTGGTTCCTCAACTCGGTGAAGGTGGTTTCGCGCATGCCGCCATTCTCTCAGACCCGGGGGTGTCTGTCCATCGATCTGTACATCGCCTGCCTACGGGCCGGTCGAAACCGGCCGGGAGATCCTGCGCATCGAGCCGATCGCATGGGATCGTCCTGCCGTATTCGATGCCGACGACATCGCCCGAGCGCAGGCGAGCGACCGCTTTGGGGTCAGGCGGCTCCCTGGAAGACCTTTTCCACGGCTTCGGGAACGGCGATGGAGACGAAAGACTCTCTGGAGTAGAGATAATCCTCGCCGGACTCGTCGATGACCCGGATCAAGCCGTCCTGCTCTGCCCGTGGGTCGGGCAGGCGTTGGTAGATCTTGCGGAGCTCGAGAGAGGAGGGGTACTCGGCGTTATCGATGCAGACGACGTAGAGTGTCTCTGAATATTCCATTGGTGATTCTACGCTCTCGAGCCTTGCCAGCTTTAGACGCGGGGCTTCGTTGGGTGCTCCGCCGCCCCCATCCCGAACACCTTCGGCGTTGGCATCCGCGCCCGGATCTCATCGAGCACCGGGGCGGTGACCACCCCGACACCGTTCTTCTCGCACCAGCTCTCGACCGCCCGGGTCACCATGCCACGGACGAAGGCGGGGATGCGCTGCATGCGCTCCTTGGCTTCGGGTTCCCAGCGGAGAGCCACCGTGGCCGGCTGACCGTACTCGACGGCGCCGACATCGGCCGGTTGCAGGCGGTCGACCGCGGTTTGGAGCGTGCCGGGCTGGTGGGTGCAGAGGGGGTCTTCGGCCATGACGTCGCCGGTCATGCCGTAGGCTCTCGCGCGGCAGCCTCCGCAGAGGCTCTTGAGCTCGCAGGGGGCGCAGCGGCCTCCGAGGTGATCTCGCTGGCGGATCTGGGTGAAGAGGTCGGAGGTGTCCCAGATCTCTCGCAGGCCGGTTGAGCCTAGATTTCCCGCGAAGAGTGGCAGGTACGGGCAGGGGGTGACGTCTCCGTTGGGACGGATTCCCAGGTAGTGGGTGCCCGCCGGGCAGCCACCGGCACCGCCGCCGAAGCTTTTCGGGAAGGGCGCGGGGGAGTCTGTGGAGAGCAGGGTGCGGACGAAGTGCGGGGCGCACTTGGCGTTGACCAGCATCTTCGAGGCCCATTGCCGCTGGATTTCGGCCAGCTCGCCAAGCACCTGGTCGTACTCGGCAGGCGCGAGGTCGCTGACGAAAGAGCCGCGCCCGCTCGGGACGAGGAAGTAGAGGTTCCATACCTTGGCGCCCAGCTCGTCGTGGGCGAAGGCGGCGATCTCGGCGAGCTCCTGCCGGTTGTGGGCTCCCACCGTCGTCTGCACGATGAACGGCAAACTGACCCGGGTCAAAATCTTCGCCCCCTCGACTGTGTTCTCCCAGGCTCCCCGGACGCGGCGGAAGGCGTCGTGGCGCCCGGGGTCGAGCGCGTCGAGGGAGAGGGCCAGGCCGCGGACGCCCTCCGCCTGAAGGATGCGCGCCAGGTTCTCCGTGATCTTGACGCCGTTCGTCCCGACGACGACCCACAGTCCTTGCGCGGCGGCGTAGCGGATGATGTCGACGATGTCGCGTCGGAGAAGCGGCTCGCCGCCGGTCAGGATGGTCACGCACTCGGGCGCGAATGCTGCGATCTGGTCGATCACCCGATAGCACTGCTCGGTCGACAGCTCGCTGCGGTCGCTGAAGGCGGCGGTCAGGACCTTGCCGGGACCGGCGTCGAGATAGCAGTGCTCACAGGCGAGGTTGCAGCGGTAGGTGAGATTCCAGGACACCACGTACGGCCGCGCGAAGGCAGCCGTGCCGATGTCGATGCCGACGGCCTCCACGGCTCACATCCCGAACCGCGACCGCGCCTCGGCGAGCACCGCTTCGTCGATCACCCGGTGCCCGTTCTCCCGGGCCACCATCTCGATCCCGGCGCGCGCCATCGGGCGCACCATCTCCGGAATGCCCTCCAGGCGCTCCAAGGCTCCCGGCGTCCACTCCGGGCCTTCCGGTTTGGCTGCCGCCTCGGGCTGGGTTGTGCCGCCGAGCATGGCGGAGAAGGGGCAGCGGCCGGCCGGGGCTTCTCCCGAGGCCGCGGACATCGCTGATGTCGTGCCGGGGTTGGCGATCGCCGCCGCGGCGGCGGGGCCGATGCGCACTCCCAGGGAGCGCACCATGTCCGTTTCGTGCTGGTTGGTCAGCATCGCCATCTCGTACCCGCACTCCGGGCACTCGTAGACCACACTGAGCGAGCCCGGCTCGCTCTCCGCGGTAGCGCGCAGGCGCATCGGGGTGTCGCAGGGGACGCAAAGGAACTTCATGGGACCTCCAGGGCTTTGATCAGGTTGCGGGCGACCTCGGCGAGCGCCGCGGCGACCAGGCCGGCTTCGGGAGCCTCGGTGATCGCGCGGCCGTCGTCGGAGAGGGCGGCGAGCTGCGGGTCGAAGGGCACGCGGCCGAGGCAGGGCAGATCCAGCTCGGCGGCCTCGCGGCTCTCGGGGAAGAGCGGACGGACGGTGCCGCAGCCGGCGCAGGCGTAGCCGCTCATGTTTTCCACGTGGCCCAGGAGGCGGTTCGGCAGCGGCGCGAGCGCGCTGACCGAGCGCGCCACCACTCCTCGCGCCAGGGCAGACGGGATCGAGACCAGCAGCACCGCGGCCTGGGGACCGAGGAAATCGGCGAATTGGGCCGTGCGCTCCGGACCCGGCGGGAGGTCGACCAGGAGCACGTCGAGCGGCCCCCAGTGGACCGCGGCGAGCAGCTCCGCGAGCTTCGCCAGCTCGCGCGTGGCGCGCCAGACATGCGTGTGCCGGGGCGAGGCACTCGGCCACGAGAGCGCTTCGCCTTCGGCGAGCAGGCTTCCGACGGAGAGGATCTTCACGCCGTCGCGGCTCACCGGCAGCAGGAGCCCCTCCTCGCCCGGCAGCGGCGGCACGCCCTGCACACCGCCCAGCAGCGCCTGGCTCGGCCCGTTCAGATCGGCGTCGAGAATCCCCACGCGCTTCCCCGCGGCCGCGAGCACGGAGCCGAGCTGCCGGGTGAGCGTGCTCTTGCCAACGCCGCCCTTGCCCGAGCCTACCGCCACCACGTGGCGGATCCCGGCCATGCGCCGCGCGATCGCCGCTTCGAGGTCGGCGATCTGCTCGGCGACGCCCGAGCCGCCGTCACCTTGAATCTGGGAGTAGCTCTTCATGGTGTCTGCTCGCGGAAGGATTATGCGGCCTGCGCCCTGCTGGTGAACAGGAGGTGCTCTGCGCCGCGCTCGAAGCCCAGCTCCGCGAGCAGGTCCCCCCCCAATTCCTCCAGCTCTTCGGGAGTTGCCCGCGCGAGGTGAAGGGGTGTTTTAATCTCGTCCAGTACCGCCGAGAGTCCGATCCGGCCGAAGGGGCCAGGAGCACACCCCAAGGCCAGGAGGGACGCGCCCTCTACTGTAGAGACGCCCCGTGGGGCGTCTCCTCCTGCGGCGGGGCCACCGATCCTCAGAGATCCGTGCGTTCCCTCAGGCACCTCTGGAGGAGACGCCCCACGGGGCGTCTCTACAGTGGGAGGGATCTCCAGCGACCAGAGAGCCCAGGCTTCGATGCGGTCCGGTGAGTGGAAGGCCAAGCCGGAGAGGCGCTCCCTATGCTTGGCGAGAGACGGCAGGTCCCGCTGCCAACAACGTGGGCCGGCGAGGAGCCCGGCGGTGGCGAGGTCGTCGTAGCTCACGGGGGCCAGCGCTTCACGCATCCCGCCCGCGGTGCTCTCCCGGATTGCCGGACGGCGCCAGTCGGTGAGCCGGCCGGCGAGCGTCCAGCCGCAGGCGGAGAAGGTGGCGTGCGCCGCCTCGCGTCCGGCGGGGACCTCGGCGACCAGCTCCGGGGGGCCGAGGATGGCGAGCTTCTGGCTGAGCGAGGTCAAGAGATGCCTTCCATGTCCACGGCGGCGATGCTCGGGATGAACCCGCAGGGCGTACACCAGCGTGGTCTCGGGGCGTTTCGCTCCCAACAGAACACCGACCGGCTCGCGTCCTTCGAAGGCCACCATACAGCTGCTGCACCAGAGGTCGAGGTCCCGGACGAGGCGTTTGAAGCCCTCCCGGTCGAGCGGCGGCTCGCCCTCGTCCTCCGGGCCTCGGCAACGCTCATGGGCCTCCACGAGGAGGCCCATGTCGTCGCTACGGCAGAAGCGGTAGGCGGTCAAACCGGGTGCGCGTTCTGCTCACTGCCATCCAGCTCCGGATGGGGCCCTGCCCGACGCGCCTGGAGCGCCGACGGCGAGCCCACCTCGTTGATGGGCGGCTTGCGCTCCTCGAGCGCCACGGGGTTCAGATCCGGCGGCAGGGTCAATGAGGAGGCAGCGCCGGCCCCAGGGCTGGCGCTCTTGGCCGCCTCCTGGTTCTTGAGCATCTCCTCCATCATCTGCCGTCCGATGGCGATACCGTCCTCGACCAGGGAGAGGCTGATGGCCGCCTGCCCACGCTCGGCCGCCAGCGCTTCGATGCGGTCCTGTGTGCGGTTGCGCATGAAGCCGGCCGGCACCCGCAGGATGCGCTCCACGGCTTCGCCGTGCCAGGACCAAGCCGAGAGGAGCGGCACGTTCTTCGGATCGCGCGCGATCAGCTTCTTCTCTCCCTGCCCTGGAGCCGCGTCCTGGGCCGCCGGGGTGGACTGCGCCTCGGCTTCCGGAGCTTCGTCGACCGAGCTCGCGGCCACCGCATCGCCCACCGCGGCGATGCCGGAATCGAGAGCCACGCCGGTCTCTTCCTCGACGACCTGCTGCGCCAGCTCCAGCGTGATGGTGGGGAGCTTGCGCAGGCGCGCCGTCTTCTCGATGCGCGCCTTGGCCCGGCGGCGCTTGTAGGCGTCCTTGAGGGTCCACAGGGCCCGCTTCGCGCTCTCGCTCCACTTGAGCTTGCGGCCATCGTAGGTGACCTCTTCGGTCAGGCCCCCTTCGGCGCGGGCGATGCGTTCCAGCGTCTCGCGGTCGATGCGCTCCAGCTCCTGCCCGCCGCAGACGCCGCAACGCACGGCGTCAGGCTCGCTCGCCGCGACGCCGCAGCTCTTGCAGACCGCGACCGGCTGGCGCTCGGCGAGCTCCAGCGCCATGCGCTCTGCGAGTTGGAACGTCAGGTCTCTCGACTGTTTGGGCATGAAGCGGTCCATCGCCTCGTCGATCACCGAGTTGGTGATCACGCTGTGGCCCTTCTCCAGAGCCAGGCGCAGAATGCCGGTGCGGGCGATGCCCTTGACCTGCGGCGGCACGCGCGTCATGCGCTCCTCGGCCTCGGGCGTCCACTTGATGCTCTCCTCGGCGCGCACGTCGATGTCCGGATAGGCGAGCCGGGTCGAGAGCAGGACGTCGCACGGGCAGCGGCGGAGCAGGTTCTCGGTGTTGCTGCCGAGAGCGGTCTCGTCCGCCGGGCTGTGGACGCCGATGCGGCCGACGATCAGCAGCCACGGGTTGATCTTCCGCACGTGGTCGAGGATCTTCTGGAACGCCTTGCCGTCGAGGAGCGTCTTGGTCACCACGGTGCCGGCATCGAGCGCCATGCGCTCGGCGACCTCCAGGTGCGACTGGTAGATCTGCGCGAGGCCGGTGTCGATGATCTCCTCGTGGAGCTGGTTCTGCTCCTCGAAGCGGAAGACCTTGGAGGCCTTCTCGGAGAGCACGCCGACGATGCCGTGGAAGACCGAGTAGTGCAGGTAGGGATCGTAGACGCCGATGATCTCGACCTTCTTGTCGAACCGCTTCGCGAGCTCCAGGGCGGTCTGGAGAGCGCCGAACGACTGCGGGCTGCCGTCGACCCCGACGAGGATCGTGTCGCGCACGGGGTCGTCCTGCTTCGGCAGGTGCTTGACGACCCAGACGTCGCGCTCGCTGCACCGCGCCACGCGGTCGCAGACCGAGCCGATCTCGCTGTCCTTGACCCGGCCGATGCCGAGAGCTCCCAGGACCACCAGGTCGCAGTCGACGCTCTGGATGTCGCGGATCAGCTCGGTGTGGTGCTTGCCGTCCATCATCCGCGGCTCGAAGGGGAGCCCCTGGTCGCGGCAGAGGTTCTGCATCTGGTCGAGATAGCTCTCCGAGATGAGCTTGAGGCCGAGGGTGATCAGGCTGTCGTGGATCTTGCGCTGCCGCTCGAGCTCGACCTCGTCCAGGTACTCGTCGGGGAGGGTGTACTCCATCTGCTTGAAGCGGTAGTCGTGCATGCGGGCGGCGTAGACGTGGCTCCCCACCAGCGAGGAGTCGAACGCCTTGCCGAGGGCCACCGCGTTGACGATCGCCCGGTTCGAGAAGTCGGAGTTGTCGACCGGAACATAGATCTTGCTATACATGGAGTGGAACCTCTCTCTCCTGGGTCTCTCGGTCCTGGCGCACCGGTGCGCGCCGCCGCCGGACCCAGGCGATCAACAGAATTTCGACGGCCAGCACTGCGAGAGCGGCCCGCAGCATCGGCCAGACGACGGATGGAGCCTCCCCCGGCAGGGTGTACAGATACATCCACCGCGTCAGGCCTCGCTTGTTGCCGCGCTCCCGCTGGGCGCCGTCCCAGATCGAAAAGGCGATCGGGACGTACTGGCCTTCGGCGAACGTCACGCCGCCGGTCCCGCGGAGCGGGCGCTTGAAGATCACCGACCATTCGCCCCGGTCGTAGCTCGCGACCGCGGTCACCTCCTCGCCTTCGACCGTGGTCAGGCTCTTGCTCCCGGTGCCGGTGTAGCGCGTCGCCACCTTCGTCGCCAGGTCCACGAACCACAGATCGACGGGGTTCGACGCGTCGCCGAAGAGGAAGTACGGCTTGCGGGAGCCGACCGGAATCTGCGAGGGGAGCTGGATGGCGACCGCGTCCGAGAACTCCGAGCCTGGCGCAGCCGCAGTCGAGCCTTCCTCCTCACCGAAGAAGTCGTCGGCGGACGCCTCGTCGGAGGCGACCTCCTCCTCGCCGAAGAAGCCTTCGCTGCTGTCCTCCGGTGCGGCGGCGGGGGCCTCCCCCTTGTCTTCTTCAGGCGGCACCAGCAGATCGGGAGCGTTGCGCCCTGAGACGTCGGCCCGCATGTCGTGCCAGGAGACGAGGAACGCGATCTCCCGGGCGTTGTAGACCGCCCGCACCGTCACGCCGTTGGCGGACGGATGGAAGGCACGGCCCGGCTCGGTGATCTGGCCGATGACCGGAAAGTACGCCGGCGGGGCGGACGCGAAGAGCTCCTTGCCTTTCTCAAGGTCATTGAGGGAGATCTCGTCGGTCGTCCGCTGCACCTTGAGCAGCTCCGCGTAGCCGGGGGCGTCGCGGGGGTCGAGAGAGTTGATGTAGTCGACCAGCTGCCAGCGCTCCTGGTCGCTGAGCGACTCGGCGAAGGACGGCATGGGCGTGCCATTCATGCCGGTGGTGAACGTGCGGTAGATGTCCTCGCGCGTCGGCCCGCCGCGGAACGTCCAGCGCTTCGTCAGGTCGGCGGGCCGGATCGGATGGCTCCAGTCGTCCGTGAGCCCTGGCGCCGAGGGGCCGTCGCCGCGCCCGAGCTCGCCGTGGCAGGCCGGGCAGCCGATGCGGGCATAGACCTCCTTGCCCTTCTTCGCCGACTCCTCCGAAAAGGCCGGCGCCTCCGGGATAGGGATCGGCGCCGCCTTTTTCTCGGGATTCGCGAAATCCGGCGAGAAGGACTTGACCGCGGCGACCAGCTCGTTGATCTGGGCATCGGAGAGCTGGCTCCAGGCCGGCATCGAGGTGTAGGGCATGCCCTCCCGGATGATGCGCCGGAGGTCGTCGTCGGTCGGGAGCGCACCGCTCGGCGTATGCCGGATCTTGAACTTGCCGGCCGTGAAGTCGCGGGGGCGCGGCAACAGGCGCGGCGCCGCTACCCCCAAGCCGTCCCCCTTCTCGCCATGGCACTGGGAGCACATCTTCTGGTAGAGCGGTCCGCCGGGGACCTTCTGCTGCGCCGCGGCCGGCATCGCCGCCAGCGCGGCGGACATCGTGAGCAACGGGAGGATAGCGAAGATCTTTCGGACGCTCACTCGTGCACCTCGCGCGCCCGCGGACGCTGGCCCGAGAAGTCATAGAGGAACAGGATCACGTCCCACATCTCCTCCTCGGTGAGGAAGTTCTCCCAGGCCGGCATGGCCGTGTCCCAGGGGCCGCCTTCGTCGGGCAGCCCGGGGCCGCCCTTGCTGACGCGCCAGAAGAGGAACGACTCCTGGAGCAGGGCGATGGCGCCGGCATCCGCGAAATTGGTGGGGATCGGATTCAGGCCGTGCACGTACATCCCGTCTCCGCGCAGGGCGTCGCCGTGACAGTAGAAGCAGTTCTCGTAGTAGACCCGCCGGCCGTTGGCCAGGTGCGAGGCGAACAGCGCGGGGTTGCTCTTCTCGAGCGGCCGGTAGGGGTTGTCGAGCGTCACCAGGTTGAGCTGCTTGTCGTGCACCGTGACCGAATCGGGCGGTGCGGGGTGGATGGTGCGCCCGAACGCCGGCGCCTCGAGCTCGACGGTCATGCTCCGGTAGACCCCGAAGGCCGCCAGCGCCGGCAGGAAGAGCACCACGGCGAAGAGCAGCGGCCGCCACCGGGGCTCGGTGCACAGGCGCACCAGTGGCGAGGTGAAGCCCTGCAGGCGCTCGCGGCTGGAAGTGACGTAGGCGGCGGTCGCCAGGGTGGCGATCCCCATGTAGAGGAAGACCACCGACTTCGGCACCGGGACCGTGAATCCGAGGCGCAGGAAGACCAGGATCGAGAACCAGCTCACCAGGGTCCAGAGGAACGTCCCGGCGCGGCGCTTCCAGAGCACGAGCTGCACCGCGAGGAGCAGCAGGGCCACCCACCAGACGATCGGCAGGTTCATCGCGTCATCTCCCTTGGTGTTGCGCCACTCATTGGCCGGAACCCGGTGGAGGTGGCTGAGGTGTCGGGGGCGGCTGGGACGTCTCGGGCCGGGAGTCGGGCTCGGCGTCCGACGGGCCGGCGGCCTCCGCCGCGGCACCCTCCTCTTCTTTGAACCCCGGCACGGCGTCCGCCGGTCCACCGGCCTCGGTCGGCGCGCCGGTGGCGACCTCCGCGCCGGTACCGCCCGCCTGCCACGGGAGCTTCGTCTGCATGGTCACGGTCGTGGTGCCGCCGAGGGTCTGGAGATAGGCGATCACCGCCAGGATCTCGTCGTCCGTCAGCCCGATCGGCGGCTTGTTGATCACCGGCATGCCGGGATTGAAGCCGGGCACGATGAACTTGTTGGGCTCGTACATGGACTGGGCCATGTACTCGACGTCGGAGAGACCCGGGACGCGGCTCCCGGCGCGGCTGCCGATCCCCGCGAGGTCCGGGAAGCGCAGGGCGCCCGACTTGCCCACCGTATGGCAGGTGAAGCAGAGGCCCTTGCTGTCCATGACCTCGCGCCCGACCTTCGCCATCTCCTCGGGCTTCATGTCCTTGCTCATCACGACCTCGACCGGCGGCTGCACTTCCTTCTGCGGCACGAGCTGGCCGACGTAGGTGTAGAAGCCGGTCGTGGCGATCGCCAGCGCGGCGATGCGAAGGCTCACCGGTACCTTCATGCGGCAGCTCCGAGGTCCTTGGATTCATTCTGTTTCGACTGGGGCACCCAGTCCTTCTTGCCGGCCAGGCTGGCCAGCCAGAAGACGAAGCTGATCAGGAGGAAGAAGAACAGCACGGTGACCGAGACGATCTTGGTGGCGAATCCCAGCGTGGGGGTGAAGGCGTCGACCGAGGTGTCGCGGATGACGCCGTAGACGTGCCAGTGCTGGCGCAACCCCGAGCGCACGTAGCCCATCAGGCCCATCAGCCAGGTGAAGGTGACGGCGATGAAGATGAGCACGTACTGCGAGACGGGCGCGATCTGTCCCCAGCGCGCCTCGCCCGTCGTCTTGGCGTTGCGGAACAGGAAGACGTCGATCACGGTCACAGACACCATCGCCAGGAGCACCGACAGCACCTGCGGGACCGAGAAGCCGATGCGCACGCTGGCCTCGACGAAGTAGCCGTAGATGCCGAGGAAGAGGACGATCGACGCGGCGACGAGGAAGATCGCGAGCTGCGCCCGGTCCCCCGCCTTCGCCCACTTCACGGTGGCGGTCTTGCCGGAGCGGCGATAGAGCAGGAAGCTCAGGAACGTGGTGAGGATCAGGATGTTGACCGCGGTGTTCTTGGCCGACATCACGCCCAGGAACTGCAGGGCGGGATGGGCGGAGCCGCCCATCGCCCGGACCTCGGAGACGGTCGAGATGATCGACCGCGGCGTCGCCCATACCGCGAAGCAGAGCGCCACGAGGATGAGGAGATACTTGATGTATTTCTGGAAGTGCTCCGCGCCGCTGAACCGGCCCATCCCCAGCCAGAGATAGTAGTTGGCGGCGAGGAAGAGGTTGCCGATCAGGACCGCCTGGATGATGAACAGCCAGGAGAAGGCGCCGCCCATCATGGTGAGCCCCAGCGTCTGGGAGTAGGCGTAGATCTCCTTGGCCAGCCAGTAGCCGGCGAACGGCAGCGGCAGGAAGGCGGAGATCGCCACGAAGTTGCCGATGTAGCCCATCCAGTCGTAGTGCGCGCGGTCCTCGTCGGTCTTCGCCCCCAGGAACTTGAAGGCGGCGTAGGCCGCAGCGACCGACCCGCCGAACGCGACGTTGGCGATGATGCGGTGGATGTTGATCGGCATCCAGGTGAAGTTGCGCACCGCCTCCCAGGTGCTGATCACGGCGCCCGTGTCCGAGACGCCGCGCGGGGAGGTCATGAACGTCACCCAGGCGTTGGCGATCAGCATGATCCCGGTGCCGACCAGGTTGAGGCCCAGCCCCAGGAGCAGGTGCACGCGGGGCGAGAACTTGTGCCAGCCGTAGTAGTAGGTGTAGAGGAAGAACGCCTCGAGGAAGAACAGGCCGACGTAGGGCAGGAAGGTGGGCGAAAAGACGCTCACCAGGTAGTTCGTGAACTTCGGGTACAGGATGATCAGCCCGAAGGTCAGCATCGCCCCGAACGTCGCGGTCAGCGAGAAGGAGACCGAGAGCAGCTTGGTGAACTCATAGGCTAGCCGGTCATAGCGTGCGTCTTTGGTGCGGTAGCCGATGTACTCGATGATCAGAGCGAAGATCGGCACCGCCAGCACGAAGGCGGCGAAGAGCAGGTGGAGCTGCGCCGCGATCCAGATGGCCACCCGGCTGCCGATCTTCGGGAACGGGCGGTACTCGGCTTCCTGGTACGGCTTCGCCTTTTCGGTCGCTTCCTGCGCGGCGCGCTGGTCGGCGATCTCCTGGTCGCGCGGCGTCTCGACGGTCTCTCCCGCCGGGGCGCGGTAGGGCGCCTGGTACTCCCGGCGCAACAGGAGGGTCGAGATGGCGACGATCGCCGCCAGCCCGAGCAGCGCGACGATACCGGCAGCGATGCCTTTCTTGATCATTGCGTCACCTGTGGGGCGTCACCTGTTGGAGCGGCCTCTGCTGGAGCTGCATCTGCTGGCGCGGGGGGCGGCGCGGCCACCTGGGCCGGCATGGTGCCACCGCTGCGCTCCAGCCGGCGCGCCTGGAGAGAGCGGAGGTGGACGATGATCGCCCAGCGGTCGGGCACCGGGATCGGATAGCGGTACGACGGCATCAAGCCGAAGCCGTTGGTGATGGTATCGAAGATCTGGCCGTCGGGCATCTGGCGCAGCCGGTCGATGTGGAACGACGGGGTCGGCACCTTGCCGCGCTCGAACAAGATGCCCTTGCCGTCGCCGCCCTTGTCGTGGCAGGCCGCGCAGTAGATGTCGAAGCGCTCCGCGCCGCGCGCACGCACGCGGTCGTCCACCGCCAGGGGAATCGCGGTGATGAAGGCGCCGCCGGCGTCCTTGCCCGTCCAGTACGGTCCGCTGCCGCGCAGCTCGCCGCGGGCCACGGTGCCTGGAACCGGCGGCCGCATTTCCGCGCCGTTGTAGAAGAAGGCGCTCCCCGCCTGCGGCTCGTAGCGGGGCTGGACGTCCATGTTGGGGTTCAAATGGATCGGCGGCCGGCTGGACGTGCAGCCGCGGGCACAGCCCGAGAGGGCGAGGAGGACGAGGCCGAGCGCGAGGTTGGAGCGCCGCCGCACGGAGCTCATGCCTCCTCCAGCTCGGGATGCGGGTTCCGGATGCGCGCCAGGTAGCTGGTGCGCGGCTTGTTGCCGAGCTCGGCGAGCAGGACGTAGTCGCGGCTGCTCTGCTTGCGCTCGATCACCTGGGAGTTGGGATCGCGGATGTCGCCGAACGTGATCGCCTGGGTCGGGCAGGTCTGCTGGCAGGCGGTGCGGACGTCGCCGTCCTTGAGCGGACGCTCGGCGATCTTGGCGTCGATCCGCGCCTCCTGGATCCGCTGCACGCAGTAGGTGCACTTCTCCATCACGCCGCGCGAGCGCACGGTCACGTCCGGGTTGGCCGCCAGCTTGACCAGCTCGGGCGTGTCCTTGGTGTAGTTGAAGAAGTTGAAGCGCCGCACCTTGTACGGACAGTTGTTCGAGCAGTAGCGGGTGCCGATGCAGCGGTTGTAGACCATGGCGTTCAAGCCGTCTTCGGTGTGCTCGGTGGCCGCGACCGGGCAGACCTGCTCGCAGGGAGCGTTCTCGCACTGCTGGCAGGGCATCGGCTGGAACACCATCTCCGGCTGCTCCTCCGGGCCGGAGAAGTAGCGGTCGATGCGCAGCCAGTGCATCTCGCGCCCGCGGCGCACCTGCTCGTGGCCGACCACCGGGACGTTGTTCTCGCTCTGGCAGGCGACCACACAGGCGTTGCAGCCGATGCAGGCGTTCAGGTCGATCGCCATGCCCCACTGCGGGCCCTGGTCATAGCGGTGCTGCTGCCAGAGCGGCCCGCTCTTCGGGATCTCGACCATTTCGGCGGCGAAGTGCGGCTCGCGACGCCATTCCGCGAGGGTGGCTTCACGGACGATCGGGCGGCGCCGCTCTTTTTCCGGGAGGCTCTTGTCGGCGAACGGATCCTCCATGCTGCCGTGGTCCTGGGTCTGGGCGATGCGGTGCCGCTCGCCGGAGGCCGCGAGCTCGGCCCCGCCGACGAAGCCGGGCGCCGCGCTCGTGCGCAAGGGATAGACGTCGACGCCGACCCCAGTGCCGACCCGGCCGGCTGCGCGCCGGCCATAGCCGAGGTGCACGACGACGGTGTCCTCGGCCTGCCCGGGCACGATCCACACCGGCAGCTCGACGGTCACGTTGCCCACCTTCAGCCGCACACCGTCTTCGTTCTCCAGGTGCAGGCGCTTGGCGGTGTTCGGGGAGACCAGGGCGGCGTTGCCCCAGGTGATCTTGGTGACCGCGTCGGGCAGCTCCTGGAGCCAGCCGATGTTGGCGAAGCGGCCGTCGTGCACGGCCGGCGAAGCCCGAAATACCAGCTCGACACCCGGAGCCGCCGGACGTGCCAGCTGGGCGAGAGCCTCGGCCGGCACCGACCCGGAGAGTCCCGCGACCGGCGGCACCGCGCTGCCGGCCAGGAGGCCGTCGTGGAGCACGCGGTTGAAGGCGTCGTCGAAGGCGGCCGGAGCCGCTCCCGCCGGCAGCAGCGTGCTCCAGGTCTCCCGCACCAGGTCGTAGCCTGGCCGGTCCTGGCCGCTCGCCAGCAGGCCCACCAGCTCGATGGCGCTATGGCCGCCGAACAGGGGCTCGATCAGTGGCTGCACCACGCTCAGGGTGCCGTCCGACGACCGGCAATCGCCCCAGGCTTCCAGAAAATGCGCCTCCGGGAGGTGCCAATGCGCCTGCGCCCCGGTCTCGTCCACCGTCTGCCCCAGGTGGACGACGTTCTTGACCTTCTTCAGATCCAGCTTCAGATCGGCGGGCGCGTCGTAGGCCGGGTTGCCGCCCAGGACGACCAGCGTCGAGACCGCGCCCCCCTGGACCGCCGCGGCCAGCGCGCGGAGCGCCGGCGTGCTCGGCGGGATCACGTCGACCGGCTCGCGCAGCAGAACGGTGGTGCCCACGTTGCCGAGCGCGGCGTTGATCGCGAGCGCGAGGGCATGCACCGCGGGGGGTTGATCCCGTCCCGCGACGACCAGGCCGCGGCCGGCGTTGGCCTTGAGGTCCTTGGCCAGAGCCGCAATCCACCGCGGCGGCACACCAGGAAGCGCGCCGGCGCCCGCCGCGACCGGCAAGCCCAGCGCTTGGCCCAAGGCCAGCGCGAAGGCGCCGATCCGGCCGCTCGGCAGGGCCAAGCGATGGTCGGCCATCGCGCCGGTCGTGGTGTAGGCGCTCTCCACAGCCCACAACCGGTTCATCCCTTCCTTCTCGGAAGCGAGCCGGCGGCCCGCGATGAACCCACGGGCATGCGCCACGGAGTCGCTCTCGGACAGCAGCAGGTCGGCGTCCAGGCTCAGGATCACGCGCGCGGCGCCGAGGTTGTAGGCCGGCCGGAGCGGCTGGCCGGCCACCAAGGCGGACCCGGCGAGAGCGTTCTCCTCGCTCACTGCCTCCCACGTGGCCCAAAGCATCCGCGGGAAGCGCTGGCGCAGCGCCGTGGCGAGCCGGAAGAGCGTGGGCGAGGCCGAGGGCAGCGCGAGCACGGCCAGCCCGGCGCCGCCCGAGGCGACGTAGGCGGCCTCGCGGGCTTTCCAATCGCTCACGAAATCAGCCCAGGTCTTGCGCTGGGGATCTGATGCCGCGCTCCTCTGGAGAGGGTGCTCGGAGCGGTCGGGGTCGTACAGGCCCAGGATTGCGGCCTGCATCTGGGCGCTCGCCGTGCCGGCGGTGATGGGATGGAGCTCGTTCCCCTCGATCTTGGTCGGCCGGCCTTCGTGGCTCTCGACCAGCAAGCCGTACCCGCTGATGCCGAACGGCATGGTCGTGGCGTAGCTCTTGGGGATGCCCGGAATCATCGTTTCGGGCGGCTCCACGTACGGCACGATGTTCTCGACCGGACGGCGGCAGGAGGTGAGCCCGGCGAGGGCGAGGGAGGCTCCCAGCAGCTGCACCAGCGACCGGCGGTCGATGCCTTCCGGCAGCTCCGACGCGCCCACCGGGAACTCGCGCTCCTGGAAGGCGCGGGCCTCCGGCGTGCCAGCCAGCTGCTCCAGGCTCCGCCAGTGCTCCCGCGGGCGCGGCTGCGGTGTCAGCGGGTCCGGCAGGGTCACCGATGGCACCCCGTGCAATCGACCGGCGGTTTGATCGCCTTGGCTTTCTTGATGCGAGCCGCCGCTTGGAGTTGGTCGCGGGGCGGGCTCCAGTCCATATTCGTCACCTCGTCGGAGGGCCGCAAGTAGGGATCGGGGTTGCGATGACAGTCCAGGCACCAGCTCATCGAGAGCGGCTGCGCCTGTGCCACCACATCCATCTGGTCGATGCGCCCGTGGCAGGTCGAGCAGCCGACTCCGGCGCGCAGATGGGGCCGGTGGTCGAAGTAGGCGAAGCCGGGCAGGTTGTGCACCCGCACCCAGCGGACCGGCTGGCCGCTCGAAGCGCTGTCGCGGATCACGGCCAGCGCCGGAGAGTCGCGCTTGACCGTGCGGTGGCAGTTGAGACAGACCTGCGTCGGAGGAACCACGGCGACCGGGGCGCGATCGACCGTGGCGTGGCAGTAGAGACAGTTGATGCCGAGGTCACCGGCGTGGAGCTTGTGGCTGTAGGCGACCGGCTGCACCGGCTGGTAGCCGACGTCGGTGAACCGGGGAGAAAAGTAGTACCAGATGCCCGCCACCACCAGGATGCCGAGGACGGTACCGCCCACGGCAAGGCGCAGCGGTAGCTCGTTGGTCCAGCGCGGGAAAATCTGCGCCATGAGCTAACCCCGCACCGGCTTCCTGAACCGTCCGAGTGAGCTTGTGCCGACCCTACTTACCACGTAGTGCACCTCCGACTAAGCGGCCCGTGCTGCTCGTCCTTTTTGGCCGGCAGAGTCTACCGTGGCGAGTTTCGAGAGGTCAAGGCGGGACCGGCAGCGAGCAGGGGCTACGCCAAAGTCGCGCGGAGGCGGAGCCCTCCTCCGCCCTAGGACCCTCACCCTCTGGCCCCTCTCCCATCCCTCCCTGCCGCCGGGAAGGGGGACCCTCGGCGTGCTCCGCCCCACGAAGGCACATTGACTCCGGCCTCCTTCTCCACCAAAGTGAGGCAGTACGGAGGAGCCTGGAGGCTCAGAGACTTACCCCGCTGCTCCAAAAGGACAGTTGCAGGAAGAAAAGGCGGCGGCGGGGGTGAGCCGCCTTCCTGCTACTCTTGAGGCTACGGGGCGCTACCCCTGTCCCGCGGAGAAAGACCATGGAACGCAATGACCTTCTCGCCAGAATCACTATCGACCCCGAGGTCTGCAACGGAAGGCCGACGATCCGCGGCAAGAGAATCACCGCTCAGACTGTCCTCGAGTTCCTGAGCGCAGGCGAGAGTCGCGAGGAGATCCTGCGGCAGTACCCCTCCCTCGAGCCCGAAGACATCGATGCCTCCATAGCCTTCGCAGCCTGGTTGATGGGGCATAGCTACGTCGTCAAGATGACCGCCTAGATGGCCAGATTCGTTATCGACGTCAACCTGCCGTACTACTTCTCGATCTGGAAAGGGCCAGAGTTCGTGCACCTCCGGGATCTCGGCGATGCGTGGACTGACACGCGAGTCTGGAGCTATGCCGAGCAGGAAGGCCTGACGATCGTCACCAAGGATACCGACTTCTCGGACAGGGTTCTCCTGGCGGCTCCTCCGCCCCGCGTCATTCATATAAGGCTCGGCAACATGAACATGCGCGAATTCCACCTGGCGATCGCCAGCCGTTGGGGGGCCATTTGTGATCTGAGCCGGCAGTGCAAGCTCGTCCGCGTGTTCGAGGATCGGATCGAGGGCATCGACTGAGCCTCGGGGGAGTGACCTTCCCGTCCCCCTCGGCGCCCCGTGGTACTCTCCCGCTTCGGTCCGCCAGGTCTGCCATGAAGGAACGCGTCGGTCTGTTGCTCATCAATCTCGGAACGCCGGATGCCCCGCGTCCGCCCGAGGTGCGCCGCTACCTGCGCGAGTTCCTGTCCGACCCGCGCGTGCTGGACATGCCGGCCCTTCTCCGCTTCCTGCTGCTCGAGCTGGTGATCCTGCCGCGCCGGCCTCGCGCCTCGGCGGCGGCCTATCAGAAGATCTGGAGCCCCGAGGGCTCGCCGCTCCTGGTGCATGGCCGCGCGCTGGCCGGGAAGGTCCAGGCGCTCCTGGGCGATGCCGTCCAGGTGGAGCTGGCGATGCGCTACGGCCAGCCGTCCATCGCGAACGCCCTCGATCGCTTCACGGCGGCCGGAGTGAGCCGCCTGGTGGTGTTCCCGCTCTACCCGCAATACAGCTCCGCCGCCACCGGCTCCTCGATCGAGCATGTCCTGCGGCTCGCGGCCGGGCGCTGGAACACGCCGTACATTCAAGTCATTCCTCCGTTCTACGACCACCCTGCCTACGTCGAGGCGCGCGCCGAGGTGGCGCGGCCCTTTCTCGATCCAATGCCCGAGCGCGTCTTCTTCAGCTTCCATGGCCTGCCCGAGCGCCAGATCCGGAAGAGCGATCCGTCCGGCGGCCACTGCCTCGTGCGCCCGGACTGTTGCGCCGAGGTGGGGCCGGCGAACCGCCACTGCTATCGCGCCCAGTGCCACGCCGCGGCCCGGTTGCTGGCGGAGCGCCTCGGCGTGCCCGAGGACCGCCGGATCGTCTGCTTCCAGTCGCGCCTGGGACGCGCGCCGTGGCTCTCCCCGAACACCGAGGAGGTGCTCGCGGCCGAGGCCCGGCGGGGCGTGCGCCAGGTGGTGATCATCCCCGCCTTCGTGACCGATTGCCTGGAGACGCTCGAGGAGCTGGCGATCCGTGGGGTCGAGATCTGGCGCCAGAACGGCGGCGAGACGCTTCAGGTGGTCCCGGCGCTCAATGCCGGCGACCGTTTCGCCGAGGCGGTGGTGACGATCGCCACCCAGGGCTCGACCTGGCTTCCCGCGGCCGCCTGACCATGCCGGCGCGGGTCGTGATCGTCGGTTCCGGGATCGGCGGCCTCGCCGCCGCCCACCACCTGACTCTCCGGGCCGCCGAGCGCGGCTCCCCCCTTGAGGTCGTCCTCCTGGAAGCCTCGGATCAGCCTGGTGGATGGCTCGCGACGGAGCATTGCGAGGGCTCCCTGCTCGAACGCGGCCCGGACACGCTGGTGACGCACAAACCGGCCGGCCTCGCGCTGTGCGAACGGCTGGGGTTGGGCGGACGCATCCTTTTCATCCAGGCGGGACGGATCGACATCTTCGACGACGGCCGCCTGGTCCCCCTGCCGGCGGGTTTCGCTCTCGCGGTCGGAGCGGACCGCTCTGCTGGATCGGAAGAGCCCGGAGCGGGAGAACCCGCCGACGAGAGCGTCGCTTCCTATGTGCGGCGGCAGTTCGGCGACGAGCTCTACCGCCGGATCTACGAGCCGGTAGTGGGCGGGCTCTTCATGGCGGATACCGAGGAGCTGAGCCTCGCGGCCAGCTTTCCGCGGCGCGCCAGCCAAGGGAGCGAGGCAGGCCGGCCCTCCAGCCCCCAGAGGCCTGCAGCCGCCACGCTCGACGGCGGGCTCGGCCAGATCGTCTCCGCCCTGGTGGCCCGCTTGCCGGAGGGATCGCTGCGGCTGGACCAGAGGATGGAGGGGCTGGCCCGCGAGGGCCGGGGCTTCCTTTTAAAGATGTCCGAGGGGCCGCCGCTCACCGCCGACGCGGTCCTGATCGCCCTCCCGGCGCCCGCCGCGGCTGCGCTCCTCTCCGAGCTGGACCCGCCGCTCGCGGGGGATCTCGGGCAGATCTCCTACGCCTCCGCCGTGACGGTCCACCTCGCCTGGCCCAACCAGGCGGTCGAACAGCATCCCCGGTGCCACGGATTCTTCGTCCCCCGCACCGCCGGCTCGCCCGTGGTGGCGGCCACCTTCGTGAGCGTCAAGCACCCCGAGCGGACGCCGGCCGACCAGTTCGTGGTCCGGGTCTACCTGGGCGGGGCGCTCCATCCGGAGGCCATCGGCCGGCCGGACGCCGAGCTGGTGGAGATCTCGGCGAGCCTCCTCGCACCGCTCCTCGGGCTGCGCGAGCCACCGCTCTGGAGCCGGGTCTGGCGCCACCGGTCGGCGATGCCGCAGCGGAAGGTCGGGCACCCCGCGCTGGTGGCGCGTCTCCGCGCACGGCTCGCAGCGCATCCCGGTCTCGAATTCGCGGGAGGTCCCCTGGGCGCCTATGGTCTGCCCGATTCGATCTCCGAAGGCGAAGCGGCGGCGGAGCGGTTGCTGAGGCAGTTGACTCAGCCGGGCTCTTCGCCTTAGGCCTCCAGCTCGATCGGCTCGCTCTCCCGCGTGGCTCGGGAAACCCGGTTGCGCCACAGGAGGAGACCCACTGCGTAGACCACGTAGTACCCCGCGATGAGCCCGAAGATGGCCAGGGTCGGAGAGCTCCGCAGGAAAGCCGGCTTGCCGTGCGCTGCCGCGACGTCGTAGACCTCGACGAGGCGATAGAGAATCCGGCCGACAAAGAGCAGCGACATGGCGATTCCGAGGTAGGCGTTCGGCGTGTAGAACAGGCCGTGCGGCGTGGGCTCGAAACGCGTGATCCGCAAGCCGTAGAGGCCCAGACACGAGCCGATCGGCAGGCCGGCCGCGAGCCACGACAGGCGCTCTGCGTGACCGTGAGCGGAGTAGGCCAGCAAGAGGATCACCGCCGAGAAGATGCCCAGGGTGATCCACGGACGCGCTCTGGAGAGACGTTGGCGACCGACCATTCTGCGAAAGCGCATGTAGACGCGCCATGCGAGCAGCGGCAGCAGGGCCAGGATGATGATGGCTGAGGAGCTTGGTGCGTGCATAGGGTAAAGACTTAGGCCGCTCAATTTACGCCCGCTACGCAGCCTCGTCAACGGGGACCAGGGTTCTAAATGCAGGCCTCGAACTCATTCGCGGATTCCCATGAAGGAATTTCTCCGGAGTGTCGACTGATTTGCCCCGTTCTGTGCGAAATTTGTCACTCCTATGACAGGGCGGAATCCCAGGCGGCCATGGTGGCCGCCTTGTTCCCCGCCTTGGAGGGAGAGAGGTCTTATGTCTCGAAAGGTCGGTTCGATCGTCCTGCTCCTCGTCATTGCCCTGTGCACCAGTGGAGCCGCCTTTGCCCTGCCCCTCGACCCGGATGCGGTGGAATCTCCGGGAGGAGCAGGACTCCTCGGCGGAATGTGGGAGCGGCTTGTCAGCTGGCTGGACCGGTTGGCAGGAGAGAACGGTGGCCTTGGCGCCCTTTGGATGGACGGCTGCCACATCGATCCCAACGGAGGTTGCGTCGTTAATTAGCTGGCGGAGTGGGCGCTGGAAAAATTCAGCGCCCCACTTGTCTCGACCTTGTCACGTTTTGGGGGGTCCAGGGAACTTTTATTTTGTAGATGCGGCTTCTCTGTCCGCCCGCATCGAAGATTCGGACCGGCAGTCCGGAAGGCAAGCCGGGTTTTACCCTGGAGGGATGATTATGGAAACTGGTTCCCGTGAGAGCTCCTCTACACGGAAACGGATCGCTGAAGCAGATGTCTCCGACACCTATGAAGCGGCGCTCACACGGGCCGAGCAGCGGCTGAGGGGCTGGGAAACGATCTTTCAGCGGGAGCGAGCCGAGGCGGTGGGCCTCGTCACGGAGTTGCTGGGCCACCCGCCGGAACGGCAGGTGCTGATCCTGCGCAACAATCCGCGCTACAGCACTTGGGGCGTCCTCGAGAAGCTCCTCGAACAAAGCTGGGCACAACGCTTCGAGAGCCCTGATCGTACCGAGCGCCTCGCTGAACTCGGTCTCCTGATCGCAGACCGGCTGGATGCAGCGCTGTACAGCAGTGCGTCCATCGAGGATCTACGGGCACGCGCCTGGGGGTATATCGGCAACGCGCGCCGGCAACGCGCTGACCTGGCCGGTGCCACCCACGCATTCGCAACGGCCTTCCTGCGTCTGCGGCATGGAACCCGCGAGCCGGTCGAATACGCCGTCCTGCTCGATCTCCAGGCCTCCCTCCGGCGCGCTCAGCGCCGTTTCCACGATGCGATCCGCATTCTGTGGCGCGCCTTCCGTCTGTTCGAGTCGGTCGGTGACCTGCATCGGGCCGGCCGCACCCTGCTGGGAATGGAAATCGTCTTCAACTATGCCGGCCAACCCGAGAAGGGAATTCCGCTCCTCTATCGAGCCATCGAGCTCATCGATTCCTCGCAGGAGCCAGACCTCCTCCTCTGCGCCTGGCACAACCTCATCGACGGCCTCACCACAACCGGCCGGCACCTGGAAGCGCGCCGCCTCTTGTCCCGCGTGCGTCCACTCTATGTCCGCTTCCCGGAATCGGCCGGGCACCGCAGCGAGTGGCTGACCGGGAGGATCGCCTTCGGCCTTCGGCAGGACGAGGAAGCCGAAGCCCTTTTCATCAAGGCCCGAGCAGGTTTCCTGGCCGAGGACGCACCGTATGCAGCCGCCCTCGTCTCCCTCGAATTGTCCGCCCTCTATGCCAGGCAGGGGAGGACCCAGGAAATGAAGCAGATCGCCGCCGAGATGGTGCCCTTCTTCTCGTCGCGGCAGATCCACCGGGAGGCAGCCGCTGCCCTCGCCTACTGGAAACATGCGGTCGACACCGAGACAGCCGGAATTGACCTCGCGACCCGCGTCGTCGCTTTCCTCAGGCGCGCCCGCTACGACCTCGACCTCCCCTTCGAGCGCCCATTCTGACGTCGAACAACACGGTGGCCGTCCGGAACGACGGCCGCCTACTTGTTCCGAAGGGAGGAGAAAAATCACGCCCGCAGCAGGCACATGCTAGACTGCGGACATGGATCTGCAAGACAAGGATGAGGTCGCACGGTTGATCCAGGTCCTGACCACGGCGATGCGGATCCTGGACATCTCCAACCGGGACATCGAGAAGCGGCTTCATTTGAGCCCGAGCTACCTCAGCCGGCTCTTCAATGGATTGATCGAGCTCCGGGTGGAGCACCTGCTCGCCATTTCGCGTGCGATCGGGCTCAAGCCAGCGGAATTCTTCTCTCTCGCCTACCCAAAGCGCCCCGAGCCGCCGAGCGAGGCGGTCCTCCAACTCCGCCGCGTGCTGCAGGAGCTCTCGCCTCCCGCCTCCCCGGCCCCCCGGCCAGCTCTCCAGGACGACGAGATCGAACGGAAGATCGCGGAGGTCGTCCAGCGCCTCCTCGCAGATGCTGGCCATCCCGCTCAAGGTTGACCCGGCGGGCGCCAACCTTATTAGATAGGCACACCGGCTCGGCCGCGCAGACCTTGCGGCAACTCTTCTCCTGGGGCACTGGTCTTGCACGCTCCGGGGGGCTGCTGTAGGATGCCCGGCTTGTGACGACTTTCACAAAGTCCCTTGAACCAAACGGAGCGGTCCGATATCGTCACCATCGGGGAGGCTAAGGGGGGCCCATCCGCATGCAGATCTTCCACCGCAGCACGAACACGATCGCCAAGGTCAGCATCTTCGGGGCGATCTTCTTCCTGGCCTTCTTCGGCTGGGCCTTCTCGACGCTCCTCCGCTCGCCGTACGCCACGCGGCAGGGTGTGATCCTCAAGCAGCCCGTGCCGTTCAGCCATCAGCATCACGTAGCGGGTCTCGGGATCGACTGCCGCTACTGCCATACGTCGGTCGAGCAGTCGAGCTTCGCTGGAATCCCGACCACCGAGATCTGCATGAACTGCCACAAGCAGATCTGGACCAACGCGGATCTGCTCGAGCCGGTGCGGTCGAGCTACGCGAACAACGCTCCGATCGAATGGAGCCGGGTGCATGACCTGCCCGATTTCGTCTACTTCAACCACAGCGTCCACGTCGCGAAGGGAATCGGCTGCGCGAGCTGCCATGGGCAGGTGGACCGCATGCCGTTGATGTATCAGGAGGCGTCGCTCCAGATGGAGTGGTGCCTGGACTGCCACCGCGATCCGGGCAAGCATGTCCGCCCGCGGGAAGAGGTCTTCAACCTCAACTGGCAGCCGCCAGCGGATCCGGCGGCGGAGAAGGCCCTGCGGGCGAAGCTCGTCAAGGAGTACAACGTCCAATCACTGACGAGCTGCTCGACCTGCCACCGGTGATACAGGGACGGCGGACGAGACCCACCAAACTTTGAGAGCGAGCGAAACCTGATGGACAGCGACCATGGTGTGAAAGGCAAATGCGGGGCCGAGGCGTCCCGCCGGCCGGACGCGGGGGCTCCCCTGGATCTGGAGGAGCTCCGCGAGAAGCTGCGCCAGAAGCGCGGCCCGGAGCTCTGGCGGAGCCTCGACGAGCTCGCCGGAACGCCGGAGTTCGAGGACATGCTCCACCGCGAGTTCCCCCGCCACGCCTCGGAGTGGCCCGAGGGGGTCTCGCGCCGGAGCTTTCTGCAGCTCGCGAGCGCCTCCCTCGCGCTGGCGGGGCTCACCGGCTGCACACGGCAGCCGGTCGAGAAGATCGTTCCCTATGTAAAGAAGCCGGAGCAGATCATTCCCGGCAAGCCCCTGTTCTACGCCACGGCCCTCACGCAGGCGGGCTATGCGACCGGCGTCCTCGCCGAGAGCCACATGGGGCGTCCGACCAAAATCGAGGGCAACCCCGATCACCCGGCGAGCCTCGGCGCCACCGACATCTTCGCGCAGGCCGCGGTGCTCACGCTCTATGACCCCGCCCGCTCCCAGTCGATCAGCCACGCCGGCCGCGCGGCGACCTGGGACACCTTCACCGCCGAGCTGAGCAAGACCCTGCTCGCGCAGCAGGCGCTGGGCGGCGTCGGGATCCGCCTGCTCACCGGCACGGTCACGTCGCTGACGCTGGCGGACCAGATCCAGCAGCTCCGCACCCGGTTCCCCCAGCTCCGCTGGCACCGCTGGGAGCCGGCCGGGGGCCGCCAGGCGTTCGTCGCCTCGATGCGCGCGTTCGGCCGTCCGGTCGAAACCCGCTACGACTTCGCGAAGGCCGACGTGGTCCTGGCCATCGACTCGGACGCCCTGACGCAGGGGCCCGGCAGTGTCCGCTATCAGCGCGACTTCGCTGCGCGGCGGCGGGTGCGAGCCAATCAGCCGGAGCAGCCGGTCAGCCGCGTCTATTGCGTGGAGAGCCAGCCGACGAACACATCGACGGTGGCCGACCACCGGCTGCAGCTCGCTCCCGCCGACGTCGAGGCGTTCGTCCTCGCCCTGGCGCAGGCGCTGGGCGTGGCGGGCGGCGCTCCGGCGACGCTTCCCCAGAAGGCCGCGGATTGGCTGCCCGCGGTGGCTCGCGACCTCCAGGCCGCTCCCGGCCGCTCGCTGGTCCTGGGCGACGAGTACTGCTCGCCCGCGGTGCAGATCCTGATCCACGGCATCAACCAGCGCCTCGGCAACGTGGGGGCGACCGTCCTCTACACCGAGCCGGTGGAGGTCGATCCGGTCGACCATCTGGTGTCGATCACCGAGCTGGTGCGCGACATGAACGCCGGCCGTGTCGAGGTCCTCCTGATGGCGGGCGTCAATCCGGTCTATGACGCGCCGGCCGACCTGGGCTTCGCCGCCGCGCTCGACAAGGTGCCGCTGCGCATCCACCACGGCCTCTACGACGACGAGACCTCGGCGCACTGCCATTGGCACATTCCGGCGGCCCACGAGCTCGAAAGCTGGGGCGACGCCCGCTCGTTCGACGGGACGGTATCGATCATCCAGCCGCTCATCGAGCCGCTGTTCGAGGGCAAGAGCCTCTACGAGGTGCTCGCCCTGCTGGCGAACCAGCCGGACGCCACCGGCTACGACATCGTGCGCCAGCACTGGCAGCGGCTCCTCCCCGGTGACTTCGAGGGGGCGTGGAGCAAGGCTCTGCACGACGGCCTGCTCCCCAACACCCAGATGCCGCCGGTCGGCGTCGCGGTGGCGGGAGGCGCCGTGCAACAGGCGGCCGCCGAGGTGGCGAGCTCGGTGCAGCAGGCGCGGGCGCAGCAGGGCCGGGTGACGCTCTACTTCCGGCCCGACCCGACGATCTGGGACGGCCGCTACGCCTCCAACGTCTGGCTCCAGGAGCTGCCCAAGCCCATGACCAAGCTGGTCTGGGACAACGCGCTGGTCATCGGGCCGGCCACGGCCGGGCGCCTCGGGCTGGGTCACGAGGAGCCGGTCGAGGTGACCTTTAAGGACCGCAAGCTGCGCGCCGCCGCCTGGATCCAGCCGGGCGTGGCCGATGGCGTGGCGGTGCTGACGCTCGGCTACGGCCGCGATCGCGCCGGAGACCGCGTTTCGGGGCAAGGCTTCAACGCCTATGCCCTGCGCACGTCGGACGCGCTGTGGACCGCTCCGGGCATCGAGATCCGCGGTCTCGGCGGCCGCTATCTGTTCGCCAGCACGCAGAACCATCACACGCTCCAGAGCGGCATCCAGGAGGTCTCGAAGGACGGCCGGATCTCGGACGACAGCGAGATGCGGGTGGCCAGCGAGGAGGCGCAGAAGCGCCACCTCATCCGGGTCGGCACGCTCCAGGAGATGCGGCAGGATCCGGAGTTCGTCCAGAAGCACCGCGAGAAGCCGGAAACGGACATGACCATGTTCCCGCCCTACGACTACAAGTCGAACGGCAAGCACGCCTGGGGCATGGCCATCGACCTGAACGTCTGCACCGGCTGCAGCTCCTGCGTGGTCGCCTGCCAGGCGGAGAACAACATCCCGGTGGTGGGCAAGGAGCAGGTGACGCGGGGCCGCGAGATGCACTGGCTGCGCATCGACCGCTACTTCCATGGCGATCTCGAGGAGCCGACGATCCACAACCAGCCGGTCCCCTGCATGCACTGCGAGAACGCGCCGTGCGAGGTGGTCTGCCCGGTGGCCGCCACGGCGCACAGCGACGAAGGCCTGAACGACATGGTCTACAACCGCTGCGTGGGGACCCGCTACTGCTCGAACAACTGCCCGTACAAGGTGCGCCGCTTCAACTTCCTGCGCTTCAGCGAACGCGAGAGCCCGCTCTACCGGATGCTGTACAACCCGGACGTGACGGTGCGCATGCGCGGCGTCATGGAGAAGTGCACCTACTGCGTGCAGCGGATCGAGCAGGCCAAGATCGAGTCCAAGGTCGACAGCCAGCCGATCCCGCCGAACCGCCTCCAGACGGCCTGCCAGCAGGCCTGCCCGACGCAGGCGATCGCCTTCGGCGACATCAACGACGAGCAGTGGGAAGTCACCCGCTGGAAGGCCGACAAGCTCAATTACGGGCTTCTCGAGGAGCTGAACACGCGGCCTCGCACGACCTATCTCGCCAAGGTGCTCAACAAGAACGAGGCGATCGAGAAGCTCGCACCGGCGGAGGCGGAAAGGACTGAACATGGCCACTCTTGACGACGCGTCCTACAGCCCGGCGGCCAAGCCGTACAAGCCGCCGGTGGTGGCCCCCGGGCACACGCCGGCAACCGTCACGGACAAGATCAGCTCCGTCGTCCTGCAGCGGACGCCCAAGTGGTGGTACGTGGCGTTCGGCGTGTCGTTCTTCCTGCTGATGATCTTCATGATGGCGGTGACCAAGCTGTTCCTGACCGGCGTCGGCATCTGGGGGATCAACCAGCCCGCAGGCTGGGGTTTCGACATCATCAACTTCGTCTGGTGGATCGGCATCGGCCACGCCGGCACGCTGATCTCGGCGATCCTCCTGCTGCTGCGCCAGGAGTGGCGCACGTCGATCAACCGCTTCGCGGAGGCGATGACGCTCTTCGCGGTGGCCTGCGCCGGCATGTACCCGGTGCTCCACACCGGCCGGCCGTGGCTCGCTTACTGGCTGCTGCCCTATCCGAACACCATGGGGCTCTGGCCGCAGTTCCGCAGCCCGCTGATCTGGGACGTGTTCGCGGTCTCGACCTACGCCACGGTGTCGCTCATGTTCTGGTACGTGGGCCTGGTCCCCGACTTGGCGACGCTGCGCGACCGGTCCAAGCACAAGCTCGCCAAGATCGCCTACGGCATCCCGGCCATGGGCTGGCGCGGCTCGGTGAAGCACTGGCACAACTATGAGGTCGCCTACCTGCTGCTCGCGGGTTTGTCGACGCCGCTGGTTCTCTCGGTGCACACCGTGGTGTCCTTCGACTTCGCGATCGGCATCATCCCCGGGTGGCACGCGACGATCTTTCCACCGTACTTCGTCGCCGGTGCCGTCTACGCGGGCTTCGCCATGGTGCTGACGCTGGCGCTGCCGCTGCGCGCCGCCTTCGGCCTGCACGACTTCATCACCCAGCGCCACCTGCAGAACATGGCCAAGGTGATGCTGGCGACAGGCCTCATCGTGGTCTACGGCTATGCCATGGAGATCTTCTTCGCCTGGTACAGCGGCAACCACTACGAAGCCTTCATGGCCATGAACCGCGTGCTGGGCCCGTACAAGTACCACTGGATGACGCTGATCCTGTGCAACGCGATCGTGCCTCAGCTCCTGTGGATCCGGAAGATCCGGAATTCGCCGTTCTGGCTGTTCTTCGTGTCGATGTTCATCAACGTCGGCATGTGGCTGGAGCGGTACATCATCATCCCGGTCAGCTTGCACCGCGACTTCCTGCCGTCGTCCTGGGGCATGTACCGGGGGACGATCTGGGACTGGGCGACCTTCATCGGCACGATCGGCCTGTTCCTGTCGCTGCTGTTCCTCTTCGTCCGCCTGCTGCCCATGATCTCGATCTTCGAGATGCGCACGCTGGTGCCCGACGCGAAGGGCGGCACCAACCTGGGCGGTGAAACCACGGAGATGCCGCGATGAGCACGACGCCCCACGCCAAACACCCCATGTATGGCCTGATGGCCGAGTTCCATACGGCCGAGGAGCTGATCGAGGCGGTGCACAAGGTCCACGAGGCGGGGTTCCACAACGTGGACGCCTTGACGCCCTACCCGATCGAGGAGGTGGCGCACGCTCTCGAGCTGCCGCGCTCGAAGATGCCGCTCATCGTCCTCGGCGGCGGGATCACCGGCGGGCTGGCCGGCTACATGCTCCAGTACTGGAGCCAGGTTCTCGAGTACCCGATGAACATCGGCGGCCGGCCGTTCCACTCCTGGCCGGCCTTCATCGTGCCGACGTTCGAGATGACCATCCTGTTCGCGGCGCTCTCCGCCGTGCTCGGGATGTTCGCCCTGAACGGCCTGCCGGAGCCGTACCACCCGGTCTTCAACGTGCCGCGCTTCGCCCTGGCGTCGCGCGACCTCTATTTCCTGGTGATCGAGGCGCGGGACCCGAAGTTCGATCCCGAGGAGACTCGCAGGTTCCTGCTGGACCTGCACGCGAGCGAGGTGTCCGAAGTTGCGCACTAGAGCCCTCACCCTCTCCCTGGCCGCCGCGCTGGTCCTGACCGCCGGCTGCCGGCAGAACATGCACAACCAGAACAAGGTCGAGCCATACGAGCCGAGCGACTTCTATGCCGACGGCCAGGCGTCGCGGCCGATCCCGGCCGGGACCGTGGCGCGCAATGCCAACGGCGCCAAGATCGCTCCCTACACCGGCCTCACCCTGGTTCCGGCGCCGGCCCTGGCCGGGCCGCCGGCGGTGACTCTGGCCCTGCTCAAGCGGGGCCAGGAGCGGTTCAACATCTATTGCTCTCCCTGTCACAGCCGGGTCGGAGACGGCCGCGGAATGATCGTGCAGCGCGGCTACAAGCAGCCCACGCCCTACTCCGATCCGCGGCTGGTCAGCGCGCCGACCGACTACTTCGTCCAGGTGATCACGCAAGGGTTCGGCGTGATGCCGAGCTACGCGTCGCAGGTCGGTCTGGAGGACCGCTGGGCGATCGCCTATTACATCCGAGCCCTCCAGTACAGCCAGAACGCTCGCCTGGCCGATCTCCCGCCCGACGCGCGGGCGGCGGTCGAGAGCACGCTCGCCGGTGGAGGAGCCGCGGGGACGGCCCCCGGGATTCCGTCGATTCCGCCGGCTCACGGCCATGAGGGCCCGGACGAGACCGGAACTGGAACCGAGCCGAGGGAGAACCGATGAAATCCGCTGCAGCTGCTGCCGCCGACCCTGTCCGCCGCATCGATCCCGCGGCGCTCACCGCCCCGGCCGCGGTCGACCGGCTCCGCGTCCTCGCCCTGGGGGCGGGTGTCATCGGAGCGGTCCTCCTGGTGATCGGTTTCTTCGTGGGGCCGGAGTACTTCTTCCGCTCGTATCTCGTCGGCTGGGTGTTCTGGACGGGGATCGCCCTGGGGTCGCTCGCGCTCCTCATGGTGCAAATCATGACCCGCGGCGCCTGGGGAGTCGCCGGACGCCGCGTCATGGAAGCGGCCTCGCGCACGCTCCCGTGGATGCTCCTCCTGTTCATTCCGCTGATCCTCGGTTTCCATCAGCTGTATCCGGCGGGCCACGAGGCGCACGAGCTCTCCGAGGGGAAGGCGGCCTATTTGAGCCTTCCCGGGGTCGTCGGCCGCCTGGTGGTGTACTTCGCCGTCTGGCTCTTCCTGACGTTCACGCTGAACCGCCTGTCGGCTCTGCAGGACCGCGAGGCGAACCCGGACCTCATCGCCCGCATGAAGCGCATCGCGGCGCCGGGCATCCCGATCTGGGGCCTTTGCGTGACCTTCGCCTCCATCGACTGGCTGATGGCGCTCGAACCCCACTGGTACTCGACGATGTACGGCGTCTGGCTGATCGGGAGCGTGGGCCTGTCGGCCATCTCCTTCCTCATCCTGATGTCGGTGTGGTTGTGGCGCCGCGAGCCGATGAACCACGTGCTGCGGCCCAGCCACTTCCACGACTGGGGCAAGCTGATGCTCGCCTTCACCATGCTGTGGGCGTACTTCTCCTTCTCGCAGTTCCTGATCATGTGGGCGGGCAACCTGCCGGAGGAGATCGTCTGGTACAAGGACCGCATCGCCGGCGGCTGGGCGTACGTCGCACTGATCATCGTGATCTTCCACTTCGCGCTGCCCTTCCTGCTGCTGCTGTCGCGCGACTTGAAGCGCAACCCGCGGCAGCTCGTGCTCGTGGCGAGCCTGATGCTGGTGATGCGGGTGGTCGACCTGTTCTGGCAGGTGGAGCCAGGCTTCCCCAGCGAGTCACAGCATGGGGCCTTTTACTGGATGTACGCGGCGGCTCCGCTCGCCATCGGCGGTATCTGGCTCTGGCTCTTCCTGGGCGAGCTCAAGAAGCGGCCGCTCCTTCCCGTGAACGATCCCTATCTCCCGGAGGCGCTCGCCCATGAGTGAGATCCATATCGGGCCGCATACCCGGGACGACGCCGCGCACGGCCACGGCGAGACCCATCACACGTTCGACCGCGAGATCGACCTCAAATCCATCGGCAAATGGATGGGAGGACTCCTCGTCCTGGCGGTGATCATCCAGATTCTGATGTGGTGGTTCCTCCAGGGGCTGGAGACCGCGGACAGACGGCAAGACCCCGAGCTGACGCCGATCGAGACCCAGGTGAAGGAGGGGCCCCCTCCGGAGCCGCGGCTGCAGGTCACTCCCGGCTTCTCCCGGCACAACCCGGATGCCCTGTCGAGCTCGGACCTCGAGGACATGCAGGCTCTGAAAAAGCGGGACGACACCCTGCTCTCCCAGCCCGCCTGGATCGATCAGGCCCAGGGGCGCCTGCGGGTTCCCATCGACGTGGCCATGCAGGTCATCGCCAGCCGCGGAGCTCAGGGTGCTCAAGGGGCTCAGGGCACCGCGCAATCAGACCAGGCGGCCCCGCGGCCGCCGGCCCCAGAGGAGCAGTGACGTTGAGGCGCAGGATTCCGACTCTCACGCTCTCGGCCGTTCTGCTGGCCGCGGCGGTTCCGGCCCAGGCCGGCAGGACGTGGACCAGCCCGACCGGCTCGGCGCCGCCTTCGGCCGCCAGCCCGCAAGCTCTGCAGGGGGTGCGGTTCGACCAGCGCCTCGGCCAGCAGGTGCGGCTCGACACCGTCTTCCGGGACGAGCTCGGCCGGCAAGTCCGTTTCGGCGACTATTTCGGCCAGCGCCCGGTGGTCCTGGTGCTCGCCTACTACGAGTGTCCGATGCTCTGTGACCTGGTGCTCAACGGCCTGGCCGGGAGCCTCAAGGCGCTCTCCTTCAACCCCGGCAGCGAGTTCGAGGTCGTGGTGGTGAGCATCGATCCCGGCGAGACTCCGCAGCTCGCCTCCGACCAGAAGCGCGACACCCTGTCCCGCTTCAACCGGACAGGTACCGAGGAGGGCTGGCACTTCCTCACCGGGACGCAGGAATCCATCGCCGCTCTCACCGACGACGTCGGGTTCCGCTACGTCTACGACGAAAAGCGCGACGAGTACGCGCATGCCGCCGGCATCACCGTGCTCACGCCGCGCGGACAGGTTTCGCGGTACATCTTCGGGATCGACTTTCCTCCGCGCGACATCCGGCTGGCTCTGGTCGAGTCCGGCGAGGACAAGATCGGCTCGCTCATGGACCAGGCGGTCCTCTATTGCTTTCACTACGACCCGGCGATCGGCCGCTACAGCACCGCGGCGATGCGGCTCCTCCGCGTCGCCGCCGCGCTGACCCTCGCCGGGCTTGTCCTGATGATCGTCCTCCTGCGGCGGCGGGAGAACAAGAAGCAACTACCAGGTCCCCTGGGGGCAGCCTAGACCATGAATCGATCGCAGCTCCCGCTGTTTCCCGAATCGGCCTCCAGCGTCGCCCCGCAGGTCGATGCCCTGTTCTATGCCTGGACGGCGGTCAGCATCTTCTTCACGGCGCTGATCGCCATCCTGATCATCTATTTCATGTCCAAGTACCGGCGGCGCCACGAAGACCAGGTGGGGCTGCCGGAACGGGCTCCGGTGTGGCTGGAGATCGGCTGGTCGGCGATCCCGCTGGTCATCGCCCTGGCGATGTTCGCCTGGGGTACGCAGGTGTTCGTGAAGATCTACCGCCCCCCGTCCGACGCGGTGACGTTCTACGGCGTCGGCAAGCAGTGGATGTGGAAGTTCCAGCATCCGACGGGGCAGCGCGAGATCAACACCCTGCACGTCCCGGTGGGCCAGGCGATCCAGATGAAGCTGACGTCCGAGGACGTGATCCACAGCTTCTTCGTGCCGGCCTTCCGCGTGAAGCAGGACGCCGTCCCGGGCCGCTACACGAGCATCTGGTTCCGCGCCACCAAGCCCGGCGTCTACCACCTGTTCTGCGCCGAGTACTGCGGAGGCGAGCACTCCAGGATGATCGGCAGCGTCGTCGTCCTGGAGCCGCGGCAGTATGAGGAATGGCTGGCGGGCGGCCCCGCCGCGCAGAACATGACCGTCTCCGGCGCCGAGCTGTTCCAGCAGCTCACCTGCCAGACCTGCCACGGCGAAGGCGGCTCGGGCGCTGGAATGGCCGGCATGGCCCCGCGGGCGCCGAGCCTCGTCGGGTTGTACAACCGCCAGGTCGCGCTCGCCGACGGCCGCAAGGTCATCGCCGACGACAGCTACATCCGCGAGTCGATCTTGAATCCCATGGCCAAGGTGACGGCTGGCTGGCAGCCGATCATGCCCACCTTCCAGGGACAGATTACGGAAGAGCAGCTCACCGGGCTGATCTCGTACGTCAAGTCCCTCTCCGGCGAGGGGGGCACGGAGGCCGGCGGCGGCACCACCGAGGTCGGCACGGCCGGCGACCAGATGGACGCGCCGGCTCCGCAGACCGGTCCCCAACCGCAGTGAAGGATCAGGAATCATGAACACGAGCGCAACCGCAGAATCTGTCGTGGCGAGCCCGGAGACCGGCTTCGAGCGGCCGAACTATCTGAACGCCGAATACGGACTCCGCTCGTGGCTCCTGACCCGGGACCACAAGCGGATCGCCATCCTCTACCTGATCTCCGTCTCCTTCTTCTTCGCCCTGGGGAGCCTCTTCGCCATGCTCATCCGCCTCGAGCTGCTGACGCCCGAGGGGGACCTGATGCAGCCGGACACCTACAACCGGGTGTTCACCATGCACGGCGTGATCATGGTGTTCCTGTTCCTGATCCCGGCGATCCCTTCGGTCCTCGGCAACTTCCTGGTGCCGATCATGATCGGAGCCCGGGACCTCGCGTTCCCCAGAATCAACCTGGCGAGCTGGTACATCTACAACCTCGGAGGGCTGTTCGTCCTGTGGGCCATGGTCAACGGCGGCGTCGACACCGGTTGGACCTTCTATACGCCGTACAGCACGAGCTACTCGAACACACACGTGATCGCGACCGGCCTCGGCGCCTTCATCATCGGGTTCTCGTCGATCTTCACCGGCCTGAACTTCGTGGTGACGATCCACCGGATGCGGGCACCGGGCATGACCTGGTTCCGCCTCCCCCTGTTCATCTGGTCGCACTACGCCACGAGCCTGATCATCCTGCTCGGCACGCCGGTGATCGCCATCACGATCCTGCTGTTGACCGCCGAGCGCCTGCTCCACCTCGGCATCTTCGATCCGAAGCTGGGCGGCGATCCGGTCCTCTTCCAGCACCTGTTCTGGTTCTACTCCCATCCGGCGGTGTACATCATGATCCTGCCGTCGATGGGCGTGATCTCGGAGCTGGTCGCCGCCTTCGCCCGCAAGCGGGTCTTCGGCTATAAGGTGGTCGCCTTCGCCAGCATCGCCATCGCCGTGCTCGGCTTCCTGGTCTGGGGACACCACATGTTCGTCTCCGGCGAGTCGATCTACGCCGCGACGGTCTTCTCGGTGATCTCCATGCTGGTCGCCATCCCCTCGGCCGTGAAGGTGTTCAACTGGACGGCCACCCTGTATGAGGGATCGGTTTCGCTGCAGACGCCGATGCTCTATGCCCTCGGCTTCATCGGCCTGTTCACCCTCGGCGGTCTGACCGGCACGATGGTCGCGACCCTCGGCATCGACGTGCACCTGCACGACACCTACTTCATCGTGGCCCACTTCCATTACGTGATGGTGGGCGGCACGATCATGGGCTACCTGGGAGGCCTGCACTACTGGTGGCCGAAGATCACCGGGCGGCTCTATCCGGCGTTCCTGTCGCGGCTGTCGGCTCTCCTGGTGTTCGTCGGGTTCAACCTGACGTTCTTCCCGCAGTTCATCCTCGGCTACCTCGGCATGCCACGCCGCTACTGGTCCTACCCCGAGGAGTTCCAGGTGTTCAACGTGCTCTCCACGGCGGGCGCGTCGGTCCTGGGCGTCGGGTTCATCCTGCCGCTCTGCTACTTCATCTGGTCGATGCGCTACGGCAAGCGGAGCGGCGACAACCCCTGGGGAGCCATCGGCCTCGAGTGGGACACGCCGTCACCGCCGCCGACCGAGAACTTCTACACGACGCCGGTCGTCACGCACGGACCGTACGAGTACAACCCTCAGGAGGTGCACGCGCGCACCTCGCATCCGGAGGCACGCGTTGGCTAGCACAGCGTTCGACACCCACCTGCACGAGGGGCACCACCACCCCTCGATGCAGCACCAGTTCGACAGCCTGGAGCAGCAGAAGGAATCTTCGACGCTCGGGATGTGGATGTTCCTGGTCACCGAGATCATGTTCTTCGGCGGCCTGTTCGTCTCGTACGTGGTCTACCGCACCCGGTTCCATGGCGTGTTCGCCCTCGCGAGCAGCGCGCTGAACTGGCGGCTGGGAGCCTTGAACACCGCGGTGCTGATCGCCAGCAGCTTGACCATGGCGATGGCGATCTGGGCGGCGCAGATGAACCGGCGCAAGCTGATCGTCGTGTTCCTGATCATCACCATCCTGCTGGGCTCGACCTTCCTGGTGGTGAAGTACTTCGAGTACGCGGAGAAGTTCGAGCACCATCTGGTGCCCGGTCCGGGATTCCAGCTCATGGGGAAAACGTACAGCGGATTCGCTCCCGATCCCGAGCACTACAGCCAGCTCGTCGGCAAGACGGATCAGGCCCAGGTCTTCTTCTCGCTCTACTTCGTCATGACCGGGCTGCACGCCCTGCACATGATCATCGGCATCGGCGTCCTGACCTGGCTCCTCTTCCCGTCGCGGAAGGGGAAGTTCGATTCGAGCTACTACAACCCCCTGGAGTGCACGGGCCTGTACTGGCACTTCGTGGACCTGGTCTGGATCTTCCTGTTCCCGCTCCTGTATCTGCTCGGGGCGCACATCCACCACTGAGAGGAGAACCCATGGCCGAGCACGTCTCTTCACCGAAAATGTATGTCATGGTCTTCCTGGCTCTGCTGGTGCTCACCGTCATCACGGTGGCGGTCGCCTACCAGGACCTCGGGGCCTTCAACGACATCGTGGCGCTGACCATCGCCACGGTCAAGGCGTTGCTGGTGGTCCTCTTCTTCATGCACGTGAAGTACAGCACCCGCCTGACCGCGCTGACCGCCGTCGCGGGCGTCTTCTTTCTGGCGATCCTGATCGCGATGACCCTGAACGACTACATGTCCCGCGGCCTCGTGCTCCCCATCCCAGGCAAGTAGGCTCTTCTCCGCCCCTGCGGTCACAAACGGCCGGCGGCGACGCCGGCCGTTTGCGTTGATGGCTTATCCTGGTTCGGTGCGAGCTCTGGCCGTTCGTCTCTTCGCCCCGGACGCCGCGACGGGTGGCGGCGTGCTGTGGCCGCGCTGGATCTTCCTGCGCTGCCTCGGCCTGATTTTCTTCTCGGCTTTCTACTCTCTCGCCTTCCAGATCCAGGGCCTGATCGGGCCTCGCGGCATCCTGCCCGCCGGCGAGTACTTGAACGACGTGGCCCGCATGCTGCCCGGCCTCTCCCGCTTCTACTACATCCCCAGCGTGCTGTGGATCGGCGCCGGGAGCGGTGCGCTCACCTCTTTGGTCTGGGCCGGCTTGATCGCTTCGGCGCTCCTCATGCTGAACGTCTGGCCGCGCGGATCGATCGCGGTCTGCCTCGTCCTCTTCCTGTCATTCATCAGCGCCGCCCAGGACTTCTCGTCCTACCAGTCGGACGGCATGCTGCTCGAAGCAGCCTTCCTCTCCCTGTTCTTCGCGCCACGCGGGCTGCGGCCGGGCCTCGCGGCGGATCGCCCGCCGAGCCGGGCCAGCCTCTTCCTGCTGCGCTGGGAGTGGTTCCGGATCTATTTCGAGTCGGGCCTGGTCAAGCTGATGAGCGGCGACGTGCAGTGGCGGACTCTCACCGCGATGGATCACTATTACGAGACCGGTCCGCTGCCCACCTGGATCGGCTGGTACATTCACCAGTTTCCGCACAGCTACCATGCTGCCACCGCGCTGTTCACGCTCGTCCTGGAGCTCGGCCTGGTCTGGCTGGCCTGGCTGCCGCGCCCGTTCCGCCTCGCCTGCTTCTGGATCGTGACCGTGCTCCAGATCGGCATCATCCTCTCGGCCAACTACGCCTTCCTCAACTATCTGGTGCTCGTCCTCGGCTTCCTCCTGCTGGACGATAGGGCCCTGGCGCGCGTCGGGCTCCGGGTGCCGGCCGCGGCAGAGGTCCGTCCCATCCATCAAGCACCGCGCTGGCGGCTGGCCGGTGCCGCCGTGGCGCTGACCTGGGTGCTGTGGGCCACCATCTTTGCCTTCCTGCCCTTACGCTCGGGTCCCCTGGCCTGGCCGGCCACCGCGCTGGCGCCGTTCCGCATCGCCAACGCCTACGGCCTGTTCGCGGTGATGACCCGCGGGCGGTGGGAGATCGAGTTTCAGGGGACGCGGGACGGCCGCACCTGGGTGTCGTATCCGTTCCGCTACAAGCCGCAGGACCCGGCCGAGGCACCAGGGATCTACGCGCCCTACCAGCCGCGCTTCGAGTGGAACCTGTGGTTCGCCTCGCTGGCGTCCTGGCAGCAGAACCCGTGGGTGGTCCGTGCCGAGGCGCAGCTGCTCGAAGGGAGCCCCGGCGTGCTCGCCCTCTTCCGGCACGATCCTTTCGCCGGCGCGCCGCCGCGGCAGGTGCGGGCGGTGCTCTGGCAATACTGGTTCACCGATCGGACGGAACGCCGCGCCACTGGACGCTGGTGGCGGCGCCAGCTCCTCGGCGAGTGGGGGCCGATCGTGGAGCGGCTGCCTGACGGAAGCATCGGGACCGTGGAGAGTTCCTCACATCCGTGAGCCACCGGTCAGCCCAGAGCGAAGGCTGGGCTGACCGGTTGGCCGGACCGGCCTTGTCAGGCAACGGATTTCAGCGAAGAGACCTGGTCGTTCTTGATGCCGATGTCCTCGATCCACGGATAGGGCCCCGGTCCCAGGATGGGGCCATAGGGGAACAGGAAGTCGGGATCCTGGAAGAACTGCCACTGGCCTGTGATGACGACGAATGAAGACACTTTGTCATTCATGTTCTGGTCACCGAGGCGGGGCTCTTGATCCTTGATGAACCGGGCCTCACCCGCAAAATTGGCGTGCTCGAAGACGACGATTTGTCCGGCCATACGATTCTCCTTCTTGTAATGAGACGTCAGCTGTCTGCGCCTCTCGGTCTTGGGTTCGGGACCGTCATGGCCCCTACAGAGGACTGCCGCCGGAGAGGCGTTTATCTCACCTTCGTCTCCACCGATCGCTCTGAGCAGGCGGGCGCGGGATGAGGATAGGATGTCCGGCGTCGCGGTCTCTCGTCTTCCGGAGGATTTCCGATGCGTCGATTCGCCTTCGCCGTCGTTCTCCTGCTGCCCGGGCTGGTGGCTCCCCTCACCGCCCAGACCCGCGTTCCCGCGGAGCTCAAGCCCGACCTCGCCCAGCCGATCGACGCCGACGCCACGGCGAAGATCCGCAAGTACACGACGGCACCGGAGTTCAACTCGCCGCTCACCGACTACCTGCCGGCGTCCACGACCGTGCCGAGCCCGAGCGCGGCCCTCGGCGACGTCGCAGGAGCGCCGGGGATTCTGCCGTACGCGGCGGACGTGCACCGCTACTTCCGGATGCTCGCGGAGGCGAGCCCTCGGGTGCGGGTGATCTCGATCGGGACGAGCGAGGAGGGGCGCGAGCGGATCGCGGTAGCGGTCAGCTCGGAGGCCAACCTGGAGCGCCAGAAGGAGAACGATGCGCGGCTCGCGCAACTGGCCGACCCGCGCCTTCTCAAGCTTGACGACACGCGCGCCGAAGCGCTCATCACGTCGAGCGTGCCGGTCTACTACATCACGGGCACGATCCACTCTCCGGAGACCGGATCACCCACCGCGCTGATGGAGCTCGCCTACCGGCTGGCGGTCGACGAGAGCCCGTACATCCGGGCGATCCGCGACAATGTGATCACTCTGATCACGCCGGTCGTCGAGGTCGACGGGCGCGACCGCATGGTGGACATCTATCGCTGGCACCTCGCGCATCCCAAGGCGAAGACGCCCCTCCTATCGTATTGGGGCCACTACGTGGCGCACGACAACAACCGCGACGCGATGGGGATGACGCTCTCCTTGACCCGGCAGGTGCTGGACACGTATCTCGGCTGGCACGCCCAGGTGCTGCACGACCTTCACGAGTCGGTGCCGTTCCTCTACGACAACACGGTGGGCGACGGCCCCTACAACGCCTGGGTCGATCCCATCCTCACCAACGAGTGGCAGCTCTTCGGGTGGACGAACGTGGCGCAGATGACCAAGCTCGGGATGCCGGGGGTCTACACCCACGGTGATTTCGACACCTGGAGCCCGGGCTATCTGATGTTCCTCGCGGCGATGCACAACGGCGTCTCGCGGCTCTACGAAACCTTCGGCAACGCCGGCGCCGACACCGAGATGCGCGAGCTCGACCAGGGCGATACGTCCCGCACCTGGTATCGCCAGGACCCTCCGTACCGGACGGTCTCCTGGTCGCAGCGCAACAACAATAATTATCAGCAGACCGGGCTCCTGGTGTCGCTGGCGTTCGTGGCGGACAACCGCGAGCAGCTGCTGAGGAACTTTTGGGCCAAGAGCAAGCGCTCGGTCGAAAAGCCGGAGCGGGAAGGGCCGGCGGCGTACGTCCTGCCCGCCAACGACCGGCGGCCGGGCGCCCAGGCCGAGCTGCTCCGCGTCCTGCAGCTCCAGCACGTCGAGATCTCGCGCGCCGACAAGCCGCTCACCGTCTCGATTGAGAGCAGGAAGCGCACGTTCCCCGCCGGCAGCTACGTCGTGCGCATGGATCAGCCCTTCAGCCGCGCCGCCGATGCCCTGCTCGACCGCCAGTACTGGAGCCCGGACGATCCGCAGAAGCACCCCTACGACGACACCGGCTGGAGCTTCCCTGCACTGTTCGACACGGAAGCCGTCCGGGTCACGGACCGCCAAGTGCTGGAGGCGCCGATGAGCCGCATCGAAGCGCCGGTCCGCTCGCCCGGCGGCGTCACCGGCCGCGGCCCGGTGCTCGTCGCCCCTCAGCGCGGGGACGACGCGATGATCAGCCTCCGCTACGCGCTCGGCGACGCCACCGTCGAGGCCGCCGCCGCGCCGTTCAAGGCCGCCGGCCACGACTACCCGCGCGGGACCTGGCTGGTGCGCGGGATCGACAAGGACGCCCTCGCCGCCCTCGACCGCACCGCAAAGGACGCCGGCATCGCGATCGATACGATCGCCGACACCGCCGTGCCGAAGGTCGCGACGCGCCGCCTCGCCAAGCCGCGCATCGCGCTCCTGCACACCTGGCTCAACACCCAGACGGAAGGGTGGTGGCGCCAGCGCCTCGACCTGCTGAAGATCCCCTATGACTACATCAGCACCCAGGACGTCGCGAATGTCGCGGACGGTGCGAGCCTCGCGTCGCGCTACGACGTCATCCTCTTCCCGCCCGTAGGCGTCGGAGACCCGCTGCGCATCGTCAGCGGCCTGCCGATGTGGGGCGAGCCGATGCCCTGGAAGACGACCCCGGAGACTCCGAACCTCGGCAAGATCGACGCGACCGACGACCAGCGGCCCGGCCTGGGGTTCGCCGGGCTCGACCACCTGCGCCAATTCGTGGAGCAGGGGGGCCTGCTGGTCGGCGTCGAGGACACAGCCCAGCTTCTGATCGCCACCGGGATGGCTCCCGGAGTGCGCGTCGCGGACACCGGAAGCCTGCGGGTGGTCGGCAGCGTGCTCGACGCGCGTTTCCCCGACCCCGCCTCACCGCTCGTCGACGGCCTGGGCGACCGCCTGTCGGTCTACAGCGCCGAGGGAATGAGCTTCGAGCTGAGCAACATGGTCGTCGGAGGATGGGTGCCGGAGGAAAGCGACCGCCCGACCGGCCGCGGCGGTCCCAAGGACACGGATGCGCCGCAGGGACGGCCCGGCCAGGCGCCTCCTCCCACTCCCAAAAAAGTCGAGCGTTGGGAAGCGCGGCCGCTCGGCATCGAAGAGCTGCGCCGGAATCCCGGCGTGATTCCCGAGGCGCTCCGCCCGCGCACGGTGGTCCGTTTCGGCGACGCCGACGACCTGCTGGTCTCCGGCCTTCTCCAGAACGGAGGCGAGCTGGCGCGCCGCGCCGCCGTCGTCGAGGTCCCGCTCGGCAAGGGGCATGTGCTGCTCTTCGCCATCAACCCGATCTGGCGCGGCTCGACGATCGGCAGCCATCCCCTGGTGTGGAACGCAATCCTCAGTCGCTGAGCACCGCCAGGTCGAGATCGCGAAGGCGCTCGGGGTCGGCGACCACGTCGACCTCGACGATCTTTCCGTGCGCGATCGTGAAGCGGAGCACCCTGAACAGCCGTCCCCGTGGAGCCATGACGACTCCCACCGCCCCATTGACGAGCGCCGGTTGTGCGAACCGGACCGCCTGCGCAAAGGCGAGCGCTCCCTTGGCCCAGACCCGCGCGCCGTGGATCTCCCTCGGTGCGGCCCCAGGTCCCTGGTCGGCGCGGACCACGACGTCCGGGTCGAGCACCGCGAGAAGCGCGTCGAAGTCACCGCCGCGCAAGGCGGCGAGAAAGGCATCGACCACGTCTCGCTGAGTGGTGAGATCGGCGTCGGGAGCCGAGGAGGCTCCCTGCACCCGGCGGCGCGCGCGGCTCGCGAGCTGCCGCGCCGCGCTCGGGGAGCGCCCCACGATCGATGCGATTTCTTCGAAAGGTACGGCGAACATGTCGTGCAGCACGAACGCGAGCCGCTCCGCGGGAGTCAGCGTGTCGAGCACCACGAGCAGCGCGAGGCCGACGGAGTCGGCCAGCAGCGCTTCGTGCTCGGGGTCGGCTCCGTCCGCGCGGCCCGCGGCCGGCTCGGGCACGTTCGCGTCCAGGGGCTCCTCGCGCCGCGACTTGCGCGTGCGCAGCATGTCCAGGCACACCCGCGCGACGACCGTCGTCAGCCATCCGCCCAGGTTCTCGACCCCGCCCGCGTCCGAGCGGCTGAGCCGGAGCCAGGCTTCCTGGACCGCGTCGTCCGCTTCGCTCAGGGAGCCGAGCATCCGGTAGGCCACGCCCCGCAGATGGGTGCGGTTGGACTCGAACTGTTCCGCCAGACCTTCGTGCTCATCCATTGTCACATTCCCTCGCGGTGCTCCGTCATCCCAGTGACGAGCGAAACCCAGCTTATGTGACAAGGAGACCGAAAGACATGCAAGCACGGATGAGAAACCCGGTGATGATCGTTCCTGAGGCCATGCAGGCCCTCCAGGCCTTGGGCGCGTCCGCGAAGAAGAGCGGCGTGCCGTCGCGGACGCTCGGCCTGGTCCACCTGCGCGCGAGCCAGATCAACGGCTGCAGCCTCTGCGTCGACATGCACCCGCGCCTCCTCAAGAAGGAAGGCGAAACCGATGAGCGCCTCTTCGCCCTGGCGGCCTGGCGGGATGCTCCCTATTTCACCGAAGCCGAACGCGCCGCGCTCGCGCTCACCGAGGCCGTCACCCGGCTCAGCGACCGGGCGGACCCGGTCCCCGACGCGATCTGGGAGGAGGCCGCCCGGCACTACGACGAGCCGGGGTTGGCGGCCCTGCTCCTTGCGATCGCCACGATCAACGTCTGGAACCGCCTCAACGTCCCCACCCGGCAGGTGGCCGGCGCCCGCTGGTAGAAGCGATCGTCCCCGAGCGGCAGCGCGGTCATCGCAACGAGACGCGGTGACCGCGCCGGCCAGTCTCCCCCGGGCCGATCTCTCCGTCGATGTTCCGGTCCCCGGGCCTCTCGGGCTCTACCCCGCGGCTCCCGGACCTTTGCCCGAGCCTCGCGGGACCTCACCCGTGACTCGCGGGTTGCCTCCCGCGACTCAAGGGCTCCACCCCATGGCTGCCGGGCTTCACCCCATGGCTCGCGGCTCCTCCCCGCGCCTCGTGGGCATCTGTCCGCGCCTCGCGGGCTCAACCCCATGCCTCGCGGGCTCCTGCCCGAGCCTGGCGGGCCTTCACCCGCGCCTCGCGGGATTCTTCCTGCGGCTGCCGGGCTTCGCCCCACGGCTCGCGGGCTCCCACCCGCGCCTCGCGGGCTCCACCCCGCGGCTCTCGGACTCTTTCCCGCAGCTCTCGGGAAGTTTCCCGCGGCTCTCGGGCTCCTACCCTTTGAACATGTACTACTACCCGCGGCGCAAAGGCTCTTGCCTTTTGAACATGTACTTTTACCCGCGGCTCTCGGGCTCCTACCCTTTGAACATGTACTACTACCCATGGCGCAAAGGCTCTTGCCCTTTGAACATGTACTCTTACCCGCGGCTCTCGGGCTCTTACCCTTTGAACATGTACTACTGCCCGTGGCGCAAAGGCTCTTACCCTTTGAACATGTACTCTTACCCGCGGCGCTCGGGCTCCTACCCTTTGAACATGTACTACTACCCATGCCGCAAGGGCTCTTACCCTTTGAACATGTACTTTTACCCGCGGCGCTCGGGAAACTTCCCGCGGCTCTCGGGAAACTTCCTTTGGCGCATGGGCTTCTACCCGGTGAGCGAATACTCCAACCTGCGTGGCACGGCTGACCGCAAAGGGAGGCGCGCCGACCGATGACAGCGTGGCTCAACGTTCCTGGAAGCGATCAAGAACGGGCTTGACGTCGATGATCGGGGTCGCGTCGAAGGCCTCGAGATCGAGGACCTTGAAGCGGAGCGGGCTTTCCCTCTCGACAATCCGGACACGATGGATCCCCACCGGGTTCGGCCGGTCCTGCGAGCGCGTGCTGAAAACGCCGCGCAGAGGAAGGCTCTGATCATCTCGGGGATGAACCCTCAACGTCTGGCGGTCGCCTCGGTCGAGCCATGTGAGAACCAGGACCTCCTCCCCCGCTCGTAAGTCCGTCAGACCGGCCTCGAATTCAGGTTTGAAGACGAGCCGCGCTTCGGGCGCTCCCTCATTTCCCTGTTTCGGAGCGTGTTCCGAATGTACGAGCGGGGAGCTGACAAAGCCGATGGGATTGATCGTCATCATGTGGTTCGTCCCCTGATCAGTGCGACGGCCGCGCGGACAAGCGCGGCGTTGTCGGGAGCCACCTGGCCGTCTGGCAGGAAAGGTGCGTCTTCGAGACCGGTCCGAATGCCGTGCCCCCTTCGGAGCGCACGTTCATTGACCGCCCAACTGGCGAGCCCCTCGCCATGGTGGACTTGTTCGAGTGTAATCCCGGCTCCGACGATGAAATCCTCCATGGCCGCCGCATGGGCGACCGCCTCCTGCGGGTCGGCGTCGAGCGGTTCGATCAGGACACGCACGCAGCTCCCCGCCAAGCCCGAGCGCACGAAAGCCTCTGCGTCGGCCAAACACAGGAGGCCAGCCTCGATGCCGACCCCGCGAGCAACGAGATGAGCGCACAGCTCGGCGATCCCTGGCTCCCCCTGGTTCGCCGTCACAAGCTCGGGCAGCACCGTCCAGCCCGACACCAACTCGAGGCGCCGAACCGGGTCGGGCTCGATCGCTGCCGATGTGCTGAGGGACACGGGAATCCCCGGGCATGCCGCCCGAACCGCCTGCAGCGCTGCCGCGCACGGCTCGGCGGCCAGCGTTTCCCGGCCTGTCGCGTCATACGGGTGGAGGTGGAGAACCTGGGCGCCGGCGTCGACCGAGGCGCGCCCCTCCTCGGCAAGGTCACGAGGAGACCTCGGTGCGCGGGGATGGTCGCGCGAGCCGTTGAGCGCGACCTCGAGCAGCGGTGACAGATTCGGCGCGCGCATCATGACCCCTGCCCATTTTAGTTCATCGACACTGTCGCACCCGAGGGAGGGCTCCGTCCGTCCACCATTGCACTCGATGGAGCTTTGGTGGGACAATCCCACCATGGCGACATCGACAGCTGATACCAAGCGGCGCGTCGTCCTTCCTGCGGCAAAACCCGGGGACGTCTTCGACATCCAGAGCCAAGGTGAAGGCCGCCTGCTCCTGGTGCGCCTCGAACGTCCGAAGCCGGGCCCCGGGATGAGCATGGAGCGCTGCCTCGAGGCCATCGCCGCCGCCCCTCTGCGGCCGAAGATGACCTGGGACTCCCTGAAGACCTTGACCCGGGAGCCATGATCCTCCTCGATACGAACGTCCTGATCTACGCTTCCACCGATGGGTCGCCCTTCCTCGAGTGGGCTCGGCGCACGATCGCCGCGGGGGTGTCGGAGGACGGAGCGGCGGTGAATGCGGTCAGCCTCGCGGAAATCTGCGTGGGTGATGCCGAACCGGAAACCATTGCCGATCGGATCCGGAGTTGGGGGATCACTCTTCTCGATGTCCCCGCTGCCGCCGCAGAACCGTGTGCCAAGGCCTACGTGGAGTACCGCGAGCGCCGACGCGCGGAATCCGGCCGCGAAGCGCCCTCACTACCGCTCCCCGATTTCTTCATCGGTGCTCATGCCCAGATCATGGGTTGGCCGCTCGCCACAGCCGACGCGGGACGTTTCCGGACCTATTTCCCGTCGGTCACCCTCCTGACGCCCTGAGAGCACCTCAGCGGCTCGGACGGCCCGCGCATCCGCCGTTCGTCTCGGCCTGAGCCGTCCGGGCTGACACGTGTTCGTCTCGGTCACATTTCCCTCGTCGCGTCCCAATGGCCCTGGAAAATCGTTCAGCGGTAGCTCTGGAGGTGTCGAACCGTATTCCACATCTCTTCAGCGGAGACGGCCTCAAGCAGGTTGCAGACCTGCCGGAGGAGCTCGCCTACCTCGCAGCGACTGAACTGCTGCGAGATCACGATCCCGGCGTGCTCACGCCCTGCCTCGTGCCATTGCCGGGCGAGCTTGGTGAAGTCGTCACGATTGAAAGTGAGGAGTGTCCAGCGTCGGCTGGTTGCAAAGGCAAGCTGATCCTCGTCCGAGAAGCCAGTCAGACCAGCACCCAGCGCGCTCTCCGCGCCGTAGCCCCGCTCCCGGAGGAGGATGGCCACAAGATCGGTGATGTCTTCGTCGGTGTAGAGGTGGATCGAAAGCCGCTCGCCCTCGCCACTCATCCAGAAGATTCACGGAAGCGAATCACGCCACCGGAATCGAGCGTAGCGCCCACACGATCCAAAACCTTGTCCAACTGATTCGCCTCGATCTCCGCTTCGATCTCGGATCGGTGATCCAGAAAGTAACCGATCGCGTCCTGGAGAGCGGCTGGTTCCACATGGTGGTAGGTCGCGACGATTTCCTCGAACGGCTCACCTCGGAGGAGGAGCTCGGCGATGGCTCTCACAGAGATCCGAGACCCACGGATGCGCGCGCGGCCTCCGCACACACCCTTTGTGTGCACGATATGAGGGTGGCCCGGCAGCGGTTCAGTGGTATGAGCATGTAAGGGTGTCATGGCTCGGATCTCCGGCATGTCTGATGGACAGGTTAACACAGAATCCCACAACGTGGAGCGGCGCAGCGGCCCGTCTGGTCGCCGCAATGCGCGAAGCCCCGCCCCCCTTGACGCCTCCTATACAATAGCCCCCTTCCGCGGGACCTCTCCCGCGGGCTCACCTGGTCTGGACCCGAGGTCTCCGATGACGGATTCGCGTTTTCCCGATGTGCCTGGCGGCTATCCCTTTCCCGCCCTCGAGCTCGAGGTGCTGGAGGAGTGGAGGCGCGGGCACATCTTCGAGCAGTCTCTGAGCAAGCCGGCCCCGGAGGGGGACTTCGTCTTCTTCGAAGGCCCTCCCACCGCCAACAACGTGCCCCACGTCGGCCACGTGGTCACGCGGGTGATCAAGGACCTCTTCCCCCGCTACCGCACGATGCGCGGCTACCGGGTCGACCGCAAGGCCGGCTGGGACACGCACGGCCTGCCGGTCGAGATCGAGGTCGAGAAGCGGCTCGGCTTCACCGGGAAGCAGCAGATCGAGGCCTACGGCATCGAGAAGTTCAACCAGGCCTGCCTGGAAAGTGTCCACACCTACGAGAAGCAGTGGCGCGCCATGACCGAGCGGGTCGGCTTCTGGCTCGATCTGGACAACGCCTACTACACCTACGCCAACACCTACATCGAGTCGGTGTGGTGGGCGCTCGCCGATTTGTGGAAGAAGGGGCTCCTGGGCGAAGGCTACAAGATCCAGCCCTACTGCGGCCGCTGCGGCACCACCCTGTCGAGCCATGAGGTGGCCCAGAACTACAAGGACGTGGACGATCCGTCGGTCTGGGCTCTCTTCCCGGTCCGCCCCGGCCAGGTGCTCGTACCGATCGGCGGCGGTGAGTGGACCGTCAGCGACGGGCTCCGCCTCGTCGCCTGGACGACCACCCCGTGGACCCTCACCGCTCATGTCGGCCTGGCGGTCCATCCGGACATGATCTATCGCATCGTCCAGCATCCGGACCCGGCGCGCACGAACGAGCAGTTCCTGATCGGCGACGAGATCGAAAAGCCGGTCCCCCTGGTCGCCGAGATCGAGGGGGAGCGCAAGCAGGTCGATCTGCGCGACCAGCCGGCCCTCGCCCGCTTCCGCGGCAAGGACCTGGAGGGGCTCCTCTACGACCGTCCGTTCCCGGTGCCGATCGAGGGGTGGGACAGCCTCGGCCGCGGTGAGCTCAAGCAGGGAATCGAATACCACGGTCGGTCCGACGAGCGCGGTTGGGGCGTGGTCCTGGGCGGCTACGTGACGAAGAGCGAAGGCACCGGGCTGGTGCACACGGCGCCGCCGTTCGGCGAGGACGACTACAAGACCGGCCAGACGTACGACCTGCCGCTCATCCTGTCGATCGATCCCGACGGCAAGGTCCGCGCGAAGCCGGGACTCGAAGCGTTCGCCGGGCTCTGGTTCAAGGACGCCGATCCCAAGATCCTCCAGGACCTCAAAAGCCGCGGCCTGCTCCTCCACACCGAGCGCTACCGGCACAGCTATCCGTTCTGCTGGCGCTGCGACCGGCCGCTCCTCTACTACGCGACGACGAGCTGGTTCGTGCGGACGACGATCGAGAAGCAGGCGCTGATCGACAAGAACAAGGAGATCCACTGGCACCCCGAGCACATCGGCGAGGGGCGCTTCGGCAACTGGCTGGAGAACGTGGTGGACTGGGCTCTGTCGCGCAAGCGCTACTGGGGCACGCCGCTGCCCATCTGGCGCTGCGGGGCGTGCTCCCACCAGACGGCGATCGGCTCGTATGAGGAGCTGTTCGCCGCGTCGGGCCGCGAGCGGCCGGCGGATCTCTACGACCGGGCACAGTTCGATCCGCACCGGCCGTTCATCGACGAGGTCAGCTGGCCCTGCGCGAAGTGCGGCGAGGGGACGATGCGCCGCGTCGAGGAGGTCATCGACGCATGGTTCGACTCGGGCTCGATGCCGTTCGCCCAGCATCACTACCCGTTCGAGAACCGTGAGCTGATCGATCAGCGGCTCCAGTTCCCGGCCGACTTCATCGCGGAGGCGGTGGATCAGACGCGCGGCTGGTTCTACACGCTCCACGTGCTCGGCACGCTGCTCTTCGACTCGGTGGCGTACGAGACCTGCATCGTCCTTGGCCACATCAATGACGAGCAGGGACGGAAGATGTCGAAGCGGCTCGGCAATGTGATCGATCCAATGCAGGTGATCCCGGAGACGGGCGCGGACGCGCTGCGCTGGTACTTCTACATCAACAACCCGGAGCAGACGTCGCGCTTCTCATCCCGGCTGGTCCGCGAGGCGGCGCAGAAGATCCTGCTACCGCTGTGGAACGCGCTGTCGTTCTTCACGATCTACGCGAACCTGGACGGCTGGCGCCCCTCGTCAGGACAAAGGCTGCCGCGCTTCGAGGAGCGCCCGGCGCTCGATCGCTGGATGCTTCTCCGGCTCGACCGGCTCACGCAGGAATTGACCGAGCGGCTGGAGGCGTATGAGCCCACGGCTGCGGCGCGGGCCATCGAGGAGCTGCTCGACGATCTGACGAACTGGTACATCCGGCGCAGCCGCTCGCGCTTCTGGGCTCCGGACGGTCAGGAAGACCACGCCGACCCTTCTCATCAAGACAAATCGAGCGCCTATAGTGCTCTTTATGAGGTCCTGACCACCCTGGCCCGTCTCCTCGCGCCGTTCACCCCGTTCGTCGCCGAGGTCGTGCACCGGCACCTGGTCCGCAGTCAGGACGAGACAGCGGACGCGAGCGTCCACCTCGCGGACTGGCCCGCTCCGGCCGGCGACCGGCACGACGACGCGCTGGAACAGGGGATGGCGGTAGTTCAGCGCATCGTCCGCCTCGGCCACGCCGCGCGCAACCTGCACGGATTGAAGACCCGGCAGCCGCTGGGCGCGGTGACCCTGGTCACCGCGGACGAGTCGCTGCCCGGTCTCGTAATGCCCTACGCCGACGTGCTCAAGGACGAGCTCAACGTGCGCGACATCCGTTGGGCCGCGGACCGGAGCGAGTACGTGCATCACGAGGTGCGCCCGGTCTTTCCGAAGACCGGGCCGCGTTTCGGTAAAAGAATGCCCGAGGTCAAGAAGGCCCTGGAGAACGCGGACGGCGACGCCCTGGCGGCGGAGCTGGAGCGCTCCGGCAAGCTCACGATCCAGCTCTCCGACGGACCGGCGGAGCTTTCGGCCGAAGAGGTGGAGGTGCGCCTGATCGAGCGCGAAGGCATGGCCACCCAGGGTGACCGCGAGCTCCTGGTGGCCCTCGACACGCACGTCACGCCCGAGCTGGCCCGCGAAGGCCTGGCCCGCGAGTTCGTCCATTACGTCCAGCAGGCGCGCAAGAATGAAGGGCTGGACTACGCGGACCGCATCCGCGTCGTCTACACGTCCGATGCAGACACCAAAGCAGCCGTCGATGCCAACGAGGAGTGGATCAAGGGGGAGACGCTGGCGATCGCCATGGTCGGCAACGTTGGCGACGGCTCCGTGAACGAGATTTCTATTCAGATTGAAAAGGTCTGAGGAGGGGGGATCGCATGGCTGGAATCTTCAAAGCCTACGACGTGCGGGGGATCGTCCCCACGCAGCTCGACGAGAACATCGCGCGGCAGATCGGCCTCGCCTTCCAGCACGTGCTGGACGAGGAGGACCGCGCCAACGGCAACACAGTGGTGGTGAGCCGCGACATGCGCTCGCACAGCCCGGGGCTGGCCAAGGCCCTGATCGAGGGGCTCACCGCGGCCGGCCTCGACGTGCTGGACATCGGCCTCGCCACCACGCCGATGAACTATTTCGCGACCGGCCACACCCGGGCGGCCGGCGGCGTGCAGGTGACCGCCAGCCACAACCCGGCGCAGTACAACGGGTTCAAGTTCAGCCGCCACGGCGCGCGCCCGGTCTCCGGCGACCACGGCATCGCCCTCATGGAAGCGAAGGTCGCGGCCGGCGACCTGCCGCGGGCCGAGCGGACCGGCACGGTCACCGGCGGAAACGTCTTCGACGACTACCGGCAGCACATCCTCTCATTCCTCCACAACAAGGAGAGCCGGCGCCTGCGGGTCGCGGTCGATGCCGCCAACGGCATGAGCACGATCTACAAGCCGATTCTGGAGGAGATGGGGATCGAGCTGGTGCCGCTCTACTTCGAGCTCGACGGCAGCTTCCCGAACCACGAGGCGAACCCGCTCAAGGAGGAGAACCTCCACGACCTGATGCGGCTGGTGAAGGAGAGCGGCGCCGACCTCGGCGTGTCGTTCGACGGCGATGCGGACCGGGCGGCATTCATCGACGAGAAGGGCGATCCGATCGGGAGCGACCTGGCGACCGCGCTGATCGGCGGCGAGCTCCTGGCGCGCGAGCCGGGCAAGGCGGTGCTCTACGACCTCCGTTCATCGCGGGCAGTCCACGAGTACATCGAGGAGAAGGGCGGGATTCCGGTCCGGGAGCGGGTGGGACATTCGTTCATGAAGGCCACGCTGCGCAACCGCAACGGCATCTTCGGCGGCGAGCTGGCTGGCCACTACTACTTCCGCGACAACTACTACGCCGACTCCGCGCTCCTGGCGGTCGTCGAGGTGCTGAACCTGCTGCGCGAAACCGGCAAGCCGCTCTCCGAGCTGGTGCAGCCGCTCCGGCGCTACGCCAAGAGCCCGGAGATCAACTTCGAGGTGGAAGACAAACAGGGAAAGATGGACGAGCTGGCGCGGCGCTATGCCGATGCCAAGATCGATCATCTGGACGGCATCACGATCAATTATCCGGACTGGTGGGCCAACGTCCGCCCGTCGAACACGGAGCCGTTCCTGCGGCTGGTGCTGGAGGCCCGGACGCCGGAGGAGCTCGCGCGGCACCGCGAGGAGCTGATCGGGATGCTGGGGGAGCCGGCGGAGCACTGAGGCAGAGCCCTAATCCCGCCGCCCGCCCAGCAATCCGGAGCGGAACAGGAAGTACAGCAGGGTCATCAGCGTCGAGATCACCGCCGCCACGTAGGTCAGGGCCGCGGCGTTCAGCACGCGGTCAAACCCCTCGCGCTCCTGCTGCATCACGATCCCGTTCTCCACGGCCATGCTCTTGGCGCGCGCTGAGGCGTCGAACTCCACCGGCAGCGTCACGATCTGGAACATCAGCACCAGCGAGAACAGGGCCGCGCCGAAGAGCACAATCTCGGGACCGATCTTGCTCCCTGCGTACACCATGAACAGGCCGAGCATCATGACCAGATAGCCCAGCGACGAACCGATGTTGGCCGTGGGAACCAGCAGTGAGCGGATCCAGAGGGGCTTGTACCCCTCCGCGTGCTGAATCGCATGCCCCGCCTCGTGGCAGGCGATACCGGCCGCGGCCACCGAATTCGAGGCGTAAACCCCTTCCGACAGGTTCAGCGTCTTGTTCGTCGGGTTGTAATGGTCCGTCAGCATTCCATGCGTGGCGAGGACCTGCACGTCGTAGATGCCGGCCCGGTCGAGCATGGCCTTGGCCGCCTGGGCGCCGGTCAGGCCCCGCATCGTGCGCACCTGCGAGTATTTCTTGAACGCCGACTTGGTCCGGAAGCTCGCCCACAGGGAGAGCGCCAGAGCCGGCAGGATGAAGATGAAGTACACGGGGTCGAAACCGATCATCGGTCAGAGCCTCCTTCCTCCCTGAAAACAGGAACTGCATGTCGCTCATTCCGGAAGCCCCAGAGACCGCTCCGGATTGATACAGTCGCGGCATGAGCGACACTCAATCCAAGGTTGCCATCGTCACCGGCGGGAGCCGCGGTATCGGCCGCGGGGTCGCCGAGGCGCTTCTCGCCGATGGCTGGCGTGTTCATTTCTGTAGCAAGAATCCGGCCTCGGTCCAGGAGACCCTCGGGGAGCTCCGGACGCGCTTCGCCGACCGGGGTGACATAGTCCAGGGCCGCGCGGTCGACGTGCGCCGCCAGGAGGAGGTGGACTCCTTCGTCGACAGCGTGCTGAACCGCGAGAAGCGGATCGATTGCCTGGTCAACAACGCCGGCCTGGGCCGCTTCAAGCCGGTCGACGAGTTGACCGGCGACGAGTGGCGGGAGGTCCTGCAGACCAACCTGGACGGCTGCTTCTACTTCCTCCGCGCGGTGGCGCCAACGATGAAGCGCCAGGGCAGCGGCTGGATCTTCAACATCGCCTCGCTCGCCGGCAAGAACCCCTTTGCCGGCGGCTCGGCGTACAACGCCAGCAAGTTCGGGCTCATCGGCCTGTCCGAGGCCGCCATGCTCGATCTGCGGCCGCACGGCATACGGGTCGCCTCGATCCTGCCCGGGAGCGTCGACACCGGCTTCGGACACCGGGGGGGCGGCCAGGACCGGAGCTGGATGCTGCAGCCGGAGGACATCGCCTCCATGGTCCTCCACCTGCTGAGCTATCCGCCGAACGCCCTGCCCAGCCTCGTGGAGATGCGGCCCAGCCGCCCGCCCAAGTAGGCCCGCCCTCCCGCCGATCCGGTCATGAGACCTGCGGATAGGGCAGGTCCGGCTGGACCATGGCGCGGGCGACGTAGCGGGCGATCCCTGCCAGGTGCTCGGCCTGAACCGAGCCCGCCTCCAGGGTGCTGATCAGGTCATCGACCGCGGCGTGGACCCCTTCGGTCAGACTGCGGCTCTGGAAGGCAATCCGGATCTCCCCGGCGAGCGCGCGCAGGTGGGCCGCTCTCCCCTGCCGCAGGAAGAGCGTTGCCAGATCGAGCCCGACGAGGAGGGCATAGCCGGCGGCCGCGGACCGGTGGAAGGCGTTCCAGGCTTCGCGGAGAAGGACCTCGGCCTGGTGCTCCTGGCGGGCGAACGCCGCGATCAGCCCCTCGGCGCGGGCCAGCACCGCGCGGTCGACCGCCGTCCGCCGCCGGGCCGGCCGCTCGGCCAGCGCGGCGAGAATGCGGCGCCCCTGCAGCGGATCCCCCAGGGCGGCGAGGCAGCCCGCGATCCCCTCGCCCAGTCCCGCGGCGAGCCCGGGATCGACCGCGGCGGGCCCCAGGGCCAACACGCGATCGAGCGCCATCACGGCGCTGTCGACGTCCTCCTCGTCCAGATGGACCGAGGCGAGATCGGCGAGCACCAGGGCCTGATCGCGTGTCTGGCCGGCACCGCCGAACAGAGCTGCGGCCCGCTCGAGGAGAGCGACCGCCTCGTCGAAGCGCCGCTGGCTGCGGCGCAATCGGGCGAGCCAGCGGCAATACTCGGCGTTGTCGGTCGGATCGGTGCTCTTCTCGAGATGAGGTGCAGCGCGCACGAAGGCCTCCCCCGCCGCGTCCAGGCGGCCCTGGCGGCGGCACGCCTCGCCGACCGCACACCAGGCGCCGACGGCGAGCCCCTGTTCGGCGTCGCCGCCAGGCCCGGCTCCGGCGAGCTTCTCCGCGATCGAGGCGGCCAGGCGGCCGAGGGACTCGGACTCGGCCGCGTCGTCCGACAACCAGCTCCGCTCGAGAAGCCGCCAGGCGACGAAGAAACTCCTGAAACGGGGCTCGGCCGCAACCGGCGCTTGCCGCTCCTCCCGTGGCAGCGCGACGAGCTCGGCCGCGAGAGCATCGGCCTGCCGCCGCTCCTCGCGGACCTGAGAGACGGCGCGGCCGACCCGCTCGTCCATCCGGGCAAAGGCCCGCTCATACAGCGCGGGCTCCGGCTCGGGGGGCCGCGGCTCGCCCGGACGCCGGCGCACCGGGCGCGGCGTCAGCTGTCCCCAACCTTGCCGCGAGCACCGCGGGCACTCCAGGAGGTGGAGCACCAGGCCCGCATCGGCCACTTCCAGAGACTGCAGAAAGTTGCGTAGAACAGACGGTTTTGGATGGTTCATCGCTGGGGTCCTCCCTCTTCTCCTCCCGCCGGCAAGAGCTTGCCGGCGTAACGGTGCGCCATGATCAGGCCATCGAGAAACAGGACGAGCGAGTCGCGCTGAGGCTCGGGCAGCCGATCCAGAGCCGGCAGCCGCTCGCGCAGCCGAAGGTCGATTCCGGGATGCCGCGGTCCCCGTCCGGTCAGGAGATAATCGGCCGTGACGTTGAACGTCTCGGAGATCCGCAGGAGCACGGAGACTCTCGGCACCCACCGCCCTCTCTCCAGCTTGCTGACCTGCTGGAGGCTGCACCCGATCCGCGAGGCCAGCTCTTTCTGCTTCCAGCCCTGATTTCGCCGTAATCGGGACACGCGCTCTCCCACCTGCTTGATGACCGGTGTCTCATTGTCCTCCAAGCCTGCCCTCCTTTGCCGTAACGAGGCGCATTGTTCTTTGTCCTAGAACATATGTCAACATGCCGCCTCGTTTTTCCGCAGGAAGTAGCCCCTTCCAATGCGCGATTTTGAGATCTACGAAGGAGAAGAGAGATCCGAGCACGAAATAAGACAAACGTAGTAGTAATTCTTACAGTGGGCAAAGTTTCTCTCAGGGATAACGCTGGGGGCCTGGAGGCCTCGCGGCCGGAGGGCTCGAGGTGGCGCAGAGGCCCGATTTGAGGTGTGGGAAGCCACCTCTTCTCCAGAGTGGAAACGATTTCTTTTCAGAACCCCGTTCGCGCTATATTGACGCCTTTCACCGGAGCGGGGGAGCAGATGACAGAAATTGACGGCACTTTCCAGAAACTACGCGAGCTCGCCAACAACCTCTGGTGGTCCTGGCAGCCTGACATCCGGGCCATCTTCCGCGAGCTCGATCCGGAGATCTGGCGCCTCGTCTACCACAACCCGGTCGCGCTCCTGCAACGCCTCGGTCCGGAAGAGATCTCGCGCCGCGTGCAGGATCTGGAGATGCAGACCCGCATCAACCAGGCCCACCGTCGCCTGCGGCAATATCTGGAGGGTCACGACAGCTGGGGCACGGTGCACGCCGGTCCCCTTCTGGCGTTCCCGGTGGCCTACTTCTCGGCCGAGTTCGGCCTTCATCAATCCCTCCCGATCTACTCCGGCGGCCTCGGCGTGTTGGCTGGCGACCATCTGAAGAGCATGAGCGACCTGGGAGTGCCGGTCGTGGGGGTCGGTCTCCTCTACCACCAGGGATACGTGCACCAGCTGATCGACGAGAACGGCTGGCAGCAGGACATGTACGAGCCGATCGCCTCCGCGGAGCTTCCCGCAGCCGAGGTGCTGGACGCGGAGGGGCGGCAGATCCGCTTCCCGGTGGAGCTGCCGGGCCGCGAGGTCTACGTCCGGGTCTGGGACGTGAAGGTCGGCCGCAGCCGTCTGCTGCTGCTCGACGCCCGCGACGACGCCAACGCGCCGGAGGACCAGGCACTGACGGCGCGGCTCTACGGCGGCGACCAGGAGACCCGCGTCCAGCAGGAGATCCTCCTCGGCGTGGGTGGCTTCCGCGCCCTCGACAAGGTCGGGATCAAACCTTCGGTGCTCCACCTGAACGAGGGGCACTCGGCCTTCGCTCTCCTCGAGCGGGCCCGCGAGATCGTCGAGCGGCAGGGGCTCGATCCCAACGATGCCCTGCGCGAGGTGGCGGCGGCGAGCGTCTTCACGACGCACACCCCGGTCGAAGCAGGCCACGACCGCTTCCGCACCGATCTCGCCAGCAAGCATCTCGAGTCGCTGGCCCGCGGTCTCGGCCTGCCGCTCGAGCAGGTGCTGGCGCTCGGCGCCGAGCGGCCGAGCGACTTGAACGCGCCGTTCTGCCCGACCGTTCTCGCCTTGAACCTCACCCGGCGCAGCAACGGTGTGTCGGCCCTGCACGGCCGGGTGTCGCGCAAGATGTGGCACCACCTCTACCCCGGGCGCACCGAGGAGGAGGTGCCGATCGGCCACATCACGAACGGCGTGCACGTCCGCACCTGGCTGGCCGCCGACATGCACGACCTCTTCATCCGGTACCTGGGACCGCGCTGGCTGGAATCGCTCAGCCGGCCGGAGCTGTGGACCAAGGCCGAGCGCATCCCGGAGGCCGAGATCTGGGAGGTGCACCAGGTGCTCAAGGCGCGCCTGATCACCTTCGTGCGGGGCCGCCTGGCCGACCGCCGCGGGCGCCTCGGCAAGGCCGCTCCGGGCCGCGAGCCGCTCGATCCCGAAGCGCTGATCCTGGGCTTCGCCCGCCGCTTCGCCACCTACAAGCGGGCCGACATCCTCTTCCAGGATCTCGACCGGCTCGACCTCCTGGTCAACAACCCGCAGCGGCCGGTGCAGATCGTCTTCGCCGGCAAGGCCCACCCGCGAGATACGGGGGGCAAAGCGCTGGCGCAGCGCGTGGCCAACCTGGAGCGCGATCCGCGCTTCGCCGGCAAGATCGTGTTCGTGGAGAACTACTCGATGCACGTGGGCCGGCAGCTCGTCCAGGGCGTCGACGTCTGGCTCAACACGCCGCGCCGCCCCCTGGAGGCGTGCGGCACCAGCGGCGAGAAGTGCATCCTGAACGGCGTGCTCAACTGCTCGATCCTGGACGGCTGGTGGGCGGAGGCGTACGACGGCGCCAACGGCTTCGCCGTGGGGACCGGCGAGATCCACGCCAACACCGACCTCCAGGACGAGCGCGATGGAGCCGCTCTCTTCGAGGCTCTGGAGAACGAGGTCGTCCCTCTCTATTACGACCGCGACGCCATGGGGCTCCCGCAGGGCTGGATCCGGCGGGTCAAGCGGGCGATGCGCACGCTCGCCTGGCGCTACAACGCCGACCGCATGGTGATGGATTACGTCCGCGAGTGCTATCTCCCGGCCGCCGGAGGCGACACCTGCCGGATGCCGTCGGCGTAGGCCCTCAGCGCACCGCGTCCGCCTTCGCCGCCAGGATGAAGTCGTTCTCGCTCACCCCACCGATCGAATGGGTCCAGAGCGTCACCTTCACCTTGCCCCAGGCCAGGAAAATGTCGGGGTGGTGCCCCTCGCGCTCGGCCACCTCGCCCAGGCGGTTGACGAAGGCCAAAGCCTCGGCGAAATCCTTGAAGCGGTATTCCTTCTCCAGATGATGCTCGCTGATCAGCGTCCAACCGTCGAGCTGACCATAAAAGTGGCGTAGCTCCTCCCCCTTGAGAGCCGGGGTTCCTGCCTCGCAAGGCTGGCAAGAGCGGGATGTCAATTCCTCCTGGGCCATGGATCGCCTCCTCTCCACCTCATCTGAAGTCAGTGCAACCGGCATGCCGTAGTGTGGCGCATGGCTTGCTTCATTCTCCTGCGGGAGCGATGGACGCTCTCGCGGAGACCCGCTGGGGGAACCGATGCAAGCCCATACCCGTCTCGAAGCTTTTCGCCGCGGCCTCGCCGAGCTGCCACCGGGCCGGAGGCGTCTCCTCATTGCGGCGCTCGCCGTCTCGTGTCTGCTGTTCCTGGCAGGTTTCCTGGTCACGGGCTATCTCTGGCACCTGGCGCGCCAGTTCCCGGAGGCCCCGTTTGCGCAACCGTCCCGGCTCTATGGGCGTGCGACACAGCTCGTCCCCGGCGAGCCGCGGACCGCGTCCCAGATCGTCTCCGAGCTGCGCCAGGCCGGCTATCGGGAGCTCGGCGAGGAGGAAAGGGCACCGCTTCGCCAGGGGACGTTCCGCCGCCAGAACAACGTGGTCGAGGTCCATCTGCGCTCCTTCCCCACGCCCGAGGGCAAGAGCGGAGGCGTCCCCGTCCGCGTGGAGATCCGGAATGGACAGATCGCCGAGCTGAGCGTCGCCGGCCAGCCCGCGGAGATCGCCTCCCTGGAGCCGCCGCTCCTGGCTTCCTTCTATGGACCCGATCTGAACGAGCGGCGGCCGGTCACGCTCGACGAGCTGCCGGAGCATGTGGTCCGCGCGATCCTCGCGGCCGAGGACGACAACTTCTTCGGCCATCCCGGCATCTCGCCGACCGGCACGGCGCGGGCCCTTTGGGTCAACCTGCGCGGCGGCTCGGTGCAGCAGGGCGGGAGCACGATCACGCAGCAGCTCGTCAAGAATCTGTACCTGTCGAGAGAGCGGACGATCCAGCGCAAGGTCAAGGAGGCGCTGATCGCGGTGATGCTGGAGATGCGCTACGGCAAGCGGACGATCCTCGAAGCCTATCTGAATGAGGTCTACTGGGGGCGCAGCGGACCGGCGAACGTCATCGGCCTGGGCGCGGCCGCCCGCGCCTGGTTCGGCAAGGACGCCGCCGAGCTCTCCGTCGCCGAGGCGGCCACCCTCGCGGCGATGATCCGCGCTCCCAGCGATTACTCGCCGGTCGAGGACGCCGGCAAGGTCGTCGACCGCCGCAACTGGGTGATCCAGCGTATGTTGGAGCTTGGCTGGATCACTCCGGACCGGGCCCGGCGGGCGTCGAGCGAGCCGCTCCGCCCCGACCCGCACCCGGTGGAGGCGCGGCCGCTCGCGCCGTACTTCGCCCGCTTCGCGGCCGAGGAGGCGAAGGAGCGCTTCGGCATCGAGGACCTGCCGGACGAGGGCTATCTCCTCTTCTCGACGCTCGGCTGGCGCGAGCAGCGGGAGGCCGAACGAGCGATCGCGCAGGGTCTCTCGACCCTGGAGAGCGGCTGGGAGCGGCGCCGGCACTCGGATGAGCCTCTCCAGGCCGCTCTCGTGTCGGTCGATCCCCGCGATGGCGCCATCCTCTCCTGGGTCGGCGGACGCGACTTCGCCAAGAGCCAGTTCGACCGCGTCTCGCAGGCACGGCGGCAGGCCGGGAGCACGTTCAAGCCGGTGATCTACGCCGCGGCCTTCCGCGAAGCGGTGGCCAGCCCGGCCACCCTGCTGCGCGACTCCCCGATCCTGGTCCGGGTCGGCACGACCGAGTGGCGGCCGCAGAACAACGACCGCGGCTTCCGCGGCTGGGTGACGGTGCGCGCCGCTCTGGAGCAGAGCCTGAACATCCCGACGGTGCGCATGGCGCTCCAGGTGGGGCTGCCGCGGGTCATCGAGACGGCGAAGGACCTGGGGATCGACGAGGACCTGGAGCCCAATCCGGCGCTGGCCCTGGGCGCCTTCGAGGTCACCCCCTTCGAGCTGGCGCAGGTGTACTCCACCCTGGCGAACGGCGGCACCCGCCCGTCGCTGCATGGTCTGGCCGCGGTGCACGATCGCTTCGGCGAGCCGGTCCTGGGAGACGATCTCCCGGCGCCGCATCGCGTGCTGCCGCCGCAGGCTGCCTGGCTGGTGACCTCGATTCTTCAAGGGGTGATGGACCGCGGGACGGGCGCGGGCGTGCGCCGCTTCGGCCTCCGCGACCAATTGGCGGGCAAGACCGGCACCACGAACGACCGCCGCGACAGCTGGTTCGCGGGCTACACCCCGGACCGGGTGACGGTGGTCTGGGTGGGGTACGACGACAATGCCGAGACCCGCCTCTCGGGCGCGCGGGCGGCGCTGCCGATCTGGAGCCGCTTCGTGGCCGCCGTCCGGCCGGCCCGGGGCTTCGTCCCCTTCGCGCCGCCGCCGGGGATCGTGCAGGTCACGGTCGATCCGCTGACCGGGCAGCTCGCGACACCGTACTGCCCGTACCGGATCACCGAGCAGTTCGCCGAATGGCAGGTGCCGAACGAGCCGTGCCACCGCCACTCGCCCGGAGGCACCGACGCCTGGGCCGACATCAATCTGAATGGCGTGCCGATCGATCCGGCCACCGGACGGCCGCTGGCTGCCTCCGGCTGGGACCCGTCCCAGGAGTACGGGATCGATCCTGCCGGCTTCGAAGACGCCTATGGCTCGCCGGAGGACGGCTCGGTGGATGCGGGAATCTCGGCCGCAGGGCTCGGCACGCCGGGTCAGACCTTCTCGCCGCGCCCCGTGGAGATCGATCCGGGGGCCGTGGACACCACGGGAGCCGCGGATGGCTCGATTCTGATCCGCCCCGCGCGGCAGGAGCCGGAGCCGGCCGAGACGCCGCAGGTGCCCCAGGCGGAGCCGCCGGCCGTGGAGCCACCGCCCGCGCCGGAGCCGCCGCCGGTCGAGCCGCTCACAGAGGCGACGGAGCTGGCGCCCCCGCCCCCCGCTCCCGGCGGAGCTTGAGGAGGGCCGAGCCCACCAGGTAGATCGCCAGCACGATCAGCAGGAGCGCCGCCAGGCCGTTCAGCAGCTCCACGTCGAGCCCGTGCGACGCCATCAGGTTCGCCCAGGTGAGCTTGCCCAGCGCCCAGAAGGTGATCGTCAGCACGAAGAGCATGGGGAGGAGCGTGAACGCGATGCGCCGGCGGGCCTGGTGGAGCCAGACCGTGATGGAGAGGAAGGTCAGCGCCGCCAGAAGCTGGTTCGAGGCGCCGAAGAGGGTCCAGAACTTCTGCCACATCCCCTCGCCCGCGAAGGAGAGCAGCAAGGCCGGCGCACCCACCGTCAGCAGCGTGGCGATCACCGCGCCGGTCCGCGTCCGCCAGCCCAGGATCTCCTGGAGCAGGTAACGGCCCAGGCGGGCCGAGACGTCCAGCGTGTCGAAGACGAACGTCGAGAACGCCATCGCGCCGAAGGTGATGGCGAAGCCCAGGTTTTTTTCCCCGATCAGCAGCGTCATGAAGCGGCCGATGCCGTTGCCGTAGATCGTCCCGGGCGCCAGACCGGTGAGCCCGTCCTTGGCCACGATCATCACGGTGACCAGCGCGATCAGCGCCACGAACCCCTCGGCCAGCATGGCGCCGTAGCCCACCGCGTGGATGTGCGACTCCTTGTCGACCTGCTTCGAGGTCGTCCCCGAGCAGACCAGACCGTGGAAGCCCGAGCAGGCGCCGCAGGCGATCGTCACGAAGAGGAAGGGGAAGAGCGTGCCGGTCATCCCGCCCACGTCCCAGTCCTTGAAGGCCGGCTGCTGGATCTCGTAGCCGCCGAAGAAGACGCCGATCACCCCGAGGGCCAGGGCCGCGTAGAGGATGAACCCGCCCAGATAGCCGCGCGGCTGGAGCAGGGCCCAGACCGGCACCATCGAGGCCACGGCACAGTAGATGAGGATCACCAGCGCCCACGTCCTGGCATCGAACACCAGGAGCGTCGACAGGTGCATGCCGGCCCAGGAGGACGCGAAGCTCGCCGGCACGAAGATCAGGGTGAGCAGCCAGAGCGGCGGGTTCCACAGTTTCTGGACGATCCCCATGACGATCGCGAGCATCAGATAAAGGACGCTCGCCACCGCCACCGCCCCGCCCGGATGGAAGGTCACCTGCGTCGCCGCCTGGAGCTCCTCGGTGCCCACCACGAAGCTGCGCGCCGTGATGTCGGCGAACGCCACGATGACGTAGATCAGGGCGATCCAGATGAACGCCATCATGGCGAGCCCGGCCCGGCGTCCCAGGTGCTCGCCGGCGATCTCGGCGATCGAGGTGGCGCCGTGGCGGACCGAGGCGGTCAGGCTGGAGAAGTCGTGGACCGCGCCGATCAGCACCACACCCAGGGAGATCCAGAGCAGGCAGGGGAGCCAGCCGAACGACTGGCAGGCGATGATCGGCCCGGCGATCGGCCCGGCCGCGGCGATCGCCGAGAAGTGCTGGCCGAACAGATAGAACGGGTGGGTCGGCACGAAGTCGACCCCGTCGTTGCGCCGATGGGCCGGCGTGATCCGGCTGTCATCCAGAGAGAACTGCCGCGCCACCCAGCCGCCGTAGAGGCGGTAGGCGGCGGTGAGCAGGATGACGAAGGACAGCGCGAGCAGGGCCAGGGTCATGGCAGGCTCCTCTTCTTCGGCCTCACGCTCCGCGCCGTTCCCCACGCCCGAGAGCCCACATCCCGCCGAGGCCGGCCACGAGGCCTGCCGCGATCAGGAGCAACCCCCAGAGAGCGCGGGCGTGATCGGCTGCGCTCGCCGTCACCGCCTCGTTCAGGAGCTGGACCGGGCCGGCGTCGTGCGGGATGACGAACAGGCCGATGCCGGCGAGGAAGAACCCGAGGCCCGCCAGCCGCTGCGGGAGCCCCGCCTCGGTGGGCCGCCCGGCCTCCCGCCCCACCAGGCTGTGGTTGTAGCCGTAGGCGAAGTAGACCGCCATCCCCAGGACGAGCCAGCCGATGAACCGCCACCACGACGCGGGCGGCAGCCAGAACATCAGGAACACGCAGGCGATCGTGCCCAGCATCGGCAGCAGCCAGGGACCGAACGGCACGCGGAAACCGCGCACCCGGTCCGGATCCTTGTAGCGCAGCACGGTGATGCCCACGCAGACCAGGACGAAGGCGAAGAGGGTGCCGATGTTGGTCAGGTCCACCACTTCATTGATGTTGGCCACGCCGGCGAAGAGCCCGACCGCGATGCCGGTCAGCCAGGTCGTGATGTGCGGCGTGCGGTACTTCGGGTGGACCTTGGCCGCCCAGCCCGGGAGCAGGCCGTCGCGCGCCATCGAGAAGAAGATGCGCGGCTGGCCGAGCTGGAAGACGATCAGCACGGACGAGGTGGCGAACACGGCGCCCAGCGAGATGATCAGGGTCGCCCACCGCATCCCTAAGCCGGAGAAGGCGGTCGCCAGCGGCTCGGCCGTGCCGAGCTGCGTCCAGGGAAGCAGGCCGGTGAGCACGACCGCCACGAGGATGTAGATCACGGTGCAGATGACCAGGCTGGCCATGATGGCGATCGGCATGTCGCGCTTCGGGTTGCGCGCCTCTTCCGCGGCCGTGGACACGGCGTCGAAGCCGATGTAGGCGAAGAAGATGATCGCCGCGGCCGACAGGACCCCCGTAGCGCCGTTGGGCGCGAACGGCTGCCAGTTCTCGGGAGTGACGTAGAAGGCTCCGACGGTCACGAAGAAGCCGATGATCGCCAGCTTGAGCACCACCATCGAGGAGTTGAACCAGGCGCTCTCGCGGATGCCGATCACCAGGATCCAGGTGATGACCATGATCACCAGGAAGGCCGGCAGATTGAAGACGATGGGGATGCCGAGGATCCGCGGCGCCTGCTCCAGGGCCTGGGCGGCGCGCTGGACCACGATCCCGATCGACTCGAGGTCGGTCCCGCCGGCCCGCGCCTCGGCGATCTGGGCGGAGGCCTGGACGGCGCTGCGGTAATCGGTGCCGAGCCATTCCGGGAAGCGGATACCCACGGAGCGCAGCAGCTCCTGGAAATAACCGGACCAGGAGATGGCCACCGCCACGTTGCCGACCGCGTACTCGATGATCAGGTCCCAGCCGATGATCCAGCCGATCAGCTCGCCGAGAGTGGCGTACGAGTAGGTATACGCCGACCCGGACACCGGCACCATCGAGGCGAACTCCGCGTAGCAGAGAGCCGCGAAGCCGCAGACGATCGCCGTGACCATAAAGGAAAGGATGAGGGCGGGACCGGCTCCCGGTCGATCGACGGAGCCGGCCGCGGCCGTGCCGACCGTCGAGAAGATGCCGGCGCCGATGATGCCGCCGACACCCAGCAGGGTGAGCTGGACCACCCCGAGGGAGCGGCGCAGCGTGTGTTTCGGATCCTCGGCGGAAGCGAGGATCGCGTTCAACGACTTCGTGCGGAAGATGCCTCGGAGCATGGTCCTCCCCTGCGTGGCGGTCCGTAAATGCTCGGCGGAGCATGACATGGGAAAGGCGAAGGGCGCAACGAGGGACCCCCCGAAATGGGACGGGGTTTGCATTGCGCCCGTTTTCCTCTAGGATTCCGGCCGATCGCCATGGCGCGGAAGAAGATTCCCCTCCACACACGCATCCTGATCGGCGGTCTCCTGGGCGCCGTGGGCGGGATCGTGTCCTATCTCGTCGCGGGAGGCTCGCCGGGGCTCCAGAGCTTCATCACCTGGGTCACCGGCCCGATCGGCAGGATCTTCCTGAACCTGCTGTTCATGCTGGTCATCCCCCTGATCTTCTCGGCGCTCGTCCTCGGCGTCGCCGGCATGGGGGACCCCCGCGCGCTCGGGCGGATCGGCCTCAAGTCCCTGCTCTACACCGTCTGCGTCTCCGCCATCGCCGTCCTCCTCGGGATCGGCCTGGTCAACCTCTTCCGTCCGGGAGACGTGATTTCGCCGGAGCTCAAGCAGCGCCTCGAAGCGAGCGCCGCGCAGCGGGTCGCCCAGGCTCCGGCGGCCCCGGGGTCTCCGGCGACGCCGCCGAAGTCCGGCATCGACATGGTCGTCGACATCGTTCCCCGCAACCCGATCAAGGCCGCGGCCGAAGGGGACATGCTGGCGGTGATGTTCTTCTCGCTGTTCGTCGGCATCGGGCTCGCCCTGGTCCGCACTCCGGCCGCCCTGCGCTTCCAGGAAGCCGTCGAGGGCCTGCTCGACGTCAGCATGCGCCTGATCGACCTGGTGATCGCCTTCGCCCCGATCGGCGTCGCGGCCCTGCTGTTCAACCTTACGGCGCAGCTCGGCTACGAGGTGCTCCAGCAGCTCGCGATCTACGTGGGCGTCGTGCTGCTCGCCCTGGCGATCCACCAGTTCGTGGTGTACTCCCTCGCGGTGAAGCTCCTGGGTGGCATGAGCCCCCTGACCTTCTTCAAAGGCATCCAGGAAGCGATGGTCACCGCCTTTTCCACCTCGTCCAGCAACGCGACCCTGCCGACCGCGCTGCGGGTGGCCGAGGAGGAGCTCCACCTCCCCCCCAACGTCTCGCGCTTCGTGCTGACGATCGGCGCCACGATGAACCAGAACGGCACGGCGCTCTTCGAGGGGGTCACGGTGCTCTTCCTCGCGCAGTTCTACGGAGTCCACCTGACCCTGCCGCAGCAGGCGATGGTGGTCGGGATCTGCATCCTGGGCGGCATCGGCACGGCCGGCGTCCCTTCGGGATCGATCCCCGTGGTGGCGATGATCCTCGGCCTCGTCGGCATCCCCCCGGAGGGGATCGGGCTGATCCTCGGAGTGGACCGCTTCCTCGACATGTGCCGCACGGTCTTGAACGTCAGCGGCGATCTCGCCGCGGCGGTCGTCGTTGCGCGCGGTGAAGAGGGCGCGCCGGTGCCGGTCCCGGTGACCGAGGGTTGAGACGCGAACAACGCTGTTTTTCGCACGCGTGGAGGGAGCGAGGAGGGTGAGCACTATTTTCGGCACGGATTCTGCTTCTAAACTCGGGTTGGCTCCCCAGCCCCCCTTACCGGGGGCTCCGCCGGGGGCGGAGTTGATGGTCGGTAGCTGGCTCCATCCATGCGATGGGGCGACGCCGGCGTTCCGGAGCCTGCCCTACCGATCGCAACCCGAGCACGAGGTCGGGAACCAAATTTAATCTGCCCCCATCTAAAGAGGCGGAGAGGTGATTATGCATAGACCGACGACCTATCTTCTCGCCCTTCTGTTGCTGACGGCGCCGGTGCTCAGTGGCTGCAACAAGGTCCGCGCCCGGGTCGAGCTCAAGAAGGGCAACGCGTTCTACCAGCAGGAGTCCTACGCCAAGGCGCTCCCGCAATTCCAGAAGGGGATCGAGCTGGATCCCGGGGCGACCTTCGCCTGGCGCTCGGTCGGCCTGTCGGCGCTGGCCCTGTATCGCCCGGGCGACGCGAACGAGCAGAACCGCGAGTACGAGCGGGTTGCCATCGAAGCGTTCGAGAAGTACCTGGAGGACTACCCGAACGACTCCAAGGTCCATGAGTATCTGCTGACGATGTACGTCAATTCCAAGCAGTATGACAAGGCGATGGCCTACATCGACCGGCAGATCCAGGAGAACCCGGACAAGCAGGCGGAGCTCGAGGGGATGAAGGTCAGCATCCTCACGCAGACCGGGCAGCTCGAGCAGGCAGCCCAGCTCGCGCAGCGGGTGAACCCCGAGAAGCGTGCGGAGATGCTGTACTCCGTCGGCGTCTCGGCCTGGGACAAGGCTCGCAACGACACGACCCTGGACAACGCGGCGCGCGAGAAGATGGTCGACCTCGGCCTGTCGACCATCAAGCAGGCCCTGGACGTCCGGCCCGATTATTTCGAAGCCATGGTCTATTACAACCTTCTGTATCGCCAGAAGGCGGACGTCACGCTCGACGAGGTCAAGAAGCAGGAGTACCTCGCTCTGGCCAATCAGTGGCGTGACAAGGCGGTCGAGTCGAGGAAGAAATCGCAGGCGGCGGCCGCAGCGCAGGCCAAGGCCGCAGCCTAAAGGTAGAGGTGCCGAAATGTTCGAGAACTCCCTGATCGAGCTGGATGTCAAGAGAAGCAGCCGCGGCGTCCGCTACTGGCTCATGCCGGTCGCCATCGGTCTGCATCTGGTGGTGGGTGGCGCGCTGCTCTTCGCCCAGTACTGGAACGTCCCAGCCGTCCCCGAGCCGCCCATCAACGTCGTGTTCATGAGCGCGGCTCCGCCTCCTCCCCCTCCTCCGCCGCCTCCCCCGCCGCCGGCCGCCAAGCCGCAGCCGAAGGTGGAGACGCCGAAGGAGGTCGTCCGGATGACCGAGCCGGTGCAGCCGGTCGAGATCCCGGACAAGATTCCTGACAAGACGGACGTCCCCGAGGTCACCGCGGGCGTCGAGGGCGGCGTCGAAGGCGGCGTCGAGGGCGGTGTCCTGGGCGGCACCGTCGGCGGAGTCGTCGGCGGCACGCCGGGCGGAGTCGTCGGTGGCACGCCGGGCGGAGTGGTGGTCGACGACGCGCCGCTGCGGGTCGGCGGCGGCGTGAGCCGCCCCGAGAAGATCTCCGGCGCTCCTCCGATCTATACGGAAGTGGCGCGCAAAGCTCGCGTCACCGGAGTCGTGATCGTCGAGGCGATCATCGACGAGACCGGCCAGGTCACGAATGCCCGGGTGCTCAAGGGCCTGCCCATGGGCCTCGACCGTGCCGCTCTGGAAGCCGTGCAGAGGTGGCGGTTCAGGCCGGCGCAGTTCCAGGGCAGGAACGTCAAGGTCTACTACACACTGACCGTTAACTTCCAGGTGCAGTGAGCACCTAGGCTTTCAGAAAAAAGGAGAAGCGCATGGATCTGAATCCTCTTGTTCTCTGGGAGCAGATGACCATCCTCAACAAGGGTGTGATCATCCTCCTGATCTTGATGTCGGTCTGGTCTCTCTACGTCTGCGTCGAGCGCCTCATCCTGTTCCGGAAGGCGCGGAAGCAGTCGCTCGCGTTCGCCAAGGTCGCTGCCGAGCACCTCAAGAACGACCGGCCGCAGGCCGCCATCGACGCCGCCCAGAAGTACCCGCAGAGCCACCTGGCCCGGGTCGTCTCGGCCGGCCTCCAGGCGTTCCAGTTCGAGAGCCAGACGAGCCCCCTGACCGACATCGAGGTGGTCGAGGCCGCCGGCCGCGCCATCGAGCGCTCGACGCTGCTCACCACGTCGGACTTCAAGAAGGGCATCGGCTCGCTCGCGACGATCGCCACCATCACCCCCTTCATCGGCCTGTTCGGTACCGTGATCGGCATCATCAACGCGTTCCACGGCATGGCGCTGACCGGCTCCGGCGGTATCGGCGCGGTGTCGGCCGGTATCGCGGAAGCGCTCGTCGCCACCGCGTTCGGTCTCGGCGTGGCGATTCCTGCCGCCTGGATGTTCAACTACTTCACGGCGCAGCTCGAGCGGCTCTCCGTGGAGATGTCCAACTCCTCCTCGGAGCTGGTCGACTTCTTCATGAAGAAGAAGAGAGGCCGGCATGCTGCCTAAGCACAAGCCGAAGATGGTGGCGGAGGTGAAGAGTGACATCAACGTCACTCCTCTCGTCGACGTCTGCCTGGTGATGCTCATCATCTTCATGGTGGTGACGCCGATGCTCCAGAAGGGTGTTGACGTGCAGCTGCCGCAGACCAGCCAGCCGGAGAAGATGCCGGAAGGTCAGAAGCAGCTCACCATCTCCATCAAACAGGACGGCCACGTCTTCGTGAACCAGAACTGGGTTCCGGACGAGAACCTGGAAGCGGCTCTCGCGGAGATCCACAACCAGACGCCGGACAAGGACGTGGTGATCAAGGGCGACCGGCGCCTCAAGTACAAGCAGGTCCGCAAGCTGATGCAACAGATCAACGAGGCGGGCTTCAGCCGGGTCGGCGTGATCGCCGAAAAGCACCAGACCTAGGCATCAGGAAGGAGCTCCAACAATGGCGATGAACGTCAGTGGCGGCTCGAGCGGGCCGAAGGGTGACATCAACATCACGCCCCTCGTGGACGTGGTGCTCGTCCTCCTCATCATCTTCATGGTGGTGACCCCTCTGCTGCAGATGGGCTACGAGGTCCAGGTGCCGCCGAAGGTCGAGTCCGCGGCACCGCCCCCCGACATGAGCGACCAGATCGTCGTGCGGATGGACGCCAGCGGCAACAAGTACATCAACAAGCAGATGATCCCCAGCGCCGAGTTCCCCGCGAAGCTCGGGGAGGTCCTGCGGGGCCGCCAGAGCAAGGTCGTGTTCTTCGCGGCCGACGGCGAGCTCGACTATGGCAAGGTCTCCGGCTTCATGGACGAAGTGCGCAACAACGGCGTGGAGAACCTCGGGATCGTGTTCGACGACATCCGGCCCGCCGGCGCCGGTGCCGCTGCTGCAGCGCCCGCCGGACCGTAGTCCCGCGCTCTCCCCTCAGACAAGACGGAGCCCCCCTGTCCAGCCACGGACCAGGGGGGCAGATCCGCCCTTCCGCACACTCCGCATCCTACTCGTCGGCTTTTTCGGACGCCTCTTCCTTCTGGGGAGGGTCGCCGTGCCATGCGTGCCGCAGGCGGCCCAGGAGCCGGTTCAGCGGATTGGAGCGCCCGAGGAATGGCAGGATCGGTTGCGCCCGGATCCCGAGCTCCTTGTGCAGGCGGAGGAGGTCCGGGTGCTGGCGGATCACCCGGAGGCCGTCGAGGACCGCCCGGATTGCCGCCGGACGATCTCCGGCCAGCAGACAGGTGCGGGCCAGATTGACGTAGTTCTCCGGCTCGTAGAACTGGACCTTCACGGAATGCTGGCAGAGCTTCAGCCCCTCCTGCACCCGCCTCTGACGCAGGGCGATCCCGTATCCCAGGTATGAATAGAAGAGCCCGGGGAGGGCGGACGAGCGCTCCCCCTCGGCGATCCGTCCCAAAAAGGCCAGACCGACTTCCCAGTCTCCTTGACGGCAGCGCTCGATCCCCCTGCGGAGGACGTCGGAGAAATCCGGCTGAGCCACTTGCATGGAGGCACCCCCTTCGTCCACATGAAGATAGCTGAATTTACATAGAAGCGTCCGCGAATTCAAGGCTCCGGGCGGCGGCATGCTATGCTCTCCCCTTCTTCGGGAGCTGTCGTATGAGCGATCCGCAGAGTCTCGCGCGGGACGTGACCGCGTTGACCGACCTGGCAAACCGCTTCAGCCAGGGCGGCCGCCATGAGGAAGCCGCCGAGCTTCTCCTCCTGGCTCTCCGTCTGGACCCGAAGAACCTGAGCGTCAAGCTGGGCCTCGCCGAGGCCCGGAAGCAGCAGCGCCTGCAGACCGGAGGGGCGTCCCGCAGCGTCAAAGACATGCTGCGCGAAGGGTTCCGCCGCAACGCCATCGACGCCGCCCATTTCCTCGGACTGGCGCACCTCTATGCCGAAAAGGGCGAGAACGCCCGCGCCGGGGAGTGCCTGGAGATCGCCAAGGCGAAGAGCCTGGCCACCCCCTCGACGCACAAGCTCCACGGCCGCCTCCTCTTCCGGCGCAAGGACTTCGACAGCGCCGTCGACGAGCTGACCCAGGCCCTGCGCTACAACCCGTTCGACCGTGAAGTCTCCGAGCTCCTCGGGCGCACCGAGTACGAGCGCAAGCAGTACGAAGCCGCCCTGCGCGCCACGGTGCACGCCTTTCTCCTCATCAACGAGGGAGACAACGAAGGGGTCGAGCGGCTGCGGCGGCGCATCCAGACGCTCAAGCAGATCCTCGGTTGGGGCAACCGTGAGCTCGGGCAGGTCTTCCGCGAGCGGCAGGAGCACCTGCGCACCGCCTTCGACCGGCTGGAGTGGCACCGCGAGCGCTTCCTCGAAGAGTCGGGGCTGACGAGCCTGGATTCCTTCGCCGCCGCCGCACCGGCCGCCGCGGGCCGGCGCGAGGGGCGCGGCCAGCTCGAAATGGCCGCGCGCCTGCGGCGGCTCAAGCCGTGGGCCCACTTCTCCGACGAGCAGATCTTCCGGATGACCCATGCCGTCGAGGAGGAGGTCCACGACACCGGCAGCCTGATCTTCGCCCATCGCGCCAAAGGGCGGGACCTCTATCTGCTGGAGAGCGGCGAGGTCACGCTCCAGCGCACGACCGGGTACGGCACGTTCGTCCTCGGCAGCGTCCTGCCGGGGGAGCTCTTTGGCGAGCCCGGCTTCGTGGCGGGGCACGAGAGCGGCTGCGACGCGGTCGCCACCCTCCCCTGCCAGGTGCTGCGCCTCAACGCCGATGCCATGGATCCGCTGCTGGAGGAGATGCCCGATCTGGGCGTGCAGCTCTTCTGGACCCTGTGGCACAGCCTGGCCCGCAAGCTCCGCGCGACCAACGAGCAGCTCAAAAGCTTCTTCTCCGCCGAGGCGGCACCGGAAAGCTTCCTGCGCCTGCGCAAGCAGCCCTCCGGCGCGGCGGCCTCGATCAAGGTGGAGGAGACCGACAAGATCCGCCTTTTCCGGGAGCAGGGGATCTCGCGCAAGGAGCTGATCACCCTGGCCGCCTTCTCCAACGAGAAGCGCTTCGCCGCCGGAGCCTCGATCTTCCAGGAGGGGGACGGGGGGGCGGAGATGTACGTGATCCTGGAAGGCCGGGCGCTGATCAGCAAGTTCATCCCCGGGGCCGGGGAGGAGGCGCTGGCGATCCTGGAGCGGGGAGACTTCTTCGGCGAGATGTCGTTGATCGACGGCGAGCCCCGCTCGGCCGACGCCCGCGCCTACAGCGGCTCGCTGACCGTCCTCGCCCTCGACCAGTCGACCGTGCATGAGGTCCTCTCGATGGACCCCGACGCCGCCCTGGAGTTTCTGCAGCTCCTCTGCCGCCTCATCGCCTCGCGCCTCCGCGAGATCGACGAGAAGGTGATCTCCTGGCGGATCATGTCGGGCGAGCGCAACGAGAGCGTGTCGGCGTAGGGGGTTACTCGTACCGCAGCGCCGATGAAGGGTCCACCCGCGCCGCCCGCCAGGAGGGAATCAAGCAGGCGAGCAGGGTCACCAGCAGCGCGAAGCCCACGATCAGCAGCAGGTCCCGCGGCTCCACCCGGAACGGCACCGAGCTGATGAAATAGATCGCCGCCACCTCGGGATCGAAGCGGATCAGCTCGAACTCCGTCAACACCCACGAGATCCCCCAGCCGAAGGCGACGCCGAGGAGGGTTCCCAGCCCTCCCAGGAAGCCGCCGTAGAGCAGGAAGATCAGCAGCAGGCTCACCGGTGACAGGCCGAGCGCGCCGAGCAGGCCGATGTCGCGCATCCGCTCCCGCACCAGCACCACCAGGGTCGAGGCCACGTTGAAGGTGGAGACCAGGACGATCAGGCCGAGCACCACGAAGAGAGCCACCTGCTGCAGCCGGAGCGCCGTGAACAGCTCCCGGTTGAGCTGCCGCCAGTCAGTGACCAAAAAGTCGGGCTCCAGGATGGACGTGGCCGCTTCGGAGATGCGCTCCGCCTCGCCCGGATCGGCCACCGTGAACTCCAGGAGGTCGACCGACGTCTCGCCGCCCATGAGCTGCTCGACCACCGGACGCTCGAGCAGCACCCAGCTGCGGTCAAACTCGGCGAAGCCGGTGGAGAAGGTCCCCGTCACCCGCAGGCTGCGGTAGCGGAAGCGCGGCCGTCCCTCGCCGAATCCCAGGGCGACGAGGCGCAGCACGTCTCCGGTCTTCGCGCCCAGCCGGCGTGCCAGATCGTCGCCGAGCACGGCGCCGGAGAGGCCCGCGTCGGTCCGGAGCTGCGCGGCGGTGGCCGTGAGCTGGCCGCCGCCGGGGTCGACGCCGCGCAGGATGACCTCCATCCCCTGCGGCTGCGCGGGACCCGAGAGCGAGCCCTGCCCATAGGCGACCCGGCCGATCTTCTGGACGCCGGGGATCTTCTGGAGCGCCGCGAGCTTGTCCGGCGGCAGCTCTCCCCTTTCGCTCCCCACCGGATAGGCGATCACCGCGGCGTTGCCGCGCACGAGCTTCCCCTGCAGGTCCTCGCGGTAGCCGGTCATCAGCGCCATGGCGATGACCATCGCGGTCACTCCGAGCGCGGTGGCGAGCAGGGCGGCGCGGGCCGTGCCGTCGAGCAGGCGGCTCCGCTCCCCGCGCAGGAAGCGCCAGGCGATCACCCAGGGAAGGGGGCCGGCGAGCAGGGACGAGGAGGGGGATCGGGTTGCCACCGGCGGAACCGGTCAATCAATCGGAGACGTGAGAGACCCGATCGAGGAAGAGGTCGAACAGCCCCGAAGCGTCGTGCGGCCCCGGAGCGGCCTCCGGGTGGTACTGCACGGACTGGACGAGCCGCCCCTCGACCGCGAAGCCTTCGACCGTACCGTCGTTCAGGTTGAGCTGGGTCACCGCGCAGCCGGCGGGGAGCGACGCCGGATCGATGGCGAACCCGTGGTTCTGGCTGGTGATCGTAACCTTGCCCGTCCGCAGGTCGCGCACCGGCTGGTTGCCGCCGTGATGCCCGAACTTGAGCTTGAAGGTGCGGGCTCCCAGGGCGAGGCCGAGGAGTTGGTGCCCGAGACAGATGCCGAAGACCGGACGCTCCGCGGCGAGCACCTCCCGCACGTTGCCGATGATGTCGGTCAGCGGCTCCGGATCGCCCGGGCCGTTCGAGAGCACCACGCCGTCGACCGGCAAGGCCAGGCAGTCCGCGGCGCTCGTGCCCGCGGGCAGCACGGTCAGCCGCGCGCCGCGCGCCGCGAGCTCGCGCAGGATGTTGGTTTTGACGCCGAAGTCATAGACCGCGAGGTGGCAGCGCTCGGCCGTCCCCTCCGGCACGGCGATGTCGTACGGCGCTGCGCAGGTGACCTCGTGGACCAGGGCGCGGCCGGTCATCGTGGGGTAATCCGCCAGCTCGGCGGCCAGACGGTCCACGTCCGAGCGCTCGGTGGTGAGGACGCCGCGCAGCGCGCCACGGTCGCGCAGCCGTCGCACCAGGGCCCGCGTATCGATCCCCTGGAGAGCGGGCACGCCGTAGCGTCGCAGATAGGTCACCAGACCCTCGCTTCGGTCGCTCGCCGTCCCGGAAGGCCGGTGGGTGAACTGCCGCGCGATGAACCCCTCCACCCACGGATGGGCGGATTCGGCGGCGTCCGGCCCGGTGCCGTAGTTGCCGATGTGCGGCTGGGTCATCACCACGATCTGCCCGCGGTAGGACGGGTCGGTCAGCACCTCCTGATAGCCGGTCATCGAGGTGTTGAACACCACCTCGCCGAAGCGGGTCCCGGGAGCGACAGCCTCTCCGGCGAAGACGCTGCCGTCTTCGAGGACGAGGAGGCCGGAGGTGGAGGAGTGCGAAGTCGCCATGCGAAGTTTACCTGGCACTTGGGGCCGGGCGCTTGGGCCCGGGGACCGCGTCAGGGTATCATGGCGGGCAGTCAAACGAAGGAGAAGCAATGCGACGCGCGAACATCCTCCGCCGTGTGGGTCTGAGCTCCCTGGTGGCCCTCCTCGTGGCCGGCCCTCTCGCCGCCTACACCATCTATCTGAAGGATGGGTCGACCGTCCAGGCGAAGGGTAAGTACCGGATCGAGGGGAAACGCGCCTACATCGTGCTGCCGAATGGCACGCAGAGCTTTATCGACGCGCGGGAGATCGACGTCAAGCGCACCGACGCGGCGAACAAGTCGGACTACGGCGGCAACGCGGTCATCCTGCAGGAGGCGACGCCGCCGGCCGACGGCACGCAAGCGGTCGCTCCCCAGCGCCGCCTCTCCGACGTCATCGCGAAGCGGGGAGCGGAGCTTCCCGGCCCCCAGCGCGAGCCGGTCAAGGTGACTCCGGCCGACAGCGTGAAGACCAAGAGCGGAAATTCGGACTTCTCCACCCTTCCCCGCCGGGCCTACGAGCCGGCGGAGATCGCGAACGAGATCCGGCAGTTCTTCCTCGGGCAGGGGGTTCCCGAGGTGACGGTGTTCGCCGGCACCCAGCCGTCGCACCCGCTCGTCCAGGTGACCGTGAGCACGGAGAGCGGAGTCTTCCGCGGCCTTGCCGTGGGAGCCAACGCCATCCTCCACATCCGCGACCGCTTCCCCGGCAAGGTCGACGCCTTCGATCTCCTGCTGGTGACGCCGGCCATGGAGCGGGGCGGGCAGTTCATCCTGACGCCCGAGATGGCCAGCGATCTGGTGGCCAAGAAGGTGCAGCTCGCGGCGTTTTTCGTCGAAAACGTGCAGTTCTGAGATTTTCCCGTCTGTCCCGCTTTCCTCGAAGCTTCGCACTTCCACATCGACTCGTGAATTCCGTTGCGCCTGAAGTCACTCTTTTGAATTGAATTGGAGGAGCCAGATGAAAGATCGCGTCCAGTCCATCGGCCTGCCTTTGCTGGTGGCTGTGATCTTCGTGACGGGATGGCACTTCGCCGTCAAGCTCACAGGGAGCGACATCTTCCCCACACCTCTCATGGTCGTCGCCGGCCTGATCGAGCTCGCCCAGAAGGGCGTGCTGGTCAAGTACATCGTCGCTTCGCTGTTCCGCGTGGCCAGCGGCTTCCTGCTGGCCGTCTTCGTCGGTATCCCCTTCGGCCTGCTCATCGGCTGGTTCACCCCCGCCACGCGCGCCTTCAATCCGGCCATCCAGGTGCTGCGGCCGATTTCGCCGATCGCCTGGATCCCGGTCGCCATCCTGTGGTTCGGGGTGTCTGATATCGCTCCCATTTTCCTGATCTTCCTGGCCAGCCTGTTCCCAATCACGACGGCGGCCATGGCCGCGGTGCAGAACATCCAGCTCGTCTACATCCGCGCCGCCCGCAACTTCGGCATCACAGGCCTCGAGCTGTTCCAAAAGGTTGTCTTCCCCGCGGCCCTGCCGCAGATCCTGACCGGCTTGCGCCTCGCCCTCGGGGTGGCCTGGCTGGTCGTGGTGGCCGCCGAAATGATCGCGGTGAACTCCGGGCTCGGCTACCTGATCATCGACGCCCGGAATGCCGGCAAGCGGTACGACCTGGTCGTGGCCGGCATGGTGATGATCGGGCTGATCGGGCTCGGGCTCGACCTGCTGATCCGGCAGATGGAGAAACTGGATCAGGTGCGGTGGGGCCTCAGCCGCTGAGGCTTCTATGCATGATTTGATATGCTTGCACTGATGATTGAGCCCGCCATGCCCGTCGCGCCGCCCCGGGATGCCCGCAGCAAGATCGCCGTGCGCGGGCTCTGGATGACGTTCCAGCGCACAGGGGATCCGGCGCAGCCGATCCACGTCCTGGAAGACATCAACCTGGACGTGCGCGACGGCGAGTTCGTTTGTCTGGTCGGACCCTCGGGTTGCGGCAAATCCACCCTGCTCAACATCGCGGGCGGTTTCCTTGCCGCCACCCGGGGGGAGATCTCGGTCGATGGCCAGCCGGTGCTCGCGCCTGATCCGAAGCGGATCTTCATCTTCCAGGAAAATGCCGTGTTCCCCTGGCTGACCGTGGAGGAGAACGTCGGATTCGGCGTTGAGCGCCCCACCCCGGCCGAACGGCGCGAGCTCATCGAGCACTACGTCGAGATGGTAGGCCTGACCGGCTTCGGCAAGGCCTATCCACGGGAGCTGTCGGGCGGCATGCGCCAGCGCGTGGAGATCGCCCGCGCCCTCGCCGCCGAGCCCGACGTCCTCTTCATGGACGAGCCGTTCGGCGCGCTCGACTACCTCACCCGCCTGCGTCTCCGGCACGAGCTCATTCAGATCTGGCAGCGCGAGAAGCGCACGGTCCTCTTCGTCACTCATGACGTGGACGAGGCTATCCAGCTCGCCGACCGGATCGTGGTCATGGGCAAGCGCCCGTCGCGCATCCGGGCCATTGTCCCGGTCGACGCGCAGCGGCCGCGCGACCTCGACGATCCCGCCTGCCGGCTGCTCCGCGACGAGATCTTCGGCGTCATGGGCCTGGACCACCAGGGGCAGAGCGTCTCCGCCGACTCGACGGCCAGCTTGCAGCTCCCGTCGCAGCTGCATCCTCATTAGGTATTTCGTTGCAGTCCTATCATTTCTGGAGGAGTCCATCATGAGCAAGTTGAGCAAAGTCGTCCTCGGGGCGATCGGCGTCTGGGCCGGTCTGACGCTCCTTCATCTTCACCTGAACCTCGGAGTCGGCCTTTCGACCCTGATGGGGCAGAAGTCCGGGAAGGAGGTCGAGGGGGAAAGGTTCCGGGTCGGTTTCCTCCCGGTCACCTGACACCTCACGTGCCCCGTCACCGACTGGGTCAACAAGAACACGGTCGGCAAGGGGTTCTATGAACCCGTGAGGTTCAGCGGCTTTCCGGAAATCAAGGAATCGGTCATCGCCGGCCATCTGCCGGCCACCTTCATGCTCGCTCCTCTCGCCATGGCCCTGGTCGAGCAGGGCGTGCGGGTGAAAATCGTCTACCTGGGGCACCGCGACGGTACCGCGTTGATGGTGCACAAGGATTCAGACATCCTCACCATCGAAGATCTGCGCGGCAAGCGGATCGCCATCCCCAACCGGTATTCGAACCAGCATCTGCTGCTGCGGAAGGCGCTGGCGGATCGGGGGATGACGGTCAACGACATCGAGCTCATCGAGATGCCTCCTCCCGACATGCCGGCGGCGCTCTATTCGAAGGCAGTCGACGGCATCACCTCGGGCGAGCCGTTCATGGCGCAGACGGAGATGGATGGCTACGGCCGGGTCCTCTATCAGGCCAAGGACATCTGGCCGGACTTCATCTCCTGCGTGCTCGTGGTTTCGCAGAAGACGATCGACGAGCACCCCGATTGGGTGCAACGCCTCGTCGACGGCATCGCCAAGAGCGGCATGTGGCTGGAAGGCGGGATGGACCACCGCATGGCGGCCGCCCAGGCGGTGGCGACCGGCTACTACAACCAGGACCCGCGCCTGCTGAGCTTCGTGCTCAGCAAGCCGCCCGACCGGGTCAAGTACTCGAATCTGCGACTCGCCCGCGCCGACTTCGACAACATCGTGAACATGGCGGTCGATGCCGGAGTCCTGAAGCGGCGGCTCCGCTTCGAGGAGTACGCCGACCCCCGCTTCTCCGAGAAGACGGCCGGCGTGCAAGAGTACGCCTGGCAGGGCAAGTAACCTCCTCCGGCCTGCGGGACGACCTCCCCGCAGGCCTCCTGTCCCGCTTTGCCACTGCCGTCACACTTCTAGGTCATTCGGGCCTCGTGCCCATTCCATTTGTTCCGTTGACTTGGAGGGAGAGAAGATGATCCTCAGTGCGGCTCGGCCATCCCCGACGTTCGACATCGTTCCCAACCCCGCGGCTGTCCGGACCAAGATCTCGGTCCGCAAGCTGTGGATGACCTTCCAGCCCAAGACGAAGGCGGCGCAGCCGGTCAACGTGCTGGAAGATATCTCCCTGGACGTGCGCGACGGCGAGTTCATCTGCCTCGTCGGCCCGTCGGGATGCGGCAAGTCGACCCTGCTGAACATCCTCGGCGGCTTCCTCAACGCCACCGAAGGGGAGGCCACGATCGACAACAAGGCGATCGTGGGCCCCGATCCGAAGCGGATCTTCATCTTTCAGGAGAACGGCTCCTTCCCGTGGCTGACGGTGGAGGACAACGTCGCCTTCGGCGTCAAGCGCTCGACCGCGGCCGAGAAGCGCGAGCTGGTCGAGCACTACATCGAGATGGTCGGCCTGACCGGCTTCGGCAAGACCTTCCCGCGGGAGCTGTCGGGCGGCATGCGCCAGCGCGTGGAGATCGCCCGCGCCCTCGCCGCCGAGCCGGACGTCCTGTTCATGGACGAGCCGTTCGGCGCGCTCGACTACCTGACCCGCCTCCGCCTCCGTCAGGAGCTCATCCAGATCTGGCAGCGTGAGAAGCGCACGGTGATCTTCGTCACCCACGACGTGGAAGAGGCCGTCCAGCTCGCCGACCGCGTGGTGGTGATGGGCAAGCGCCCGGCGCGCATCCGCGCCATCGTCCCGGTCGACATCGAGCGGATGCGCGACCTCGACGATCCCGCCTGCCGCATGCTCCGCGACGAGATCTTCGGCGTCATGGGCCTCGACCACCACGGCCTGCGCGTCTCCGGGGAGTCGTCCTCGGCGATCCAGATCAACGTGGCGGCGCGGAAGCTGTACAACTAGAAGAGCCCTCACCCCCGGCCCCTCTCCCGCGAGCGGGAGAGGGGTGAAAAGCAAGGCACAAGAAGAAAGGCTCCCAAGGAGGGAGCCTTTTGTGTTTCCGGTCTTTGCTGTGCTCCCCTCTCCCGCTTGCGGGAGAGGGGCCGGGGGTGAGGGCCCTCCCTCTACGACGGCACCTCCGACGAATCCTCCTCGTCCTCCACCTCTTCCCCCGTCGACCGCAGGTACTTCTCGACCGGAATCCCGACGCGCTTCGCGAAGCGCTCGCGGTAGCTCTCGACCTCGCCCACGGATTCGTCGATGAAGATCCGCTCCACCCGGAAGAGCGGGACGAACATGGTCGAGAGGCCCAGGGTCTGGTCGCCGGGGCGCACCGCCTGGGCCATCCAGTCATCGAAGCTCGACAGGTTGAGGCCGCGCAGCGTCACCCCCGGCAGGCCGAGATCCTGGAGGAGCCCCCAGAGCTTCTCGGTCGGATTCACCAGGTGAACGATGACGATCGTGCCCGGCCTGATCATGAATGCCCGTGCGCTCCTTCATCCCCAGATTCGGACAATTCGAGAAGGACCCCTCCGGTGCTCTTCGGATGCAGGAACTGCACCCAGCAGCCGCCGGCACCGCGGGTCGGCTCCGGGCGCAGCACCTGGAACCCCGCCTCGCGCAACCGGCCGTCGTCGGCGCGCACGTCGTCGCTCGCCAGACAGAGATGGTGGATGCCCGGGCCGCGCTTCTCCAGGAACTTGGCGACAGGGGAGTCCTCGGACATCGGCTCGAGGAGCTCGATGCGCGACTCGCCGCAGGAGATCATCGCCACCCGCACCCCTTCGTGCGGCACCTCCTCGATCTCCTCGACCCGCAGGCCCATCACCTCATACAACTTGCGCGCCTCCTCGATGGAGCGCACCGCGATCCCGATATGGTCGATTTTCCCGATCATGGCGCCCGCTCCTCCAACGCTCCCTCCGGCGCCTCCTCCGGCGCGCCGCGCAGCACACCGGTGAACAGGCGGTCCGCCACTTCATAGGGGTCGACGTGCTGGGCGAAGCCGCGCTCCACCTCGCGCTCCAGGCCGAGCACCCGGTCGGCCGCGGCCACGACGCGCTCCTTGAGGATGGTCTCGACCCGCAGCCGCAGGTGGGCCACGCGCCGGTGCTGAAGCTCGCCGGAGGCTTCCAGGTGCTCGCGGTGGCGCTCGATCTCCGCGATCACCCGGTCGATCCCCTCCTCGCGCGCAGCCACCGTCTTGAGCACCGGCTGCAGCCAGGCGCCGTGCTCGCCGAGGCTGAGCATCATCTCCAGGTCCTTGACCGTGCGGTCGACTCCCTCGCGGTCGGCCTTGTTGATCACGAACACGTCGGCGATCTCCAGGATGCCGGCCTTGATCGCCTGGATGTCGTCCCCCAGGCCGGGGACGGTCACCACGGCCACCGAATCGACCGTGCGCACCACGTCCACCTCGTCCTGCCCCACGCCCACGGTCTCCAGGAGGATCCAGTCGAACCCCGCGGCGTCGAGCACGTCGACGGCGTCGCGCGCGGCGCGCGCCAGGCCGCCCATGGCGCCGCGGGTCGCCATGGAGCGGATGAAGACGCCCGGATCGGTGTAGAGCGACTGCATGCGGATGCGGTCGCCGAGCAGCGCGCCGCCGGTGAACGGGCTCGTCGGATCGACCGCCAGGATGCCCACCGTGACGCCGCGCTTGCGCAGGAGGCGGGTCATGCGGTCCACCAGGGTGCTCTTGCCGGCGCCCGGCGGGCCGGTGATGCCGACCACGCGGGCGCGTCCGGTGCGATCGTAGACACGGCGGAGGAGCTCGCGCTGCGGATCGCCGCCGTCTTCGAGGAGCGAGATGGCCCGCGCGACGGCGCGCGGCTGCCGCTCGGCGAGGCGTTCGACCAGCTCGTCGAGATCGGGCGTCCGGCGCGGCTTGAGTCTCATTGCCCTTTGAAGAGCTGGCGCGCGATGACCAGGCGCTGGATCTCGCTCGTCCCCTCGCCGATCGTGCAGATCTTGGCGTCGCGGAAGTACTTCTCGGCGCGGTAGTCCTTGATCAGCCCGTAGCCGCCGTGGATCTGGACGCCGCGCTCGGAGCAGAACACCGCGGCCTCGCCCGCGTAGAGCTTGGCCTCGGCGGAGAGCCGCGAGACGCGCCCGCCGCGGTCCATGGACTCGGCCGCCGCGTAGGTCAGGATCTCGGCCGCGGCGATGCGGGTCGCCATCTCGGCCAGGGCGAACTGGATCGCCTGGAACGCCGCGATCGGCTTGCCGAACTGCTCGCGCTCCTTGGCATAGCGGAGAGCCGTCTCATACGCGCCGATCGCCGTGCCGAGCCCGAGCGCCGCGATCGAGATGCGGCCGCCGTCCAGGATCTGCAGGGCCTGGACGAACCCTTCGCCCGGATTGCCCAGCAGGTGGTCGTCCGGCACGAAGCAGTTTTCCATGATCACCTCGGCGGTGTCCGAGGCGCGGATACCCAGCTTGTTCTCCTTCTTGCCGGGGCGGAATCCCTTCATCCCCTTCTCGACGACGAACGCCGAGATGTTGTGGTGGCGCAGGCCGTTCGGATCGGTCACCGCCATGACCACGCAGACGTCGCCGACGCTGCCGTGGGTGGTGAAGGTCTTGGAGCCGTTCAGCACCCAGCCGCCGTCCACCTTCTCGGCGCGGGTGCGGGTGCCGGCGGCATCGGAGCCGGCGTTGGGCTCGGTCAGGCTCCAGGCGCCGATCTTCTGCCCCTGGGCCAGGGGAACCACCCAGCGGCGCCGCTGCTCCTCGGTGCCGAACTTGTAGACGTGGTTCGTGCACAGCGAATTGTGGGCCGCGACGCTGATGCCGACCGAGGGGTCGACCTTGGAGAGCTCGGTCACCACGATCACGTACTCGATATAGCCCAGGCCCGCGCCGCCGTACTCTTCGGGGAAGAGGATGCCCAGGAACCCGAGCTCGCCGGCCTTGGCGATCACCTCGCGGGGAAACTTCTGGCTCTCGTCGTACTCGTCGACGATCGGGTCCACCTCGCGCTGGGCGAAGTCCCTCGCGGTCTCTTGGATCGCACGCTGCTCGTCCGTCAGGGCAAAGTCCACGTTCTCACCTCCCAGGACCGGCGATGCTATCGCGGAGGACAGGGGGATGCAAACGCGGGGGGCTGTAGAATCTTGGCGGCGGACCCGGCATTTCTGCTACAGTCCGCCCCCCCGAGAGGAGCCGCACGCATGACCCCGGATGTCCTGCTGGTCCGCAAGCTGATGTCGAGACAGAACCTGAGCCGCGCCGAGAGCGCCGAGCTCCTCGAAACCATCCTGCGCCAGGACAGCCAGGGCTGGAAGTTCCTCGCCTTCTCGGTGGCCGCGCAGACCAAGGGAGAGACGGTCGAGGAGCTCCTCGGCATGTGCGACGCCATGCACGCGCTCACCGGCGACTACCACCTGGACCTCGCCGGCCGCCGCCCCTTCGAGGTGTCGAGCGCCGGCGGCAGCGGCGTGCGCAAGATCAACGTCTCGACCTTGACCGCCCTGATCGTCGGCACCCCCGAGATCCCGGTGGTGAAGCACTCGTTCTGGAAGGTGACGAGCATCACCGGCAGTGCGGACGCGCTCGCGGCAGTGGGCATCTTCGCTCCGGCGGTGACCCTGGAGCAGGTGCAGAAGGCGATCGACGCCGTGGGGGTCGCCTACTATTCGCCGATCTTCGTCAGCCCGGAGCTCGGACACCTCATCCACTTCGCCCAGGAGCTGGCGGTCCATGAGGTCGGGGTGAGCACCCCCTTCCATCTCCTCGCTCCGGTGTTCACGCCGATCCCCATCCAGTACCGGATGTTCGGGCTCAACAACCCGGTCCAGTTCGAGATGATGACCGAGCTGTTCCGCGGTCTCGGGTTCCGCAACGGCCTGATCCTGCGCGGCTTCGAGGGGCTGGACGAGGCGTCGATCACCTCGCCGACCCGCGTGCGCGGATTCCGGGCCGGCGAGGATCTCGACTTCGTGCTGCTGCCCGAGGAAGTCGGTCTGAAGCGGGCACCGCTGGAGGAGGTCCTGCCGGTCGACGCCGAGTCGAACTATCGGGACTTCGTCCGCATCGCCCATGGGGCCGAGACCGGGCCCAAGCGCGACATGGTGGCGCTCAACGCCGGATTGGGGCTCTGGCTGTCCGAGCAGGCGCCCTCGATCGAGGCGGGAATCCGGATCGCCCTGGAGCGGCTGGCGAGCGGCGAGGTGGCCGAGAAGCTCGCCCGGGTGGTCGAGCTCACCGGATCGCCGGAGGTGCTCCGGCAGGCACGAGAGAAGTATCTGACTTCTCCCTGAAGGCGGCATGGACATCCGCCGCGAGATCCTGCGCAACGTCATCCTCTGTCAGGCACTCGAGCCGCTGGCGCAAAAGCCCGGGCGCGCCAGCCGTCAGGACGGGGCGGCCGGGGCGAAGCTGGAATCGTTCATCGTCGCGGGCGTCAACAGCTCCTGGCCCTTCTTCGATCTGGCCGATCGGATCCTCCGGCACGGCGGCCAGCCGGGCTGCATCTACGACCTGGCCTACGAAGCGCTGTCGGCGAGCGGACGCAACCGCCTGGGCAGCACGGTCAACTACGGCCCGATCCTCTTGCTGGTCCCGCTGGTGACGGCGCAGGTCCTCGCCCATCTCGACAAGGGGGCCTTCGAGGATGTGGAGTCGCTCCTGGAACGGACAGGGGAGGTCCTGCGCAACACCACGGAAAAGGACGTCGAGTATGCGGAGAAGTTCATCCAGCTCGGATACGAGGTGTCGGCCCGGCATCGCGAGCGGACCGGAGACACCCCGAGGACTTCCAGCCCTCCGGTCCTGCGGGGAAAGTACGCGAACGTCTGGGAAGCGGCGCGCGACCGCCAGCACATCTACATTGTGCGCGAGTTCTTCCAGGGGTACCCCAATTCTCTCCAGGTCTATCGCTATCTGCTGCACAACCTGGACGAGGGGCTCCTGCACGGCAGCGAGATGATGTACCGGGTGCTCCTCACCGAGATCCAACGCGCCGACGCCGTGATGGACATCATCGTGGCCGGGTTGTACCTGATGCTCACCAGCCACCCGGAGAGCGTTCTCTTTCCGTAACGTACTCCAGCCACACATACTCCCCCTCCCGCTCCACTCCCTCCAGCCGCAGCTTCACCGGGTCGCCGGGTCCTTCGAAGAGGTTCACCGCGCCGGCGTCCAGCACGGCCGGAAGAAAGACCAGGTGGATGCGCTCGACCAGCCCGGCGGTGAGGAGGGCACGGTTGAGCACACCTCCCCCCTCGCAGACCACCGAGCCGATCCCCCGCGCCTCCAGACCCTCCAGGAACGCCGCCAGGTCGATCCGGTCGCGGCCGGCGGGGACCGCCTCCACGCCCCTCTCCGCCAGGAAATCCAGATAGTCCCGCGGTGTCTCCTCGCAGACCCCGACCAACGTCCTCGCCGAGCCGTCGAAAAACCGGGAGTCGCGGGGGAGGCGGCCCGTCCGGTCGAGGGTGGCGCGCACACAGGAGTACCCCGGCGCGGCATGGGAGGTGAGCGTGGGATTGACCACCCGCACCGTCTCCGTCCCCACCAGAACGGCCTCGTAGCGGCGGCGGATCGCGGCCTTGTGCACCAGGACCTCCGGGGGCGTTCCCAGGAAGCCGGCGAGCTCGTGGGCATCCCGCCCACGCTCATAGGTGATGGCGCCGTTGACGGAGATGGCGCTGAGGAGCGCTACGCGCATCGGGCGAAGTAGCGGCGGGCCTCTTCCAGGTCGGCCGGCGTGTCGATCTCGAAGATCGGGGCGGCGTACTCACGGAAATAGAGCCTCTCTCCCCGCTCGAGGGCCTGCTGCAGGAAGTTGGTCCGCGGGTCCTCCCAGCCGCCCGGCAGCCAGGGCGCGACGCGTGCCGATTGGACCACGAAGTCCGGGATGCTGAGCTCGAAAGTCCCTCCGCGGACCACCGTTACGGCCGGCTCCGGCGTCAGCTCCAGCTTGGCCTTGAAACGGTCCGTCCGGCAGTAGATGAGCGAACAGAAGCTGTCGGAGGCGAGCTGAAGCTCGACCAGCTCCTTGAGCGGCGCCGGATCGGTGAACAACATGTCCGCACCCACCCAGCAGAGCGGCTCCGGCGGGAGCCGGCGGCAGGCGTTGGCGAGGGTCACCATGATATGGGGCGTCTCCTCGACCAGCACCTCCACCCCCGGACGCCGGAAGTCGGCGACAAATTCGGGACGGGTGGCCACCACCGGCTCGAGACCGATGCAGTCCGCCAGGTCCAGCAGCCGGTCGAACAGCGAAACGCCTCCGACCTCCAGCAGCGACTTGGGCCGCCGGCCGCTCTCCTGCCGCAACCGGCTGCCGATGCCCGCCGCGAGGATGACCAGTTTCATGGCGGCGGATTCTAGCAGATTGGATTGAAGCAAGTCCGACATTGCCAAGAAATCGATCTCTCCGCGGGTGCATTAGAATGGGGATGGAAATGCTGGACACCTATCGGCCCGTCGAGACCCCGGAGGGGGTGGAGATCGGGTTGCGCGTGGCGGGGCCGGTGCCCCGGCTGCTCGCCGCCGCGATCGACCTCGCCATCCGCGTGGGGATCTATTGCGTCCTCCTCATCCCCGCCAGTCTGCTCGGGGACGGAGGCGTGGGCCTGCTCCTGCTCTCGATGTTTCTCCTGGAGTGGTTCTATCCCGTGCTGTACGAGGTCCGGCGCGGCGGCGCCACGCCGGGCAAGAAACGGCTGGGGCTCCTCGTCCTCCACAACGACGGCACACCCGTGGGGTGGATGGCGTCGGTCGTGCGCAACCTCCTCCGCTTCGCCGATTTCCTGCCCGCGGCCTACGGCTTCGGGATCGCCGCGATGCTGATCGACCGCGACTTCCGGCGGCTGGGGGATCTGGCGGCCGGCACGGTGGTGGTCCACCGCGAAACCGAGCTGGCCGGTTTTTCCTGGGCCCAAGCGCGGGTCCCGGCCGGGCCGCCGGTGCGGCCGCCGGTGCCGCTCGACCTGGACGAGCAGCGGGCGGTGCTCGATTTCGCCGAGCGGTTGGGGACCTGGTCGGAAGCGCGCTCGGCGGAGCTGGCCGGCCTGGCTGCGCCGCTGACCGGCGTTGCACCGGGGTCACCGGGTGAAGGCGGCGCGGAGGGCGTCAAGAACCTGCTCGGATTCGCCAACTGGCTGTTGGGGCGTCGCTGAGTGAGCCGCGAAATCTTCGTGAAGAGCCATGAGCTCCAGTGGCAAGCTCTGGAGGCCAGCCTGGAGCGCCTGGAGACGGGCCGGGGGGGCCAGCCGGCGCCCGATTTCCCCGAGCTCTACCGGCAGGTCTGCCATCACCTCGCCCTGGCGCGCCACCGCCGTTACGGAGCCGACCTGGAGCTGCGGCTCAACCGGCTGGTGCTGCGCGGCCACCAGCAGCTCTACCGCTCGCGCTCCGGCGACCTGGCGGCGGCCCTGCGCTTCGCCACCTCCGGCTTCCCCCGGCTGGTACGCTCCGAGGCGAAGCTCGTCCTCCTCTCCCTGCTGCTCTTCGCCGTCCCCCTGATCGCCATGCTCCTCGCCGTGCCCTGGCGGCCGGAGCTCGCCCTGACCGTCCTCCCCTCGGCGACAGTGGAAGAGATGGGACAGCAGTACGCTCCGAACGGCTCGCTGGAGGCCGGCCGGCCGGTCGACAGCGACCTGCTGATGTTCGGCTTCTACATCTACAACAACGTCGGCATCGCCTTCCGGACCTTCGCCGGCGGCATCCTCGGCGGGCTCGGCTCGATCTTCTTCCTGGTCTACAACGGCCTGGCGATCGGCGCGGTCGCCGGCCACATCGACTTCATGGGCTACCAGGGGAGCTTCTATCCGTTCGCGATCGGTCACGGCGCCTTCGAGCTGACGGCGATCGTCCTGGCCGGCGCGGCGGGGCTGCGGCTCGGCTTCGCGCTCCTCGCGCCCGGACGCCTGTCGCGCGGCCAGGCCCTGGTCGCCGCCGGCCGGCGCGCCACCGGCATGGTCTATGGCGTCGCCGGCATGCTCACCGTCGCCGCGTTCCTGGAGGCGTTCTGGTCCCCCTCGGAGGCGACGGACCTGGCCAAGCTGATCGTCGGCGGCCTCCTCTGGCTCTACGTCCTCGTCTACTTCCTGGTCGCCGGGCGGTCGCATGGATCTTGAGCGGGTCGCCGCGGTCATCCGCCCCCGCACTCCATGGGAGGCGGTGGATCTGGGCTTCGGCATGGTCCGCGCCTGGTGGAAGCCGGTCTGGGCGGCCTGGCTCGCCACCGTGGCTCCCGCCTGGTGGCTGGTCTTCAGCCTCACCTGGCTGCTGACCCAGGAGCCGCTCGCCGCCTTCCTCGTGGTCTGGTGGGTGCGGCCGCTGTTCGACCGCATCCCGCTCTACGTGGTGAGCCGCCGCCTGTTCAGCGCTGCGCCCTCGGTTCGCGAATTGCGGGGCAACCTGGGCCGTCTCTGGACGCGCAACCTCTGGGCGGCTCTCACCCTGCAACGGCTCGATCCGGCACGGTCGTTCGACCTGCCGGTCTGGGAGCTGGAGGGACTGCGCGGCGCCGAGCGGAAGGAGCGGACCGCGCTGCTGCAGCGGATCGGCCGGCAGAACGCCGTCTGGCTGACCTTCGCCTGCAGCCTGCTCGAAGGCTTCACCATGGTGGCGTTCATCGAGCTGGTGACGCTCCTCACCCCCTCGTCGGGATGGAGCGAGGCCGCCGAGCTGACCGGCGCCGCGGCGAGCACCGGCGAGCCGACCGCGGCGTTCTGGTGGTGGATGGCCGCCGTGTACTTCCTCGCTCTGACCGCCATCGAGCCGTTCTACGTGGCCGCCGGCTTCTCGCTCTACCTCAGCCGCCGCATCCACCTGGAAGGCTGGGATGTCGAGATCGCCTTCCGCCGCCTCGCCGCGCGCCTGACCGGCGGCGAGCCCCTCCGCCGCAAAGCGGGAAGGGCGGCAGCGGTGGTGCTGCTGGTCATCTCTGGTCTGCACCCGTTTTCCGCTTGCGCGATGAAGATCCACCTCACTGTAGAGACGCCCCGTGGGGCGTCTCCTTCCGAGGCGCCCGCGGTACCGCAGGGATCCCTGAGAATGATTGTCGCCGCCGCAGGAGACGCCCCACGGGGCGTCTCTACAGTGAGGGCGGCCGGGGGTGAGGGCCTCTCCGCCCCTGCCGACGCCGTCCGCGAGGTCCTCGCCGGTCCCGAATTCCAGACCCACAAGAAAATGAAGGTCTGGCGCCCCAAGGACGCTCAGAAGGAGGAGCCGGAAGACCGCACAGTGCCGTCGATGTCCCTGGGCTTCCTTCAGCCGCTCGTGCTGGCCGTGGCCGCGGCGCTCCTCATCGGCCTGGTCATCGTGGCGTCCAAAGGAGTCCGGCGCCGGCCGTTCTCCCTGACCGTGGACGAGCCGGCCGAACGCGCTCCGCTGCCGGCCGCGGTGTTCGGGCTCGACATCCGCCCGGAGTCTCTCCCCGCCGACGTGCCGGGTACGGCCTGGAGCGCCTGGGAGCGGGGAGACCAGGCCACCGCCCTGGGCCTCCTCTACCGCGCCGCCATCGCCTTCCTGGTGCGCCGCGAGGGGCTCCCCGTGCGCGAGAGCTGGACCGAAGGGGACTGCGTCGACTTCGTGCGGCGCAAGGCCGGACGGGAGCGCGCCGAATACTTCGCGCGGCTGACCGGGGCCTGGCAGACCACCGCCTACGCGCACCGTCCGCCGGACGCCGGCGAGGCGCGCGCCCTCTGCACCGCCTGGGGCCGGCTCTTCGGAGACGCCGCATGAGCCGAGGGTCTCTCCTGCTCACTGCCGCCGTGCTGCTCCTGGCGGCCCTGGCCGCTTTCTGGTTCTTCACTGCCTTCGAGAGGGTCGAGCAAGACGTCGAGGTCGGCTACCAGGGGGTGGCGCGCACCAATCCGTTCCTCGCCGCCGAGCGTCTCTTCACCCGCCTCGGCGCACCCGCGCGCACTCTGGCCGCCGAGCCGCCGGCCATGCCGCCGGCTGATCACGCCCTGCTGCTCGTGAGCCCGGCGCGCTCCCTCTCCGAGGAGCAATTCGCGAAGATCTTCGACTGGGTGCGCCGCGGGGGCCGCCTCCTGGTGGCGCTGGATGAGGCACCGAGCATCGATCCTGTCCTCCGCCACTGGTCCGTCGAGGTCTCCGACCCGCCCGAGGCCGGCGATCCCGAGGTCTTCGAGGTCACCTTGCGCGAGGGGATGAAAGCCACGGTCGAGATCCCCCGCGCCAGGCGGCTCAAGGTGACCCGGCAAGACACCCAGGTCCAGATGGGGAGCCCAGCCGGCCTGGCCTTCGTCCGCTACGCCGAAGGCGCCGGAAGCGTCACCTTCCTGGCGGACGCGAATTTCCTGTCCAACGACAAAATCGGCCAGCACGACCACGCGGCCCTCGGCTGGGCCCTGGTGCGCGCCGGAGGCGACCCGCCAGCCGGTATCTGGATCGCCGTGCGCGACGAGATGCCCACCCTCGCCCAGCTCCTGGCGCGCAATGCCTGGATGGCCCTGGCGAGCGGCGGCCTGCTGATCGCGGCCTGGCTGTGGTCCGCCGGCGCCCGCTTCGGGCCGCTCGTGCCCGATCCCCCGCGCGGCCGCCGGAGCCTGCTGGAGCACGTCGAAGCCTCCGGCGACTTCCTCTGGCGCACCGGCCGCGGCACCGAGCTCGTCGAGGGAGCGCGCCAGGCGCTCCTCGAACGCATCGACGTCCGCGAGCCCGCCTGGAGAAGCCTGCCCTCCGCCGATCTCGTCCAGCGCCTGGCCGCCGGCGCGCGCCTGCCCGCCGCGCGGATCGACCGTGCCCTGCACGGCGCAGTCACCGCGCCGGCCGACCTCGTCCAAGCTCTGCAAACCCTCGAGACCATCAGGAGATCCCTGTGAGCGAGCCTCTTCCAACATCTCCGGCCGCGCCGGCCCCCGTCGACTTCCCGCGGGCCGCGGCCCTGGCCGCGCAGATCCGCCAGGAGATCAGCCGCGCCGTGGTCGGGCAGAGCACCGTGGTCGACCTGGTGCTGACCGCCTTCCTGGCGGGCGGCCACGTCCTCATCGAAGGCGTCCCGGGCCTCGGCAAGACCCTGCTCGTCCGCGCCGTGGCGCGCACCTTCAACGGCCGCTTCACGCGCATCCAGTTCACTCCCGACCTGATGCCCACCGACGTCACCGGCAACGCCGTCTTCGACACGAAGAGCGGCGAGTTCCGCCTGCGCAAAGGGCCGGCCTTCACCCACCTGCTTCTGGCGGACGAGATCAACCGCGCGCCCGCCAAGACCCAGGCCGCGCTCCTGGAGGTCATGCAGGAGAGGCAGATCTCGATCGAGGGGCAATCGGTCGCCGTGCCGCGGCCGTTCATGACCCTCGCCACCCAGAATCCGATCGAGCACGACGGCACCTATCCATTGCCCGAGGCCCAGCTCGACCGCTTTCTCCTCAAGGTGTCGATCGACTACCCTGCCCCGACCGAAGAGGTCGAGCTGGTGCGGGCCGTCACCGAGAACCGGATCGGCGGCGACCTCGACGTCTCGGCCGTGCGCCCCATCGCCGCCCCCGAGCACGTCGTCTGGCTCCAGGAAGTCGCCGCCCGCGTGCTGGTCGACGACCGCATCCTCGACTACGCCGTGCGCATCGTGCGCGCCACCCGCACCTGGAAAGGCCTGCGCGTCGGAGCCGGCCCGCGCGGCGCCATCGCCCTGGTGCGAGCCGCGCGAGCCAAAGCGCTCCTCGCCGGCCGCGACCACGTCCTCCCGGACGACGTCAAATCCGTCGCCCTGCCCGCCCTGGGCCACCGGGTGATCCTGAGCCCCGAGCTGGAGATCGAAGGCCAGAGAGCCGAGCACGTGATCCCGGCGATTTTGGAGAAGGTGGAGGCACCGCGGACGTGACCTCACCCCCTAGCCCCCTCTCCCATCGCCCCCCCTTCCTCCGGGAGAGGGGGAACTCAATCCGACAGATCCGTCGGATGATCAGGCATTCCGCGGTCTTTCCCCCTCTCCCGGGTGGCGGGGGGGCGATGGGAGAGGGGGCCAGGGGGTGAGGTCCCCGGCGAAGCCGGCTTTTTGGGGGGTCACCCCATGAGACCCGCCCCCAACCTCCTCCGCCTCCTCCTCGCCTGGACCCTCCTGGGCGTCGCCGCCGCCGTCTGGCCGCCGTTCCTCCCCGTCTGGGCCGGGGCCGGCCTGGCGCTCGCCGCCGGAGCCGCCGTGGCCTGGCTCCGCCTCCGCCGCTTCCCGACTCCTCCGGTCGAGCGCGACGCCCCGGCGTCCCTCCCCCTCGGCGCCTACACTCCGATCCGCCTGCGCCTCTCCAATCCCGGCCGGGAGGAGCTGGACGTCGAGATCTTCGACACGCCGCCGCTCCATTCCGAGACCGAGGGCCTGCCGTCGCGCCAGAGGGTGCCGCCGCGCGGTTGGGTCGAGCTGGAGTACCGGCTGCGGCCGACGCAACGCGGGGACCACCGGTTCGGCCCGGCCGACCTCCTCCTCCGCCAGCGCGGCGATCTCTGGCGCCGCAGGCTGGCCAGCGGCGCGCCCCAGGACGTGCGGGTCGTCCCCAACTTCCAGGCCGTCGCCCGCTACGCCATCCTGGCTCTCGCCGACCAGCTCGGCCAGATCGGCATCCGGGTCAGCCGGCGGCGCGGCGAAGGGCTCGAATTCCAGGAGCTGCGGGAGTACCGCGACGGTGACAGCCTGCGGCGCATCGACTGGAAAGCCACCGCGCGCCGGCAGCGCCTCATCGCGAGGCAATACCAGGAAGAGCGCAACCAGCAGATCGTCTGCCTGATCGACTGCGGCCGGCGCATGCATGCCAAGGACGGCGACCTCACCCACTTCGATCACGTGCTCAACACCGTCCTCCTGCTCTCCTACGTCGCCCTGCGCCAGGGAGACTCGGTCGGCTTTCTCACCTTCAGCGGCCCGGAGCGCTGGCTGCCGCCGGTCCAGGGCAACGTGGGCCTCGAAGCCATCCAGCGCCTCGTCTACGACCTCGAAACCACCCAGAGCCCCTCCGACTACCTGGAGGCCGCCACGCGCCTCATGATGCGCCAGAAGCGCCGCGCCCTCGTCCTCCTCCTCTCCAACCTCCGCGACGAGGACTCGGACGAGCTCGTCCCCGCCCTCCGCCTCCTCCGCACCCGGCACCTCGTCCTCCTCGCCAGCCTGCGCGAGACCGTCCTCAAACAGACCCTGGAACGCCCGATCGGCACCCTGCGCGACGCCCTGCGCACCGCCGCCATCCACCGCTACCTCTCCGCCCGCGAAGGAGTCCTCGAAAAGCTCCAGGTAGGAGGCATCCTCACCCTCGACACCGAGCCCGAAATGCTCCCCTACCAGGTCGTCAACCGCTACCTGGAGGTCAAGGGGAGCGGGCTGCTGTAGGGCCCTCACCCCCGGCCCCTCTCCCGCAAGCGGGAGAGGGGAGAGGGTTTGTCGGTTCGGAGGCCCGCCTGCTTCAGAGGCTTACTGTGTGAATTCTTCTAACCTACACCCCTCTCCCGCTCGCGGGAGAGGGGCCGGGGGTGAGGGCTCCCGGGGCTCAACGAAACGAAACACCCCCGCCAGCCACCTCCCAACAAGAGATCGCTGCTACAATCTCTCGCAACAACCGTGACGAGAGCGCGACGAGAGTCGGGCAAATGACTTCGGGGGCCTCGTGTCTCCCGATGCGGAGGATGTCGAATGGACGCTTCGCAGATGAACTGTCCCAAGTGTGGCTGGGCGCGCGAGCCCAACGCCGTCGACTGTCCCGCCTGTGGAATCGTCTACGCGCGATTCAGTGGAGCGTCCTCGCGGCCTTCCCCGGCGGCCAGTGCCTTCGCGCCACCATCGCCGCCTCCGGGCTCCTCGGCTGAGGCCGTGAATCCGTACGCTCCTCCCCGGAGCGACCTGCAGAGCACTCCGGCGGCGGTGCCGCAGCCCGAACACCTCTTCAACGTCGGCGGGGTCTGGCGCACCGGCGACCTCCTGGTCATGCAGAAGGGGACGACCCTCCCCAACCGGTGCCTCGTCTGCAACCAGCCGGCTGCCGTGCAGTACCCCAAGAAGATGTACTGGCATCACCCGGGGCTCTACATCCTGGTCCTGCTCAGCCTCCCCATCTACGTCATCGCCGCCCTGATCGCGCGAAAGAAGGCGGACGTCGTCCTCCCGCTCTGCGCGGAGCACGCGGAGAAACGGAAGAAGGCATCGACCACGGCCAACCTGATGATGGTGTTCGGGCTCGTGCTGATGTTCGGAAGCTGCTTCGCGCTCGACAGCGACAACGGAGGGACCTTCGCCATCATCCTGGGGGTCGGCTTCCTCGTGCTCCTCGTCGGAGCCATCGTCCTCTCCGCCGGTGCCAACCCGATCATCCCGAAGAAGATCGACGACTACTACGTCTGGCTGAGGAAGGTCAGCTCCTCCTACCTCGCCGCCCTGCCCCCGGCCCCGCCGGGTCTGTAGCCTGAAGCTCCCCCTCTCCCGGGTGGACGGGTGGGCGATGGGAGAGGGGGCCGGGGGGTGAGGTCCCGGCGAAGCCGGCTTTTGTCTTTAGCACGGAACCCCAAACCGCGCGCGTTCCGCCTTCTGACGTTATCATCCGCGGATGACGATCGAAGAGGCCGTCGAACAGTTCCTGTTCCACTGTCAATACGAGAAAAATCTCAGCCCCAAAACCCTGAAGGCCTACTCCATCGACCTGCGGCAGTTCACCGAGCACCTGGCCCGGGAGCTCGCGGTCACCGAGCTCGCCGGAGTCGACAAACCCGCCTTGCGGGACTACATCAAGAGCCTCTTCAACCATCTCGCCGAGAAAAGTGTCAAAAGGAAGGTGGCGACCCTGAAGGCCTTCCTCCACTTCCTCGAGAGAGAAGACGCCGTCGCGGTGAACCCCTTCCGCAAGATGGACGTCCGGATCAAAGAGACCCGCCGCCTGCCGAGAAGCATCTCGCTGGCGGACCTCGAGAAGCTCTTCCGCCACCTCTACCGTCTCAAGAAGAGCACCCGAAAGAAATCCACCACCTACCGCCTCCTCCTCCGAGACATCGCCGTCATCGAGCTCCTCTTCGCCACCGGAGCCCGCGTCGGAGAAGTCTGCAGCCTGAGAAACCAGGATGTCGACCTCCGCCAGGAAAGAGTCCGCATCCTGGGGAAAGGAGGAAGAGAGAGAATCCTCCAGCTCTGCGACGAAGAAACTCTTGGAGCCCTGAAGGACTATCTGGCCCTCTGGGAGGAGGATGGAGAAGTAGACATCCCCTTCTTCCGCAACCGGAACGGCACCAAACTCTCCGAGCAAACCGTCCGAACCGCACTCCGGAGGTACACCCGGGACGCCGGAGTGCTCCTCCACGTGACCCCGCACATGCTCCGGCACTCCACGGCCACATTGCTCCTGGAAGAGGGGGTGGACATCCGATTCATCCAGCAGCTCCTGGGGCACCGGTCGATCGCGACGACGCAGATCTACACGGAGGTGGGGGCGGGGGCGCAGCGGCGGGTGTTGGCGGGGCGGCACCCGCGGGGGCGGTTTCGGGCGGGGTGAGCGCGGGGACTGAGCTGACTACCGCTGCTCAGCCAGTGGATTCGTCCAGCGAAGCCCTGGGAAGCGATTGAAGTCGGAGTCGGTCGAAAAAAGCTCGCACTGGTGCTCAATAGCGAGAGCAGCCAGATGAGCGTCGGTTGTCAGGTTACCGGCGGTCCCCAGCCCTTCCAGAAGATCGAAGAGGATCGAGGCATGTCGTCGCCCCGGCTCCAGGATGACCACCTGGGGTTGGGCAAGCCAAGCGCCAACCTCTCCACAGGCAGCCGAAACCCGCAGAGGTTCTTGAAAGACGCTGCGATGAGTGGACAGCCGGATGAAGCCAAGCATCGCCACCCAGCAAAGTCCCACCGGACGCGGGTCGCTCAACGTCGTCTCCCACCACGTTCGTGCCGCCAGGTGAACGACCGACCCACGGTTGTGGGCATGGAGAATGAGGTTGAGATCCGGCAGAATCATCCTTGGTGCTTCCGCGAGAAGTCTTCTGCTTCCAGCTGATCCAGCAACTGGTTCATCTTGTCGGGATCGATCCCCGGCTGGAGGCCCCTGACGAAGGCGCGGATTTGGAACCGTGGCGGCTCGATGGACTTGTTGGTCATGCCGAGGCCGATGCGGAGAGCCTCGTTCACCGTAGCCTTGATGCCTTTGCCGCTGAGCCGGGCGGCACGCTCGAGCTTCTCGGCAACGTCAGTCTCTAGAGTGAGAGTCGTTCGCATGTAGACATCATGATGCTTCGCCAGTAGGACGTCAAGATGCCACAAGAGCCTCTTCAACCATCTCGCCGAGAAGAGTGTCAAAAGGAAGGTGGCGACCTGGTTCATCCAGCAGCTCCTGGGGCATCGGTCGACGACGACGCAGATCTACACGGAGGTAAGGGGCGGGGGCGCAGCGGCGGGTGTTGGCGGGGAGGCATCCAAGGAGGAGACTACGGTATCTGTAACTGCACCGCGCGCCATTAGGGCTCGTCACAAGATAACTGCCTCTGTCCGAGGGCTCTGCTCCCTTGTGGGAACGACCCATAGAGGCCCCGGATGAGGTAGCTGTTTCATTGCGGCTCATTGCGGCCGGCCGGCCTATAAGCTCTATGCCTGGCTTTAACCAACCCTGCGTGCTATGCTAAACTTTGATCTAAGGTAGTTTTCCCCCACGAACTATGGATAACCATAGATTATCTTATTTCTCTCACTTGGCGTTATTTGATTATCGGTCTCCTCAAACGAAGCAAGAGTACCTTTGTTGTCTTTCTTGCGGCAAGCGCCGCGCAGCCTCTCGAGCAGTGAAGGATCTCTTGGGCCGCGCCAACTCAATCTTTGGCGATTGACGTACGAAAACAGCCCGCCCCCTCCCACCCAGCAGAGGACGGGCCGTCAACCTTCAAGGCCTTCTCAGCTCATCAGTTCGTCAGCCCACCAGCCCCGTTCACTCTCCTCACGAACGGCGGGCTGCGCTTGCGGATGGGCTTGATGCCGTAGCGGAGAAGATTCTCGTTGTTGTGGCCGAGGACACCTTTGATGTAGTAGCGCAGGGACGTCGCGGCTTTGCGGTAGGCTTTGAACGCTGCGTACATATGGAGGGTCGCTTCCTGCGCAGAGATGGCCAGGGCTTCTTTACGGTTCATGGCTTCCACCGCCTTGGCATACGCGCTTTCCAAAGCCGTCTTGAAGCTCGATACCCCAGGCAGCTCGGCCTCGGTCTCCATAACGGACTTCAAGAGCGTCTCCACATCGTGAAGCTGGTCGGCGTACGAATTCGTAGACTTAGACATATCCAACTCTCTCCTGGAAAGTGGGGGAGCGTGCTTGCGACACGCTCCCCCGGGTTATCAGGGTGGGCTTAGTCGACAGACTTGGCCGTCTTCGTGGAAGGCTTCGAGCCCGTCACCTCCCCGTCCGTCGGCTTCTCCCCTTCCGCCTTCTTGCGACGCTTGCGGATCGGCACCATGTTGAAGTGGACCAGGCGCTCGGTTCTCGGCCCGAACTTCGCCTTGACCACCGCGCGGAACTGAATCGCGGCGTCCTTTCCGCGGATCACCGCGGCGTTGAGCTCCTGCGTGATCTGCTGACGAAGCGCGGTCAGCTCGTCCTGCCGCGCCTTCAGAGTCGTGACTTGCTCCAGGGCGTTGGCCAAGCCCTTTCGTTCCGTCTCGATCCCGTCAGCCACTTCCGGACTTCTCTGCGCCGCGTCAAGCAGCAGAGTCCATTCACGAAGGTAATCGGCGAATGCGTTCGGCATGGCGGCCTCCTACTCGGCCTCGCTCAGCACGGTGCCCGTGACGGCGCCGGCCAGCGGACCTTCGAGAATGATTTTGACGTTGACCTCGGCCAGCTCCACCGTCACCCGCTGATGCGGATTCACGACGAGCTCGAAGACCGAGGATTGCTTCACGCCGGCTCCGGCAACCGCCTCGGGCTCCTGCACCCGCTCCGACTTGAGCCAGAGGACCAGCGGCTCCTGCACCTCCAGGAGCTCCATGAGCGGCTCCTGCACCCGACTCGACTTCAGCTCCTGCTGCACGTTCTGCTGCGTGTTCATCCTGCTTCTCCTTTCGAAAGCTCCGGGACCTGTATTGGCCACCGGAAAGTGATCTCCGACTTCGTCCCGTGCCCCTCAGGAATCTCAGCCGCGCCAAAGGCAGAACCAGAGGGGTTTGGGGACTTGGACGTCATCTCCATGACTGAAGCATAGGACGCCACAACTGAGGATGTCAAGAGGTAAACTGGAAGAAACTTCAGCCGACCTCACTCCTGCTCTTCGAGAAGGCGGTTTTCCCCCCGGGGTCCGTTCGACTAGAGGATGAGCCGGCGCTCTGGGAGCCGAAAACGGCTTACCAGCCCCCCTTGTGTGTTGCTGGGAAACACATGCAGCCTGGAGAAGAGCAGCGTGCTAGAATGTGTTTCGTGAAAAGACGGGCACAGCGTGAGACGCGATCAACCGTGGAAGTGGCTCGGGACGTGTTGAAAGACACGCTCCTGCGGGGTCCGGTCTCCCTGGACGAGATCGGGAGGAGGATGGGGCACGTGCGCGGCTACATGAGCCGCGCCTTGCGGGGGGCGAATCCTCTGACGCTCGAGACGATCATCGGCGCCCTGGAAGCCGCGGGGCTCCCACCCGCCGACTACTTCGCCGCGGCGGCGAAGGCACTCAGCCCGCCCGAACCCGAAGAAGACGACGGGCCGAGTCAGGCACAGATTGAAGAGACGGTGCTGCGGACTCTCCGGAGACTCGGGTGGCTGAATCCGCCCGGAGAGGAAAAAAAAGGCTCAGGCACTCCGACGCGCTAAGCCGTTGGCCCGCAGCGCCGCGGCGAGCTCGACCAGCGCAGCCTCGGAACCCTTCTCGACGACCTCCGCGAGAAGCTTTCTTTCGCGGGCGTCTGGAACGGGCCGGCGTGGTTCTCGACGCCCGGCTCGGCGAGCGCGGTCCCGATCTGCCGCCAGACGCCGCCGCTTTGGCGTAAGCCCCGGCGCCCCGGCGGCAGCCTTCGCCCAGTCATCCGCACCCCGGTGCCAGACGCCGGCATCTCGCTGCCGATCACCCGCAGGGTGCTGCCGATCGCCGGCAGAGGTCTGCCGGTCTCCGGCATTTGCCTGCCGTTCACCGGCAGAGGTCTGCCAGCCGCTCGCATGCGCCGGCCATTCACCGGCATCACAATGCCATCCAGTGGCATCTGCCTGCCGGTCACCGGCAAAGGTCTGCCGGCCACCGGCACCGGTCGGCGGGCCGCTGGCATTGGTCTGCCGCTCGATGGCTTGGGACTGCCATTCACTGGCATTTCTTTGCGGGCCGCTGGCATCGGGGTGCGAATGAGCGGCTCCCGCGCTGTCGATTTCCCCCGGGCCCGTTCGACTAGAGGATGAGCCGGTGCGAGGGGCGCCGGCACAGCTCAGACCAACGGACCGGAGAAGCCCATGTTCAAGATCATTGCTGCCACAGTCGCCTTTCTGCTCGCTGCTCTTCTCGCCTATGCCTCGACGAAGCCGGACACGTTCCGTGTCCAGCGCACGGTGAACATCGACGCTCCGCCCGAGAAGATCGCGGCTCTCGTCAACGACTTCCACAACTGGAGCTCCTGGTCGCCCTACGAAAAGCTGGACCCCGCGATGAGGCGGAGCTTCAGCGGCGCGGCCAACGGCACGGGCGCCGTGTATGCGTGGGAAGGGAACAGCAAGGCCGGCGCGGGCCGCATGGAGATCGTGGAGACGTCTCCTTTTCTCACCAGGATCCAGCTGGATTTCCTCAAGCCGTTCGAAACCCACAACGTCGCGGAATTCACGCTGGAGGACAAAGGCGGTTCGACGAACGTCACGTGGGCCATGCAGGGCCCCAGCCCCTACCTGGCGAAGGTCATGACGACGTTCTTCGACATGGACAAGATGGTGGGCAAGGACTTCGAGACGGGGCTGGCCAACCTGAAGGCGATCGCGGAGCGGTAGGACAAGGCAGGCTATTGCGCTCCGAGGAGAGCCAGAACCCGCGGCTCGTCGCCCACGATTTCCAGCAGGCGGTCGAATTTCATGGCAACAGCAGGCCATGAATGGCAAGTTACTGCAACGGAATTTTCTGCCGCGATCAGCCAGGTCCCGAGGTTGCCGGACTGTCCGTCCACACCCCATCCACCAACCTCCGGATGCCCAACGGGTTCTCATCCCGCAGCTCCGGCGGCAGGGCCTCCTGCGGGAAGCCCTGGTAGGCGACGAGGCGGGTGAAGCGTTCCAGGGATCTGGTTCCGACCGAGGTGCTGCGGCCGTCGGAGGTGGCGGGGAAGGGGCCTCCGTGGACCATGGCGGGACAGACTTCGACGCCCGTGGGGAACTGGTTGATCAGCAGGCGGCCGGCTTTGGTTTCGAGGAGGCTCAGGAGCGGGGCGATCTCGGGCAGCTCGTCCGGCTCGGCGTGGACCGTGGCGGTGAGATGCCCGTCGAGCTCGCGGAGGAGGGCTTCGAGCTCTCCGCGGCGGTAGCGCACGGCGACCGTCGAGGGTCCGAAGACTTCCTCCAGGAGCTGGGGATGGGCGAGGGCTCGAGCAGCCGGGACCTGCCAGACGGCGGCGCGGCCCGAGGTGGCGGCGGTGCCTTCCAGCCCCTGGGCGAGCCTCTCGGCTCCCAGGGCGGCGAGCCGGTCCTGGCCTTTCCCGTAGGCCTGGCAGATGCCGGGGGTGAGCATGGGGCCGGCCGCGGTCGCGGCGGTGTGCTCGGCGAGGGTGGCGAGGAAGGCGTCTCCGTCGGGTCCTTCCTCGAGGAGGACCACGCCGGGATTCGTGCAGAACTGGCCGACTCCCAGAGTGAACGACGCGTGGAGCCCCTGCGCGATGGCGGCGCCCCTTGCGCGCAGGGCTCCGGGGAGGATCAGGACCGGGTTGACGCTCCCCATTTCGGCGTAGACGGGGATGGGAAGCGGCCGGCTCGCGGCCAGGCGCATCAGGGCTTCGCCTCCCGTGCGCGAGCCGGTGAAGGCGACGGCGGCCACCTTCGGATGCTGCACCAGGGCTTTGCCCACCTCGTGCCCAGCGTCGAAGAGGAGGGCGAAGGTCCCGGCGGGGAGACCGGCCTGGCGGACGGCATCCTCCAGGATCTGGCCGACCCGTTCGCAGGTGCCGGGATGGGCCGGATGGGCTTTCGCGAGGACCGGGTTGCCGGCGGCCAGGGCCGCGGCGGTGTCCCCTCCGGCGACGGAGAAGGCCAGCGGGAAGTTGCTGGCGCCGAAGACCACGACCGGGCCCAGGGGCCGGCGCATGGAGCGCACGTCGGGCTTGGGGAGCGGCTGCCGGCCGGGGTCGGCGCGGTCGATCCGCGCATCGACCCAGGAGCCTTCGTCGAGGACCGTGGCGAAGAGGCGGAGCTGACCGCAGGTGCGGCCCATCTCGCCCTGGAGGCGGGCGAGGGGGAGGGCCGACTCGCGGTGCGCCCGCTCGATGATCTCAGAGGCCCGGGCCTCCAGCCCCTGCGCCATGCCGCGCAGAAGGGCGGCCCGCACGGCGGCGGGCGTGGATCGGAGGGCCTCGAAGGCTTCCGCCGCCCGCGTGCAGGCCCGGTCGATCTCCTCCGGGCTGGCGGAGGCGTACTCCGGCGGGAGCGCCTCGCCGGTGGCCGGGTCGAGCGCCTGGAAAATCGTCGACGCAGCGCTCATCGGGTCACCTCCATCTCGAAAGAAATGCGATGCGCCAGGGCGTGCTCCAGGACGGCGAGCGCCTCCGCGAGCTCGGCGCCGGCCAGCTCCAGGCGCGGCGGGCGCACGCGGGCGCTCCCCCAGCCCATCCTCTCCTGCACCAGCTTGATGAGCTGCACGAACTTCGGCACGGTGTCGAGGCGGAGCAGCGGCAGGAACCAGTGGTAGAGCGCGATGGCCTCTTCCGTCCGGCCCCTCCGGGCAGCATTGAAGAGGGCCACGGATTCGTGCGGAAAGGCGTTGACCAGCCCGGCGATCCAGCCGGTGGCGCCGGCGGCGATCCCCTCGACGATGGCGTCGTCGACCCCGACCAGGATCTCCAGGCGGTCGCCGAGCAGGGCGCGGATCGCGGTCACCCGGCGCACGTCGGTGCTCGACTCCTTCACCGCTTCGAGGTGGGGAAACTCGCGGGCCAGCTCGGCGATCTGCGGCGGGAGGAAGTCGGTGCGGTAGGCGACCGGATTGTTGTAGAGCATGCAGGGGAGGTGCGTGGCCGCGAGGACGGCGGCGATGTGCGCCTTCATCTCCCGCCAGTCGGTGCTGTAGACGTACGGCGGGAGGACCATGAAGCCGGAGGCTCCCGCGGCTCCGGCGTCGCGGACGAAGCGCACCGCCTCCGCCGTGCTGGTGGAGGCGACGGCCGGGAGGATGGGCGTGCGGTCGCCCACGGCGCGGACCAGGGTTTCGAGCACCTGGAGCTTCTCGGCATAGGTGAGCGTCGCGCCTTCGCCGAGCGAGCCGCCGGGAACGAGGCCCACGCAGCCGGCGTCGACCATCCAGCGGGCGTGCGCGGCGAGGAGGCCGTGATCGATCGTGAGATCGGCGTCGGCATTGAAGGGAGTGGTCTGTGCCGGGATGACTCCGTTCCAGGTCACGCGCATGGTGGGATCTCCAAAGTTCGTCGTTGCTTCGAGCTCCGAGACCTCACCCCCTGGCCCCCTCTCCCGGTCGGTGGGGGGGGCGATGGGAGAGGGGCCAGAGGGTGAGGTCTCAAAGGGCCGCATAGCGGTCCGGGCTCAGCAGGTCCAAAGGGAAGGCGGGCGGCTCGCCGGAGAGCACCTGGGCGACGAGGCGTCCGGTGATCGGGCCGAGGCTCATGCCCAGCATGGCGTGGCCGGCGGCGACCACGAGATTGTCGAAGCGGGCGGTGCGCCCGACGTACGGCAAGCCGTCCGGCGAGCACGGGCGCTGGCCGGACCAGACCGGTACTCCCGCGGCGACGCGGGCCGGGAGGTCCGGTTCGAGATCGGGGTAGTAGCGGAGCACGCCCTTGAGGATGCCGCGCACCCGCGCCGGGTGGATCTCGCCCGGCCGGCCGCCGAGCTCCATCGTACCCCCGAACCGCACGGCGTCTCCCATCGGGGTCACGGCGACGCGCGCTTCGGTCAGGATGGCGGCGATCCCGGGCCGGCGCGGCAGCCCGTCGACGGTCAGGCTGTAGCCCTTCCCCGCCTGCAAAGGGAGCGCGAGCCCGAGGCGGCGCGCCAGGGCGCCGGACCAGACGCCGGAGCAGAGGACGATCTCGTCCGCTTCCAGGTCGCCTTGCGAGGTCTCGACCGCGACGATCCGCCGGCCGCGCACCGCGAAGCCGCGGACCTCGGTGTTCCAGAGAAGCCGCGCTCCGCCCTCCTCCACCGACCGCTCCAGCGCGACGAGAAGGCGGCCGGGGACCAGGAAGGCATCCTCGGGGAAGTACACGGCGCCCGCGATCCGCGGCGGCAGGCCGGGATCGAGCGCCGCCGTCTCGGCCTGCGAAAGGACCTCGGCCGGCAGGCCCAGCCGGTGGGCCATCTCGGCTGTCTGCCTCTCCTCGGCGAGCCCGTGCTCGGTGGCGCAGAGCATCAGGAGGCCACGCTTCTGGAGGGCGAAGACGTCGTCCAGGCGCGCGGCGAGATCCTCGAAACAGGCCTTGCTCGCGCGGTGGAGGGCGCAGAGGAGAGGGGCCGCCTGCGCAACCCGCTCCGTCCGCGCGGCCTGCCAGAAGAGGGCGGCCCAGCGCCAGAGGTCCGGGTCGAGGCGGGGGCGCACCCAGAACGGGCTCTCCGGATTCCACATCCATTTGAGCCCCAGGGCCACCATGCCCGGCGCGGCCAGCGGCACGAAGTGGCTCGGCACGATCATCCCCGAGTTGCCGTGCGAGGCGCTCTGGCGCTCCGGCCCTTCGCGGTCGACGACGGTGACGCGAAACCCACGCTCCAGGAGGGACCAGGCGGTCGAGAGCCCGACGATCCCGGCGCCGAGGACGAGGACGTGGCGGCTCATCGCCGGACTTCCGAAACGCCTTTCTGCCCCACTGTAGAGACGCCCCGTGGGGCGTCTCCTGCGGCGGTGCCACCCGTTTCCAGAAATCCCTGCGGTGCCGCGGGCGCCCCGGAAGGAGACGCCCCACGGGGCGTCTCTACAGTGGATGCGAGGGCCGTGGGGATCCCCCAGCAGAAGGGATCCGTCTCGTCGAGGAGGAGGGTCGATTCCGCCATTAGGTGGGCGCGGCCGGTGATGACGGGGAGGATGCCTCCTTCGGAGGCCGGCTGGTAGGTGGCTTCGAAGCGGCTGCCGAGGACGCTCTCCTGCACCCAGACCTCACCCGGCGCGAGCTGGCCGTCGGCAGCGAGGCAGGCGAGCTTGGCGCTGGTGCCGGTGCCGCAGGGGGAACGGTCGTAGGCCTTGCCGGGGCAGAGCACGAAGTCGCGGCTGTCGGCTCCCGGCGTGGCGGCGAACAGCGCGACGTGGTCGATGGGCTCGCCGCCGGGGCCGGTGATCCTCTGGGCCTCCAGGGCCAGGCGGATCGCCCAGGCACACGCGGTCAGCGCCTCCAGATGCTGGAGATCAATGGGAACGGGAGGCTCCTTGACCAGGCCTGTCATCAGAAAGAACCAGTTGCCTCCCCAGGCCACGTCGCCGGTGACCGGTCCGTAGCCCGGCACGTCCAGCATCACCCCGTGGCGATGGCGCCAGGAGCGGACGTTGTGCACGCTCACCCTCCCATCGGCATGGAGCTCGACCGGGATGATCCCGACCGGTGTCTCCAGCCGGTGGCGGCCCGGCGCCAGCCGGCCGAGAGCGGCGAGGGTGGTGACCACGCCGATCGTACCGTGGCCGCACATGCCGAGATAGCCGACGTTGTCGAAGTAGATCACCCCGGCGACGCTGGTGGGCTCGACGGGCTCGCAGAGGAGCGCTCCGACCAGGGCATCGGAGCCGCGGGGCTCGTTGACCATGGCCGAGCGGAAGGAGTCGAAGTCCCGGCGGAACCGCTCCCGCCGTTCGGCGAGGCTGCCACGGCCGAGATCGGGTCCCCCCTCCAGGACGACCCGGGTCGGCTCTCCAACGGTGTGCGAATCGAGCACGCGCACTTTCTGCATGGGATGACGATAGACGACCGGGGCTCTCCAGGTCTTGTAGAATCTCCGCTGGCCGGTTGCGGAAATCTGCACAATGCCTCTCCCCGAAGAGCCCGTGGAGCTCGCCGACCCCTGGTTCGCGGCGGCCCTGTTCGATCAGACGCCCGACATCGTCTTCTTCGTCAAGGACCGGCAGGCCCGCTACCTCGTGGTCAACGAGACGCTCGTCGAGCGCTGCGGCCTGCGGCGCAAGAGCCAGATGCTCGGCCGCACGGCCGCCCAGGTGTTCCCGCCGCCGCTCGGGGAGAGCTACGCCGAGCAGGACCGGGCGGTCCTCGCGACCGGGACGGCGATCCGCCAGCGGCTCGAGCTCCATCTCTATCCAGGCCGCGGGCGCGGCTGGTGCCTGACGCACAAGATCCCCCTGTTCGGCCGGGACGGGTCCATCGTGGGCCTCGCCGGGATCTCGAAAGACCTGCAGCGGCCCGACGAGGCGCAGGAGGACTACCGCCGGGTGGCCTGGGCGGTCGAGCAGCTCCAGAGCCGCTACGCCGAGCCGGTGCGCATCGAGCTCCTGGCCCGCGACGCCGGCCTCTCGGTCGACAGCTTCGAGCGCCTGGTGCGCCGCATCTTCCACCTGACGCCGCGCCAGCTGCTGACCAAGGCGCGCCTCGACGCCGCCTCCACGCTCCTCCTCGAAGGCGGGCAGAGCGTGGCGGATATCGCCCACGCCTGCGGCTACACGGACCAGAGCGCCTTCACCCGGCAGTTCAAGGCCACCGTCGGGATGACGCCGAGAGAATACCGCGCGCGATCGGGGACCTGACTCCTAGTAGCGGCCGGATTGCTCTCCCTCCTTACCTGAACTAAAATTTGGTAAGGAGGCCACCATGTCCAGATCAACTCTCACTGTCAAGTATCAGACAACGGTCCCCAAGGAGGTCCGCGAGAAGTTGGGCGCCAAGCCGGGCGACGTCCTGCAGTGGGAGGTGGTCGGGAGCTCGGTGCGGGTCACTGCGGCCACTCCTGCGTTCCTTACACTCCAGGGAAGCTTCAAGGTCGGTCCCGGAGACCCTGTAGACGACGTGCGCAAGGCGCGCGAGCTGATGGGGCGCAAGGGCCGATGAAGGAGATCCTCGTCGATGCCAACGTGGTGATCTCTTTCCTCACCGACAGACACCCGAGCCAGCAGGAACAGGCTGCCGCGCTCTTTCGGGGCGCTGCGGATCGAGAGCACACCGTGGTTCTCCACTCGATCACCGTCGTCGAGGTGGTCCATGTCTTCCTTCATGTCTACAAGGTCGATCCTCTGGATGTTGCCCGTGCCGTGAGCAGCCTGTTGGAGATGCCCGGCGTCGTTTCCGTGTCGGATCTCACCTGGAGCCTGGTTCTCGAGCGCTGGCCACAGGTCATCCCGGATTTTGGCGACGCCGTCATCGCCGCCGTCGCCCACCAGGGGCGCTATGAGGGGGTCGCCACGTTCGACGGCGGCCTCAGGAAAAAACTGGTCCGGCAAGGCTCCGCATCCTACTGGTCCGGCTCATCGAACCTCCCGGGGCTACGGTCGGGGTCCTGACGGGTTGGCAGTTTTTCCGCGCCGCCGCGATAGACTTCCGCCGGCCCACTGAGGCCGTTTGTTTGCGAGGGAGCCCACATGATTCTGGAGGAGCGACAGTTCACGGAGCAGATCGGACGGATCGCCGCGCTGGCGGGAGAGCGGGCCGGGGGAGAGCGGCGGGCCGAGGTCGAGCGCTTCGTTGCCCAGATGTATGACAACGTGCCGCCGGATGAGATCCTCGGCGACACGCCCGAGAATCTCGCCAAGGCCGCGCTCGCCCTGTGGCGGTTCGCCCAGGAGCGGACGCCCGGCGAGCCGAAGGTCCGGCTGTATCAGCCCGCGGAAGAGGGCTGGGAGTCGCCGTTCACCATCCTCGAGGTCGTCAACGACGACATGCCGTTCCTGCTCGACTCGGTGGCCGGGGAGCTGCACCGCCGGCGCGCCGAGGTCGTCCTGGCGATCCATCCCATCGTTCCCGTGGAGCGGGACGCGGCGGGCCGCCTCACCGCCCTGCCCGAGAGCCGCGAGGGCGCGGAGCGCGAGTCGCTCATGCAGCTCCGCGTCGACGCCCGGCTCGCCGAGCGCGACGAGATCCTGCGCGGGATCGAAGCGGTCCTGCGCGACGTGCGGCTGATCGTCCAGGACTTCGAGGCCATGCGCGACCGCTCCCACTGGATCATCGACGAGCTGGAGCGCAACCCGCCGCCGCTGCCCGCGGAGGAGATCCAGGAGGGCCTGCAGTTCCTGCAGTGGATGGCCAACAAGAACTTCACCTATCTCGGCTACCGCAAGTACAGCTTCGAGGGAGAGGGGGAAGCCGCGGTGGCCCGCGTGGTGCCCGACACCGGCTGCGGCCTGCTGCGCGACGAGGCCTATGCCGTGTTCGACGGCCTGCGCAACCTGGGGCGCCTGCCCGAGGACGTGCGCGACTTCCTGCGCCGCCCCGACCTGCTGCGCATCACCAAATCCAACCGGATCTCGACGGTGCACAAGGCGGTGCCCATGGATGCCGTCGCGGTCAAGACGTTCGACGAGCAGGGACGGGTCACCGGCGAACGGCTGTTCATCGGCCTGTTCACCGCCGCGTTCCGCGCCAGCAGCCCGCTGGAGATCCCGCTGCTCAAGGAAAAGATCAAGGCCGTGCTGGATCGCGGCGGCTTCGCGCCGAACAGCTACAACGGCAAGAACCTGCGCTTCATCCTGGAGACCTACCCGCGGGACGAGCTGTTCCAGATCTCCGGCGAGGAGCTCTTCCGCACCGCCATGGGCATCCTGCACCTGCAGGAGCGGCAGCGCGTGGCCCTCTTCGTACGCCGCGACCCGTTCCACCGCTTCGTCGTCTGCCTGGTGTACGTGCCGCGCGACCGCTACAACACGGACCTGCGGCTGCGCCTCGAGCAGATCCTGGCCGACGCCTACGACGGCGAGGCGGCCACGGTCGAAACCCGCATGGGCGAGTCCGTGCTGGTGCGCCTGTACATCCAGGTCGCCGGCCAGGGCGGCCCGGTGGGCGACGCCGATCCGCACCAGGTCGAGAAGCTCCTGGCCGAGGCGTCCCGCTCGTGGGCCGACCGCCTCATCGAGGCGCTGGCGGCAGAGCGCAGCGACGACGAGGGTCTCCGCCTCGGCCGGCGGTACGTCGAGGCGTTCCCCGCCCGCTATCAGGCCGACGTCCCCGCCGAGGACGCGGTGCTCGACATCTACCTCCTCGAAGAGGCGCTGGCCACCGACGGCCTGGCGATGAGCCTCTACCGGCCGGAGGGAGCCGAGCCGCATCAGCTCGGCCTCAAGATCTATGGCACCGGCGACGCCGTGCCGCTCTCCGACGTGCTGCCGATGCTGGAGAACATGGGCGTCCGGGTGATGGAGGAGATCCCCTACCAGGTACGCCCCGCCGGCGCCGACCGGCCGCTCTGGATCCGCGACTTCCGCATGGCGAGCGTCGGCGACCTGGCGGTCGACCTGGCGGCGGTGCGCGAGGCGTTCCACCGGACGTTCGAAGCGGTCTGGCGCGGGCAGATCGAGAACGACGGCTTCAACAAGCTCGTCCTGCGGGCCGGCCTGGTGGCGCGCGAGGTGATGATCCTGCGCGCCATCAGCAAGTACCTGCGCCAGGCCCAGATCACGTTCAGCCAGGCCTACATGGAAGAGACCCTGGCGCACAACCCGAGGATCGCCCGCGTCCTGGTCGACCTCTTCCTGGAGACGTTCGATCCGCAGCGCGCCGGCGCCGGGAGCGCCGGTGTCCAGGAGGGGCGCGAGGAGATCGGCCGCCTCCTTGCCGAGGTGGCCAACCTGGACGAGGACCGCATCCTGCGCCGCTTCCTCAACGTGATCGAGGCGACCGTCCGCACCAACTACTTCCAGACCGGACCCGACGGCCAGCCGAAGGGCTACCTATCGATCAAGCTCGACTCGCAGAAGGTGGAGGACCTGCCGAAGCCGCGGCCGTACCGCGAGGTCTTCGTCTACAGCCCGCGGGTCGAGGCGATCCACCTGCGCGGCGGCAAGGTGGCGCGCGGCGGCATCCGCTGGTCCGACCGGCGCGAGGACTTCCGCACCGAGGTCCTCGACCTGATGAAGACGCAGATGGTCAAGAACTCCGTCATCGTGCCGGTGGGCTCCAAAGGCGGCTTCGTGGTCAAACGGCCGCCAACGACGGGCGGCCGCGAGGCGCTCCAGCAGGAAGGGATCGAGTGCTACAAGACCCTGATGCGCGGCCTCCTCGACCTGACCGACAACCTCGTCGGCTCAGGGGTGGTGCCGCCGCGCGACGTGGTGCGGCGCGAGGGGGACGATCCCTATCTCGTGGTCGCGGCGGACAAGGGGACGGCGACGTTTTCGGACATCGCCAACGGCATCTCGGCCGAGTACGGCTACTGGCTCGACGACGCGTTCGCCTCCGGCGGCTCCAGCGGGTATGACCACAAGGAGATGGCGATCACCTCGCGCGGCGCCTGGGAGGGGATCAAGCGCCACTTCCGCGAGCTCGATCCGCCGCGCGACGTGGACAGCGAGGAGTTCACCTGTGCCGGCATCGGCGACATGTCGGGCGACGTCTTCGGCAACGGGCTGCTGCGCTCCCGCAGCACCAAGCTCCTGGCCGCGTTCGACCACCGGCACATCTTCGTGGACCCGGCGCCGGATCCGGCCATCAGCTTCGAGGAGCGGCTGCGCCTGTTCGAGCTGCCGCGCTCGTCCTGGGCGGACTACGATGCGTCCCTGATCTCGCCGGGCGGCGGCGTGTTCGAGCGGAGCCTCCGCTCGATTCCGGTGACGCCGGAGATGGCGCATCTGTTCGGCCTCTCCGTCGACCAGGTCACGCCCAGCGATCTGATGCAGGCCATCCTGCGGATGCCGGTGGACCTGTTCTTCTTCGGCGGCATCGGCACGTTCGTCAAGTCGAGCAACGAGAGCCACGCGGACGCCAAGGACCGGACCAACGACGCGCTGCGCATCGACGCCCGCGAGCTGCGCGCCCGCGTCCTCGGCGAGGGCGCGAACCTGGCCATGACCCAGCGCGCCCGCATCGAGTACGCCCAGATCGGCGGGCCCGACGGCACCGGCGGCCGGCTCAACACCGACTTCATCGACAACTCGGCGGGCGTCGACTGCTCGGACCACGAGGTCAACATCAAGATCCTGCTCAACGAGATCGAGCGGGGGGGACGCCTCGCCCGCGACGACCGCGACCGGCTCCTGGTGACCATGACCGACGAGGTCGGGAACCTGGTGCTGCGCGACAACTATCTGCAGACGCAGGCGATCTCGGTGACCCACGCGCTGGGGTATCACATGCTCGACCGGCAGGCCCGCTTCATGCGGGAGCTGGAGCGGGAGGGGCGGATCGACCGCCGGCTCGAGGTGCTTCCCGACGAGGACGAGCTGGCGGATCGGGCGCGCCTGCGCAAGGGCTTCACCCGGCCGGAGCTCGCCGTGCTCCTCGCCTACGCCAAGATCGTCCTCTACGACGAGCTGCTGGCCTCCGACCTGCCGGACGATCCGTTCATGCAGGAGGACCTGAAGCTCTACTTCCCGACGCGCCTGCGCGAGCTGTACCCGGGCGAGATCGGGCATCACCGGCTGAGCCGCGAGATCATCGCGACCTCGGTGACGAACAGCATCGTCAACCGGACCGGCGTCGCCTTCGTCCACGAGGTGAAGGAGAAGACCGGCGAGCGCGGTGCGGACATCGCGCGGGCCTACATCATCACCCGCGAGATCTTCAAGATGCGGTCGTTCTGGTCGGACGTCGAGGCGCTCGACAACGTGGTCCCGGCGACCGCGCAGGGCCTCATGCTGACCGAGGGGGGCCGCCTCGTCGACCGCGCCACCACCTGGTTCCTGCGCGAGGCCGGCAGGCCTCTGGACATCGGCTCGCAGATCGCCGCCTATGCGCCGGGCGTCCAGGAGGTGGCGGAGAACCTGGACGACCTGCTGTCGCCGGCGGACCGTGCCCAGCTCGGAGCCCGCATCGCGGCATTCATCGCCCAGGGAGTGCCGGAAGGGCTGGCACGGCGGGCGGCGAGCCTGGTCTCCTGGCTGGCGCCGGCGCTCGACAACGTGCGCATCGCCCGCGACCTCGGCCTCTCGCCGCTGCGGGCCGCCTGCTTCTACTTCGCGGTCGGCGACCGCTTCGGCTTCGACCGCATCCGCGAGGCCGCGGCCAAGCTGTCCCAGGACAAGGCGCTCGACAAGCTGGCGATCACCGCGATCACCGACGACCTCGCGGCTCTCCAGGCGCAGCTCACGCGGCGCATCGTGGAGTCGGTCGAGCGAGAGGTGGATCCGGGAGCGGCGATCGCCGTCTGGGTGGAAGGGCGGCGGCCGGCGGTGGCAAGGGCCGAGCAGCTCATGGCCGAGCTGAGAACGGCCGATACACCGACGCTCGCGGCGCTGGTGGTGGCGAACCGGGCCTTGCGGGCGATGGCGGTGTAAGGCAGGCCCTCACCCCCGGCCCCTCTCCCGCAAGCGGGAGAGGGGTGTGGGTCAGGGGTTTTTAGCGCCGCGCCCCCACCTCGGCTCCGCTGCTCTTCGCGAAGCCGGTCACGATGTAGGTGCCCGAGCGCTGGTCCTTCTTCAGCTTGATGATGCTCTTGCGCTCGGCGTCCTCCAGCAGCTCCGAGAAGGTGCTGTAGCCGTAGTAGCCCTCGTTGAAGGAGGGCTTCTTGCGCTGCATCGTCTGCTTGATCATCGAGCCCCAGAGGACTTCCTTGTTGTCGCGGAGGAGGGCCTGGATCGACTCGATGAGCAGGCTGAAGACCTCGGCAGTCTTCTTGCTGAGACCGTCCAGCTTCGGCCCCTTCTGGGTGTCCCGCCAGACGTCCTCGTAGTAGATGAACTCGTCGCAGTTGTCGATCAGCAGGTTCGAGGAGGAGTTCTTCACCCCGACGCCGATGACGTACTTGTTGTTCTCCTTGAGCTTCGAGACCAGCGGCGAGAAGTCGCTGTCGCCCGAGAGGATCACGAAGGTGTCGAGGTGCTCCTTCGAGTAGGAGAGGTCCATCGCGTCGACGACCATCTTGATGTCGGCGCTGTTCTTCCCCGAGTAGTACTTCTGCGGGATGTCGATCAGCTCGATGGCCGCCTCGTGGAAGGGGCGCTTGTAGTCGCTGTAGCGCTCCCAGTCGGCGTAGGCCTTCTTGACGATGATCTTCCCCTTCTCGATCAGGCGCTCGAGGATGAGGTTGATGTCGAACTTGCCGATCTCGGAGTCGCGCACGCCGAGTGCGATGTTCTCGAAGTCGCAGAACATGGCGATCTTGCGCTCGTCGCTGCCGCGCCGCGACGACTCGGGGACGGTGATGATGATCTCGCGGGCCAGGCGCTCGAAATCGCCGGCCGGGGTGAAGGTGGGCGGGGGGAACGCCGGCTCGGGGGAGCGCAGCGTACGCGGCGTCGGGGCCAGGGCGGCCACCTCGGCGCGCTCGGGGCGGTCGAACCGGTCCGACCGCTCGGGGCGCTCGGCTCGTTCCGGACGCTCCCGCTCTGGCCGCTCGCGCCGCTCCGGGCGCGGGGCTCGTTCGGCCCGGCGAGGCGCCGGGGCGGGTTCCTCGACGGCGCGCCGCGGGGCAGGCACGAAGGCCTCCTCGGCCGCATCGTCCGCGAAGATCTCGTCCTCGTCGTCCTCCTCGTCGCCGGCCTCGGTCTCGGCGGCCGCGGCATCGGCGGTCCGGCCGTTCTTGCGGCGGCGGCCCCGGCGCGAGCGCTTGCGGCGGCGCCCCTCCTCGTCGGTGTCACCGGCCTGGACCTCGCCGTCCTTCTCCTCCGTCTCTTCCTCCTGGGCCTCGCCGGAGAGAGGCTCGGCCTCTTCCCGCGCGGCGATCTCCCGCTCCGGCTTCGGAGCGGCTTCGTCCGCCCCGGCATAGTGCCAGGCCGGCTCGGGCGCGGGCTCCGTCCCTTGCGAGACGGGCAGCGGCTCGTCCGCCACCGACATCGCTTCCGCCGGGGCCTCGAAAGCAGGTTCTTCGGGTGAAGTGGCGGGTGAAGCGTCGGGGGCGGTCGCGGGCGCCTGGGAAGCGCGCTGCGGTTTTTCGTCTTCCTGCTCCTGCATGCCCTCAGCCGTGGGGCGCAGCCACCATGGACTCAAGGTTGACTCCCTTCCCGAACCCGAAACCGGGCTCGTGCGGATCTCGAAACGTTCATCGTTGCTTGGTGTCCTTCTTCCGGCGGGGGCGGACCGGAGAGCCGCGGAATTCTACCACGGCACAAATCCAAGGGTTTGAATCGGCCAGATCAGTCCAGATCGAACGGCCGGGGGGGTGGTCCCTGATCCGGATCCTCTTCCGCCCGCCGCAGGGCTTCTCGGAATTTCTCTTCCATGAGGCGGTCGCGATCCTTCATGGCGGCGAATTCGCGGTCGAACACGTCGGCAGCCCGGGCCTTGTCCTCGTCGAGCCCCTTGAGCAGGGCGTCGAAGTCCTTGCCGCCGGCCGGCGCCTGCTTGGGGCGGCGATGGGACAGGACCTGCCCCGTCGCCGTGTCGATCACCAGCTCGGATTCGCAGTCGGGGCAGCGGACGGTCAGCTTCCGGGTTTCGCTCACTCCCCCATTGTACCGAGTTCTGCTACCGTACGCGCCATGTCGACCCCCGAGACCCTCCCGAGCCGCGACGACGCCTGGCAGCTCCTCTGCCAGTACACGGAGAAGGAGGCGCTGCGCAAGCACGCCCTGGCGGTCGAAGCCTCCATGCGGCACTACGCCCGCCTGCTCGGCGAGGACGAGGAGCTGTGGGGGCTCACGGGCCTCCTCCATGACTTCGACTACGAGCGCTACCCGGACCCGGAGAACCATCCCTACCGCGGCGTGGAGATCCTGGCGGCCCAGGGCTATCCCGAGGTGATGCGCACCGCCATCCTCGGCCATGCTCCGTACACCGGCGTGCCGCGGGAGACGCGCCTGGCCAAGGCCCTCTACGCCTGCGACGAGCTCTCGGGCTTCGTGGTGGCCGTGGCCCTGATCAAGCCGAGCAGGGCGGTGGCGGACGTCGACACGGCCGGAGTCAAGAAGCGCCTCAAGGAGAAAGCCTTCGCGCGCGGCGTCCACCGCGAGGACGTCTACAACGGCGCCGAGGAGATCGGCCTGCCGCTCGACGAGCACATCCAGAACGTGATCACCGCCTTGCAGGCGGCGGCACCGCAATTAGGGCTGTAGCCCCCACCGCCAGCCCCAGCGCCGCGAGCACGCACCCCAGCACGAACGAGCCCGGGCGGTAGACCAGGTCGACCTTCCGCGCCCCGGCCGGCAGGCGCGCGGCGACGAACGGTCCGTCCGCCGGCTCAAGCGGCAGCCGATGGCCGTCGGCGAAGACGGACCAGTGGCCATCCTGGAAGATGGAGGTCTCCAGCCGCCCCCCGGCGAGCGACCGGACCGGCCGCGGCTCCGGCACCTCCCAGATCCGCGCTGTCGCATCGGAGAACGCCAGACGCAGCGGTGGGCGCAGCGTTTCGCCGGGGCCGGTGAGAATGTAGCGGACGCCGAGCCGGCCATAGAGCGGATTCCGCGGCCTCCCCCACTCCGGGAGCTCTCCCCACCAGGCCGCGGTCACCGGCGCCGTGAAGTCGACATAGGCGCGCGGCGCCATCGGGTTGTAGACCCGCGCGTCGGCCAAGCCCCAGAGGGATGGGAGATTCGGCGGGAAGGCGCGGCCGAGGGCGGCCATGCGGCCCTCCTCCAGGTTCTTCTGAAGGAAGGCCACGGCCGGCACCGTGGGGAAGGCGAGCCGCTGCGGCATCGGCGGATTCGCCGGCCGGTGGGCGAGAAGAAGCTCGGCCGCGATCAGCCCGGCCACCGCCGGAGGCATCCAGCGCCGCCCCCGCGCCAGCACAAGGAGGATCGAAGCGGCGACGAGGAACCGCATCTGCCAGCGCAGCCACCCGAACCGCAGGATTGCCAGCCGCTCCGGATCCTGTGGATCGGGATGGGCCAGATACCCCCAGACGATCACCGCGGCGAGCACCGCTCCGGCGAGAAGGACCGGCCACCAGGTCACCTCGCCGCGCCGGAACCGCTCCAACGTGCAGGCCCCCAGGTAGGCCAGAGCCAGGGTGAGCAGCAGCAAAGGCCGGCGGCTCACCCCCGGGACCGCGAGCACGGCGAGGACCAGAAGCGCCACGCCCAGGAACAGAAGCTCCCGCGGGAACCGCCGGCGGGTCCCGATCCCCAGCAGCACCGCGAGCAGCGTGGCGGTCCCGACGAAGCCGGCGGCGTCCTCGTTCGTGTTGTTCGGGCCCCAGTAATAGATGAAGCGGCTGTTGCCGTAGGCATTGGGAGCGGCGATGGGCAACAAAGAGGCCCTCACCCCCGGCCCCTCTCCCGCAAGCGGGCGAGGGGGGTGGGTGAGTCTTGTGGCTCGAAGGGTCTTCGGCAGATATTCGATCGTCGGTAGCAGGACCGGCGCGGCGGTCAGTCCGGCGATTCCCAGAGCCAGCAGCGACGCCCGGAGCCGCCGGCAGCGCAGGCTTGCCATCTCTCCTCCGGAACCATCCAACGCCTGGGCGGCGAGGACGACCAGCAGCAGTCCGAAGGCATAGAGGACCGTCTCCGGATGTCCCCCGAGAAGCAGGCTGAACCCTCCGAGCGCGAGGAGCAGCAGGTCCCGCCGCTCGCCGCGCTGATGGCAGAGCGCCGCGGCGTAGAGACCGAGCGGCAGCAGCGCCGCCGCATTGGCGATCGGCCAGCCCACCCAGAGGACGACGAAGCCGCCGAGGCCGTAGGCGAACGCGCCCGCGATGGCCGGCCCGGTACCGAGCCCCTGGCGGCGCATCCAGAGGAAGGTGAAGACGAGGGCCGTGAGCACCCGCAGAGCGGCAACGGCTCCGGCCGCGCGCATCCAGGGCAGCGCGAAGGCCAGGAGCTGCAACGGCTGGAACGCCTGCGCCTGGGGATCGGCCAGAAGCGGCATGCCCGCTCCGACCGCGGGGTTCCAGAGCGGCCAGCGGCGCAGGTCCAGCGCGGAGCGGACCGCGGCCTGGGACGGCGCGGTGAGCTGGATCAGATCGCCCTGGACGATGTTGCCGTGCGGATCGGTGGGCGGCAGCTCCTGGAACGGCGCGTGCCCGCGCAGGTTGTCCAGGGGAAGCAGGAGCTGGCCGCCGAAGAGCACCGGGCCGAAGAGGAGGACCAGCGCGGCGGCGAACGCCAGGAGCACCCGGTCCGGCACCGGGTCGTACCAGCGCCGGAGCGCCGCGCGCAGGAGCAGCGCGAGGAACCCCACCCAGAGGCCGGGCAGCAGGTCCATCGGGCTCCATGCGGCCATGGCGCGGCTCGCTCCGGTTAGACCGTGATGACGTTCAAGAGAGGTGAGGGGATCGCGCCCTTCGCGACGTTAGCGAAGCGAGGGCTCTATCCCGGCTCGGAGTCGTTGGGGTCTCCGGGGGTGAATCCGCGGGCGACCATCTGGTAGGTCAGGGCGGCCATGCAGCGGCGGGCGACCTTGCGCACGCTCGACGGGTGGTAGCCCATCTGCTCCGCCACCTCGGCGGAGTCGTAGCCAAGGCCGTAGCGGAGCTGCAAGAGCCTGCGGCAACGTTCCGGCAACTCGGCGAGGAGCTGGTTCAGGTCCCAGAGCAGCTCCTGCCGTTCCTGTGGAGCGGCCACCGGCTCGGAGAGAAGCTCCAGGATCGCCGTGTCGACCGAGTTGTAGAGGCTGTTGCGGCGCTTGCGCCAGTAGACGACGCAGCGGTTCCTCAGGGTGACCAGGAGCCAGGCTTCGGGATCCTGGATGGTCTCCCACTTCTGGATCGTGGAGATCAACGCCTCCTGGATCAGGTCCTCGGCGTCGTGCGCCGGCACCCGATAGCGGCTAAGAACCTGCTTCAGCCTGGGGCGGAGACGCCGCAGGAGCTCGTCCAGAGACTCCCTGCCGATCGGTTGGTCAGACACAGCCATTCGTAAAGTTCGCTTTCTGGCTTGAGAAGGTCGGTCCACCTCGGATGCCAATCATAGCGCGGTATGCATGCCTTGCCCACCCGATGGGACGATGTTCCTGGTCGAGCCGTCAAGCAGGAGGATGATAAACTCCCGCCCGCATGACTACAACCGTTCAAACTCGACCACTGGTCGCTCGAAGCCTTCGTACGGTCCCGATCATTAGTGTGGTTCGCACGTCTTCGCGGGACGAAGCGGCGCGCCAGGCCCGAATTTTCGCCGCCTCCGGGATCGAGCTGATCGAAATCACGTTTTCCGTTCCCGGAGCCTCGGGGCTCGTCCGTGAGCTTCTCGCGGGCCGCGATGGGGACGGTCCCCCCTGGATCGGCATGGGCACGGTGACCACCGAGGCCCGGGCCCGCGAGGCGGTGGAGGCCGGGGCCGAGTTCCTGGTCACTCCGAACGTCAGCGCCGCGGTCGCGCGCGTCGCTCGCGAGGCCGACCTGTTCCTGGTCCTGGGGGCTCTCACGGCCACCGAGATCGTGGCAGCCCACGAGCTGGGCGCCGACATCGTCAAGGTGTTCCCGCTCCCGCCCGTCGGCGGACCGGCCTATCTGTCGGTCGTCCGGGGTCCGCTCGGGGACATTCCCATGCTCGCCGCCGGCGGTTTCGGCGTCGAGGAAATCCCGGCCTACGCCGCGGCCGGTGCCTCGGGGTTCGGGATCGGCGCGCCGCTCCTGGGTGCGGATGAGGAGGAAACCCGCCGGCGGATCGCCCGCGGGTTGGAGCTGGCCCGCCGTGGCCGGGAGGAGAGCCGATGACGCCGCCGAACAACACGCCGCCGCGCCAGGTGGTGTTCGATCCGACGCCCGAGATCTACGCCACGGACACTTCGGGCTCGTTCTCCTTCCCCCTCCTGGTCCAGGCCAAGGGGTTCCTCCCCACCAGCAGCTTCGACGAGGTCCGCTTCGTGGTCTCCCTCTGGCATCCGTCGGGCCAGCGGACCATCGACCTCGACCGCGCGTACGTGGAGCTGCGCGCCTGCTTCGATCCGGACGAGGAGCATTGGACGAAGATCGCGGAAATCGAGCCGGTCGTCCCCCCGTATGCCGGCAGCGAGAGCTTCGACGGCTGGATCGTCCTCCCGGTGCTCGGCAGCTCAAGCGCCTTCGCCCTCTTCGGCAGCGGCTTCGAGCCCAGGGCGCGGCTGCAGATCCGGGCGAGCGCGTACTTCGTGGCGTGAGTTACCGGAATCCCCGGCGCAGCTCCTTCTTGAACACCGCGAAGGCCGCTTCGTCATAGAGACAGAGGACGACCCGGTCCAGCTTGGTGCCTCCCTGGAGGAAGCGCTGGACCTCGGTGAGCGTGATGCGGGCGGCCCGCTCGATGGGGAAGCCGAAGATGCCGGTCGAGATCGCCGGCAGGGCGATGGACTTCAGGCCGCGCCGGTCGGCCAGGGCGAGGGCGGCGCGCACGGCGGAGGCGAGCTTCTTGTCCTCGTCCCCCTCGCCCATGCTCGGTCCGACCGCGTGGATCACCCGCCTGGCCTTGAGGTGGCCGGCCCCGGTCATCACCGCGGTGCCCACGGCGGTGCCGCCGATACGGTTGCACTCCTCCTGGATCGAGGGACCGCCTTTCGCCCGGATCGCCCCGGCCACCCCTGCCCCGAGCTGAAGGTGCTGATTGGCGGCGTTGACGATGGCGTCGACGTCCAGGTCCGTGATGTCCCCCTGGACGAGCTCGAGCGTGGTCTTGTCCAAAAGCATCACCAGCCGGTTGCCCGGTGATCTGGTTTCGGGCAGTCCGGTTTCAGGCAGTCCGGCCGACTCTTCCTTCGACGATCTTCCCCCGGTCGCGACCAGGGGAGTCGTCGTCGCTTCCTTTTTGGGCACGCGTCCCCCTTGGGCCGGTCGTTGGACAGCCGGCCCTCTACATCCAATAGTGTAGACTGCCCCGGCCATGTGGACGGAGCTGAAGACCCGACTCGCGGGCGAGATCGCCCGCGTCATCCGGGAGAGATTCGGCGTGGATCACACCCCGGTCCTGGAGGTCCCGCCCCGGCGGGAGCTCGGAGACCTGGCATCTCCCGCCGCGATGCAACTCGCCCGGACCCTCAAAAAGAACCCCCGCGTCATCGCCGAAGAGATCGCCGCCCATCTCGAGCGTCCGGAGCTCGTGCGCGACCTCCAGATCCAAGGCGCCGGGTATCTGAATTTCTGGCTCGACCGCCCCGCCGTCGCCGCCTCCCTGCTCGACGCCGAGCTCCTGGGCAGCCGCGGCCGCGCGGACAAGATCCTCATCGAGCACACGAACATCAACCCGAACAAGGCGGCCCACATCGGCCACCTGCGCAACGCCGTGCTCGGCGACGTTCTGGGCCGGGCGATGCGCGCCCTCGGCCACACGGTCGAGATCCAGAACTACATCGACGACACGGGCGTGCAGCTCGCCGACGTGGTCGTGGGGTTCCTCGACCTCCGCGGCCTGTCGCGCGCCGAGGTGGAGGCGATCCCCGAGCCCTTCGATTACTACTGCTGGGACCTCTACAGCGAGGTCGGCCGCTGGTATGAGGAGGACAAGGAGCGGCAGGCGCTGCGCCGCACGACACTCCACGAGATGGAGATCGGCCAGGGCGAGCGCGCCGAGATGGGCGTCCTGGTCTCCCGCCGGGTGCTGCGGCGCCATCTGGCCACGATGCGGCGGATCGGCGTCGGATACGACCTCTTGACCCGCGAGAGCGAGATCCTCCATCGCCGCTTCTTCGAGAAGGCGTTCGGCCAGCTCAAGCACGCCGAGGCGGTCCGCCTGGAGAAGGAAGGGAAGAACGCCGGCTGCTGGGTGATGCCCCTCTCGCAGGCCGAGGAGTTCGCCGGCCTGGAGGACCCGGACAAGGTGATCATCCGCTCCGACGGTACGGTCACCTACGTGGGCAAGGACATCGCCTACCAGCTCTGGAAGTTTGGCCTGCTCGGCGAGGATTTCGCCTATGGCCTCTGGGCCGAGGAGAAGGTGTGGGAGACCGTGCCCGAGGGGCAGGGCGTTCCCGAGCACCCGCCGTTCGGCCGCGGCCGGCGGGTGATCAATGTCATCGACGCCCGCCAGAGCTACCTCCAGAAGATCGTGCGCGCCGGCCTCCAGTCCCTGGGGCACCGGGAGGAGGCGGAGCGCTCGATCCACTTCGCCTACGAGATGGTCACCCTGACGCCTGCCACCGCCCGGACGCTCGGCTACATCGACGACGAGAGCGAGGCCGGCCCATCGTCAGGAAAATCTTTGGAGATGTCCGGCCGCAAGGGGATCGGCGTCAAGGCGGACGACCTGCTCGACCAGCTCGAGGCGAAGAGCCGGGAGGAGATCGCCCGGCGCAACCCCGAGCTGCCGGAGAGCGAGGTCGCCCACCGGGCCTGGCAGATCGCCGTCGCGGCCCTGCGCTTCTTCATGGCCAAGGCGACGACCAACCGGTTGATCGCGTTCGACTTCGACGAGGCTCTCAACTTCGAGGGGGAGACGGGTCCCTATCTCCAGTACTCGCTGGTGCGCGACCAGGCCATCCGGCGGAAGCTCCGCGCCGCCGGCATCCCCGACGAGATCCCCGCCGGCGAGGTCGCCGCCTTCGCTCCCGAAGCCTTCAGCGACGACCTCTGGGACCTCATCCTGGAGGTGGCGCAGACCGGCGAGCTGGTGGAGAAGGCGGCCGAGAGCCTGGAGCTGTCGCTGATCGCCCGCCACGCCCTCGGCCTGGCGCAACGGTTGAACGGCGTGTACCACAAGCACCCCATCCTGCAAGAGCAGGACGCCGCTCTGCGCGGCGCCCGGCTGACGGCGCTCCGCATCTTCCGGCGTGGCCTGGAGAGCATCAGCGAGATCCTGGGCATCCCGATCCCGGACCGGATGTGAGGAGGGAGGCCCATGGATCCGAACCGTCCCGCGAAATCCTCCACCTCCACCCTCGGCTGGCTGGGCTGCGGCTGCGGCCTGCTGGTCGCGCTGGCGCTGGCCAGCATCGTGGGCATGACCTGGTTCGGCTACCGCAAGGGGAAGGAGATCGAGCGGACCTTCAAGGATCCGGCGGCCCGCACCGAGGCGACCCGCGAGATCCTCCACTGGCGCGAGCTCCCCGAGGGGTATTACCCGGCCGGCGCGGTCTCCATGCCCATGCTCATGGAGATGGCGATCCTGAGCGACGAGGAGCCGGAGCCGGGGGAGGCCGGGCACGGCCGCGCGTTCCACGAGCGCGGCCTCGTCTTCATGAGCTTCAACTCCTGGATCGGCAAGGAGGATGAGCTGCTGCGCTGGCTGCGCGGGGAGACGAAGCAGGCGCCGAAGTGGATCCAGCGCTCGGACGCGAAGATCGACCCCGATCAGGTGTTGAAGCGCGGTACGGTCGAGGCCAACGGCCAGAGCATCGTCTATGTCGTGTCGCGCGGCGACGCCATGGCCCAGGTGCCGGAGCCGCCGGAGCCGGAGACCACGGACCTGGGCACGGCGGAGCCCGAGCCGGAGCGGAGCGTCCGGAAGGAGAGTCTGATGACCTTCTTCTCCTTCGACTGCCCCGGCGACAACCGCGCCCGCCTGGGGATCTGGTTCTCGCCCGACCCGGCCCCGGGCCAGCCCAATGCGGAGGTGGACCTCACCGGCACGATCGGCGACCCGGAGAGGATCCGCGAGTTCGTGGGGCATTTCGAGCCGTGCAAATAGGCTGGCCCGACTACGAAATCCTCGACAATCCGGTGCGCGACTGGGTCGTTGCGGCGGCCGTCGCCACCGGGGCGCTCCTCCTCCTGCTGCTGATCCAGCGGCTCATCGTCCGGCGCCTCGGCGCGATCGCGGCCCGCACCGAGACCGTGGCGGACGACTTCTTCGTCGAGCTCGCGCGGCGCACCCGCCGGCTCCTCCTCCTCGTCCTCGTGCTCTGGCTGGGGAGCCTCACCCTCTCCCAGGCCGGAAAGATCGAAGGGCTCCTCCGGACCGCGGCCCTCCTGGCGGTCTTCCTCCAGGTGACCCTCTGGGCGCTCACCTCGATCAACTTCTGGGTGGAGCACACCCGCCGCAAGCGGCTGGCGTCGGACGCCGCTTCGGTCACCCTGATCGGCGCCGCCGGCTTCGTCGCCAAGGTGGTCGTCTGGTCCTTCCTCCTCCTGGTGGTCCTCGACAACTTCGGGGTCAACGTCACCACCCTGGTGGCCGGCCTCGGGGTCGGCGGCATCGCGGTCGGCCTGGCGCTCCAGAACATCCTGGGCGACCTCTTCGCCTCGGTCTCGATCGTCCTCGACAAGCCGTTCGTCATCGGCGAGACGATCCAGGTGGGAGACTTCGTGGGCACGGTGGAGAGCATCGGCCTCAAGACGACGCACGTGCGCAGCCTCTCCGGCGAGCAGATCATCTTCCCGAACGGCGACCTCCTGCAGAGCCGCATCCGCAACCACGCGAGAATGGGAGACCGCCGCGTCCTGTTGAGCTTCGGGGTGACGTACGACACTCCGGTCGAGAAGGTGGCGGCGATCCCGGAGATGGTGCGCGGCATCATCGAGCCGCTGGACCAGCTCCGCTTCGACCGGTCCCATTTCGCCCGCCTCGGCGCATCGGCGCTGGAATTCGAGGCGGTCTGGTTCGTCCTCTCGACCGACTACAAGCTGCATATGGAACGGCAGCAGCAGATCCTCCTGACGTTGATGCGCCGGCTCCAGGAGGAGGGGATCGAGCTCGCGTCGCCGGCCAAGCCGTTGGTCCTCGCGGTGCCTCCGGCCCATCCCCTGGCCAGCAAAGAAAGCAACCCCGCGCGCTGAAATCCGTACGCGATCGGGGAGAGCCGGCAGGCTCGGAAAGGAGCGCTCGTGCGCAAAGTCTTGTCAATCGTGACCGTCCTCGTCCTGGCGGCGGTGGCCGCCGGAGCGCAGCCCCAGGCCGGAAGCACCGGAGACACCGGGGGAACCCGTCTGCTGCGCTTCCCCGATGTATATGGGGACACGGTCGTCTTCACCTATGCGGGCGATCTCTGGCTCGCCAATGTTACGGAAGCTTCCGGCGCCTCCGGCACCACCGCAAGGCGGCTGACCTCGCATCCCGGCGAGGAGCTGTTCGGCCGGTTCTCGCCGGACGGGCGCCAGATCGCCTTCACCGCCGAGTACAGCGGGAACCGCCAGGTCCACGTCATCCCGGTGGACGGCGGGAACGCGCGCCAGCTCACCTTCCGCAACGACATCGGGGAGATCCCGCTGCGCGCCGGCTATGACAACCAGGTTCTCGACTGGTCGCCGGACGGCAAGCAGATCCTCTTCCAGTCCCACCGGGTCCCCTGGAGCGACCGGATCGGCCGCCTGTACGTGGTCCCGGCCGCCGGCGGCATGGAAAAGCCGCTGCCGATGCCGGAGGGCAGCGGCGGCGTGTTCTCCCCCGACGGCACCCGGGTCGCCTACACGCCGCTCATGCGCGAGTTCCGCACCTGGAAGCGCTATCGCGGAGGCCGCGCCCAGGACGTCTGGGTGTACGACCTGGCCCACGACACCGCCGAGCGGATGACCGACTCCCCGGCGACGGACAACCTGCCGGCGTGGATCGGCGACACCCTCTACTTCACCTCCGACCGCGAGGGGGGCGTTCTCGACCTTTACGCAATTGATCTGAATTCAGGTCAGAACTTGAAATCAGGTCAGGACCGCCAAGCGCGGCGGGTGACGACCAGCAAGACCTGGGACGTCCTCTTTCCGCAGGGCGACGGGCGGCGGATCGTCTACCAGAGCGGCGGCTGGCTCTGGCTCTTCGATCCCGCCTCCGCATCAGGTCAACCCCAGCGGCTGACCATCCGGGTCAACGGCGATCTGCCGCAGGCGCTGCCGTACTTCGCCAACGTCACCCAGGACATCCAGGCGTTCTCCCTCTCCCCCGCCGGCAAGCGGGCCGCGTTCGAGGCCCACGGCGAGATCCTGACCGTGCCGGCCGAGAAAGGGGAGGTCCGCAATCTGACCGGCGGCACGCCGGCCGTCCGCGAGATGACTCCCGCCTGGTCCCCGGATGGACGCTGGATCGCCTATCTCTCCGACCGCACCGGCGAATACGAGATCTGGGTGCGGCCGAGCGACGGCTCGGGCGAGGAACGGCAGGTCACCCGCGGCGGCGACACCTGGCGCTATCCCCCGGTGTGGTCGCCCGACTCCAAGAAGGTTGCGTTCGGCGACACGGAGCACCGCCTGCACTACGCCGAGATCGACAACGGACGGATCGTCGACGTCGACCGGGGGTATCGCTTCGACATCACCGACTACCGCTGGTCCCCGGACTCGCGCTGGCTGACCTATACAAAGACCGGGGAATCGCAGCTCCCTTCGATCTGGGTCTGGTCGTTGGAGCAGAAGAAGGGCTGGCAGCTCACCTCCGACATGACGGGCGAAGCCGAGCCGGTCTTCGATCCCTCGGGCAAGTACCTCTTCTTCCTGTCGAACCGCGACTACAACCTGACGTTCAGCGCCTTCGAGCTCAACTACGTCTACACCGACCCGACCCGGGTCTACGTGGCGATCCTGACCAAGGAGGGGCCGGCTCTCTTCCGGCCGGGCAGCGACGAGGAGAATCCTGGGGAGGAGACCCCCGCCAAGAAGGGTGCGGCGGCTGAGGCGGGCAAGGGGAAACCGGAGCCGGTGCGCATCGATCCGGACGGGTTCGAGCAGCGGGTGCGGGCCATTCCGGGCAATCCCGGCACCTACCGCAACCTGTCGGCCGGCCCGGGCGCCGTCTACTACATCGTCGACGGGGACGGCACGTCGCAGCTTCGGCGTTTCGACCTGAAGGCCGAGAAGGAGGAGGTGATCCTCTCTGGTCTCCAGAGTTATGAGCTGTCGGCCGACGGCCAGAAGATCCTCTACCGGCAGGGGAACACCTACGGGATCATCGATCCGCGGCCGGGTCAGAACCCGGGGGCGGGCAAGCTGGCCATGGACAAGCTCGAGATCCGGATCGATCCGCGCGCCGAATGGGGAGAGATGTTCGTGGACGCCTGGCGCAGCCTGCGCGACTGGTTCTACGACCCCGCCATGCACGGAACCGACTGGAAGGGGCTGCGGGAGCGCTACGGCGAGCTGCTGCCTCACGTCGCGAGCCGGCAGGAGCTGGAGTTCATCTTCGGCGAGCTGGCGGGTGAGATCTCGGCCGGCCACGTCTACGTGCAGAAGGGGAATACGCCCGGGGTGGAGCGGGTGGAGAACGGCCTGCTGGGCGCCGAGGTCGAGGCCCACTCCTCGGGCTATTTCAAGATCGCGCGCATCTTCCCGGGCGAGAACTGGAACGAGGACTTCCGCTCCCCCCTCACCGAGCCTGGGGTGGACGTCAAGCCCGGCGACTTCATCCTTGCGGTGGACGGGCAGACGACCAAGGGCGTCGACAACTTCTACCGGCTGCTGCAGAACAAGGCGAACCGGGTGGTCACCCTGCGGGTCAACAGCCGGCCGGCCGAGGAAGGAGCGCGGGAGGCGCGCGTACGGCCGATCGCCAAGGAGCAGAACCTGCGCTACCTGGACTGGGTGCTGGCGAATCGCGAGAAGGTCGAGAAAGCCTCGGGCGGGCGGATCGGATACATCCATACGCCCGACACGGCGACCGAGGGCAACCGCGAGCTGTTCAAGACCTTCTACCCGCAGACGCACAAGGAGGCCCTGATCATCGACGACCGTTACAACAACGGCGGCTTCGTTCCGGACCGGATGATCGAGCTGCTGAGCCGGCCGCTGCTCAACTACTGGTCGGTGCGGGGGGGAGACTTCTACAGCACGCCGGGCTTCGTGCACACCGGACCGAAGGCGATGCTGATCAACGCGCAGGCCGGCTCGGGGGGCGACGCCCTGCCGTTCTACTTCCGCAAGCTGAACCTGGGTCCGCTGATCGGCACCAGGACCTGGGGCGGTCTCGCCGGTCTCAACAACTCGCCGACGCTGATCGACGGCAGCCAGATCACCACGCCGACGTTCCGCTTCTTCACGACCGAAGGGAAGTGGGCGGTGGAGAACGAGGGCGTCGCGCCGGACATGGAGGTGATCGACCGCCCGGACGCCCTGGCCAAGGGACAGGACCCGAGCCTGGAGGCGGCGATCGACTATCTCCTGAAGGAGCTGGCGAAGAACCCGCCGCGGAAGGTAACGGCGCCGGTGCCACCGAAGCAGTAAGCCCTCAGACCACCTCGATCCTCGCCGGCCCCGGCAGCACCTCACCGACCTCGGCGGCCTGGTGGCCGGTAGCCAGCAGCGCTTCGAGAAGCCGGTCGGCCTCGCCCGGCGGCGTCGAGAGGAGCAGGCCTCCCGAGGTCTGCGGGTCGAACAGGATCTCCCGCCGGACCCGGTCGAGGCCGGCGCGCTCGGTGAAGACCGGTTGCACGTTCAGCTCATTGGCATCCGTGCAGCCGGTCGAGATCCCCCGCTCGACGAGGCGGTAGAAGCCCGCGTGCACCGGCAGCTTCTCGAAGACAAAGCGAACCCCCACGTCCGAGGCGCGGGCCATGCCCAGCGCGTGGCCGGTCAGGCCGAAGCCGGTGATGTCCGTGGCGCCATGGACGCCGTGCTCCAGGGCCAGCCGGCTCGCCTCCCGGTTCAGCCGCTCCATCTCGCGCAGAGCCGGCTCCAGACCGGCCTCGTCGAGCTTGTCCACCTTGAAGGCGTTGATCAGCACTCCCGTGCCCAGCGGTTTGGTGAGGATCAGCCGGTCTCCGGGCCGCGCTCCAGCGTTGGTGAGGAGGCGGTCCTTGTCCGCCTCGCCGATCACGGCGAGGCCAAACTTGAGCTCGGCATCGCGCACCGAGTGTCCGCCGAGGAGCGAGGCCCCCGCCTCCTGCAACGTCTCGGCGGCCCCCTGGAGGATGCCGGCCAGCGCCTGGTCGTCCGGCGGATCGAGCGGCGGGAAGCAGCAGAGGTTCAGCGCGAAGAGCGGCCGGCCGCCCATGGCGTAGACGTCCGAGATCGCGTTGGCCGCCGCCACCCGGCCGAAGCGGCGCGGGTCGTCGCAGACCGGGGTGATGAAGTCGGCCGTGGCCACCAGGGCATGGCTGCCGAGCAGGTACACTCCGGCATCGTCGGCCGTCTCCGGACCGACGAGGATCCTCTCATCCCGCCCGGCGATCCGGACGAGCGGAGAGATCAACGCGGAAAGGTCCCCCGGACCTACTTTGGCCGCTCAGCCGCCGGTCGTCGCGCAGGCGGTGAGGCGGAACTTGCGCCGGAACAGTGCCATAGCCGGGGATTCTATCCCCAGGCGCGCACGGACGCCTCTTCATGTATTCTTCCCGACACCACAGGAGTTCTTATCCGAGGGAGGGTTCACCCATGTACGGGAAGCTTTCGACGTCTCTCGTCGCGGAGTTCATCGGAACGTTCGCGCTGATCTTCATCGGCGCAGGGGCCGGCGCGCTGGGGATTGGCGGGCTGGTGGGCGTCGCGTTGGCCCACGGTCTGGTCGTGGTCGGCTTTGCCTACGCCTACGGGCACATCTCGGGGACGCATATCAACCCCGCGGTGACGGCAAGCGTCTGGGCGGCGGGCAAGATCGATCCGGGACGCGCCATCTCCTACATCGTCTTCCAGATCCTCGGCGGCATCGCTGGCGCGGGAATGCTCGCCTGGGTGCTCGGGGGCACGGAGACCGGCCTGGGCGCCACGAAGCTTGCCCAGGGACTGTCCGTCGGCGCGGCCACCATCACGATCACGCCGGTGATCGGTTTCGTGCTCGAGGCGATTCTGACGTTCTTCCTCGCCAACGCGGTGATGAACGCGGGGATCAGCGGCAAGGTCACCCATGTCGCCGGTCTGGCGATCGGCCTGACGCTGACCTTCTGCATCCTGATGGGCGGCCCTCTCACCGGCGCGAGCCTCAACCCCGCCCGCAGCCTCGGCCCGGCGGTGGTGCTCGGCGACCTGTCGAACATCTGGGTTTATCTCCTCGGCCCGCTCACGGGCGGCGTGATCGCCGGTTTGATGTACCGCGGGCTGTACGAGGAGCGGGAGCGGAAGCGGTAAAACTTCAAGGACGACAAGGACAGCAAGGACTTCAAGGGCGCGCGGTGTCCCTGACGTCCTTGGAGCCCTTGTTGTCCTTGATCTCTTCCCGCGGCAACACGTCCGGCCACCAGGCCTCTGGCCGGTTCATCGGCCAGGGGCAGTCGCGCCGGATGCCCAGGTCGTCGAACATCGGCGAGTCCGCGACCAGCGGGAAGCGCATGTCATATCTCCCGCCGCAGCGGTATTGCGGGCTGCCGAACGCTACGGCCAGCGCCAGCAGGATCTCCGCGGCGGCATAGCCCCAGACCACCCGCGTGACGAGCCGACCGCGGCGGCTTCGCCAGAGCGCTCCCGCCCAGAGGACGAGGGGCAGGGCCGCGGCGTGGAAGAGCAGCACCACCTGCCAGTACATGACCGTCGTCGGCGCCAGCGCGAAGACGATCACCGAGGCGAGGAAGCACCAGAGCACGTAGCCGTGCAGCCAGACCCGGTCCGAGGCTTCCGCCGGGAACCGCCGACGCCAGCGATGCCGGTTGCGCCGCCAGAACCAGATCCCGGCGAGCAGCGGGAAGACGGCGGTGAGCGCCAGCACGGTCCGGTCGAGAAACGACAGCGCCGGCCCGAGCCAGGCATCGGACCCGCCCACCACCGGCCCGAAGTCGAAGCGCGCCACCTTCTCCGGCAGCCCGAGGGAGTTGTAGCGCAGCCAGTAGGCGATGCCCCGCAACCCGGGGAGCACCAGGGCGAGCCCGCGGCCGAGGAACCCCTTGTCCGCCTCGGTGACAATCGACGGATTCGCCTCGAGATCGATGAGCCAGGGGATGAGCGGCAGGGCGGCGAGCGCTCCGCCGAGGACCGCCGCTGGCCAGTGGATCTTGAAATAGCCGCGGAGCCAGAGCAGGAACGACGCCATCGCCAGGAGCAGGAAGGAGGCGTGAACCTGGAACGCCAGCACCAGCCCGGCCGCGTGCAGGAACGTCATCCAGAAGCGCGGCCGATCGCGCTGGCCCAGGCACGACCAGAGGTGGATCGCGCCGAACAGGAAGAGGTAGCTCGGATTCCACAGGAAGCCCGAGAAGTAGAGCCGCCAGGGATTCAGCCAGTAGAGCACCGCGAAGAGCACCCGTTCCCCGGGACCGAGCACGCGGCGGAGGGTGCGGTCGAGCAGCCAGTAGGCCAGCACGTGGAAGAGCAGGATGACGACGGTCGGCGCACGGTAATCCCGCCAGACCATCAGCGGCAGGCCCACCAGGATCGTGGTGATCCCGCCGGGAGCCTTGCCGCCGGTGGACATGGGATTGCCGTAGGAGATGAATTGCCCCTTCTCCGCCAGCAGCCACCCGCGGGCGAGCAGGTTGAGCTGATCCCCCGCCGGCAGGCCGCGGGCCAGCAGGACCGCGGAGAGCGCCAACCCCACGACGAACAGTGCGCCGACGATTCGCGCCGCGCCGCGCCTGGAGTCCGATAGGATGGGTGCACTCATTCCGGGGATCGGGAATCTGGATCGGGACCGACGCCGAAGGATACTGCGCCCAGCCATGCAGAGGAAGCTCGCTGCCGGGACGTGGCTGCCGGCCCTGCTCGGGCTGGCGGCCTACCTCCTCCTCACCCTCGCCTACCTGCGCCCGATCTGGCGCGTGGGGGAAGACCACATCGCTCCCGCCCCGGGCGATCCGGTGTTCAACCTGTGGGTGCTCTCCTGGGGAGCGCACCAGGTGCGGGATGGGCTCCCGCAATTCTGGGACGCCAACATCTTCTATCCCACCCGCGGCGCGCTGACCTTCTCCGACCACCTGTTCGGGCCGGCCGTCGAGCTGGCCGCGTTCGAGGCGCTGGTGCCGAACCCCATCGCCGGCTACAACTTCCTGTTCTTCACCTCGTTCGTGGCGAGCGCCTTCGCCACGGCCTGGGTGCTCCGCCGCTCCGGCCGTTCCTGGACGGCGGCCCTGCTGGCCGGCTGGATGTTCGCGTTCTCGCCATTCCGGCTGATGCATCTGAACCACATCCAGATCCTGATCGCGCAGTGGATCCCGTTGACGCTCTGGTTCTGGGACCGCTTCCTGGCCGAGCGGACGGCCCGCGCCGCCGCCCTCTTCCTCCTCTTCTATCTCCTCCACGTGAGCGGCGGCTGCTATCTGGCCTACATGATCCACGTGCCCCTGCTGGCGATGCTCCTCGTCCGGCTGCGGGTGCACGGCCGGGAGCTCTTCACGCTCCGGTCCCTCCGCGTCCTGGTCCCGGTGGGGCTGGTGGCCGCGGTGGCTCTCGCCGCCCTGTTTCTCCCCTATGTCCGGAGCGGGCACCGGCTGGAGCTTTCGCGCGGCACCGAGGAGACCGCCCGCTTCGCCGCGACCACGGCGAGCTGGATGAGCCCGGGCCACCGCAACGTCTACTGGGCCGGCGCCCCGCTCAGGAACGCCCTCGGCCGGCGGCTCGGCCCGGTGGTCCTGCCGTGGTTCCGTCCGGAAAACTCTTTGTTCCCTGGGTTCCTTCCCTCTCTCCTCTGCCTGGCCGGGATCGCGGGTTGGCTCCGCGAGCGGCGGGCGCCCGGGACCGTGACCGGCTTCGCCCGGCGTTCCGTTCTCGGCGTGCTCCTCGCCCTGGCCCTCGCCGCCTGGATCTGGGGGGACCTGCTCACGCTGGCGCGGCCCGCGCAGCGGCCCGACGTGCTCTGGGGCCTCGGGCGCTTCGGCTGGGAGGCGCCGGCTCTCGTCCTCCTGCTCGCACTCGGCGCCTGGTACGGCTTCCGCCGGCTCTGGGCCGGGCCGCTGCTGATTCCCGGCGACACCTGGGAGCGGGGAATCGCTCTCTCCGGGCTCTTCTGCTTCGCCCTGGCTCATTCGATCTTCTATATCCCGCTGATGCGGGTGGTCCCGGGGCTCGACGGCATGCGCGTGCCGGCCCGGTTCGCGGCATTCGTCTCGCTCACGGTGGCCGTGTTCGCGGCGCTGGGGATCGACCGGCTGCTGAAGCGCTTGCGGGAGAGGCGGACCCGCGTCGCGGTGGCCACGGCGCTCGCCCTGCTCCTCGCCGTCGAGCTGGCTCCCAAGCGGGTCCGCTGGGTGCCGCTGCTCCGCCAGGAGAGCTTCCCGGCCGTCTACCACTGGCTCGCCGGACGGGAGGACGTCCGCGCGCTCGTCGAGCTTCCCATCCGGCCGAGCGCGAAGGAGACGGAGGCGATGTACTACTCGACGCTCCACTGGAAGCCGATCGCCAACGGCTACAGCGGCTATCTGCCTCCCCTCCACGACGAGATCACCCGCCGCATGCGCTGCGTCCCCGACCGGGAAGGGCTCGCCTTCCTGCGCGGCCTGGGGATCAGTCACCTGCTGATCCACCTCGATGCGATCCGTTCGGACCCGGAGCGGCAGCGGCTCGCCGCCTTCGAGAGGGATCTCGCAGCCGGGCCGGCGCCAGAGGCCGAGCTCGTCTGGATCTCGCGGAAGACCCGGGTCTATCGCATCCTGCCCAGCTCCAGCACGCCGAAGCGGGCCGGCTTGTGGAAGTCGGCCGGACGCACCAGCGTCGGCGACCAGGCGCTGAATTCCGCCGGCCTGTCCGCGGGCCGCTCGATCCGATAAAAGTTGGCCCGCCAGACCGGCGGCGGATCTTCGACCAGTCCTCTCCAGGGAAGCGCGAGGACCGCCCACCAGTCCTGCCGCTCGGTTCCGGAGCCCGCCTCCCAATGGATGCCCGGGCAGTCCCAGGCCACGTCGGCCCGCAAGTCGGCGCGGAGGGAGGTGGGATTGTGGATCCGCGCATCGAAGAGGACACCCCGCGGGCTCACCTCGAATTCCAGATAGTCCACCGGGTCCGCCTCCCCGGGCGCGAGGAAGACTTCCACCGCCTCTTCCTGCCAGAGCGGATCGTCGCGATGCACGAGCGTCCCCCAGGAGTGGCGGTCGACGCAGTCGAAGCGGACGTGGAGCGCCGCGTCGTCCCAGGCCACGCGGACCCGCGTCGCCTGCTCGGCCGGAGCCCCGTCCTCCGTGCGGACGAGTGGCGGCAGCGACGCCACGCCGTCCCAGCTCCAGGCGCCCGCGACGCGGGGGACGGTCCAGAGGGGGAGGTCCATAGGGGGAAGATCCTACCCGCGATCGACCCACGAACGACCTGCGATAAGCTCCTCCGGTCTCTGACGACGGTTCCATGGCGCAGCCCTTTCTCACCGATGCCGCGAAACAGGCCCTGACCGACGCGGTCCGGGACGTCGAGTCCCGCTGCAGCGCGGAGCTGGTCGTGGCGGTCCGCGCCCGCTCCGGCTCCTTCCTGCACGCCGACCTGATCGCGGGCATCGCCGTGGCCGTGGCCGTCCTGATCGGCCTGCTCTTCTCCCCCTGGCCTTTCGACCTCGTCTGGTTCGTCATCGATCCGCTGCTGGCGGGAGCCCTGGGAGGGTTCGCCGCGTCGCGCCTGCCGGGGGTGCGGCGGGCGCTGACGTTCTGGCGGGTGCGGCGGCGCCAGGTGGAGACCGCGGCGCGCGCCACCTTCGTCGAGAAGGGGGTTCACGCGACCACCGGGAGGACCGGCGTCCTCATCTACATCTCGCTCCTGGAACATGAAGCCGCGGTGATCCACGACCTCGGGATCGAGACCCTGATCACGACGGAAGGCTGGCGGCTGGCGGTCGAGGAAATCGAGGAGGCGGTGCGCCGGGGAGAGGACGGCGTGATCGTGGCCGCCCACGTGCGTGCGCTCGGCGACCTGCTCGCGCCCGCCCTCGTCCGCAGCGCGGAGGACGTCGACGAGCTCAGTAATGAGGTGAATGAGGTGAATGAGGTGGACCACCCATGAGGTGGCGGCTCCTCATCCTCCTGCTGGTCCCGCTCCTCCTCCTGCCGGCGGTGACGGCGGTCGCCCGGCCCGGCGGCGGCGAAGGGTACTCGGGCGGCGGCGATTCCGGAGGCGGAGGTGGCGGCGGCGATGACGGCGGTCTCATCTGGCTGCTGGTGGAGCTGTGGTTCCGGTTCGTCTTCCACCACCCGCTCATCGGGATCCCGCTGACGATCCTGATCCTCGTCGTCCTGTACAAAGCCAAACAGAAGGGGCTCGTCGGACGGCAAAAGAGTTGGGACTCGGGACCGGCGCACCAGCGGCCCATGGGACCGCCGCCGCCGCCCCCGTCGCGCAACCTGGAGGCGGTCCGCTCGCTCGACCCCGACTTCTCGGCCGTCCTCTTCGAGGACTTCGCCTACACGCTCTACGCCCGCGCCTACCGCTCGCGCACCGATCCGCGTGCCCTCGCCGCGTTGACCCCCTACCTGAGCGACGGGGTCCGGGCGTACCTGGCGCAGCTCCCGCCGGCCGGTGCGCCGGTCTCGGCGGTGGTCGTCGGCGTCCTGCGCGTGCTGAACGTGAGTCTCCCTGCTCTGGAGCCGGCGCCCGGGACCGCTCCGGCGCAGGTGCGCGTGGCACTCGAATTCGAATCGAACCTGACGATGGGCGCGGCCGGCGGCGAGCAGACCTGGTACGTCGTCGAGCGCTGGCATCTCGTCCGGAATGCCGCGGCGCGCACCCGGCCGCCCGAGCAGGTCAAGAGCCTCCACTGCCCGAATTGCGGCGCGCCGTTCGAGCCGGCGTCCGACCCGAACCGCTGCTCCTTCTGTGGCGAGGTGGTCACCGGCGGCCGCTTCGACTGGACTGTCGAGACCGTCGAGCCGGTGCGCCGCGAGGCCCGCCCGCCGGCCCTGACCAGCACGGTCGAGGAGGTGGGTACCGGCTGGCCCACGGTCTTCCAGCCCGATCTCGCCGCGCGCCGCGCCGAGCTCCTGCAGGAGGACCCGGCGAGCACCGACGAGGCCTTGGCCGCCCGCGTCCACCTGATCTATGACCAGCTCAACGCCGCCTGGACAGCCATGGACCTGGCACCGGTGCGGCCGTACGTGTCCGACGAGCTGTTCGACTATCTCCAGTACTGGGTCGAGAGCTACCGCCGCCAGGGGCTGCGCAACGTGCTGGAGGGGATGCGCCTGACCGAGCTGAAGATGGTCAAAGTGGTGCGCGACCGCTGGTATCAGGCGGTCACCTTCCGGATCTGGGGGACGGGCCGCGACTCGACGGTGCGGGTGGCGACCGGCGACGTGGTGGCGGGCAATCCGCGGGCCGACCGCTACTACTCGGAGTATTGGACCTTCATCCGGGGAGCGGGCGTCCGCGGCGCCCCCCGGACCGACAAAAACTGTCCCAACTGCGGCGCGCCGCTCGCCACCAACATGGCCGGCGAGTGCACGTACTGCAACGCCAAGGTGACCAGCGGCGAGTTCGACTGGGTGCTCTCGAAGATCGAGCAGGACGAGGCGTATACGGGGTAGGGGGCTGGAGAAGGAGGGCCGCCCGGCGGGCGGCCCTCTCGCGCGTTGATTACGGGTTACCCGGCTTCGGGCCTCCCGTCTTAGGTCCTCCGTTCGGGTCCATCGCCCCTCCGCCGGTGGTCCCTTCGTCGCTGCCTGTGCTCAAAGAGGGTGGCTGACCTTGGAAGATTCGGACCAGAAGCTCCCAGACATGACCCAGACCGAGCTCGGCCGCGGCCTCGATGCGGGCCTGAATGCGGGCCTGAATGCGGGAAGATTCCGCGGGCTCGGCGGCGGCCAGTCCAGGAACACCCAGAACCACGGCTACGAGAACGGCTCCGACACCAAGACGTACTGCATCGCGCTTCATAGGAAAACCTTTCCGTGCGGATCGCGCTCCGACCGCCACGGTCAGACACGTCCGCACCCCTTCTTTTAAATAAGGTGATACAAAGGCATGGAAGGGGGTCGGCTCCGGGGCGCCGAGGGCAAGTGCTAGAGTACGGGAACCATGGAGACGCCGGGGCCCGATCCGCACACCCTGGAGGAGCAGCGCCGCAAGGCGGGCAAGCTCCGCATTCCGAAGATCGAACGCCACGTCTTCCTCTGCTGCGATCCCACCAAGGCCAAGTGCTGCAGCCGCAAGCGGACGATCCGCGCCTGGAAGTACCTGACGAAGCGGCTCAAGGATCTGGGCCTGGTGCGCAAAGGGGGCATCTACGCCTCCCGCGCCAACTGCCTCGACATCTGCTGCGGCGGCCCGATCGCCGTGGTCTATCCCGACGGGGTCTGGTACGGGCAGTGCGATCCGCCCGTGCTCGAGCGCATCCTCCAGGAGCATCTGATCGGCGGCGTGCCGGTCCGCGAGTTCGTCATCCTCCAGCGCCCGCTCCCGTCCCCTGACCGTTGATCCGGAGCTTGCCCATGAACCGATTCGTGCTCGCGCCGGCCGTCGCCGGCCTGCTCCTCCTGGCCGGCGGCTGTGCCACGGGCCGTCCCGCCACCCCCAGCAAGGAGCGCACCGCCGTGCTGCTCGCCATCAACGACGTTTACCGGATCGAAGGGGTCGACAACGGCACGGCCGGCGGCCTCGCCCGTGTCCGCGCGCTGCGCGCCGAGCTCGAACGGGAGCACCCCGACCTGCTGCTCCTCCATGCCGGCGACTTCCTCTTCCCCTCGTTCGCCAGCCGCATGCTCGAAGGCCAGCAGATGGTCGCCGTGCTCAACGCGCTGGACGGCGATCCCGCCGCCTTCGACGAGCGCATGTTCGCCACCTTCGGCAACCACGAGTTCGACAAAGGCAAGACAAAGAATGCGGCGATGCTCGACCAGCGGATCGAGGAGTCGCAGTTCCGCTGGCTGGACGGCAACATCACCTTCGCCCCGTCGATCGAGTCCCCGCACCTGGAGCGCGGCCGGATCGTGGAGAGCGGCGGCATCCGCCTCGGGATCTTCGGGATCACTATCCCCACTCTCGGCATCGAGTACGTCCTGGACTTCGCCGGTCCCGAAGCCACGGCCCGCGCGATCACCGCCGACCTGCGCGCCCGCGGGGCCGAGGTGGTGATCGCCGTGACCCATCTCAACGCCGCCGACGACCGCCATCTCCTGGAGAGTCTCCCCGCGCCCGTCGGGCCGGACCTGATCATCGGCGGCCACGATCACGAGCACATGGCGATCGAGGCGGGTGGCCGCTGGATTCTCAAGGCCGACGCCGACGCCCGCACCGCGACCATCGCCCGGCTGATCCTCGGACCCGGTCGATCCGAGGGGAATCGCCTGCGGGTGGAGCACGAATTCCGTACGCTCGCCGGCGACTCCCCGCGGCCGGACCCCGCGGTCCAGAAGCTGGTGGAGGAGTGGCAGACGAAGCACGAGCAGATGTTCTGCTCCCAACAGAAGGCCGCGTCCGGCTGCCTGGAGGAGGTCTATGGGCACGCCCAGGTGCCTCTGGTCGCCGAGGAGAACAAGATCCGCGGCCAGGAGACCAACCTCGGGGACTGGATCGCCGACCGCATGGTCGAGGCCTTCGCCGGATGCGGCGCCCAAGCGGCCTTCATCAACTCGGGCTCGCTCCGCCTGAACCAGGACCTGGCGCCGGGGCCGGTGACCCGGCGGAACCTCGAAGAGATCTTCGCCTACCCGACGCCGCTCTGGCTCTTGAAGATCGACGGCGCCACCTTGAAGCAGGTGGCGGCGCAGGCTACCCGCGGCTGGCCTGGCAGCGGGAGCTGGCTGCAGATCTCCGGCTTCGCCTACGTCCATGACCAGGAGGAACGCACCGCGCGTCAGGTGTCTCTCCTGACGCCGCAGGGCTCCCGCCCGGTGCGCGACGACGAGACGGTCCTGATCGTCACCGGCGACTACCTGATCAATCCCGAGGCGGGCGACCAGGACGGCTACCAGATGTTGAGCCGCGAGCAGGTGGTGGCCGGCTGCGCGGCCAACGAGCAGGACCTCAAAGAGATCGTGAAGACCGCTCTCGGAGCGGCCGAGCCGAAAGGCATCGCGCCCGCGGTCGAGGGGCGGATCTGCCAACCTTCTCAACCCAAGGGGAGCCCCTGCCGGGCGGCTGGGGAGTGAGATACCCTAGATCGATGCTTCAAGCACCGGTCTCCCGCGCGCTCCTCGCCCTCCTCCTCGCCGGGATCTCCTGCTCTCCCTCCCCGGCGACCGGGCCGCAGACCACGGCGAAGCCTCCGGCACAGAGCCCGGCTCCGCAGGCGGAGCGCGCGCCGGCCGGCGTGTTCGGCCACGAGCACTGGGAGTGGCTGGAGCGCCCGGGGCGCGAGGAGGAGGAAAAACCCGACGTGGTGATCCAGGCGATGAACCTCAAGGACGGCGACGTGGTCGCCGAGATCGGCTCCGGCTCCGGCTTCTTCGCCCGCCGCCTGGCGCGTGCGGTCGGCCCCTCGGGCAAGGTCTACGCGAACGACATCCAGCCCGAGATGCTGGACAAGATGAAAGAGCTCGCCGCCGCCGAGAAGGTCACCAACATCGTGCCGGTCCTCGGCACCGAGACGGACCCGAACCTGCCGGCCGGGCAGATGGACTGGATCCTCCTCGTCGACGTCTACCACGAGTTCCAGAAGCCCGAGGAGATGCTCGCCAAGCTCCGCCAGGCCCTGAAGCCGAACGGCCGCGTCGCGCTCGTCGAGTACCGGGCCGAAGGGGCCAGCGCGAGCCACATCTCGCCTCCGCACCGGATGTCCGTCGAGCAGGTCCTCGCCGAGTGGCAGCCGGCCGGCTTCAACCTGATGGAGACCGTCGAGACGCTCCCCTCGCAGCACCTGTTCCTGTTCACCACCCGCCGCGGGGTGCGCGTCCTCCCGTAGCGGCTTGCACATGTTAAAGTCCCTGCAACCCGGACGAGCCGTCTGGGTGACGTGTGTCTCGCCCGCAATCGAACGGACTGCATCACCTTGACCTGGCCCCCTCTTGAAGGGCCCTTGGAGGAGCATCCACCAGAAATGGCCGCGATCGCCACGACCTTGACCAGCCGTTGGACCCCCGCCGATTCGATGGACCTCTACAACGTCCGGGGATGGGGCAACAACTACTTCTCCGTCAACGACCATGGCCATCTGATCGTCCACCCGGCCGGGCCCGGGACGCCGGCGATCGATCTCAAAGAGCTGGTCGACGAGGTCCGCGAGCGCGGGATCGCTCCGCCGCTCCTGATCCGCTTCTCCGAGATCATCCGGGAACGGGTCGTCCAGCTCAACGAGGCGTTCGGCCGGGCGATCGAGGAGTACGGCTACAAGGGTCTCTACCGCGGGGTCTATCCCATCAAGGTGAACCAGGACCGCTTCCTGGTCGAGCGCCTGGTGGAATACGGCCGGCCGTACCACTACGGCCTGGAGGCGGGCTCCAAGCCCGAGCTGATGGCGGTGATGGCCCTCCTCGAAGACGAGGACGCGCTGATCATCTGCAACGGCTACAAGGACGAGGAATATATCGAGACCGCGCTGCTCGCCTCCAAGCTCGGCCGCCACGTGATCCTGGTCGTCGAGAAGCCGTCCGAGCTGCAGCTCATCCAGCAGATGTCGCAGCGGATGAACGTGCGGCCGCGCATCGGCATCCGCTCGCGCCTCGCCACCCGCGGCGCCGGCCATTGGGAAGCCTCCGGCGGCGACCGCTCGAAGTTCGGCCTCTCGGGCCGCGACCTCCTCGACGCGATCGAGTTCCTGCGCGCCAACGACCTGCTCGACACGCTGGAGCTCGTCCATTTCCATCTGGGCAGCCAGATCTCCTCGATCCGCTCGATCAAGGACGGCCTGCGCGAGGCGGCCCAGGTCTACGTGAACCTGGCGAAGATGGGCGCGCCGCTCGGCTACCTCGACGTGGGCGGCGGCCTCGGCATCGACTACGACGGCTCGCAGACGAACTTCACCTCGTCGCTCAACTACACCCTCCAGGAGTACGCCAACGACATCGTGTTCGGCGTGATGGAGGTCTGCGACTTCCACGGCGTGCCGCACCCGGTGATCGTCTCGGAGTCGGGGCGGGCCACGGTGGCGCACCACGCGGTGCTCGTCATTGACGTGCTGGGCGTCTCGGAGTTCTCCCTCGGCAAGCTGCCGCGCAAGCTGCCGTCCGACGCGGAGCCCTCGCTGCGCAACCTGTTCGACACCTACCGCGAGGTCTCGCGCAAGAACCTGCTGGAGGCTTACCACGACGCGATCTCGGCACGCGACGAGTGCCTGACGCTGTTCCGCCTGGGCCACATGTCGCTCGAAAACCGCGGCTTGGCCGAGGATCTCTTCTGGGCGATCTGCCAGAAGATCCTCAAGCTCTCGCGCTCTCTCCAGGAGATGCCGGAGGATCTCGAAGGGCTCGAGCGGCAGCTCGCGGATACCTACTTCTGCAACTTCTCGGTGTTCCAGTCGGTGCCGGACTCCTGGGCGATCGATCAGCTCTTCCCGATCGTGCCCATCCACCGGCTCGCCGAGGAGCCGTCGAACCGCGCCGTGCTCGCCGACATCACCTGCGACTCGGACGGCAAGATCGACCACTTCATCGACCGCCGCGACGTCAAGGACGTGCTGGAGCTCCACCCCTTCCAGCAGGGAGCGCCGTACTACCTCGGCGTCTTCCTGGTCGGCGCGTACCAGGAGATCCTGGGCGACCTGCACAACCTGTTCGGCGACACCAACACGGTCCACGTCTCGCTCCACCCCGAGGAGGGATACACGATCGACGGCGTGATCGCCGGAGATACGGTGAGCGACGTGCTCCGCTATGTGCGCTACAGCCGCAACGACCTGGTGGCGAAGGTCCGGCAGGCGGCGGAGACAGCCCTGCGGGCCAAGCGCATGACCCTGGAGGAGTCGCGCCAGCTCCTCCGGCGTTACGAGGAAGGCCTCTCCGGCTACACCTATCTCGAACAGGAATGATCGGGGGGAGACTCTCATGAGCACGACTCAGGCGATGACGGACGTCTTCATCGAGCGGCTCCGCGAGGCGGTCCGCTCGCGCGACGTCGAGCTGATCACCGAGAAGATCAAGCGGGAGCTGGAGGAATTCATCCCCGCCGAGGGGCTGATCCTGCCCGACCGCTTCCGCCAGCCCAAGGCCGACACCTATGCGCGGCGGCTCCTCCACCGCGACGAGGATCTCGACTTCACCGCGGTGGTGATGACCTGGGGTCCCTCCCAGCGGACGCCGCTCCACGACCACTCCGGCATCTGGTGCGTCGAGGGGGTCGTGGAGGGGGAGATGGAGGTCTACCGCTACGAGCTCCTCGACGAGCAGGAGGACGGCCTCTGCCGCTTCGTCCTGCGCGAGGAGGCCCAGGCCCGCGCCGGCTCAGCCGGAGCGCTGATCCCGCCGTTCGAGCACCACGTGCTGGCGAATCCGAACGGCGACCGGGTCGCCCTGACCCTGCACGTCTACGGCGGCGAGATGGACCACTGCACGATCTTCGAGCCGGTGGACGACAACCTCTACCGCAAGCAGCTCAAGAACCTCTCCTACTCGGAGTGAGCATGACCGACAGCTCCCGTTCCCGGCGGTTCGGCAAAGCGGCCGACATCCTGGTCCGGCACGACTCTCCGTTCAACGCCGGTCCACCGCCGGAGAAGGCGGCCGCGAGCTTCCTGACGCCGGTCGACCTGTTCTTCGTGCGCAATCATGGGGACGTCCCCTCGATCGACCCGCGCACCTTCAACCTGACGATCGAAGGCAACGTCAAGCGCCCGTTCCGCATCTCGCTCGAAGAGATCCAGCGCCTCCCCCGGATCACGGTCCCGGCGACCCTCCAGTGCGCCGGCAACCGGCGCCAGGAGCTGATCGCGGCGCAGCCGATCCCGGGCGAGCTCGGCTGGGGGACCGAGGCGATCAGCACCGCGGAATGGAGCGGAGTGCCGCTGCGCGACGTGCTCGCCGTGGCCGATCCCACGCCGGAAGGGCGCCACGTGGAACTTATCGGTCTGGACGAGACCGAGCGGCATGGCCACACGTTCGCCTTCGGCGGCTCGATCCCCCTGGACAAGGCGATGCGCTCCGAGGTGCTCCTCGCCTACGAGATGAATGGCCAGCCGCTGCCGCCCGTCCATGGCGCCCCCCTGCGCGCCGTGGTCCCGGGCTGGATCGGCGCCCGCAGCGTCAAGTGGCTCACCCGCATCAACCTGCGCGAAGATCCCTCGGACAACTACTTCCAGGCGAAGGCCTACCGCCTGTTCCCGCCGCAGACCGGCCCCGGCAACGTCGTCTGGGAGACCGGCCTGATGCTGGGGGAATTCAACGTCAGCTCGGTGATCAGCTCACCCGTCCCCGGAGACACCCTGCCGCCGGGAGAGACGGCAGTCCGCGGCTGGGCCTTTGCCGGCGAGCGCCGCGTCGAGCGCGTGGACGTCTCGACCGACGGCGGCCGCACCTGGCGCACCGCCGACCTCGAGCCCGAGAAGTCGCGCTGGACCTGGCGCCGCTGGGAAGCCCGGGTGGATCTGCCGGCGGGTTCCCACGAGCTCATCTGCCGTGCCTGGGACTCGGCCGCCCAGACCCAGCCCGAGGACGCCGCGCAGGTGTGGAACTTCAAGGGCTATATGAACAACGCGTGGCACCGGGTGGGGGTCAGCGTGGGGTGAAAGGGGCCCCTCACCCCCGGCCCCTCTCCCGCGAGCGGGAGAGGGGTGAAAAGCCTCAGGACCACTCCATCAGATTTTCTTGCCTTCGCTTTGCTCCCCTCTCCCGCTTGCGGGAGAGGGGCCGGGGGTGAGGGCCAGATACACCGCATGCCGGGGCCCCCCGCTCTCCGGCCTGCGTCGCTCGACCTGAAACCCCGCCGCCGCCAGCCGCTTCTCGAACGCCGCATCGGGATCTTCCGACCAGACCGAGAACACACCCCCCGGAGTCAGAGCCTCGCAGGTCCTCCGCAGCGCGGCCGGTCCCCAGAACGGGTCCTCCCGCGCCTGGGTCGAGGTCCGCGGCCCTTCATAGAGATCGAGCACGATCGCATCGAACCGCGCAGCTTCCGACCGGCCCGCTTCGGCGATCAGGCGGGCGACGTCGGCCAGCGCGATCTCGGCGCGCGGGTCGTCCACGGCCCGGCCGGTAAGATCGGCGAGCGGACCGCGGCACCAGCGCACCACCGCCGGCTCGATCTCGGCGACCACGACCCGGGCGTCGCGCGGCAGCTCGTCGAGGGCGGCGCGCAGCGTGTAGCCCATGCCGAGCCCGCCGATGAGGACGCGGGGCCTTGGCCGGCGGGCGATCCGGCGGCAGGCGAGCTGCGCCACGGCGATCTCCGAGCGGTGCCAGGAGCTGTTCATCAGCACGCGCCCCGCCACTGTGATGACGAAATCCCGCTCTCCCCGCTGCCGCAGCTCCAGCCGTCCCTCGTCGGTGTCGACCGCGTCGAGGGTCTCCCAGGGCTTCACTGGAGTGCCTCCAGCCGCTGCCGCGCCGCCGCCAGCCCCGGCTCTATCGCCAGCGCGGCTTCATACTGCCGGCGCGCCTCCTCCCTCCGCCCCAGCCGCTCCAGGGTGATCGCCAGGTTGAAGTGCACCGACGCCTTCGGCTCGCGGCGCAGGGCCTCCTCGTACAGGCGGACCGCCCCGGCGAGATCCCCCTTCTGGGCGGACAAGGTGGCCGTCGGCGCGTACAGATCGGCCAGGTTGGGATTGGCTTCCAGAGCGGCCTGGTAGTGCTCCAGCGCCTCGTCGGTCCTCCCCTTCTCCTGGAGCAGGGCTCCCAGCCCGTACTGGGCGTCGGCCAGGCGCGGGCTCAGCTCCACGGCCTTGCGGAGCTGGACGATCGCTTCATCCTTCCGTCCCAGATCCTCCAGGATGATCGCCAGCGTGTGCCGGAAGCGGGACCGTTCGGGCTTCAGCTGGACCGCGCGCCGCGCGTGCGGCAACGCCTCCGCGGGATGGCCCCAACGCCGGAGCCCGGTGGCAAACGCGGCGTGCGCGTCGGCCAGGTTCGGCTGCAACCGCAGGACCTCGCGGAACTGCTGGCGGGCCTCGGCCTCCTGGTTCTGTTGCGAGAGCGCCACCGCCACGTTGAGGTGCGCCAGGTAGTTGCCCTCGGTCACCGCCAGCGCATGGCGGAAGAGGGTCAGGCTGTCCTTCCACGTCTCAACCTGCGCATGCGCGGCAACCGACAGCGCGGCGACCAGGACCAGCGCGGCGCCCGCGAGAGCCGGCCGGGGCACCCGGACCCGCGACGCCAGCTCCGCCAGTCCCCAGACCACCGCGAGGAAGAGGCCGATCGACGGCAGATAGGTGTAGCGGTCGGCCATCGCCTGCCGGCCGACCTGGATCAGTCCGATCACCGGCACAAGCATCCCGAGGAACCAGAGCCAGCCCACCGCGAGATACGGCTGCCGCCCCCCCTTGGAGAAAAATTTCCAGACCGCGAGCGCCGTGAGCACCAGAAGCAGCGCGCCGGCCGCCAGAGGTTTCCAAAGCGGAATCGACAAGGGCAGCGGATAAAACACGGCCAGCTTCGCCGGCCAGAACGTCTTCCCCAGATAGATCGCATACGACACGAGCGCATTGCCCACCCGGCGGCCGACCGAGACCGCCTCCAGCGTCGCCAGGCTCCCCTCCTGCGCATAGACCGTCACCGCGCTCGACGCCGCCGACAGGACGAACAACGGGATCTTCTCGATCAGCAGCGGCCGGATCCCCTCCCGCAGCCGGTCGAGCGGCCAGACGTCCAGCAGGAGGAGGACGCAGGGCAGCGTGACCAGCATGGGCTTGGACAGCAGGCCGCACGCGAAGAGGAGCACCACGAGCAGGTAGCTCCAGCGGGCTCGCTCCCGCACCCAGCGGTGATAGGCGCCGAGGGTCAGCAGGAAGAAGAATCCGCTCAGCACGTCCTTGCGCTCGGCGATCCACGCCACGGACTCGACGTGCGCCGGATGGATGGCGAAGAGAGCCGCGACGAGCGCGCTCGCGCCCATCCGCCCGGTCATCCGGCGCAGCACCTCGAACAGCAGCCAGACGTTGGCCAGGTGGAACAGCAGGTTCGTCAGGTGGTGGCCGTGCGGGTTCAACCCGTACAGCTCGCAGTCCAGCATGTGCGAGAGGAGGGTCAGCGGATGCCAGTTGCTCGCCACGTTGGCCTGCCAGGCCCAGACGAACCCCTCCCAGGTCAGCCCCGCCTGGACGTGGCGGTTGTGGGTGACGTACAGCCCGTCGTCGAAGTTGACAAAGCCGTGCGTCAGGGCCGGCCGGTAGACGATCAGGGTCAGCAGGACGAGCCCGAGACCGAGCAGGAGCGGCACCGTCCGCGAGGGGGGCGATTGAGAGAGGGAAGTGTCCATCGGGACCACGGCGGCAGGACGGCGACGATATCACCGGGGCCGGGCCTGGGGTAGAGTCGGCGCGCAAGAAAGGAATTCCGATGCACGCGACCACCCTCCGCCACCTCGCGCTCGCCCTGGGCCTGCTCAGCTTCCTGGGCGGTGCCGCCCCGGGCCTCCGCGCCCAGACGCCGCCCCAGACCCCGGCCGCAGCTGAACCTGCGATGTCGTTCGAGGAGTACGAGCCCAAATCGACCCTCGTGGTCCCGGAGCACCCCGTCACCCACGCCCGCTTTCCGTTCATCGACGTCCACAACCACCAGCGGGCCAGCACCATGTCCGCCGCGGACGTCGATCAGCTCGCGGCCGACATGGACAAGCTGAACATGGCGGTCATGGTCAACCTGAGCGGCGGCAGCGGCGACGACTTCCGGCAGGGGCTGACCCGCCTGCGCGAGCGCCATCCGAACCGCTTCGTCCAGTTCGCCAACGTCGATTTCAGCAAGATCGACCAGCCCGGCTTCGGCGAGAACGCGGCGCGGCAGCTCGAAGCCGACGTGCGCGCCGGCGCCCAGGGGCTCAAGATCTTCAAGAACCTGGGGATGTTCGTGAAGGACGCGAGCGGCCGCCGCGTGCCCACCGACGATCCGCGGATCGATCCGGTCTGGGCGAAAGCCGGCGAGCTCGGCATCCCGGTGCTCATCCACACCGGCGAGCCGATGCCGTTCTGGCTGCCGCACGACCGTTTCAACGAGCGCTGGCTGGAGCTCAAGGAGTTCCCCAACCGCCGCCGCGACTCCCCCGAGTTCGCCCCGTTCGAGCAGACCATGGCCGAGCAGCACAACGTCTTCCGCAAGCACCCGAAGACGATCTTCATCAACGCCCACCTCGGCTGGTTCGGCAACGACCTGGCGCGCCTCGGCCGGCTCATGGACGAGCTGCCCAACATGTACACGGAGATCGGCGCCGTCCTCCACGAGCTCGGCCGCCAGCCGCGCGCCGCCCACGAGTTCCTGATCAAGCACCAGGACCGGGTGCTCTTCGGAAAAGATGTCTGGGAGCCGACCGAATACCACACCTACTTCCGCACTCTGGAGACGGCGGACGAGTACTTCCCCTACTACCGCAAGCGCCACGCCTTCTGGCGTCTCTACGGGCTGGACCTGCCGGAGGAGGTGCTGCGGAAAATCTACTACAAGAACGCCCTGCGGATCATCCCGGGAATCGACCGCTCGCTCTTTCCGGAATAAATCGACGAGCGCCTCCGGGGGGCTCAGCCGAGCAGCGTCTCCAGATCGTCGTCGGAATCATGAAAGCCATGGCCGATCCCCTCCCTCTCCTCGGTGCTTCGCTTGAGGAGGAGAGCGCGCCGCTTCTCCACCGCTTCGAGCCAGAGAGGGACGAAGGCGACCAGATCCTGGAGGAGCTTTTCGACGTCGCCGATCAAGGAGACCACACGCCGGCCGAGCACCGCATGGCAGCTCAGGAGATCCCTCACGCTCTGCTCCCGCTCCTGCCGCGAGTCGCCCGCCGACTTCTTGATCGCGTCGATCGTCTCGCTCCCCGCTTCATGGAGATCGATCAGAATGCGGCAGCGGGTCGGGATCTCCATGGCATAGCGGTCCAGCAGCTCCATCTCGTAGAAACGCACACCGCGCAGCGGCAGGATCTCCTTGAGCTTGGGCGTGAGGCCGCTGAGCAGGATCTCAAGGAAGAACTTGGTGCCGCGCCAGGCCGACCGGGTCGGCAGCGTCTCCTCGCGGCTGACCTGCTCGGCGATCGCAGTCAGGTGCTGCGTCCGGACGAGGTCGAGCTTTTCCAGATACTCGCGCAGCCGGAGCAGCGTCGAATGGAGCCACTCCGCCTCTTCGATGTCCTTCGGAAAGCGCTTGGAGAGGAAGTAGTCCGCGTCGTGGAGGCTCCGCGGGTCCTTCGCCATCAGCTCGCCGAAGGTGTCCTGCAGGAACGAATGGAGCTGGCCGATGCTGACGCAGAGGAGCTTGCGGATCTCCATGAGCTGGTCTGCCGCCACCTCTTCGGGGAAGCGGTCCAGCTCGCGCAGCACGTGGTGATTGAGCAGCTCGACCCCCGTCTGGGCATTCTGACGGGCCTCCTCCAGGATGGGGATGCATGACGGCGTGTCCAGAAGCGGGGCGATGCGGGTCCGGATGACCTCGGCGATCTGCCGCACCTTGCGCCAGATGTCGAGCAGCCGCTCCGGCGAGCAGTGGAGGATGGCGTAGTTGCTCTCCAGCACGCCGTCGAGCAGGCGAATGCAGCCCAGGAACGCGCGGATGCGGGGATTCTGAAAATTTACCCGCTCCAATGCCCAGTCGAGCGCCGACACCCCCTCGGGGAGGGCGACCAGATGGCTCCCCACCTGGATGACCTGCTTCGGCTTGGGCGTGCTCACTGTAGTCTCCAAGGACTACATTCTGCCACGTCTCAGGGCGCGGCGGGTGTGAACTACTCCGCGGAGCTTTGAAAGCCCCCTTTCAAAGTGGGCCGAGCTTTGAAAGAATAAGGCCGATTTCTTTAAAAGCTCCCCGGACTTTGAAAGGATCCTTTCAAAGCGGATCGGAGCTGAGGCCCCAGCCATGAACCCGGCAGAGTTCCACAACCCCAGCGCAGGGACCATCGTCCAGGCTCCTGGAGGCTACGCAGCCTTCATCCCGGCGCCCCTGCCTCCGGCGCTCGTCTATGACGCCGGGCTGGTCCTCCAGCTTTCGCGAGCCGACACCGCGCTCAGCGAGCTCTCCGGCCTCGGCCGACAGCTCCCGAACCCCCATTTGCTGATCGCGCCCTATGTGCGACGCGAAGCCGTGCTGTCCTCACGCATCGAAGGAACCAGGGCGAGCCTCTCCGACCTTCTCCTGGACGAGATCGAGGACGGTGGACCTCCAGACGCTGACGTCCAGGAGGTGCGGAATTATGTGGATGCTCTGGAGTACGGCCTGCAGCGGTTGCAGGAGCTGCCTCTTTCGCTGCGTCTGGTCCGGGAGCTTCACGACCGGCTGATGCGGGGCGTACGGGGAGAGCGCGCCACGCCGGGAGAGTTCCGCCGGAGCCAGAACTGGATCGGACCTGCGGGCAGCTCTCCAGTCACCGCTCCTTATGTGCCGCCGCCGCCGGACCGCCTGATGGACTGCCTGTCCGACTGGGAGCTTTTTCTGCACGACCGGGAGCGCTTCCCCGAGCTGATCCAGTGCGCGGTGATGCACGAGCAGTTCGAGGCCATTCATCCGTTCCTCGACGGGAACGGGCGGGTCGGCCGGCTGCTGATCTCCTTGTTTCTCATCGAGCGCGGGCGGCTGTCCCAGCCGCTGCTCTATCTTTCGGCCTTCATCGAAGCCCACCGGCAGGAGTATTACGATGCCCTTCAGAGAGTGAGGACCGACGGCGATTGGCCCGGCTGGCTTCGCTTTTTCCTGACCGGAGTGGAGGAGACCGCACGTGAGGCCTTCGGACAGGCCCGGCGTCTCACCGACCTGTATGACCGGCTGCGCCGCGACTTGCGCCAGAGGCCGAACGCAATCGCCCTGCTCGACGAGCTCTTCGTGAACCCGTACGTCACCGTCTCCCGCGCCGCGCGCCTCCTGAACGTCTCCTACCCCACGGCCCGGACAACGGTGGCCCGCCTCCAGAAAGAGGGCCTGCTCGAAGAGATCACCGGTCGCGCCTGGGGCCGGCTCTACCTGGCCCGACCGATTCTGGAAGCGATCGAGAACAAGGGGGAGTAGGAGGCGTCGGGGACCCGTACAATACACATATGACACGCAACGAATACGAACAGCGCAAGCAGCGCCTTGAGCAGCAGCTCCGTTCCGGCATCGAGCTTCTGGAATCCGCCTACCGGGTCCAGGTCCGAGCCCTGGATTTGGTCTGGATGCTCCAGGCCGAGGAGGCCAGCGCCGGGCTGGTGCTCGACGCGCCCACTCCTGCGAAGCAGGAGCCGCTTCCGGCCGCGAACGCTTCCCGGCGCCGGCGCCCTGACGAGGTGATTGCCGACCTCAACAAAGCCTTCTGGCACCTGCCTGGGATGTTCACGCGAGGCGACGTGTGCAAGGCGCTTGGCTACGAGCCGGAACGTGGCGGGCTCTACCGAATCCTCCAAGGCATGGTGAAGGATGGCCTCGTCGCCGTCGAATCCCTCGGAGAAGGCAAGAGAGCCACGGTCTATCGCAAGATCGAGCCCGCCGATTCGCCCCAGGACGCGTGACACGCGGCTTGATCTCAGCGGTATTTGCCCTAGACTCTGCGACATTGGCGAACATTCGCGGACCTTCCGCTCCCCGGTCTGCCTCATTCGCTCCGAGGTCTGCTCCATTCCTACCGCGACGTGCCCCATTCCGATCACCACGCGCTCTCTTCGCTCCGAGGTCAGGGACATTCGCTGCCTGGACCGAATTGCTCGGACCCCGGGCTGAATGGCTCAGACCATGGAGCGAATGAGGCGCATGGTGGTCGCGAATGTTCGCTCCGTGGAGCGAATGACTCCGAGCCTGAAGCGAATGGCCCGTGCCGAGGTCCGAATGGGGCGCGCCGAGGTCCGAATGAGGCGCGAGCTCATGAGATAGATCGGGGCGCTCGCCTCAATGTCCCAGCGGCTCGATGCGGGTCAGCGTATCGGTCCCCAAATGTTTGCGCTCCTGGTTCGTATACCACGCCCGCTGCCGCGGAAGCCGCAGCCCGCCATCCGTCACCTCGCCGTCGAGGAGGATGTACTCGCCTGGGCGGGCGGGGGGGATCGGGTGGGGGGTCGGTGGGCTCTGGCGCTTGTTACAGATCTTCAGGTGTTAGGCCGGTATGTTTCGCAATCCTGGCCAGCATGCGAGGGCCAAGCTCATCTCCCTCGTGAAAGGCGAAAACGAAATCCGGCCAGCCGCCTCGTTCGAGAGTCTTGTGAGACCCCGACTGGCGCTTGACCCTCCAGCCCATCCGGAGCAGGGCACGCAGAACTCGATCTGCCTTCGAAGAGGGCCATTGACTCATGCCGCGGCGATCGCGATACGGATCGACTGAGGCTTCGCCTCACCCTGCTCGAGTCGCTCCGCAAGAACGCGCAAAGCCAAGACCTCGGCGCGCGTCATGGCCTCGTCTGGGGTAGAGCCGTAAGCGAGGACGCCTGGAAGTTGAGGAACCTCCGCCAGCCAGCGGCCATCTTCTTCACATTCACATTCGATCTTGAAGTCCATTACTTTGCTCCATGTTCCAGCGTCGAACGATCCTACCTCAGATCCCCAGCTCCTGCCTACCGCGCCGGATCAGGAATCGGTTGGCTCTTCGGAGAACAGGAGGGAAACCTCGATGGCAAGGCCGTCGAGAACCGAGGAGCCCACCGTTTCGCCCGCACCCCGCCGTTCCCATAGCCGATACTCCCAACTCTCCGGACTCAGCGCGAACACCTCCACCGTCCGGGCGATCGGATCGACCAGCCAGACCTCGGGGATGCCGGCGTCGCGGTACGCCGTGAGCTTGGTGGTCCGATCGAAGCGCCAGTTTCCCCGGGACAACACCTCGACCACCAGGTCCGGAATCCCCTCGAATCGCGCATCGCCCCGCCAGGGCTGCCGCTCGCGCCGGATGAACACCACATCCGGCTGGACCGGATTCCCGATCCCGCGGGGAAGCCGGATCTCGAAGGGAGCAACCAGTACGACTCCCAGCCGGTTCTGATCCACGAAGGCGGTCAGAAAGTGGCTGATCTTCGTGACGCTGAGCTGGTGGTCGAAAGAAGGGGCGGGCGTCACGTACAGGAATCCTCGAATCACCTCATAGCGCCGCCCATCCTCCGGGATGCGCAAATAGTCCTCATAGGTCCAGCGACCCTGCGCCGGCCAAGCCGGCCCGTGGCTCTCTGGAAGGGTCAAGGGATATGCCGGTTCAGACATGGGTGTCTCCGAGGCTCCGGAAACGAGATTACCCCTCTGGCGCGACTCCGTCAACCATGCTGAGCGTCGCGGGGGAGCGTAACTCAATCCGTCCTCCGGCAACAAGAGGTGGCGTGCCATCACGCGGCAGGCAGGAAGAACGGATCGCCTCCAACCTGGGAGACACTCGCGGAAGCCGAAGGAGTCTTCCAGCAGCTCCAGGAAGGATTCCGAGCCCGAGACCTCCACCACGAGCTCGTCCTCCTCTCGATCGACCTGGCCGAAGCCCTCGTGAAAAACGGAGAAAACCAACCGAGCCGCCGAGCTCGTCGAAGAGTGCTACCCCATCCTCGAATCCTGGGGCCTCCACCGCTACGCCCTCGCCGCCTGGATGTTCTTCCAGCAGGCGCTCGCGGAGCATCAGGTGGGTGATGTGTTCCGGAAGGTCCGGGTGCACTACCGGCGGCATTGGGCTCGGCCGGCGGAGTTGGGGTGAGTTACCCAATCGCGATCAGCCATTACTCGGCGACCTCTCCGAATGCATCCGTTCTCATCCTGCACGGCTGCTTCGTGGCGCGCGCGTGAAGATACCATCTGAACATTAACAACTGGCGCCCCGCATGGCACGCTCGCCAGTCCCCCTCAGATTCCGAGCTACTCGATTCACCGTCCTATCTGTACGCTTGTAGAGTATACTTATGCTGGCGAGCTTGGCCGAAGGCCGAAGTGAGTTCCGGCCGAATAGCGCTATCTGGGTTTAGCCAAGAAGGAGGAACACTTGGAACCTAGTTCACAGAAAATTCGGGCGACCACCTATTCGTCGAGTTCCGGTTTAGCGGCAACAGATTGTCTATTTTGTTCCCTGGCATCCGACCCAGCGGCACGGAAGAATCCTGAGGATCAAATTCTCATCGAGAGTCGTTCGTTCTATGTAAAACCTGGACTCGGGCACTTTACAGAAGGTTATATACTCGTAAATTCCCGTGCCCACAGAAGAAGCCTCTCTTTTCTAACCCGTGAGGAGCTCGCCGAACTGGACCAGCTCAAGGCTGAGATCCTAGAGCGATTAGCTGTTCTTTATGGCCGCGGAATAGTTGCCTTTGAGCATGGAGAAGTGAACCCAAAACATCATCCCGGCTGCTGCCTTGAACATGCTCATCTACATATTCTTCCGCTTCCAGACAGCGTTAGCGACGAACTTGTGCTGCCCTTTGAGAGTGATACCATAACTTCGCTTACGGATTTGTCCTACTTCGCAGATCAAAACATATCTTATCTTTACTACGAAAACCGAGCACGCGGCATGTTTGTTTATCGCATTACAGAAAGCCTTCCTAGCCAGTTTTTGAGGCGGGAGTTTTGCGCCCGCCTTGGCATCCCAGATTCCTGGGACTGGGCCGTTTTCCCATTCAGAAAAGAGATATCGGTATTTACAGAAAAATACAAAACCAAAGCTGCTCAACATAGGTGGGAAGGCAGGCTTAGCTCTTCACCTGCCTAATCTTCGACAAGAATATACGCGCCTGTAGAGCTGTGTAGATGAACGTAAGAACATGATTACTGCGCCCACCCCGCACCGGGAAGGGGCGCCAATCCAGAATCTGTCTCAAAGTAAGCACCGGGAGTCTCAGAGCGTGAAAGACGACCAATCTCTATCATTGGCCACCCTCTTTCTGAGAACTGCCTCCCCACTTCTTTAATATCGCTCGGTGCGACCGAAAAGACTAAGCGAAAGTCCACTGAATCCCCCATTGCCAATTCTATCGCCGGACAGCCAGCGCATTCAGCTACCCTCTTAGCGAGTTTGGCTATAGGGATCTTTTCCTCCTTAAGGATTACGTTCACCCCTGACGCTTCGGCAATCTGCTCACAGGCAACCTTTAGCCCATCGCTAGTATCGATTGCGCATCGCGAGAGGCCCGTTTCGGCGAGAAGACACCCCTGAAGAAGAGCAGGCTCGACTCGGCGCCATGAGTTGAGCAGAATCTCTTCTTCGACCCGTTCCATTAAGCGCTGCTCCGCTGTCAGAGTGTTAAAATATCTCAGCGCCGCACCTGCTTGACCAAGATCGCCCGAAACAAACAATACGTCACCGTCTTGCCCCCTAGACCGCAGCAGAGCTCTACCGTTCGGACAAGTTCCTAACGCGGCCGCGGAGAGCACAGATACTGGATATCCTCCCGTATCGCCTCCCAAAAGGGGTATCGAGAACTTCTCGCATGCCTCACACACTCCTCCCATTACCTCCAAAAATTCCTCATCGGACATTTCAGAAGGATACCGGAATGCCACAACTATCCCTATGGGAGAAGCCCCCATTGCCGCTAAGTCACTAACATTGGCCCCTACCAAGTAGTAGCCAATATCACGTCGGGAAAGATATCCCTTTTTAAAAAGATGGAAATCCTCACCTCGAACAAAATCGGACCCCACCACAAGATCTCTATCAGATCCCATCGGAATAACTGCACAATCATCGAGAGCCGCAACTCCAATCTTTGCCACAAGACCGGAGAGAGGCTTAACCGAATGCGTTTCAACGAGATCCAAGATTCCCTTTATCCTACGCCTCTCTTTGCTCATTGCCCCCCTCCGTTCTCACTCTGCTCATCGAGCCAAGGATTCCTTCCCTTGGACCACAGTTCCGCAAGGTATTCTTTATAGAAACCATAGACTGCCTCAGGATGCCGCCGTGTTAATCGCATTATTGGCCTCTCTATTTCACCGAGCCGCCCAACCGGTAATAATCTTATTAGCATTGACCCCGAGTTTGGATTGTCGATATCGCGAGCTACCGCACCAATTGGCAAGAGAGTGTGAGTGACACGAACCTGCAGCTTCCCGCGCAAGTTCGACGGCAGCTCATCTCGAAACAACCTAAGCGCCTTGAGAGTTAACTCTGCCTTCTTAGCTTGATCCTCCCAATTATAATCGTCTCCCCATATAGCACTTAGATACAAGCGATCGTCGTCTTTCAGTCCGAGAATTCTCTGATAGAGGGTTGGGTCTCCTAGAAGAATTCTAATACTTTGATTTTCCGGGTGCGCAATCCCTTTCTGCAACTGTTCGCGACGCGCCCCGACGGTCAACTTTCGGAGCCGTGGCCCGACAATAATTAAGTCTTTCGCTCCAGGAGAGTGCATCTCGTTCCACAAAGCTTCCTCTTGATCAGCATCTTTGTAGCGAAAGAATTTAATTTCGCCTTTCGTGCACATGGTTAGCTGATCGAAAGGCCTGTCCCGATCAAAAACCATCGGCCTGTAGTCTTCCCTCTTGGGCAGAGTAAAACTTCCTACCGCACTAAAATTTACACTGAAATATCTAGCATAAAATCTGTCCTCGATGACAATCACATTTATCCCACGGTTGTCGCCACACGTGGCGGATGGGGCCCCGAGAAGATGAACGTGACTTGGGGTTTCCGGCACAAAGTCCATTATACAACTTGTAAACCGGTGCTGATGTCCAAAGAGAATTAAGTCCGTTCCGGCAGCCTGCATCTCTCTCACCAACAGGGATGCACCCGGCATCGAGTTGTACGCAAAAGCCAAGGGGTGTTCAATAGTGTCCGGCGATGATATCGGATTGTGGTGTACGAGCGCAATCAAAATTGAGTCCGTTCGTCCTTTTTCTCGAAGCTTTTGGTAAAATGACTGGAACTCCTCTCTTGAAGTCTGGCCTGCATTCATCCAGATGGCATCGTTGCTCACTGTATCAAACGGAACACACCACACCGGCTTTTGCGCCATATCACCAACTTGTATAGCCGAACTAACAGTATGGTACTTATCTACAAAATCCCGAAAATTTGCCAACGGATTATTCCCCCCGGGATTGACGCCCTTTCTCTTCAGAATTCTCCTTAACGCGCTCGTTGTTCTCGGTAGCTTAAACCATTTAACAGCAATTTTTTCAAGCCCTTTCATCTTGAGAACGAAGCTCAGATGGCTACATAAAACATCATGATTTCCTGGGGTTACTATGATCTTCCTCGGCTCCCTCCCAGCTCCCCGCTCTCGTATGTCTTCCAGAAACTCACCGGCCTGTTGGAAGCTCAGTGCATCACCAAAGGTGGTAATATCACCTGTAACGCATATAACATCTGGATCTACTTCATTGACTGCATTCTTGACGCTTTGTAATGCAGGTCGATCAGCGATACCAATGGACACTTCTAAGCCAGCTTCTCTTGTAGCAATCTGAGAGAGCCGCGCTAAGTCTTCCCTCAGAGTTTCTTCACAAATGTGAAGATCCGACATGTGCATAACAGTCAAAAGGCTCACGCTTCCCCCCAATGGTTTTATGGTAACTAGGTTTATCTAGCCTACCCGCGCGGCTAGATCCCATGCCCAAGGCTGTGACATAGTTCGCCACCTCCCGCAGAGCCGCCGGGCTGCGATCGAGGGCCTCCTCGGACTCCGCGGCGAGAATCTCGCCAGCGTCGCCCGCGTCCCTTCGATCCGGCTCGACAGGACCGCCTCACGTCGGATGAAGGGGCGGATCAGCAGATGCGGCTTGGGCAGCCGACTCCCCTCGCCCGCCAGCCGGCCAGGGTATCCTTCAGGGGTTCGAACCTTGCGGCCGGGAGCTTGGGAGCTAGGCATAAGGTCTCTGGCTGCAGTGGTGCACACAAGTGCTGGGCTTATTATCGCTGAAACCACTCCGCGCTAATAGCGGCCAACAAGCGTGAGGCGTTCTTGCGGCTCCGTCGCCGGGAAGAAGCCTTCCTCCCGGCGGGGCCACAAGCACCCTACAGCCGGAGCCCCTACTCCAACCCCAACCCCACCACATTCGTAAACCCGCGCGGCAGCACGCCGCCTCGCTGGGCTCGCTTGCCCATGAAGGGCTCCCACTCGGCGGGTTTCATGTTGAGGTGGCGCTTGCCGGCGTAGACGAAGAGGTGGACGCCGGGCGGCAGGGTGGCGACGGAGACCAGCGACTCGCCCTTCTTCTCCTGGAGGTTCAGGATCTTCACGCCCTTGCCGCGCGGCAGGAGCGGCATCTCTTCCATCGGGAAGACGAGCAGCCGGCCGGAGTCGGTGGCGGCGGCGAGGAGTTGGGTGTCCGCGTTGAGCACCCGTTGCGGCGTCAGGACTTTGGCTCCCGGCGTGACGTTGAGGATCGCTTTTCCGGCGCGCTGGCGGGTCTGCAGGTCCCCGAGCATCACGAGGAAGCCGTAGCCGGCGCTGGTGGCGAGCAGGTAGAGGTCGTCGTCGCTGCCGATCATCACGCTCACGAAGGTCGCGCCCGGCGGCGGGGTCACGTGGCTCGACAGCGGCTCGCCCTGGCCGCGCGCCGATGGCAATCCGTGCGCCGGCAGCGAATAGGTGCGGCCCGTGGAATCGAGGAAGACCGCGCTCTGGTTGCTGCGGCCCCGCGCGGCCATGAGGAACCCGTCTCCCGCCTTGTAGGACAGCTCTTTCGGATCGAGCTCGTGCCCCTTGCCGGCCCGGATCCATCCCTTTTCGGAGAGGACGACGGTGACCGGCTCGGTGGGGATCAGCTCGGATTCGTCCATCGCCTTGGCGGCGCCGCGCTCGACGATCGGCGAGCGGCGCTCGTCGCCGAAGGCGAGGGCGTCCGCCAGGAGCTCGTCCCGTACCTTGCGGCGCAGGCGCGTATCCGAGGAGAGGACTTTCTCCAGCGCGTCGCGCTCCTTGATCAGCTCCGCCTGCTCGCCGCGGATCTTCATCTCCTCCAGGCGGGCGATGTGGCGCAACTTCAATTCGAGGATGGCTTCGGCCTGAGTGTCCGTGATCCCGAAGCGGGTCATCAGCACCGGTTTCGGATCGTCCTCCGTGCGAATGATCCGGATCACCTCGTCGATGTTCAGATAGGCGACCAGGTAGCCGTCGAGGATGTGGATGCGCGCGAGGACCTTGTCGTACCGGAACCGTAGGCGCTTGCGGACGGTCTCGATGCGGAACGTCAACCAATCCGTCAGCAGATCGCGCAGGTTGTACTGCCGCGGCCGGCCGTCGAGACCGATCATGGTCAGGTTGACGCGATAGGTGCGCTCCAGGTCGGTGGTGGCGAAGAGGTGGGCCATCAGGCCGTCCATGTCCACGCGGTTGGAGCGCGGCGTGATCACCAGCCGGGTGGGATTCTCGTGATCCGACTCGTCGCGCAGGTCCTCCACCATCGGCAGCTTTTTCGCCTGCATCTGCTGCGCGATCTGCGCGATGATCTTCGCGCCCGAAACCTGATAGGGAAGGGCGGTGATGATCACGTCGCCGTCTTCGGTCTCCCAGGCGGCGCGCATCCGGATGGAGCCGGAGCCGGTTTCATAAAGCTTCCGGATCTCCGCGCGCGACGTGATGATTTCGGATTCGATCGGATAGTCGGGGCCGAGGATCGGCTCGTACAGCTCGTCGTCCGAGATCTTCGGGTTTTCGAGCAGACGGACGCACGCCTGCACCACCTCGCCGACGTTGTGCGGCGGAATGTCCGTGGCCATGCCGACGGCGATGCCCGAGGCACCGTTGAGCAGCACGTGCGGAAGCCGTGACGGCAGCAGCTTGGGCTCTTCGAGCGTGCCGTCGAAGTTCGGACCCCAGTCGACCGTGCCCTGGCCGAGCTCGGAAAGAAGGCTCTGGGCGAACGGGGAGAGCTTCGCCTCGGTGTAACGCATGGCCGCGAACGATTTCGGATCGTCCTGCGAGCCCCAGTTCCCCTGGCCGTCGACGAGCCGGTAACGCACGCTGAACGGCTGGGCCATGAGGACCATCGCTTCGTAACACGCGACATCGCCATGCGGATGGTATTTGCCGAGAACGTCGCCGACCGTGCGCGCCGACTTCTTGGGTTTCGCGTTGGGGCCGAGCCCGAGCTCGGACATGGCGTAGATGATCCGCCGCTGCACGGGCTTCAAGCCATCCGCGACGTGCGGCAGCGCACGGTCGAGGATCACATACATCGAATAGTCGCGATACGCCTTCTCGGTGAAGCGCGACAGCGACATCGTCTCGACATTGATGAACGGGAGAGCGGGACCAGAGCCGTTCCCGGATTTTCTACGTGAGGCTCTTGCCATAACTTAAACGTCCACCTCGGCCTCGTTGCCGGTTTTCATGAGCCATTCGCGGCGGTCGGCGGAACGGGCCTTGGCGAGGAGCATGTCGAGGAGCGCGTCAGGATTGTCGTCCGGGTTGTCGTCGGAGGGGAGCTGGAGCTGCACGAGGCGGCGGGTCTCCGGCGCCATCGTGGTCTCGCGGAGCTGGAGCGGATTCATCTCGCCCAGGCCCTTGAAGCGCAGGACGTTCACTTTGCCCCGCTTGCTCTCGGCCTCGATGCGGTCGAGGATCCCTTTCTTTTCCTGCTCGTCGAGGGCGTAGTAGACGTCCTTCCCGATGTCGATCCGGTAGAGCGGCGGCATGGCCACGTGGACGTGGCCGTTCTTGACCAGCGGACGGAAGTGCTTGAGGAAGAGGGCGCAGAGGAGCGTCGCGATGTGCGCGCCGTCCGAGTCGGCGTCGGCCAGGATGCAGACCTTGCCGTAGCGCAGCCCGTCCATGTTGTTCGACCCGGGATCGACGCCGAGGGCGACCGCGATGTCGTGCACCTCCTGCGAGCCGAGGACCTCGGTGGGATCGACCTCCCAGGTGTTCAGGATCTTGCCCCGGAGCGGCATGATCGCCTGGAACTCGCGGCTGCGCGCCTGCTTGGCCGAGCCTCCCGCCGAGTCTCCTTCGACCAGGAACAGCTCGGTGAGATTCAGGTCCTGGCTCGTGCAGTCGGCGAGCTTGCCGGGGAGCGCCGGGCCGCTCGTCACGGTCTTCCTCTTGACCTTCTTACCGGCGCGCAGGCGGGTCGTGGCGCTGTCGATCGCCAGGCGGGCGATCCGCTCGGCGTCCGCGGTGTGCTGGTTGAGCCACAGGGCGCAGGCATCCTTGGTCACGCCGGCCACGAAGGCCGCGGCCTCGCGCGAGGAGAGCCGCTCCTTGGTCTGGCCGGTGAACTGCGGCTCCTTCATGCGCACGGAGAGCACGTAGCAGCAGCGCGCCCAGACGTCCTCCGGCGCGAGCTTGATGCCGCGCGGCAGGAGATCGCGGAACTCGCAGAACTCGCGGATCGCGTCGGTCAGGCCGGCGCGGAAGCCGTTGACGTGCGTCCCGCCCTGCGGCGTGGGGATCAGGTTGACGTAGCTCTCGGTGAGCAGGTCCCCCGCGTCCTCGTCGGCGATCCAGGCGACCGCCCAGTCAACCTCCTCGTTCGAGCCCTTGAAGTGGCCGATGAACGGCTTCTCGGGCACCAGCTCGGCTCCTTCGAGCTCGGAGAGCAGGTACGCCGGCAGCCCGTCCTCGTAGAGCCACTCCTCCTCGTCCTCCGGCACCCCTTCGTGGACGAAGCGGATGCGCAGGCCGGGGCTGAGCACGGCCTTGGCGCGCAGGCTGCGCTTGATCTTCCCGACCGTGAACTTGGGCGAGTCGAAGAACTTGGGATCGGGCCAGAAGCGGACGGTCGTGCCGGTGTTGCGCTGGCCGACGCTCCCGACGACCTGGAGCTTCGAGACCTTCGCGCCGTCGGCGAACGCCATGTGGTGCTCCTTGGCGTCGCGGCGCACCCAGACCTCCAGGCGGGACGACAGGGCGTTGACCACCGAGACGCCGACGCCGTGGAGGCCGCCGGAAAAGCGGTAGCTCTTGTCGGAGAACTTGGCGCCGGAGTGGAGCCGGGTGAGGATCACCTCGACGCCGGGCACCTTCTCCTCTTTGTGGAGGTCGACCGGCATGCCGCGGCCGTTGTCGGCCACCGAGAGGGAGTTGTCCTCGTGGAGAGTGACCAGGATCTGGTCGCAGTAGCCGGCGATGGCCTCGTCGGCGGCGTTGTCGATGACCTCCTGCGCGAGGTGGTCGGGGCGGTCGGTGAACGTATACATGCCGGGGCGCTTGCGCACCGGCTCGAGCCCGGTCAGGACTTCGATGGCGGAAGAGTCGTAGGTCACCATGCGTGAGAATCAAGTGAGAGACGCGAAGAGTCGCGGTTCGGCGGCTGATGATACAGGAGCCACCCGCCTTCCAGTTGAACCGCACCGGGCCTCTTGTACAGGATACGCGGCAACCGGGCGTAACTCAAGCGTCCGGGCGTTCCATGCACCCCGACTTCCATCGCGAGATCGCGTCTTGACGACACCCACTCGAGATGATAGGCTCGCCGGTAATACAGCGTAAACAGCCGCTGGTACACTCCGAATCGCAGTCAACAACCCACCCGTCTTTGAAGGAGGAGCCATCATGCAGGTTCGCACGAAGCTCGCCGTCCTTTCGCTGTCGCTCGCCCTTGTCTCAGGAGGAGCACTCTCCGCCCAGCAGGAGAAGAAGCCCGAAGCGGGCTCGGGCATGACCAAGGAGCAGATGGAGTCCATGATGAAGGCCACGGCTCCGGGCGAGATGCAGAAGCACATCGGCAAGATGGCCGGAGACTGGACCTTCACGAACACGATGTGGATGGCACCCGGCGAGCCGCCCATGCAGTCCAGCGGCACGATGCACGCGGAGTCGATCCTGGGCGGGCGCTATGTGCATTCCGTCTGGAAAGGGGATTTCATGGGGCAGCCGTTCGAGGGGCATGGAACGGACGGCTACGACAACATCTCCAAGCAGTACGTCAGCTCCTGGGTCGACAACATGGGCACCGGCATCCTGTACTCCACCGGCACCTGTGAAGATGGCGGCAAGAAGTGCACGGTGGTCGGCGAAAGCTCGGACCCGATGAGCGGCAGCAAGGTGACCATGAAGTCGGTCATGACCTGGATCGACGACAACAGCTTCAAGAACGAGATGTACTCCAAGGATCCTGGTTCCGGTCAGGAGTTCAAGATGATGGAGATGCTGATCAAGCGGAAGTAGGAAACGTTTGCACGAGCCGCCGCCTGAGTGAAACCCAGCACGAGCCCGAGGAGTATATGGGGGAGAGTCCTCAGCAAGGACTCCGACCAAGGAGGTCTGTATGGAGGAGTCGCAGTTGCGCCAACACCTCACGATCCTCGGATGGCTTCACCTGGCGGCGGCCGGCTCCGCCGTCCTGATCGGCGGATTCATTTTCTTCGTGCTCACCACCGTCGCCGTCGCGATTCATGACCGCGAGGGAAGCGCCATCCTGGGCATCGTGGCCACCGCGGTCAGCGGTTTCATCGTCCTCTTGAGCCTGCCCGGGCTGTTCGCCGGGTATGGTCTCCTCAAGCGCAGGCCGTGGGCCCGCGTCCTGGCGATCATCGTCGGGGCGCTCCACCTCTACAACGTACCGATCGGCACGGCCCTGGGCGTCTACACCTTCGTGATCCTGGCCGACAGCAGGGCCGAGGCGCTGTTCCGACCGGAGCTCAGCGAGGTGCAGGCGTCGTCTCGAAGTCTCGCGAGAGAGAGTCCGCCACCGCCCACCCCGCCAGGGTAGGCACGAGGCGGCCTCCGCCGGTGGCTCGCAACAAACCCTCGCACTCCAGCCGCTCGACGAGCCGCGCGTTGCCGGCCAGCAGATCGATGCCATAGCGCTCCCGGAAACGCGTAAGGTCGATCCCCTCGGCCGTGCGGAAGCCGAGCATCAGCGCTTCGATCGCGAGGTCTTCGGCGGTGAGATCTTCGCTGCCGGCGACTGGCCGCTCGGCTGCCTGGATTCTTGATTGATAAGGTTTGATCTTCCGCTCGTTCCACCAGCGCTTTCGTCCGGAAAATGAGTGCGCCGAGGGGCCGACGCCCAGGTAGGGCGTGTGATCCCAATACTTCCGGTTGTGGCGCGAGCGGTGCTCCGGCGAGCGGGCGAAGTTCGAGACTTCATAGCCGGGAAGGCCGTGCTCGCGCAGGAACGTATGGGTCAGCAGGAACAGATCGGCCTGCGCTTCGTCCGGGAGCTCGCTCATCTTTCCGCGAGCGAGACGAAAGCCGAACGGCGTCCCTTCATGAATCGTGAGCTGATAACACGAAACGTGATCGGGAGCGAGAGCGACAGCCTCGGCGAGGGTGCGGCGCCAAACCTCGGACGATTGGCCGGACAGGCCGTAGATCAGATCGATCGAAACGATCTCGAACCCGGCCGCGCGGGCGATCTCGACGCTCTGCCGCGCCTCGTCCGGTGTGTGGCGGCGGCCGAGGAAGCGGAGAGCTTCGGCGTCGAAGGATTGGATGCCTAAAGAGAGCATGCGAACGCCGAGATCCCGCCAAGCCCGTGAGCTCTCCGGAGTCACGTCCTCCGGATTGGCTTCGAAGAAAATCCAGGCATCGTCCCGAATCGAAAGACTTTCCCGCGCAGTTTGAAGGATGAGAGCGATCTGTTCCGGCGCCAGAGCCGACGGCGTGCCGCCGCCGAAGTAGATCGTGTCGATGTCGGGGAAGAGCTCGCGATTCGCCCGCCACATCCGGATCTCCGCGAGCAGGTGCTCGACGAAGCGGGCGCGCATCTCCGGCCCGCCGGTCAGGACCGCGAAGTCACAGTACGGGCAGATGGCGGAGCAGAAGGGGATGTGGAGGTAGAGGCCGGGGTGGGAGGTCACAGAAAGAGCTCAAAGCCTTCTCTTCCAGAGCCCAGGCTTGCGACTCTGGTGCATGACGGCCAGGACAAAAATACGATCGGGCTCAATTCTGTAGTGGACATCGTAAGGAAAGCGGCTGATTCGAGCGATCCGAATGTTGTCCGTCTGTAGGAACCCAGATTGTGGATAGACGGTCAATCTCTCGATAGCTGCATAAACCCGGTCCAAAAAATCCGCTCCCAGCCCATTGACCTCGTTTTCGTAATGTCTTGCCGCATCCTTCAGATCCTCCTCAGCGAGAGGATCGAGGACAAAGCCCATCATCGGAGGGATGCCCGGATTCTACGAAAGGCCTCTTCGCCGGGAATCGGCTGCGTTTTCCCGTCGAGGTAGTCTTGATAGCGGCGTTCGGCCTCCTCAGCTGCCGCCTGCCGGATTTCTGGATCAGGTTCCTGGTCCGCGTCCATACCATCGAGGCTGAGGAGCAGGACATGAGCCAACTCCGCCCGCCTTTCGCTCGACAGCTTCAGCGCCTCAGCTTCCAACTCTTCGAACGTCATGACTTGGGTCTCCATGGGAGCATCATAGCAGAACAAATCCCGGGATGTCACAACACCCTTACGCCCCCACCGCCTCCTCCTCCGCCGGTTTCCCGTACTCCTTCATCAGCGGCCTTTCGCGGCCGAGGCGCTCTTCGGCGGCGTGGATGAGGTCGGCGAGCCCCTGGCGCTTCGCGGCGCTCACGACGACGCCTTCGTAGCGCTCGGCGCGGGCTCGCGCGGCGTCCGGCTCCACTAGATCAGCCTTGTTGAGCACGACGAGGCGCGGGCTGTCGTCCAGATGGAGATCTTGCAGGATCTTCTCGACGGCTTGGAGCTTCTGCTCCATCCGCGGATCGGACACGTCCACGACGTGCAGCAGCAGGTCGGCATCCGCCAGCTCTTCGAGCGTCGCCCGGAAAGCGGCGACCAGATCCTTGGGCAGGTCGGCGATGAAGCCCACCGTGTCGGTGATCACCACCTCGCCTTCGCGCGGGAAGCGCAGCCGGCGGCTCGTGGGGTCGAGGGTCATGAACAGCTTGTCCGCGGCCTCGACCGTGCTGCCGGTCAGGGCGTTGAGCAGCGTGCTCTTGCCCGCGTTCGTATAGCCGATGATCGAGAGGACCGGCACTCCCTCATCGCGGCGCCGGCGCCGGCGCACGTCGCGCTGGCGCGACAGGTTCTCGATCTCCTTTTCCAGGGACCGGATGCGGTCACGGATCCGGCGGCGGCCGATCTCCATCACCGTCTCGCCGGGTCCCCGGCCACCGATGCCGCCGGTCAGGCGGGACAGGCCGGCGTCCTGCTCGGTCAGGCGCGGCAGTGAGTACTTGAGCTGCGCCAGCTCGACCTGCAGCTTGCCGTCCCGGCTGCGCGCGCGCTGCGCGAAAACGTCCAGGATGAGCTGCGTGCGGTCGATTGCCTTCAAGCCCGTCGCGTCCTCGAAGGCGCGCGCCTGGGCCGGCTTCAGGTCGATGTCGAAGATCGCCACGCTGGCGCTGCGGCGCATGGATTCCAGAACGATCTCCTGGAGCTTGCCGGCTCCCACCACGGTGCGCGGATGCACCTGGGACCGGCGCTGCCGCATCGTGCCGGCCACGGTCACCCCCGCCGAGCGGACCAGCTCGAGCGTCTCCTCGAAATGCTCGTCGTCCGGCACGATGCCGATCACCAGGACACGCTCCTGCTCGGTCTCGCCGGCCGCGCTGGTGATCCGGGCGAATTCTTCTTCGAGCGCCCGCATCGTGGCGTCCACGTCGAAGTCGAGCTGATGGACGTCCGGCGCCTGAATGCGCTCGAAGGGAGCGAGGTCATGACCGTTCTCGTCTTCGGGTCCGGACGGACCGTGCGGCGCCAGGTGCGCCAGCTCGACGCGGCCGGGCAGGCCGTCCGGCTGCACCTCGATCGCCGCCACCAGGTCGAGACGCAGGAGCGCCAGGTCGTTGAGATCGTCCTGGGTCAACGGCTCCCCCTTGAGATGGGTGTGCACTAGGCGGAGGCCGCGGAAACGGCCGACGCCGCCGCGCAGACGGCCCACGTCGGGAAGGTCCAGGCGATGGGCGTTGCCGAGGATGACATGACGGATGATGCCGTCGCGCCCGAGCAGGACGCCGACCTGCCGGCCGAGCCGGCGGGAGGTCTCGGTCAGGTGCCGGGCCAATTCCGGCGAGACCACCTGCCGCGGATCGACGCGGCGGCGGTAGGTGCGCTCCAGGGCGCGGAGGTCGGAGGCCTTGATGCCTCGAAGATCGCCGTGGATCTGGTGGGAAATGGTGGTTCTCCTGTTCCTCAGTTGACGGTCGGGGGGGAGTAGTACTCTTCGGCCGACAGCGGCTCGATCCCCATCCCCATCAACGTCAGGAGGAGCCGTTCTCTTTCCATCGGGCCCGCCGCCTCCAGCAGGGCCTGCTTCTCCTCGGGGCGGAACGGCAGGGCCACGGCGAGGCCGTTCAGCAGAGAGATCCCCGGCAGGTCCCCGAGCAGGGCGTAGTCGAACTCCAGGCCGTGTTTTTCGCCGAAGGCGCGAAGCGAAGCGAGCATCCGCGAGGGATCGACGACGCTCTGGGGCTCGGCCAGGTCGCCCAGGAACTCGGCATAGTCGGCGCGCACCTGCCGGTAGCCGTGCCGCTCCGGCAGCTCCTCGCGGATACGGAAGCGGCAGATGCCTCGGAGGACGATCTCGTAGCGGCCGTCCGGCTGCGCCTCGCTGCGGTCGATCCGCCCGACGCAGCCCACGTGGTAGAGGTCGGGAGCCCGCTCGACCTCCGTCGGATCGAGGAGGTCTCCGAAGTTGTCCAGCCGCGGCACGACCGGCTGGATCATCCCGATGTGCATCCCCTCCTCCAGCGCGTCGGCCACCATATTGCGGTAACGCGGCTCGAAGATGTTGAGCGGCAGGAGGGTTCCCGGCAGCAGGAGCGACGCGGTGAGGGGGAAGACGGGAATGACCGGCGGCGGGGTTTCGGGCATCGACTACTCCGTGTCGGCCTTGAGGACGGCGAGGAACGCCTCCTGCGGGATCTCCACCGCGCCGACCATCTTCATCCTCTTTTTACCTTCCTTCTGCTTCTCGAGGAGCTTGCGCTTGCGCGAGATGTCGCCGCCGTAGCACTTGGCCGTCACGTCCTTGCGGAAGGCGGTGATGGTGGTGCGGGCGATGATGTTGCCGCCGATGGCGCCCTGGATGGCGATCTTGAACTGCTGCCGGTGGATCGTCTCGGCGAGCCGCTCGCAGTAGTGCAGGGCACGCGGCCGCGCCTTGTCGCGGTGCACGAGCTGCGACAGGGCGTCGACCTTGTCGCCGTTGACCAGGATGTCCACCTTGACGAGGTCGGTCTCGCGATAGTCGGTCAGCTCATAGTCGAACGAGCCGTAGCCCTGGGTGATGCTCTTCAAACGGTCGTTGAAGTCGAAGAGGATCTCGGCCAGCGGCAGGTCCGCCGTCAATTGGAGGCGGCCCACCGTCAGGTACTCGAAGTTGATGTTCTCGGCCCGCCGGTCGCGGCAGAGATCCATCACCGGTCCCAGGTAGCGCTCGGGGATCATGATCGTCGCCTTGATGAACGGCTCGCGGACGTGGTGAATGCCGCCCGGATCGGGATAGTAGGACGGGTTGTCGATCCACAGCACGTCCCCGTTCTCCAGGGTGATCTCGTAACGCACCGAGGGGGCGGAGAGGAGGAGGGCCAGGTTGTACTCGCGCTCCAGACGCTCCTGCACGATCTCCAGATGGAGCAGCCCGAGGAAGCCGCAGCGGAAGCCGAACCCGAGGGCGGACGAGGAGTCCTTCTCGAAGGTCAGGGCCGCGTCGTTGAGCTGCAGCTTGTCCAGCGCCTTGGCCAGATCTTCGTAGTCGTCAGTGGCGATCGGATAGATCGAGGAGAAGACGACCGGTTTCGCCTCCTTGTAGCCCGGGAGCGGCTCGGCCGCCGGCTTCTCGACGTCGGTGATCGTGTCGCCGATCGCCACGTCGCGGACGGCCTTGACGCCGGAGATGACGTAGCCCACGGAGCCGGGCTCGAGCTCGTCCGTACGCACCCGCTTGAGCTGCAGGTGCCCGACTTCCTCGATCACGTGCTCCTTACCGGTGTGCATGAAGCGGATGCGTTGGCCCGGCCGCAAGGTGCCGTCCGTGACCCGGCAGAGCAGGACTACGCCCCGGTAGGCGTCGTACAGCGCGTCGAAGATCAGGGCGCGCAACGGATCGTCCGGGTGCCCCTTCGGCGGTGGCAGCTTTTGCACGACGGCCTCGAGGACGTCGTCGATGCCGATCCCCTGCTTCGCCGAGCAGAGCACCGCCTCGTAGGGGTCGAGGCCGAGATCGGAGTCGATCTCCTCGCGGACCCGCTCGACGTCGGCCGACGGGAGATCGATCTTGTTGATGACCGGGATGATCTCCAGGTTGTATTCGAGGGCCAGATAGAGGTTGGCGACCGTCTGGGCCTCGACGCCTTGGGAGGCGTCCACCAGGAGGAGGGCCCCTTCGGCGGACATGAGGGATCGCCGGACCTCGTGCGAAAAATCCACGTGGCCGGGGGTGTCGATCAGGTTCAGCCGGTAGCGATGGCCATCCTTGGCGTCATACAGGAGGCTCACCGTGTTGCTCTTGATGGTGATGCCCCGCTCCCGCTCGATGTCCATGGAGTCGAGGATCTGGTCGCGGAAATCTCGGTCCTCGACGCCGCCGCAGCGCTGGATGAGGCGGTCGGCCAGGGTCGACTTGCCGTGGTCGATATGCGCGATGATGCAGAAGTTACGGATTCTTTCCTGGCCCAAGATCGTGCTCTCCGCGGATGCCCGGGGCGAACATCCTACAACGGCCGGAGGTGGGACGTTGATTCCGGCCGCTGTAGTTGGGCACACATCAGTAGAGCACGGCGGGAGGGATTACTCCTCGGTGATCCGGCGCCCTCCCTCTCGCGTGTACATGTAGTCGTAGCCTTCCTGGGTCAGGACGTAACCGTCCCGCTCCTCGTCCCGCTCGACCAGGTGGTGGGCCAACAGGGAGTCCCGAACCCCTTCGAAGTCGATCCCCTCGGTTTCGATTTCCCGTTCGTGGAACGTCTGGGTGGGGAGGAAATCGCCCGGCCGTGCTCCGATCCGGTCCCCCTTCGTCTCGTGAAACTTCACCAGCATCACTTCTTCGGGCTTGGTGAGCAGTTGCATCATCCATCCTCCTTCGAGCGGCGGAGGAGACGCAACCCGCGTGCCATAGCCGGGACAGCCCGAAAAAAAACGGGCCGGGGACATACATCTCCCCGGCTCTCATCCCTCAGGCACAAAATAAATCTTTTGACCGACTCGCCATCTCTAAAATGCAGGGGCTGTGCCAGGGTCTCCCCTCTCCTCAGAGATCTCTGTAAATCATTGAAAAACATAGGCTTACCCATCTTCGTCATCCGAAACACTACTCGCGCAAAGGGTCGAAGGTTGACCCGAAGCATGGGTCACGATTGGACCCGGGTTCGAAATCCACCCTCTGGCAACGCTCGTGCAAGGCAGAGACATGTCGCGAAAGGAGGAGCTATGAGTGAGACGACCACCGCCGACACGACTGTGACCAAGGTCGATTCCCGGCACTCGCCGCACGGATCGATGGGACAAAAATACCTGGCTTCGGGAGTGTCTCTGGGAATGCGCCTCTGGGAGGAGGAGCCGGGGGAGGACAAGCCGGAGCGCAGCCGGGACTACGAGACCGTCGGCTACGTCCTGGAGGGCCGGGCGGAGCTTCAACTGGAAGGGCAGACGGTCGTGCTGGAGACCGGGAACTCGTGGGTGGTCCCGCGCGGCGCTCGCCACACCTACCGGATCCTGGAGAGGTTCCGGGCCGTCGAGGCGACGGCGCCGCCGGCCCACGCGCACGGCCGGGACGAGAAACCCTGAGGCCCCCACCCCCTGACCCCTCCCCCGCGGAGCGGGAGAGGGGGAAACCTTCCCTGCCTCAGAGCTTCCGCACCATCTTGATCATGTCGTGCTGATTGCCGTCGGGATCGGTGCCGTAGCCGGGGATCGTGTACCCATCGAACCCCAGGTCGCGCAGGGTCTTGACGGCGTCCGCCTCGAGGTCGGAGATCAGCATGCAGGTCAGGTGGCGCAGCCCGTTGTTGCGGGCGATGTCGATGAACTTGTTGACGAGCACGGTGCCGAGGCCGACGCCGCGCCACGCGGGGTCGAGCAGCCATTTGACGCGGCCGACCAGCCGGAGGGGGCTTCCCTCGCGGCGGTGCAGGGTGGCGTCGGCCACGATCTTGTTACCGTCCAGGGCGAGGATCGGCAGCACCTTGGCATAGTCGAGCTCACGCCCCCAGCTGTCGACGAGAGCCCGGTTGTCGATGCGGTCCCAGGCGAACCGCCGGACGTCCTCCGGCAGCCGTTGGAAAAATTCATACAGGGCCGCGGAGTCATGTTCGGAAAACAGGCGGAGCAGGACGCGGCGCCCGTCGCGCAGCAATGCCTCCTGGGGAAAGCGGTCAGCCATAAGGAATTCCCTCCGTCAGGATCAAAAGGCCGGCGGGGAGCGTAACACAGCCCCTGTCTGGCGCACGCCTTGCTTTAGTTTTCGGTAGACGCCGGGACGTCCTCTGGCGATCGGTTCATCCAATGAGGGAGGGTTGCAGTGCTCAAGATCCGGGATACGGCGACAGAATCGGCCCTCTGCACGGGTGTCATCCTCGCTCTGCTCTGGGGGCTGGCCATCAGCGTGCGCGGCCTTCTGCAAGGACCGGGAGCTCTCTCCTGGATAGACTGGTTTCTCCAGCTCACTCTGGGGATCATCGTGGCGATCGGAGTGCCGCCGCTGCTGGTCCGTGGCACCGAGTGGCTGGCCCACCGGATTGAAGGAATGCGCCACCGGCCGAGCCGGGTCCCGCAAGGGTGACCGGCCCTCTGGCGTCCGCGGCCAGGGTTGGGAGTAGACTCTCTCCCCTATGAACGACCGCGATCGCGTGTGGGAGGAGCTCTCCCGGACGCTCCGCACCAGCACGCCCTATCGAAGCCTGCGCGACAGGCTTGGGGACGTGGTGCGCCTGCCCGTGCCGGCCGCGGCCTGGGTGGGCGAGCTGCTGGCGCGCGATCTGGGGCGGCCGCTGCTCGTGGTGGTGCCGCGCGAGGCCGATGCCCTGGCCTGGATCGAGGCCGCACGCCTGTTCGGCCGCGAGGAGGAAGTGGTCTACTTCCCGGCCCCCTCGCTCACTCCGTATCAAGAGACCGAGGTCTCGCTGCTGGTGCGGGCCCAGGAGTCTGTGGCTCTCGACCGCGCCTGTTGCGGCGCCGCCAGGACGGTGGTGGCGACGCCGCGCGCCCTCTTTCGCCGCCTGCCGCGGGCCGTGGATTTCTCCGGCTCCGTGCGCGAGATCCGTCCGGGCGAGGACCATCCCATGGAGGAGCTCGCGGCGCACCTGATGCGCAACGGCTTCCACCGCACCGACCTGGTCTATGAGGTGGGCGACTTCGCGGTGCGCGGCGGCATCCTCGACCTCTTCCCGCCCGGCGAGGATGCGCCCGTGCGGCTCGACTTCTTCGGCGACACCGTGGAGTCGATCCGCTGGTTCGATCCACACTCGCAGCGCTCGGAGGACACGCTGCCGTCCGTGCGCCTCCTGCCGCTCTATCTGTTTCCCGGCGGCCAGGAGGAGGCGAGCGAGCTGGCCATCCTGCTCGCTGCGCACGAGGGGCCGGAGCTCGCTCCCGAGGGGGCCGAGCTGCTGGAGTCGCTGCGCCAGCGCGGCGCCTTCCCCGGCTGGGAAAACTACCTGCCGCTCCTGGCGGCCAGGACCGTCGACCTGACCGAGGTCCTCCCCTCCCCTCTCATTCTCGCGGTCGATCCGCCGGCTCTGGCCACCGAGGTGGACCACCACGTCGAGCGGCTGGCCGCGGATTTCGCGGCGCGCCGCGAGCACGGCCGGCTGGCCCCGCCGCCCGAGGAGCTGGAGCAGCCCGCGGACCGCGTGCGCGACGTCCTCGACGGCGCGGCCGTGCGCCTGCGCGAGCTGGTGCTCGCCGGCGGGCAGGAGGGGGAGGCGGTCGACTTCCACGCCACCCTGACCGATCTCTTCCAGGGGCAGCTCCCGCGCTTCCCCCAGGAAGTGGCCACGGCCCGCGCCCGCGGCGACCGGTGCCTGGTGGTCGTCTCGCCGTCCCACCGGCGCAAGATCGAGGAGCTGCTCGAAGGGCGCGAGATCCCGCTCGGACGCGGCGGCGTCGAGCTGGTCTCGGGCGAGCTCGGGCGCGGCTTCCGGCTGCCCGCCGCAGGGGTTGCGATCTACGGCGAGCAGCAGCTCCTGCCGCAGGCCCGCCTGCAACAGCGCGGGATGAAGCGCTCGCGCTTCGGTCCGTTTCTCTCCAGCCTTCGCGACCTCAAGGTGGGCGACTACGTGGTGCACTCCGATCACGGCGTCGGGCAGTTTGTGGCCCTGCGCTCCGTCGGGGGCGACGGCGACGGCATGAGCGCGCTGCCGCCGGTGTTGCGCGACGCCTCTCCAGGGGCCGCCGCCGGGACAGGCGCGACCGAGGTCATGGAAATCGCGTACGCGAGCGGCAAGCGCCTCCTGCTCCCTCTGAGCCGGCTCGACCAGGTGCAGAAGTTCAGCGGCATCGAGGGGGTCGCTCCCCGCCTCGACCAGCTCGGCGGCACCTCATGGAACCGCACCAAGAGCCGGGTCAAGAGCAGCATGCGCGATATGGCCGCCGAGCTCCTCAAGCTCTACGCCGAGCGCCAGATCGCCCACGCCCCGGTGATGCCGCCCGACACCGACCTCCTCCACCAGTTCGAGGCAGCCTTTCCGTATGAGGAGACGCCCGACCAGCTCGAGACGATCGCCGTCATCAAAGAGGACCTGCAGCGCGAGCGCCCGATGGACCGGCTGCTCTGCGGCGACGTGGGCTACGGCAAGACCGAGGTGGCGATGCGCGCCGCCTTCAAGGTGGTGGATGCGGGCTATCAGGTGGCGGTGCTGGCTCCCACCACCATCCTGGCCGACCAGCACGCGGAGACGTTCCAGAAGCGCTTCGCGGGTTTTCCGGTGACGGTCGAAATGATCTCCCGCTTCCGCGCACCTCAAGAGGTGAAGGACCTGCGCAAGCGTCTCGCCGAGGGCAAGGTGGACATCCTGATCGGCACCCACCGCGTGCTCTCGAAGGACATCCAGCTCTCCAAGCTGGGGCTGGTCATCATCGACGAGGAGCAGCGGTTCGGCGTCGCCCAGAAGGAGCGCCTGAAGCAGCTCAAGAAGGACGTGCACGTGCTCGCCATGTCGGCCACGCCGGTGCCGCGGACCCTGCAGCTCTCGCTCGCGGAGGTGCGCGACCTCTCGGTGATCGAAACGCCACCGAAAGATCGCATGGCCGTCGAGACGGCGATCGTACCGTTCGATCCGCGGCTCATCCGCGAGGCGATCGAGCTCGAAATCGAGCGCGGCGGCCAGGTCTACTACGTCTACAACCGGGTCGAGTCGATCGAGAAGGTGCTCACCTTCCTGCGCGAGCTGATCCCGGATCTGCGGGTGACGGTGGGGCACGGCCAGCTCGACGAGGCGGAGCTCTCCCGCCGCATGCACGCCTTCACGCGCGGCGACTTCGACGTCCTGCTCGCCACCACGATCATCGAGAACGGGATCGACATCCCCAACGTCAATACGATGATCGTGCACCGCGCCGACCGCTTCGGCCTGGCGCAGCTCTACCAGCTCCGCGGCCGGGTGGGGCGCAGCAACCAGCTCGCCTACTGCTATCTGCTGGTGCCGGGGGACCGCATCCTCTCCGAGGCGGCACGCAAGCGCCTGGCCGCCATCCGCGAGTTCACCGACCTCGGCGCGGGCTTCCGCATCGCCGCCCGCGACCTGGAGATCCGCGGCGCGGGCAACCTGCTGGGCGGTGAGCAGAGCGGGCACATCAACGCGGTGGGAATCGAGACCTATCTGAAGCTCCTCGAAGAGACCGTGCGCGAGCTGCGCGGCGAGACGGTCGAGGAGGCGCCCTCCGTCAACATCGATCTCCCGGTGCCGATGTCGATCCCGCAGGAGTACGTGGAGGATTCAAACCTGCGCATGGAGATCTACCGCAAGATCGCCGCCGCTGATTCGTCGGAGAGCGAGATCGTGGCCGAGCTGACCGATCGCTTCGGTCCGCCGCCGCCGGCCGTCGAGACGCTCATCGAGGTGGCGGCGCTCAAGCGGACCGCCGAGTCGCTCCGCGTCCAATCGATCTCCGCCAAGGGGAAGGAGCTGACCTTGCGGCTGCGCCGCGACGCGCGGATCGACGTCGCCCGGCTCATCGAGATGGTCTCCAGCCAGCCGGGCGCGAGCTTCAGCCCCACGGGCGTCCTCACTCTGACGGCCGGAGACGGGCGGCAGATGCTCGCACTGGCGCGGCAGACCCTGGAGGCTCTGACCTCATGAGGGGCCACATGAGAGCCGCGCGATCCGCCCACCCGCTCCTGGCTGTCCTTATCTTGATGTCATGGGGCGCCTGCCGGCAGACGCCACCGCCGGCGCCGGACCTGGTGGCGCGCATCGGTCCGGAGGAGATCCGGTACGGCCGCTTCGAGGATTACGTGAAGCGGACCGCCGGCGACGGCGAGACCGTCCTGGCCGGCGACGTCCTGTCGCAGCTCTTCGACCAGTTCCTCGACGAGGAGCTGCTGACGCGCCTCGCCACCGACCGCGGGCTGGCGCGCGACGGCGCCTCGGCCGCTGCCCGCCGGCGGGCGATCGACGCGCTGCTCGCGGCCGAGCTGAAGAAAGATCCGTCGCCGCAGGAGATCGCGGCCTACTACCAAGCGCACCGCGGGGACTTCGCGCGGCCGGAGCGCGTCCGGTTACGGCAGATCCTGACCCAGGATCGCGCCACGGCCGAGCGGGCCCTCCGCGAGCTGGGTGGCGGCGCCGACTTTGCCCAGCTCTCGCGGCAGCTCTCGCAGGATCCCGGCGCGGCCTCCGGCGGCTTCCAGGGGGAGCTCTCCCGCCAGGACCTCCCGCCGGCTTTCGCGGAGGTCATCTTCTCGCTGGAGCCCGGCGAGGTGAGCCGTCTGGTGCCCGCCGAGTACGGATTCCACATTTTTCAAGTCGTGGCGCGCTCGCCGGCCGAGGTCATTCCGCTGGAGGAGGCGCGCGACGAGATCACCGAGCGGCTCCGCCAGGAGCGGGCCGACCGCGCCCTCGCCGAGCTGGTGGAGGAAGCGCGCCGCCGCTACAATGTCGAAGTGTACGGCCGGAATCTTCCCTTCGAGTACCGAGGTTCTTACAAAGGTCATGCGTAGACTTCTCACTTTCCCTCTCGCCCTCCTCCTTCTCGCCCCTGCCGTGTCGCACGCCGAGGTGGTCAATCGGATCGTCCTGCGGGTCAACGACCAGATCGCGACGCTGCGCGACTACGAGCTGCGCCGCCAGGAGCTGGCCCAGGACATCGTGCGGCGCCAGAACATGGACCAGGAAGAGAAGACCCGGATGCTCCAGCAGGTGCCGGAGCTCGTGTTCCGCGACCTCTATCAGGAGCTCCTCCTCGAGTCGCGCGCCCAGCAGGTCGGCGTCGAGGTCCCGCGCACGCAGATCGACACGACGATCGCGAACATGAAGGAAAATTACGGGATCAAGACCGAGGAGGACTTCCGCACGGCCCTGGCCCAGTCGGGCATGACCGAGGCGCAGCTGCGCGGCACGCTGGAGAAGCAGCTGCGGATCCGCGAGCTGATGGACCGCGAGGTGCGATCGCAGATCAAGCTCGAAGAGGAAGACCTGCGCCGGTACTACCGCAAGAACATCGAGCAGTTCCGCCAGCCCGAGCAGGTCCATCTGCGCGAGGTGGTGGTGCTCGAGCAGGGCGGCCTGCCGACCGCCGAGGAGCGCGCCGGCGCCGCCGCCGGCATCCGCCAGGCTGTCGCCGGGGGCAAGTCGCTCGCCGATGCGGTCGCCGAGCTCCAGCCCAAGGGGATCACCAGCAACGTGATCGATCTCGGCTGGGTGACGTCTGGCGACCTCGACGCCGCTCTCGAAGCCGCGGCGTGGAAGCTCTCTCCCGGCGCTACCAGCGAGCCGGTGGCCGGGCGCGGCGGGCTGCATGTCCTGCAGGTGGTGGAGCGCCGCGAATCGCGCCTCCCCGCCTTCTCCGAAGTCGCCCAGCAGATCCAGGAGCGCGAGCAGGAGCGCGTGTACACCGAACAGTTCACCAAGTACATGGGCGACCTCGAGAAGAAGTCGCTCATCGTCGCCGCGCCCCCGCAGGAGGCCGCCGGCTTCCGGGCTCTGCTCAGCCGTCCCGTGGCCAACCGGCTCGAATTGGAGCCGGCGCAGGTCCAAGGCCAGGGTCAGCCCAAGGTGGATATGACCGGCCGCACCGCTCCAGCGGACTCCACGCAGGGCGCGCCCGGAGCGCTCCCCGAGCCCAAGCCGGTGACCAATGATCCGTCGCCGGTCATCCCGCCGCCGGCGCAGGCTCCCGCTCCCCCGCCGCCAGTCCGGTAATTTTTCTCCTCTCCACTTCGCTCCACTCCTAGAAATCGCTGACACGGCAGGCCTCCCAGGCCTGCCGCTTTGTGCTTTTCTCCGCCCTTCTCCTCGATCTTCCGCTCTATTTTTGCCGTCCTTCAGGGAGCTTGGTGGCTCGCAGTGGACCGAATGTGGGGTTCAGTGGAAAAAAATGGACAAAAGTGGAGTGACGAGCTAAGATCATCCGTCAGACAGTTGTAGGCGGGAACCCATGTTTCGCGGAAGCTCTCCAGCCAAGATCGACGACAAAGGGCGCCTCAAGATCCCGACCGATTTCCGTCGGGACATCGAGGAGCGCCATGGGCTGGATTTGTTCGTCACCTCGCTGAAAGGCGACTCTGTGATGCTCTACCCGCTGCCGGTCTGGGAAGAGATCGAGGCGCGCCTGCAGGGCGTCCCCTCGACCGACCGCGCGAAGGCGCGCTTCCTGGCGCGGGTGAACTACTACGGGCAGCAGGTACGCCTCGACGTGCAGGGCCGGATTCTCATCCCCCAACTGCTGCGCGAGAGCGCCGGGATGAACGGGGATGTGGTGGTCACGGGTCAGCTCGACCACCTGGTTGTCTGGAACCATGAGCGGTTCCTCCGGCTGCTGGAGGAGGAACCCCTGACGGACGAGGACTTCCGTGCTCTCACCCAGTACGGAATCTGAGCGGACGCGAGCCCGCGGAGGTTTGCGCTGGTGGACGCGCAGCATGTGCCCGTTCTGCTCGAGGAGACCCTCGGCTTCCTGGCGCCGGAGCGCCGGCCGGGCGGTCTCTTCGTCGACGCCACGCTCGGCCTGGGCGGACACGCCGAGGCCCTGCTGCGGCGGGCGCCGGAGGCGCGGCTCCTCGGGCTCGACCGCGACCCCCAGGCGCTGGAGCTGGCGGCCCGGCGCCTTGCAGCATTCGGCGAGCGTGTACGGCTGGAGCACGCGGTCTTCGACCGTCTGGAGGAGGTGCTCGCCGGTCTGGGCATCGATCGGGTGGCGGGAGTCCTGGCGGATCTCGGTGTCTCTTCGCTGCAGCTCGACCTTCCGGAGCGGGGGTTCAGCTTCCGGCGCGACGGGCCGCTCGACATGCGGATGGGGATCGCCGATCTGACGGCGGCGGATCTGGTCAACCAGAGCTCGGAGGAAGAGTTGGAGAGGATCTTCAGGGAGTACGGGGAAGAGCGGCACGCGCGGCGGATCGCCCGGGCGATCGCCCGCGCCCGCGCCGAGGCCCCGATCACGACCACCGGCCAGCTCAAGACCCTGATCGACCGGATCAAGGGCTGGGCGTCCCATCAGGAGAAGATCGACCCGGCGACCCGCGTTTTCCAGGCCCTGCGCATCGAGGTGAACCAGGAGCTGGCCGGGCTCGAAGCGCTGATCGATCAGACCGTCCGGTTGCTGGAGCCCGACGGGCGGCTGGTCATTATTTCCTACCACAGCCTGGAGGACCGCATCGTCAAGAACCGGATGCGCGCGATGGCGCAGGGCGAGGTGGACCAGGTCACCGGCCGCACGCGGTCGGAGACCCAGCTCATCGAGGCGCTGACCCGCAAGCCGGTGCGTCCGACCGAAGAGGAGATCGCTTTCAACCCGCGCTCGCGCTCCGCGAAGCTGCGAGCGGCACGCAGGATTTGAGGAGGACGTGAGGAGCGCATACGCCTTCCGGCGGCCGGTGGTCAACACCTACCTGGTCCGCGAACGGGACCGGCGGCGCCAGCGCGAGCTGGCTCTGGTCCTGCTGGTCGTCCTCTGCCTCGGAGGGGGGCTCCTCGCCTATACCTGGATTCATCTGGAAGTGCTGCGCACCGGCTACGAAATCGACACGCTGGAGAAGCGCCTGGGCGAGCTGACCCAGAAGGAGCGGCAGCTCCGCCTGGAGGCGTCCTATCTCGCCGGACCGTCGCAGATCGAGCAGCGGGCGTTTCACGAGCTCGGCATGCAACAGCCCGCGCTGGAGCAGGTGGTTTTTTGGGAGGAGATCCCGTGAGCCCGCGGCTGCGCATCGTGGTGGCGTGCGGGAGCCTCTGGGTGGCGGCGATCGCCGGCCGCCTGTACCAGCTCCAGGTGGCCCGCTACGACCACTACGCCGCCAAGGCCGAGCGGCAGCAACAGCGGGTCGTCGTGCTCGATCCGCCGCGCGGCACGATCTATGACGCGCAGGGGCGCGAGCTCGCCGTCTCCGTCCAGGTCGACTCGGCCTATGCCGTGCCGCCGCAGATCGAGGACCCGGAGGAGACGGCGCGGAAGATCGCCGCGATCGTGCCGGAGGTGGACGCCCGCAAGCTCGCCCGCCAGCTCTCCCAGGACCGTGAGTTTGTCTGGGTGGCGCGCAAGCTCGATCCTCCGGTGGCCGCGGCCCTGCACGCGCTCGATCTGCCGGGCCTGTTCTTCCTGCCGGAGAGCAAGCGCTACTACCCGATGCGCGAGCTGGCCGCCCAGGTGCTCGGCTACGTGGGCACCGATAACCACGGGCTCGCCGGGCTCGAGCTGCTCTATGACGAGAAAGTGGCCGGCAAGCCGGGCGTGCGCACCGTGCTGCGCGACGCGCGGCGCGGCACGGTCCTCTCCCCCGGCCTCTCGTTTGCCGAAGCGGAGCCGGGACAGGACCTCCACCTGACTTTGGATGCGGCGATCCAGCACATCGTGGAGCGCGAGCTGGCCAAGGCGGTCGAGGAGCGCGGCGCGACGCGCGGCAGCGCGGTCTTCATTGACCCGGCCACCGGCGCCGTGCTGGCGATGGCCACCTATCCGTCGTTCGACCCCAACCACTTTGGCGACTTCCCGTCGAGCCGCTGGCGCAACCGGGTGACCATGGACGTCTACGAGCCCGGCTCGACCTTCAAGGTCATCACCGCGGCTGCGGCCGTCGAATCCGGCAAGGTGCGGCCCGAGGACGTCTTCGACTGCGAGATGGGCGGGATCGTCCTCCTCAACAAGCTGATCCGCGATCATAAACCGTTCGGTCGGCTCACCTTCGCTGAGGTCCTGGCGAAGTCGAGCAACGTCGGGGTGATCAAAGCCGCCCTGCTGGTGGGCGACGAGGGGTTGTACCGGACGATCACCGGGTTCGGTTTCGGCCGCCCGACCGGGATCGACCTGCCGGGAGAGGCCTCGGGGATCGTCCATCCGCTGCGCAAGTGGAGGGCGCTCGACAAGGCCTACGTCTCGTTCGGCCAGGGGATCTCGGTGACGCCGCTGCAGCTCGCCGCCGCAGTGGCCGCCATTGCCAATGAAGGGACGCTCCTCAAGCCCTACATGGTCGCGGCGACCGGCCGGGACGGCCAGAGGGACCGGATCCAGCCGCGCTACGCCAAGCCGCCGGTCGTCGGCCATCCGATCCGGCCCGAGACGGCCCGCACGCTCAAGGCCATGCTCGAAGGGGTCGTGACCGGCGGCACCGGCCGTAGCGCCGCCGTCGCCGGGTACCACATCGGCGGCAAGACCGGCACGGCACAGATCCCCGTGGCCGGCGGCTACTCGCGGAGCGGCTATCTGCCGAGCTTCGTGGGCTTCGCGCCGGTCGACCGGCCACGGATCGTCGGCGTGGTCGCCATCGCCGAGCCGCAGGGCTTCGCCTACCACGGCGGCCAGGTGGCGGCGCCGGTCTTCGGCGCCGTGGCGCGGCAACTCCTGCTCTATCTGGGGGTCCGCCCGGAGCGCGAGCCGCTCGCCTCCTGGCCGGGTCAGATGGTGTTGGCGAGCGCCCCCGCCGCTCCCGCTCCGTCGCCTCCAGCTCCGGTCGACACCTTCCCGGATACGGAAGATCCTCCGGAGCCGGTCGTCCAGCCGGTTCAGGACACCGAGAGCGAACCCTCTTCGACAACCCGGGGAGGTCGCTCTCATGCGTCTTTCTGAGCTGCTCCACGGGATGGATCTCGAGATCCTCGGCACGGGCGATCCCGATGTCCGCGGCGTGGCGCACGACTCGCGGACCGTGGAGCCGGGCGACCTGTTCGTGGCGCTGGTCGGCCAGCGGTTCGATGGGCGGGCCTTCGTGCGGGACGCGGTCGCCAAGGAGGCCGTCGCGGTGGCCGGTCCCGCGCCCTCCGAGCCGGCGGGCGAGATCCCCTGGGCCGTGACGGACGAGCCGCGCGCTCTCCTCGGCCCTCTGGCCGCCCGCGCCTACGGTCATCCGGACCGCGAGCTGGTGCTCGCCGGCGTCACCGGCACGAACGGCAAGTCGACCGTGGCGACCCTGCTCGCCGCAGCCCTGGACGCCGCCGGGCAGCCGGCCGGCTTTATCGGCACCCTGGGCTACCGCTTCGGCAACCGGGTGTTCCCGGGCGGCCATACCACGCCCGAGGCGTCCGACCTGTTCCGCACGCTGCGGCGCATGCGGGAGGCGGGCGCGCGCTCCGTGGCCATGGAGGTCTCCTCGCACGCCCTGGACATGGGCCGGGTCGCCGGGCTGGAGCTCGACGTGGCGGTCTTCACCAACCTGAGCCGCGACCATCTGGACTACCACCCGGACATGGAGAGCTACTTCGCGGCCAAGCGCCGGATCTTCAAGCTGTTGAAGCCCGGGGCCCGCGCCGCGTTGAACCTGGACGATCCATGGGGCCGGCGCCTCGCCGCCGAGCTGCCGGAGGCGTTGACCTTCGGGGCCGGAGGAGACGTGGAGGCGCGCGACGTGAAGCTCTCCGCCGCCGGCATCCGCGGCACGATCTCGACGCCGCGGGGCGAGATCCGGCTCGCCACGCATCTCCTCGGGCGCTACAACCTGTCGAACCTGTTGGCCGCCGCCGCCGGCGCCGAGGTGCTCGGCCTCCCGGCCGCGGCCGTCGAGCAGGCCTTCGCCGCGCAAGGTCCGGTCCCGGGGCGGATGGAGCCGGTCGACCGCGGCCAGCCGTTCCCGGTCTTCGTGGACTACGCCCACACCGACGCGGCGCTGGATGCCGCCTTGCGCTCAGCGCGCGAGATGGAGGGGATCGACAAGGTGGCGGTCGTCTTCGGCTGCGGCGGCGAGCGTGACAGGGGCAAGCGGCCGCTCATGGGCCGGGTGTCCGGCGAGCTCGCGGACCTGCCGATCGCCACCTCCGACAACCCGCGGGGCGAAGACCCGCTGGCGATCCTCGCCGCGGTCGAAGCGGGGCTCCAGGCGAGCGGCAACCGCGCCTACCGGATCGTTCCAGACCGCCGCGAGGCGATCCACCAGGCGATCGCCGCCGCCGGGCCCGGCTGGGCGGTTCTCATCGCCGGCAAGGGGCACGAGCGGGAGCAGATCCTCGGTGACCGGAAGATCCCGTTCTCCGATTTCGACGAGATCGAAAAGGCTTTGGAGGAGCGTTTTGGCTCGACTGTCCGTCGCTGAGGTCGCCCAGGCGGTGAACGGCCGGATCGCACAGGGCGATCCGCGGGCCGTCTGCTCCGGCGCCGCCATCGACTCCCGCAAGGTGCGCGGGGGCGAGGTGTTCTTCGCCTTCACCGGCGAGCAGACCGACGGCCACCGCTTCGTGGGCGACGCCCTGGCGCGCGGGGCCGGGGCGGCCGTGGTGCAGCGCGGGCACGAGCGCTCCGCGAGCCCTTCGGGAGCCATCATCGAGGTGGAGGACACCTTCCAGGCTTTGCACGACCTGGCGCGGACTACGCGCGACCGCGGCGTTCCCCAGCGGCTCGTCGGGCTCACCGGCTCGGCCGGCAAGACCACGACCAAGGAGCTGCTCGCCGCCCTGCTCGGCGGCCGCTTCCGGGTCGCCGCGACTCCGGGCAACCTGAACAACCTGTACGGCTTCCCGATGTCGCTGCTCAACGTGCCGGACGGCACCGAGTGGATGGTCGCCGAGATGGGCATGTCGACGCCGGGCGAGCTCCGCCAGCTCAGCCTGCTGGGGCGGCCGGACGCCGCGGTCTTCACCGTGGTGCGGCCGGTCCACCTGGAGTTCTTCGGGACGATCCAGGCGATCGCCGAGGCGAAATCCGAGCTGCTCGCAGGCCTGGCAGAGGACGGGATCATCGCGGCCAACGCCGACGACCCCGAGGTGACGCGGATCGTCCGCCGCCATGCCGAGCGCCCGGAATGGCGCGGCCGGGTAGTCTGGTACGGCATCCAGTCCGAGGAAGCCGACGTGCGGGCGCGCGACCTGGCGGCGGAGCCGGAGGGGATCGGCAGCCGCTTCCGTCTGGAAGCCGCTGGAGAGAGCTGCGAGGTGCGGCTCCCCCTTCACGGCCTCTACAACGTGGAGAACTGCCTGGCCGCCGCTGCCTGCGCCTGGGCCCTCGGCCTGACGCTCGACCAGATCGCCGAGGCCGTGCGCGAGGTCCGTCCTGCCGACCACCGCGGCATCGTGCACCGGGTCGCCGGGCCGCGCGGCACCTACACGCTGGTCGACGACTCCTACAACTCGAACCCTGACGCGCTGGGCAAAGCTCTGGAAGGGGCAAGGCAGCTCCCCGGCAGCCGCTGGCTGGCGGTGATCGGAGACATGCTGGAGCTCGGCCCCGAGGGACCTCGGTTCCACCGCGAGGCGGGAGAACGGGCGGCGGAGCTCGGTTTTGCGCCCGTTCTGGGCGTCGGCGAGCTGTCGCGCGAGCTGGCGGCCGACTGGCGGCCCGATGCCGCTGCGGCCGCGGACTGGGCGGCGGCGGAGGTCCGCGCGGGTGACGTCGTGCTGATCAAAGGATCACGCGGCGTGAAGCTCGACACGGTGGTCCATCGACTTCTGGCTGGGGAGGGGCGCGGCTGATGCTGTTCCACCTGCTCTATCCGCTCCGCGACGAGATCCCGCTGTTTAACGTCTTCCGCTACATCACGTTCCGGGCCGCGGGAGCGATCGTGACGGCGCTTCTCCTGTCGTGGCTGCTGGGGCCCTGGTTCATCCGCACCCTGCGCCGCCTGTCCGTCGGCCAGAACATCCGCGAGCTCGGACCGCAGGCGCACCAGATCAAGGCCGGCACCCCGACCATGGGCGGCCTGCTCATCCTGTTCTCCACTCTGGTGCCGACGCTCCTCTGGGCCGACCTGCGGAACGTCTACGTCTGGCTGGTCATTGCGGTCACGACTGGCTACGGCATCGTCGGCTTCCTGGATGACTACTTGAAGGTCCGGCGCGGCCGCAACCTAGGGCTCACCGCCGGCCAGAAGATGCTGGGCCAGATCATCGTCGGCTCGGGGCTCGGTCTGGCGCTCCTCTTCCTGCCGTCCGGATATGGGTTCAACACGTCGTTGACGTTCCCGTTCCTGAAGCAGCTCGTGCTCAACCTGGGGTATCTCTACATCCCGTTCGTGATCCTGGTCCTGGTGGGCGTCACGAATGCGGTGAACCTGACCGACGGCCTCGATGGCCTGGCGATCGGCGCCACCACTGTCGCCGCCGCCACCTACGCCGTCTTCACCTACGTAGCCGGCAACCGGGTCATCGCCAACTACCTGCAGACCTCCTACGTGCCGGGCGTCGGCGAGGCGACGGTCTTCTGCGGCGCCCTGGTCGGCGCCGGCCTGGGCTTCCTCTGGTACAACTCGCACCCGGCCGAGGTGTTCATGGGAGACGTGGGCTCGCTGTCTCTCGGCGCGGCGATCGGCGGCGTGGCCGTGCTCGCCAAGCAGGAGATCCTCCTCGTCCTTGTCGGCGGCCTGTTCGTGCTGGAGGCGCTGTCGGTCATCATCCAGGTGACCTCGTTCAAGCTGCGGAAGAAGCGGGTGTTCCGTATGGCCCCGCTCCACCACCACTTCGAGCTCTCCGGCTGGGCGGAGCCGAAGGTCATCGTGCGCTTCTGGATCCTGTCGATCCTGTTCGCGCTCCTTTCCCTTTCGACCCTGAAGCTGCGATGAGAGCACCCTGGGGCAGCGGCCGCTTCGAGCGGGTTCTGGTGTACGGGCTGGGGCTGTCCGGCCGCGCGGCGGCGAAGCTCCTGCTGGCGCGGGACGTCTCGGTCGTGGCCGTGGACGCGCGGCCGGAGGACCGGCTCGACCTCTCTGGCCTCGAGCCGACCGCGAAATCCAAGCTGGAGGTGATCGCCGGCGCCGAGCCGGAGGCTCTCCCGGCAGGACGGATCGACGCCGTGGTCGTCTCCCCGGGTGTGCCGATGGACCGTCCGCTCCTCGAGGACGCGCGGCGCCGCGGCGTGCCCGTGATCGCCGAGGTCGAGCTGGCCGCTCCGCTGCTCCAGGGGCCGATCGTGGCGATCACCGGCAGCAACGGGAAGAGCACGACCACCGCCCTGACCGGCGCCATGGTCCGCGCCGCCGGCATTCCGGTCGAGGTCTGCGGCAATATCGGCGTGCCGCTCATCGGGCTGATCGACGGCACCCCGGGACGGGTCTTCATCGTCGAGCTGTCGAGCTTCCAGATCGAGGGGATCGTCACCTTCAAGCCGCGCGCCGCGGCGCTCCTCAACATCTCGGAGGACCACCTCGACCGCTACGGCACCATGGCCGCCTACGTGGCCGCCAAGAAGCGCCTCTTCCGCGACATGGACGCCGAGGGGATCGCCGTGCTCAACGCCGACGACCCGGAGGCCGACGACGCGGAGACGCTGGCGCGCAAACGCTGGTTCTCGCGCCGCGGACCGGTGCGCGACGGCTGCTGGGCTGCGCCGGACGGCCGCGTCCTGGAGGTCGTGCCGGGAGAGGCCAACCAGGTTCTCTTCGAGGCCAGCGACGTGCCCCTCGCCGGCGTGCAGAACCTGGAGAACGCCATGGCCGCCGCTCTCCTCGCCCGCGCCATCGGCGCCGAGCCGGAGGAGATCCGCAACGGCCTCCGCGGCTTCCAGGGGCTGCCGCACCGGATGCAGCGGGCCGGCGAGCGCGGCGGCGTGGTCTTCTACGACGACTCGAAGGGGACCAACCCGGGCGCTGTCCTCAAATCGCTGGAGGGGTTCGCCGATGGCACCGTCCACCTGATCCTCGGCGGGCGCAACAAGGGGGCGGACCTCACACTGCTGACGCCGCTGGTACGCCAGAAGGCGCGCCGCGTCTACCTGATCGGTGAGTCTGCCGGAGAATTCGAGTCGGCGCTGGCCGGCACCGTCCCCTTCGAGCGGTCGGAGACTCTGGACAGGGCGGTGCGCTCCGCCGCCACCCAGGCCCAGCCGGGCGAGGCGGTGGTCCTCTCGCCCGCCTGCGCCAGCTTCGATCAGTTCCGCAACTTCGTGCACCGGGGCGAGATGTTCCAGTCGATCGTCCGCGAGCTTCTCGCAGGAGGGCCAGATGGCGAAAAAGCTCGCGGTTGACAAGGTGCTCTTCACCACCGTGGTCCTCCTGCTCTCGTTCGGGCTGGTGATGGTGTACTCGGCGAGCGCGGCGCTGGCCCACGGCAGCGGCATCTGGAATTCCTTCCTGATCAAGCAGGCAGTCGCCGCCGGCTTCGGCCTGGTCCTGATGATCGGCCTGATGTCCGTGGACTACCGCCACCTGCGCCGGCCGGCGGTCGTGTACACGCTGATGGGGCTGGAGCTGGTGCTCCTCGTCGGCGTGCTCTTCGCGCCGGAGCTCAACGCCACGCGCCGCTGGTTCTTCGTCGCCGGCGTGTCGGTGCAGCCGTCCGAGCTGGCCAAGCTCGCGTTGATCCCGTTCCTCGCCTATCTGATCGAGAAGCGCGAGGAGCAGGTCAACAGCCCGGCGTTCCTGCTGCCGGCGGCTCTGTTCACGGCGCTCCTCGCCGGGCTGATCCTGCTCCAGCCGGACATGGGCACGGCCGTGCTGCTGGGGACGACCGCGTTCCTGCTGGCGTTCCTGGCCGGGCTCTCCTGGAAGTACCTGGCCTGCACCTTCGCCCTGGTGCCGCCGCTCATCGCGGCCCTGGTCTGGATGGAGCCCTACCGCCGCGAGCGGCTGTTCGCGTTCATCGATCCGGAGAAGGACCCGCTGGGCAGCGGCTTCCAGGCGCTGCAATCGCTGATCGCCGTGGGCTCCGGAGGCGTGTTCGGCCTGGGGGCGGGCAAGAGCATGCAGAAGCTCTTCTTCCTGCCGCACCCGGAGTCGGACTTCATCTTTTCCATCGTGGCCGAGGAACTCGGCATGCTGGGCGCGCTGGCGGTGGTGGCTGCCTTCGGCGTCCTCGCCTGGCGCGGTGTGCGGGCGGGCCTCAAGGCGCCGGACCTGCTCGGACGCTATCTCGGCTGGGGGTTCACCGGAGTGCTGGTGATCCAGGCGCTGATCAATGTCAGCGTCACCATCGCGCTGCTCCCCACGAAGGGTATCCCCCTGCCCTTCATTTCCTACGGCGGCTCGTCGCTGGTGGTCACCCTGTGTGCCTGCGGCGTGCTGCTCAACGTGTCGCAGCACGGATGACGGAACGAAATGCGATGGCCGACAGCGCAAACCCAGCCCTGCACGTCCTGCTTGCCGGCGGCGGCACCGGGGGGCACATCTTCCCGGCGCTCGCGGTCGGCGAGGAGCTCGTGGCCCGGGGGTGGCGCGTGAGCTTCGCGGGCTCGCAGACCGGCCTGGAGGCGCAGATCGTGCCCCAGAGCGGCGTGCCGTTCCACGCGCTGCCGGCGAAGCCGCTGGTCGGCAAGGGACCGCTCGCCAAAGTGCAGTCCCTGACCATCCTGGGGAGCTCCGCCTTCGCCGCGGCGCGCCTGGTGCGGCGCCTCGGCGTGCACGTGGTCCTCGGCACCGGCGGCTATGCCTCGGCGCCCGCCGTGGCCGGCGCCCGCCTGGCCGGCCGGCCGATCCTCCTCCTCGAGCCCAACGCCCGCGCCGGCGTGGCCAACCGCTGGCTGTCGGGCTGGGCGAACGGCGCCGTGCTGGGCTGGCGCGAGGCCGAGGCGGACCTCAAGTGCCCGACCTGGGTCACCGGCGTGCCGGTGCGCGCCGCCTTCTTCGACGTCCCCGCGGAGCTGCATCCCGCCGATCCGCTCCGCCTCCTCGTGCTCGGCGGCAGCCAGGGGGCGCAGCAGATCAACCAGGCGATGCCCGAAGCCGCGCGGCGGCTCGCCGAGCGGCTGCCTGGCCTGCGCATCCTCCACCAGGCTGGCGCGCGCAACCTGGAGAGCGCCCGGCAGGCCTGGGCCGCGGCGGGGTTCCCTGGCGATCGCGTCGAAATCGTCCCCTTCCTCGACGACGTGGCCGGCGCCATGGCGCGCAGCCACCTGCTCGTCTCGCGGGCCGGCGCCATCACCCTGGCGGAGATCTGCGCCGCCGGACGCGCCTCCCTCCTCGTCCCGCTGTCCATCGCGCAAGGGCACCAGGTGGAGAATGCGCGCGCCCTGGCCGATGCCGGAGCGGCCGAGATGATCCCGTCGGCCGAGCTGACGCCTGAGCGTCTGGCCGAGCGCCTGCTCGCCCTGTTGGAGGACCTGCCGCGCCTCGCCCAGATGGGCCGGGCGGCGCGCGGGCTCGCCAACCCGCGGGCGGTCGCCGCGATCGCCGACCATCTCGAAGAGCTCGGAGGGATCCGCTGATGTTCAATCAGTTCACCGACCTGTCGCGGATCCACTTCATCGGCGTCGGCGGCGCCGGCATGAGCGGTATCGCCGAGATCCTCGTCGACTCGCAAACCGACCTGACGGTGAGCGGCTGCGACCGGGCGCGCGGCGCCGCGACCGAGCGCCTGGAGAAGCTCGGCGTCGAGATCCACGAGGGGCATTCACCCGACCACCTGGACGGCGTCGATCTGGTGGTCATCTCCTCGGCGGTCGCCGAGGACAACCCGGAGCTGCGCGAGGCGCGGCGGCGCGGCATCACGGTGATCCGGCGCGCCGAGATGCTCGGCGAGCTGATGCGCCTGCGCTACGGCATCGCCGTGGCCGGCACCCACGGCAAGACCACGACGACCTCGCTGGTGGGCACGGTCCTGACCGAAGCGCAGCTCGATCCGACGGTGATCGTCGGCGGGCGCCTGCGCCTCCTCGGCACCGGCGCGCGACTCGGCAAGAGCCAATACCTGGTCGCCGAGGCGGACGAGTTCGACAGGAGCTTCCTGCGCCTGACGCCGGTCATCGCGGTGATCACCAACATCGACACCGACCACCTGGACACCTATGCCAACCTGCAGGCGATCCAGGACGCCTTCGTCGAGTTCGCCAGCCGGGTGCCGTTCTTCGGCCGGCTCGTCGTCTGCCTGGATGATCCCAACGTGCAGCAGATCCTTCCCCGGGTGGCGGACCGCCGGATCATCACCTACGGCTTCTCGCCGCAAGCCGACCTCTCGGCCGTGGACCTGGAGCCGCACGGACGCGGCAGCCGCTTCGGCGTCCGCCTGCGCGGCGACCGGCGGCTCGACCGCATCGATTTGGGACGCATCGAGCTGCCGATCCCCGGCCGGCACAATGTCCTGAACGCGCTCGCCACAGTGGGCGTGGGTCTCGCGCTGCGCATCAACTTCGACACGATCGGCCGCGCCATCCAGGGGTTCGGCGGTGTGCACCGCCGTTTCGAGCAGGTTGGGACCTGGCGCGGCGCCGCGGTGGTGGACGACTACGCCCATCATCCGACGGAAGTCGCGGCGACCCTCCAGGCGGCGCACCAGACCTTCCCCATGGGGCGGGTCCTGACGGTCTTCCAGCCGCACCTCTTCTCGCGCACCCGGGATTTCTCGGACGCCTTCGGCAGCGCGCTCCTCGGCGCCGACCTCGCCGTGGTGACCGACGTCTATCCTTCCCGCGAGCAGCCGATCCCGGGAGTCACCGGCGAGCTGGTGGCCGAGGCGGCGCGGCGCAGCGGCCATCGCAACGTCCTGTACTGCCCGAGCTGGAAGGACGCCCCGGCGGTCCTCTCCGAGAACGTGCAGCCGGGAGACGTCATCGTGACCATGGGAGCGGGCGACATCAACCGGCTGGCGCAGGAGCTGGCCGCGGAGGAAGCGCAGTGACCGGCTCCGTCCTGCGCGGGCCTGGCCCGGCCGCGTCTGCCCCCGGGCTGCCCGGAGCGGGCGGCCCGAGCGGCGGGCGGGTGCTCGACTTCCGGCGCCGCTCGGCCCCACCGCGCCGCCGCCGGCCCAACCCGCTCCTGGTGCTGCTGCGTCCGCTGACCGCCGCCCTGCTGCTGGTGGCCTTGCCCGGAGGATTGGCCGCGTGGGTGCTCACCTCGCCCCGCTTCCAGCTCCGCGAGGTGGCGGTCGAGGGAGGCACGGAGCGGGTTCCGGCCGACTGGGTGGCGGGCACGCTGGCGCCGCTTGAGGGAAAGAACCTGGTGCGCCTGCCGCTGGAGGAGATCGCGGCCCGGCTCCGCGGCAATCCATGGATCGACACGGTCGAGCTGCGCAAGGAGCTCCCGGGCCTCCTCCATGTGGCGGTTTCCGAGCGGCGCCCGGTGGCGTTCCTGTTCAACGAAGGGCGGTTGTACTACGCCGACTCGGCAGGCCGGCCGATCGTGCCGGTGAGCTCGCCGGACGAGGCGCGGCAGGCCGGTTTGCTGGAAGTGCGGTTCTCGCACCCGGTGACGGGAGGGGTGGCCAGCGCGCTGGAGGTAGCGGCGGAGCTCGGGAGAGTCCGTCCGGACTGGGCGGCCGCCCTGACGCGCATCGAGGTGCTCGGCGAGCAGGACTTCCGCCTGCACACCGAAGCGCTCCGTTTCCCCCTGCTCGTCAGTCGCGGGCAGGTGGGTCCCAAAGTCCGCCGTCTCGAAGAGCTGCTGCCCGAGCTCGAGCGCCGGTATCCGGCCATCGCGGCGGTGGACCTGCGCTTCTCCCGGCGGATCGTCGTGCAGCCGGCCGCTCCGGAGGCGGCCGGGGGCCAAAGTTCAAAGTCTGATTTGCAAATTACCGGATGAGGGTCCAGGCATGACCAAACCAGAACCTTACTACGTAGGTATCGACATCGGGTCCTCTAAGGTCGGGGTGCTCATCGGCCAACGCGACGACAAGGGTGGCATCGAGGTAGTCGGCAAAGGGCTCGCCCCCAACCGTGGAACCCGGCGCGGCAACATCGTCAACGTCGAAGCGACCGTCGAGGCGCTCAAGGCGGCGAGCGAGGAGGCCGAGGTCATGGCCGGCGTCGAGATCTCGCGCGCCTACGTGGGCATTGCCGGCGCCGACATCCGCAGCGTCAACTCGCGCGGCATGGTGACCGTGGCGCGCAAAGACCGCGAGATCACCCGCCAGGACATCCAGCGGGTGCTCGACGCGGCCAAGTCTGCCGCCCTCCCGTCGGACCGGGAGATCCTCCATGCCGTGCCGCAGGAGTTCATCGTGGACGAGCAGGGAGGGATCGACGAGCCCCTGGGCATGCTGGGCTCGCGCCTGGAGGTGATGACCCACCTGGTGACAGGTAACATCACCCGCTCGCGCACGCTCCTCACCTGCGTCAACCGCGCCGGCATCGAAGTGGTCGAGATGGTCTTCGAGCCCCTCGCCACGGCCGAGGCGGTCCTCACCCCGGACGAGCGCGAGCTCGGCTGCCTGCTGATCGACATCGGCGCCGGCACCACCGAATACGCGCTCTTCGCCGAGGGCGAGATCCAATACAGCGGCGTGGCGCCGATCGGCGCCGGCCACTTCACGAACGACCTGGCGATGGTGCTGCGCACGCCCTTCGCCGAGGCCGAGCGCATCAAGACGAAGCAGGGGTGCTGCCTGCCGAGCATGGTCACCGAGGAGGAAGGGATCGCGGTGCCCACCGTGGCCGGCGGCACGTCCCGCATCGTTCCGAAGCGCGAGCTTTGCGAGATCCTGCAGCCGCGCGCCGAGGAGCTGTTCAACATGCTGCGGGACGATCTCCGTAAAAATGCTTCGGATGAGGGACTGCGCGGCGGCGTGGTGCTGACCGGCGGCGGCGCCCAGCTCGACGGCCTGCTCGAAATGTCCGAGCAGATCTTCGACGCCGGCGTGCGCTACGGTCTGCCGCGCGGCCTGGGCGGGCTGGTCGACGTGATCAGCAGCCCGGGCTGGGCCACTGCCTCGGGCCTGCTGCTGTACGCTCAGGGTGCCGAGGAAAGCCAGGTGAAGGTCCAGAAGAAGTCGGGCTTCAGTGTACGCAACGTGATGGGCAGCCTGCGCGGCATGTTCTCGGACCTTTTATAGAGAGATTCCACTCAAACCCGGGAAAAGGGGGTGCATCATGATTCTGTTCGACGACCAGGACGCTCCGGAGACTCCGCAGGACGCCGCCACCCGTGCGCGCGTCCAGGCGGCAGCCGACTCCGGAGCCCGCATCAAGGTCATCGGCGTCGGGGGAGGTGGCGGCAATGCCGTGAACCGGATGATCGACGCCCAACTGCGCGGCATCGAGTTCATTGCCGCCAATACGGACCACCAGGCTCTCAGCAAATGCCGCGCCCCGATCAAGCTGCAGATCGGCGGCCTCCTGACCAAGGGGCTGGGCGCCGGCGCCGATCCCGAGATGGGCCGCAAGGCGGCGCTCGAGGATACGGAGCGGATCCTCGAAACACTTGAAGGGGCGGACATGGTTTTCCTGACCGCCGGCCTGGGCGGCGGCACCGGCACGGGCGCGGCGCCGATCATCGCCTCGCTCGCCGCCGAGATCGGCGCCCTGACCGTGGCGGTGGTCACCAAGCCGTTCGGCTTCGAGGGGCGGCGCCGTATGCAGCAGGCAGAGCGCGGCGTCGAGGAGCTGCGCAACTCGGTGGACACGCTGATCACGATTCCCAACGAGCGCCTGCTCAACTTCGTCGAGCGCGGCACGCCGCTCACCGAGGCCTTCCGCATCGCCGACGACGTGCTGCGCCAGGCGGTCCAGGGGATCAGCGACCTGATCACCACTCCGGGTGAGATCAACGTCGATTTCGCGGACGTGCGGACGATCATGACCGGCATGGGCATGGCGCTGATGGGCACGGGCATCGCCAAGGGCGAGCACCGGGCGCTGGAAGCGGCGCAGCGGGCGATCTCGTCGCCGCTCCTTGAGGAGACGTCGATCCAGGGTGCCCGCGGCGTGCTGATCAACATCTCGGGCGGCTACGACCTGACGCTCCATGAGGTCGCCGAAGCGGCGCGCATCATCGCGGACGCGGTGGACCCCGATGCCAACATCATCTCGGGCATGGTGATCGATCCGACCATCGAGGAGGCGATGAAGGTGACGGTGATCGCCACCGGCTTCGACCGCGGGATGGACGACCGGCCGCGGATGCCGGCGCCCTCGCTCGCCGCGAGCCCGATCCGCCCCGTCGCGGTCCCGGCGTTCGCGCCGGCACCGGCCGCCAAGGAGGAGGAGCCCGAGCGGTCGCCTGCGGACGTCCCGTTCTACCGGAAGGCGATCGCCAACGTCCGGGGCGACGATCCGAACGGCTTCGGGCCGAACTGGTCGAACGTGGACGACTACGACATCCCGACGGTGCTGCGCAAGCAGATGGACTGAGCGACGAGCCTGTAGACCCAGGGACCTAAAAGTGCTAAAAGGATTCCTGGGTCAAGGGCTCACCACTGGAGGAGCGATGGTTGACGATCTAACTGGCCGTGTTCAGGCCGAGCTTTCGGACATTATTGAGAGTACCAATCTAGCATTACCTTCTCTTGATGCCCCAACTATCACACGCATTATTGGCCAGGGTTGCTCCGACGAAGTTGAAGGCCTACTTGAGATTAGGTTTGACGGGGAAAACCCCAGAGTGATCAGATATGAGCTGAAGTCGATCATTATAGGGGCGGTCACCCTCATCGGTGGCTTGCAAGCGGGCTTCTTGGGAGCGGTACTAGCTCTTGCAGGTCTATGGGAGCTCTGGGGTCTTCGCGAGCATTTATCTCCTTCTGCCTGCCTAATTGTTTGGCTCCTAGCCCAATCCGAAGGGTCAACCCTCAATTACAACGACTTAGAACATCAATTCCAAACCGCTTATACGGAACTTTTCGACCGTGCCCCAATTTCGACTGAGTTCGCGTCCATCGTCGTAGGACTAGAAGAACGCGAGATCCTAAGTCGGCAAGGTTCTGTTGTAGTTCTTTCAGAACTATTTTTTGTTAGGGTTGCAGAAGCCTAATTACGACCTGATACACTTAGAAGGGGCTTAAACGATGGAAACACTAGCGACCGGCATGCAGAACATCCGCATAGCTCAAATCTTTGCCACTAAAAGGAGTCCCCAAGCTGAAGACATAAGACGGCTTGAGGATGGCCTTCACTTTATTCGCAGGTCATTGGCTGCCGTCTCCTACCTCCAAGAGGGAACGACCGAAGGGCTGGAACCTATTGGGCTGACAGAGGCTCGCTATACAAGTAAGACTGTCAAAGACATATGGCGAGCGACTGATTATCCTTCTTTTCGCAAGCTTTTAGAAAAGCTTGCAGACAGCGTTAAGAATTGCATTGAGAAACGTACACTCCCATCGGAAGATGACCGTCAAAAATTAGAGGTCTTTTTTGGAATTGTCGGCGAAGCCATGGTGGCTGAGGTTTTAGACGGAAGCTTGCTGGAGGAAGAAGCTTTGTGACCTCTATACAACCAACTTCGCAATTGGACCCAACTGGGCTCTCCTTGGACTCACCTGCAGCCGACCTAGTGGCGGCTTATGTGGCAGATATCTTGGAGCGCTCCCACACCGTTCAGCGAGTAGCAGAGCAACTCGCAGCAGCAGATGACTATGTCTCTCCTGAAGCACCCCAGCTCATAAGGGCCCTCGCTCATATCGTAAGTCAAATGAGAGGGGCCGTGATCGAACAGTGGACTATATACACTCAAACAGAGAGTTCCAAGGAAGTTGCCCTCCTCCGCGGAATTGACGACAATCTGCGAACCATCGGCGGAGAACTCCGCCTCCCTGGCCGGGCAATTTCAGAACGTGTCCCAGGGGTCCTAACTCGCTTGGTAACCAAGAAAGCGGCGGAACTCTTCACCAACGCAAGCATAATACTCCGACCCCAGTGGAACTACAATTACAAGATACATCGGGACGACATACACACTCACTATCGCAACCTTCTCAAGGGCAGCCTCGATCCAAGCCTAATCGACGAATGCCTGAAGTCTCTCCCAAGCCCACTATATATTATATCGTTTCCGTTCATTGAACGCGGCTCTGTTCATCTTCACTCCTTGCTTGGCCATGAACTGGGACATCTCATGGCCAGGGAATACAGACCTCCCGCAGGCTCCGACGACGCCTTCTTCAATTCTGTCCTCGAGAAGAGCAGGCGTCTTTCCGGCAAGAAGGGTTCGAGCCAACTCTCTATCGGAGAGGAGGCAGATATCAAAAAAGCCTTAGCTGCACGGCAGAAAGCCATCAAAGAATTTGCCGCAGACGCGGCCAGTATCTATCTCTTTGGCATCGCCGCCCTGTTTGGAGCAGCACAGGTGGCAGTTGCACGCGGACTGCGCGGACGACGCGAAGCCGATGACAGATACTATCCAAATTGGGGCACCAGGCTGGTCCACATGCTAGGCCTTGCGGAAGCTGAGGGGTGGCTGGAAATCCCAACGGATTCGGGAAACACGACTTTCATCGAAGCCGCAAGAGAGGCCGATAAGCGCCTCCTGGAAATAAAGAACTGGGCTGGAAAGGAATCTAATAAGTGGTCGGTTTCAGATACCTGGATTGCAGCAGGCCATGAAGCAGCCCAGGAATTAGTACCTGATATTCAGACCTATCTACGATCAAAATTTTCTGCTGGTTTCGCGGACTGCCGCACCACTTATAAAAGATTGCCCAGTTTATTTGAAAGGCTCCAGTGGGCTCTTCCACCGGACAACATCGCTCTATCAGAGACGGAGCCCGAATCAGCATCTCTTGAAGATATATTTGTAGCATCATGGTGGTATCGGCTATGGAAAGTCCGTCCTCGGTTTAACGGAAACGACTTAGCTACCGAGTCTATCGAAGAGAGCGAACGCATTAGGCGCCTTACGTTGAAGGCGATCGAGAACATCGACCTGGTAGATCGTTTTCGCTCAAAAATAGATGAATTGGAAAAATAATGCCTATACTCACACGTGATGCACTCAAGGAGCGGCTAAGTGCAGAGATGCCCCAGAGGCTTGTGGTTTCACCTCTCCTGACTGAGCGGCAGGTTGGCGATGCATCTATTGATGTGCGATTAGGTAACGAGTTTTTACTCCTGACTCGCGCGACAACGGGATCGCATGACTATACTGCAGCCGTCGCCGACGCTGCCTTGTCGCAGAAATACGATAGGACGAGACGAGAATTCGGAAGCCCTTTGTATCTTCACCCTAACCAATTGGTTCTCGGTGCGACTCTCGAATTTATCGGGTTGCCCGCAAACCTGTCGTGCTATGTCATAGGTCGATCATCTTTAGGGCGTACTGGATTAGTCATAGCGACGGCGACTGCGGTGGCTCCCGGCTTCAGAGGGTGCATTACGTTGGAAATCGTAAACTTAGGAGAAGTCCCGACGCCTCTTTATCCAGGAATGAGGATAGCTCAGCTAGTCATTCACGATACTTTAGGCGAGGCTCGCTACACAGGCAGGTATCAATGCTCTACGGGACCCGAGGCACCTCTATTGTGGTTGGACAAAGAGATGAAAATCTGGGCACCCGATAAGCCTGTACGATGAGGCTTCTCTTTTGGGAAGCGCAGGATTGCGACCGAAACTACATTCGATGATCGCGCGCTCCCACGGGCCCGGGAGGCAGGCTCCGTGCCGCCTCCGCGCCCTGCCGGCTCTGCTTCTCCTTCTCCTCGCGGCCCCCGCCGCCGGGCTGGACACGATCTGGCTCGTGCGGCACGCCGAGAAGATGGAGCCCTGGGACCGGGATCTCGACGCGTTACAGCCCCTTTCCCGGGAAGGCACCGCACGCGCCGAGGCTCTGGCCGACCGCCTGAAGGACGCCGGCATCGCCGCGATTTACACGAGCCGCACCGCCCGCACCATCGCCACCGCAGAGCCCCTGGCCGAGCGAGGCAAGATCCCCCTGACCGCCGACGACGCCACGACCCGGCCGAGCGAGCTCCCCCCCTTGCTCGCGAGGCTCCGGAAACAGCACGCCGGCGACCGGGCGGTCCTGATCGTCGGCCACTCGAACACCGTCCCGCAGATCCTCGTCCAGCTCGGAGCGACCCCGGAGTGCTTCGCGCGGCTGGGGGTCAAGGAGACACCCGAAGGCCTGCTGATCGAAGGTTTCGAGGGAGTGTGGCGGGTGGAGCTGGGGAAGCAGGGCTGTGCTGCGGTGGCCCGGGACTGATCAGCTCTCCGTCGCGTCCGGTCCCACCACCATCTCCACCGCTCGCGGTTGGACCTCGAAGGCGGATGACTCCTCGCCCAGCATCTCGCCGTCCACGTTGAATGCCATCGGGGGTTCGGATTCGATCTCGATGCGGATGGCGCGGCGGAAGAGAAGGAGGTCGCTGTTCAGGTGCTGCCCGAGGAGCACCTGAGGCACCAGGAGAGCCAGCTTGGGGAGTGTGGTGGCCGGGGCGATCATGACCTCGAAAAGACCGTCGTCGAGCACCGCCTGGGGCGCCACGGGGATTCCCGCGGCCACGTAACGGCCGTTCGAGATCACGACGTTGTAGGTGTCGATCCGCAGCCGTTCGGCGCCGTTGAGGACGATGGTTGTCTCGAAGGCCTGGAGCTCTGGCAAGGCGTCGACCGCTCCCCGCATGTAGGCCAGCGGGCCCCAGCGCTCCTTCGCATCGCTCGCCTTCTCGCTGACCACGCCGCTGAACCCGCCCACCGCCATGTTCAGGAAGCAGCGGCTCTTCCCTCCCACCGTCGCACGCCCCACGTCGATCCTCTGGAACCGTCCCGCGAGAAGGATCGCCAGCGCCGCCTTCAGGTCATCCGGAACGCCGATCGAGCGCGCGAAGTCGTTCCCCGTACCCAGCGGCAGGAGCCCCAGGCGGGTCCGGCCGAAGCCGGAGGACAGGCCGTTGAGCACCTCGTTCAGGGTCCCGTCGCCGCCGGCCGCAACCACGAGCTCGGCCCCCTCCTCCACCGCCTGGCGCGCCAGCTCCTCGGCATGCCCCTCGTGGTCGGTGACGCAGATCTCCGTCCCGGGCAGGCGCCCGAGGCTTTCCCGCAGAGCGGCGACACCTTCGACGCTCCCGGCGTTGGGATTGACGATGATCCGAGCCTTCATCCATCGACGCCGGGGTCAGCGGTTTCCTGGGGGGGCCGGGCGCGCCACGTAACGGCCAGGACCGACGCGCTCCGCCTCGATCACGCTCGGATCGTGGGGCTTGCCGAGGTTCAGGTAGCGGGCGGCGAGCCAAGCGAGCGTCAACGTCGGAATCGGGCCGGTGAACGGGATGAACGCCTCGAACGATGCGACGTTGCGCAGCGCTTGCAGGCCGGTCCGGTTCAGGATGAACCAGATGATGGGCGCCGACAAGGAATCGAGCCCCAGGTCGAGCAGGTCGAGCCCGACGACCAGCGAGAACGGCACCGCCCGGACCGCGGTGAAGAAATCGGCGTCGGGCGGAACGCGGACCTTGCGTAGCTTGCGGATCGCCACCGCGAGGACCACCGCCGCCAGAATCAGGGACACCAGGATGACCCCGCCGAGGTATTTGAGAATCGTTTGCAGCTCCATGTCGTCCTCCCGCGCTCCCGGCGGCGAATGCGCACCGGGGGTGCTTCCGCAGAACCTTGCAAGAACCATGATAGCGGCGATCCGGCCCCGATCCTGCATAGCCCAGCCCCGGAGGCAAGGAGACGGTATAGGCCCTCGCAAGAGCGCAACTTGAAAGGACGGATTCAGAAGGAGCGGCAGCCTATGCGACCCAAGTCCATCTTCAGCCTGCTCAAAGAGGCCTTCAAGGAATGGAGAGACGACGAGGCCCTCCAGCTCGGAGCAGCCCTCGCTTACTACACCATCTTCTCTCTCGCTCCCCTGCTCCTGGTCGTCATCACCGTCGCCGGCTTCGCCTTCGGCCGCGAGGCGGTCCAGGGGCAGCTCGACAATCAGATTCAGGGGCTCGTCGGCGCTCAGGGGGCCGATGCGATCCAGACCATGGTCGCCAACGCCGGCAAGCACAAGGACGGGGGAATCCTCGCTACGATCATCGCCTTCGTCACGATCCTGTTCGGCGCCACCGGCGTCTTCACGCAGCTCCAGACCAGCCTGAACCACATCTGGGACGTGAAGCCGAAGCCCGGCCAGGGGCTCAAAGGGTTGCTGCGAGCCCGCGCCGCCGCCTTCGGCATGCTGTTGGGAATCGGCTTCCTGCTGCTCGTCTCCCTGGTGGTCAGCACCGCCCTGGACGCGATCGGCGCGTACATCTCCGGTCTTCTCCCCGGCGCCTCATTCATCCTCCGGGCCGTGAGCTTCGTGCTCTCCTTCGGGGTGGTCACCGTGCTCTTCGCCATGATCTTCCGGTTCCTGCCGGACGTGAAGATCGCCTGGCGCGATACCTGGGTCGGCGCCGCTGTGACCGCCCTGCTGTTCACCGTTGGCAAGTTCCTGATCGGACTCTACCTGGGCAACAGCGGCGTGGCGTCGATCTATGGCGCGGCGGGCTCGCTGGTGGTCGTCCTGCTCTGGTGCTACTACTCCTCCCAGATTCTCTTCTTCGGCGCCGAGCTGACCGAGGTCTGGGCTCGCCGCCGCGGCTCGGGGATCCAACCCGATGAGCACGCCGTGCCGGCCGATCACAAAGGAGAGCTCCCCAGCCAGACCTCGAAGAAGGAGGAGCCGGCGCGGGACCGGGCGCGCGCCACTGATCGGAAGGAGGAGCTGGCGGGCGCTGGATCGCGCAAATAGACGATGTCCCGCCGCTCGGGCGCTCCCTCCGCTACAATACTGGCTCATCCGTTCGGAGGTGCTCGCTTGAGCGTGCGGGAAACAGGGTCCGTCTTGGACGGCAAGTACGAGATTGTGGACCGCCTGGGGAGCGGCGGGATGGGCGAGGTCTACCTCGTCCGCCACGTGCATCTGCAGGAGTTGCGGGTGGTCAAGATCCTCCGCCAGGACCTGGCGACCGATCCCTCGGCGCAGAAGCGGTTCATGCGCGAGGCCCGCCTCGCCACCCAGATCAAGCACCCCAACGTGGCGACCCTCTACGACTTCTCCCGCCTGGAGGACGGCAGCTTCTACATGGTCTGGGAGCACATCCAGGGCGAGGAGGTGGGAGACCGCGTCCGCCGCCAGGGCCCGTTCCCGGTCCCCGTGTCCGTCCAGCTCGGGATCCAGGCGTTGCGTGGTCTCGAGGCGATCCACGCCGCCGGCATCATCCACCGCGATCTGTCCCCAGACAACCTCATGATCATGGAGGACAAGCGGGGCCAGCCGACGCTCAAGATCATCGACCTTGGGCTCGCCCGCACCCTGGATGCGGACGCCAACTTCGAGATCACCCAGGTGGGCATGTTCATGGGCAAGCTCCAGTACTGCTCGCCCGAGCAGGCCGGCTCCGGCGGCAACCAGCCGCTCGATGCGCGGAGCGACCTCTACTCCTTCGGCCTGGTGCTCTACGAGATGATCACCGGGATGGCGCCGTTCGAATCCGAGAACCAGGCCGGCTTCATCTTCAAGCGTCTCTCCGAGGACCCCTTGCCGCTCACCGGGCGGAACCCCTACGTCGAGGTGCCCGCCGAGCTCGACCGGGTGGTCCGCCGCGCCCTGGAGCGCGACCGCGACAAGCGGTTCCCCGATGCGGCGTCCTTCATCCAGTCCCTGGAGCGGGTGATCCAGCGGATGAGCGCCGCCGAAACGCGCGAGATCCCCGCCTGGAGCCATCTGCCCGAAGCCCCGCCGACCCCGAGAACTCCCTCGCGCGTCCCTTCGCGGGAGCTCTCCAAGGCCGAGAAGAGCGACCTCCTGGCGCAGATCGAGCGCGCCGCCCGCCGCGTCCAGGAGAGCTCGTCCGAGATGGTGAAGCTGGAGCAGGCTCTGGGGGGCGGCAACGTCGAAGAGGCGGAGCGTCTCCTCGCCCAGATCGAGACGGCCAACCCGCGGACGAGCGGGCTGGACCGCGCCAAGGCGCGCCTCCAGGAGCTGCAGGAAGCCTCGGCGCAGCGCCGGCGCGTCACCGAGACGGAGCAGGTGCTCACCCAGTATCTCCAGCGCAAGCAGCTCCCCCTGGCCCGCCTGGCGCTCGAAACCCTGAACGAGCTGAGCCCGGCCCACCCCAAGCGAGGAGATTACGAGGGGTGGATCGAGATGCTCACCAAGGAGCTGGAGCAGGACAAGCGCGCCGATGCCGCCCTCACCGCCGGCCGCGCCGCTCTCGCCCGCGGCGACTTCGCCGCAGCCCGCCGCGAGCTCGAGAACGCGGCCCGCAATGACCCCTCCGGCAAGAAGTCCGGGGCGTTCGCCGACGAGCTGGAGAGGGCCGACCGCGAGGCCGGTCAGCAGGCTGAGATGGGGCACCACACGCGCGCGCTCGAGAAGGCTCTGACCGAGCACCGCCTCGCCGATGCCGAGCGCCTGCTCGAAGAGATCTCCCGGTTCGACGTTCCCCGGGTCACGTTCGACTCCTACCGCGAGCGCGTCCAGGAGGCCCGCAACGCCGACCAGCTCCAGGAGAAGGTCAAGAGCATCGAGTGGATCTACCGCAAGCACGTCGAGGACAGGGACTGGTTCCGGGCCCGCGAGGCGGCCTCCGACCTGCAACGCGCCGCGCCGTCGAGCCCGCGAGCCGCCCAGATGTTCTCCGAGATCGAGCGTCTGGAAACTACACACCGGCGCGAGCTCGCGGTCGAGCAGGGCGTGAGCCAGGTCGAGGCGTTCATCGAGAAGGGCGACGTGCTGAAAGCCGAGCTGGCGCTCAAAATCCTGGTCCAGATGGACCCGGAGAACCGCCACCGCAAGCGCCTGGAGCGGCAGGTCCGGGCCCTTCCCCGCTAGATCGAGGTAGACTCCCAACCCCTATGACGATCTACTCTCCTCAGGACATTTCCGTCGCGGCCTCCGCTCCCGGCTCGATCGAGCGACTCCGCCGCTACGCTTTCATGAAGCTCACGCGGGACTTCGACTCCCGCTTCGAGGCCTTGTTGCTGACCGGCCGCGTCTCCAAGTGGTACAGCGAGGTCGGCAACGAGGCCACCACCATCCCTGCCGGCCTGGCGCTGGAGCCTGGCGACGCCCTCTGCACCCTGCACCGCGATCTCGGGGCCATCCTCGGGGTCTATCTCGACCCTGCCCGCGCCTTTCCCGGCCTCGGCTTCGGAGAACCGGACGGACGCCGGCCCGAGCCCGAGGCGATCCTCCGCCGGCTGGCCTGCCAGCTTCTCGGCAAGGGAGAAGGGTTCTCCCAGGGGGTCGAGCGCTCGTTCCACTACGGCTATCTGGCCCCCGAGCACGGCATCCTGCATCTCGGGATGATCAGCCACCTGGGCACGATGATCCCGGTGGCCGCCGGCTGCGCTTTCGCATTCCGCCAGTCCGGAACCGACCGCATCTCGATCAACTTCATCGGCGACGGCGCGACCTCGACCGGCGACTTCCACGAGGGGCTCAACATGGCCGCCGTCTGGAAGCTGCCGCTCATCCTGATCATCGAGAACAACCGCTACGCCTTCTCGACCCCGGCCCACCTGCAATACGCCGCCGCCCGCCTGAGCGACCGCGCGATCGGCTACGGCATGGCCGGCGAGACGGTGGATGGCAACGATCCGGACGCCATGGCGGAAGCCCTCGACCGCGCCGTCCGCCGCGCCCGCGCCGGCCAGGGGCCGACCCTGATCGAGGCCATGCTCGGCCGCATGCGCGGCCACAGCGAGGGGGACGACTCCTTGAAGGTCGTGCCGCCCGACGAGCTGGCAGGCTACCTGGCATCCGATCCCGTCCCGACCTATGCGAGGCGGCTGGAGGCCGAGGGGATCCTGGACGCCGCGACCCGCGAGCGTCTCGACGCGCGGATCACGGAGCTCGTGGAGAGGGCGATCGGCAGCGCTTTGGAGGCGGCGGCTCCGGAGGCTTCGGTGGCTTTTCGGCCGGTGTTTGCTCCGGTCGAACAGGCTGGCAAGGACAATACGGACAGCAGGGACGGCAAGGACGGCGGTGGTGGCAAGGAGACGACGTACATCGACGCGATCAACCAGGCCCTGCGGGAGGAGATGGAGCGCGATGACTCGGTCGTGTTGATGGGGCAGGACATCGGCGTCTTCGAGGGGCCGTTCCGCACCACCAAGGGACTGCACAGCCGCTGGCCGGAGCGCGTGCTCGACACGCCCATCGCCGAGAGCGGCACGATCGGCATCGCCATCGGCGCCTCGGTTCTCGGCTACCGCCCGGTGGTGGAGATGCAGTTCGGCGACTTCATCTCCTGCGGCTTCAACCAGCTCGTGAACGTGGCCGCCAAGCTCTACTACCGCTGGCAGGTGCCCTGCCCGATCGTCATCCGCCTCCCCTCGGGTGGCGGCGTCGGCGCCGGGCCATTCCACTCCCAGAACCCCGAGGGGTGGTTCGCCGGAACCGTGGGCATCAAGGTGGTCTGCCCTGCCACCGCGCAGGACGCGCGCGCTCTGCTCAAGGCGGCCATCCGCGATCCCAATCCGGTGATGTTCTTCGAGCACAAGTTCCTCTACCGCCGGATCAAGGGCGCCCTGCCGGAGGGGGACGATCTCGGCGTGCTCGGCGAGGCGCGGGTACTGCGTCCCGGCAACCGGCTGACGCTGATCGGCTACGGCGCCTCCACCTGGACCTGCCTGGAAGCGGCCGAGGAGCTGGCCAAGGAAGGGATCGAAGCCGAGGTGATCGACCTGCGGACGCTCGTCCCCTATGACGAGGAAACGGTGCTCGCCTCGGTGAAGAAGACCGGGCGCGCGCTGATCGTCCACGAGGCGCCGCTCACCCTGGGCTTCGGCTCCGAGATCGCGGCGCGCCTGGCGGACGTGGCTTTCCCGTGGCTCGACGCGCCGATCCGCCGCGTCACCTACCCCGACCGCCCGGTCCCTTATGCCCGGGTGCTGGAGAACGCGCTCCTGCCCACCAAAGACAAGGTGCTGGCCGAAGCGCGCTCTCTGCTGAAGTTCTAGATCACCTCTGGGTGTACGAGCCGGCCGAGCCGGTGACCGCGCCGACCGGGGTGCCGGCGCTCTGCGTGTTCTCGCTCATCCAGGCTTCCTGGGTGTTGCGGACGGCATTCTGGGCGAGATCCATCTCGATGTCATACCCCTCGAACGACAGCTCGCGGAGAACGATCTGCGGGAGGATCTGGCTCAGCTCGATCAGCAGCGGCGTGAGGTTCTTCAGGTGGCGGACCGCGAGCTCGGCCGTCGCTCCCTGGCGCAGGCCGAGAGCTGTGGTGTGGAGCATCGTGTAGCTGATCGTCGCCAGGGACAGGGCGGTGTAGTCGTCGCGCAGCGCGCGGCTCGCCGTGTCCTTGCGGACCTTGTCGTAGATGCCGGCGATCGCGCCCAGGAAGCCGGTCACCGCTTCCTTGACGGTGTGCGCGGTGGTGCCGCCCGGGAAGGCTTCGAGGTGCCCTTCGAGCGTGCTGATGTGCTGCCGCAGGGTCCCCAGAAGACGGTCGAGGAGCTGGTGGGCGGTCGGGAACTGCCGGATGTTGTCATCGTTATGCTGCCGCTCGAGAGCTTCCAGGATGTGCTTCTCGACGGCGGCCATATCGGCGATGTAGGGACGGAGCGCTTCGCGGTTTTTGTCAGTTAGGTTGTCAGCCATGTTGTTCTCCTTCTTCGAAAGAGCTAAGCAAGAGGCTTGCCGGGAACCTCCCGCTCTCCTAAGCTGGACTGACATGAGGAGAGCCCCATGACCGAGCCCACCACCGCGCCCGCCGCGCCAAGTGCCCGCACGGGTGCCTTCGAGAAGCGCCGCCGGCAGATGCTCAGCCCTGTCCTGATGCGGCTGTATTACCTGTCCAAGCTGCCGCTCGCCTTCGTGGCCGGTCTGCGCCTGCGCGAGCTCGACGAGCGGCGCGCCGTGGTCACAGTCCCCTATGGCTGGCGGACCACGAACCCGTTCCGCTCGACCTATTTCGCGGCGCTCTCCATGGCCGCCGAGCTGTCCACCGGAGCGCTCGCCATGGTGGCGACCGACCTGGCGCCCCGGCCGGTGGCCCTGCTGATCGTCGGCTTGACCGCCAGCTTCGAGAAGAAGGCGACGGCCACGACCACCTTTACCTGCGAGGAGGGGGACAAGCTCGCCGCCGCCGTGGCGCGCAGCGTGGAGACCGGCGAGCCTGCGACGGCCGAGGTCGAGACGATCGGTCGCGCGCCGGATGGCGTCGTGGTGGCCCGCTTCACCTTCACCTGGTCGTTCAAGGCCCGGACCCAGCGGAGCTGACGATGCGGATCGCTCTCGCCCAGCTCTCCGCCGGTCCCGACCGCGCCGCCAATCTCGCCCGCGCCCTCGACGCCATGGGCGAGGCCAAGCGCGCCGGCGCCGATCTCATCGCCTTCCCCGAGGTCATCCTCGACCGCTTCTTTCCCCAGGTGCCGGACGACCGCAAGGCGCTGGAGCTGGCCGAGCCGATCCCCGGACCGACGACGGGACGGTTCGCCGAACGGGCGCGCGAGCTCGGCCTGGTGACCGTCTTCAACCTCTACGAGCTCGACCCGGCCACCGGCCGGCGGTTCGACAGCTCTCCGGTCTTCGATGCCGACGGCCGCCTCCTCGGCGTCACGCGGATGATCCACATCACCGACTACGAAGGGTTCCACGAGCAGAGCTACTACTTCCCGGGCGATCATTCGGAGGGGGGCGTGCCGGTCTACGACACCCGCGCGGGAAAGATCGGCGTGGCCATCTGCTACGACCGGCACTACCCGGAGGTCATGCGCGCCCTGGGGGTCGCCGGAGCCGAGCTGGTGGTGATCCCGCAAGCCGGAACGGTGGGCGAGTGGCCCGAGGGACTCTATGAGGCCGAGGTCCGGACCGCCGCCTTCCAGAACGGCTATTTCACGGCCCTCTCCAACCGGGTCGGCGTGGAGGGGAAGCTCCACTTCTCTGGTGAGTCCTTCGCCGTCGACCCCGAGGGCCGGGTGCTGGCCCGCGGCAAGAGCCTGAAAGAGGATCTGGTATTGGCGGATCTCGATCTGGCCACCTGCGCGACCTCGACGGCACGGCGGCTCTTCTGGAAACACCGCCGGCCGGAGCTGTACGGCCGGTGGTTGGGGTGAGGGTCCTATGGCAAGATAAAAGCCTCGGAGCTCCTGGAGCGGTGCCGACGAGCGATATGAGATGAGGCTGGACGTGACCGGTACGAAGTACTTTATTTCCGCGTCGGACCACGCTAGGCTCATGGAGTGATCACCTTGACATCGACCATCACCCCAACACGGCACATCCCGACGATCTCCGATCTCGACGACCTTCCGGAGGACGTGGTCGGCGAGATCATCGACGGCGAGCTCATCGTCCATCCTCGGCCCGACCCGCCGCACGCTCGAGCGGCCTATCGGCTTGGCTTGACCCTGGGAAGAAGCTTTGAGGATGGGCTTGGTGATCCCGGCGGCTGGATCATCATTGGCGAGCCCAGAATCCAGTTCGATCCTCAGATCCTGGTGCCTGATCTGGCCGCCTGGCGGCGGGAGTGTTATCAAGCCCCTCCCAGTGGACCGTTCCAGGTGATTCCGGATTTGGTCTGTGAGGTCCTCTCCCCTTCCACCGAGCGGGACGACCGTGTCCGCAAGCTTCCGATCTTCGCCCGGAGCGGCGTCCGGCACGCCTGGCTCGTCGATCCCATCCTGCGGACTCTCGAAGTCTTGCGCTTGGAGGGTGGGGCCTGGGTCATTGTCGGCGCTCATCAGAACGACGACAAGGTCCGCGCCGAGCCCTTCGACGCCATCGAGATCGACCTGTCGCAGATCTGGGGAGAAATTGCAGGCGAGGCTGGCGAAGAGAGCGCAGGAGGCAGCGAGACGCCGCCTCCCTGAGCCGAATCAAATCAGACCCTTCGGCTCCTACTAGAGCACCACCTCAAACCCTTCGAACACCGGGTGCCCCGCCAGCGTCCCCTCGGGCGACCGGGCATCGCCGTGGGCCTTGCGGAAGGGCTCCGACCTGGTCCAGGCCGCGAAGGCCTCCCGGGATTCCCAGGTGGAGTGGGAGACGAAGACGGTCAGGCCGTCCTTCGTCTCTCCGCGCAGCAGGTGGAAGGAGCGAAAGCCGGGCACCTCGTGAAGGTAGGAGTCCCGCTGACGCCAGCTCTCCTCGAAGCTCTCCTCCCGCCCGGCATTCACGCGGAACCGGTTCATGGCAATGTACATGGGCATCACACTCCGTTTCCGTCGATCAGCCCCTTCTCCGTCAGCCACTGCTTGTTGAGCTTCGAGAGGTACCGCTCGCCCGAGTCGGGGACGAGGGTGACGACCAGGCCGTCCGCGCCGAGGCCCTGGGCGATCTGCCGGGCTCCCGCGACCGCCGCGCCGCCGGAGGAGCCGGTGAAGATCGACTCTTTCCGCGCCAGCTCCATCGTCGCCCGGTAGGCCGTCTTGTCGTCGATCGTCACGATCCCGTCGATGTAGTCCCACCAGACGCAGCCGGGCATGAAGTCTTCGCCGATGCCGTCGATCAGATACTGATGAATCTGGTCCTCGGGCGGCAGCTCGCGGTGCTCGAAGTAGTATTCGTAGATGCTTCCTACCGTGTCCACGCCGATGACCTGGACGTTCGGGTTCTGCTCCTTCAGGTACTTGGCCGTGCCGCTGATCGTGCCGCCGGTGCCGACTCCGACCACGTAGTGGGTGACCTTGCCGTCGGTCTGGCGCCAGATCTCCGGGCCGGTCGAGCGGTAGTGCGCCTCGGGGTTCGCCTGGTTGTAGTACTGGTACGGCAGGTAGGCGCCCTGCTCGTCGCGGATTCGCTCGGAGACTTTGTAATAGGAGCGCGGGTCGTCCGCCGCGACGTTGGTCGGGCAGCTGACGACCTTGGCCCCCATGGCCTCCAGGAGGGCAACCTTCTCCTTGGGGATCTTGTCGGGGGCGACGCAGATGAGGTTGTATCCCTTGAGGTTGGCCGCCATCGCCAGGCCCACGCCCGTGTTGCCCGAGGTCGGCTCCACGATCGTGCCGCCGGGCTTGAGCTGCCCCGATTTCTCGCCGGCTTCGATCATGGCGATGCCGATGCGGTCCTTCACGCTCCCGCCGGGGTTGAAGTACTCGACCTTGGCCACCAGAGTGGCCGGGCCGGAAAAGAACCGGCCGAGCTTCACCAGGGGCGTGTTCCCCATGGTTTCCAGAACGTTCTCGTAGATCTCCATACAAGGCTCCGATCGCCGACGAGGGAAGTAGACCCGAAAGGCCGCGGGATGGTACCACAAGGAGCCCTCACCCCCGGCCCCTCTCCCACGAGTGGGAGAGGGGAGCAAAGCGAAGGCACGGCAACCACAAGGGTTGCCCCTACGTAGGGGCAGGTCTTGTGCCTGCCCTCTTTGCTGTTCACCCCTCTCCCGCTTGCGGGAGAGGGGCCGGGGGTGAGGGCCTCTAGTTCCCTTCCCAGTCCCAGAAGAAGTCTTTGTTGGTGAGCACCGACTCCTCCTCCTCGAGGTGCTGCTCGTCCTCGGGGTTGAGAGCTCTCGCCTCGGCCTTCATCTCGCCGCGAATCACCGCGAGCTGCTCCACCAGATCGTCGGTCTCCCGCTGCCAGTGCTCGGGGGTGCCGAACTGCGGCCAGGCCGCGGGGAAGGCCGGATCGTGCCAGCGGCGGGCGATCCACGCCGCGTAGTGGACCATGCGCAGCGCGCGCAGCGGCTCGATCAGGCGCAAGGTGGAGCGGTCGAAGAGGCGGAACTGCTCATAGCCTGCGAGGAACGCATCGCGCTGGCGCACCGCCCAGGCGTCGCGGCCGGGGAGCACCAGCCAGATGTCTTGCACCGCCGGGCCGATCATCATGTCGTCGAAGTCGAGGACGTTGAGCAGACCGTCGCGGAACAGGAGGTTTCCCAGGTGGAGGTCGCCGTGGATGCGGTGGACCGGTACGCCCTCCAGCATCTCGTCCACGATGTCCGCGACCGTCAGGGCGGTGTCGAAGTAGCGCTCGCGGACGTGGTGGGGCAAAACGTCGTGCTCCGCCAGCCAGTCCACGTTCTCGCGGATGAAGAAATCGGCGGAGAGGCGCAGCCGGTGCTCCGCCGGCCCGCCAGCCCCCACGGTGTGGAGGCGGCCGACCAGCATGCCGAGCCGGCGCGCCGTGGCGTCGTCGAGCTCGTCGGGGGCGCGGCCGCCGCGGCGGTCGGAGAGCGCGTACCAGATGTTGTCGATCTGCCGCAGCGTCCCACCTCCCGGAAATTCACGCACCGTGCACACCGGGATCTCGGCGGCGGCGAGATCGGCGAGGAACTGGTGCTCTTCGAAAATCTGCTCGGCCGTCCAGCGCCCCGGCCGGTAGAACTTGGCCACGACGCGGGTGCGGTCCTCCAGCTCGACCTCGTAGACCCGGTTCTCGAAGGAGTTGAGCGCATAGCAGACCGGGTTGCACCGCAGCCCGCCGGCTTCGACCGCGGCGAGCACCCTCTCGGGCGTCAGGGACAGGAACAGGTCGGTCGCGGGCTCGCCTGGCGTCTCGTGCTTCATGGAGCCAATGTAGCATGTAGCCATGGCAGACCAAGGCAGACCACACCCTCCGGGAGCTCCTGGCTTCTCCGAGCTTTCCCAGTTCGAGATCGACGAGCGGTCGGTCCGGCTGATCGACCGCGACTACTGTCTGGAGAACCTCGTCGTGGTCCTGGGAAAGATCGACCCGGCGAGCCGGGAGCCGGTGCAGGTGGGAATGATCCGGCCGTTTCGACGGTCTCTCACCCAGGAGATCTCCGCGAGGCTGCGCCGGCCGGTCCAGCCGGTCCAGCTCAACGCCTGGGAGATCCGCCGCGCCGTCCAGACCGGCTGGGGAGGCGAGGAAGAGGACGAGCGCGGCGGCACGGTCCTCGCCCTTCGTCCGGCCGCCGGCTTCTCCTACGGCCCCGAGACCCCGGTACCGGTCCTTCTCGACGAGATCCTGGGGCATGCCGTAGAGCTCGGCGCGAGCGACGTGCACGTCGAGACGTACGAGCACGACGTGGACGTCCGCTTCCGGATCGACGGCGTGATGCGGCAGATCGGCACTCCGCTCTCCCACGACAACATCGACGCCATGATCTCGCGCATCAAGGTGATCTCCCGGCTCGACGTGGCCGAGCGCCGCAAGGCCCAGGACGGGCGGATCCGGGCGGTCTATGAGGAGAGAGGGCAGGAGAGAACCATCGACTTCCGCGTCTCCACGGTGCCCGGCCCGTTCGGTGAAGACGCCGTGCTGCGCCTCCTGGACAGCAGCATGCCGGTGCTCGGCCTGGACCGTCTGGGCCTCGATCCGTCCATCCTCCCGGTCTTCGAGCGGCTGATCGCCAACCCCGAGGGGCTCCTTTTGGTGACCGGCCCCACGGGGAGCGGCAAGACGACGACCCTCTATTCGGCGATCCACCACATCCGCCGGCCGGAGATCAAGATCCTGACGGCCGAGGACCCCATCGAGTACTACTTCGACAAGACGAGCCAGAAGCAGGTCTCGATGCACATGAGCTTCGCCGACTACGCCCGGACCTTCATGCGCCAGAACCCGGACGTGATCCTGATCGGGGAGATCCGCGACGAGGAGACCGCCGCCGCCGCGATCCGTGCGGCCCAGACCGGCCATCTGGTGCTTTCGACGCTGCACACGTCGGATGCGGTGCGCACGGTCTCCCGCCTCCACACCCTGGGGGTGGACCTCAATCTGATCGCCGGCAGTCTCCTCGGGGCGGTCTCGCAGCGCCTGGCCCGCCGCCTCTGCCCGCATTGCAAGCAGGAAGCGGCGCCCGATCCGGTGGAAGCCCGGCGGCTCCGGCTGGCAGCGGACGAGCGCTTCTTCCGCCCCGTCGGCTGCGAGGCCTGCCGCGGAGCCGGCTACAAGGGGCGCCTCGGGATCTACGAGCTCTTCGTGCCGGACTCGGAGGTGGCGGACCTGATCGCCGAAGGGACATCGGCCCACCGTTTGCGGGAGGTGGCGCTGGAGAAGAGCATGCGCACTCTGCGGGATGACGCCCTCGCCAAGGCACGGGCCGGCCTCATCTCCCTGGCCGAGGTGCTGCGGACGGTGCCGTACCGGATTCTGGAGGGGTAGGCCTACAGCAGCCGCATCTGCTCCGGCCGCCGGACGAGCTCCGGCTCCCGCCGCCGCTCCAGGAGCGCCTCCTCGACGTCCGCCAGGAACGGGGAAGGCCGGGGCTCCACAGTCCTCCCGCGGAGGGTCCGCTTACGACTATAGAAAAGGAAGAGGCGCGCGCAGGCCCGAGTGATCCCCACGAAGAAGAGCCGCCGCTCTTCGGCCCGTTCTTCAGATAAATCCGCCTCCTCCGGCTCCGCTCCCGGCCAGGTCAGCGGGAGGAGGCCCTCCTCGCATCCCACCAGGAAGACGACGCGGAACTCCAGGCCCTTGGCGGCATGGAGGGTCAAAAGCGACACCCGCTCGGCTCGCGGATCCCAGGTGTCGACCTCGCCGCCGACGGCAACATCAGCCAGGAACCGCTGGAGATCGTCCCCAGCTCGAGCCGCCAGCGGCCGCAACAGCTCGGCCGCCGCCAGGAGATCGCCGCCCTGCTCGAGCACCGCACGATTCAGCAGGGCCTCGACAGTACCCGGCTGCCGCTCCTCGGCCCATCTCTGGAGGAGCGGGAGCAGGGCGCGCACTCCCGGCTGCTCGGTCAATGGGCGGTGGGACCGCTTCTGGAACGGGATGCCCGCGCGGCCCAGCGCCTCGATCAGCGGCGCCGCTTGTGCGTCGGTCCGGTAGAGGATCGCCACGTCCTCGAACGACAGCTCGTCGTTGGCCCAGGTGGACACCCGGCCGCTGTCGAAGGAGAAGGAGGAAGTGCCGCCAATCAACCCCTCCAAAGTGTGGACCACCAGCTCCGCCTCGGCCCGCTCGGTCGCCGCCGCCTGGACGACGATGCGCGGCGCGTTCGGCCCGTTGCGCACGGCCACGAGCTGCCGGTCCGGTACGAGGCTGTCCGGCCGGATCGCCTGGCAGGCCGCTTCGACCAGGACGCGCGACGAGCGGTAGTTGCGGGTCAGGTGGACCACGCGGGCGCCCGGATAGTCCTCCTGGAATCGTAGAAAGAAGCCCACGTCCGCTCCCCGGAACCGGTAGATCGACTGGTCGGGATCGCCAATCGCGCAAAGATTGCCATCGGGCGGAGCCAGGAGGCGCATCAGTGCGTACTGCAACGGGTCGATGTCCTGGTACTCGTCGATCGAGATCCAGCGGAAGCGCTCTCGGTAGAGAGCCGCGAGATCCGGCCGCCCGGTGAGCAGCGCCAGCGGCTTCAGCAGAAGATCGTCAAAGTCGAGGAGATCCCGGGCCACCAGAGCCTCCTCATAGGCGGCCGCCCGGACGGCCAGCTCGGGCGGCAGGCCCGCGGCGGCGTCCGGATTCGACGCCCGCAGGCAGCGCAGCTTGCCGATTTTCTGGAGGAGGCGCTCCGCCTTGTCCGCCGTGATCCCGAACAGCTCGCCAGCGAGCGCCGCGCGCTCCTCCGGCAAGGCGATCCGGAATCCACGCGCCAATCCGGCCTCTACCGCCTGCTCGCGCAACAGCGTGAGTCCCAGGCCATGGAAGGTCGCCACGAGAACGCGGCCGGACGCTTCCGGGATCAGCGAAGCGAGGCGCTCCTCCATCTCGGCCGCGGCCCTGCGGCTGAACGTGACGGCCAGGCACTGCTCCGGCGAAACGCCGCGCTCCGTCACCAGATGCGCGAGCCGGTGGGTGAGCGTCCGGGTCTTGCCCGTGCCCGGACCGGCGACGATCAGGAGGGGGCCGTCCACGGCTGCGGCGGCGGCGCTCTGCTCGGGGTCGAGGAAGCCCTCACCCCCGGCCCCTCTCCCGCGAGCGGGAGAGGGGAGAACTGCCTCTTTCTCCTCACCTCTGCTTCGAGGTTCCGGCGCAGGCACGGGGCTTTTCACCCCTCTCCCGCTTGCGGGAGAGGGGCCGGGGGTGAGGGCCTCCCACAACGGCGCCACCACCGACCGCCCGCGAATCTCCTCCGGCTCGAACAGCCGGATCACCCCATACTCCCCGTCGTACCCCGCGTCGCGGCGGACCTGCCCGGCCCGCAGCCGCGACAGGGCTTCGATGAGGAGCGGATCGGCCACCCGCGCCACGTCCTCCAGGGGGAGACGCTCGAGGATGTCCATCTCCGGTCCCAGCTTTCCCACGAGCTGCGAGACCACCTCCTCCACGCCGCGGGTCTTCGCACCCGTGCCCCGGATCTCCGCGACCACTTCCGGCAACGGCACGAGACTGCGGAACGGATGCATGCTCTCGCGCCGCGCCTCTTCCGGCCGGTCCGCCAGCTCCTCGACCCGGTGCATCACGCCGATGGTCAGCGGCTTGGCGCAGGAGGGACAGAGGCCGTCCGCCCGCCGCGTCTCCGCGGGCTCCAGGCGGACGCCGCAGGCGCGGTGGCCGTCCATGTGGTACTTGCCCTCTTCGGGAAAGAACTCCACCGTCCCGCCGAATCCCTCTCCCGTCTCCAGAGCCCGGCGGATGGCGAAGTAGTCGAGGTCCGTCGCGAAGGCGCAGGCCTCGCGGCCCAGCATCGGTGGCGAATGAGCGTCCGAGTTGCTGACCAGGGTGAAGCGATCGAGGCAGGAGACCCGCCAGTTCATCGGCGGGTCCGACGAGAGCCCCGTCTCCACCGCGAAGATATGGGGCGTCAAATCCCCATAGCACTCTTCGACCGTGTCGAAGCCCGACTTGGAGCCGAGCACGGCGAACCAGGGCGTCCAGACATGGGCCGGGATCAGATACGCATCCGGCCCGCTCTCCAGCGTGATCTCCAGCAGGTGCCGCGAGTCGAGGCCCAGGATCGGCCGTCCGTCCGCCGTCAGGTTGCCGATCGTCCCGAGCTTCTCCCGCAGGCGGGCCGCCGTCTCCAGGTTCGAGGCATAGATCAGGTGGTGGACCTTGCGGGTCCGGTCGCCCTTTTTGTAAATCGTGGAGATCTCCACCTCCAGAAGGAAGCGAAGCGGCCCCTGGCAGGCCGGCGGCAGGCGGCGCTCGATCTCCCGCTCGACTTCGGGGCGGAGGCGGAACAGCCCCGGCTCGGCCGGCACGAGCTTGTCGCGGATCTCTTCGAACCAGGCCGGGTGGGTGAAGTCACCCGTCCCCACGACGGTAATCCCCTTGCGCCGCGCCCAGAGCGCCAGATGTTCCAGATCCGCATCGCGGCTCGTGGCCCGGGAGTATTTCGAATGGACGTGGAGATCGGCGTAGAACATTACGGCATTGGGAGAAGCAATCAAGGTGACGATACAGCGCCACGCAAATGCTGTCTACCGACGCTTCTTTTACGTCCAGCAATCTTTAGGAGCGCGCACTGAACGGCAGACGGGAGTAATCCGATCTCTTCATTCCCATCTTCTTGACGTCTACATCCATGCCGTGGTGGGATGAAAAACTGCGATGCCGAATTCCCTATGACGAAAAAACGAGGACCCGATGCCCGGATCGAAACGCGCCAAGATCGCCTACTGGATCTTCACGATCCTTTTCTGCCTGATGATGGGTTTCACCGTCTACGCCCAGCTCTGCCTGCCCCAGGTCGCCCAGGTCTTCAGCCACCTCGGCTTCCCGGACTATTTCCGGATCGAGCTTTGCTGGGCCAAGCTGGCGGGCCTGCTGGTCCTGATCCTGCCCATGGCCCCGCCGCGCCTGAAGGAGTGGGCCTATGCCGGCTTCACGATCGTCCTAGTCTCGGCCCTCATCGCCCATCTCTCGGTCGGGGACGGGCCCGAGGCGTGGTCCTGGTCGGTCGGCTACCTCGTCCTCGGCGCCCTGTCCTACCTCGGTTTCCGCATCGAGTGCAACGACAAACCGCCCGGTGGAAACGGCAAACCGGGGCCGAGTCGCCGCGAAACGCCGGAGTTAGCCACTACACGGCCGAGATAGCGGCTACACGGCGGGGATAACGGCTAACCCAGCCGAGATCGCCACTCCACGGGCGGGAGAGCGGCTATGCGGGCGAGAGAGCGGCTATGCCCGGTGGATAACGCTTATACGCCTGGGATAACGGCTATCCCGACCGGGATTACGGCTACACGCTCGGGATAACGGTTATCCGGACGGGATAGCGGCTATCTGCTCGGGATAGCGGCTATCCTGGTCGGGATTACGGCTACACGCCCGGGATAGCGGCTATCCAGGCGGGATAGCGGCTACACAGCCGCAGCCGGATCTTGGAAACCCGCCCGGGCCTCGCTTCGTAGGGTCGGACAAAGCACTCGGCCGCCGCGACTCCCCGCGGCTTCCTCCGGAGACCACATCATGCGGAAAGCTCCGCTTCTTTTTTTTCTGACCCTCGCGTCTCTTCTCCCTGTCGATCTCGCCGCTCTGGACGTCCGCTTCCACCCCGGCGAGGTCGTCTATCCCTATGAGGTCGACCCGACGCGCGGCCTCTCGTCCATCGTCCTCCAGCACGTGGCGTTCGTGCAGCGAGATGGCGGCCCGGTCACCCTGGAGTCCGTCGAGATCCAGGTCCTCGCCGGGGGCCAAACCGTCCAGACGCAGCTCGTGTCCGCCGCGTCTCTCGACCAGTCCGCCCAGCAGATGAGCTCCCTGGAGGCGGCCGGCCTTCTCAAGCTGTACGACTTCCACTTCCAGACGAGCCGCTCTCTCGGCGAAGGAATCAAGGCGTCCCCGAGCCGCACCCTGAGCCCGGGCACGGGCCTCCTGGTGAGCGGCCGTCCGCTCCTGCTCTCCGGCCCCGCCGACGAGATCGTGGTCCTCGCCCATGCCCGGGATGCTGCCGGCCAGCCGGTGGAGGCCCGGGGGAGCGTGCGCGTCGCCGAGCACAAGTCACTGAACGAATACTGGTTCCCCATGAAGGGCACGCTGGACGTGGTCGTGGCGCCCGACCTCGAGAGCCCTCATCGCTGGGCCGTGAACCAGGAGTTCGCCGTGGACATCGTGGCTCTGGGCGGGAACGGCAACAGCCACCAGGGGGAGGGGGCGCGCCTCACCGACTACTTCGGGTATGGCCGGGAGGTGCTTGCGGTGGCTGACGGCACCGTGGTCACGGCGGTCAACGACTGCGTCGAGGCGGACGGCCGCCTGCGCCAGCCCGGCGAGAGCAGCCCGGACTTCCAGAAGCGGATCGTCGTGGAGCAGAACAAGCTCCTCGCCCAGGGGGCCACGAAGGCGCTCGGCTGCTACGTGGTCATCCGCCACGCAGGCGGCGAGCACTCGCATTCGGTGCATCTCAAGCCAGGGAGTGTCCACGTCCGTCCTGGAGATCCGGTCAAGCGTGGACAGCCGATCGGGCAGCTCGGACATTCCGGCAACTCGACGGAGCCGCACCTCCACTTCCAGCTCACGGACGGACCGGACCCCCTGTACTCGCGGGGCCTGCCGATCCTCTTCGCCAACGTGATTGTCGAAGGCCTGGAGTACGAAGGGCGGCTGTTGCAGACGGGCTGGATCGTGACGACGAAGCCGTAAAGAGCTACCCGAGGCGGCGGCGGAAGTGGTCGCGCCACGCCTCGGGCAGCGCCTCGACCTGGGTGGCGCGCTCGCGGAGGCCGCGGTCCATCGTGCCGCGCTTGTCGAGATAGAGGCGGACCAGGTCGACCACGCTGACGCGGTGGGGGTCTTCGGAGATCCGCTCCATGGGATCGCCGGCCTCCACCTCCCCTTCCTGGAACACGCGGAAGTAGAAGCCCGGCCGGCCGCTCTCCAGGAAGCGGGCCACGATGTCGTCGCGCCCGAAGCGCAGCGCCAGCTTGAAGCAGGGCATCCGCGGCTGGGTCACGACCACCTCGGCCGTGCCGATCCGGAAGCGGTCGCCGACGTGGACCTCGTCCTCCCACCACCCCTCGGTCGTGAGGTTCTCGCCGAACGCCGCCCAGTCGAGCGGCTGGCCGGGAAGCTCGTTGCGCCAGAACGGATAGTGCTCGGAGGGGTAGGCATAGACCGCCTTGTCCGGCCCGCCGTGGACCGAGAGGTCGGCCTGGCCGTCGCCCGCCAGATTGAGCCGCCGCATCCGGATGCGCCCGGCCACCGGCTCCTTGAAGATTCCGGTCATCACCAGCCCATCCTTCCCGCGGACCGGCCGGGGGAGCCCGACGTTGACGGAGATCACGCGCATGGCGACATTCTAGAACGGCTCCTGAAAAACGACGCGGCCGTCCCGGTTCCCCGGGACGGCCGCGCACGCTTCCGATCTGTCGACTTACGGGACCTGGACTTCCAGGGTCACGGTCGAATGGACCTCGGAAGTCTTCGGGTCGGCGACGTCATAGGAGAACACCACCCAGCCCCCCTGCCCCTGGAGATGCTCCGGGACGCCGAGCCACAGCGTCCCCGAACGGCCGTCGGCCGCCGCCGGCACGACGTTGCTCTCCAGGCTCAGCGGCTCCCAGGAGAGGTGGTCGAGGTCGTCGCGGGTCAGGTCGTTGATCTCGATCTGAGTCCGCGACAAGGCAACCGCGGCATTGTTGAGCGCGACGGCCTGCGCCCCGCCGTTGATGACTTGAATGCCCCCGCCGTTCGAGCTGTGGCCCGTGATGCCGGAGCAGGGAGTCGACCCGTTGACGCCGAATACCCAGCACGGCGAGCCCTGGAACTGGACGAGCGTGACGCTGGTGTGGAAGCCGAAGTGGAGCCCCTTGAACACGCCGTTCTCAAAGAAGAGGCTGCGCGGGAAGCAGGGGCCGCTCGGGCCACCGAACTGCAGCAGCCAGAGACCGGGACCCAACTGCGTGACGGTGGGCGCGCCCCACGGATTGCGGGTTCCGGTGTAGAAGTTCGTCGGCGCCTGGGCCGCCGACACGATGATGGCAAAACCGCAGACCGGATCGTCGTTGAACGGGACGTCGATGTTGACGCCCGGTGTTTGAATGACCGCCGCGTGGGCCTGCGGGGCCAAGCCGGCCAGGGCCAACGCGATCATCAGGATCTTTGCAAACTTCGCCATGGTTCTCATGATCCGAAGAAACCTCCCCCCGCTTCCACAAGCCGTGGAGCGGCATCCAAAGGTTCTGGGGCGCAGGAGAGTCCACCCGGTCGAAGCACATTGCCCGACCCAAGGAAACCGCGGCCTGCTACGAATGCCCCTGCTCTTCTAAAGGTACGCTGATCATTGAAAGCGTGACAGAGGATACTCTTTACAACAGAGACTCTCCGGCCGCGCTATGATGCCCGCCATGCGCGTCATCAATCAGGACGTCATGAACCGTCTCTTCGCGGTCACCGACGAGATCCCCCTCGACCGTGAGGCCCTTCAGGTCCCGCTCGTCATGGAGGGAGCAGGCAAGGTCGCGCGCCTGAAGAGCGGCCGGATCGAGATCACCCTGCCGGACACGGAGGATCTCGGCCCGTTCCTCGGGTCGCTGCCGGACCGGTTGCGCGAGCTCGCAGCGGGCTGACCCTCCTCTGCGGTACAATTCCCTGTCCGGTCCGTCGTCGGGCCCACCGGCGCTCCCCTTTCAGAGACAGGAATCCGAGGTATCTATCTATATGGCCGAGCAATACATCTACGTCATGAAGGATCTCCGCAAAGTCTACCCCCCGAACCGGGAGGTCCTCAAAAATATCTGGCTGTCCTTCTATCCCGGCGCCAAGATCGGCGTCGTCGGCCAGAACGGCGCCGGCAAGTCCACCCTGCTCAAGGTCATGGCCGGGTTGATCACCGAGTTCGCAGGCGAGGCCTGGGCCGCCAAGGGTGCCAAGGTCGGCTTCCTCTCCCAGGAGCCGCAGCTCGATCCCAACAAGGACGTGCTCGGCAACGTCGAGGAAGGGGTGGCGGAGACCCGGGCTCTCCTCACCCGCTTCGACGAGATCAACGCCAAGTTCGGCGAGGAGATGTCCGACGCGGAGATGGACAAGCTGATGGCCGAGCAGTCGCGCGTCCAGGACGCCATCGACGCGGCCAATGCCTGGGAGATCGACCGCACCCTGGAGATCGCCATGGATGCGCTGCGCTGCCCGCCGCCGGACGCGGATGTGAACCGGCTCTCCGGCGGTGAGAAGCGCCGCGTCGCCCTCTGCCGCCTGCTCCTCCAGCAGCCCGACCTGCTCCTCCTCGACGAGCCCACGAACCATCTGGACGCCGAGTCGGTGGCCTGGCTCGAGCACCATCTGCGGGACTACCCCGGGACGGTCGTAGCCATCACCCACGACCGCTACTTCCTCGACAACGTCGCCGGGTGGATCCTGGAGCTCGACCGCGGCCAGGGGATTCCCTGGGAAGGGAACTACTCCTCCTGGCTGGAGCAGAAGCAGGAGCGGCTGGCCCAGGAGGAGAAGCAGGAGTCGTCCCGCCGGCGCTCCCTGCAGCACGAGCTGGAATGGATTCGCATGAGCCCGCGCGCGCGCCAGGCCAAGGGCAAGGCCCGCCTGAACCAGTACGAGAAGCTCCTCGCCGAGGACCGCGATTACGAGAAGCGCGCCGATCCGAACGAGATCCACATCCCCGCCGGTCCCCGCCTGGGCGACGTGGTGGTGGAAACCCAGGGCCTCTCCAAGGGATTCGGCGACAACCTGCTGATCGACAACCTCTCGTTCGCCCTGCCGCCGGGCGGCATCGTGGGGGTCATCGGCCCCAACGGCGCCGGCAAGACCACCCTCTTCCGCATGATCGTCGGCCAGGAGAAGCCCGACGCGGGGACCATCCGGGTCGGCGAGACGGTGAGCATCGCCTACGTCGACCAGAGCCGCGAGTCGCTCGATGGCGAGAAGGCGGTCTGGGAGGCGATCTCCGACGGCCGTGACGTGGTCACCCTGGGCAACCGCGAGATCCCGGCCCGCGCCTATGCCGCGGCGTTCAATTTCAAGGGGGCGGATCAGCAAAAAAGGGTCAAGGACCTTTCGGGCGGCGAGCGCAACCGGGTCCACCTGGCGCGCACGCTCAAGGCCGGGGGCAACCTCCTCCTGCTCGACGAGCCGACCAACGACCTGGACGTCGACACCTTGCGGGGTCTCGAGGAGGCGCTCCTCCAGTTCGCCGGCTGCGCCGTGATCATCAGCCACGACCGGTGGTTCCTGGACCGCATCGCCACCCACATCCTCGCCTTCGAGGGGGAGTCCCAGGTGGTCTGGTTCGAGGGGAACTACGAAGCCTACGAGGCCGACCGCAAGCGCCGCCTCGGCGCCGAAGCCGATCAGCCCCACCGCATCCGCTACAAGAAGCTGACGGCGGCCTGATCCCGCGGGCCGCCCCCTCCTCTCGATCTGATCTTCGACCCCGGTCCGCCGGGGTCGTCTCATGTCTGGCTCATTTCTGGCACTCGCATTGCAACAGCTCTGAATGCGAAGAAAAACCTCGGGGACATTCCCCGGGGATTCAGCTCCAGCAGTACAACTTGAATTCTGCAGAGAGGAGCGAGACACATGAAAAAGCAACTGTTTACGCTTACCATGGCCCTGATGCTCGTCGCGTTCGGCGTTGCCTACGCGCAGACCACCGGCCAGTCGACCCTTCCGCCTTCCCAGCAAGTTGATCAGAGCGGTCAGCCCGAGACGGGCCCCGGGCCGGACGTGGATGTGGATGTGGGCAAGAACGCCGAAAACGGCGTCCTGGATGTCGACGTGGACCGCACGACCGACTCCGACACCGCCGCGACCGACCGGAACAGCACGACCGGCACGATGGGAACCCCCCTCAAGAGCGAGCGGGAGACCGGCTCGGGCGTGGACGTGGACGTTGATACCGGCGCCCGTGCGAACGGTGCGGTCGACGTCGACGTGAAGAGCACGACCGACGCTGACACCGACGCCTCCGGCGTGGACGAGACCGGCAGCCTGGACAACGACGCCGACAACGACGCGCTTCCGGGCACGGCCAGTGAGCTCCCGGCGATCGCCCTCCTCGGCCTGCTGGCCATGGCGGCGGCGTTCACCGTGCGCTTCTTCCGCTCCTGAGCACTCCGTGCATCAGGCCCCAGAGCCCCCAGATGCCCGGCCGGCACTGGGGGCTTTTTCTTTTCATCGATTTCCTGCCATATCCGGCTTTCTGGCACCGGCCTTGCAGTTTCTTCTGACCGTGCAGGAACGTGGGGAGGGCGGGCGAGAGTCGCCGTAATGTGCCATCTCGATTGATTTTTTAAGGACTCCCCCCTCCCCCTGATTTAAGGAGGGAGCCCGACGCGGGCTCCAGACAACAGAAAACGAACGGACAGGATTGGAGAGGAGATCTCATCATGAAGCGTATGGTTTTTTCCATCCTGATGATTCTGGCGCTGACCGCCGGTGTCACCTACGCGCAGAGCACCATCAACACCCCGGCCCCGGGCCCCACGCAGCAGCAGGAGCCCGGCCAGACCAATAACAACCTGCCCAACCCGGGCACCCCGGTCCAGGTCGGCCCCGAGACCCAGCCGCTCCAGGAGCAGGGCACGGTCGAGGGCACGGCCACCGAGAGCATGAATGACACGCAGGGTGGCAACACCACCGGCAACGTGACTGGCACCATGCCCGAGACCGAGACCGGCACCGGCATGGACGTGGATGTCGACACCGGCAGCCGCGCCAATGGTGCGGTGGACGTCGACGTGACCAGCACGACCGACGCGGACACCGACGCCTCCGGCGTGGACGAGACCGGCAGCCTGGACAACGACACGGATACCTCGGATACGCTGCCGGGCACGGCCAGCACGCTTCCGCTGTTTGGCCTGATCGGCCTGCTGGCTTTCGCCGCCGCGTTCGCCGTCCGCCGCTTCTAAGCCGCGACGGAAAGCAACGCTCTCCAGAGATGGCACGTCTGGCACCTGGCGCCCCAAGGCGCCAGGTGATCTTGTTTCAGGAGGTCTCGCGGTGCCGCTGCCCAAATTCCTGATCAAATCCCGCTGGACCGAACGGCTTCTTTTTCTGATCGGCATCGTCTGCCTGGGAATCTGGGTGTACGCCTTCGTCGATGCCCGGATCTACAAGATGTGGGAGGAGCGCCGCCTGGAGGAGGCGATCCGCCTGAGGACCGCCGCCGCCAGCACAGCCGTGCCTGCCGCGGACACCGACGCGCTCGGCTCCTTTCGGAAGGAAGGGAGCCGGGAGGAGAGCGAAAGGGAAAAGAAGCTGGCCGAGGGAGACCTCATCGGCCGCATCGAAATCCCGCGCATCGGCGTCTCCGCCATCGTCCTCCACGGCATCGGCAACACGACGCTGCGCCACGGAGTCGGCCATATCCCCGGGACCCCCCTGCCGGAGCGCGGCGGCAACGTCGGCCTGGCCGCCCACCGGGACAGTTTTTTCCGCGGCCTCAAAGATATTCGTAAGGATGACATCATCGAGCTCACGACCCTGGATGGCTCCTTCAGGTACCAGGTCGAATGGACGAAGATCGTCCCCCCGCAGGAGACCGCCGTGCTGGCGGACGAGGGCTCGCCGGCCCTGACCCTGGTGACCTGCTATCCCTTCTACTACGTCGGCACCGCCCCCAAGCGCTTCATCGTGCGCGCGCACCGCGTCGACGGCTCGGAGGACGACCGCCTGGCGGGTTGAGCGCCTCTCGACCGTCCCGCCCCAGGGCTCGGCACGCACCTGGGAAAAGGAGTACATTCCTCTTCTATGCGCCGGCTCCTTCTGACCACCGCCCTGCTCCTGGCCGGGATCGCGCACGCCATCCCCGGTTGGACGGCGGAGCCGCGGCCGCCGGTCCGCCTGGTGGCGCCGGCGCCCGGGACCGAGCTCGCCCCCGGGGCTCTGGCGATGCTGGAATGGGAGGACTCAGGGGAAGGTCTCCCGGAGCGCATCACCGAGTGGGAGGCGTTCCTTTCGCTCGACGGCGGCCGGACCTGGCCGCTGCGGCTCACGCCCCACCTCGAGATCGGCCTCCGGCGGTTCTCCTTCCGCGTACCCGCCTTCCCCAGCTCCGACGCCCGCCTGCTGCTTCGCTTCGGCGATGAGCGGGAGGAGATGGAGGTCGAGGTCCCCGGGAGCTTCACGATCGTCTCCGGGGGGGATTGGGCCGTCCTGGACCCGGTGCCACCTTCGCCACGGCTCTCCCGCGGTGAAGCGGCGCGCCCCGGAGACCGCGGCGTGGTCCTCTGGACCGAGGGCACCCGCGACGGCACCGGCCTGCGCGAGGTGGCCGCCGACGAGACCGACCCGCTCTGGCAGGATGTGCACGCCGCACACGCCTTGATCCTCCCCCTGTTCTGGCCCGCCGCCGGCCGCGCGGATCTCCCCTCTCCGGAGACCGCGGACCTGGATCTGCCGGCTGCCATCCCCGTGCGGGCTCCCGGGGAGACCGCGGCGCCACGCCGGGGGGCTCCGACCCGCGTCCTCATCCACCGCTACAACGAATAGACCGAGACCGCGCCTCCTGTCCTTCACCCGCGCCCCGGCCCGTGGCCGGCTGGCGCGACTGGAACAGAACCAATTGCGCGTTCGAGGTGTCTCATGCGTCAGATCCTGCGCGGCCCACTGAGTGCCGCCGCGTCCGTCCTTTTCGTCTCCCTGCTCCTGTCCGCCCCTTCCGTGGTGCGGGCTCTCGAAGGCCGCCTGGTCCAGCCCGACGGCACGCCCGCCGTGGGCTACGAGGTCTCCGTGGTCGGCCGCTCCATCACCGTCACGACGAACGCCGAGGGGCGCTTCGTCATCAGCCCCGACCCCCGGCTTCCGTTCCAGATCGTGGCGTTCGGTCCGGCGGGCGAGGTCTCGCCGGTCCTCGACGTCGCCACCCTCCCCGAGACCGGGCCTCTCGAGATCGTTCTGCCCGCCACGTTCCGCGACAGCGTCACCGTGACGACCGGCGTGGCTCCCGGCCTCGAGACGCCCCCTGCCGCGGCGACCACCCTGGTCGGCCAGCAGGATCTGGAGCAGCGGCGGCCGCAGCGCCTCGTCGAGGTCCTGGAGGCGGTGCCGGGGACGCACACCACCGGCGAAGGTCCGACGGCCGTGCCGTCGATCCGCGGTCTCGCCCGCGGCCGGACGCTCGTCCTGCTCGACGGCGCCCGCGTCACCACGGAGCGCCGTGCCGGCCCGTCCGCCGCCTTCCTCGATCCGTTCACCCTGGCCGGCGTCGAGATCGCCCGCGGTCCCGGCTCGGTCTCCTATGGATCGGACGCCTTCGGCGGAGTGATCAACGCCCGCTCCCGGTATCCCGAATCCGGCGAGCGGACGTTCCGCTACACCCTGAACAAGGGATTCGGCGGCAGCGACGAGGAGTCGGCCGCGGCCGAGGCCTCGTCGGATCTCTTTGGCGGAGCGATCCTCGGACAGTTCCACATCCGCCGCTCGGGCGATGCCGAGTCGGCCGATGGTGACCGGATCGACAATTCGGCCTACCGCGACCGCGGCGGCGCCCTGCGCTATGCGACCGACACGCCCCTCGGGCGCCTGCGCGCCGGCTTCTCCCTCGCCGACGCCTATGACACCGGCAGCCCGGCAGTGGACTCGAACGTCACCCGCTCGATCTATCCGCGGGAGAGCTCGCGCCGCTTCAACCTCGACCTGAGCTCCGGCCCGGTGGGCGGCTGGGACTCGCTGGATTTCGGCCTGTTCCTCGGCTCCTACCGGCTGGCGCTCGACCGCGACCGGCTGCCGACCGCCACCGTCACGCGGCAGATCGAGAGCTCCGACACCGACGGCAACGACGGCTCGCTCCGCTTCGTGGCGGCGCGCCCGGCCCTGGGCGGGCGATTCCAGCTCGGCGCCGAGGTGGTTTCGCGCTTCGGCCTGGAGTCGATCGTCACCCGCCGCACCTTCGACCTCGCGGGAAACCCCACGGGAGTGCAGACGACCCCCGCGATCGAAGACGCCCAGCGGCTCGACACCGGCCTCTTCGCGACGTACAACCGCGCCGTCGGCGTCTCCACCCTGCTGTCGGCCGGTCTGCGGGGCGACCAGGTGGAGTCCGAGAACAAAGGCGGCTTCTTCGGCGACCGCTCAGTCTCGCACGAGGCGCTCTCGGGCTTCGCGGCGGTGACGTCGAGCTTCACGCCGGACCTCACGGCGACCCTGCAGGTCGCGCGGGGCTTCCGCGATCCGACGCTCTCGGACCGCTACTTCCGGGGCCCGAGCGGCCGCGGCTTCATCATCGGCAACCCCGACCTGGAGCCGGAGACGAGCCTCCAGTACGACGCCTCGCTCCGCTGGCTCGCCGGGGGAGGCTCGGTCGCCCTCTTCGGCTATCTCTACGAGGTCGAGGACCTGATCGAGCGCTACCGCCCGGTCTCCGATTTCTTCTTCCGCAACCGCGGCGAGGCGGAGGTCCGCGGCGTCGAGCTGGAGGTGCAGCAGCCGCTGCCCTGGAACCTCGCGCTGGAGCTCGCGGCCACCTGGGCGGAGGGGGAGATCAAGGACGACGGCACGCCGATGGACGACATCCCGACGCCGGGGGCCTTCCTGACGCTGCGCTGGGCCACCGAGCAGGGCTTCGCCTACACCCGCTTCGCCGCCTTCCAGCGCGACGACGAGCCCGGCCCGACCGAGGACGAGCGCCCCGGCTATGCCACCTGGGACCTGGGCGTGGGCTATCACATCCTCGAAGGGCTGGAGCTGCGGGTGATCGGCAAGAACCTCCTCGACCGCCGCTACCGCGAGGCCGCCGACGAGACCGCGGTGCTGGCCCTGGGGCGGAGCTTCACGGTGGGGGTGGTGGGGCGGTACTGAGCGGCAGCCGCACCTCGAACTCGCTCCCCCGCCCCACCCCCTCGCTGCGGACTTTCACCCGCCCGCCGTGCATCTCGACCAGGCTACGCACCAGGGTCAGGCCGATTCCCAGGCCGGCCCCGGTGCGGTCGAGCCCCTGCTCCCCCTGGATGAACAAGTCGAAGATGCGCGGCAGCAGGTCCGGCGCGATGCCGGTCCCATTATCGCGGACGAGCACCACCGCCTCTCCCCTCTCGGCGCGGGCTTCGAGATCGATTTGGCCTCCGGGATCGGTGTACTTGGCGGCGTTGCGCAGGAGGTTTCCCACCACCTGCTCCAGCCGGGTCACGTCCGCGTCGAGCGGCAGGGGCTCTATTGGGAGCGACACCCGCAGCTCGTGCTCCTTCGCTTCGACAACCGGCCGCAGGGTTTCGGACGCATGGCGGACGGCGTCGCGCAGATCCATCCGCTCGCGGCGCAGCTCCACCTTGCCCCGGGTGATGCGGGAGACGTCCAGCAGGTCGTCGACGAGACGCACGAGGTGCTGGATCTGCCGCTGGATCACCTCGACCGAGCGGCGCGCCGGCGATTCGGCCGGCCCGACCTTCTGCAGCACATGGGACGCGTTGGCGATCGCCCCCAGGGGGTTGCGCAGCTCGTGGCCGAGCATGGCCAGGAACTCGTTCTTGCGGCGATCGGACTCCGCCAGGGCCTCGGCGCGGGCGCTCAGCTCGGCGGCCAGCCGCTGGCTCTCCCGCGTCCGCTCGGCCAGCCGGTCGCGCATCTCGACGAAGTCCGCGGACAGCCGCGCCACCTCCGTGATCTCGGTCGGCTCGGGCGCAACCATCGGCCCCCCTGGCGCCGCCGGATCATGGTTGGCCATCTGGCCGACCGCCTTGGCCAGGACCCGCAGGGGACGGGCGATCCGCCGCGCCGCGACGATGCCGACGAGCACCGCCACGGGGACCACGCCGAGCAACAGGAGGAACGCCATGTCGCGCCCGCGCCGCACCCCGGCCAGAGCGGAGCGGCGGGGGCGCTCCACGGCCACCACCCAGCCGAGGTCGGGAACCGGCGCGAAGGCGGCGAGGCGCCCCCCCGCGGGCATCTCGCCGCGCAGGACCGCCCGATCCCATCCCGCGGGAAGCTCCCCGAAGAGAGAACGGTACGGCGACAGCTCCCGCTGCGCGATGATCCGCCCGAAGCCGTCCGCGAGATGGACGTCTGACTCCGGCCGCTCGATGCGCCGCCCCAGGGCGTCGGTCTCCGCGACCATCACCAGAGCCCCCGCGAGCCGGCCGTCCAGGCCGATGACCGGCGTGCTGAGCAGCAGGCGCTCCTCGGCCTCTCCGACCGACAGGAGTTGCAAGCTGCTGCGCCGGCTCCGCCGCACCGCGGCTGCCACCGATGCACCCGAGATGCCGTCGAGCGGGGGATTGCCGCTCGCCGCGAGCACCTGGCCGTTGAGATCGAACCAGACGAGCCCGGCGATATCCGGATAGAGCGGCAGCGACCGTTCGAGGAAGACGCGGCGGGCGGCGGGATCGTTCGGCACCCGGCCGGCCATCGCCGCGATGGCCGCGGCACGGGCGGAGCTCAGGTCCACGAAGTCTGCGACGTGGCGCGCGATCGATTGTGCCTCGGCCTGCCGCATCTCCAGCACCTGCTCGGTGGCCTGCCGCTCCTCCTGCGTCGTGGTCACCGCCACCGCCAGCACCAGGGCGACCGACGCCGCCGTGGCGAGAGCCAGGGCCAGGCGGGTGCGCAACGACGAGGTGTCGATCCGCGCCAACCGGCGGGAGAGCCAGGGCAGCACCCCCAGGGCGAGACCCCCTCCGAAAGCGACGAACAAGCCGGTCCAGGAGCGCCGCGGGAGCGCGATGACAACCCCGCTGAGAAGGAAGGCGGATCCCGCCAGGAGGTGAGCCGCCCAGAGGAGAGCTCGCGAGACCTCGCCCGGCCGACGGAGCTGCACAGATCCGAGCAGCAGGCCACCCGCCAGCAGGCTCCCGCCGACCCAGACGAGAGATCCGCGCGCGACGTCGTAGTACGGGCCGAGAAGCATCGGAGCGAGCAGAAAGAACGTTCCGTTGAGCACCGCGATCAGCGACATGACCAGCGCGAACAGATCGCGGCCCGGCTGCCCGCGCGGGACCGTCCGCTCCGGCGGCAGGAAACCCGCGAGAGCCGTCGCCAACCCGAAGAGGCCGTGGGAGATCACACCTGTCCAGATTTCTTCCTGGGCGAAGCTCGCGGCGAGGAGGAGGAAAACGGCCCCGGCCAGACTGTGGATGGCCAGGCGCGCCCATTGCCGCGGCCGCAGCACGGCCACGGCCAGCAGCCCCACGCCCGCCGCGAACGCCGCGCTTCCCCAGAGGGTGCGGTACGGCGCGAGCGCCTCGTAGGGCGGCGCCGCGAACCGGTGCGGCGCCACCAGGACGAACGCCCCCAAAACGGAACAGAACAAGCCGGCCCCCCAACGCAGACTCTCCGGGCTGACGGTAAAGCGGATCGGCGGCGGGAGGACAGGGTCGGACATATGGACGCAACGATATCCCGGATCGGAGAAGGATTCGGACGGTACAATGCCGCGCATGTTTCGCACGCTCCGTCCCGTCCTGCCATTCCTGGCTCTCGGCCCGGCGTTCGTCCTGAGCAGCGCCATGGCCCCCGCAGCTTCGCCTTCTCCCGCCGCGGCCCAGCCCGCCCTCCTCGGGTTCACCGAGGAGCGTGCCGCCGCGCAACGCGACCTGGAGGCCCGGTTCGACGCCGTCCTCCGCCCGGAGAACCTCCGGACCTGGATGCAGCAGCTCACCGCACACCCCCATCCGGTCGGCTCCCCCTGGGGCAAGAAGAACGCCGAGATGATGGCCGGCCTCTTCCGTTCCTGGGGCTACGATGTGGCGATCGAGGAGTTTCAGGTCCTCTTCCCCACGCCGAAGACCCGCCGCCTGGAGCTCCTGGCCCCCACCCGCTTCATCGCGACCTTGAGCGAGCCGCCGATCCCGGAGGATTCCACCTCCAGCCAGACCGCCGAGGCGCTCCCGACGTACAACGCCTACTCGATCGACGGCGACGTCACCGGCGAGCTGGTCTTCGTCAACTACGGCGTGCCGGCCGATTACGAGGAGCTGGCCCGCCGCGGCGTCGACGTCCGCGGCAAGATCGTCATCGCCCGCTACGGCGGCTCCTGGCGCGGTATCAAGCCCAAGGTGGCCGCCGAGCACGGCGCGATCGGCTGCATCATCTACTCTGATCCGCGCGAGGACGGCTACACCCAGGGCGACCCCTATCCGAAGGGGGGCTACCGGCCCGAGCGCGGCGCGCAGCGCGGCTCGGTGGCCGACATGCCGCTCCATCCCGGCGATCCGCTGACTCCCGGGGTCGGCGCCACCCGCGAGGCCAAGCGCCTGGCGCTCACCGAGGCGAAGACCCTGACCAAGATCCCGGTCCTCCCCATCTCCTGGAGCGACGCTCTCCCCCTGCTCCAGGCCCTCGGCGGCCCGCTGGCTCCGGACGGCTGGCGCGGCGCCCTGCCCACGACCTATCACCTGGGTCCCGGCCCCGCCCGCGTCCACCTGCAGCTCGCCTTCAACTGGAACACGGTGACGGCCTACGACGTCATCGCCAAGCTCAAGGGCTCGCGCTACCCCGACCAGTGGGTGATCCGCGGCAACCACCACGACGGCTGGGTGCACGGCGCGTCCGACCCGACCAGCGGCATGGTGGCCCTTCTGGAGGAGGCGCGCGCCGTAGGCGAGCTCGCGAAGAGCGGCTGGCGCCCGCAGCGGACCATCGTCTACGCCGGCTGGGACGGCGAAGAGCCCGGCCTTCTCGGCTCCGTGGAGTGGGCCGAGGCGCATGCCGACGAGCTGCGCGACAAGGCGGTGGTCTACATCAACTCCGACAGCAACGCCCGCGGCTACCTGGGGGTCGGCGGCTCGCACACACTGGAGGCGCTGACCAACGAGATCGCCCGCGACGTGAAGGATCCCGAAAAGGGAGTGAGCGTCGGCGAGCGGTACCGCGCGACCGTGATCCTCAACGGCTCGCCCGATCCCGACCAGCTCCGCGAGCTGCGGGACAAGGAGACGTTCCGCATCGACCCGCTCGGCTCCGGCTCCGACTTCACCCCATTCCTCCAGCACCTGGGGATCGCCGCGCTCAACATCGGCTACGGCGGCGAGGAGGAGTACGGCCAGTACCACTCCCTCTACGACTCGTTCGACCACTTCACCCGCTTCGTCGACCCGGATTTCTCGTATGGGGTGGCCCTCGCGAAGACCGGAGGCCGCTTCGTCCTGCGGATCGCCGAGGCCGACGTGCTTCCCTTCGAGATCGGCCGCTTCTCGAAGACCGTGGGCCGCTACGTCGACGAGGTCGTCAAGCTGGCCGACAACCTTCGCGAGGAGGCCACCGAGCGGAGCCGCCGTCTGGCCGACCGGACGTATGAGCTGGTCGACGACCCGAAGAGCACGCTGGTCGCTCCCAAGGCCCTCGATCCGGTCCCCTACGTGAACCTGGCCCCTCTCCAGAACGCCGCCGCCGCGCTGGACCGCAGCACGACTGCCTATACGGAAGCGCTGGAGGCGCGGACGGCTCCGCTCCCGGCCGCCAAGGCCGAGCAGCTCAACCAGATCCTGCTCAAAGCCGAGCGCGCCCTGACCCGGAAAGAGGGGCTCCCCCGCCGTCCATGGTTCCAGCACCAGATCTACGCCCCCGGCTTCTACACCGGTTATGGTGTAAAGACCCTAGCCGGCGTGCGCGAAGCCCTGGAGCAGCGGAACTGGAAGGAAGCCGAAGAGCAGGCGGTGGTCCTGGCGGGAGTGATCGAAGGCTTCACGAAAGTGGTGGATCAGGCGCGGGCGGTGGTGGAGTAGGGGAGCCCTCACCCCACCTCCAAATCAAACACCCCCGTCCGCACCCGTCCCCCCGTCCTGACCTGCACCCACATCCGGTACCGGCCAGGGCGGGGGAACTCATACGGGAAAGAAACCGAAGACACCGGCGCCGGGGGCATGCCGTGGGCGGAGTGGTCCATGCCGGCCATTCCACCCGGCGCTGCCGCGGCGGCGAGGGCGGGGTCCCGTTGGAAAACCTCCTGCGAGGCCATCGAGAAGCTGCCCACCGGGTGCAGGTGCACGAAGACCGTGCCGTCGTCCCGGCGGATCGCCGCGTGGCTCATCATCCCCATGTAGGGCTCCAGCGGCGCCGGGTTCCCGGCGGCATCCCGCACCGTGAAGCGCAGATCCAGGTCCTGCCCCGCCACCAAGGGCTGTGCGCCACGCTCCCAGACCATGACGCCCCCGTCCTCCAGCGGGCTCTCCACGGCTCCCGGTGCCGCCAGCGGGGGAGACAGGCGGAAAGAATCGTCCGGATCTGCCCCGGGGCTCGCGGCGGCCTGGGCCAGCGCCGGGACCTCGACCTTCTGCACCAGCGTCTGGGCGGAACCGCTCTCGTCGACGATGTCCGCGTAGATCCCATAGCTCCCGGCGGGGAGCGGCGGCAGCGGCACGTCGAAGCGGTGGTCGTCGACCGGCACCGGGTGAAGGTGCGCGAAGGCGTCCAGCCCGGATTCGCGGACCAGGAACAGGTGCATCAGCTTGCCGTGGTCCGGCATCAGCGGCGACCAGTCCTTGCCGGTCCCCCAGCGCGGATCGTCGATGCTCAGCCGGAGCACCCGGGCGGCCTCCCCGGCGCGCACCGCGGCGGTGATCTGGTAGGGCCGGTAGAGCTTCTCCTGATAGCCGGCCTCGACGCGGTTCCACCAGCGCCAGCCGCCGGACAAGAGGAGCACCAGCAGACCGCCCGCGAGAACGGACACCGTGCGGGCGGCCCACATCCGTCGGGGCGCCGGCGCCGCGCCCGGCTCCAGCATGCTCTCCCGCACGGCCGCTCCCACGATGGACAGAGCGCCGAAGAAGAGGATGAGCCCCGCGATCGACAGAGCCACCCCGAGCGGCCGCTGCATCCCGAGCGTCCGGATGCGCGCCGTGGTCACCGGCACCACCGCGATCCCCTCGCCCGCCGGGCCGGCGATCCGCACCTGGATGCTGTACGAGCTCGCCGTCATCATCCAGAGCCGCGCCGTCCACAACCCGGCCGCGCCGGCCACCGGCTGGGCCGCATCGGGCGGCGGCGCGCCCTTGGCTCCGGCCTGCCACTGCACCGGCTGCACCGTCACCCGCTCCGGGGTCCCTTCCTTGACGCGGACCGTCACCTCCGCGAGGCCGGGGATCACCTCCGGCAGGCGGACGATGACGCGCACCGGATATGGCCCGGCCGTGCCGTCAAAAAACACGTTCGGGCTCCCCACGTGGCCCCAGGAGACCAGCGCAACCAGCGCGATCAGGAAAAGCCGCCCGGTCCGTTGCGCGCTCATCGCCGCACCCGCGCCATGTAGGAGCCCCAGCCGAGCCCCGCGAGCGAAGCGGCCGTGGCGAGAACCCAGGCCCTGCCCATCTTGCCGGGAGTCACAGGGTCTTCGTCCACCTCCCAGAACTCGTGGCGATAGGCGTTCGGCGACCGGCTGTAGCTCCATTGCATGTCCCCGGCGAACAGGCGGTTGCGCGATGCCGGCGAAAGCTGGAACATGGAGAAATTCCACTGCGTCCCGAAAAGGACGGCGACGAACGCCAAGGCCAGCACCGGCGCGAGCCATACGCGGCTCCGCTTGGCCTTCCGCCCGGCCAGCAGGAATACCAGATCGATCGCCAGCGCGGGGACGACCAGCAGCATCGGGAACAGCGGCGGCACCATGTGGTCGATCGGGTTGTTGATCGGCGCGAGCATCGGCTGCGCGGGAAAAAGCGGCAGGACCCAGACCATCACGAGGGCGATCGACATATAGGAGGCGGCCGCGAGCGTGGCCGCCCAGCGCAGGCGCGAGGCCCGCGCCACCGCGACCAGCAGCACCGGGAAGACCGCTCCCGTGACCTTGTAGAAGAGCGCCGCGTGCTGATCGTTCGGATAGACGTACTCCGAAAGAAAGGTGGCGACCATCAGGAGGATCACTCCGGCGGCGTAGACGAAGGCGAGCTCCAGCGGCCGGGCCCGCCCCTCCGGCGCCCGGTTCTGCCAGGCGAGGGCGAGCAGCATCGCGCCGATCTGGATGCCGATCATCCCGAGCGCGAGCACCGCGTGCGGCGGCGAGATGATCTTGACGTCGAGACCGTAGGCGTTGTGCCACCAGTCGTCGAACGGCGCCGAGACGAGCATGGCCAGGGCGCCCCAGATCGCCACCCAGGCGCCGAGCGGCGCCCGGAACCCCCAGAAGCGCACCGCGACCGCCCGCTCATCCGCAGTGCCCCGGAACGTGGTCCGCAGCGCCAGCCACCCGCCGGAGATCCCGGCCAGCACCCCGCCCAGGTAGATGGCCATGTGCGCCGGCGTCCAGAACGTGTCCCGGCCGATCGACATGTGCCACGAGATGTCCCAGAGCAGCCCGACGACGATGCTCGTCGAGCCGAGCAGCAGAGTCACCAGGTACCACGGGAGCGCCGCGGCCCGTGCGGCCCGCGGCTGGACGGCGGTCTGGATCACGGATTCCATAGGCCGATGATACGCGGGGTCCATCTCGAGGTTGCGCAACTCAGCCGATCCGCTCGTCCAGCAGGTCCAGCACCCGGGCATCCCGCTGCGGATCGAACTTCCGCGCGAAGTAATACGTGCCGCCGGTGATGGCCGGCACGTCCTCGGCGGTCAGCGTCCGCGGCCGTCCGTTCCTGCTGCCCGTGAAGTCGGCGAAGCGCAGGTCGTCGTTGCACAGGTTGAACCGGCCGCTGTTGACGAGCAGGGTCTGGACCACCGACTCGCAGGGGCAGATCGTCCGGCCGAACCACCGCATCAGGTCGCGGTCGCTGCGCACGCGCTCGACCACGTACTCGGCGCAGTCGCGGCGGAGCGTGGTCCATTGAAATCCCGCGTAGCAGGAGAGACCGCGGTCGAATGGAGACGGCTTGCGGCGCAGGCCGACGCGAGGCCCGTACACGAGGTGGATGTGGACCAGCGACTGGACGCGGTTGGACCAGCGGAAGAGCCGCAAGGCCGGCGTCGTCCACTCGGGAGCGTCGAAATACTGGTAGTGATAGCGGATCAGACCCTGCCGGCGCCTCCCCCACGGATTCACCGGGGCGGCTGCGTTCCAGAAGCGCAGGAATCCGTCGTAGCCGCTCGTCGCAAGCAGCGTCTCCAGGCTCCGGAGCGGCTGGGTCGGATAGTCCTGGGCGGACAGATAGACGATCCAGTCATAGTCGACCCCCCGGTCGGCCAGCCACTCGACCGCGTCGAAATACGGATGCAGGAGCGAGAGATACCCGCGCCGCGCCGGCTCGCTGGCCTGCAGGACGTCAACGTCCAGAGTCCGGCGCAGATCGTCCGCCGAGCACTGGCCGGCGAACGGGTCATGCCCAACGAGCACGAAACACTCCGGCTGAGACCGCCGGAGCGTCGCGATCAACCGCGAGGCCTGGGACGGCCCGAGGTGGTTCTGGATGAAGTAGCAGATGCGCATGGGAGGGACGGACCCGGACCAGATATTTTGATGAAGCTCGACGGCTTCGTCAATTGATATCCTCCAGGGAGCAGAAGTGATATCCTGTCTCAGAGGAGGTTTATGCATGAGCACTCGGAAGACCAGCGTCGAGATCAATGAAAGCCTGCTCTCAGCCGTCCAGCGCATTCTGGCCACGACGACCATCAAGGACACGATCGAGGAGGCATTTCGTGAAGTCCTTCGCGCCGAGGCCCGGAGAGAGGAGGTCGAGGCGCTCACTACCATGCGCGGCTTGGATCTGGCCGATCCGGAAGTGATGGCGGGAGCCTGGCGGTCGTGAAGGCGTGTTACCTCATTGACAAGAGTGCCCTGGCGCGAATGCCCCAGGAATCCGTCCGCCAGCGGCTCGCCCCGATCATCGAATCAGGTGAAGCGGCCACCTGCGACATGATTGAGCTGGAAGTGCTTTACAGCACCCGCAGCCACGAAGACTATGAGAAGACCCGGCAACGGCGATCCCTCACCTACCGCTCGATCCCGATCACGCAGCAAACCCTGCAACGGGCGCTCGCTGTCCAAGAGGAACTCGCCCGGATTGGGCATCACCGCGTCGCAATCCCGGACCTGATTATTGCAGCGGCGGCTGAATCGGCAGGAGCGGTCATCCTGCATTACGACCGCGACTACGACGTGATCGCACAGATGACCGGCCAAGCCGTCGAGTGGGTGGTGGAACGCGGAAGCGTTCCCTAGCGTGGCCAGGGCCGCGCCCGCTCTCTACCCCGCCACGATCTGCCGCACCAGCGCGATGTTGTCGCGGTGGCCGGTCAGGCGGGCGGTGACTTTGCCGCGGATCGGATAGCCCACCAGATAAAGGTCGCCGATGACGTCGAGGATCTTGTGGCGGACGAACTCGTCGGGGAAGCGGAGCTCGGTGTTGATGACCTCGTCCTCGCCGACCAGGATGAAGTTGTCGAGCCGGCCGCCGGAGCCCAGGCCGAGCTCGTTCAGCATCTTGAGGTCTTTCATAAAGCCGAACGTGCGCGCCGGAGCGATCTCCCGCTTGTAGGCCTCGGCCGAGGTGAGGGTGAACTCGGCGGACTGCTCGCCGACCGGCGCCGGATAGCGCAGGAGATAGGAGACCGAGAACTCGTCCGCCGGCTCGAGGGTCAGCCGCTTCTCTCCCGAGCCGTTCACCTCGTAGCGGCGGTCGATGACCACCTCCTTCTGCGGCTCGTCCTGCTCCGCGATCCCCACCTCTTCCAGCGTCTTGCAGAACTCCAGGGCCGAGCCGTCCAAGACGGGGATCTCGCCGTGGACCTTGATCAGGAGGTTGCTCACTCCGTAGGCGTGGAGCGCCGAGAGGAGGTGCTCCACGGTGCGGATGCTCTCTCCCTCGCCCGAGAGCGTGGTGGCGTAGTCGGTCTCCGCCACCGCCCGGACGTGCGCCGGGATCTCGATGCCCGTGGGCAGGGTGACGAAGTGGATGCCGCTGTTGTCCGGCAACGGCTGGAGCACCATGCCGGTCCGCTGGCCCGAGTGGAGCCCCAGGCCGTAGACCACGGTCGAGTGCTGGATGGTCCGCTGCCGCCGGCTAGTGTCGGCGAGGAGCGGCAGGTCGGGCGCGGCGGTGAAGCGGCGCTCGGCTTCGGCGCGGTCCACCGGCAGGCCGGGAGTCAGCGCCGCCGCCGGACCGGCGTCCAGAAGCGACCGCCGGTAGGAGAGGGCTCCGGCCGCGGCCTCGACGGCCCGCCGGTAGGAGAGGGGCTTCTCCAGGTAGTCGAAGGCCCCCATCTTGATCGCCTTCACCGCGGTCGACGTGGTTCCGTGGCCCGACATCATGACGACGGCGGCGGCGGGGTCCTCGTCGCGCAGGGCACGCAAGGCCTCCAGACCGTCCCGGTCGGCCAGCCAGATGTCCAGGAAGACGACGGCGGGTTTCTTTTCCCGGTAGAGGGTCAGGGCTTCTTCGCCGCTGGTGGTGGCGAGGGTCTCGTATCCTTCATCCGACAGAATCCCCCCCAGGGTGGTGAGGATCCCGGGCTCATCGTCCACAATCAGTATCAGCTCGCTCATACAGGTGTTTTCTCCGGCTCCCAGCATACCAGCCCCCTGGGGGGCTCAGGCCAGGAGAAGCCTGGCGCCGAGAAAGCCCAGGATGCCGGCGGCCAGGCAGGCGGCGACCGTGACCACCAGATAGGCGAGGCCCAGTCCCAAGGCGCCTTCCCGCAGCAGGCCGAGCGTCTCGGAGTTGAAGGTGGAATACGTGGTGAACCCTCCGAGCACGCCCGTGGTCAGCACCAGACGGAAGAGAGGAGGGACCGATTCGGTCGTCAGGGAAAATTGCAGGAGCAGCCCGAGCAGAAACGAGCCGATCACGTTGACCGTCAGGGTTCCGTAGGGGAACCCCGGCCCGGTGAGGCGGAAGATCCAGACGGACAGCAGATACCGCGCTCCCGTCCCGATCGCTCCACCCAAGCAGATCCAAAGAAGGCGTGCCATGGAGGCGAAGGATAGCAGGGCTGTCCGGGGCGGTGGCACCGCCCTTGCTCCCCCGCCTTGGTCATGGAGAGTCCGCGCTTCCTCCCCGAGATCGGTCGCCATTGGCGCAACCTCACGGCCGAGCGGGCGTGGCTCGCCATCGGAATCGCCCTGGTCTGCGCCCTGTTCATCTTCGTCTTTTCCTGGGAGCGCTGCTTTTTTGACGGCTGCCCGGACGTGGCGTCGCTCGCCGCCTATCAGCCCGGCGGCGCGCCCATCCTCCTCGACCGGCATGGCGAGCCCTTCGCCGACCTGACGCCGGTCGAGCAGCGGATCGTCCCCCTGTCGTCGCTCCCGTCGCACGTCGCACAGGCGTTCATGGCCGTGGAGGACCAGCGGTTCCAGGAGCACCACGGGATCGACCTGCGGCGGGTCGGCGGCGCTCTGCTGACCAACCTGCGGTCCGGCGACTTCGAGCAGGGGTTCAGCACGATCACCATGCAGGTGGCGCGCAACGTCTTCCCGGACCGCATCCCGGGGCAGGACCGGACCCTCTCGCGCAAGCTGACCGAGATCCGCGTAGCGAAGGAGATCGAGCAGCGCTACTCGAAGGAGGAGATCCTCGAGCTCTACCTGAACCACATCTACTTCGGCAACCGGGCGCACGGCATCGACGCGGCATCCCGCCAGTACTTCGGCGTCCCGGCCGAGCAGCTCACCCTGCCGCAGGCGGCGCTCCTCGCCGCGCTTCCCAAAGCGCCCAGCCATTACGATCCGCGGCGCCACCCCGAGGAGGCGCGCGAGCGGCGCGACCTGGTGCTCACGCTCATGCAGCGGCAACGGCGGATTCCACGCTTCATCGCCGAGCAGGCGCGGCGCGAGCCCCTCGGGATCGTGCCGCCGCCGCGCCATGTGCCGACGGAGTCGGGGCTCGCCCCCTATTTCGTCGAGCAGGTGCGGCGCGAGCTGGAGGACCGGTTCGGCGCCGATCTCTACCAGCAGCCGTTGCGCGTGCGCACGACGCTCGACGCGCGCCTCCAGCGCGCCGCCGAGGAGGAGCTGTCGCGTCAGCTCCGCCGCATCGAGAACGGCGAGCTCGGGAAGTTCGCGGGGCGGCGGTACTCCTCGGAAGCCGAAACGCCTTCTGACGGGACCCCCTATCTCCAGGGCGCGGTCGTCCTGCTCGACGCCCGCGGCGGCGACGTCCTCGCCTGGGTGGGCGGCCGCGACTTCGCCCAGTCGCAGTTCGACCGCGCGGCACAGGCCCGGCGCCAGGTGGGGAGCGCCTTCAAGCCGTTCGTCTACGCGGCGGCGCTGCGCGACGGCTGGGTGCTCAGCCAACCGCTGGTGGATCTGCCGCTGACGGTCCGCCTGCCGGACGGCCGGCTCTGGAAGCCGCGCAATTTCGGTGCGAGCTACGAGCGGCAGGTGACGGTCCGCGACGCGCTGGTCCGCTCGAAGAACGTGGCCACGGTGCGCCTGGCGACCGCCGTGGGGTTGCAGGACGTAGCGGAGGCGGCGCAGCGCTCCGGCCTGGAGGAGCCGCTCTCCACCGGCCCCGCCATGGCGCTCGGTACCGCGGCGGTCTCGCCGCTGGAGCTGACCGCGGCCTACACCGCCTTCGCCACGCTCGGCACGGCCGTGGAGCCGCGGCGCATCCTCGCGGTCGAGGACGCGGACGGCCGCGTCCTCTGGCGCTCGGAGCCACGGCGCCGCGAGGTCCTCGACCCGGGCGTGGCCTATCTGATCACCGACGTCCTCTCCGAGGCCCTGGAGCGCGGCACCGGGTACCGCGTGCGGCAGAGCGGCGTCCGTTCTCCGGCCGCCGGGAAGACGGGCACGACGAACGACGGCGCCGACGCCTGGTTCGTCGGCTACACCCCGGAATTGGCGGCCGGCGTCTGGATCGGCTTCGACCAGCCGAAGCCGATCGTGGAAGATGCCGCGGGCGGCCGGGTCGCGGCGCCGATCTGGGCGAGCCTCATCCGGCGGACCTACTCCGGACGGCCGCTCCCCAAGCCCTGGGAGCAGCCGGACGGCGTGGTGTCCCACTCCATCGATCCGGCCACCGGCCTTGTTCTGAAGGACGGCTGCGCCCCCTTGCGCGGAGCCCCCCGCCGCGAGCTCTTCCTCGAGGAAGCCGTGCCCGCCGCCTGGTGTCCCGGCCGCGAGCCCCTGCCTGCCCGCCCCTTCCCGTTCCAGGTCCGCGAGGACGCCGAGGCCCAGCGGGCCCGGGCCGAGCAGCTCGAGCAGAAGAAGGAGGAGGCGCGGGACCGCAAGCAGCGCGAGGAGCGCCAGGCCCGCCTCGACAAACAGAAGGAGCAGAAGGAGCGGGAGCAACGGCTCGCCGAACGCGAGGCCGAGCTGCGCCGGGAAGAGAAGAAGCTGCTCCAGCGGGAGGAGCGGGCGAGCCGGCGCGATCCGGAATCGGAATCAGAATCGGAGGTCGCCGAGGTGGAGGCCGATGAGCCCGAGCGCGAGGAGCGGAGCGCCGACCTCTCCGGCTGGTGGGAGCTGACGAACCGGATCCAGTCCTCGAAGGTCACGGATTTCGAGGGCCTCCGCCTCGGCTATCAGATCAAGCTCGAACAGGACGGCAACCGGATCACCGGCCGCGGCCGGAAGTCGACCGAGGACGGCCGCTCGATCTCCGGCTCCGCCCGCACCCCGATCCAAGTCACCGGCACGATCGACGGAGACACGATCCACCTGAAGTTCACCGAGGAAGGCGCCCGCCGGACGAGCACCGGCGGCTTCGACCTCAATCTCTCCGCCGACCGCACCTCCCTGCGCGGTGGATTCTGGAGCGACGTGGCCGGGACGAAGGGGAGCACGCTGGCGCGGCGGATGCCGTAGCCCCTCACCCCCGGCCCACAATCTCCCGCGCCAGCTCCACGATCGACAGCGGCGCGCACCCCTCGGCGTTGTTGTTCACCGTGCAGAGGACCGGCCGGCCGGCGGCGTGCGCCTCGCGGGCCAATTCGGCGAGAGCGCCGCGGGCGGCGGGGTCTTCTTTCTGGATGCGATCGAACGGCGCGTAGCTCCTCCCCGCCTCCTCATACGTCATGCCTGGGCCGAGCAGCCAGCGGATGATCGTCGCCGGGGCGCCCGGACGGCCGCTCCCGGCCAGGCGCGCCTGGGTCCGCACGTCCGGCATGCGCGGATGGACGTTGTGGCAGTGGACGGCGCCGGTCGCGGCCAGAACGTCGGCGTAGGCCCGCGTCAGGGCCTCGCGGTTGCGCAGCTCGACGGCATAGATGGGACCGCGCGGCAGCGCAGCCAGAAAGGCGTGGAGCTCGTCCGCGAACTTCTCCGGGACTCCGAGGTCCTGCGGCGCGAGCTGGAAGAGCAGGGCGCCGCCTTTCGCTCCCAGACCTTCGACGTAGGGAGCCACGACGTTGTCCACCGCATAGGACGGATCGAGGAAGAGCGGATTGACCTGCCCGCGGTGGGCGCCGTAGCGCGGACGGTCCGGCCAGCGCGAGACGGTCAGCACCTCCTGCGCCTTGACCAGGAACCGGAAGCTCTCCGGCACGGCCGCCGCATACTCGGCGAATTCCCGGGCCTCCAGCGGCTGGTAGTAGGTGCGGTCGAGCCCCACCCCCCGCAGCAGTGGATGCTGCGCATATGCCGCCAGCCCCTCGTTGGCCAGGCGCGACTCGCTGTACTTGCCGCTCCAGACCAGTCCCATCCAGCCGGGGAACGACCAGGTCGAGCCGCCGAGGCGGATGTCCGGGGGCAGATCGAGGCCGAGCTGGCGGACGTCCTCCGGCACCTCCGCCGGCTCCACACCCTTCTTCCGGGCCTTCTCCGGCATGAGTCCCGGGAACAACGCGAGCTGATCCGCCTGGTCCCTGCCGCTCATGCGTCACATCTTACCGGAATCCACGACGGCGCGCAGCCCCCCAAGAGGCCCTCACCCCCGGCCCCTCTCCCGCTCGCGGGGGCCGGGGGTGAGGGTCTCGTCCGCACCAAGAGACACGAGCGACCGCTCACGAGGACGAGAGCCGATCCTGAAACGATCATCGGTCGCCGGGGACCCGCGTGGCACACCGATTGCCTTTCAATTTTTCGTTTTCCGTCGCTGAAAGGAGGTGGGGCCCGGCAGGAGCAAAGGACCACGCAGTCCCTCGCACCCCCATTGATCTCTTTTCTTGGAGGAGAAACGATGAGAGTTAGGTTCGGTTGGCCGATCGCCTGGATCGCCGCCGCCCTGCTGATCGCACCCTTCGGCGCGGCGATGGCTCAGCTTCAGACCGGAAGCCTGTTTGGAATCATCCTCGACACCGAGGGATCCCCCTTGCTGGGAGCGACCGTGACGCTCTCCGGCATCGGGGCTCCACAGACGCAGCTCTCCGATGCGCAGGGCCGTTTCCGCTTCGTAGGCCTCCCCCCCGGCACCTACCGGCTGCAAGCGCACCGCGATGGATTCTCTCCGACGGACATGGATAACCTGATCGTCCACGTGGGCCGCAACACCGACGTGGAGGTCACTCTCCTGCCTTCGATCAACGAGAGCATGACGATCACCGGCGAGGCACCGCTGCTCGACGAGCGGCGGTTCTCCAAAGGAAACACCTTCACCTTGACCGAGCTCGAACGGATTCCCACGGCGCGCGATCCGTGGTCCGTCGTCTCCAGCACTCCCGGCGTCCTGCTTGACCGCATCAACGTCGGCGGCAGCGAGACAGGGACCCAGGCCCGCATCGTCGGCCCGGGCTCGAGCAGCGACCAGGTCGTCTGGGCTCTCGACGGCATGACGATCACCGACATGGCCGCTCTCGGCACGGCGCCGGGATTTTTCGATTTCGATTCATTCGAGGAGATCGAGGTGACCACCGGCGGCTCCGACGCCTCGATCGCCAGCGGCGGCGTCGTGCTCAACATGGTCACCAAGCGCGGCACGAACGAATGGCGCGCCTCCGGCCGCTTCTACTTCGCCGACGACCGCCTGCGATCGGATCTCCACATCGACGACAGCGAGCTCGGTCAGGCCGGCGCCTGGAACCAGTTCCACGCCCAGACCGACTTCAACCAGGGAAACCGCATCGATTACCTGAGCGATTGGGGCTTCGAGGGAGGCGGCCCCGTGATCCGCGACCGTCTCTGGCTCTGGGGCTCGTATGCCCGGCCCGTGATCCGCAAGCTCACAAACGAGGATTTCATCGACGAAGAGAAGACCACGGCCTGGAACTTCAAGCTGAACGCCACGCCGGTCACCGGCAACACCTTCACCGCCTTCGCGTGGGACGACGACAAGATCAAGAAGGGCCTGAGCGTCAGCAGCCTGCGGCCGCCGGAGACGGCCTGGAACAAAGCCGACTACGGCGCCGAGCCCACTGCCTGGAAGGTGGAGGACACGCAGGTCTTCAGCTCCAGCTTCTTCGCCACCGCTCTCTATTCGCGGGTCAATGGCGGCTTTACGCTCGAGCCCGAAGGGGGTGAGCAGCTCCCTTTCCTCGACTTTGACAACGTCTGGCACAACAGCTTCGCGGCCTATGTGACCGATCGCCCGCAGCGGCAGGTCCAGGGCGAGGCATCGAATTATTTCAACACCGGGCGCTTGAGCCATGAGCTCAAGTACGGGGCCGGCTACCGCGTCGTGGAGGTGAGGTCGATGTCCCGCTTCCCCGGCGGCGGCCTGGATTTCGGTCCCGGCTTTCTCACTCTCACCCGCGATGGGGTCTCGAACATCGACGGCAAGTACACCTCGGCTTTCCTGCAGGATACCCTCGCCGCCGGGCGTCTGACCCTCAACCTCGGGCTGCGCTGGGACCGGCAGACCGGCACCAATCTGCCCTCGTTCGTCCCCGCCAATCCCGTGGCGCCCGACCTCTTTCCGGCGGTGCAGTACGAGGGTGCGGACGCCGGCTTCGCGTGGGAGGACCTCGTTCCCCGGCTCGGCGCGACCTGGGCCTTGGGAGAGAAGAGAAAGACCTTGCTGCGCGCCAGCTACTCGCGCTACGCCGACCAGCTCGGCCGCAACTACATCGGTTGGACGAATCCGGTGGCATACCTGCAATACCGGTACTTCTACACCAGCAATGAAGGTGGGCCGATCCTCGAACGGAACGAGATCCTCGATGAGTACGCGCCCCCGTCCTTCAGCGTGCACCCGATCACCTACGGCCTGCTCCAATCGAACGCCGTGGCCGACGATTTCTCGGCCCCGTTGACCGATGAGCTCCTCCTGGGGGTCGAGCACTCGTTGCTGCCGGATTTCGTGGTCGGGATCCAGGCGAGCTACCGCCACTTCACCGGGATCGTCGACACCGAGGCCCTGGTGTTCGACGGCGACGCCCTCTCCGAAGAGAATCTCGACAAGCTCGGACGCCCGCACCGGCCGGACGATTACATCACCGGCCGCGAGATCACGATCACCGGCCCGGACGGAAAGCCCTATACGGTCCGCATCCGCGAGCTGCGCCCGGGCGTCACCTCCAGGAACGGCAGCCTCCTGGAGAATGGCGACCGCGAGCAGGTCTACAAAGGCCTGTTCCTCACCATGAACAAACGCTTGTCCGAGGGCTGGATGGCGCGTGGCCACGTCTCGCTGCAGGACTGGCGCTGGCGCATTCCAGACAGCGAGAACGAAGACACGACCGAAGAGGTCAATGGTGGCATCAAGGACGGCAGCGAGGTCTTGGGCGGCGGCCTCAGCGTCAGCGGCGCCAAGGGGAACGTCTTCATTTCCAACGGCTGGTCCTATGCTTTCACCGGGCTCTACCAGGTCGCGCGATCCCGTTCGTGGGGGTTCAACGTGGCGGGCAGCGTGAACGGCCGCGAAGGCTACCCGATCCGCTACGTCCAGCGCGTCTTCCGCCAAACCGTGAACAGCGGCCGGGCGACCTACATCCCGGTCACCTCCGACACGGGACGTTTCAAGTATCCGGACGTCCACGTCCTCGACCTGCGGATCGACAAGGATTTCACGGTCCGCGACCTCGGCCTCACGGTGGGGGTCGACGTGTTCAACGCCCTGAACAGCTCCTACGTCCTGCAGCGCCAGCTCGTGATGGGGCGGCCGAACTCCGATCACGTAGTCGAGGTCCTCTCGCCACGGATTTTCCGCCTCGGCGCCCGTTTCCGATTCCGCTGAAACGTCTCCTCTCATCCGGGAGTGCCGGAGCCGCCGGGGGGAGACCTCCGGCGGCTTTTTTATTTTTGATTTCAGATTTTGGATTTTGGATTCAGTTTTCCGGAGAGCGCGCCTCGCCCTCTCTCTTTGACCCTTCAGAAAATCCCCGCAGAATATGGATTTTATCCGTGCTGGCGACATGGCACGCCGCTTGCCCTTGTGATCCATCGTCAGAGATGTCGTACGAAGGGAGGTGAGGGACGGAGAAAACAGATCTTGGCCCTGGAGGGGATTTCTATCTTTTGTGAATTTCGGAGGGCGACGAACAACGACGGTGCAAGAGGAGATCCGCACATGAACAGAGACAAGAAGTCCGGAATCCTGACGATCGCCGTCCTGTTGGCCGCCCTGGCCGCTCCCGCGGCCGCGCAGCTTCAGACAGGAAATCTGTTTGGAATCGTGAAAGCAGCCGACGGCACGCTCCTTCCGAACGTGACCGTCACCCTTTCGGGCGGCGGTGCGCCCGCGGTCCAGTCGACCAATGAAAAGGGCGAGTTCCGCTTCCCCAGCCTGCCTCCCGGCAGCTATCAGCTCCTCGCCAAGCTCGACGGATTCATCCCCTTCGAGCGTGACGATCTGGCCATCAACGTGGGCCGGAATACGATCGTCGAGATCGAGCTGCCGTCCGCGAATTTCACTGAAGTCGAAAACGTATACATCAAGGAGGCCCTGCTCGATCCGCGCAAGATCACGCAGGGTAACACGGTGACGCTCGACGAGCTCGAAAGCATCCCTACGGCCCGCGATCCCTGGGCTGTTCTGCAGACGACGCCCGGCGTGCTGACCGATCGCATCAACGTCAGCGGCAGCGAAAGCGGGCAGCAATCGCAATACGTCGGCCCCGGCTCGGGCGGCGACCAGGCCGTCTGGTCGCTCGACGGCATGGTGATGACCGACATGTCCGCCACCGGCTCCTCTCCGGGCTATTACGACTTTGAAGCCTTCGAGGAGATGCAGGTGACGACCGGCGGCAGCGATGCCACGACCGCCACCGGCGGCGTCGTGCTCAACATGGTGACCCGGCGCGGCACCAACGACTGGCGCGCCTCCGGCCGCTACATCATCGCCGACGACTCGCTGCAATCCGATCTCAGCCTCGACAGGAGCGAGCTCGGCCAGGCCGGCCCCTGGAACAACGAGAACCCGCAGCCTCTGTTCAACCAGGGCAACCGCATCGTCGAGGTGATCGATTGGGGACTGGAAGGGGGCGGACCGATCGTGCAAGACAAGCTCTGGATCTGGGGCTCGTACGCCAAGCCGGAGATCCGTCTGCTCACGATCAACGACTACAGCGACGACACCACGCTCGAATCCTCGAACCTCAAGCTGACCGGCCAGGTCACGCCGGGCAACTCGCTGACCGCGTTCGCCTGGGACAGCGACAAGATCAAGCTCGGGCGCGGCGCGAGCCCGCTGCGGCCGCAGGAGACCACCTGGAACCAGTCGGCTTTCGGCGGCCGGCCGACCGCCTGGAAAGTCGAGGACACGCAGATGTTCGGGTCGAGCTTCTATCTGACCGGTCTCTACTCGCAGGCCAACGGCGGCTTCGAGTTCGTCCCACAGGGCGGCGATAAGGCGCCGTATCTCGATGCGGACAACATGTGGCACAACAGCTTCTTCGTCCTCCAGACCGAGCGGCCCCAGCAGCAGCTCAAGGGGGACGGCGCGAGCTACTTCTCTACGGGCAAGCTGAGCCACGAGCTGAAGTACGGCGCGGGCTATCGCGTCGCCGAGGTGACCTCGCTCTCGCGCACGCCGGGCGGCGGCTGGGAGTGCTGCGGCGGCATTCTTCTGCTGGCCCGCGACGGCTTCGCCAACATCGAGGCCGACTATGCCAGCCTCTACGTGCAGGACACGCTGGCAGTCGGCGCGCTGACCGCCAACGTCGGACTGCGCTATGACCGGCAGGGAGGCGAGATCCGTGACACCACGGTGCGCGCCAATCCCATCTTCCCCGAGCTGCTGCCCGAGGCCCATTTCGCCGGGCAGGACGGCGGCTTCGAATGGTCGACGCTGGTGCCGCGGCTCGGCCTGACCTGGGGCCTCGGCAAAGACCGCAAAACCCTGCTGCGCGCCAGCTACTCGCGCTACGCCGACCAGCTCGCCACCGGCGTCGTCGGCTTCCTCAACCCCATCGGCGCCCAGCAATACCGGTACTTCTACACCACCAACAACGGCGGCCCGAGCCTGGAGCCGGAAGACGTCGGCGACGAGGCGGGCAGCCCGAGCGGCAACATCCATCCGTTCACGTTCCTGCCGCTCCAGTCGAATGCCATCGATCCGGAGCTTGCGGCGCCGATCACCAGCGAGGCGCTCGTGGGCATCGAGCACGGGCTCCGGCCCGAGCTGGTGGTGGGCCTCCAGGCGAGCTGGCGGCGCCACACCGGCAACCTCGAAACCGAGCGCCTGGTCTTCGACGGCGACGCGTTCGCCGACGAGAACCTCGGCCACGTCGGCCGCGTCCACCGACGGGATGACTACGTGGAGCGGACGGACAGCGGCCTGCTGCCGGACGGCCGCCCCTACTCCGTCTCCTGGTGGGAGCTGCGGGACGGCGTGACCACCCGCGACGGCTTCCGCCTGGAGAACGGCGACCGTGTGCAGGAGTTCCTCGGCGCGTCGCTCTCCCTGACCAAGCGCCTGGCGAACCGCTGGATGATGCGCGGCAACGTCTCGTGGCAGGACTGGACGTGGGACATCCCCGACAGCGAGAACGAGGATCCGACCGACACCATCGCCGGCGGCATCGTCGACGGCACCGAGGTCCTGCAAGGCTCGGGCGTCGTCTCGGGCGCCAAGGGGAACGTGTTCATCAACAGCGCATGGTCCTACAGCCTGAACGGCCTCTACCAGATCGCGCCCGACCGGCGGTGGGGCTTCAGCGTCGCGGCCAATCTGACGGGACGGGAAGGTTATCCGCTCCGCTACGCCCGGCGTATCGTGCGCGACACGATCGTCGACGCGGCCGGCCTCGGCATCGACGTGCCGGTGGTCGCCGATCCCGACGCCTACCGCTATCCCGACATCCACATTCTGGATCTGCGGGTCGAAAAGGAATTCAGCCTGAGCGATCTCGGGCTGACGCTCGGGGTGGACGTTTTCAACGCCCTGAACGAGTCCTATGTCCTGCAGCGTCAGGGGTTGCTGACGAAGAACAACGCGGACCACGTGCTGGAGATCGTGAGCCCGCGGGTGTTCCGCCTCGGCGCCCGCCTCTCCTTCCGGTGAGACGCTTCCTCCAGCGCCGGGGGCTTCGGCCCCCGGCCCCTTTTTCCAACTCCGCTACTCCAGCCGCTCGACCTGAACGTCCGAATCCCCGTCGCGGTCGCGGGTGATCGTCACCTGCCAGGGATTGCAGCAGACCTCGCAATCCTGGACGAGAGTGCCCCACACGTCGGGCTCGATGGAGATCTCGACCCGCTCGAAGCACCAGGGGCACTGCACCTCGATCGTGTCGTTCCAGTAGCCATCGCCGCTCATTTCGTCGTCCTCTTCGCTGCCGCCTTCTTGGCCGGAGCCTTCTTCTTCGTCGCCGTTTTCCTGGCAACCTTTTTCTTGGCAGCCTTTTTCTTGGCCGGAGCTTTCTTCGCCTTCTTGGCGGGCGGAGGCGGCGCGGCGGCCTCGCCACTCCGGCCGAGAGCGAAGACGATCTCGAACTCCTTCGGGGTGACCGGCTGGACCGACAGCCGCGAGCCCTTCTGGGTGACCACCATCTTTTCGAGGCCGGGCGTCGCTTTGAGTGCGGCGAGCGGAATGACGCCGGGAAACTTCTCGACGAAGCGGATCTCCACCATGTACCAGGTCGGATTGGCGGGATCGCTGTCCGGATCGAAGTAGTGATGCCCCTTCTGGAAGGCGAAGGGGTCCGGATACGCCTCGCGGGAGATCTCGGCGACACCGGCCACACCGGAAGGCTCGGCGTTCGAGGCGTAGAAGAGCACGCCATCGCTCACCTTCATGTCATCGCGCATCGAGTTGCGCGCCTGGTAGTTGCGCACCCCCTCCCAGGTCGTCGAGCCGTCGCGCTCCAAGTCATCGATCGTATAAGCGGCCGGCTCGCACTTCAGGAGCCAGTAGCGTTTTTCACGTGCCATCCCGTCCCTCCCTCCACGGCAAAGCGGCCGTGGAGCTGGAGGGGATGATATCTCCTCACTCCGCCCGGATCGCCACCAGTGGATCGAGCCGGCTGGCGCGGTGGGCGGGGAGCCAGGAGGCCAGGGTGGCGACGGCGGTCAGGGTGAGGACCACGGCTCCCAGAGTCAAGGGGTCCAGGGCGCCGACGCCGTAGAGCAGACTTCCTAACACCCGCGCGAGCGCCACGGCTCCGCCCAGACCCAGCGCCAGGCCGAGCCCGGTGAGCGCGAGCCCGTGGCGGAGGACGAGCCGGACGATGTCGCTCCGCAGGGCTCCCAGGGCCATGCGGATGCCGAGCTCGTGGGTGCGCCGGCTGACGCGCTCCGAGAGCACACCGTAGATCCCGATCATGGCCAGCACCAGACCGAGGCCGCTGAAGAGGAGCAGCAGGACCGTGTTGAAGTGCGACCGGGCGTAGAAGATGCTCCCGGCGAGGCGGCTCTCCAAAGTCTGCAGCTCCCCGGCGGGCAGGTTGCCGTCCAGAGCCCAGAGCTCGCGGCGCACCGCGGCGGCGAGGGAGAGCGGGTCGCTCTTGGTCCGCACCGCGATCCCCATCGAGCGGAGATAGTCGGCCGGCACCGGGAGCTGCGCGGAGGCGAACCAGAAGACCGGCTCCCCTCCCGCCGCGGCACCCGGCCGGCGCTGCTCTTTCACCACACCCACGACCTCGTGCCACTGTCCGTTGAAGCGGACCCGCCGTCCGATCGGGTCGACACCCGGGAAGAAGCGGCGAGCGGCGGCCTCGTCGATGACCGCCACGAACGGCGTGCCCGGCCGGTCGCGCCCGTCAAAAGCGCGGCCGCGCAGCACCGGCGTTCCCAGGGCCGCGAACGCATCGGGCGTGGCGAGATCCCAGGCCGCCGAGGCATCCTCGGCCGGCTCCTCCTGCCCTTCGAAGACCGGCTGGAAGCTCCAGGCGCTCTCTGGCGGGAGCTGGCGCACGGCACCGGCCGCCACGGCGCCGGGCAGGTGACCGATCCGTTCCAGGAGCTGTCCGTAGAAGGCCGCGATCCGCTCAGGCTCCACATACCGCGCCTCCGGCAGATCAACTTCCAGGGTCAAAACGTTCTCCGCCTCGAAACCGGGGTCCTCGCTCAGAAGGTGGATGAACGAGCGGACCATCAATCCGGCGCCAGCCAGAAGGACGAGCGCCAGGGCGATCTCGGCCACGGCGAAGCCGTCGAGCCAGCGGGACCGGCCGCCGTCGTCGCGGGTCCCTGCCCGCAGCGCCGCCCGCAGATCGGTCCGCGCGGCGCGGAAGGCCGGCACCAGGCCGGGGAGCAATCCGGCCAGGAGCGAGAGCCCGAGCGCGAAGCCGAGAACCCGTGGGTCCATCCCAATCTCCAGGTCCCGCGGGAGGTACACGCCCCGCGCGTCCGGCAGGAGCTTCAGGGCGAGAGCGGCCAGAGCCACTCCGGCGAGGCCGCCGGGGACGGCCAGCACGGCGCTCTCGGCCAGGAGTTGCCGGACGAGCCGGCGGCGCCCGGCGCCGAGCGCGGCGCGCAGCACGATCTCGGGCTCCCGCGCCGCGGCCCGGATGAGCTCCAGGCTCGCCACGTTGGCGCACGCGATCAGCAGGACGAAGACGACCGCGCCGAAGAGGACCAGCAGCGCCTTCCGCACATTGCCCGCGAAGGCCTCGCGGAGCGGCACGATGCTGGCGCGCACCCCGCGCTCGGAGTCCGGCAGGTCCGCTTCGAGACGGGCGCGGATCGCGTCCAGCTCACTTCCGGCCCGCTCGAGGGTGACCCCCGGCCTCAGCCGTCCGATCGCGCCGAGATAGGCCGACTCGCGATCCGCCGCAGCCTCGGGTCCGAACGCCAGCGGGACAAGAATGTCCGGTGCGCCGCCGCGGATCCGGAAATCCGCCGGAAGCACCCCGGCCACCTGGTAGACCTCGCCGCCGAGGGTCATGGAGCGGCCCGCCACCGCGGGATCGGCACCGAAGCGCTCGCGCCAGAGGCGATGGCTCAACAGGACGACCCGATCCCGTCCCGCGCCGTACTCCTCGGCAACGAAGAGGCGGCCGGCCGCCGGACGAATGCCGAGAGCCTCCAGCAGGCCCGCCGAAACGAGGTGGCGAGACAGGCGGAGCGGCTCCTCGCCGCCCGTCCAATCGAGCGTACCGAACGGGACGTAGGCCCCGAGATGCTCGAACGAGCCGCTCTGTCCGCGCCAGGCGAGGAAGTCCGCGGGCGTCATCGCCACCCGCTCCTCCCCCCGCTGCGGCCGCACCGCCAGGACATCGACAAGCCGCTCGGCCTCGGGAAACGGCAGCGGCCGGAGCAGCACGGCGTCGACCACGCTGAAGATGGCCGTTGTCGCGCCGATCCCCAGGGCCAGCGTGAGGATGGCGGCGGCGGCGGGGCCGGGGTGGTGCCGCAGGGCGCGGAAGCTTTGGCGAAGATCGCGGATCAAGTCGCGCATGGAAGATCCTCTCAACGGAAAGCCCGCCAGTCGCCGGACGGGATAGGCCGCAGGCCGGCCGTCGGACACGCATAGACGTAGACCCAGGCATCGAGCGGACCGGCGCCATCGAGCGCTACGGTCCGGAAGGCACGGACGAACAGGGGCGGAGCCTCCATACACCCCTCAAACTCGTCGAGCTCGCGGAAAGTCTCCGGCACCAGCACCCGCCAGACCTCGCCGACCACGGTCTCCGCAAGGTCCTCCGCCTCCACGAGAGCCGGATAGTAGTCGACAAAGACGAGACGGCCGGGCAGCCGCCCCGGCCCGATCAGCTCGGCCTTGCCGGCCAGAAGGGGGTGGTTCTGCTGCCCGCTCATCAGAGTGCCGTAGACGAAGAGGTGGTGGGTCATTGCCGATGGACTGCCGATAAATTGCCGATAAATTGCCGATAAACCGCCGATAACGTGTAGGCCCGGGCGCGCCGGGAGGCGTCCACGATCTCCAGAAAGCCCTCCTCGACCCAGTCGCGCACCAGCTCTCGAGCCATTCTCTCGGAGAGTCCCAGGGTCATGGCCACGTCCCGCCCGGAGACCCGCTCCTGCCGCGCAAAGAGGCCAAGGACGGCCCGCGCTCGCGGATCGAGGCGACGCAACGCCTCCGGCTCGGCCACGAAACCCTCCCCCGCCGCCTTCAGCGCTTCCTTCGAGGCTGTGTCGAACACGGCGGCGAGGACCTGCAGGAAGTATTCGAGCCAGGGGGTGAGGTCGGCTTCAGCCCGCCCCTCGTAGTAGTTGTGGTGCGGATGGGCGGCGAGCGAGCCGTAGTAGGCCGAGAGATCGCGGGCGTGGTATTCCTCCAGGGAGAAGAAACCGTTGAGGCCATACCCGCCCCGGTGGAGGAGAAAGGTGGCTAGCAGACGGGCCGTCCTCCCATTCCCATCGAAGTAGGGGTGGATCGTCACGAACTGATAATGGGCAAGTCCGGCGATCAGCGGCACTGGAAGGTCCTCGCGCTCCCGCTCCACCCAGCTCACCAGGCCGCCCATCAGGTCCGGCACGTCCCGCGCCTCGGGGGGCAGATACACGATAGTTCCCGTCTCCGAGTCGCGGATCACGTTCTGGCCGTCGCGATAAGGAGTCGGCCGCGCCCGCGGCCCGTGCTCGACCAAAGCATGCAGGCGCTGAATGAGATCTTCGGTGAGGGGCACCCCTCGGGCAGCCCATTCTTCGATCCGGAGCAGGGCGTTCCAGTAGTTCCGGACCTCAGTCACGTCCCGCTCCCTTCCATGAAAGGGCATCCGCCCCCCCGTGAGGACCTCCTCGGCCTCGGCCAACGTCAGCCGGTTTCCCTCGATCCGCGTCGAGTAGTGCGTGGATCGGATGCGGGCGCGGCGGCGCAGCTCCTCCGCTACCATGGGAGGGAACGGCGTGTGATCGACGACGGCCCGCGCCGCCTCGATCTCCAGGAGCGCACGGACGACCGCTGGCGAGAAGGTGTAGCGGGGCTGCCAGGTAGGACGGGGGCTCGGTTCCGGCATTCCCCCCATCGTACTCCAGGGTCTTCTCCGGCCTTATACCCCGCAGCATCTCCGGCCAGCTCCACTCCGGTCTCCCGACGGAGATCCGCCCCTCTGTAGAGACGCCCCGTGGGGCGTCTCCTGCGGCGGCGCCATTCATTCGCAGGGATCCCTGCGGTGCAGCGGGCACCTCGGAAGGAGACGCCCCACGGGGCGTCTCTACAGTGGGGGGCGCTGCGTATCGCCCGGCGGCAAAGTTATCGCGTATGGAGGTTAGGGGGTGAGGGTTCAGGCGAAGCCGGCTCTTTGAAGTCTCCCCTCACACCCCCTGCAACATCTCCAGCAGCTCCTCCCGGCTGAAGATCTTCGCGAGCTTCGGATCATCCTCCTGGACGACGCTGTTCATCATCCGGCGCTTGCGGTCGATGATGGCGGAAATCTTTTCTTCGAGGGTTCCTTCCGTCACCAGCTTGAAGACCTGCACGGCCCGCTTCTGGCCGATGCGGTAGACGCGGTCGGTCGCCTGGTCCTCCCGCGCGGCGTTCCACCAGCGGTCGTAATGAATCACGACCGAGCCGCCGACCAGATCGATCCCCGTGCCTCCGGCTTTCAGGCTGCCGAGAAAAACCCGGCAGCTGGAATCGTGATTGAACCGGTCGACGATCTCTCCCCGCTTGGTGGTGGCTCCGGTGAGCGCGACGTGGTCCACTCCCAGCTCCCGCAGGTGCCGCTCCATCAGCTCGATCATTCCCAGGAATTGGGTGAAGACCACGACCTTCTGGCCGCTGTCGAGCGCCTCCTGGAGAAGCTCCTTCCAGAGCTCCCATTTGCCGGAGGTCCAACCGTCCGCCTGGTCGAGCTTTCCGACGGCCAATGCCGGGTGATTGCAGATCTGCTTCAGGAGGTTGAGCAGGGCGAAGACGTGGATGTAGGGGAGCGGCTCGTCGCCGGCTTCTTCGATCCGTCGGATCAGCTCGGCGCCCTTGCCGCCGATGGCGTCGCGGTAGAGCTTGACCTGGTCGTCCGAGAGGACGCAGGTGCGCACGTCCTCGATCTTCTCCGGCAGCTCGTCGAGCACCGTGGTCTTCAGGCGCCGCAGGATGAACGGTGAGAGGACCCGCCGCAGTTCGGTCAGCCGCGCCTCTTCCACCCGCTCCCGGTCCCGTCCCTCGCCAGGGCGCGCTTCGATCGGACGAATATAGCGGCTCGCGAAGGCGGCGTCGCTGCCCAGATAGCCGGGCAGGACTAGATCGAACAGGGTCTTCATGTCCTCCAGGGAGTTTTCGATGGGCGTGCCGGTGAGGCCGAGCTTCACGTCGGCCGCCAGGTGGGAGGCGGCCTGCCAGCCTCTCGTCTGCCGGTTCTTGATCTGTTGGACCTCGTCGAAGACCGCCACCGAAAAGGGGATCGCGGAAAGCTCTTCGGCGTCGCGGCGGAGCACGCCGTAGGAGGTGATCAGCACGTCGCCGGCGCGCAGCCGGAACGGCAGGCGGCGTTGCGGGCCGTGATGGACGATCGGCTGCAATCCCGGCGCGTGCCGCTGGATCTGGTCCCGCCAGTGCGGCAGGACGCTGGTCGGACAGGCCACCAGGAACGGCTCGGTCACCGCTCCCTCCTCGGCGAGACCCACCAGGAGCGCGGCGGTCTGCAAGGTCTTGCCCAGCCCCATGTCGTCGCAGAGCAGGCCGGCGAGACGGTTCTCCCAGAGGAAGCGCAGCCACTCGACGCCGATCCGCTGGTACGGCCGCGGCTCGGTGGCGAGACCGCGCGGCCGCTGGAACGGCGCGGCCGGCCGCAGGTGGAGCAGGCGGTCGAGGAGTGGAGTGCCCGCTTCGTCCGCGACCTGCACGGGCACTCCCGCCGCGGCCTGGAGGCGCAGCAGCTCGCTCGGCGCCAAGCGGATGCGTCCCCGCCGCTCCCCGGTCTCCGCGAGAGGCTGCCGCTCCACCAGCTCCTCCAGATCGCGGAAGGCCGGCGCGTTCAGGTCGATCCAGCCGCCCGGGATCTCCAGATAAGGAAGACCCTCGCGCTTGGCCTGGAGCACGTCCGCCAGGGAGATCGTCTGGTTGCCGAAGCCGTACTCCACGGCGAGCCACCACCAGCTCCGCTCCAGCGCCTCCTCCGGATCGGCGGCGGCGATCTCGATGCGGTCGAACTCCTTGAAGATCCGGCGCTCGCGCAGCGGCGCGTCGAGGACGAGCACCCCTTCCCCCAGCGCATGGCGGTGCTCCTCGAGGAATCCCGGCACCTGGTGCCGTCCCAGGGTCAGGCGGGCCGGCGCCTTGAACTTGCGCTCCTTCCCTTCCCGCTCGAGCTCGGCGAGCACGCCCAGGTCCTTGAGCCAGATCAGGTTGCCGTAGCGGAACTTCTCCACCTCGGCCATTTCGAGGAAGCGCTCCTCGCCGGTCTCCTGGAGAGCGCGGATCATGGGCCGCACCTCGACGAGGTCGAGCTCGGTGTCCTGCGTGGCGTGGAAGATGGAGCGCAGCGGCAGCGGCCGGAGCACCAGATCCTCCTGCTCCGGGTAGGCCTCGGCCAGGAGCTGCAAGGCGGCGCGGACGCGGTCGCGCGGCACGGCCACCTGGACGATCGGCACGCCGGCGCGGCGCCAGGTGAGGGTGAAGGCGCCGGTGGCCTCGTCGACCGCCGGGTGGAACGTCCCCCGTTCGCCCGGCTCCAACTCGCGCTCACAGTGATAGGCGAGGCGGTGCCAGAAGCTCTCCTCCCAGGTCTGCCGCTGAGTCTTCATCCCCCGCTTGTAAAGCTCGCGCTCCTGCAAGGTGGACTGGAACAGGGCCAGCCGCTCCAGAAGCTCGGCGCGGTCGAACACGCCGGAGCCGAGAGCGACCTTGCCGGTCCGCTCCAGGAAGCGGATCTGGCTCTCCGAGTCATCGAGATAGCGCGCCAGCTCGACGCCCGAGGGGGAGGTGACGCGGACGACGCCGCTCGCGAGACGGAGGACGCGGACCTTGGCGGAGGGCTGCGGGCTCCCCTCGAAGAGCAGCCGGGCGAGCCGATGCCAGAGGGTGGCGGCGAACGACGCGTCCCACTCCCGGCCGGCCCAGCTCTTCTGAACCTCGGCCACAGCCCGCGAGAGGTCCTTCAAATGGTCGCAGGTCTTGTTGCGGCTCAGGGCGCAGGTGCAGGAGCGGAGCGACCGGGAGCTGCCCGGCACCTGGGCGATATAGATGGCGGTGTCGGTCTGGCTGGTCCCCTGCGGGACGAGGCCGATACCGGAACGATGGAACTCCAGATGCGTGAACTGCGGCATGATTCCCCGGAAGCAGAATTTGTTGCGCCGATCGAACGGACCGAGAGGCGCATTCTAGCCGAAGGCGAGGGCGGCGCAAGAGTCTCGCAGTTCGGAGTATTCGCTCACCGGGTAAGAGCCCATGCGTCAAAGGAAGTTTCCCGAGCCTCGCGGGAAGTTTCCCGAGAGCCGCGGGTAAAAGTACATGTTCAAAGGGTAAGAGCCTTTGCGCCATGGGTAGTAGTACATCTTCAAAGGGTAAGAGCCCGAGAGCCGCGGGTAAAAGTACATGTTCAAAGGGTAGGAGCCTTTGCGCCATGGGGAGTAGTACATGTTCAAAGGGTCGGAGCCCGAGAGCCGCGGGTAAAAGTACATGTTCAAAGGGTAAGAGCCTTTGCGTCACGGGTAGTAGTACATGTTCAAAGGGTCGGAGCCCGAGAGCCACGGGTAAAAGTACATGTTCAAAGGGTAAGAGCCTTTGCGCCGCGGGCAGTAGTACATGTTCAAAGGGTAAGAGCCCGAGAGCCGCGGGAAACTTCCCGAGAGCCGCGGGTGGGGACCCGCCAGGCTCGGGAGTAAGCCCGGGAGCCGCGGGGTGGAGCCGGCGAGGCATGGGCTCGAGCCCGGCAGGCGCGGGCAAGTCCCCGCGATCCGCGGGAGGGAGCCCGCGAGGCGTGGGGTCAAGCCCGAGAGGCGCGGGCTGGAGCCCGGGAGACGCGGGGAGAAGCCCGGCAGGCTCGGGAAAAAGCCCGGGAGCCATGGGCAATGGACCGGGAGCCGCGGGGTAGAGCCCGCGAACCGTGGGAGGGAACCCGGGAGGCACGGGGCGGAGCCCGCGAGGCGCGGGCAGAAGCCGGCGAGACGCGGGGCCGAGCCCGCGAGGCTCGGGTAACGGCATGGCCCGAAGAGCAAAGCGGAATTGAAACGCCGGCCGCCACGGATTGATTGGCTGAAGAGGTCCTTTGTTGGCACATGTCAGGCATTGGTGCGTGGTACACTGACCGTGATACAGGAGACGCTGCATGACCACGGTGCGGCTTGACGCAAAGAGTGAAGCGGCCTTGAAGCGCCTGTCGGTGCGACGGGGTCAGACGAAGTCCGAGGTGATCCGCGATGCGATCGCCCGGCTCGCCGAAGAGGAGAGCGCGCAGCCCTCGGCCTATCAGCGGTTGCAGCCCTTTATCGGGGTCGTCAATGAGGGCGATCCGCAACTCTCAGAGAAAACCGGGGAGCGGCTACGCGAGCTCCTGGAAAACCGACAGCGTGCGCGCCATTCTGGTTGATACCGGCCCCCTGGTCGCCCTGCTGAGGCGGAACGACGATCACCATGAGGAAATCGTAGCCGCCCTCAAAACGATTCGGGATCCTCTCGTTACCGTCTGGCCCGTCATCGTCGAGGCCATGTATCTCCTGTCGTACTCCTGGCAGGCGCAGAAGGCGTTGTGGGAGATCCTAGAGACAGGCGTGGTGAGACTCCTCGATTTCGATGAAGGCGATGTCCCCGAGATGAAGAGTCTCATGGAAAAGTATCGGGACCTGCCGATGGACATGGCCGATGCCGCTCTGGTCCACGTCGCCGCACGAGAAGGTCTGCGGAGAGTGCTCACCCTAGATAAGCGGGACTTCAGCGTCTACCGGCTGCCACGCAAGGGGAGCTTCACAGTCCTTCCCTGAGACGGTCGCCTCACCGCCAACTCACCCGCGCCCCCACGCGGAACGTCCGCGGCCCCACCACCCGCGTGGGCTCGGCCGCCCTTCCGACTCCCAGGTCGAGCTCGCGCTCGGCCACGGTTCCGGCATTCAGCAGGTTGAAGACGTCCAGGCTCAGGGTGAGATGGAGATCGGAATCCCAGGCGATCTCCTTGGTCAGGAGGAAGTCGGTCGTCACCAAGTCGGAGGTCCTCTCACCCGGACCGCTCACCGGGACGCGGACCAGGCCGGCCTTCTCCCGCAGCACCTGGCGGTACCAGGCGAGCGGCACGCCTTCACGGCCGTCCACGGCCAGCGACACGTTGAACCCGCGCGGGAGTTGCCTGGTTCCCATCAGATGGAAGGACCAGCGGCTTCCCAGGAAGCGCGCGGGCTCGTGAGGCAGGATGCTGCCGCCGATGGGCAGCAGCACGCGCTGGCCATCCTGGTCGCCTCCGCCGAGGGCGGGTGTGGGATCGTCGAAGCGGGTGGCTTCCGGGTCGACCTGCCAGGTCCAGTCGTGCCAGGCCACGTGACCGCGGCTCATCCAACGGTTGGTAAGGCGCTTGTTCCAGGAGGCGACGAGGTCGAAGGTGTCCCGCCTCCGGTCTCCGTTGGCCAGCTGACGGCGGCCGGTCCACGCCAAGCCGGGGCGGAGATCGAACCAGCCCACACCGTCCACAGTGCCGGCTTGGACCCAGTCCTCCGAGGTGGCGGCGAAGACGGCGCTGTTCGTCGCGTCGCGGACCAGCCAGCGCTCCTCCAGGACGTCGGAGGTGCGCCGCCAGGTGCCCCAGAGACCGATCAGCATTTCGGGGAGGAGCGCGTACTCCACTTCCAGGGCGGCCTCGTCGGTGATCTCGGGCGCGAGATCCCGCGCGATCGCCAGGGGGCCGGTCGCGAAAGCGAAGGCGGGCGGCGCGCCGTCCTGGAGCACGAAGGAGGTGGCGCGCAGGGACCCGGGCTGCGCGTCGAGGGCGATCTCCGTCCCGAAATAGGAGGTGTACCGGGCGAGCGTCGCCCGCAACAGGGTCTTCCGCTCCGGACCGATCGAATAGGTCATCCCGAGGCGGGGTGACAGGGTTTCCGCGCCGTAGGTCACCGGGGCTCCGAGGTCCTGGGCGTCCCGGCGCAGGCCCAGGCTGAACGTCGCAGGACCCGTGGACAAGACGTCCTGCAGCCAGAGCGTGCGGATCTTCAGCTCCGCGTCCACCCGGCCCGCCTCCCAGGTCTCGGCGAGGGCAGTTCCGGAGAGCAGCCCGAGGGGCTCTCCCGCCAAAAGGAGCCGGCCCGGCGGAACCAGGAGCCGCTCGGTTTCCTGGGAGCGGCCCTGGACACAGATCCGGAGCTCATGGCTGACCGGGCCCGTGTTGAAGAAGGAGACCGCCGAGAGCTCGGCTTCGCGGTTCCGCTTGTCCTCGTCCAGGGCGAACCAGCTCCCGCGGGCAACGCCGGCCGCATCGATGAGGCCGTCTCCGCCGGTGCCCGCGCCGGGATGGCTGCGCAACGATCCCTGGTTTCCGGTCAGGATGCCGGTGAGATAGAAGTTGGACCCAAAGATGTGTGTGTCCTCGACTTTCCAGAGAACCTCGCGGCCTTCCTGATCCCACAGGGTTTCCCGAGACCGTGAAGGGGCCGCGCCGATGCCGTCGCCGGTGGCTTCGCCCCAGTGCGCCAGGAGAGTCGCCGAGTTGATCTCCGTGAGCTGAAGGTTGAGCTTCGCGCCGGCACTGTCGCGGACCGAGGTTTCGGCTCCTCCGCCCAGGGCAACGCGCTCGATCTCGCTCCGCGAAAGGGTGCTCCAGATCCAGGAGCGGTCGCGGCGGAGCGGTCCCCCCACGTCACCGCCCCCGACCCGCAGGCCGTCGAGCCGCTCCTCCCTCTCGCCGGAAGGACTGCCGGCGAGCGGGCCTCCGATCCAGGCGAGACGGCCAGAGGCCCGCCATTCGTTGGTGCCGCGCGGCGCGATCAGGCTGAGCTGGGGACCGGGAGTCTCCACCGCAGCGTCGGCGCCGCCGGTCGTGACCTGCATCTCCTCGAAGGACTCGAAATCGTAGTAGCCCGGGCTCGTTCCCAGGGCCGCGAAGTCGGTGATCGTCACGCCATCGAGCTTCCAGGCGTAGGCGGAGGCTCCCCCCGCGGCGGCGGTGGGCTGCCAGCCGCTCTCGTTGCCGCCCACGTTGATCCGGTCCGTCAGGACTCCCGGCGTGGCCTGCAGGGCGGCCCAGACATCGCCCTGCCCCGCGCCGAGTGTGTGCTCGGTCTCGCTCACCGTAGCGCCGATCGAGATCCGCCGCTCGTCGAGCATCGGCGATTCGGCGGTTACGGTCATGACATACTCGATGGCGTTCGGATCCAGGCTCGGATCGTAGGCTGGCGGCGGCACGGCGCCGCGGGGCACCGCTCCCGGAATCCGATAGGCGGCGGGCTCCGCGCGGGGCGGCCGCGACGGCTCCGCCTCGGCCACGATGAAGCTCGTGTAGGGCGTGAGCAATCCATGGCGGAGCCCCAGCTCGGTGACCTCGCGCTCGACCTCCTGCGCATCGGCTCCGGCGGTCAGCCCGTCGAGGAGCGCCTGGACCTTGCGGCCGGCCCAGAGCTTGTCGAGGCCGGCGCCGCGGACCTCGGCGGCGGCGGGGATCTCGTCCCGCCAGGGCTCATCGCCGCGCAGCCCCTCGATCTCGACCGATCCGGCGGCGCCGCGCAGGCGGGCGGTGACCACGATCGGCTCGCCGAGGTAAAGGTCGGGGATGCGCTCGGGCCACGCCTCGGCGGCTGGATCGGACCAGCGGGCCGCCACGTCGCGCAGCATGGGCGTTTCGATGCGGGCGAAGAGATCGTCCATGCCCGCGGTGACCTGATTGGTGCCGGCGATGGCGGTGAACGAGCCCCTTCCCAGGTCGGCGGCCTTGCGCAGGAACGCGGCGTTGGGGGCCGAGCCGATGGCCACGGTGAACAGGCGGCTCTCGCCGAGGTTCTGGCTGATGAAGCGCAGCAGCTCGGCCTCGTTCGAGACCTGGCCGTCGGTGGCGAAGATCACCTGGCGCAGGAGGCCCAGCGTCCTGGCCTTTCTGGGCAGTGCGAGAGCCAGGGCGGGGAGCATCTCGGTGCCGCCATCCACCTTCAGCTCGCGAACCCACGCCTTCGCCAGCTCGACGAACGCGGGTTCCGCCGGCACGCTGTCCGGAAACAGCGCAGAAGCCTGCGACGAGAAACGGATCACGTTGAAAGCGTCGCCTGGGCCGAGGCGTCCGAGCCCGAGGACCAGGGCCTGCCGTGCCTGCTCCAGGGACTCGCCCTCCATCGATCCCGACGTGTCGATCACGAAAACGGTCTCCCGCGGCAGGCGCGCCGCCACGGCTTCCGGCGCGTCGGGCGGCATCACCATGAGAAGCGCATAGCGCTCGCCATCCACCCTTTCGGTGAAGAAAACCGCTCGCGGCTCGCGGCCGATCACAGGCGTCCACTCCAGGAGGAAATCGGCATCGGCCGGGGCCACGCCCTTGGCCAGGTCCACGGCATAACGGAGCCGGCGCTCGTCGGGCGCCACGGTGATTGCGTGCGAGGAGCTTTCGATCCGCCCCAGCGGGAACCCCGGGGCGAGGTCGACATGGAAAGCGAACGAGGGGGCGGCCGGACCGGCGACAGGCTTCGGGATGGGCAGCGCATCCTGCGGCTTCGGAGCGTAGCGCGGCGGCAGGACCATGGGGAAGCGCAGGCCGAAACGGCCGTGCCCGTACTCCACGACCTGCTGCAGCTCGATGGTGATCTCCACGGTCTCGCCGGGGCCGATGTTGGCCACCGAGGTCGTGAAGACGCCGGGGCGTTCGAGCTCGAGCAGCGAGGCACGGCGCCCTTCCTGTTTTGCCTGGACGTACTCCGCCGCGGCCTGTTGCTTTTCGCGCACGGCGCCGTCGAGGGTTCGATCACCCACTTTCATCCGCAGCGCGTCGACGGCTGCGCCTTCGGGTAAGGGAAAGAGATAGATCCCTTCCACCCAGCCCGGCGTGGGATTGGTGAAGATCTGCGTAACCCGGGCGCGCGCCACGATCCCGGTCACCCGGACCTCGACGGCGGTGCCCACGGCGGGCGCCGGGAACGGATCTCCGTGGCCGGACCGTACATAGAGACCCTGATCAGTGGCCGCCCGCAGAGAGCCGGCGACCGCGAGAGATAAAATGACCGACAGCACGAAGAACCTGCTCGTCTTCATGGCGACTCCTCCGCCCTCCGGAGGTGTGATCAAATGCTTCCGATCACAGGACAAGGCAAAACCCCTGCCATGCCTCACCAAGGGGAACGTCTCAGAAGAAAAGGGTTCTAATTCAAAAAACTGGACACCGCCGGGTCCAATCGTTTGATCATCGAATCATCGATATGCGGCGATCATCGCTTCCAACTGGTCGAGCCCTCGCTGGACCTCCTCGATGCTGGGACCGAAGGAGAGGCGGACGTGCTGGTGGAAGCGCGACAGGCGCTGGGCACGGCGGTGCCCGGGGTTTACGTCGAAAAAGACTCCCGGCACGCAGATGACCCGGTGCTCGAGCGCCGCGCGGAAGAAATCCATGCCGTCCGAGATCGGCTCGGGCAGGTCGCGGACCGAGACGAAGACATAGAACGTCCCCGCCGGGTCGGGGAAGACGCGCATCCCCAGATCGTTCAGGCGGCGCAGCACCAGCTCCCGCTTGGGCAGGAAGGCGTCGCGGATCGCCCGCGTCTCGGCCAAGACCAGCTCCGGCTCCATCAGCGGGACCGCCGCCCGCTGCTGCGGCCGCGAGCCGCCGCCGTCGAGGAACGAGCCGGCGCTCTCGATGGCCTCGATCACGTCCCGGGGGCCGAGCGTCCAGGTCACCCGCCAGCCGGGATAGCGCCAGTTCTTGGTCAGCCCGTCGACGAGGACGACCGGATCGCGGTTCACGTCCTCCACGTAGCGGGCGGCGCTCATCACCGGGCCCGGCTCCCCCTCGCCGAGGGTCCAGACGTAGTGGGAGTAGAACTCGTCCATCAGGAGCGTGCAGTCGAGCTCGCGGCCGACCTCGATCCACTCGGCGAGCTCGCGGCCCGAGACCAGCCGGCCCATGGGGTTGCAGGGGTTCGAGAAGAGGAGCACGGAGAGGCCGCGGCCGATCACCTCGCGCCGCAGGTCGTCGGCGCCGAACGCGTAGCCCTGCTCGCGCCGCAGGAGGATCGGGATCGGCGTCACCAGCCGGAAGATGTCGAGGAGCTCCTCGTAGGCCGTGTAGTCCGGCAGGAAGTGCCCGAGGTTGACCTGGTCCAGGGAGGCGACGGCGCGCGTCAGGGCGGTCCGGCCGCCGCCGGAGATCGCCACGTTCTCCGCCGTGTACTGGGAGCGCATGCCGCGGCGGAACAGGCGGTTGTAGAGCGACGCCACGGCGTCCCGCAGCTCCGGGATGCCGGCGACGGGCGCGTAGTAATGGTCCGCCGGATCGATCTCGATGCTTTCGACGCGCGGGGGCGCGCCGGGCAGCGGCCCCGTTTCGGGCTGCCCCTGGCCGAGGTTGGACCACTGGGGGTGGCCGGTCCAGTACCCCCGCGCCGTGGCCTCCTTGGTGACGTAGACGACTCCGGTGCGCGGAACCGCGCGGAAGGCCTGGAGGCTCTGCGGGGACGAAGCGGACGGAGATGAGATCAAGACCATGGTCGAACCAACCTCTCTTCTCTACATACAGCAAGGTGCGCGGGTGGGGCGGAGCGAGCCCTCACCCCCGCCCTCTCAGAACCCCAACGTATCCCGGATGACCTCGGCAAGGGCGGCGTTCGAGGAGATCGTGCCCGTGCGGAAGTCCGTGCCCAGCGGCACGCCGCCGCGGGTGAGGAAGACACCGCCCGCCTCCTCGATCAGCACCTGGATCGCGGCCACGTCGTGATAGGCCACCGTCGGCTCCAGCATGGCGTCGCAGCGCCCCTCGGCGACCAGGACGTGCCCCCACCAGTCGCCGAAGCCGCGGGTGCGCTCGGCGCGCGAGATCAGCTCTCCGAACGCGGGCCAGAGGCCCACCTTCTGGAAGTGGACCAGGCCGCCATGCACCAGGAACGCACGGGAGAGGTCATTCACCTCGCTCACCCGCAGCCTGCGGCGGCGGACCGTGGCCGGATCGGTGCCTGTGCCGCCGAACGCCCCCTGGCCGCGCACGGCGCACCAGGTTTCGCCCCAGGCGGCCGCGTCGATGTCCTGGGGCCGCGCCTCCAGACCGGAGCCCGGCCCGAGGGCGGCGGCGTGGACGGCGCCGAGGACGAGCTCGCCGTCGAGCTCCAGGCCGATGAGTGTGGCGAAGTAGGGGAGGCCGGCGACGAAGTTGCGGGTGCCGTCCAGAGGGTCCACGACCCAGCGGTCGCGCGCATCCCCCTCCTGGCCGAACTCTTCACCCAGCACCCCGAGCTCGGGAACCGCCCGGCGCAGGATCTCCCGGATCGCCTCTTCGGACCCGCGGTCCGCCCGGGTGACCGGCGAGGCATCGGCCTTGCGCTCGACCGCCAGGCCGACGGCGCGGAAATGCTCCCGGTGGATGGCTCCGGCGCGCCGGCAGGCTTCCAGGGCCGCCGCGAGGCAGCGCTCGGTGTCGAACCTCATGGCGATTGGAATGTAGCATGGGGCAACCCCATGGCCCGCAGCGGCCCCGCCAGATCCTCCGGAACCGGCGCCGCGAGACACAGCGGCCGGCCGTCGTCTGGATGGGCGAAGGCGATCTCCAGGGCGTGCAGGGCGAGGCGGCACAGGCCGAAGCGCTCGCGGAACAGCCGGTTGTGCTCCCCCTTGCCGTAGCGCACGTCGCCGATCAGCGGATGGCTGATGTGCTTCAGATGGCGGCGGATCTGGTGGCGCCGGCCGGTGCGGGGGACCGCCTCGACCAGGGAGTAGCGCTCGAAGGTGCCGAGCCGGCGGTACTCGGTGACCGCCGGCACGCGCGGGCCGTCCTCGTCCCGCGGGATCGGATGGTCGATCACCCCCTCCTCCGGGGTGATGCCGCGCACCAGCGCCAGATAGCGCTTGCGCACCGTGCCGGCCTCGAGCTGCTCCTGGAGCCGCCGGGCCGCTTGCCGGTCGAGCGCGAAGAGGAGGACGCCGCTGGTCCCCCGGTCCAGCCGGTGGACGGGATAGACGTGGCGGCCCATCCGGTCGCGCGCCAGGGTCAGGGCCACGATCCGCTCCCGCGACGCGCCGCGGTGGACCGGCAGGCCCGAGGGCTTGGCCACGGCGATCAGCCAGTCATCGCCGTAAAGCAGCGGAAGGGGGTCGTAAATGGGCATCCAGCAGGTACAATCCTCAGCAATGAAGATAGAGAAATCCGACGGCTCGACGGTCGGCATGACAGGCATCGGCGGGCTCGGAGACCGGGGCGAAGAACGCTCCGGCCTGCGCCTGCCCACCCTCACGATTCTCTATCATCCCGACCTCCGGCGCATCGGTTCCCGCGCCTTCCTGAGCGAGCTGCTCGTCGGCCGCGAGGTGCTGGTGAGCCGCAATCAGCCGGAGCTCTCCCGGCCGGACCAGATGGTCGGCCAGCCGCTGGAAGACACCCACATCAGCCGCCGGCCGTTCCGCCTGCGCCGCGGGGAAGGCGGCGGGGTCGATCTGATTCTGGACGACTCCCGGACCGCCGTCGTGGCGCAGGGGGTCTCCGTTCTCCAGGAGCACCGGTTCTCCGCCGCCGAGCTGGAGAACGGCGCGATCCTGGAGCTGTCGGGGCGCGTGGTGCTGCTCCTCCACCTGGCGACTCCTCCCGGTGAGACGCCTCCCCGCTTCGGCCTGATCGGCGACAGCCCCGGCCTGCTGCGCGTCCGCGCGGACATCCAGCGGGTGGCGGACCTCGAGGTCCCCGTTCTGCTGCGCGGCGCCACCGGGACGGGCAAGGAGCTGGCGGCTCGCGCCATCCATGACGCCAGCCCGCGCCGGTCCGGCCCCTTCCTGGGGGTGAACCTGGGAGCGATCGCGCCCAGCCTCTCGGCCTCCGAGCTGTTCGGCGCCGTGCGCGGCGCCTTCACCGGCTCGGTGAGCCAGCAGGAGGGGTATTTCCGGCGCGCCCACGGCGGCACCCTGTTCCTCGACGAGATCGGCGAGGCGCCGCCCGAGGTCCAGGTCATGCTGCTGCGCGCGCTGGAGACCGGGGAGATCTTCCCCGTGGGCTCGCAGTCCCCGCTGCGGGCGGACGTGCGGGTGATCGCCGCCACGGATTCCGACCTCGAAGGCAAGGTCCGCGATGGAGGCTTCCGTGCGCCGCTGCTCCACCGGCTCTCCGGCTTCGAGATCTGGATGCCTCCTCTGAGCGAGCGCCGCGAGGACATCGGGCGGCTGCTGCTCCATTTCCTGCGCCAGGAGCTGACGCGGATCGGCGAGGGGCAACGGCTCGACCCCGATTCGCGGTCCTGCGACCCGCTCTGGCTGCCCCCCCGGCTGGTGGCCCGCCTGGTCCGCTTCGACTGGCCCGGCAACGTGCGGCAGCTCCGCAACGTGGCGCGCCAGCTCGTCATCGGCAGCCGCGGCCTCGCCCGTCTGGAGGTCGGCCCCCAGGTCGAACGGCTGTTGCGGGAGGAGGACTCCGCGGCATCCGGGGAGCGGTCTCCCGCCGAGCTGGCTCCGCCGGTGCCGCCGCCGCGGTGGCGCCGGCCGTCCGAGGTGGGCAAGGACGAGCTCCTGGCGGCTCTGCGCGAGCACCGGTGGGACCTCAAGGCCACCGCCCTGGCGCTGGGGATCTCGCGGACCTCCCTCTACGCCTTGATCGAGGAGAGCCCGCACATCCGCAAGGCCTCGGACCTCTCCGCCGAGGAGATCGAGCAGAGCTTCCACGAGCAGGGAGGCGACCTCGACGCCATGGTGGAGCGCCTGGAGGTCTCGAAGAAGGCGCTCAGCCGGCGGCTGCGGGACATGAAGCTCGCGTAAGATATCCCCTGTAACGTCTCAACAGGCGTCAGGTGGCCATGTCGGAGCTCCCGCAGAAGATCGGCCCGTATCGGGTCCTGCAACGGCTTGGGGCCGGAGGCATGGGCGAGGTCTTCCTCGCCTATGACGAGCGCCTCGACCGCCGCGTGGCGATCAAGCGCATCCGGCCGGGAGCCGAAATCTCTCCAGAACGGCGCGAACGCTTCCGGCGCGAGGCGCGGCTCGCCGCCCGGCTGAGCCATCCGGCGATCATCCAGGTGTACGACATCCTGGAGGATGGGGAGCTCGACTACATCGTGATGGAGTATGCCGAGGGGACCAGCCTCTGCGAGCTCGTGCGCCAGGGAGCCTGCGACGTGCACCACGTTCTGGAGCTGGCCCGGGAGGTGGCCGATGGCCTGGAGGCGGCCCACCGGGAGGGGATCGTCCACCGCGATCTCAAGACCGAGAACGTGCTGATCACCTCTTCGGGACGGGCGAAGATCATGGACTTCGGCATTGCCAAGCGGCTGCTGGCCCCCGAAGGCGAGGAGTCGCTGACCCAGGACCACGCGGTCATGGGAACCTGCCGCGCCATGTCTCCGGAGCAGGCCCGCGGCGAGGACGTGGACCACCGGACAGACCTCTTCTCCCTGGGTGTCCTCCTGTACGAGACCCTGACCGGCCACTCGCCCTTTGCCGCCGACACGGCGTTCTCGACGTTGCAGCGAGTCGTCCTCTTCCACCCGGAGCCGGTGCATCGGCTGAACCCGGCGGTGCCGGAGGGTCTGTCCCGTCTGGTGGGTGATCTCCTCGAGAAGGACCCCTTCCTGCGCCCGCGGAGCTCCGACCAGGTGCGGCGGGAGCTCGACCGCCTGGCCGTGGCTGCCGCGGCCCCCTCCTCGTCCGCCGAAACCGCCCGGCTGCCGCCGCTCGCGCCGTTGCCATCGCGGGAGCTGGAGGGCTCCACGATCCTTTCCCGCGACTCCATGAGCCTGGAAGAAAAGCTTCCTGCGCGGTGGCGCCCCTGGCTCGGGCTCGCCCTCCTCCTGACGCTCCTGGCGCTGGGGACCATGGCGACACGCCTCGCCTTCCCGCCCGTTCGGGAGACGCGCTCGGTGCTGGTGATGCGGTCTCAGATCCTGGGTCCCTCCGCGGCTGAAGACCTCAAGCTCCTCGCTTCGGGTCTGGACACGGCGCTCCTGCGCGGGCTGACCGCGCTGGAGGGGATCTCACCGAAGGATGCACAGGAGATCGGGCCCGGCAATCTCTCACCCGTCCAGGCCGCACGAGCCACCGCCGCCGACGAGATCGTGACCTCCCGGCTGGAGTGCCGGCCGGACGCTTGCCGGGTCTCCCTGCGCCGGCTGCGCGGCGGCGACGGAACCACCCTCTGGGCCGCGAGCTTCGACGTTCCGACCGACGATTTCTACGTGTTCTCGAGCGCTGTCGCGATCCAGGTCCAGCGCGGCTTCGGAGACTTCGCCCTCAGGCCGGGGACGCCGGCCTTCGAGGTGACGGACCGGGACTTGAGGACATTCCTGCGCCTGCGCGAGCGGTTCTCGTCGCGCCGGGAAGTCGACCTGGAGCCGATCCTCCGCGGACTGGCGGCGATCCGGGGCCGCGCACCGCGGTTCCTCGACGTCTCTCTGCTCGAAGCCGAGGTGGCGCGCCACCAGTTCTACGACTCCCGCCGTCTCGAAGACCTGGAGAGGGCGTTCGCTCTCATTCGCCAGGCCCGGGCTCTGGCGCCGGGCGATCCGCAGCCTCTCTTCATCCTGTTCGACGTGGCTCTCGATGCGCATCGGCGCGACGAGGCCGAGGAAGCCCTCCGCCAGCTCCAGGAGCTCGCGCCCGGAGACGTGATGACGCAGGAGCGGCGGGGTTTCCTCCTGCTCGAGAAGGGCGATTCGGAGGGCGCGGTGACCCTCCTCCAGGCCGCGGCCCGCCGCAGCCCCTCCTGGCGGCGTCTCGCCAAGCTCGCGCGCGTGGAGCACCAGACGGGCCACGTGGCCGAGGCCCGGTCTCACCTGGAGACTCTGCTCCGGATCTCGCCGGCGAATTTCGAAGGGCTTTCCCTCCTCGCCCAGGTCGAGCTCATGAACGGCTCGCCGGAGCGGGCGGCCCGGCTCTATGAGCAGATGATGCGCATCTCCCCGACGCTGTCGGAGCGTTCGAATCTCGGCTTGGCCTACTTCCTGCTGGGACGATACCAGAAGGCCGCCGAGAACTTCCGCGCGGTCGCCGCCCAGGAGCCCCGAAATCCTTTCTATACGCTCAACCTCGCGGACGCCTGTTTCCTGATGGGCCGCCAGGACGAGGCGAGCGATCTCTACCGGAAAGTGGTGGAGCTGATCGCCAGCGACCCGGCAGCCAAAGGTCCTCAATTTTTGACGGTCAAGGCTCAGGCCTTGGCGCACCTGCACGAGGGCAAGGGCGCGATCGAAGCCGTCCAGGAAGCCCTGCGGATCGCGCCGAACGACGCCGCGGTGGCCTACGAAACGTCCCTGGTCTATTCGCTCCTCGGCGAGGACGACTCGGCCCTCGTTAACGCCGAGAGGGCCTTGCGCCTGGGCTACGAGCCGAGATGGTTCACCTTTCCCTGGTTCCGCGCTCTCCAGGAACGGCCGGAATTCCAGGAGCTCGTCCCGAAAACCGGCCAATCCGATTAAACCCGGCTCCGGCTCAGCCCGGATTGTTCACGATCGTCGGATCGACGGACTGCGAGCCGATGTTCACCGTGAAGCCGCCCGCCGGGTTCAGGCTTCCGTTCACAGTGTCCGAGATCGTGAATTGGGTGCTGTTGACGGACGTGTAGGACACGTTGCTGGTGCTCGTGGACCAGGCGAAGCTGTCGAACGTCGAGCTGGCGGCCGTAAACGTCAAGGTCGTGTTCCCATTCTGGGTGATCGAGATGTCGCTAACGTTCGGGCTGTTCACCTGGAGCCACCCGGGCATCGGCGAGGGGCCGCTGATCGTACCATTCGAGTTCACCGTGATCGTTGCAGAGGCCATCGCATTCTCCTTTCGCTGATTGAGGACGGTTGCCGCAGGGTAGAGCACGCCTCGTGCCACGCCGCCCTCCCCTAGCCGGGGCGAAAACCTTGATGTCGCGGAATGTCGGGCGAACGTCGCCGGAATGTCGGAGAACGTCGCCGCTCTGTCGGCGGGGCTGGCGCCACGGGTGGTATTGCAGGCGCAAGGGTTGCACAGGCGGATCTCATCACCTCGAGAGGAGAGCCGCCATGAGAGGAGAACCGGCTGTCGAGCTCGCGACACTCTTCCACAAGATCGATCTCGATCCTTCCGATCCGTGCGCCCATCTCGATCTGGGCTCGGCCCTTCGCCAGGCGGGGCGCAAGGAAGAGGCGATGCAGCTCTTCCAGAAGGCCCTGGCGCTGCGGCCTGGCTGGCCGATGGCGCTGTACAACCTGGGGATCGCGCGCTTGGATTGCGGGGACGCCCCCGGCGCTCTCGCCGCCTTTCAGGAGACCGTGACGATCCGGCCGGACTGGAGCCTCGGCTATGGCGGCCTGGGAGTCGCCCTGCTGGAAACGTGGAATCTGGACGCGGCGAAGCAATGTCTGAACAAATCGCTCGCGCTCGATCCCGATCTCCACATGGCACGGCATTATCTGGGCCTCGCCCATGCCGCCTGCCACGAGATCGATGCGGCGATTGCCACGTACCGGGAGGGGATCCGCCGTGATCCCGAGGTCTGTTACGAGTGCCGCGCGCTCCTCGGCACCTGGCTCCTCGCCCTTGGCGATTACTCCGCGGGATGGAAGGAATACGAGTGGCGGTTTGGTGCATGGGGGCGTACGCCCCGTCTGAGCGGCCTGAGCTGTCCGGTCTGGGACGGCTCGCCGCTCGACGGAAAGTCGATCGTCCTCTGGGATGAGCAGGGCCTCGGCGACGCGCTCCAATTCATTCGTTTCGCGTCGCAGGTCCGGGAGCGGGGCGGCGAGGTCTGGGTCTTTTGCCGTCCGAGCCTGCGGGCTCTCCTCGCCACCTGCCCCGGCGTCTCCAGCGCGGTCTCCCGGCTGGAGGATCTGGAGCCCTGTGAGTACCAGATCCCCTTCGCCAGCCTGCCCGGAATCCTCGGCGTCACTCTCGAGAACCTCACGGCGCCGGTCTCCTATCTCGCCCCCCCGGTCCAGCGGTCTGTCGATCCTCTGGGTCCGCGCTCCGGCCAGGAGATCCGCGTCGGTCTCGTCTGGGGAGTGGAGGCGGGGCATCCGAACTGGCAGGGGCGCTCCTGCCCTCTCCCCGGCTTCCGGGCCCTCGAAGGCGTGCCGGGGGTGGAGCTCTACAGCCTGCAGTTCGGCGCGCTCTCCGCGGAGCTCCGCCGGCCGGGCGCTCCCCAGGCCGCCGACCTGTCGGCGGTGCTCGGGGATTTCGCCCAGACCGCGGCAATGGTCGCCCATCTCGACCTGGTGGTCACCGTGGATACCTCGATGGCGCACCTGGCCGGCGCACTCGGGAAGCCGGTCTGGGTCCTGATTCCCTATGACGCCGACTGGCGCTGGCTCCGCGATCGGGAGGACAGCCCCTGGTATCCCACCATGCGCCTCTTCCGGCAGGAAGAGCGCGGGGCCTGGGAGCCGGTCCTGGAGCGGATGAGGACCGCCCTTCAGGAGATCCGGCAGCGGGACCGGACCGCTTTCTGAGCCGGCCGCAGCGGGGGTGAACATGGCGTAAGATGTCCCTGCACGTCTCAAAAGGGCGCCAGGTATCCATGTCGGAGATCCCCCAGAAGATCGGCCCCTACCGGGTCTTGCAACGGCTCGGGGCCGGAGGCATGGGCGAGGTCTTCCTCGCCTATGACGAGCGTCTCGACCGCCGCGTGGCGATCAAACGCATCCGGCTGGAAGAGGTCCCCTCGACGCCGGATCAGCGCGAGCGCTTCCGCCGCGAGGCCCGGGTCGCGGCCCGCCTGAACCATCCCGCCATCGTCCAGGTCTACGACATCCTCCAGGAGGGGGACGTCGAGCACATCGTGATGGAGTACGTCGAGGGGACCAGCCTGCATGCCCTCGCGTCCCAGGGTCCGCTCGACCTCCCTCTGGCCCTGCGCCTCGGCCGCGAGATCGCGGACGGGCTCGACACCGCTCATCACGAGGGGATCGTCCACCGCGACCTGAAAACGGAGAACGTGCTGGTCACCCGGAGCGGTCACGCCAAGATCAGCGACTTCGGCATCGCCAAGCAGCTCCTGGCCGGACCCGAGCCGACGCTCACCCAGGGGAATATCGTCCTGGGCACCTACCGCGCCATGTCGCCCGAGCAGGCCCGGGGCGCCGCGGTCGATCACCGCTCCGATCTCTTCTCCCTCGGAGTCCTGCTCTACGAGATCCTCGCCGGACGCTCCCCCTTCGCGGCGGAGAACCCGCTCGCCACCCTGAACCGCATCATCTTCCACACGCCGGCGCCGGTGCGGTCTCTCCGTCCGGAGGTCCCGGAGGAGATCTCGTCGCTGATCGATCAGCTCCTCCAGAAAGATGAATTCCTGCGTCCGCGCAGCGCCGGCGAGGTGCGTCTGCAGCTCGAAGCGTCGACGGCCGTGGGGACGGCCGCGGAGGAGGCGCCCACCCTGATCGAGCGGGGCCTGCTCGCGCCGGACGGCAGGCACTTTACGCCGCTGCCGAGGACTCCCTCCCCGATGCCCACCCCGGCGGACTCCGCGCTGACCACGGTGCAGCCCAGGCCGCGCCGGCTCGCGCTCCTGGCGCTCATCGTGCTGCTCCTGGCCGGCCTCGCCTCCGCGGGCGCCTGGCTGGCCTTCCGGCGGCCCGCGCCGCCGCTCTACGTGGCCGTGCTGGCTCCGGAGATCGGGACCGGGGCCGGGGCCGCCGAGGTGGAGCTGCTCTCCTCTGGAATCCGCGTCGCCGTCCTCCAGGCGCTCGTCGGGCTCGAAGGAATCTCGCCGCTGTCGATGGACGAGGTGGATGCGGCGACCGGCTCGCCGCGGCGCGTCGCCCAGGCTCTTTCGGCCGGGGAGGTGATCACCGAGCGGCTGGATTGCCGCCCCGAATCCTGCCGGGTCTCGCTCAACCGCTTGCGCGGCGCCGACGGGAGCGTCCTCTGGGCCGAGAGCCTGGAGGTGCCCACGGACGATTTCTTCCTGCTGGCCCAGGCCGTCACCGGCCAGATCCGCCGCGGCTACGAAGGCCGGCGGGCACGCCAGGGCTCTACCGCCCTGGAGGCGAGCAGCCGCGACATCCGGGAGCTTCTGGCGCTGCGCCGTGACTTCGATGCGCAGTCGATCCCGCGGGATCGCATCGTGGCCGATCTGGAGGAGATCCGCCGCCGCTCTCCCCGGTTTCTCGAGGCCTACCTGCTGGAGGCTGACGTCCTGCGCCGCAACTTCTCGATGTCACGCCGCCGGGAGGACCTGGACCGTGCCTCCCGCCTTCTCGAGGAGGCTCGGGAGCTGTCCCCCGGCAATCCCCAGCCCCTCTTCCTGTGGGTCGACGTGGCGCTGGCCGGCAAGGATCTCGAACGAGCCGAACAAGCCCTCCAGGATCTCCACGGTCTGGTCCCCGGCGACGTCCGGGTCCTGGAGAGGGAGGCCCGCCTGCTCGATACCCGCGGCCAGTCTCAGGAAGCGCTGGCTCTGATGCGGAACGTGGCCCGCCTCCACCCCTCGGTGCGGAGACTCTCCAATCTCGCCCAGATGGAGTTTCAGCAGGGGCAGATCACCGCGGCCCGCGGCACTCTCCAGCGGCTCCTGCAGCGTTCCCCGGGCAATCTGGAAGGGCTCTCCCTGCTGGCCCTCATCGAGCTCTGGAACGGCGACCTCCGACGGGCCGTCACGATCTACCAGCAGCTCGGGCAGCGCTCGCCGAGCGTGGCCATCCTCTCCAACCTCGGCTTTGCCTACCTGCTCCTCGGCCGGTACCAGGAAGCGGCCGACACCTTCCAGCGCACCTGTGAGCGAGAGCCCCAGAATCCAGGTTTCACCCTGAACCTGGCCGACGCCGAGGCGCTGATGGGCCAGAAGGCCAAGGCGGAGGAGCTCTACCGGCGCGTCGTAGCGCTCGCCGAAGCGGACCCCGCGGCCGCCACACCGCCGCTGCTGACCATCAAGGCCCAGGCCCTGGCCCATCTCGGCGAAGGCCGGAACGCAGTCTCCACCGTGCAGGAGGCGCTGCGCCTCGCCCCGGACCAGGGGCCCACCGTGTACGAGGCGTCCCTCGTCTACGTTCTTCTCGGAGAGGACCACTCCGCGCTGGCCAACGCGGAGAAGGCGGTACAGCTCGGGCTCAATCCCAGGGCCTTTTCGATCCCCTGGTTCGCCCCCCTCCACCGCCAGCCCGAGTTCCAGGCCCTGCTCGCCAAGGCGCCGGCTCCTGAGCCCGTCTAGCTGTTCGGCGCCTCGAGGATGATCGTCGGATCCGTCGCCACGCGCTGCACGAAGGCGCTCTGTGGACCGTCCGGATTGGGCTCCGCCCAGTGGATGATGAAATCGTAAGAAACCTTGGCCAGCGGGCCGAGATCGTTGACGAAGGACAGACGAAACTCACGTCCGAGATCGCCCGGATTGACCGCCAGGGTACCCTGACTTTCCCCGAACGTCGCCGCGGGCGTCAGGAAGAGCTCGACCCCGAAGCCCGCCTCGAATTTGAGATTGTAGAGGACCGGCTGCTCCTTGCTGCTGAAGGGCTGGAGAGTCACGTCGTTGCCGTCGATCGAGATGGCGGGGCTGGAGCTGCTGAACGCGAGGTCCTCCGGGCCGACGGCGGTGACCAGAATCGTCGCATCGATCACGGTCTTGCTGGTGACCAGCTCCTCGATGCTCTCCACTTCGGCTACCAAGGCTTGCGCTTGCGTCGACATGGCGCGTCTCCTTTCGGGTTGTTGTCAAGGCTCGCTCAAGGGATAGAGCACGTCCCATGCCAGGCCAGAGCCCTGATCCCCGAGGGCACACCCCGGCGGCGGGGTCCGCCGACGTGTCCGCGGCATGTCGGCGGCCTGGCCGACACACAATCAAACCAACTACCCGACCGCGCCCGCCGTCAGGAACGCCACCACGGAGAACCCGGTCCCGACCAGGCCCAGGAGCACCATGCTGAAGAAGAAGATCCAGCGCATCCGGTCGATCTGGAGGATCAGGCTGATCGCTCCGGCCACCAGGCAGAGCTGGAGAAAGAAAGTCGAGTAATCAAAGATGTCCCCTGCCTTCCCCAGGCCCACCGCCTGCGCCTCCCACTCGTTGGCGCCGATGACCTTCCCCATCTCGCCGTCCACGTCCTGGGCCCAGCTCGCCTGCCCCACGGTCTTCGAGCCGAGGAGGATCTCCTTCTTCTCCTTGCCGTAGCGGGTCGCGTCCGCATCCAGGGACCCGATCACCTTCTCGATGGCTGGAACCTGCTCGGGCCGGATCGAGCCCGCCAGAATCAGGGCCTGCAAGGTGTCCCGCTGCCCCTCGACGAGGGTCTCCTTGATCCCCTTCGACTGGTACCAGAGATAAGCCCCGTTCTTCTCGTTGTGCGCGATGAGCTCGTCGTCCCCATACTTGCCCGCTCCCAGGTCGGTGACCGCCAGCACCGCCGCGAACAGGGCCAGGACGAGGCCGCACCAGATTTCGAACCGTCTCTCCTTCTCCTCGCCCGCCGCGCTCGCGGGCGCGGGCTCCGGACGCTCTTCGGCCAGAACTGCCATGGTGCCTCCTTGTCAGCAACTGATGAGGAGGATTCTAGAGTGGTGGCCTACGGAAGGCAAAGGACGGCAAGGACAGCAAGGACCCCCAAGGGCACAGGCCGCGTTGTCCCTGGCGTCCTTGCCGTCCTTGAAGTCCTTGCTTCTCAGAACCGCCGCAGCCGGCCCGGCTGGAAGGTCGTGGCGATCTTCGCGGCGCGCTCCTCGGTGGGGCGCTCCGTCAGATCCGGGTGCTTGGGCTCGGGGGGCCGGGCCTCGACGTGGCGGTGGCGTCCCGGGCGCTGTTGCCCCCCGCCCTGGCCGCCTCCTCCCTGGCGCTTGCCGCCCGGCTTGCCAAACTGTTTGCCGGGCCGGCCGGCCCCCTGGGCAGGCCGCGCGTGCAGCTGGTTTCCCGGCTCGACCTGGTTGCGTCCGTTCTCTCGCGGCTCGCGCGGCTCGCGATTATCGCGGGGCGCCTGGGGCTGCCGGTCGTCGCGGGGGCCGGCGGCCCGGTCCGGCCGGCGCCGGTCCTTCTCGCCGCCGCCGCGACGGGCCTGCTCCTCGGCTTCCCGCTGGGCCTTGCGCTCGGCCTTCTCCCGAGCGCGTGCCCGCTCCTCGGCCCGGCGGGCGCGCAGGGTGGCGATCCGCTCGCCCAAGGGGACCTCGAACCGCTCCGGCGCCTCCGCGTCGTAGTCGAACCCCTCGAGGGTCCGCCGCGGCAAGCTCAGGCCCACAGCCCGTTCGATCGCCGCGAGCTCCGGGCTCTCCTCGGGCGCGGCCAGGGTGAAGGCCTCGCCGGTCAGTCCGGCCCGCGCCGTGCGGCCGACCCGGTGGATGTAGTCCTCGGGGATGTTCGGCACGTCGAAGTTGACCACGTGGGAGAGGGCCTCCACGTCGATGCCGCGGGCGGCGACGTCGGTCGCCACGAGGACGCGCAGGCGGCCGTCCTTGAAGCGGGCCAGGGCCTCGGTGCGCTGCGCCTGGCTGCGGTTGCCGTGGATGCGGTCGCAGGCCACCCCATGGCGCGAGAGGAGGTCGGCCAGCCGGTTCGCCCGGTGCTTCGTGCGGGTGAAGACCAGGGCGCCGGGGATCTTCTCGTGGTTGAGCAGATCGATGAGGAGCCAGGGCTTGAGCTCCTCGCGGACCGGGAAGATCGCCTGGTCCACGCCGGCGACCGTGGTCGCCTTCCGCTCGACGCCGATGGAGACCGGCTCGCGCAGCATCTCGCGGACCAGCTCGACGATCGGGACAGGCAGAGTGGCCGAGAAAAGCAGGTTCTGCCGCTGCTCGGGGAGTTGGGCGAGCACGCGGCGGACGTCCGGGAGGAAGCCCATGTCGAGCATCCGGTCCGCCTCGTCGAGGATCAGGACCTCCAGGTTGTCCAGGCGGGCATAGTCATTCTGAAAGTGATCCAGGAGCCGCCCGGGGGTGGCGACCAGGACGTCGACGCCATCGCGGAAGGCACGCTCCTGCGGGCCCATGGCCACACCGCCGAAGACGGCAGCCCCGGTCAGGGGCGTGTGGCGGGCCAGGGCCTCCAGGCTCTCGGCGATCTGCGCCGCGAGCTCCCGCGTGGGGGTGAGGACGAGGACCCGGGTCGTGCCGCGGGGGCGGTCCAGCAGGCGGTGCAGGACCGGCAGCAGGAAGGCCGCGGTCTTGCCGCTGCCCGTGGCGGCGCAGGCGAGAACGTCGCGTCCCGCGAGAGCCTGGGGGATGGCATCGGTCTGGATGGGCGTCGGGGTGGACCAGCCGAGGTCGGCGACGCCGCGCAGGAGGTCCGGATGCAGGTCGAACGAGTCAAACGTCATCGCATCTCTCTCTCTTCGATCCGAGGACCGCCCGGCCCCGTGCGGAGGGGGCAGGCGCCTCTGTCGAGGTCTCCCGGCAAGTTTCGGGTAAACACGGAGGACGACTGCGGCGAGGCCGCCGCGGGGCTCCAGGAGGAGCCGCCGATCCGGTCCCGCCGCCGGAGGCGGGACGCGGTAGAGTCGCACACCCGGGCCGGCCCGCGCAAGCCGGCCGGCGTTTTCAAGCCCTGGAACAATTGACGCCACGACCTCTCTGGTCTAGCGTCCGGCGCGGTGCAACCTTCTCGAACGCTCTCTCTCGGTCTGGTCGTCGCAGCCTACGTCACTCTGACCTTCTGGCTCGTGGCGCCCTATACGCCGATCGATGACGCGTTCATCAGTTTCCGCTACGCGCGGCATCTCGCCTCGGGTCACGGGCTTGTCTTCAATCTCAACGAAGTACCCGTGGAAGGTTATTCCAGCCTCGCATGGGTCCTGATCCTCGCCGCCGGGGCTCTCGTGGGCATCGCGCTGCCCGCTCTCTCGCAGATCCTGGGATTTCTTCTAGGGACAGGCACTCTGCTGGTCCTGGCCCGCCGCAGCCTCCTGGCCGCCGCCGGCCTCGTGGCCTGCCTCCCCTGGCTCTACCACACCTTGAACGGCCTCGAGACCTGCCTCATGGCCTTCCTGGTCACGGCCCTGACCTCCATACCCCCGGACACGCCCCGCCGGCGAGTCACCGGCCATGCCGTGGCGGCCCTGCTGGTGCTCACCCGCCCCGAAGGGCTGCTCTGCGTCCTCGTCTGGACCGCGGCCGTCCACCTGGCGGACCGCCGCCTCCACCGGCCCGAGATCGGGCAGGCGTTGACCGCCGCCGGAGCCTTCACGATCCAGCTCGCCTTCCGGCTGGCCTACCACGGCGACTGGATCGCCAACTCGGCGCGCGCCAAGATGCTGCCGCTCGGCTTCACCCTGGGGCCGGGGCTCCTCGACCTCGCCCGCTTCACCCTGGTTGGCGGAGCCGGCGGCCTCCTCCTGCTTCTGGCGATCGGCGGGACTCGTTCGCGTCTCCTCTTTCTCCTGCTCTTCGCGCCTGCCCTCGCGGTCAGCGGCGGCGACAGCTTCCCGCTCTGGCGCTTCTACGTGCCGCTCGCCCCCGTGCTCTTCCTGACCGCGGCCGAGGGGCTGGAGCGGCTGCTGGCGCTCCGGCCGCTGCCGGAGCGGACCGCGGCGCTCACCCGCGGGCTGGCCGCCGCCGCCGTCCTCGCCGCCTTGCTGGCGCCCTGGAGCGGATTCCTGCCGGACGTCCAGCGGGAGAGCTTCTGGGTGCGGCACTGGGAAGAGCTGGGCCGCCGGCTCGCCGGAACCTTCCCCGCCGGCTCGACGATCGCCCTCTGCCCGGTGGGCGCCCTTCCCTACCGCTCGGGCTTCCGGACGATCGACATGCTGGGGCTGAACGAGCGGACCATCGCCAGGACGGAGCCCGACCGGAGCTACTACTACCCGGGGCACCAGCGGCACGACGGCCCGTACGTGCTCTCGCGGCGGCCGGACCTCATCCTGCTCGCCAACGGGCCGGTCGTGGACGATCCGGCCGCACCCTTCCCCTGGGAACAGGTGCGGCCCTATGAACGGGATCTGGTGGCGGACCCGCGCTTCACCGCCGAGTACGGGCTGGTGCGCATCCCCCTGGGGGACGGCACCTGGCTGCTGGCGTTCGCTAGACGTCGAGCGACTTGACCACCGGCCGCTCCGCCATCCGCTTGCGCACCGTGCGCGCCTTCCAGATCTCCCAGACGGCAGGGAGGAGGGACAGGAAGACGATCGCCAGGACCACCAGGGAGAAGTTGTCGCGGACGAGCGGCAGGTTGCCGAACCAGTAGCCGGCCACCGTGCAGATCGTCACCCAGGCCACGCCGCCGATGACGTTGTAGCTCATGAACTTGCGGTAGCTCATGCTGCCCATGCCGGCGACGAACGGAGCGAGGGTGCGGACGATCGGCACGAAGCGGGCGAGGATGATGGTCTTGCCGCCATACTTCTCGTAGAACTCGTGCGTGGTCGCCAGGTGCTCCGGCTTGATCAGGCGGAATCCCTTGATCCTCATGTTGACGAGCCGGGAGCCCAGGAAATGGCCGACCCAGTAGTTCACCGTGTCCCCGATGACGGCCGCGGCGACCAGAGTGAGGATCAGCAGCGGCAGCGACAGCGAGCCGAGCTTCGCGAAGGCGCCCGCCGCGAACAGCAGCGAGTCGCCCGGCAGGAACGGCGTGACCACGAGACCGGTTTCACAGAAGACGATCAGGGACAGGAGAACATACGTCCAGGACCCATAGGTCTCCAGGACCCCCTTGAGATACTTGTCCAGATGCAGAAAGATGTCGATCAGATGACCCATGGGCTCCTCATCCGCTGGAAGGCCCCAAAGCCTAAGGGTTCGCTGGAGGAATGTCTACCCTTATGACGCTGCCGATTTTCCTTGTTCTCGCTCTGCTCGTCACCGTCGTGGTGGTCTTCGCCTTCGAGTGGATCCCTGTCGACGTGACGACCCTGCTCCTCCTGATCGCCCTGGTGGTCACCGGCCTCCTGCCGGTCGAGGACGCCTTCGCGGGGTTTTCGAACGACATCATCATCATCCTCGCGGCCATCTTCGTCCTGTCGGGAGCCCTGATGAAGGGGGGCGTCCTGGACTACCTGGGCGAGACGATCCACCGCATCGCCGGCGGAAGCACGTTCAAGGTGCTGCTCTGCGTGATGTCGGTGACCACGTTCATCTCGTCCTTCATGAACAACACGACGACCACGGCCGTGTTGATGCCGGCCGCCCTCGGCCTCTGCCAGCGCAGCCGGATCTCGCCGAGCAAGGCGTTGATCCCGCTCGCCTTCGCCTCCATGCTCGGAGGGACCTGCACGCTGATCGGCACCTCGACCAACGTGGCGGCCAGCGCTTACGTCAAGGAATTCGGATTGGCTCCGTACTCCATGTTCGAGTTCCTGCCGGTCGGGGTCACCGCCTGCGTGGTGGGCATCCTCTACATGGTATTCCTGGGGCACCGGCTGCTGCCGGAGAGATCGGAAACGACCGAGCCCGAGTACTCGATCCGCGAGTACCTCTCGGAAGTCGTGGTGACGCATGGCTCGCCTCTCGCGGGGCGGGCGATCCGCGACACCCAGCTCGCGCAGATGGGGTTGCAGGTCCGCGCGATCCAGCGCGGCGAGCGCCGGCTCTATCCCGATCCCTACGTGCAGCTCGAGGAGGGGGACCTGCTGATCGTCCAGGCGAGCCGGGAGGGCCTCCTCCAGGTCAAGGACACAGCGGGGCTCGGCATCCGGTCCGACATCCTGCTGGAGGGGCCGCAGGATTTGGCCGGCGAAGCGATCGGCATCGCCGAGGCCCTGCTGATGCCCCAGTCGGGCCTGATCGGTCGCTCGCTCAAGGAGCTGGACTTCCGCCGCCGCTTCGGCCTGGCGGTCCTCGCCATCTACCGGAAGGGGCATGCCCTGGCGGCGCGCATCGCCGAGATCCCGCTGCGCCTCGGCGATGTCCTGCTGCTCCAGGGGAAGCCGGAGCGGTTCCGCGCCCTGGCGGACAACGCGGACCTCTGGATCCTCCAGGAGACGGAGCACCGGCCGTCGCAGCGGCGCAAGGGGCTGTACGTCGTCGGGATCCTGGTGGCCGCCGTGGTCGTCTCGTCCTTCCAGTGGGTGCCGCTGCCCATCGCGTTCCTCGCAGCCGCGCTGGCGGTGATCGCCACCCGCCTGATGACGATGGAGGAGGCCTACAACCTGATCGACTGGCGCCTGCTGATCCTGATCGCCGGCATGACCTCGTTCGGCAAGGCGATGCAGAAGACTGGCACGGCGGAGTATCTGGCGTCTCTCATCGTGCACTGGACCGAGCCGCTCGGGGTCACCTTCGTCCTGCTGGCGTTCACGGTGCTGACGATCCTCCTGACCCAGCCGATGTCGAACGCGGCAGCGGCCCTGGTGGTCCTGCCGGTGGCGATGAGCACGGCGCACAAGATGGGGCTCGATCCCCGCGCCTTCGCGATCCTGGTCACGCTCTCGGCTTCGCTCTCGTTCATCACCCCGTTCGAGCCGTCGTGCCTGATCGTCTACGGCCCCGGCAAGTACCGGTTCCGCGATTTTTTGGTGTGCGGGTTGCCGTTGACCGCGTTGATCGTGGTGGTGCTGGTGGTGATGGTGCCGTGGATCTGGCCGCTGCGGTAGAGGGCCCCTACTTCAGATATCCCAGCGACCGCAACCGCGTGATGTGATTCCACTCCAGATAGGTGGCGCTCTGGGCGCCGTCGCCCGCGACGAAGCGCGCTCTTCCCTTGCTGCGCTCTCCCAGCTCGCGCTCGCCGGCGGCGCGGAGCGCGGCGACCAGGTCGGGGCGGGCGGCGGCGAGGTCTCGCAGCTCTCCGGGGTCGTGGTCGAGATCGTAGAGCTCCGGCGGCGGACCCGGCTCCCGCGGCACGATGAGCTTCCAGGGGCCGCGGCGGACGGACCAGCGCGGCGGGCCGTGGAGGATCAGATCGGCGAGGAGGGTCGGCCGTCCGGCCGGGGGCTCGCCGTCGAGGAGCGGCGTCAGGTCCTTCCCCTGGACCGGCGGCGAGGGGACTCCGACCAGCCGCAGCAGGGTCGGGAACAGATCGGCCAGCTCGGCCGGGTTCTCGATCACCCCCGGAGACCTCCCGGGCACCCTGAGCAGCGCGGGCACGTGCAGCAGCTCTTCGTACAGCGTGTGCCCGTGGTCGGAATTCGGCTCGTAGCCGAGGGCGCGCTCGCGGTCGAGGCGCGTCCAGAACTCCTCGCCGTGATCGCTGACCACGAGCACGACCGTCTCGTCGTCCAGCCCCAGATCTTCCAGCCCCTTCAGGAAGCGGCCCATCTGCCGGTCGGTGTAGGCGATCTCGGCGTCGTAGAGCGCCTCGTGCCAGCGGCGGTCCTCCGGCGGCGGGATCGGCAGCTCGGGGCGGCGGTCGGCGGTGCAGCCCAGCTTGCCTCGGTAGCCCGGCAAGAGGCGGTGCGCCACGCTCTTGCACTCCTCCTCCGGCGGCTCGTACGGGTTGTGGACGTCGAACAGATGGAGATAGAGGAAGACGCGGCGGTCGGGCGCGGCGCGGCGGAGCCCCTCCAGCGCCCGGTCGACGAGCGGGGCCGCGCGGTCCTCGATCGAGACGTACTCGTCGAACCCCTGCTGCAGGCCGAAGGCGGGGTTCACGTAGATGTTGTGGTAGACGCCCAGGTTGTAGAAGCCGGCGTCGCGCAGGGTCTCGGCCAGGGTGCGGACGCCGCCGGTCAGGCCGGTGGGCGCGAACTCGCCGTAGCGCACGCCGGCGCCGTGGGTCTGCGGCTGGAGCCCGGTCATCAGCGAGGCCACGCTCGGCAGGGTCCAGCCGGCCGGCGCCTGCATGTGGTCGAAACGGACCCCTTCGGCCGCGAAGCGGTCAAGATTCGGAGTCAATCCGTTCTTGTTCCCGTAGGCACCCAGCCGGTCGGCGCGCAGGGTGTCGATGAGGACCACGACCAGGTTCTTCCCCTGGGGACGGCCCGGGGTCACGATCACCGGGTCCCCCCAGAGCGCCACGCCTTCGGGGAGGGGCCGGCCGCGGCGCGTCACTTCGACCTCCAGGGCCAGCCTGCTGCCGCCGCGCGGCAGCTCCTTGCGCACGGCCCGCCACCCCTGCCGCCCGCCTGATCCCTCGACCACCTCTTCCAGCCAGAGGTCGCGGCGGCCGTCCGCCTCGCGCCAGACGCGGAAGACGGCGCGCGTGCCCGGCCGGTCGTGCTCGGGCACGATCCCCAGCCAGGCCTCGAACACCGCGCCGCGCGGGAGGTCCTCCGGCAAGCGGATCTCCGTCCGCGCCAAACCGGGCAGCGCGGGGCGGCTCTCGCCTACGAGCGACATGGAGCGGTACGGGTCCGTCGCCGGCTCGCCGGTGATCTCCAGGATCTCCAGCCGGCCCGCGTCCACGGCCAGGCGCAGGACCTCGACGCGGCCGGTCCAGTAGGGCTCGCGCTGGAGATCGACCTCGTAGGCGTGCTCCTGGCCGTCCGGGGCCAGCGGGAAGCTCAGCGTGCGGAACGGCGGAAAGCCGCGGTCTCCGGCGAGCTTCCAGGAGAGGGTCGCGAGCGTGGCGCTCCCTTGCGCCCGCAGCCGGAGCCGGGCCACCCGCGCGGCGCTCAGCCCGGGCTTGACCCGGTAGAGCGCTTCCTGCGTGGCCACGCCCGCCGGCAGGGAAACCGGATCCACCTCGCCCGTCTCGACCAGGGAGCCGAGACGGATCAGCCGGCGGGGCGAGCTGTCCCCGCAGGCGGCAAGAAAGGCGAGGCCGGCCCAGACCAGGAAGAGGAGTCTTCGCGACACAGGCTTGAGCCGGAGAGCCTTACAGCCGGCCCTGGATCCAGCACCCGCCCAGGACGCGGGTGCCGCGATAGAAGACGGCGGCCTGCCCGGGGGTGATCCCGCGCTGCGGCTCGGCGAGATCGACCTCGACGTGTCCCTCACCCAGCGGCCGGATGCGCGCGGCGACTCCGGGGTGGCGCGAGCGGATCTTGACGGTGGCCTCCACCTCGCCATCGGGCGGCGGGCCGATCCAGTGGAGGCGCTCGCCGCGCAGCCCCGGCGCCAGCAGCTCCCGCTCCTCGCCGACCACGACCCGGTTCTCCTCGGGCTCGATGGCGAGCACGTAGAGCGGGCTCTTCGCCGCGAGGCCCAGGCCGCGCCGCTGCCCGACGGTGTAGCGGTAGAACGGCTGCCCCTCGCCGAGCTCGCCGCCCGCCGTGTCGACCAGCCGGGCCGGCGCGGCTAAAGCCACCTCGGAGTAGCGCTCCGGATGCTCGGCCACCTGCGCCTCGACGAACTCGCGGACGCCGCCCGAGACGAAGCAGACCTCCATGCTCTCCCCCTTCTCGGCCACCACGAGCCCGGCCTGGCGGGCGATCTCGCGGACCTGCGGCTTGCTCATTCCGCCGAGCGGGAAGAGGGAGGCGGCGAGCTGCTCCCGGGTCAGCTCGAAGAGGTAGTAGCTCTGGTCCTTCTCGGGGTCGAGCGCCGTGTGCAGCTCGGGACCGTCGGGGCCGTCCAGGATGCGCGCGTAGTGGCCGGTCGCCACCCGCTCCGCTCCCAGCCGCCGCGCCCTCTCCAGAAGAAGGTCGAACTTGATCCAGGTGTTGCAGCGCACGCACGGGCTCGGCGTCCGGCCGGTCAGGTAGTCCTCGACGAAGGGATCGACCACCTTCTGCCGGAACTCCTCGTCCATGCGTAGCGTGTAGTGGGGGATGCCCGCCTGCTGGGCCACCCGCTTGGCGTCGCCGAGATCGAGCGCGCCGCAGCAGCGGCCGTGGGCCTCGACGCCGGAGTGGTCCCAGAGGAGCATCGAGAGGCCAATGACCTGCTCTCCCTGCTGCGCCAGGAGCCAGGCGGTGACGGAGGAGTCCAGGCCGCCGCTCATCGCGACCGCGGTCAAGGAGCTCATGCGACCACCCGCCGCAGCTCGGCCACCTCGCGCGCCAGCACGTCGAGAAACTGATCGACGTCGTCGGGCCGGTTCATCATTCCGAAGCTCACCCGCAGCGAGGAGAGCGCCTCCTCCTGTGACAATCCCATGGCCAGGAGGGTCTTGCTCGGCTCCACGGTCCCGGACGAGCAGGCCGAGCCGGTGGAGACGGCGAAGCCGGCCACGTCGAGGCGGATCAGCAGCGACTCCCCCTCGACGTCCGGGATCGCGATGTGCGAGGTGTTCGGCAGGCGCGGCGAGCCGGCGCAGTGCAGGACGGCGCCCGGCGTTCTTCCAGACGACAGGCGCCGCGGCAGCTGGGCCTCGAAGCGGTCGCGCAGGCCGGCGAGGAAGGTCTGCCGCATCGCCAGCTCGTCGGAGGCGGCGGCCGCGGCCTCGCCGAAGCCGGCGAGCGCGGCGACGTTCTCCGTCCCGGCCCGCCGCCGCCGCTCCTGGCCGCCCCCCATCAGATAAGGAGCGATCTCGACCCCCTTGCGTACCCAGAGGGCCGCCGCGCCGAGCGGACCATGGAACTTGTGGGCGCCAATCGTCAGGTAGTCGACTCCGAGCTCGTCCACGTCCACCGGGATCTTCCCGACCGCCTGCACCGCGTCGCAGAGAATCGGGATTCCCCGCTCGCGGCAGGCCGCGGCCACGGCGGCCACCGGCTGCAGCGTGCCCAGCTCGTTGTTGGCCAGCATCAGGGCGGCCAGCCGGGTGTCGGGCCGCAGGCTCTCGATCATCGCGGCGGCGGGGACGACCCCGTCCGCTCCGGGGGACACCTGCGTCACCTGCCAGCCCGCCTGGGCCAGCCGGGCGGCGGCCTCGCGGATCGACGGATGCTCCATGGCGGAGATCACAAAGTGGCCGGATCCCGTCCGTCCCGCGACGTCGAAAAGGACGGCGTTGTTCGCCTCCGTGCCCGACGCGGTGAGCACGATCTCGGGTGTGCGGGCGCCCACCAGGGCGGCCACTTTCTCCCGCGCCTCCTCGACGGCGTTGCGCGCCGCCTGGCCGAAGCGGTGGATGGACGACGGGTTGCCGTGCAGCTCTCCGAGCCAGGGGAGCATGGCCTCCCGGGCGCGCGGATGGAGCGGCGTGGTGGCGTTGTTGTCGAGGTACACGAAAGCCATGGGAGCTGTATTGTATCGGGGTTGTGGCGGAATCGCCGACGCGGCATGGGTGTTGAATAAGAACCCAGGATGCCGTCTTCGGCTACCCGATCCCGGCAACACATAATGAATATGCGCGCATTCCGGCTCGCCGCCGTCCTCCTCGTCCTCCTCATCCCCGTCCTGGCCGCTCCGGCGCAGGCCAAAGACAAAGACAAGATCACCCGCGCCGAGCGCAAAGAGCTGCACGCCGCGGCCGAGAAGCTGCCCGAGAAGTACCGGCAGTGGCTCGACGAGGTGGATCCGATCATCACCGACGAGGAGCTGAAGTCGTTCCTGGCCCTCGAGAAGGACTACCAGCGCGACGCCTTCATCAAGCGCTTCTGGGAGGTGCGCGACCCCTACAAGGGGACGCCGCGCAACGAGTTCAAGGACCGCTACATGGCCCATCTCGAGGAGGCGCGGACCCGCTACACCCGGATGGACGACGACCGCGCCCGCATCCTCCTGCTCAACGGCGCCCCCGCCGTCACCATCCCCTCGACCTGCACGACTCTCCTGTGGCCGCTGGAGGTCTGGTTCTACCAGGGGAGCCAGCGCATGGGCGAGGAATTCTTCGTCGTCTTCTACCGCAAGTGGGGAGGCGGGCTGTACCGCATCTGGAACCCTCTCGAAGGGCTCGATGCCCTCTTCGTCGACGGCGTGGGCCCCGGCTCCCTGCGGGAGCAGCACAGCATTGCCGAGATCGCCAACGGCTGCCGCGACGGCGACAAGCTCGCGGCGGGCATCGCCTGGGTGGCGAACCAGCGCATGGGCTACGCGACGATCCAGTCGCGCATCGAATCCAAGCCCGAGGGACCCGGCGGCGAGTGGATCGCCACCTTCGGCTCGTATTCGACCGACGTCCCCGAAGGCGTGGCCCAGATCAACGCCAAGCTGGACGTTGAGTTCCCCGGCCGCTACCAGAACCGCACCGTGGTCCAGGGCCTCTTGAGCGTCCCGGTGACCGAGGCGGGGCTGGGCAAGCTCGGAGAGCATCGCTCGTACAACTTCCTGGTCAACGGCGAGGTCCTGCAGAACGGCGAGCTGTTCGACAACTTCCGCTACCGCTTCGACCTCCCCGGGACGGAAGCGTCCTCTGAGCCCACGCTGCCGCTCCTCTTCCAGCGCAACCTGCGGCCGGGCGACTACACGCTGATCGTGCGGCTGGAGGACATCAACTCGGGCAAGCTCTTCCGCTCGGAGCGGACGCTCACCGTCCCCGCCCTGGAGGGCGCCGACGTGCTGCCGCCGCCGCAGACGCCGGAGGAGAAGGAGAGCGCGCGCCTCCTCGCCGAGGCGAACGCCGCCATCTCGAACGGCGAGACGACGATCAAGATCCTGCGCCCTCCGGGCGACCTCCAGGCGGGGATGCTCCGCTTCGACACCCTGGCCACGGGCGACATCACCAGCGTCACCTTCGCCCTGGACGGCAAGCCGGTGCTCACCAAGAAGAAGCCGCCGTACAGCGTCGAGCTCGATCTCGGCTCGCTCCCCCGGCCGCGGCGGCTGACCGTCTCGGCTTTCGGCGCTACGGGTAAGCAGATCGCGAGCGACGAGCTGCTGGTCAACTCCTCCGGGCACCGCTTCCGGGTGCGCCTGGTGGAGCCGCAGCGCGGCCAGCGCTACCAGAGCAGCCTGCTCGCCCGCGTCGAGACCGAGGTCCCCGACGGCGAGACGCTGGACCACGTCGAGCTCTTCTTGAACGAGACCCGGGTGGCCACCCTCTACCAGCCGCCGTTCACCCAGCCGGTCATCCTCCCCAAAGGCGAGGAGGTTGCCTACGTCCGGGCGGTCGGCTACCTGACCGACGGCAACACGACCGAGGATCTGGTCTTCATCAACGCCCCGGACAACCTGGAAGAGGTGGACATCGACTTCGTCGAGCTCTACACGAGCGTGCTCGACCGCGCCGGCCATCCGGTCGAGGGGATGGAGCAGAAGGACTTCACGGTCACCGAGGACGGCACGCGCCAGGAGATCGCCCGCTTCGAGCGGGTGAACGACCTGCCGATCCATGCCACGGTGGCCCTGGACGTCTCGGCCTCGATGGACGACAACGTGAATCAGGCGCGCGAGGCGGCGCTCCAGTTCATCCAGAAAACGATCCGGCCCAAGGACCGCGCCTCCATCATCCTGTTCAACGACCGGCCGACCCTGACGACCAAGTTCACCAATGACCAGACGGCTCTGGCCGGAGGCCTGGCCGGGATCAAGGCGGAGCGCGGCACCGCCCTCTACGACACGATCGTCTTCACGCTCTACTACAACAACGGGATCAAGGGGCAGCGGGCCGTGCTGGTGCTCTCCGACGGCAAGGACGAGGGGAGCCGCTTCACCTACGAGGACGCGCTGGAGTACGCCCGGCGGGCCGGCGTGACGATCTACACGATCGGCTTGGGCGACGACGTCGAAAAGAAGAAGATGGAGAAGATCGCCGAGGAGACCGGAGGCCGCTTCTTCCAGGTGGACAACGCCGCCCAGCTCGCCGGTATCTACAGCACGATCGAGAAGGAGCTGCGGTCGAAGTACCTGATCGCCTACCAGTCGAGCAACACCAGCGGCAGCACCGACTTCCGCTCGGTGGATCTGAAGGTCAACAAGTCCGGTCTGGATGCGAAGACGATGCGAGGGTATTACCCGTAGGGAAGGGCTCTTTTTTTCTGGAGGCCGCGATGCACCAGGTCCCCCGGCCGCACCGCGGCCGTGTCCTCGCCGTCCTTGCCGTCGTTGCCGTCCTTTGCCCGCTCCCGGCGGCCGCCACCGACGCCAAGCCCTCCCGGCGCGAGGTCGAGCGCCAGCAGCGCGAAGCCATCGCCCAGCTCCCGGAGAAGCACCGGGAGTGGCTCGCCGAGGTGGACCCGATCCTCACCGCCGAGGAGAAGGCGGCCTTCCTCGGCCTCGCCAAGGACTACCAGCGCGACGCCTTCATCAAGCGCTTCTGGGAGGCCCGCGACCCGTATCCGCGGACCTCCCGTAATGAATTCAAAGATGCCTGGTCGGTCAAGGTCCAGACCGCCCGCGAACGCTTCAAGGATCTCTACGACGCGCGCGCCCGCCAGCTGCTGCTCAACGGCGTGCCGGACGAGGTCGTCGAATCCAACTGCCCCAACGTCTTCACCCCCCTGGAGGTCTGGTTCTGGGAGCGGGCGGAGCGGATCGGCCAGCCGCTCTTCCTCGTCTTCTATCAGCCGCAACGCAACCTGCCGTTCCGCCTCTGGCACCCCATCGAGACCGTGGCCGTCCTGAGCCCGGACCGCACGCGGGTCGACAACGATTCCCTGGCCACGTGCGGCGATCCGGACAAGCACCGCAAAATCCTCTATTCGATCCGCTGGATCACCCAGCAGCCCATCCTGCAGTGGGAGACGCTCCAGGCCCGCTTCGACTCGCCGCCTCCGCCTCCCGGCGGGGAGTGGATCGCGGCATTCTCCTCCTATTCGACGGACCTCCCGGAAGGCGCCGTCCCCCTGACGGCCCGCCTCGCCCTCGAGTTCCCCGGGCGCTACCAGAACCGGACGGTCGTCCAGGGGGTCGTCACCGTGGCGCCGGGAGACGCCGGGCTGGCTCAGGTCGCCGAATATCGCTCGCACGATTTCCTGCTCACCGGCGAGATCCTGGCCAATGGCGAGCTGTTCGACAGCTTCCGCTACAAGTTCGACCTACCGGCTGGAGCGGAGAGCCTCCCCCTGGCCTTCCAGCGCTACCTGCGTCCGGGCGAGTACACGCTGATCCTCAAGCTGGAGGACGTCAATTCGGGCCGGATCTTCCGGGAGGAGCGCGCGCTGTCCGTGCCGGCGCGCGAGCAGGAGGCCGCCGCGGCCACGCCGGCCGACCCAGAGAGCGCCCGCCTTCTCGCCGAAGCCAACAAGGCGATCGGCCGCGGCGAGGTCACGCTCAAGCTGATCCCGCCCCCCACGACCAACAACCTGCCGACCGGCCTCCAGCGCTTCGACACCCTGGTGACCGGCGAGGTCGCATCGGTCACCTTCGCCCTGAACGGGAAGCCGATCCTCACCAAGAAGAAGCCGCCGTACAGCGTCGAGCTCGACCTCGGGACGGTCCCCCACAACCATCTGCTGAGCGCCACCGCGGTCGACGCGGCGGGCCAGGAGCTGGCGAGCGACCAGATCCAGATCAACACCGCGCCGCACCGCTTCCGCATCCGCCTCGTCGAGCCGCGGCGCGCCAAGCACTATTCCGGCAGCCTGCTCGCCCGCGCCGAGCTCGACGTCCCCGAAGGGCAGAGCATCGAGCGGGTCGAGATCTTCCTCGACGACGCGCGGGTCGCCACCCTCTACCAGCCCCCCTGGGAGCAGCCGGTCATCCTCCCCGCGGGCGGTGCCCTCTCCTACGTGCGGGCGGTCGCCTATCTGCCGGACGGCAACTCGACCGAGGACCTGGTCTTCGTCAACGCGCCCGACACGCTGGAGGAGATCCGCGTCGACCTGGTCGAGCTCTACACCACCGCCCTCGACCGCCAGGGGCGGCCCGTGGCCGATCTCCAGGCCAAGGACTTCGCGGTCACCGAGGACGGCGTCCGCCAGGAGATCGCCCGCTTCGAGCGGGTCACCGATCTGCCGGTCCACGTGGCCGTGGCGCTGGACACGTCGGCGTCCATGGAGAAGAGCCTGCCGCAGGCGCGCGACGCCGCCCTCGGCTTCCTGCAGCGGACGATCCGCCCCAAGGACCGCGCCGCGGTGGTCATCTTCAACGACCATCCCAACCTGGGGGCGAAGCTGACCAGCGACCTCACCCAGCTCGCGGGGGGCCTGGCCGGCCTCAAGTCCGAGCGCAGCACGGCGCTCTATGACGCCATGGTCTTCTCTCTCTACTACTTCAGCGGACTCCGCGGGCGGCGCGCCCTGCTCCTCCTCTCGGACGGCCGCGACGAGGGGAGCCGCTTCACGTTCGACGAGACGCTGGAGTACTCCCGCCGCTCCGGGGTGACGATCTACGTCATCGGCCTGGGCGAAGACGTGGAGAAGAAGAAGCTGGGCCGCTTCGCCGAGGAGACCGGCGGCCGGGCCTTCTTCCTGAAGAACGCCGCGGAGCTCCCCGGCATCTACGCGGCCATCGAGGACGAGCTCCGCTCGCAGTACCTGATCGCCTACCAGTCCACCAACACCTCCGGCAGCTCCGCCTTCCGCACGGTGGACGTCGAGGTGGGGCGCTCCGGGGTGGAGGTGAAGACCCTGCGGGGGTATTACCCGTGAAGGGACGAGCGGTGTACGATCGGACGATGTCGAGGCTCAGCAGCACCCTCTCGACCCTCTTCCTCCTGACAATCCTGTTCTGCGCCGGAGCGGCCGCGGCCGGCGCCGACAAGCCCGATCCCACAGCCAACCTCCAGCCGCGCCACCGCGAGTTCCTGGAGGAGGCCGGGCCGCTCCTCTCCGAGACCGAGCGCCAGGCGTTCCTCGGGCTCCCCCGCGACTACCAGCGCGACGCCTTCATCCGCCGCTTCTGGGAGGTCCGCGACCCGTACCCGAAGACGGCGCGCAACGAGCTCCGCGAGCAGTGGCTGGAGCGGCTGAAGATGGCCAGGGAGCAATTCAGCAGCACCACCGAGGACCGCGCCCGCGTCCTCCTCCTGGCCGGACCGCCGCGGTCGATCAGCCACTCGACCTGCGACGCCCTGCTGCCGCTCGAATTCTGGGACTACGACGGCGGCGACAAGATGAAGCGGGGCTTCACTCTGGCTTTCGTCTCGCCGAGCGGCTCCTCGCGCGGCCCCTGGCGCGTCTGGTACCCCAGCGAGGGGCTCTCCTCGCTGATGGCCGTGGAGCTGCGCCTGCGGTCGACCGGCGGCGCGAAAGACCAGGAGATGATCAGCGGCGCCTGCCCGCAAGCCGACGACGTCCTCGGCCACCTCGGCCTCGCGGTCGATTGGGGCCAGCTCCAGAAATCCGCCCAGCTCGTCCCCCGGCCCAACGAGGAGTGGGTGGCGACCTTCCTCTCCCGGTCCACCGACGTGCCGGACAACGCGGCCACCTTCCCGGCCCGCGCCGACTTCGCCTTCCCGGGCCGCTTCGGCAGCCGCACCGTGGTGCAGGGCCTGGTCAGCGTGCCGCGCGCCGAGGTCCGGCCGGAGCGCCTGGAGAAGACCTCGGCCTACAACTTCGTGGTCGACGGCGAGGTGCTCTACCGCGGCGAGCTGTTCGAGCAGTTCCGCTACCGCTTCCTCTTCCCCGAAGGCGAGGCCACGGCCGACACCTTCCCGCTGGTCTTCCAGCGCTATCTGCGGCCGGGCACCTACACGCTCGTCCTCAAGGTGGAAGACACCGGCGGCAAGCGGTTCTGGCACGAGACCCGGGAGCTCGAGATCCCCCCGGCGCCTGAAGAGACCGCCGTGGCGGCCGCATCAACGCCAACCGCCCCGGCGGCTGCGGGAGCCCTCGCCGAGGCGAACGCTCCGGCCTTCGGCTCCGACGAGCAGACGATCCGCATCCTTCCGCCGCCGCCGGGCCTGATCACCGGGAACGTCCGCGTCGAGGCCCGCACCACCGGCGACGGCATCTCCCGCGTCCGCTTCCTGCTCAACGGCAAGCCGGTCCTCACCAAGGCCAAGCCGCCCTTCAGCGTCGAGCTGAGCCTCGGCGACGCGCCGAAGATCCACACGCTCGAAGCCCTCGCGCTCGGCCCCAGGGACGAGACGCTGGCCGAGGACCAGATCCTGCTCAACACCGGACCGCACCGGTTCGCGATCCGCCTTGTGGAGCCGCAGCCGGGCAAGACCTACCAGTCGAGCCTGCGCGCCCAGGCCCAGGTCGAGATCCCCGAGGGAGAGCGCCTCGACCGGGTCGAGATCTATCTGAACGAGACCCTGCTCGCCAGCCTCTATCAGCCGCCGTACGTGCAGCCCGTGATCCTGCCGGCCAACGCGGGGGTCTCCTATGTCCGCGCCGTGGCCTACATGGTCGACGGCAACTCCACCGAGGACGTGGTGCTGATCAACGCCCCGGACTACGGCGAAGAGGTGGACATCGATTTCGTCGAGCTGTTCACCACGGTCGTGGACAAGAAGGGCAAGGCGGTCGAGGGGCTGACCGAGAAGGACTTCACCGTCCTGGAGAACGGCGTGCCGCAGCCGGTGCGCCGCTTCGAGCTGGTGCGCGACCTGCCGATCTACGCCGGCATCATGATCGACACCTCCTCGTCCATGGGCGAGAACCGGAACGAGCGGCTCGACGAGGCGATCAAGGCGGCCGGCCGCTTCTTCGCGACCGTCATCCAGCCGAAGGACCGGGCCGCGGTGTTCACCTTCAGCGACACGCCGACCCTGGGGGTCCGCTTCACCAATCAGATGGACGTGCTGAACGGCGGCCTGCAAGGCCTGACGGCCGAGGGCGGCACGGCGCTCTACGACAGCCTGATCTACTCCCTCTACTACTTCGGCGGGATCAAGGGGAAGAAGGCGATCGTCCTGCTCTCCGACGGCCAGGATTCCGGCAGCCACTACAGCTTCGGCGAAGCCCTGGACTACGCGCGGCGCAGCGGCGTCGCCGTCTACGCCATCGGCATCGACATGCCGCAGAAGGACTTCGACGTCCGGGCCAAGCTTCAGAAGCTGGCCGACGAGACCGGCGGCCGGTCCTTCTTCATCGCCGCGGCCACCGAGCTCGAGCGGGTCTTCGGCATCGTCGAGGAAGAGCTGCGCTCGCAGTACATGCTCGCCTACCAGTCGACCAACCAGAGCCGGGACGACAAGTTCCGCGCCATCGAGGTCAAGCTCTCCCGCCCCGGGCTGGAGGCGAAGACGGTGCGGGGGTACTACCCGTAAACAGGAGAGATGTACGGTGACGAAATACGCTATGCTTTTGACGCATAGCAGTGCAGGAGGTCCATTCTCATGAAGGTGAGCCGCACTGTCTTTCCCATCCTCCTCACCCTCTGCCTGATGGCCGCGCAGGCGCAGGCGCAACTTCTGCGCAGCGGTGAGATCCGGATCAACTCGGAGACCGCAGGCGCGCAGCTGCTGCCCGACACCGAGACGATCCTCGTGAAGGCCCGCCTCTTCGACGCCGCGGGCGAGCCCCGCAGCGGCGAAATCCAGGTCGGCCGTCATCGAGCCGCCGCCTATCCAGGTGCCCGGGTCGCCATGGCCCTGGACGGCCGCTTCGTCGTGGTCTGGACGGGCGGAACGTCGATTGCGGATGTGGTCTACGGCCGGCGCTACGCCGCGAACGGCGCTCCGCTCGGAGGGCGGATCCGCCTCGCCACGATCCGGCGCGGCCAGGATTCGCCGGACGTCGCCATGGCGGCCGACGGCAGCTTCGTCGCGGCCTGGTCGCAGAGAGTCGCGAAGGAACACCCCGACGACCCGGATGAGATCGCGATCGACGTCAACGTCCGCCGCTTCGGCCCCAACGGCCAGCCGCTCGGCCCGGAGACGCTGGCGATCGGAGGCTCCGACGAGCAGAGCGGGCCCGAGCTGGCGATGCGCCCCAATGGGGATTTCGTGATCGCCTGCGACATCTACCGCGGCGAAAGCTCCTTCTACGACGTCGTGGCCCAGCGCTTCTCGTCCACTGGAGATCCCACCGGCGAGCTCATCGAGGTGAACGAAGAGCTCACCGCGGATTCGAGCCAGTCCGGTCCGGCGATCGCCTTGGCCGCGGATGGGAGGTTCGCCATCGCCTGGACCGACCGGCTGTCCGACTTCGCGCGCGGGGGCACCGACTTCAGCACCGACGATCCCACCGGCGTCGTGATCCGCGTCTTCGCCGCCGACGGGACCGCTCTCGGGCCGGGACGCCCCGTCAACACCCACGTGCCCGGGACCCAGGCCGGCCCCGCGGTCAACGCTCTCCCGAACGGCACCTTTGTCGTTCTCTGGACGAGCGGAGACGACCAGGACGGCGATGAATACGGCATCTTCGGGCGGCTCGTCGCGGCGGACGGCACCCCGCGCGGCCGAGAGATCCGGATCAACATCCAACGCGGCGGATTGCAGTGGGCTCCTGCGCTCGCCATCGCGGCCAACGGCAAAGGCGTCGCCGCGTGGTACGGCCCCGACGGCGCAGGAACCGGGATCTTCGCCCGGCTCATCGGGCTGCCGCGCCAGGGCTATTGACCGGCAGGCGGATGACAAATGCTACGGCCCTTTCGCCATGTACAGGAGGTCGATCTCCCATGAACATGAAACGCAACGTCCTTCTCGTCCTCACCCTCTGCCTTGCGGCCTCGGCGGCCCAGGCGCAGCTCCTGCGCAGCGGTGAGATCCGGATCAACCCGAAAACCACCGGCGCGCAATCGCTGCCCGACGTCGCCACCGCGGTGGACGGCCGTTTCGTCGTCGTCTGGCAGGAAGGCGACGCCCGCCCGGATTCCAAGACACCGGTGTCCGTAAAGGCCCGGCTCTTCGATGCCGCGGGCAAGCCGCGCGGCGGAGAGATCCAGGTCGCCAGCCATGTGCCCACCTACTACCCTTGGCCCAGGGTCTCCATGGCCCCGGACGGCCGCTTCGTCGTGGTCTGGGGAGGCGGGAAGGAGGACGCCGGCATCGCGTTCGGCCGGCGCTTCGCCGCGAACGGCAGCCCGCAGGGACAGCCGTTCCGCCTCGCCACGATCAGGGGCCAGGATACGCCGGACGTGGCCATGGCGGCCGATGGCAGCTTCGTCGCGGCCTGGACCCAGGGGGTCGAAGGCGACGACGAGGTGAACACCGACGTCTATTTCCGCCGCTTCGGCGCCAACGGCCGGCCGCTCGGCCCCGAGGCCGTGGCGATCGACGGCTTCGACGAGCAGAGCGAGCCCCAGGTTGCCTTGCGGCCGAACGGAGATTTCGTGATCGTCTGCCTGAAGTGGACCGATCCCTACGACATCGCGGCCCGGATCTTCTCCCGCGACGGAACCCCGCTCAGCGACCGCTTCCAGGTAAACGACGGACCCACGGTGTATTCGAGCCAGGCCGAGCCGGCAATTTCCGTGGCCCCGGACGGCAGGTTCGCCGTCGTCTGGGCCGATTGGTACGCCGACTACCAACGGGGAGGCACCAACCTCGACACCAACGACCCCACCGGCGTCGGGATGCGCGTCTTCGCCGCCGACGGGACTCCCCTGGGGCCGAGCTTCTTCGTCAACGACTTCGTGCGCGGGACCCAGGAGACCCCGGTGGTCAGCACGCTCCGGAGCGGCGGCTTCCTCGTCGCCTGGACGAGCGGGGCCGGCCAGGACGGCGACGAATTCGGCATCTTCAGCCGGATCTATAGCCCGGACGGACAACCGAAAGGCCCGGAGTTCCGGATCAACATCAACCGCGCTGGCTCGCAAGTCCTCCCGGCGCTCGCCATCGCGCCGAACGGCCAGGGCGTGGCTGCCTGGCAAGGCCCCGACGGCGACAAAACCGGGATCTTCGCCCGTCTCCTTGGGCTCCCCCGCAAGGGCTCCTGAGCTGCGGCGCCTCAGTAGATCGGCTGGAAGAAGCCCGAGAAGATCTCGGCGAAGCGCTGCTCGATGCTGCGCTTCTTCCAGCTCTCATACGTGATCTCGCGGCAGCGGCTCTCGTCCTCGGCGAACACCGCCTCGAGCCGCGCCGCGAAATCGCGGTCGTAAAACGCCAGGCTCTCCTCCGCATTCTGGCGCAGCGAGCGCCGGTCGAAGTTGATCGATCCGACCGTGCTGAAGAGGCCGTCGATCACCGCGTTCTTGTTGTGCATCATCGTCTTGTTGTACTCGAAGATCCGGACGCCCCCCTTGAGGAGCTCGCCATAGTGGAGGCGCGAGGCCATGCGCACGAGCGGCTCGTCGATATGCCGGCCGGGCACCATGATCCGCACGTCGACGCCGCGCCGCGACGCCTGGATCAGCGCCTCGCGGATCTGCTTGTCCGGCACGAAATAGGCGTTCTGGATGTGGATCGACTTCGCGGCGGACTGGATCGCCATGTAATAGAGCATCGCGGCGAGCGAGGACGAGTCGCCGCGCGACGCCTTGATCGCCTGCGCTGAGACCTCGCCCGCCGGCTCGATCCGCGGGTAGAACTTGTCGCCGGCCAGGATCTCGCCGGTCGTATACGTCCAATCCTCGCTGAAGATCGCCTGCATCTGCGCCGACACCGGCCCGGTCACCCGCACCACCAGATCCCGCCATTCCTTCGGGTTGCGGGCATTTCCGAGCCATGCATCGGCGATGCAGAAGCCGCCCGTGAAGCTGATGGTTCCGTCGACCACCAGGATCTTGCGGTGCGTCCGCCGGGCGATCTTGTAGATGCTCCACAGACGGACCGGGTGGAACTTCTCCGCCTGGACGCCCGCCTGCCGCATGCGGACGAGGTGCGGCCCGGCGTATTTGCTGCCCGTGCCGTCCACCAGCACGCGCACCTCGATGCCCCGCCGCGCGGCGTCGATCAGCGCCTGGGTCATCATCTCGCCCGCCCGGTCGGGCTTGTAGATGTACGACTCGAGATTGACCGTCCGCTTGGCCTCGCGGATCGCCTGGACCATCGCGGGGAAATACTCGTCGCCGTTGTTCAGGATCTCGGCCCGGTTCCCCCCGACCATCGTGCTGCCGAAGGCACTCAGCGAGCGGCTGAAGACGCTGTCCTCCACGGGAAACTCGTGATCGAGCTTGTAGACGCTCCGCTTGTCGAGCGACAGCATGGAGCAGCCCGACAGGGAGAGAAGCGCAAACAGCGCAAAGAGGCTCCGGCTCGTCGTCATGGAAGACGTTTGTAGCACATCCCGGGCACAGGCCGCACTCCGGGCACAGCTTCGGCCGGTGCTACTGACCCGAGAAATAAAGCCGCCGGAGCGTCCGGTCCGTCCCGGGGCGGAAATAGGAGGCGCTCGGCTTGTCGCCGTCAATCCAGTCGGCGCTCTCGATCAGATACTTGCGCTTCAAGGCCGCCGTGGGCGACAGATTGTCCCTGAACTGTAAGGATTCGCGGAAGGCGTAATGTGAAAACAGCCGCATGAACTCGCCGATGTAGATGTCGGCGATCGTCGAGTTGCCTCGGATCACGAGCATGTTCTCGTCGTTCGTGTCCGTCGAGGCTGCCGAGAAATTCGCCGAGCCGATGATGACGATCGGCTGCGGGCCGAGCGGATCGATCAGCATGTACTTCGTGTGGATGTAGAGGACGTGCGCCTCGTCCGTGACCTGGTCGATCTCCTCCAGCCAGCGGTCGAAGTTGTTCAGCGTGACCTTGTTGCCGACGGAGACCACCGTGTTCGGCCGCCGGCGGATCCGATCCACCTCCGCGGCCTGCTCCCGGAACGTCCGTCCGTTCCCCTTCTTTTCCATCAGCGCGAAGCGGAGCACGTCGTCCTGCTGGTCATAGACCTGCACGAAGCGTTCGTTCATTCCGAACGCGAAGGTCGTGAAGAGGGCTCGCTCCGCGCCACCCGCGAGATCCGCGTACCAGTCCAGGACCCCAAGATCGCGCCGGGGCGAGAAGACCGCGACGATCTCTTCGTCCCAGGGAGCCGGCGGCCGGGCTCCGAGCGCCTCGACCGCGGTCGCCGTCGGCTTCCTGGTCTTGTCGAGATCGAGGATCTGCCAGTACTGGTAATACTGCTCCGCGATGTCCGGATCGCGCACCAGATGAGCGTTGTTCGAGTGCCCGAAGATCCCGTTCTCGCTGAGGTTCGTCGATCCCGTCCAGACCTCCTGCGAAATGCCGCCGCGGCGGAAGATCAGAAACTTGTTGTGCGCGAACTGCCCCGATCTCGTCCGCGCCTGGGTCAGATCGGTGATCCCGCTGTCCTGCAGCGCCTCGTCGTTCTTTTCCAGCTGCGTATCGCCGTCATAGAGGATCTTGATCTCGGCGCCTCGCCCGCGCGCTTCGTTGAGCGCATCGTAGATGCGTTTGTTTTTGAACTCGAAGAACGCACCGAAGAGCTGCGTGCCCGCTCCCGCCTGGCCAATGAACGTCTCCAGGCCTTCGATCAGGCCGCGGGATAGCCAATCGAACGCCGCTTGGCCGACCTCGCTCGGCTTGCGATTGAGAAAGCGCCGGGCATACTCCTGGGATGCGATCGAGCCCCGGTTGAAGAAAACGGCATGCGTGCCCAGATCCGTCGTCTCGGTCGTCACCGTCATCGTCACCGACGGCCCATCGGTCAAAGCCTCCGGTTGCCCGGTCCGCGCCACCAGGCGGTAGGTATAGGCTTCCTTCGGCGAGACGGAGTAGTCCGACCACTGAAACGTCTGCAACGGGTGAAGGAAGGAGCTGACCGGAACGCCGGGCGGTGGATCGGGCTCCACCGCCTGAAAGGTTTTCATGCCCGGCATCCAGATCACTTCGCCATCCGAGTGGCGGCGGCGCTGGAGGGAAAACCCGAGGACGCCCAGTTGCCGGATGTCGGCCTCCGGCATGTCCCATCCGACCAGGACCACGTGTGTACCCGCGATCGCCATGGCTGTCAGGCCGCTCTGGCTGTCCGTAGCGCGCATAGACCCTCCTCTCTGGCCTCGTTGGGTTCCAGCTTACGGCGCTTCCGTATGCGCGTCAATCATGAGCACAGCCGGCCTGCGCTAAAATAGTGTCCATCTCTGGTCGGGGTTTGCCGTCTACCTGGCATTCGCCGGGAGAGTCCAGCGCGATCCTGATGACGTCCTTCATCTGGGCCATGATGCACACCGGCAGCCCCGCGCTCCGGCTGGAAATCTTTCTCCTCGGGGTCCTTCTGGCGCTCGCCCGCCTGCGCACGGGATCAACGTACTTAACCATACTGGTCCACGGCATCGTCAACCTGGTGGCCGTCGTACGGTTTGTGAACGGATAGCCTGAGGGCTTCAGAAGCTCAGAAGCCGTACCGGGTGTGTTTCCGGCCTCCCAGAACGGCTTCCTGCCATTCTTCATAGAAGTCGAGAAAGTCGATCTGAGCCTGGTTGCTCATTGGGTTTTGAGCCTCGGCCACAGAAGAACAGTGCCCACCAGGTAGAGGGCTCCCGTTGTCAAACAACTCAACGAGAACACCAACGTGCGGGGCACCGCGGTATCCCAGCCGCCGTAATACTTGGCGAGCTCGGGGAACAATGAAAGACCGCGAACGGTATAGATCGTGGCGATCGCCGCGAGCCCGGTCCGCAGCAGAGGAGGCCGCCGGAGGAAACCGGCTCCGGCAAACGCATACCAGGGGAAGACGGCCATCGCAACGGCCATGCACAGAATCAAAGCCGGCGGCATGAGATGGCCTGGATGGACGTGGAGAATGCTGCCGAGCCCGCCCCCGAAGGCGTGATAGGTTGGTGCGCCGAGCACGGAGAGGCCCGCGTAGAGCGCCGCGAAGGCGACGTTGAGCCATCCGGCGAGCGCAAGAACGTATCCTCGATGCATCGCGGGCTCAAGATACTGCTCAGCCTTCCCGGACGCAAGGATGTGCCTGTATAACTGCGCCCTGTCAGGCACTAGTGGATCGATAGCGTTCTCCATCTCGAGTTGTAGCGAGAAAAAGCAGGGGCCAGCCCGCCCGGAGGCCGACCCCTGAAAGTGGGACAGGGCCGGGATCGCCACCCCCGGACCCTGTTGCTTCAATTGTCAAAGAGCCCAGAGCCGCCCCCGCTCGCTGGAAGCGGTGGTAGGGTAGCCCCGATCGTCACAGGCTAGAGCATGCAATGCGGGCGCGTCAAGATATATCTTGACTGTTAGTCGATATCAATGCATCATCCTCTCGCGCAGGATTCGCATGCAGGCGCTGCCGATCCGGGCGTCATTCCCCTGGCGGCGGGGCGGATCTTCCTGGCGAGGGGCGGGATTCCCCTGGTGAGGGGAGAGGCACACCCCCAGAGGCGGGGCGGCGCCCCTCGGCAGGGGGCCGATGCCCCTGGCGGGGGCGATGAGAGCTGTGACGAGGGGAGCACTCTCCCTCGTCAGGGAGATGGCGCCCGTCGGCGGGGTCGCCGGTCCCCTGAGGAGGGAAAGGACGCACCTCGATCTGGGTTCTTTGACAATCGATGCACTTTCGGGGCTCTCCGGCCTTGGGGCGGAGGTGCGGAGAGCCCCGTTTTTTCTCTGGCTCAGCGCTCGTCCTCGAAGCGCGCGATCTCTTCGAGGTGTCCGAGGGCGGTGGCCAGGCTGCGTCCGGCGACATCGTCCGCCAGGCGTTGCAGGAAGTTTGGGCTGAGACGTCCGGCGAGGCGGCGGGCGGCCCAGAGGCCGAGGGGGATGACCGCCAGGCCGAACGCGATGTTCCAGGCGATGTACGCGGGGCCGAGGAGGTAAAGGTCGAAGCCGAGCAGGCCTTTGGCGGCGACGATCACGAGCGGCGTCCAGAGGAGCGGCGCGAAGAGCAAGGTCAGCTGGGTGGTGCGGATGCGCGCTGCCCTGAGCTCGGCGAGGTCGCGCTGGATCTGGACGACCGGCGCCGCCCAGTCGATGCGGGCGATGCGCACGAGCTGCCGGAGGTCGGCGGCGAGCAGGAGCAGCACGGCGGCGTGCAGGACGAGGGCCGGGATGGCGTATTTGGCCGTCTCGAAATGGTCGGCGAGGAAGGAGCCCAGCAGCAGCAGCCCCAGACCGTTGAGGAGGAGCTCCGCGAGCGGCCCCGCCGCCAGCTGGCGCAGGGCGGAGCGCGTCTTGTCCAGCTTCAGCTCACGGAACACTTGCAGATTGAGCGCGCGGTTGTCGTCCAGCTTCCGGTCGAGCTCGCGCCAGGCGGTTTTCAGGTCATCCAGCTCCATGGTGGTCCTCTCCTCTCAGCGAGGCTCCGCCGCGGCGAAGCCGGTGCGGATCCGTTGTTTCAAGCGGTGGATCTTGGTGGCGACGTTGGTCTCGGTGATGCCGAGCACCTCGGCGATCTCGCGGTAGCTGCGCTCTTCGAGATAGAGCAGCGCGAGCGCCCGGTTCAGCGGGTCGAGCTGGTCGATGACGCGGTGCAGGGCCTGCACCCGGGGATCGCTCTCAGGCACCGCGGCTCGCTCGTCGGCGGGTCCGTCCGCGCTCTCGTCCAGGGGCACCGCATGCCTCGCCCGGTGGCCAGCGCCGCGCGCGTAGGAGATCGCGACGTTCAGCGCGATGCGGTACATCCAGGTCGAGAAGGAGCGCTCCTCGTCGTAGCGCGGGAAGGACCGCCAGAGCTGGACGCTGATCTCCTGCGTCAGGTCGCGCCGGTCCTCGGCGTCGCGGCAATAGGTGCTCGCCACCTTGAGGATGATCCGCCGGTGCCGCTCGAGCAGCTCCTGGAAGCGGTCCTGCGGCGAATCGGTGGCGCGCGGTGTGTGCATGTCGGGTGATTCGCACGAGGCGGGCAAAAGTCACAGGGCGACGGCAGCCATGCTAGCCTGCTGGACCCATGCAGAGCCCCCTCGTTCTTGCCTCAGGCTCTCCCCGGCGCCGCGAGCTGCTGGCCCGGCTCGGCGTGCGCTTCACGGCCCGCGCCGCTGAGGAGGGCGGGATGTAGGCGAAAGCGTGACTGCCTCCTCGCCGGTTTCAGGGACCCTGCTTGATGCAGTCTCATCCCGAAGCCTACGTTGACGCCCTCCCTCCGCTCGACTTTACGCCTCGATGTGAGTATTATTCTAGGTAGACGCTACAGGACTATAGGCTTGCGCAGAGCCGGAGCTCACGGATGACGCCACAGATCTACCAGCACGACCCCCAAAGGAAATATAATACCTTCCTTAGGAATACGCTCATTGACAAGAAGATCGAAAAGCTCTTGTCCGACAAGCATAACGGCACAATACGATTATTGAGTATCTGGGGAGCCAAATTTGACAAAGATCGCGTGGACTACCACCTTGGTCACATCTATGTGATTCAGAAGCTCCAAGACCTACTCCAAGAGCCGGGACTTCGACTGCATATCTATATAGGAATAAACCCCTCGCTCGAATTTACTGATCACGAGCGCAAACAGAGACAGGACGCTTATATTAATTGCACAACTCAACTGCTCAAGCGCACCCTGCTCGATAATGAACGAAGTCGAGTGACCATCAATAATTGTGGCGCCATAGAATTTTTATCGGAATCCGATCGTCTAAATCACAATCTCACCAAAGAACTATACGTCAAGATCATCGACGACCTTAACCGCGTATACACGCCAGAAATCGCTAAGCGCCTCGCCAGCAAGCCCGAGGAGATTGTCCGGAGCGAAATAGAAGATCGGCTTCGCTCTGTATTCGGTGTCGCCGCGGAGCTTGCAGCATCTCTGTACGATGACTTCGCAGCCTTCTATCAACATGGCAAGCATTGGCTCCTGAATGCGACCGAGCAGGCTCTAAGAATTCAGATCCTGACCTATGCGCACACCGTTGCAAGACCTGATGCCATCGTAGTAAGCACACGACACGAGCGACACTGGCGTTGCTATCGAGCCCTCTTCCGGCTAGCATCCCTGTCTCCCTTGCCAGATCTTATGCTTCTAGATACAGTAGTTTCTCCCAACGAAAATGAGATAATGCGGTCGGGTACTATTAACTCGACTATTTTTGTAATGGACAAACCTCAGGAGGTCCGCGACAAGCTCGAAGAAGCCACAGCAAGCTATGACAGATTTTTACCACAATGTTTTAACTACATAATTTTACCGAGGAAGGAGCAGGTCCCATCTGTCGCTCCTCCTGGCCTCCCATCAGCCGCAATTCAGGCATCGTGGGACCTTCAAAGGTATAAGGCTCAACATGTCGATAGGTATCTGCTCGCGACATGCCAGAGAGAACTTCCGCTGATCTTGGCTGAATACAAGCATCTCGTGACATCTGCGAGAAAAATGCATGATAGTAGCCATACACAATGGCTTACACTTACCCATTCGGCAGTCATAGAGCGCATATTTTCATGGCTTGGGCTCTCACTGGACGCAGAGTTTATCGACGCTGGAGAGAGGCTTAACCAGAATCCCGAAGCCTACACGGGTTTTTACTGGAACACAATTGGCTCCATATGTGAACGAATCGAAAAAACGGTTAAACATTTTGATGAATCACCTCATAGCTTGATCGATACGGTTCGCTTGATTCGCCAATTGCGGAACATGGATTTCTATATATGGCTCACCGAGAAAAAATACCGCGACCACTACTCACATTTTGTAAATGTCGGAGGCTGTGGCCAGATACTTTTAGACCTTCGCTTCTCAGAGGAGAAATCATTTCGAGATACTGTCGCAGAAGCTTGTCGCGAGACGGCCTGCAGTTCAGACAGTGACTCAATCACTGCAACTTGGTGGCTTACGGCCTTGCTACATGATCACGCATACCCGATAGCTCACTTTTTAAAATACCTGGCACCCCGAATAGGTATTATTCGTAGCAAACTGACCGGCGACACAACGCGGCGGGAGCTGCATATGTGGCAACAAATTGGCGACTCATTGGGACGAATGATCACGTCAATTGCGGGCGGGCGTCTACGAACATTACTTGAACAGCTGCCGCAGATTAATTTTGCGACGGTCCAGGACTATAGGAATCACATCGTGGAGGCGTTAGCGCCCGTAGTCGTGGAGCAGACGAAAGTGCCATTGAACGGACTGGAGCCGCGGATGCTCTGGGAGACCTGCGTAGACCACGGGGTCTTAGCAGCTGTCAATATTTTCGAGCTAACCGGAGCCCGTAGCCGCATCAATCAGCCGCTTGCCAGGTGGCTTCCCATCGATTTTGTTGCAGATGCTATTTCAGTCCACAACCACCCATTGCTTCGACCAAAACTTCGGTTTGGCGAGAATCCTTACGCATTCTTGTTGATTCTTGCCGATGAGATTCAAGAATGGGGACGCAACTCCTTCTCAGACGATGAATACATACATCCCGTGACTGAGGTGAAGCTCGGTCCTCTATTCTCGGTTGGCAATGATGAACTGGCTCTTGTTGCGAGAGAGCTAGTCGCGCGCTACGTTCTTGCGGGTAGCGAAGTGCGACAACGAATGAGCTGGAGTCTTGATCTATTCGAGAGAGGCAAGAAGCGCGCCTTCGATCGACTGTACTTCCCTATTTTTCCACAAGGCGCGAGCATGGGACTAGATTCCGTTCGCTACGAGATTGAGGCTGACGGGATGGCGTTTTCGGGTACGGGAGGAGAGTAAATGATTAATTCGGATACTATACAGGCTAGTATTTGGACCGAAGTAGGCCCCGTTAAACTTCCTTTGCGTCTATATGATGACAGCGTAGTAGAATTTTCCTCATGCTATTATGAGACCAGCCAAGGCATCTACGTAGTCCTTGCCATTGGTGAGCCGCAGAAAGAACCCCCGCCATTAGTTAGAGTCCAGTCGGTGTGCAGCTATGCACATCTGTTCGGCTCTCAACTTTGTGATTGCGAGTGGCAGTTGGAAGAATCCAAGAGGCGTGTCGCAGACTCGAAGTGCGGATTAATTCTGTTTGCGGTCGAACAACATGGCAAAGGGGTCGGTTTAAAAAATCACTTTCTCATCTACTCAGAGGGCCAGAAGAGAGGGCTAGAACTCGTGGTGGATGCCTACCGTGCCTTGGGCTTTAAGGAGGATTATCGAGAATACGGTGGGGCCGGAGCAATTCTCAAGTCGCGTGGAGTGAGAAAGGTACGCTTGCTGACAAATAGCCCGCGAAAGGTTGAGGTGATGGAGGCTCTTGGGTTCGAAGTTGAGCGAGTAGAGTTGGAGATGCCTCTCAACATTTACAATCGAATGGAGCTGACAGTCAAGCGTGAGAAGCTTGGCCATCTTCTAAGCCTGAATGTTTCAGATTCAAAGCGCAGTTAGTGAGTTTTTAGACAGGGCTCAGGCTAGAATGGTCGCCAACCAGTCAGTCACGGAGAGGGGCGCTGATCATCCGTGGTACACCGCGGGCCGCGATTTCGGAGTAAACTTCTCCCTAGCTTTACTACAGGGAAGATGGCCTCCCTTCGAATCGATCAGTCCGGCCAAGCTTATCCAGGGGCGGCATTGAGAAGCCTCGTCCTCGCCTCAGGCTCTCCCCGGCGGCGCGAGCTGCTGGAGGGGCTCGGCCTGCGCTTCGCGATCCGTGCCACAGATGTAGATGAGACGCCGCGCCCCGGCGAGGCACCCGACGCGTATGTCCTTCGCCTCGCTCGGGAAAAGGCCCAGGCGGCGGGCCGGGCGGACGAATTGGTGCTGGCAGCGGACACCACGGTCGTGGTCGACGGAGAGATCCTGGGCAAGCCACGGGATGACGCAGACGCGAAGCGCATGCTCCACCGCCTCGCCGGCCACGAGCATGAGGTGCTCACCGGCGTGGCGGTTCTCGACGTGACCGAGCCAAGCCGAGGCCGCATCGCCACCGGATTTGAACGCTCAGTGGTCCGTATGGCGCCACTCACCACAAAGGAGGTCGCCTGGTACGCAGCCACGGGTGAGCCACGGGACAAATCCGGTGCCTATGCTATCCAGGGACTCGGATCGCTGTTCGTCGAGGCGATCTTCGGGAACTACACGAACATCGTTGGCCTGCCTATCCCCACGGTCTACCGGCTCTTCGCAGAACTCGGGTACGACCTCAAGGCGCTGCGGTGAGGTAGAGAGCGGACTTTAAGGACACCAAAGACACCAGAGATCGTATCGCCGATATTTTCGGAGTCCTTTGCTTCAGGCTAGCTCCCGAACTTGACCGGCTCGCCCAGGGCCTGCAGCGAGAAGTTGGCCATGATCTGGTGGCCGTTGAAGTCCAGGACGCGGATGTCGTCGGGGCTCCCTTCCAGGTCCTTGGCAATCGTCTCGTAGGAGGTCTCGTAGCGCTGGCGCACCGCGTCGAGGTGGACCTCGTAGGCGATGAACTTGTCGATCCCCTTGTAGCGGAGCTTATCGACCAGGCGCTCGTCGGTGAGGGAGGGATAGGTGGACAGGATCAGGATGGGACCGCTGCCTGTGAAGATCAGGTACGCGCGGATGTCGGAGGTCATCTCGCTTCCTCTCTGTAGATTTCGTTCTGACGCTATCGGCCTGGACGGCGGGCTGTCAAGGAAGACGGGGGGAGGATAGAGTTCCGGCCATGGACGCTCCCTCGATTCCGGCCGTGGTGCTGGTCCGTCCCCGCGAGGAGGGGAACGTGGGGTCCGCGGCGCGGGCGATGGCGAACATGGGGCTCGATCAGCTCATTCTGGTCGAGCCGGCGGCGGAGATCGGCGGGGTGGGCCGGGCGTTCGCCGTCGGGGCACGCCACGTGCTGGAGGGGGCGCGGCGGGTGCCGGATGTGCGCGAGGCTCTCGCTCCCTTCCGCCGGATCGTGGGGACGACGTCGAGCCGCGACCGCCGCTGGGAGGTGCCGGTGGTGGTTCCGCGCGAGCTGCCCGGCCATCTGGCGGCGGACCCGCCGGGCACGCCGACGGCTCTCCTGTTCGGGCCGGAGGTGGGTGGGCTGACCAATGAGGAGCTGGCGCTCGCGAGCGTGCTGGTGACGATCCCCTGCTCGCCGGTGCAGCCGACGCTCAACCTCGCGCAGGCGGTGCTGATCGTGTCCTATGAGCTGTTCCAGGCCCGCACGCCCGCGGGGCAGAGCCCGCCGGCCTCCGTGGGGCAGCCGGAGCCGCCGGCCACCACGGGGGAGATCGACGGGCTGTTCGAGCACGCGACGGAGGTTCTGCAACGCGTCGGGTTCGTGCGCGACGATTCGTTTGCCGGGGTGCTGCGCGACCTGCGGCGGCTCGCCGCGCGCGCCGGTCCGACGAGCCGCGAGGTGGCCATCCTGCGGGGCATCTGCCGGCGCACGCTGCGGGCGCTCGAACGCTGACCTCGCTGCCCAAGGGCGCGCATCATTCTCCACAGTGGCGTTCTATTTTCACCTGCCGTAGAATCATATGCGCCATGAACATGGACAGCATTGAATCACCCGAGCCGCCAGAGCTTTCTGAGGAAGAGCCGCCGCACCCTGTGCCCACCGTGGGGAGGGAGGAGTCCGAGGGGGTTCTCCGGCTCCTCGACGACGCCATCGTCAAATCCCGCCGCTCCCGGCGCCAGATCGAGCGCAATCTCGGCTGGAGCCAGGGATACCTGGGCAGTCTCCTCCGCGGCCGGATCGGACTCAAGGTCTGGCACGTGTTCGCCCTGTCCCGGGAGCTGGGGATCGAGGCCTTGTCCCTGTTCCTGACCGTGGCGCCGCCGCGCGATCCGAGCTGGATCCTGCAGCAGCTCGGGATCACCCTGGAGCCGGCCAAGGTGGAGGAGCCCGCGGAACCCAGCGAGCCGCCGCTGACTCGCGAGGACGTCGAGGTCCTGGCGCGGAAGCTGTTGTACGAGGAGCTGACGCGGTTCGGGCTGGTGGAGCCGCGGCCGGCGCCCGGCTTGGAGCCCGAGCCCGCTCACTCCAGATAACCGAGCGAGCGCAGCTTCTCCTCCGCCTCCTTCGCCTTGCGCAAGCTCTCGTCGGCGCGGCCCTGCCCTTCGGTCAGGGCGAGCCAGCCGCCCAGCGCCTCGCGCAGGCGGTGGAAGTTGCGGCGCTCGGCCGCGAGCACGTCCTTGGTCTCACCGGGATCTTTCTGCAGGTCGTAGAGCCAGAACGAATCGCCGCCGAGGTCCTGGATCAGCTTGAAGCGGCCATCGGCCACGCTGCGGTAGGGGCCGGAGAGGCTGTACTGGTGCGGGTCGCCGGCCGTTCCCTTCTCGATCAGCGGCCGCAGGCTCTCCCCTTCCAGGGTCAGCCCCATCACCGGCACGCCCAGGTAGTCGAGCAGGGTCGGCACGATGTCGAGGTTCTGCACCGGCTGCTCCAGGGCCTTGGCCTCGACGCCGGGGATGTGGAAGAAGAGCGGGACGCGGATCGAGTTGTCGTACACCGCGCGGCAGTGCTTGATGTGGCCGTGCTCCAGGAACTCCTCGCCATGGTCCGCGGCGAAGACGACGATCGAGTCGTCGAGCCAACCGCCCTCCTCCAGGGTGCGGAAGAGGTGCGCGAGCTGCGTGTCGAGGTACGAGATCTCGTCGTCGTACAGGTCCTTCAGGAACTGCAGATCGGCCTGAGTGACGCCGGGGTCGGGCGCTCCCTTGTAGAGCATGTCGCCGATCGGATTCGGATTGCCGTTGCGGATGAACGGCTTGTCGGGGTTGCCGGTGGCGAAGCGGCGCTTGTAGCCGCGCGGCGGGCTGTAGGGGCCGTGCGGGTCCAGATAGTGGATATAGAGGAAGAGGGGGCGCTCGTCGCCGCCCTCCCCTTCATCCCCTTGATCTTTCCGCTGGAGATGCGCGAGGGCCTGCCGGTTCACGCAGGCCGCCGCCTTCCAGACGCACTCCTCCTGGAACAGATCGAAGCCGCGGCCGAAGCCGGCGCCGGGGTTGTGCTGGCTCGGCGTGTTGCGTACCACGGCGCTCGCCGAGACCGCGACCGTGCGGTAGCCGCGCCCGCGCAGGATCTCGGCGAGGGACGGGATGCGCTCCGGGATGCCCATCGACTGGTTCGGCTGGCCGAGGAACGATGCGGGGTAGCGTGAGGTCAGGATCGAGTTGACCGACGGGAACGTGCACGGGGCCTGGCTGCGCGCGTCGCGGAAGAAGACCGACTTGCGGATGAAGGCGTCCAGGTTCGGGCTGGTGTCCCGCGCGGATCCGTAGGCCCCCAAATGGTCGGCCCGCAGGGTGTCGACCAGGATGAAGATGACGTTGCGCGGGCGCTCCGGCTCGCGGGTGCCGCGGGAGCAGGCGGCGGCGAAGGCGGTGAGGGCCACGAGGACGGTGAGGATCGTTCGATTCATTGCGGCGGCGGTCCTGTCTGTTCGATGGCGGCGACGGTGAGCGCGCGCGGCGCCGGTGTGCCGGGCGCGGAGATGGCCCGCGCGGCGCGGATGGCGACGTCCAGCGCGGCCCCGGGGCGGATGTCCGCGGGCAGCAGGATCTCGACCCGCCGCTCCGCCGGTCCGTCCGCGGTCAGGGTGATCGTAGCGGCCGTTTCGCCAGAGGGCGAGGGGATGGAGACGCGGACGGCGAGCGGGAGGAGCGACGGAGCGTCCGGCAGCCGCCGCAGGGTGACGGCGAGACGGGTGGCGCCGGGGCGCCGGCGCACCAGGATCGTGGTGGCCTTGCCGGTGAGGCCGGTGGCGCAATCCATCGGGCCGGTGCACCTCTCATCGTTCCCCGGGCTCGGCACGTAGCTCTCCGGGATCTTTGTGGTCGCCGCGGCGAGGACCTCGTCCGCCAGGCCGGTCCAGTCCTTCTTCCCGGAATGCCAGACGGGCGGATTGGCCCGCGGCTCGCTCGGCGCCGGAGCGGCCGGCCAGCCGAGGGTCTCCGCCAGTCCCTTGTACACCATGGAGGCGTAGAGGCGGTTGGCCTCGGCGGTGCCGTGCCCCCATTTCGCGTTGCGCCAGCGCGGCGAGGCGAGCGCGCGCGGGGTGATCACGTAGGGAGCGGAGAGCCCGGCCTCCTGGACCAGGGCGTGGGCGAACGGCTCGTCCCAGGTGGCCGCGAAGAAGAGGACGAGGGGCACGCCGCGGGCGCGCAGCCGCTCCTCCAGAGCGCGGATGGCCCGGAAGTTGGCGCGCCAGCGGGTGCGGAGCTCATAGGAGTCGACCACGCGCGGCCGGAAGACGAGGGAGTGGTCGTGCCCGAAGGCGTCGCCCTCGACTCCCTGCCGGGTCAGCGAGCCATTGGGAAGGACGTTGGCCGTGCTGTCCGCGTCGTTGCTCGTCGGGCAGAGGACGACCGCGTCGGGCCGTACGCGCTCCCAGAAGAAGTCGAGAGCGGCGATCTCGTTCGCCGTGTTGTAGCCGGGGAGCCCGAGGTTCACGGCCTGCACCCGGCGGCCCTGGCCGGCGCCGAGCTGCCGCGCCAGCTCCTCGACGCGCCGCGGGAAGGAGTCGGCCTCGGACACCCCCATGCCGAACGTCCAGGAGTCGCCGATGAAGGCCACACGATACGTTCCAGCGGGTTTGGGTTTGGCCAGGGAGACCGTGCGATAGCCGATCTCGTTGGGCCGGAACGTGTCGCCCCAGGCTGTGAGCTTCTTGCCGCGCCGCAGGGTGTAGCCGATGGCGGGCTCGAACAGGGCCGGCACGAAGGCGCCGGGGCTGGAGTCCACCATTTCGTCGAGGAGGGCTTGCCGCTCCTCCGGCCCGAGGGTGTCGAGGGCGCGCCGCTCGGTGTGCGCCGCGCGCCACCAGCCGAAGGCGCAGGCCACGGCCAGGGCCAGGGAGGTCGAGGCGACGACGGCCAGAGCGCGGGTGAGGCGGGAGGGAGCGGACAGGCTCAGTCCTCCAGGTTGGAGAGCAGCCCCTGCCACAGCTGCTCCCGGAAGCGTTCCAGCCGCTCCGGCTGCGGCTCCCCCTTGCGCGCCTCGGCGACGATCACATGCGGGAGATCGTGGACGTCGTGATAGGCCTCGTGCCGCTCGATCCCCTGGAAGACGAGCAGCTCGCTCTCGCCGTACCGGCACCAGCGCACCGGATCGAAGCCGCACGCGGCCAGCGCCTCGCCGAGGATCTCGCGGTTCCACAGGAAGCGGTGCCGCCAGCCGTGGAACGCGCGGTTGATCGCCAGAGCGTCCGCGAGCTTCTCCTCCGGCGTGCCTTCGAACCGGTAGTGGGTGATGTAGACCCAGTCGAGGCTGGGGGTCGAGAGGCGGAGCCATCCGTTCGGCCCGAGGACGCGGTGTGCTTCCAGAAGAAACTTCAGGGCATCGTCGACCGCCAGGTGTTCCAGGAAGTGCTCGGCGAAGACCGCCTCGGCGTTCTCGAACAGCAGCCCTTCGGTCACGTCGGCCACCACGTCGACACCGGGGAGGCGCTGGATGTCGATGTTGACCCACCCCTCCAGCCGCGCCTTGCCGCTGCCGATGTGGAGCCGGGGGCGGGTCCGGGGGGAAGGGGCGAAGAACGGCATGGCGGGGCGTTTTCCGGGGGCGGAGTCTAGCATGAGCCCGAAATCGAACACCTTTCCACGTCATTTCCCGTAGAGGCTGCCCCTTTTCGGCATCCACTTTGCTTTAACACCTTGAGGGATCGGGCCTTTGCAGCTAATCTTGCAGCGCGGAGTCTGTTGAAATCACTGGTTCCGGAGGAGAGGGAATGTTCTGTATCGAAGAGATCGTCGCCCGGGAGATCCTGGATTCCCGGGGGAATCCGACCATCGAGGTCGATTGTGTGCTCGACGGAGGGGTGGGTGGTCGGGCCGCCGTGCCCTCCGGCGCCTCGACCGGCAGCCGCGAGGCGCTGGAGCTGCGCGACGGCGGCAAGCGCTACCGCGGCAAGGGCGTCACCCGGGCCGTCACCAACGTCGAGGAGATCGCGGGCCGGCTGCGCGGCATGGATGCGCGCGACCAGGCCCGGATCGACCGCGCGCTGATCGACCTCGACGGCACGCCGGACAAGAGCCGGCTCGGCGCCAATGCGCTGCTCGGCGCCTCGCTCGCCGTGGCCCGCGCCGCGGCCGAGGCGAGCGGCCTGCCGCTCTACGCCTACGTCGGCGGTCCGGCCGCGACGGTCCTCCCGATCCCCCTCCTCAACGTGCTGAACGGCGGGGCGCACGCGGACAACTCGGTGGATATTCAGGAGTTCATGCTCGTCCCCCTGGGGTTCGACCGCTTCTCCGAAGCGCTCCGCGCGGGCGTCGAGATCTACCATACCCTCAAGGAGATCCTGAAGAAGGAAGGGAAGGTCACCGCGGTCGGCGACGAGGGGGGCTTCGCGCCCGACCTCAAGAGCAACCGCGAGGCGCTGGACTACCTGATGCGGGGGATCGAAAAAGCCGGCTACACCCCGGGCAAGCAGGTGGCCCTGGCCCTCGACGTGGCGGCGAGCGAGCTCCTCGAAGGGTCGCACGAGAAGGAAGCCAAAAAGAAAAAGGGGGCGAAAGAGATCCGTTACGCCCTGGCCGGCGAGGGGCGCAGCGGCCTCTCCAGCGCCGACCTGGTGGGCATCTATCGCGAGTGGATCGACGCCTATCCCCTGGTCTCGATCGAGGATGGGCTGGCCGAGAACGACTGGGAGGGGTGGAAGCACATGACCACCGAGCTCGGCCGCCGCGTGCAGCTGGTGGGCGACGACCTGTTCGTCACCAATCCCAAGATCCTGGCGCGCGGCATCGCCGAGGGGCTCGCCAACGCCTTGCTGGTCAAGGTCAACCAGATCGGCACCCTGACCGAGACGCTCGAAGCGGTGGAGATGGCGAAGGTCAACGCCTACGCCAACATCCTGAGCCATCGCTCGGGCGAGACCGAGGACACGACGATCGCCGACCTGGCGGTCGCCACCCGCTGCGGGCAGATCAAAACCGGAGCCCCCTGCCGCAGCGACCGCGTGGCCAAGTACAACCGGCTGCTCCGCATCGAGGAGGAGTTGGAAGGCGTTGCGTCCTATCCCGGACGCGCCGCCTTTCCGCGCTGGACCCCGTGAGCAGCACTGACGGTTCCGGACGGACGAGCTCGTTCCGCCCTGTCCTGGGCGCGTCCGTCCTTCTCTTTCTCGCGGTGCTGGGCATCACGGGGGTCAAGAGCTCGCACGACCTCGAATCCTCCCGGCAGCGCAAGCTCCTGCTGGAGACGCGCATCCACGCCACGGAGACGGAGATCGACCGCCTCCGCAACCGGATCGAGCGCCTGCGCAGCGATCCCGGCCTGCTCGAGCGCCTCGCCCGGGAGGATCTGGGAATGGTCCGCCCGGGCGACGTGGTGATCGAGCTGCCGATCGAGGGGAGCGAAAAGGCGCCGCCGCCGCGCGTGACGCCGACGCCCGTGCCCTTGGTGCCCGCACCCCCGGCCTTTCTCCCGCAAGCAGGAGAGGGGAGCACTGTGAAGGCATCCGGGCCACCTGCCGCACCCGACGCCCTTGCGCATCCCTGAGGCGAGCCGGGCCATCCTGGCCGCCGTCCTGCTTTTCGGCGCTCTCGCCGTCTTCGGTGCGCGCTTCCACTGGGTCGAAGAGGCCGGGACCGCCGAGCGCGACGGCTACGTGGCGCAGGCGGAGCAGATCCTGCGCGGCGAGCTGCCGCGCGATCCCTTCCGGCCGCTCCTCTATCCGCTCCTGATCGCCGGGGTGGCGAAGCTGGGCATCCCGCCGTTCGCAGCGGCGCGCCTCCTCTCGAACCTGGCCGCCGCCGTCCTGGTCTGGCTCGCCTGGGCCTTCGGCCGCCGCCTCGGCGGAGAGGTCGCCGGCCGCTGGGCTTTCGCGCTGGCCGCGGTCAACCCGAACGTCTGGATCCTCGGCCAGCACGCCTCGACCGACATGCTGTTCGCGGCGCTGGCGGCGGCGGCGCTCTACGCCGGGCTGGTCTACCGGGAGCAGCCGTCCCTGAGAGCGGCCGTGGCGGCTGGGGCCTTGCTGGGGCTGGCGGCCTTCACGAGGTCGAACGCCCTCTTTCTGCTGCCTGGCCTGGTCCTGTCTTTTTCCCCCTCTCCCGGGGGAAGGGGGGGCGATGGGAGAGGGGGCCAGGGGGTGAGGTCCCGGGCCGGGCACCTGTCTGCCCTTCTCGCCACCACTGTCCTCTGTTTGATCCCCCACTGGCTCCTGCGGCAAGCCGTCTTCGGTTCTCCGTTCCATGACGAGAACTGGAAGAACCTCGCCTGGAAGCTCTACGGCTATCCGGACTGGTCGTACCTCGACCGCGTCCCGTTCCGGAGCGCCCTGGAGATCGTCCGCGCGGATCCGCTCGCGGTGGTGCGCGGCGGCTTCTCCGAGCTCGGCCGGTTCTTCTTCGACGGAGGCATCTCCCAGCTCTTCGGCACCTGGGCCCACGTCCTCCTCCTCGTCGTTGGAGTCGCCGTGGCTCTCCATCGCCGCCAGGTGGCCGTGCTCTGGCTCCTGTTCGCGGGCGGGCTCTTCCTGATGGCCGTGGCGTTCTCCTTTTTCACCTGGGGACGGCTCCTGCTCCTCCTGCTGCCGGTCGGCTGCGGCCTCTCCTTCGTCCCCTGGCGCAACGCGGGGCGGACGGCCCACGTCGTGGCGCTCGCGCTGGTGGCGCTCCTGGCGGTGAAGACGTTCGGCTTCCGGCTCCCCGCGTTCGTGGAGCGCCACCCGACCACGGAGGTCGCCATCCTCCGGCGACTCGACGCATTCCTGCCGCCCGGCGCGGCCCTGGCCGGGACCTCCCCGTTCCTCGGCCGCTACCTCGGACGGCCGTACGTGGACCTCCCCGACGCGTTCGGCCCGGAGATCGCCGAGCCGCGACTCTGGTATGAAAAGGTCGCCCCTCTCCTGCGCCGCGCCCGGGTCGCCTACGTCGTGGCCGGCCCGGTCGACCTGCGGGACCGGCCGCCGTCGCTGCTCGCCGGGCCGCCTCCGGTGCCCTGGCTGGTGCCGGCCGGAAGCGAGGACGGCATCATCCTCTGGCGCGTCAATTTTTCCGCACCGGAGCGTCCTCGCTAGGAGACGCCGCTGCAATGGAGCCGGGATCGCGCTGGAGCGATCACCCAGCTAAGTCCTTTATTTTCAACAAACCGAGCTTGGCACCTCCCTTGCTTTATTGGAAAGCGACCCCGGGTGGATTCGGGGTCTGCGCAAAGGAGAGGAGGACTCAGCATGAGCTCACAGCAGCGCAACCAACGAATGATTCTTCCGGTCTTCCTGGCCGTTCTGCTCAGCGCCGGCATGGCCCAGGCCGCCGGATTGAACCTGGTGTCCCTGGACCAGGAGTGGTCCATGCGCAACGACCTGCACGCGCAGGTCCAGCAGCAGGCCCGGCTGGTCAACGACCGGGCGGCCCTCCAGTACCTGAACCAGGTCGGGCGGCGGATCGCCGCGCAGACCCCGATGGGGAACCGCCAGTGGGACTTCTTCATCGTGGACGACCCCTCGATCAACGCGTTCAACCTGCCGGGGGGTCTTGTCTACGTCAACCGCGGCCTGATCACCGAGGCGGACAGCCTCGACCAGCTCGCCGGGGTGCTCGCCCATGAGATCGGCCACGGCGCGGCGCGCCACGGCACACAGCTCATGACGCGCTCGTACGGCTACAACCTGCTCGCGGGCCTGCTGCTGGGGCGGGATGCTGGACAGGGGCAGCGGCTGCTGGCGCAGCTCGTGGGCACCGGCATGCTGACCCGCTACAGCCGGGAGGCCGAGCTGGAGGCCGACCGCCTGGGCGTCGATTACACCTACAAAGCCGGCTACAACCCGCGGGGCTCGGCGGACTTCTTCCAACAGCTCCTGCAGACGCGGCAGCGCCGGCCGAACAAGGTCGAGCAGTTCTTCTCGAGCCACCCGCTCACCGAGCAGCGGATCGACCGCGTGGAAGCCGCGGCGTCCCGCTACCCGAACCGCGGCACCCACGACACCCGCGACTTCCAGCGGTTCCGCTCGCGGCTCAACTGACGCCGGCCGAGCTGATCTCGCTCCCCTTCTGGCCTCTTTCCCCTCCCCTGTGCGGATCGGGAGAGGGTGGCACACCGTGCCCTCTCTCCCCCTCTCCCACCGCCAGGGGAGGGGTCTGGGGTTTGAAACCCCGGGCGACCCCTGCCAGAAAATGCGCCTTGTCGGACCTCTTGGCCTGGAGAGGCGCGTTGCGTTACTCTTGCTGGCGACGAGGAGCTTGGGTTGACGGATTCCTGCCGGGCCAGTACCCTCGTTTTCGGCGTCCAGGAGGCACACGATGTCCGAGCCGGCATATCCCCTGAATCTTCCGGAAAGTGGCCCGGAAAGCGGCGGGCCGAGGTGGCCTGTCCAAGGGACATGGACTTACGAGGACTACCTGCGTCTGCCGGACGATGGGCGGCGCTACGAGGTCATCCGAGGATTCCTGTACGTGACGCCGGCTCCCATCTTCGACCATCAGTACACGGTCTCCCAGATCAATCGTCTGCTTGGAAACTTCGTGACCGAGCGCCGGCTCGGCGTGGTCCTGGTGGCTCCGTTCGACGTTCGGCTCCCGGGCGGCATCGGCAACCCTGTCCAGCCGGACGTGGTGTTCATCCGGCGCGAGCAGCAGCCGCGCTCCGGAGACCGGCGCTTCGACGGGGTGCCGGACTTGGTGGTGGAGGTCCTCTCTTCGGGAAACTGGCGCTTCGACCGCAACGTCAAGCTGGAGGCCTACCGGGACGCCGGAGTGCCGGAGCTCTGGCTCGTCGACCCGCTGGCGCGAACCGTCGAGGTCTTCGTAATTGCGGCGAATCCCTCCGAGTACACTCTGCGCGAACGCCGGGGGCCAGGCGAAATGGTGGGCTCAGCGGTGCTCTCCAGTCTGCAGCTCGAGGTCGATGGACTCTTCCCTTCGGACGAGTAGAGCAGAACGCAATCTGCGCGGCGGTAGCTTCTGTGCCGCGAGTTGTCAGCCCGTAAACCTCGCCAGCTCGTGGAGCATCCGGTCGATCTCGTCGAACGAATTGTAGAAGTGTGCTGAGACCCGGAACCGCCCGAGCCGGGCGGCGACGACCACGTCCTTCTTGGCGAGGTGCTTGACCAGGGCTCCGGCCGCCTGCGCCGGATGGATAGCGGCTACGATCCCGGAGGTTTCTCCAGGGCGGCGGGAGCTGATCACCTGGAAGCCGAGATCGGCGAGACCGGCGGCGGCGCGGTCGGCCAGGGCGAGGACCCGGCGCTCCAGAGCTGCGGCGCCGATCTCCAGGAAAATCTCCAGTGAGCCGCCGAGGGTGACGATGCCGTAGGCGTTCAGCGTGCCGCTCTCGAAGCGCCGGGCACCTTCCGCGAAGGTGAGCTCGAGATCGTTCCAATCGAACATCTTGCGCATCGAGCGCCAGCCGGAGCGGATCGGACGGACCTGATCGATCACGCGGTCCGAGACGTAGAGGAGGCCGATTCCCTCGGGTCCGAGAAGCCATTTGTGGCTCGCTGCGGCGCAGACGTCCACGCAGTCGCGCTCCACGTCGATCGGCAGGGCGCCCAGGCCCTGGATCGCGTCCACCACGAAGAGGATGCCGCGCTCGCGGCAGGCGGCGCCGATGCGCGCCAGGTCGGAACGGAAGCCGCTGCCGTACTGCACCCAGGAGAGGGCCACCATACGGGTACTGTCGTCGAGGGTCGCCAGGAGCTCGTCTGTGTCGATGCGGCCGTCGCGCTCCGGAATCTGGCGGAGGTCGACGCCGCGCTCGGCGAGCTGCATCCAGGGATAGACGTTGGATGGGAACTCCAGGGCGGCGCTGACGATGGTGTCGCCGGCTTTCCAGTCGATCCCGCTGGCGATCAGGGAGAGGCCGCTCGAGGTGTTCTCCATGAAGGCGATCTCGTGGGGATGTCGGGCGCCGAGGAGGCGGGCGGCGAGGCCGCGCACGCGGTCCATTTCAGTGTTGCGCTCCAGCCAGCGGCGGTCGCCGGAGCGGGAGACCAGGTCGGCCAGCGCCGTCATCCGCTCCACGCCGCGGCAGGGCAGCGGACCGTTCCCCGCGTGATTCATGTAGGCGCACTCGCGGGTGACCGGAAACTCCTCGTCGCGCCAGCGGCGCACGGCCGTCTCTTCTATTAAACCGTCCAATCTATCCCTCCTCTCCGGCGGCCTCCGCCGGGGTCTGGGGGAGGCGGAACTCCAGAAGCAGCAGGGCTGGCAGGCCGAGCCCCAGGACTGTGGCGTAGTGCAGGCCCCGGAACAGCAGGGTGCCGGCCGCGGCGTCGACACGGTCGACCCCCAGGGCCGCGAACGAGGCGACCATCGCCGCCTCGGTGGTGCCGAGACCGCCGGGGGTGCCTGTGAGCGTGCCGGCCGCCATGCCGAGGGAGACTCCAGCGAAGACCACCAGCAGGCTGATCGGCTGGCCCAGGGCCAGGAAGACCAGCCACTGCGCCCCGACGTTGAAGATCACGTAGAGCATTCCGAGCAGGATGGCGCGCAGGTGCAACCGCGGCTTGGCGAGCAGGCGGACGAAGACGTGGACCGCCTCGTGGCCGTGGGCGTAGAAGCTCTGCATCCGCCCTTCGGCCCGCTCCGCCCGCCGGGCGAGGAAGCGCACGAGCGGGTTCGTCTCGAACCGGCCGCGCCGGCTCCACACGACGAGGCCGGCGGCGACCGCGACGAGGGCGGCCGCGGCGGCCAGGCTGACGCCGGTGCGGCCGATCGCCCAGGCGGTGGCGATGAGAGCGATCCAGGTCGCCGTGGTCATCACGAAATGATGGGCCACCTGATCGTAGAGCACGACGCCATAGAGGACGCCGAACGGGCGGCCGGCCGCGCGGGCGAAATAGCGCGCCCGCATCAGGCCGCCGATGAGGCGCGCCGACGGCGTGATCAGGTTGAGGGCGGCCGAGGCCTTGAGCACGAAATACCCGAGCACGGTCCCCGGGCTGAGCCCCACGGCTTCGCGGGCCGCGAGGCGGAAGCGCCAGTCCCAGGCCGCCCAGCGGGCCAGGAGGAAGAAGATGGCCGGCGTGAGATAGAGCCAGCTCGCCTCTTCCAGCCGGTGGGTGAGCTCCCGCCAGTCCAGTCCGGCGAGGAGCCGCCAGGTCAGGTAGAGCGCCAGGAAAGAGATCCCCCCCTTGAGCAGCAGGATCCCGAGGCGTTTGAGCCGGGAGTCGGAAGTTGGTGCGGGGGACGGCATGGGCAGGCCGCCTAGGATACCCTAGAGGCGCTGGCGCACGTCTTGGAGAGAGGAGAGATGAATCGATGAAGATCACGGTCCAGAAGAACGGTCCCTTCCGGGTGGAGGGAGACGACATCCAGATCACCGATCCGCAGGGCGGCACCTACGGCCTGGGTGGCCGTACGGTCGTGTCGCTCTGCCGTTGCGGCATGTCCCAGAACAAGCCGTTTTGTGATGGCAGCCACAACCACCACGGCTTCCAGGACGAGCCGCAGGCTCGGGACTTGCCGCCGAAGAAGGTGTAGCTCTGAGCATCCGCCCGCTTCCCATCCTCATCCTCGCCCTGTTTCTGGCGTCCGCCGCCCTCGCTCAAGGTCCCTCGGCGGACTGGCGGACGCTCGAAACACCTCATTTCCGGGTCCACTACCCGGCGCCGTCCGCGGCGTGGGCGGAGCGGGCGGCGGCGCGGCTGGAGGCGATCCGCGAGCGCGTCGCCGCGGAGGTGGGCTACGCGCCCCCCGAGGTGGTGGACGTGCTGGTCTCCGATCCGGTGGCCGATCCGAACGGCGTGGCGTTCCCGTTTCTCGGATGGCCCCGGATGCTCCTGTGGACCAGCCCGCCCGCTCCGGAGTCGGTCCTCGGCCACTACCGCGACTGGTCCGAGATCCTGATCGTCCATGAAGAGACCCATCTGGTGCACCTGCTGCGGCCGTCGCGCAACCCGGTCCAGCAGCTCCTCTCCCGGATGATTCCGTCCGGGCCCATCCCCCTGAGCGCGCCGCGCTGGGTGATGGAGGGGTATGCGACGGTCGTCGAGGGACGGCTCACCGGCGCCGGACGACCGAACAGCGATCTCCGCGCCTCGATCCTCCGCCGCTGGGCGCAGGCGGGACGGCTGCCGTCCTACGCGCGGCTGGCCTCGGACTCCCAGAGCTGGTACGGGATGTCGATGGCCTATCTGGTCGGATCGGCCTATCTGGAATGGCTGGACGAGCGGGCTGGACCCGGGAGCCTGCGGAATCTTTGGGCGCGGATGACCGCACGCCAGACGCGGAGCTTCGCGGAGGCGTTCCGCGGCGTGTATGGCGACGAGCCTCAGGACCTCTACGACCGCTTCCGCGCCGAGCTGACCTGGCGGGCTTTGGAAGCTGAACGGCGCGGCGGCGAGCCGCGCGAGGGCGAGATCTGGCAGGACCTCTCGTGGACCGTGGGCGCTCCGGCGTTGTCGCCGGACGGCCAGCGCCTGGTCGTAGAGGTGGACCGCCGCGAGCACCCCTCCCGCCTGGTGGTCTGGTCGACCGCGCCGGACGAGAAGTCCGAGAAGGACTGGGAGGAGAAGCGCAAGAAGCTGCAGGAGCGCGACCCAGAGGACGTGCCGGCCGTCCGCAGCGGGCCGTTCCCTCGCGAGCCGCTCTTCGAGCTCCCCTCCCGCGACGGTATCGAGCCGACCACGCCACGCTGGATGGCTGGCGGGAAGGGGATCCTCTTCGTCCGCTTCGAGCCCGACTCCGAGGGGTTCCTCCATCCCGATCTCTTTCGATGGGAGCCCACCAGTGGAGAGGTCCGGCGGCTGACGCGCCGCGCCGATCTGCGCGATCCAGATCCGTCTCCGCTCGCCGCCGATCCCGGCTGGGCCGTGGCCATGCGCCACCGTGACGGCTTCTCGTCGATCGTCCGGGTGGATCTGCGGACCGGCGAGGAGCGGCAGATCACCGAGCCGACGATCGAGGCCGTCTACGACCGGCCGCGGATCGCGCCCGACGGCACGCGGATCGCCTTTGCCCGCCACCGCGCGGGGGGCTGGCGGCTGGTGGTCCTCGATCTCGCCTCCGGTGCCGAAACGGAGATGTCCCTGCCCTCGGACGGCACGATCGCGGCGCCCGCCTGGAGCCCGGACGGGAAGACCCTCTACGCCACGGTGGGCGACCGCGGATTCATCGATCTCTGGTCCTTCGCCCCTCCCGATGGAACAACTGATCCGGCACGGTCGCCGCTCCGTCTGACTCGCACCCAGGGGGCCGCGTTCTCGCCCGCACCCACGCCAGACGGCCAAGCGATCTTCTATTTATCTCTAGAGAGCGACGGACTCGACCTACGCCGGCTGGAGCTGACGCCCCAGGTCCTCGCCGGCGCCGGCCGCGCGCCCGAGCTGGTCGCGGAGCTGGCGCCGGCCGTCAGGCCGCCGGACCCGGAGCCCCCCGCGCCGTTCGCTGCCGCGCAGGTGGAGCCGGAGCATCCGTACGGCTTCGGCCGGCAGGAGCTCCTGCCGCTGATCTCTGGAAGCGCGACCACCTCCGGCTCCCTCGCGGAGATCGGCCTGCGCGGCGGCGACGTGGTCGGCCGGCTCGATTGGCTCGCCTTCGGCGCATTATCCGGCGATGGCGGCGACGGCTGGCCCGAGGGAGGCGCCGTGGCCGCCACGTGGCGCGGATGGCCGGTCGAGGTGGGTTTCCACCTGTTCGCCGTGGACGAGCGGCCCTCCGAGCAGAGCGGCGACCTGCCGCTTCGGACGGCGGCGCTCGATCTGGACCGCCGAGGGCTGGAGCTGTGGGCCGGACGCGACTGGCAGCGGAGCGGCAGCGTCCTGCGCCTCGCCGGCCGCGTGCTCCGGGAGCGCGAACGAACCATGGGATCGCTGTCGGTGGGCTGGGGCGGTCTCCGGCGCTGGGGGGATTGGAGCCTGGCGCCGGCGCTCTCCTTGCGTGCCGAGTCCGGCCGGACGGCGGGCGAGGGGTGGCGCCGTTGGGGCGGCACCGCCCGGCTCGCCCTGGATCACGACGACACGGGCGTCACCGTCTCCTGGCGGCGGGACGCGTCGGACAACGTCCGCGATCCGATCGACCTCTACCGGCTGGGAGGAGCGGAAAGCAGCGTCCTGTCACCCGGTGCCCTGTCCGGCCGGATCGCCGTGCCGGCGCTCCCCTTCGACACGCTCCTCGGCAGCGAGCACGAAGCGCAGCGCGCCGAGCTGCGGCTCGGCGTCCTGCCCGCTCCGCTCTTCGTGGAGCGCCACCGCCTGTGGAACGAAGGGGAGCAGAAAGGCGACTGGTTGACCCTCGCCGGCCTGGAGTGGACGTGGTCCATCGGCCCCCTGCCGATCGGCCGCGTGCCGCGGCTCGACCTTCGCGTCGGGCTGGCGCAGGTGCTCGACGAGCCGTTCCCCGAGGAGGTGTTCGGGGATGATCTGCGGTGGTGGCTGGTGACGGTGTGGCGGCCGTGAAGGGTAGAATCACCCGGAGAAGATTCTGATGTCCGACCACCTGCTGATCCTGCGCCATTCCGGCGATTTCTATACGAAGGCCCGCAAGACGCGCCTGCGGTTCCAGATGCGGCTCGCCCGAAACATCGAGGACGCGCTGGCCTCGCATGGCATCCCCTACCGCCTCGAGAAGACCTGGAGCCGCTTCTATCTGGAGACGCCGGACCTCCGCGCCATCGAGGTGCTGACCCGGATCTTCGGTCTCCAATCAGTCTCCTTGGCCGAGCCGCGCCCCTGGACCGTCATGGACGACATCGTGGCCCACGGCGTGGACGTCTTCGCCGAGAGCGTGCGGGGGCGAACCTTCGCGGTCCGCGCGTCGCGGCGCGGCAATGTCGAGCGCATCCCGTTCGATTCGATGGACGTCGAGCGGGCGCTCGGCCGCGCGCTGCTCGACGCTGGGGCCGGACAAGTGCGGCTCGACGACCCGGAGGCGACGGCCTGGGTCGAGGTGGAGCTGGGGGAACCGGGTGATCCGGGACGGGCCCATTTCTTCAGGGAGAAGGCGAGGAGCTGGGGCGGCCTGCCGATCAGCGTCGAGGGGCGGGCCTTGGCCCTGGTCTCCGGCGGGTTCGACTCGGCGGTGGCGAGCTGGCTGATGCTCAAGCGGGGGGTCGAGCTCGACTACGTCTTCTGCAACCTCGGAGGGACGGCGCACCGGCTCGGCGTGCTCAAGGTCATGAAGGTGATCGCCGACCTGTGGAGCTACGGCTCGCGCCCCCGCCTGTACGAGATCGATTTCCAGCCGGTGGCGGCGGAGCTGCGCGAGAAGACGAAGGCCCAGAACTGGCAGATCGTGCTCAAGCGGCAGATGGTGCGCGCCGCAGAGATGATCGCCTTGCGGACGCGGCGGCTCGGCATGGTGACCGGCGAAGCGATCGGGCAGGTCTCGTCCCAGACCTTGCAGAACCTGGCCGTCATCTCGCACGCGGCGCGGGACCTGCCGGTGCTCCGGCCGCTCCTCGGCTTCAACAAGGAAGAGATCCTGGACCTGGCGCGCCGCATGGGCGTCTACGACCTGGCCTCCGCGGTCGGCGAGTACTGCGACATGGTGCCGCGGCACCCGAACACGCGGGCGCGCCCCTACGAGATCGAGCGGGACGAGGCGGGTCTCGACCCGCGGCTGCTGAAGGAGCTCGTGGCCGCGCGGACGGTCTGGCACCTGCGCGATCTCCCCCCGGAAGCCCTCGGCCCGTCGGATCTTGAGGCGGACCACATTCCGGAAGGGGCGACCCTCCTCGATCTGCGCCCGGCGCACGCCTGGAAAGCCTGGCACTATCCCGGATCGCTCCGCCTCGACTTCCCGCAGGCCCTGGAGGCCTACCCCTCTTTCGACCGCGGCCGGCCCTACGTGCTGGTCTGCGAAGTCGGCCTCAAAAGCGCCGCCCTCGCCGAGAAGATGCAGCAGGCCGGCTTCCGCGCCTGGCACTTCGGCGGCGGCATCCGGGATTTGATGGCGCTGGCGGAGAAGGAAAAGAAGGTGGATCTGTCGCTGCTGGCGCCCGCAGTGCGGGATTAGGACCTTCAATCCCGGCCCGGCAGCCGCGCCAGCAGCTCCTCCACGCTCACCCCCCGCTCTGCCGCGGCCTTTTCGAGCATCGGCCGGAAGCGCTCCCGGTCGATCTCCAGGAAGAGGCCCTCGGCTTCCGCGAAGGCCCCGCCCTCGGCGGTGTACAGCCGGCTGTGGGTCTGTACCTTCCGGCCATCCACCCCTTCCACCCAGGCCTCCAGGTACGCGTCCGTGCCGAGCGGCAACATCGTCCGGAAGCTGGTGTTCAACTGGACCGCCACCACCAGATGGCCTTCCAGCCAGGCCGCCGCGCCCATGGCCTCGTCGAGGACCGCGGCGATGCTGCCGCCGTGCGCGTGGCCTGGCGGCCCCTGGGTGCCTGGACCGAACCAGGCGCGGCCCATCAACCGGCCATCGCTCTCGCGGCGGAAATAACGGACCCGCAGGCGGTCCCCCTCGGGCTCGCCGGTCACGAACGATCCGCGTCCCCCTTCCAGGCGAAAGGGTTTCACGGGAATCCATCCCGGCTCGGGAACGACCTCGGGCGCGGACGTCGTCTTCAGGCTCATGCGGTCCTCCTGCGGAAGCTCCACGACACTCTATAGGGGGAGTGGCGCGGCGCGCCAGGGCCGCGGTTTTCGCCAGCTCTTGCACCGGACGCTGTAAAACTCTTATTCTCATAGTTCTTTGTCCTACACCGAGAGAGCTGACAGAGCGGAAGCGAGCCTGCTTGATATGAGTTTCCCGGAGTCTTCCCTGACGCTTCCGCGCGAACGCGAGCTGTGGTTCCGCGCCCTCGCCGAAACCACCTCGACGGCGATCATCGTCTACAGCCCTGAACGGGTGCTCTACGTCAACCGGACGGTCGAGGAGCTGTCCGGCTTCACCGCCCACGAGCTTCTGACCTTCCGGCCCTGGGAGCTCGCCCACCCCGAGTTCCGGTCCCTTGTCCGCGAGCGGCTCGCCGCCCGTCTGCGCGGAGAGCCGGCGCCGACCCGCTACGAGATCCGGATCCACACCCGCGATGGCTCCGAGCGGTGGATCGACCTCACCTCCGCGATCATCGAGCCGGTGAACGGCCAGGGTCCTACCGGCATGGCGACCGGCGTGGACATCACCGAGCGCAAGCTCGCCGAGGTGGCCCTGCGCGAGAGTGGCGCGCGCCTGGAGCTCGCCCAGCGCGCTGCCGGGATTGTCACCTGGGAGTGGAACCTGGTGACCGACGAGCTGATCGTCCCGGCTCATGCCGCGGAGCTCATCGGCTGCAGCCCGGCCCAGCTCTGGACCACTGGCCGGGAGATCCTGGAGGCCATCCACCCGGAGGACCAGGAAGCCTTGGCCGCCGCCCTGCGCCTCAGCCTGGAAGCTGGGCGGGACCTGTCCGTCGAGGTGCGCCTCCGCCTCCCGGATGGCTCCTACCGCTGGTTCAACGACCGCGGCCGGGCCGTCTTCGACGAGAGCGGCACCGCGGTGCGCGTGATCGGCGTCATCCGGGACATCGAAGACCGCAAGCAGAGCGAGGAACGGCTGCGCGCCATCGTCGAAGGGACCTCCTCGACCACCGGCGCCGACTTCCTGCGCTCGCTCGTGCGGCATCTGGCCGGCGCCCTGGGCACCCGGTTCGCCTTCATCGCCGAGGTCGCCTGTCTGGAAAGCCACCGCGCCCGTGTCCTCGCCTTCTGGACCGGCGAGGACTACGGCGAGCCGTTCGAGTACGACCTGCGCGGCACTCCGTGCGAGAACGTGGTCGGCCGCCAGTTCTGCTACTACCCGCAGGACGCCTGGCGCCTTTTCCCCCAGGACGCCTGGTTGCGCGAGGAAGGGATCGAGAGCTACTTCGCGGTGCCGCTCTTCGATTCCGAGGACCGGCCGCTCGGCCACATGGCGGTGATGGACACCAAGCCGCTCGCCCAGGATCTGCCGGCGATGTCGATCCTCAAGATCTTCGCCGCCCGGGCTGGCGCCGAGATCGAGCGCAAGCTCGCCGAGCAGGCGCTGGCCCAGGAGAAGGAGCGCGCCCAGGTGACCCTCGCCTCGATCGGCGACGGCGTCATCCGCACCGACGCGGCGGGACTGATCGACTACCTGAATCCGGTGGCCGAGCGGCTGACCGGCTGGAGCGCCGCCGAGGCTTGCGGCCAGACGCTCCTCTCGGTTTTCAACGTGGTCGACGAGACCACCGGCCGGGCGGTGCCCAACCTGGTCGAGCGCTGCCTGCGGGAAGGGCAGGTCGTGGAGCTCCCCGGCTACTCGCTGCTCATCCGCCGCGACGGCGGCGAGTCCGCCATCCGCGACTCCGTGGCGCCGATCCGCGACCGCCAGGGGCGGATCACCGGCACGGTCCTGGTCTTCAAGGACGTGACCCTGCTCCGCGGTATGGAGCGCGAGATGGTCTACCTCGCGCGGCACGATCCCTTGACCGGCCTGATCAACCGCCGCGAGTTCGAGCGGCGCCTCCAGCACTGCCTGACCACAGCGCGCGAGGAGGGGCGGCTCCACGCCCTCTTCTATCTCGACCTCGACGAGTTCAAGGTGGTCAACGACACCTGCGGACACCTGGCCGGCGACGAGATGCTCAAGCAGGTGACGAGCCTCCTCAAGGCGCGGCTGCGCAAGACGGACACCCTGGCCCGCCTCGGCGGCGATGAGTTCGGCGTCCTCCTGGAAGACACCCAGCCCGACCGGGCGCGCGAGACCGGGCTCGGCCTGCGCAATACGGTGCAGCAGTTCCGCTTCTCCTGGCAGGAGCGGATCTTCGAGATCGGCGTCAGCATCGGCTTCGTGTCCATCACTCCGGAGACCGCGGACATGGCCCACGTCCTGTCCGCCGCGGACGCCGCCTGCTACGTGGCCAAGGAGAACGGCCGCAACCGGATGCACGAGTACCAGCCGGACGACATCGCACTCGCCGAGCGCTACGGCGAGATGCAGTGGGTCCACCGCATCCACAAGGCCTTCGCCGAGCACCGGTTCTGCCTCTATCACCAGCCGATCCGGCCGCTGCGCGCTGAATTCCAGGGTGATCCGCCGCTCTGCGAGATCTTCATCCGCATGATCGAGGAGGACGGACGCCTGGCCTCCCCGGCCGCTTTCATCCCGGCCGCCGAGCGCTATCACCTGATCGGCTCGATCGACCGCTGGGTCGTCCATGCTGCATTTGTCTCCCTCGCCTGCCGAGCCCTGTCGCACGACGACGAGACCTGCTTCGCGATCAACCTTTCCGGGCAGTCGCTCGGCGACGACGCCTTCCTCGATTACGTCCTGGAGGAGATCGAGGTCACCGGTGTGTCGCCGCAGCGGGTCTGCTTCGAGATCACCGAGGCAGCCGCGGTGGAGAACCTGGGGCAGGCGACGATCTTCATCCGGGTCCTCAAGGAGCACGGCTGCCGGTTCGTGCTCGACGACTTCGGCAGCGGCCTGTCCTCCTTCGCCTACCTCAAGAACCTGCAGGTCGACTACCTCAAGATCGACGGCACTTTCGTGCGCGACATGGTCGGGAGCCCGGTGCAGCGCGCGCTGGTCGAGTCGATTCACCAGATCGGCCAGGTCATGGGCATCCGCACCATTGCCGAGTCGGTCGAGAACCGCGCCACCCTGGAGATGCTCCGGGAAGTCGGGGTCGACTACGTGCAGGGCTTCGGCATCGCCATGCCCGAGCCTCTCTCGTAGAAGAATTTTAGAAATATCAGTTAGAGCCTTTACAATTCCCAGAACCGAACTTTGCACCGCCGTGCAGAGATCGGGGGCCCGCCCCCTCTTGGCGCGAAGCAGGCGCGGTTCTTGCTCAGGAGGGGTAAGGCTGCACGAAGGCTCTGCTATGGGTGAATTCTCTTCGGTCCACGTCCTGTTCCCGCCGAGTCCGGCGGATCGCCGATACCGGTTCAAGGCCGGTCCTCGCCCGGCCGCAGCCCAGGAACCGGCGCTGGACCTTCCCGGAGCGGGAGGAGAGGCGATCTCCGTGCATACCGAAACGACCCCTGCCCTGGTCTGGACGGTCAACCGCGAGCTCCGGGTGAGCGCCGGTCCCCCCTCCAGCCTGGACGACACAGGCGTCAGCCTTTTCGATCATTACGAGACGCGCGACCCGGACCATCCAGCGATCCGTGCCCACCGGCTGGCGCTGGCGGGCGAGTCGGTCAGCTATGAGATGGAATGGGAAGCGCGGCTCTGGGAAGTGCGGATCGAGCCGCTGCGGGACGCGGCGGGCGCCGTGACCGGCTGCCTCGGGATCGCCGTCGACGTGACGGTACGCCGGAGGGAGGCTGAATCGCTGGCGCAGGAGAACGAGCTCCTGCAGGCGACCCTGGCGTCGATCGGTGACGGCGTCATCCGCACCGATGCCGAGGGGCGGGTCGACTCGATGAATCCGGTGGCCGAGCGCCTGACCGGGTGGACCGCCAAAGAGGCGTTCGGCCGGCCGGTGGCCGAGGTCTTCCAGGTCGTGGACGAGGTCACCCGCACGCCCCTGGCCGATCCGGTGCGGCGCTGCCTGGAGGAGGGCCGGGTGGTCGAATCCCCCGGGCACGCGCTCCTCCTCGGCTCCGAAGGCCGGGAGTACTCGGTCCGCGACTCGGCGGCGCCGATCCGCGACCGCAGCGGCGAGGTGATCGGCGCGGTGGTGGTCTTCAAGGACGTCACCCAGCTCCGCGGCATGGAGCGCGAGATGATCTACCTCGCCTCCCACGACGCCCTGACCGGGCTGCTCAACCGCCGCGAGTTCGAGGTGCGGCTCAAGCGGGCGATCCGCACGGCGCGGGCCGAGCAGCGCCTGCACGTGCTGCTCTACCTGGATCTGGACGAGTTCAAGGCGATCAACGACACCTGCGGCCACCTGGTCGGCGACGAGATGCTCAAGCAGATCACCGCGCTCCTGCGGTCGCGGGTGCGGCGCAGCGACACCCTGGCGCGGCTGGGCGGCGACGAGTTCGGCGTGCTGCTCGAAGACTGCCCGCTCGACCACGCGCGGCAGATCGCCGAGGACATCCGCCGCTCCGTCCGCGAGTTCCGCTTCCGCTGGCGCGAACAGATGTTCAGCGTCGGGGTGAGCATCGGCTTCGTCGCCATCGACGGCGACAGCGGCGACATCGCCCAAGTCATGGGCGCGGGGGATGCCGCGTGCTACGTGGCCAAAGAGGGCGGGAAGAACCGCGTCCACGAGCACGAGCTGGACGACACGACGATCGCCGAGCGCTACGGCGAGATGCAGTGGATTCACCGCATCCATGGAGCCTTCGAGGATCGCCGTTTCCGGTTGTATTACCAGCTCGTCCAGCCGCTGGCGGGCAACCCGAGCCGCGAGCTGCTGTGCGAGGTCTTCCTGCGCATGCTCGATCCGGACGGCAAGGTGGTCTCCCCGGGCGCGTTCATCGCAGCGGCCGAGCGCTACAAGCTGATCGGCTCGCTGGACCGCTGGGTGGTGCGCACCGCCTTCCGGGCCCTCTCCGAGGTGCAGCGGAGGGAAGTCTCGCGGCCGGTCCTCTTCGCGGTGAACATCTCGGCCCAGGCGCTGGCCGAGGACGGCTTCCTGGACTACGTAGGCGAGGAGCTCGAGAAGAGCGGCGTCGATCCCCGCCGGGTCTGCTTCGAGATCACCGAGACCGCGGCGATCAGCAAGCTCGACAGCGCCATGCGCTTCATCTCCGGCCTCAAGACCAAAGGCTGCCGCTTCGTCCTGGACGACTTCGGCAGTGGCCTCTCCTCTTTCTCCTATCTGCGGGACCTGCAGATCGACTACCTGAAGATCGACGGCGAGTTCGTGCAGAACATGCTGGAAGACCGAGTCAAGCGAGCCATGGTCGAGTCGATCAACCAGGTCGGCCACGCCTTGGGGATCCAGACCATCGCCGAGTGGGTAGAGAACCGCCCGACGCTGGAGGTGCTGAAGACGCTGGGAGTCGATTACGCGCAGGGGTACTGGCTGTGCAGGCCTCAGCCGCTGGTGCATGACGTGGAGTGAGCCCTCACCCCCAGCCCCTCTCCCGCGAGCGGGAGAGGGGAGCAAAGCGAAAACCCCTTACACCCGGACCTTGCCCGGCCCCGCCGCCTTCACCTCTTCGCTGACGCCCGACTCATACTTCTTGAAGTCCTCGGCGAACATGTCGGCGAGCTGTGAGGCCTTGGCGTCGTAAGCCGCGGGGTCCTTCCAGGTGTCGCGCGGACGGAGCACCTCGCCCGGCACGCCCTCGACCTGCTTCGGCACGTGCAGGCCGAAGATCGGGTCGACCCAGGTCTCGGCGTTGTCGAGCTCGCTGGTGAGCGCCGCGGTCACCATGCGGCGAGTGTAGCCGAGCTTGATGCGCTGGCCCGTGCCGACAGGGCCGCCGGTCCAGCCGGTATTCAGCAGCCAGACCTTGGCGTCATGCCGCTTCATCTTCTCGCCGAGCAGCCCGGCGTAGACTCCAGGGTGGAGCGGCATGAAGGGCGCGCCGAAGCAGGTGCTGAAGGTCACTTTGGGCTCGGTGACTCCCTTCTCCGTGCCGGCGACCTTCGCCGTGTAGCCGGAGAGGAAGTGGTACATGGCCTGCTCTTCGGTCAGCCGGCTGATCGGCGGCAGCACGCCGAAGGCGTCGCAGGTCAGGAAGACGATGTTGCGCGGATGCCCCGCCTGGCCTCCCAGATCCACCCGGCCGAGCTGGGTGAGCGGGTAGCTGGAGCGGGTGTTCTCGGTGTTGCTCTCGTCGTCGAGGTCGAGGAGGCGGGTCTCGGGGTCAATGACGACGTTTTCGAGAACGGTCCCGAAGGTCCGGGTCGTGGCATAGATCTCCGGCTCTCCCTCAGGGCTCAGGCGGATGACCTTGGCGTAGCAGCCCCCCTCGAAGTTGAACACCCCCTGGTCGGTCCAACCGTGCTCGTCGTCGCCGATGAGCGTGCGGTTCGGATCGGCCGAGAGCGTGGTCTTGCCGGTGCCGGAGAGGCCGAAGAAGAGCGCCACGTCGTCCTTCGTTGCGCCGTAGTTGGCGCTGCAGTGCATCGGGAACACTCCCTGCTTGGGCAGGTAGTAGTTCATCACGCTGAAGATGCTCTTCTTGATCTCACCCGCGTACTGCGTGCCGCCGATCAGCACCCGGCGCTTCGCGAGGTCGAGCAGGATGAAGGTCGACGAGCGGGTGCCGTCCCGCTGCGGCTCGGCATCCAGCGAGGCCACGTTGAGCACGGTGAAGCTCGGCTCGAACGAAGAGAGGACGTCGCCGCTCTCCTCGCGGATGAACATGTTGCGCGCGAACAGGTTGTGCCAGGCGTTCTCGGTGACGATCCGCACGTTGAGGCGGTAGCGCGGGTCGGCGCCGGCATAGCCGTCGAAGACAAACAGGTCGCGGTCTTTCACATGCGCGAGGGCGCGCTCGAACAGGGCGTCGAGCTTCTCGCGGTCGAACGGCTTGTTGACGTCCCCCCACCAGATGTCGCCGTCGATCGAAGCATCGCGGACGATAAAGCGATCGTTGGGCGAGCGCCCGGTATGCTGGCCGGTGCGGCAAACCAGCGGACCCTCGGCCCCCAGCTGGGCCTCGCCGCGCTGGACCGCGAGCTCGACCAGGCGCGCCGGCGGCAGGTTCCAGTACACCGTCCGCGCGCCGGAGATCCCCAGCTTGTCCAAACCGTAGCTGCTCTTGAACGGCCCTTCGTTTTGCATTCCGTCACCTCGGAGATCTGTTCTGATTGGATTGGGTGAGGTAATCCACCAGGAGCCGCGCCATCACCCGCATTCCCACCGGTACCGCGGAGTCATCCGCCCGGAACGTGGGGGTGTGCAGGCCACCAGAGGTCGTGCCCGGCTTGACGACGCCCAGCCGGAAGAAAAACCCTGGGACCTGGTTGGCAAAGTAAGCGAAATCCTCGCCGGCCATGGATGGCTCCACAACCTTCACATTGTCGGCCCCCAGTGTACGTTCCAGCAGGGGGCGCACGGTCTCGGCCAGCGGCCGGTCGTTGACCGTCGCGGGCGCGTTCTTCTTGTAGGCGAGCTCATACGAGCCGCCCCCGGCGCGGGTGGTCCCGTCGAGGATCTCCCGCATGCGGCGCTCGACGGTTGAGCGCACCTCGTCGTTGTAGGTGCGCACCGTCCCCTCGAGGAGGACTTCGCCGGGGATGATGTTGAAACGCTCGCCGCCGCGGACGATGCCCACCGTGACCACGCTCGGCTCGAAGGCCGAGAGGTTGCGTGAGCGGATGGTCTGCAGCGCGAGGATCGCCTGCGCCGCCATGACCACCGGATCGACGCTCAGGTTGGGATAGGCGCCGTGCGCCTGCTTGCCTTTGATGTGGGCGGTGAACTGGTCGACCGCGGCCATGGTCGGCCCCGGGTTGAAGCCGACCTGCCCGACCGGAAGATCCGGGAAGGAGTGGAGAGCGAAGACCGCTTCGGGCTTCTCGCTGAAGGCGCCCTCGGCGAGCATCAGCTCGGCGCCCGCCCGCTCTCCGGGCGGCGGCCCCTCCTCGGCCGGCTGGAAGATGAACTGGATGGTGCCGGGGATCTGGTCCTTGAGCGCGGCGAGCACGGTGGCGACTCCCAGCAGCGAGGAGGTATGGACGTCATGGCCGCACGCATGGGCCACGCCCACGTCCTGCCCCAGGAAGATGTCGCGCTTGGTCGAGCGGAAGGGGAAGTCGGTCTCTTCGGTGACCGGCAGGGCGTCCATGTCGGCGCGCACCGAGATGCGCGGCCCGGGCTTGCCGCCCCGCAGGACGGCGAGGACGCCGGTCTTGGCCACGCCGGTTTTCACGTCGAGGCCGAGCTTGCGCAGGTGGTCGGCGACCAGGGCGGCGGTCTGGGTTTCCCGGTTGCTCAGCTCCGGGTTCTGGTGGAGCTTGTGGCGGATCTCGACGATGGCGGGCGCCGCGCGGTCCACTTCCTGGTCGATGCGCGCCCCGAGATCCTGGGCGAGCGCCGGGACCGCGACAAGGCTGCACATCCACGCCAGGCGCGCAAATTTCCTGCAAGCGATCATGCGGTATCCCTCCCCCCTGCGAAACCCGCCGAGTGTACAACGCCGAGGCGCCCTCGCCCAACCTCGGCATGGCACCCCGCTCCCCGAGGAACCGTGTCTCTAGAGTGGACAGGACGGGAGCCCGGGATAGAATGCCGCCGCTCGCCGCCCAAGCTGGCGCACTTGATCCCCTTGGAGGAGCCGGACTGTGAACCTGGAGAATCGAAAGATCCTTGTGCTCGGAGGCTACGGCCTCGTCGGTATGGCCGTCTGCCGGGAGCTGCTCGAGCGCCGGCCGGCCGAAATCCAGATCCACAGCCTGCGTATCGAAGAGTCGGAGCGGGCCCGCGAGGAGCTGGCTCCAGAAGCCGGCCAGACCCGGATTTCGGTCTCGGCCGGGAACATCTTCGGCCTCGACGGTATCGACGACCGGATCGAAAAGATCCGCGCCGAGCTCAAAACCCTCTCGGACGAGAACCTCTCGGTGTTCAGCCTCTACCGCCTCCTCACCGAGTCGAAGCCGGACGTGGTCATCGATTGCGTCAACACCTCGACCGGCATCGCCTACGGCAATATCTTCCAGGCGGCCGAGAGGGTCCTCCACCAGCTCGAAGGAAACCAGGTGGACCCCCAGGCGGCCGAAGCGCTCCTCGACGCGCTCTATATGCCGCGCCTGATCCGCCACATCCAGGTGATGTACCGCGGGATGATCGACGCGAAGACCGGCGTCTACGTCAAGGTCGGCACCACCGGCACGGGCGGCATGGGGCTCAACATCCCGTACACCCATTCCGAGGAGCGGCCGAGCCGGCAGCTCCTGTCGAAGAGCGCCATCGCCGGCGCCCAGTCCATGCTCCTGTTCCTGATGGCGCGCACTCCGGGCGCTCCGATCACCAAGGAGATCAAGCCCGCGGCGGCGATCGCCTGGAAGAAGATCGGCTACGGCCCAATCAAGCGCGGCCGCGAGCCGCTGCGCCTGGTCGACGCCTGGCCCCGCCCGCTCGGGGAGACGTTCTCCACCGAGGACCCGGCGGCGGCCCGCGAGACCGACGTGCTCTACGAAAACGTTTTCGTCGACACCGGCGAGAACGGCGTCTTCAGCGCCGAGGAATTCGTCCTGGTCTCGACTGGCGGCCAGATGGAGTTCGTCACGCCGGAGGAGATCGCGAGCTACCTGGTCTTCGAGATCGAGGGGCGGCAGACCGGGCGCGACATCGTCAACGCCCTGGACGGCGCGGTGCTCGGGCCGACCTACCGCGCGGGCATCCTGCGCCACTGGGCGATCGAGCGAATGAACGAGTTGCAGGAGCAGCACGGCGTCCACAGCGTCGCCTTCGAGATGCTCGGTCCGCCGCGCAACTCGAAGCTCCTCTTCGAAGCCCACCTACTGCGCCGTGCCTTCGGCAGCATGGCCGCGGTGCGGCAGGCGACGCCCGAGCAGGTACGCGACGGCCTCGATCAGCTGGTGCGCAGCCAGCCGGACGTGGCCAACCAGGTGGTTTCGATCGGCGTGCCAATCCTGCTCGACTCGGGAGAGATCCTGCGCGGCCCGCGCACTCTGGTCCCCGCCGGTCTGAAGGACGAGCCGGTAACGCCGGAGAAGCTGGAGATCTGGGTGCGGGACGGCTGGGTCGATCTCCGCCTCGCCAACTGCGCGAAGTGGATCGAACGGTTTCGCCGGATCCATGAGGAGGTCGAGGCGATCCCCGAGCACGACACCTCCAGCCGTTACCTCCGGAATCGCCGCTTCTGGAGCGAAGATAAGGAGATCCGCCCCGGCAAGATCGTCGGCTGGCTCCTCGAAGCCGAAGACGGCGGGTGGCGGATCAAGCGGTAGGGTCTACAGCAGGTTCTTCAGCTCCCGCAGCTCCGCCAGCTCCGCCTCCAGCCGCTGCACCGTCTCCTCCAGCCGCGCCACCCGCTCACTGAGCGCGGGGCCGGACGGACGGGCGGCCGCGTGTGGCGGCTCCTGTGGAGTGGTGACGGTCTCCGGCTCCAGGATCTCCCCCACCAGGTGCGTCCAGCGGATCTCCTTCTGGCCGGGGCGGCGCGGCTGCTCGGCGACGAGCGGCTCGTCGATCGTCGCCATCCGCTGGAGCGCCTCGTCCACCTCCTGGAGGGTGGCGAAGGGGTGGAGGCGCTCGCTGCGGGTGCGCAGCTCACCCGGCGTCTGGGGGCCGCGCAGCAGGAGCAGCGTCATCAGCGCCTTGCCCGCGCGGCCGAGACCCCAGCGGCGGACGACGCTCTGCTGCCACTTCTCCGAGCGCGCTCCTTCGCTGCGCCAGACCAGGACCTCCTGACGCAGCCGCTCCAGGGCCTCGACCACCTGGCCTTCGGTGAGCTCCATGACCGGCTCGCGGTTCGTCTTCTGGTTGCACCCGGCGACGATGGCGTTGACCGTCATGGGGCAGATTTCGGGGGTCGTCTGCTCCTTCTCGAGCAGCACGCCGAGGACACGGATCTCGATGGCGTCGAGCTGGCGGGGGATGCGAGTGGATGACACAGGCCTTTCCTCCAAGTCCCTCAGATCTTATCCCGGACGTTGTTCCGTTCTCCGGCAAGTCGCCTCGTTCTGCCCTCTTGATTTTTTGCTGGAGCGATGCCATGCTTCTGGAAACTTGTTAGCGCATGTGGTTGGCAGCGGCTCCAGAGCAAGATCCCCTCACGCATCCCCCCGCGGTAGCAGCCCCCGATCAAAGTGCGTAGACCAGAAGAATTGCGAGCGAGGATCACCAGGCCGAAAAATTTGAATTCGATCCTCCATCCGGAGGCGGAGGTATGCCGCGCGAGCGGCACAACATCAACTCTATTGTTGTAAGGAGCAGAGTATGGCCGAGCAAGGGATCGTGAAGTGGTTCAATGACGCGAAGGGATACGGATTCATCGTCCGTGAGCGTGGCGCGGACGTGTTCGTACACCATTCGTCCATCATTGCCGAGGGTTTCCGGACTCTGGGCGAGGGCGACCGCGTCTCGTTCGAAGTCGTCGAAGGCCCCAAGGGCCTCCAGGCAAAGAACGTCGTCAAGATTTCCTGACGCCACTTCCGCCCCGCAGCCGACGCCCCGGCGGGTTCGCTGTCCCGCCGGGGCGTCGGTTTTTCGGACAAAAAAAGCGGGGAGCCTGTCCCCGCTTTTCCATTCTCGACCGGTCCCTCGACCGGTCCGGTCCCATCGAAGGGCGTTCAGGGCTGCGGCGGCCGCGGAGCCTGCTCGCCGTCCTGGTCGCCGTCCCGCGGCGGCTCGACCGTGACGACCGGGACGTCGATCTCGCGCTTCTCGGTCTTCACGTCCACGTCCGCGGCGTCCACGTCGTACTCGGGCAGCTTGCCGCCCTCGGTCTTGACGTCGACATCCGGCATCTCGCCTTCCTCGGTCTGGCGGACGCGGCAGGCACCGCTCGCCAGGGACACGAAGAGAGCCAGGACAAGCACCAGGGACTTCCAGGCTGATTTGTTCGTGAGAGTCATGAGCGTCTCCTTTGCCTTGTTCGCTGTATCTTCCAGGCTGTTTTGCCTTACTTCCTCGTCGACAGCTAGAAAAAGCAAAGGACATGCCAATCAGGCCTCCTCAGTCGGAGGGCCGGGAGCGGCGGGCATGCCGGGGAGCCGCGAGCGTGACGTATTCGAGCTCCTCTCCCTCGCGAGCGGCGCGCAGCAGGAGGGAGCCGCGCCGCATGTCCCCTGCTCCGGCGAAGATGCGAGGAAAGAGGAGCCGCTCGCCGAACACGGGTTCGAGGAGGTCGACGTACTTGCCGGTAGCGATGCTGCCCAGGAGGACGACGGGAGTCGACGCCGGGATGTGGTCGTGGAGAGCCCGCAAGTGCTGGCGCATGGGCTCGACGTACTCCGCGCATTTGAGGTCCACCGGCGTGGTGCGGAGGATCTCGGTCCTCTCCCGGTCGATCGCCCAGTCGGGAGGCACCAGCCCGAAACCCGGAGCGATGACCAGGACGCTCCCCTCTTCAGGAAAGCCGGACGGCGGCGCGGCGAAGTAGCGGGCGTAGGTCAGCTTGCCGCGGAAGTACAGCGAGCTGATGAAGGTGAAAACCTCTTCGAGAGGAGCCCCTTCGGGAGAGCGCATCCGCTGCGCCGTCTCGGAGCGCGCCGAAGGCGACAGAAGCAGCTTGGACCGCTCGCCGTTCAGGCTGGCCGGCGACAGAAGGAAGATCTTGCCAGGTTCCGCGCGTTTCTTCACATCCGGGGAAAACCGGCCCGCGCCGTCGCGCATTCCCGAATTTTTTATTCGGCCTTCCAGCTCCCGGCGGCCACCGAGGCAGTCGGCGCGAGCAGGTCTTCGATCTGGCCGGCCGACAGCGGCTTGGAGAAAAGGAAGCCCTGTCCGTACTCACAGCCGAGGGCGCGGATCTTCTTGACCTGCGCCGCCGTCTGGATCCCCTCGGCGACCACCTCCATCCCGAGCTGGTGCGCCAGAGTGACGATCGCCTCCAGGATCGCCAGGTTCCCTGCCCCCTCCTCGATCCGGGAGACAAACGAGCGGTCGATCTTCAGGATGTCCATCGGGAAGCGGTGCAGGTAGTTGAGCGACGAGTAGCCCTTGCCGAAGTCGTCCATCGAGAGCTGGATGCCCAAGGATTTGAGGCGGGAGAAGCGGGTGGTGGCCGATTCGGCGTGCTGGATGATCACTCCTTCGGTGATCTCCAGCCCCAGACAGGACGGGTCGAGCCCGCTCTGGGCCAGGGCCAGGCGGACCTGCTCGAACAGGTCGGCCTGGAAGAACTGCTTGTTCGACAGGTTCACGCTCAGCTTGAGCATGCTGTGCTCCTCGTAGCGGAGCTGCAGCTCGCGGACCTTGCGGCAGGCCTCATCCAGCACGTACCGTCCCATCTGGACGATCAGGCCGGTCTCCTCGGCCACCGAGAGAAACTCGTCGGGAAAGATCACGCCATGGCGCGGATGCTCCCAACGCAGCAGGGCTTCGAGCGAGGTCACCGCGCCGGTGCGCAGGTCAACCACCGGCTGGTAGTAGACCGCGAGCTGGCCGCGCTCCACGGCGCGCCGCAGATCGGTTTCGAGCTGGAGGCGCGCCATGACGAACTGGTGCATGCCACGGTTGAACACGACATGGCCGGCGGGTCCCTGGCTCTTGGCGCGGTACATGGCCGTGTCCGCGTCGCGCAGGAGGTCCTCAGGCGCCTCGTACTCGGGGGTGTTGATGGCGATGCCGATGCTCGCCGACAGGAAGATCTCGTGCCCGTGCAGGTTGATCGGCGCGCTGAGCCGCTGGTGGATGCGCACCGCCACGTCCTCGGCGTCAGACACGTCCCGCACCCCTTCGAGCAGGATGGCGAACTCGTCGCCGCCCATGCGGGCGATGGTGTCCGTGGGCCGCAGGACCGAGAGGAGCGAGCCGGCGATCTGGACGAGCAGCTCGTCGCCCACGAGGTGGCCCAGGCTGTCGTTGACGATCTTGAACCGGTCCACGTCCAGGAACAGGACCACGGTGATGCGGTCGGGCTCGCGCCGCGAGCGCTCCATCGACTGTTTCAGCCGGTCCATGAACAGGACCCGGTTCGGCAGGCCGGTGAGCTCGTCGTGCAGCGTTTCGTAGAGGAGCCTCTCCTCGGCCTGCCGGCGGTCGGTGACATCGTGGGAGTTGAGGACGATCCCGGCCACCGCGGGGTGCCCGAGGAGGTTCGAGGCGGTCGACTCCACGAACCGCCATTCGCCGGCGCGGTGCCGGCGCCGGTACTCCAGGGTCACGATCTCTCCGGGCTGCTCGGCCAGGCAGCGCAGGGCGTTGCCCACCAGCGGCCGGTCCTGCGGATGGAGCAGGTCGAGAAAGATCTTGCCGACGAAGTCTTCCGGGCGGTGGCCGAGCACGCGCTCGTGAGACGGGCTCTCGTAGCGGATGGAGCCGTTCTCCTCCAGAATCCCGATGAGGTCCGAGGCGTTCTGCACCAGGGCGCGAAAGCGCTCCTCGCTGGCCCGCAGCGCCGCCTCGGCCTGCTTGCGGTCGGTGACGTCCTCCAGCGCCCCCTCGTAGCGGAGGATCCGCTTCTCCTCGTCGCGGAAGGCGTGCAGGCTGAAGCGCGCCCAGATGACGCGGCCGTCGTAGCGCCGGAGCTGCGCCTCGAAGGTACGCACCGCCCCCTGGGCCGCGAGGTCACGCTGCCAATCGTGACGGACCTCGGGGTCGAGATAGAGCGCGTTGACGTCCTGCTCGAAGAGGGCTTCGCGGCTCGGGAACCCCAGGATCTCCACCAGGGCGGCGTTGGCATCGAGCATCCGCCCCTCGGGCGTAGTCCGGTAAAGACCGATGGGGACGCCCTCGAACAGGCTGCGGTAGCGCTCCTCGGACTCGCGCAGCGCCTGCTCCACCACCGTGCGCTCGGTGATGTCCCGGGCGAAGGCGCAGAACAGCTCGCGGCCGTTGAACTCCAGGCAATTGAGCGTGACCTCCACCGGGATCTCGCGGCCCGACCGGGTCACGTGCACCGTCTCGAACGTCTGGGGACCACGGGCGCGGACGGCTCCGGCGATCTCCTCGAAAAGGTTGGCCTCCTCGGGACGGAGGATGTCGCGCACCTGAAGCGAGAGCAGCTCCTCCCGCGAGTATTCGAGAGACGCGCACGCGGCCTCGTTCGCATAGAAGAAGCGAGAGCCGGCATCGGCCCAGAACGCCGCGTCGGCGGCGCGGTCGATCAGGAACTGGGTCAGCCGCAGCTCTGTCTCCACCTGCTTCTGGGCGGTGAGGTCGGCGACCACGGCGAACGAGCCGACCGGGCGCCCGTCGCGGTCGTGGAGCTGCTTGGGCGATTGGAGGGTCGGGATCTGCCGGCCGTCCCGGGCGGTCAGCTCGATCTCGTAGGACGCCGCCGCATCCAGCCGCTGTGGGGCGAGGATCAGCTCGCGCGCCAGATTCTCCTCATTGAAGAAGTCGGTCACCTGCCGGCCGATCATCTCCTTTCGGGTGTAGCCGAGCATTTGGCAGAGCCGGGCGTTGACGTAGGTGATCTTCCCGTCCAGATCCTTTACGCCCAACCCCTCGCTCAGGGTCTCGACCATCAGGCGGAAGGTCTCGTCGCGGGCCAGCGGATCATCCCCGCCGTTGTTCCCGGCAGAGGCGGCCAGGCGCCGCATGGCCATTTCGAGCCGCAGGCCGAGGAGCGCAGGATCGACCGGTCCATCCTCCGGAGCCAGGAACCAGTCGTCCGCTCCGGCCTCGACCAAGGCACGGAGGTGGTCTGGGCCTCCGTTGGAGGTCACGGCGAGGATCACATGGCTGCCTTCCGGCGGGAGAGAGCTGGCTTGGCGGCAAAGCTCCACGGCCTGGGGACCATCGGCGACGACCACCACCAGACAGCGTGACGCCTGCGCCTCCAAGATCGTGCGCGCGGCTTCGGGATCACGAGCCACGATCTTGGACGTATGCTGCAAGAGGATCGTCTCGACGAGACGTCCCAGGACCAAATGATCCCCGAACAACAGCGCTTGAATCGTCACGCAGTCTCCCGATCGCCCTAGAGTGGAGTCAGTCGCGGCAAATTATAGCTCTTTCAGCGAATTCCGGTACCTCATGGAGTGTGAGATGCCTTGCAGGTGGTTTGTGGAAAGCCTCACAGCGCGGTACGACGAGGCCGCGGTATTCTCATGAAGTTGAGGGCGACACCCGAGAATTTCACCGCCTGGGCCCGCGCGCACCGACCTCCCACGGGCGCGCGCGGGCTCCGCGCCGCAGCGCCGGTTTTTTGCTAGCCTTCCTGCATGTCCGACACCGTCGCTTCCCTCTATCTCCACGAAGTCATCGCCCGCCTGCGCAGCCTCAAGGGTCTGGCGGACCGCGCCCTGGCCCAGGTGCGCGACGAGGATCTGTCGGTCGCGCTCGATCCGGAGTCGAACAGTCTCGCCGCTCTGGTCCTTCATCTGGGAGGCAACTTCCGCTCGCGCTGGACGGACTTTCTCACCACCGACGGCGAGAAGCCCGACCGCGACCGGGACAGCGAGTTCGAGCCCGGCGGCATCTCCCGGCAGGATCTCCTCGCGCGCTGGGAAGACGGCTGGGGCCGTCTGTTTGCGACGCTCGCCTCGTTGATCGAAGAGGATCTGACGCGGATCGTCATGATCCGCGCCGATCCGCACAGCGTCATCGGGGCGATCGAGCGGACTCTGTCGCACGGCGCCTACCACGTGGGCCAGATCGTCTTCCTGGCCAAGCATCTGGCGGGCGATGGCTGGACCACGCTGTCGGTCCCCCGCGGCGGGACCCGCGCCTTCAACGAGAAGATGTTCGGGAAGACGTGACCGGCGCACGGGGCGCCCTGTTTCGGTCGATCCGCCCCCGGATCTCCCCGATCAGATAGATCGACCCGCAGACGACCAGGACCTCCCCATCCCTCGCGAGCAGCCGATCAAGCGCCCGGGCCGGGTCCGGCTCGACCTCCACTCCCTCTCTTCCTTCTAGATAGCGGAGCAGTCCGGCAGGGTCCTGGGCGCGCGGGCTGGGTGGAGTCGTCAGGATCAGGCGCCGGGCGTGCGGAGCGAGCGAGGCGAGCATCTCGGCGGCGTCTTTGTCGATCAGGACGCCGAAGAGGAGGTCAACCTGAGTCCCCAGCCCGGCGAGGAAATCGGCCAGCGCCGCGGCGCCTTCCGTGTTGTGCGCAGCATCGAGGAGCAGCCGGCGGCCGTCCGCGAGATCGATCACTTCCAGGCGGCCTGGCCAGCGGCATGATGCCGCGCCGGCTGCGATTGCATCCGGGCCGATCTTCGGAAACCCTCCCGCGCCCAGCGTCTCCGCCGCGAGGACGGCGAGACCCAGGTTCCGCTGCTGGTGCGCGCCGAGGAGGACAATCCGCAGGTCGTGCTTCCCTTTCGGGGTCTCCAGCCGGACCCGCTGGCCGCTCCAGCCTTCGCGTCCGGCCTCCTCGATCCGCACCAAATCCTGCGCGAAGCGGAGATCGGTCCCCTTCTCTTCGGCCACCTCCTGGAGCGCGGCCCGGGGCTCGGGGTCTTCGACCCAGGCCAGGGCTGGCCGGCCGGGGCGGAGAATGCCGGCCTTCTCGCGGGCGATGGCGGAGAGGGTGTCGCCCAGGAATTCCCGGTGCTCCAGGCTGATCGAGGTGACCAGCGAGAGGATCGGCTCCGCCAGGTTCGTGGCGTCGAGCCGGCCACCGAGCCCGACCTCCACGACCGCCAGATCGACCTCCTCCTCGGCGAACCAGCGGAAGGCGGCGACCGTCAGGGCCTCGAAGTAGGTGGGCGGCGCGCCCGAGGCGCGCTCGGCGGTGTCGACGATCTCCGCCAGCAGGCTGCCGAGCCGCTCGGCCTCGATCGGCTGACCGTCGATCTGCAACCGCTCTTCCACTCGTTCGAGATGCGGCGAGGTGTAGTGGCCGGTGCGGTAGCCGGCTGCCGTAGCGATGGAGGCCAGGAGGGCCGAGGTCGATCCCTTGCCGTTGCTTCCGGCCACCAGGACGACGGGAACCGCGAGTTGCGGGGAACCCAAGAGGGCGAGGAGGTCCCGCGTGGGCTCCAGGCCGAGCCGCACGCCCAGCGCTTCGAGTCTGGCGAGGATCGGATCGGGGCCCACACGCCCTCCGGAGAGATCAGGGCCGGTACAGATGGCGGAGGCAGCGGGCGAGCGTCTCTTTCATCTCGGACCGCTGGACCACCAGGTCGAGGAAGCCGTGCTGCACCAGGAACTCGCTCCGCTGGAACCCCTCCGGCAGGCTCTGCCGGATCGTCTGCTCGATGACCCGCGGCCCGGCGAAGCCGATCAGGGCTCCCGGCTCCGCGATGTTCAGGTCGCCGAGCATGGCGAAGGAGGCGGTGACGCCGCCGGTCGTCGGATCGGTGAGGATCGACAGATACGGGAGGTGCGCCTCGCGCAGGCGGGCCAGGGCGGCGGAGATCTTCGCCATCTGCATCAGCGAGAGGACCCCCTCCTGCATGCGGGCGCCGCCCGAGGCCGAAACCACGAGGAGCGGCAGGCGGCGCTCGAAGGCCCGCTCGGCGGCACGGGTGATCTTCTCGCCCACCACCGAGCCCATGGAGCCACCCATGAAGCGGTACTCCATGGCCGCCAACACGACCGGGATCTCGTCCAGGTGCCCCTGGACCACGAGCACCGCGTCGCGCTCGCCCACCGCCTGTTGGTAGGTCTTGAGGCGGTCGCGGTAGCGTTTGTTGTCCCGGAAGCCCAGAGGATCCGTGGGGCTCACGTTGGTGAATAGCTCGCGCGGCTCCGGCTCGTCGAGCAGGAGGGCGATGCGCGTGCGGGCGTCGATCCGCAGGTGATAGCCGCATTTCGGGCAGACCCGCAGGTTGCGGTCCAGGTCGCGCGAGTAGATGACCTCTTTGCACCCCTCGCACTTGACCCAGAGGCCTTCGGGGACATTGCTGCGCGGCCGTTCCTGGCGGACCGGCTTCGGAGCTTTCGTCTTGCGGAACCAGGCCATGAGAGCTGGATGGCGCGGAAGCCCGAGGGGCGGGCCGCGCGCTTCTTTTCAGCTGGAGCGGATCAGGCCTCGCCGGCCTGCTCTTCGGCGTCCATGTCGTTAGGGATGCCGAGGCGCATGCAGGCGGCGTCATACATCTGGCGCGCGGCCTTTTTCGCGTTCTGGAGCTCGGCCAGGCGGTCCTTCACCTTGGCCAGCTCCTCCTCGATCATGCGATCGAGATCCTCCATCTCCGCTCGGGTGGTGGAGTGAATGTTTTCGTAGAACTTCCGCTGATTGTCGTTGAGACTCATGCTATCTCCGGTGCCCCATACGGGGGCAGGAAGCGAAGGCGACCGGGAGGATATCCCGGTTTCAAGTGACTGACAAGTTCCGTCAATTCGGCTGGGGGGGCGGCGGAGCCGGAGGCGCCTCGCCCGCGTCCTGCGACTGCGCGTTCTTCTTGGCCTTCTCCAGCTCGCGCTCGAGCTGCTTGACCTGGGCTTCGTACTTGCGGCGACGCTCTTTCTCCCGCTTGGCGAGCTCCTCTTTGAGAATGGCCTGGACGTCGACCTTCTCGGCCGCCGGAGCCGCCTGAGGCGGTGCGGCCGGCTGGACCGGAACGGCGGGTGTGGCCGGGACCGGCGCCGGTTGCGGCGCCGCACCTGCCGCAGGCGCCTCCGTCGTGGCCGGCGGCGTGGTCTCACCGCCGCGGCGCCCGCGCAGGAAGAAGAACGTCAGGATCACCGCCGCCAGCAGAACGACGATGGCGATGACCAGGAAGAGCCGGCCCTTGCGTCCGCCTGTCTCCTCGACGTGCACGTCGCCGAGCGGCGCCACAGCCTCGACCGGCAACGCTTCCGCAGGCATGGGCTCCGGGGCGAACAGCAACGGCGGCACCTCGGGGTCCGGCAGGCGGACCGGGACGGCGGCGGGCGCGGGAGGCGGCGGCACAGGCGCAGGCGAGGACGATGGGAGGAACAGCACGTCGCTCGACGGGTCGGGCGCCAGAAGGCGCTCCAGGAAGACCGCCAGCTCGCCCGGGCCGGGCGACGGCACCAGGGTGTGCAGCACGGCCTCGATCCGCTGCATCATCTCGCCGGCGCTCTGGAAGCGGTCCTTCACCTCATACGCCAGGGCGCGGGCCACGATCTCGTCCACTTCGGCCGGGATCGTCGGATCGATGTCCCGCGGCGTGCGGATGCGGCCCTGGCGCACCGCCTCCAGGATCGACATCTCGCTGTCGCCCGAGAACAGCCTCTCGCCGGTGAGCATCTCGAAGAGGACAGCCCCGAGGGAGAAGATGTCCGACCGCGAGTCCACCGGCCGGCCCCAGGCCTGCTCGGGCGACATGTACTGCAGCTTTCCCTTGAGCGAGCCCATCTGGGTCTGGCCGGCCTTGGACACGGCCTTGGCGATCCCGAAGTCGCACAGCTTGACGTCCCCTTCGGGCGTGAGGAGGACGTTCTGCGGCGACACGTCGCGATGGACGAGCCCCAGCTCCTTCCCCTCGAAGTCGCGCTTGCGGTGGGCATAGTCGAGAGCGCTCGCCAGACGCGCGGCGATGAGCAGGGCGAGCCCCAGGGAGAGCGACACCCCCTTGCGCCGGGACGCGTTGAGCAGGGACCGCAGGTCCTTGCCCTCGACGTACTCCATGGCGATGTAGTAGTCGCGGCCGATCTTGCCCAGATCGTAGATGTGGACGATGTTGGGGTGGCTGAGCTGGGCCGCCAGCTTGGCCTCGTCGATGAACATTCCGATGAACTCGGAGTTGTCCGTCATGTGAGGCAGGATCTTCTTGATGGCCACCGTCTTCTGGAACCCTTCCACCCCGCGCATCCGGGCCTTCCAGACCTCGGCCATGCCGCCGGCGGCGATCTTTTCGAGCAGCGTGTACTGGCCGAAGCGCTCCGCCCCGGGGGCGTTCACCGTCTCGTCGAGCAGCAGCGGGAGCTGGATGCGCTGCGTGGCCGCGAAGTCGGCAGGAACGGCGCCACCCAGTACACCAGACCCGGTCGGCACGTATGCAGGCTCCTCCGCAAGCACGGGCTGAGGCGGCTCGGGAACAGCGGGCGCGGGAGCCATCGGCTCCGGTTCGGGCTCGGGCTCGACCTCCAGGTCCTCCAGGTCCACGAGGTCGAACGGCATGTCGGCGTCCGCTTCCAGGACAGGCAACGGCTCCGGCTCGTCCAGCTCGGCCGGCGGCGGTACCTCGAGAGCCGTCAGGTCGAACGGATCCGACCCGAACAGCGAGCCCGACAGGGGATCCGCAGGCGCCTGCGGCGGCCCGAACGTCTGCGGAGGCTCGAAAGCTTGCGGAGGCTCCACCGCCTTGGGCGGCTCGACGACCGACGGCGGCGCGAAGACCGGAGGAGGCGCCGCGGCCACCGGAGCCGCCGGTGCGGCAGGGGGCGGCGCCACGGGGGCCACCGGGGCGGCAGCGCGCGGCGGCGGGGCGGCGGACGGCCCGGGATTCCGGAACGTGCGGGTCAGCTCCTCGAGCTCCGAGAGCCCGCCGTCCACCGACCGGGGCGCCTTGCGGACTCCCGTCCCCTCCGTGGGAGGCGCGGTGACGGCGGCCGGCGGGGACGCCGGGGGAGTGGCCGGCCGCGGGCGCGAGCCGAGCTCCAGGCTCCCCAGAGTCCGGCTGAGGATCGCATCGATGTCGTCGTCCCCGGCGGCCTCGGGCTTGCGCGGGGGCGGAGCGGCCGGAGCCGCCGAAGCAGCCAGCCGTGGCGGAGGAGCCGCAGCGGGGCGCGGAGGCGGCGGCGCCGGAGCCGCAGCCTGGGGCGGCGGCACGGCGGCCGGCGGCGCGGCGGGACGCGGCTTGCCGAGGTCGCTCCCCAGGACGCCCGAGAGGGTCATCTCGAGCTTCCGGTTCATGTCGTCATCCATGGCCGGGCGCGGGGGAGCGGGGCGCGGGGCGGCCACCGGAGCCGGGGCCGGGGCGGACGGCTCCTCGGGAGGCGCATCGTCGGCCAGCTCGACCTCGGCGAGCACGTCGCCGAAGATGTCGTGCGAGGTCAGCTTCGACTCCCCCTGCGGCCGCGAGGCAGCCGCCGTGACCGGCCGCGGGGCGGTGCCCGCGCGCCGCACGGCCGCGAGGAGCTCCTGATCGCTGAAGGGCTGGGGCAGCAGCTCGTCCGCCGCCAGGCCGTTGAAGCCGGCCGCGCTCGTTCCGAGTGGGAGCAGCCCGAGCACGCCAGGACCGCCGGTCCGGCGCGAGAACGATCCCACGACCGACGCGGCTCCCGCCACGGCCGCGCCGACGATCACCAGATCGGGCCGTTCGGACGTGGCGGCCTGGAAGGCCTGCGCGGGCTCGTTGACGACCCGGACCCTCCAGCCCGCAGCGCCCAGGGTCTGGTGAATCCGCTCCAGTGAGCGCAGGTCTTGCTCGAGGACCAGGATCGAAGGCATACAATCTCCGACAGAAATACAGTTTGCTTTCTAGCACTCCGCACCTCTCCAGTCAATCGGAAAGCACGAAAAGCTGCTGATTTTTGAGGGAGTTAACGGAGTCTGTCCGCCGGGCGGGCTGCTTCGCTACAATGGAGGCGATGTCCGGCCACAGCAAATGGAGCACGATCAAGCACAAGAAGGCGACGACCGACGCGCGCCGCGGCAAGCTCTTCAACAAGCTGCTGCGCGAGATCACCGTGGCCGCCCGTCTCGGCGGCGGCGACGTCAAGGCCAGCCCCCGCTTGCGCACCGCCGTCCTCGAAGCGCGCGCCAACAGCGTGCCGAACGAGACGATCGAGCGGGCGATCAAGAAGGGCACTGGCGAGCTCGCCGGCGAAGCCGCTTATGAAGAGACTCTGTACGAGGGCTACGGGCCGGGCGGCGTCGCGGTGCTCGTCGAAGCCATGACGGACAACCGCAACCGGACCGCGGGCGAGATCCGTAACATCTTCGCGAGGAACGGCGGCAACCTGGGAGAGAGCGGCTGCGTCGCCTGGATGTTCCACCGGCGCGGCTTCTTCTCGATCCCGCGCGGCGCCATGGACGAGGAGGCCTTCATGGACCTGGCTCTCGCGCTCGGCGCCGACGACATCGCCATCGAGCCGGACCGCTACGAGATCTACACGCCGGCCGAAGACTTCGCCAGCACCCTCGAAGAGCTCGAGCGGCGCGGCGTGGCGCTCGAAGCCAAGGAGCTGGCGATGATCCCGCAGACCTCCGTTCCCGTGCCGGGCAACCGCGTGTCGCAGCTCCTGCGCCTGCTCGACGCGCTCGAAGACCACGACGACGCACAGAAGGTCTGGGCCAACCTGCAGGTCGACGAGCAGGTGCTCGCGGCGCCCTAGGCGCGGGCGATCGAACGGAGCGCCGACGTGCTGATCCTGGGCATCGATCCCGGCAGCCTCCACACCGGCTTCGGGCTCGTCGAGAAGAGCGGCTCGTCCTGCCGGGTCGTCGAGGCCGGCCGCTTCTCCGGTCCACGCGACCTGGCGCTGCCGGCGCGCCTCGCCCGGCTATGCGCGGGGCTGCAGGAGCTCCTCGGCCGGCACGCGCCGGACGTGGCGGTCCTCGAATCGCCCTTCCATGGAATGAACGCCCGGTCCCTCATCGTGCTGGCCCAGGCGCGCGGCGCGCTGCTCGCATCCCTCGCCGGCCGCGGCATCGAGATCCGCGAGTACACGCCGGCCGAGGTCAAGTCCGCGGTCACCGGCAACGGCCGGGCCGACAAGGAGCAGGTCGCCCGCATGGTCCGCCTCCTCCTGGGAGTCGCGGGCCCCGGATGGCCGAGCGATGCCACCGACGCCCTGGCGGTCGCCCTCTGCTGCGCCCAGCGGCTCCGGCTCGACCGCTTGCGCGATGCGGCCCCCTCGCGGTGATACTCTGCGCCTGTGCTAGCATCACTTTCCCTCCCAGGCGGCAGTTGGGGGTTTGGCTGGAGTTGATGGAGCGATCATGGCCTTCCAGGGATCACTGAAGGAGCTGCCTCTTCCGGATATCATCCAGCTCGTCTCCGTGTCTGGAAAGACGGGCGTCTTCTCTCTCCGCCGCGATGGAGAGTCGGATGGAGAGATCTATCTGCGCGGCGGACAGATCGTCCATGCGCACGTCGGCGACCTGAGCGGCGAGGAAGCCGTCTACGAGCTGGCGATCTGGCCCGAGGGGGACTTCGTCTTCACCCAAGGGACCGAGACTGACAAGTCCACGATCCAGAAGTCCAACACCAACCTCCTGATGGAGGCGGCCCGCCGCATCGACGAGTGGCAGGTCCTCTCGAAGAAGATCGCCTCGACCCGGCTGGTCCCCGTCTTCACCAACCTGGCGGCCACCACGTCCGTCTCGCTGACTCCTCAGGAGTGGAGCCTGATCTGCAAGATCGACGAGCGCCGCTCGATCGAGGAGATCGCCATCGGCCTCGCCATGAGCCCGTTCGAGGTGTGCAAGCTCCTCTACGGCCTCATCACCTCGGGCCTGGTGACCCTCCACGAAGACTTGAGCCGCCTCGGCACGGACCGCCTCCACAAGATGGCGGCCGAGGAGCTCCAACGCCTCGGCGAGAGCATCCACCAGCAGGCGCGCACGCTCCTCTCGGGCCACGCGCGGGTGGCGGAGCTCGACACGCCCTACCGGATGAGCAAGGCGGAGATGGAAGGCGGCCGCGGCGTCGAGGCCGTCCTCGACCTGGTGCGCTCGGATGAAAAGGTCGTCTCCGCCGCCCTCGGTCCTCATCAAAGCAAAGTCTTCCTCGACCGGGTGGCTCAGCTCATCAACCGCTGAGCGCGTTCCGGGGCTGGTCCCCCGGTACAATCCCCGCATGGTTCCGTCCAGAGCTCTCGCGTCGCTCGCCCTCGCCACGCTTCTCGCCGCGCCCCTCTCGGGCCAGACGCCGGATCCGAACCCGGCGCAGATCCCGGAGCAGGAACAAGCGCCGCCTGCGGAGACGCCTCCTCCCGAGCCCCCTCCCGAGGAAACCACGCCCCCCACTCCGGTGCCCGTTCCGGCTCCGGAGCCGACCGCCGCGACTCCGCCCGCGGAGACGCCGCCCCCCGAGCCCCCGGCTCCGCCGGCGGCTCCTCCCGCCGGCCCGGCGCAGCCGCGCTCCAGCGACCAGGGATTCCTGCCCCGTCTCGACGTCTACTTCCCGGAAGGCGACCTGGACCTCCGCGTGAGCCGCCTGATCAACAAGGTCTTCTTCGAGGGGCAGGTCAAGTACAACTTCGTCAACGGCGACATCTCGGCTTTCTTGCGCTACCGCTACTACGGCTACCGGCGGACCACCCAGTTCACCGTCTTCGACGAGATCGAGTTCCAGGACGTCCAGGACTTCTCGAACGACTTCGACCGGACGCGCGGGACGCTGCTCCTGTTCCAGTGGCCGCTGAGCTACCACCGCCGGACCTTTCTCCTGACGGAGCTCGACCGGATCAGTACCAACAAGGAGGAGCTCGCGGAGATCCTGCGCCGCGGCGAGACGAACACCTTCGTCCGGGTCGGCTATCAGATCGGCACCCCGGAGGACGCGCGATCCAACGCCATCGTGGGGGAGACCCGGGCGCGCACTGAGCGGCTCTTCACCGCCTACCGGGAGATCGGCCCCGGGGGCGCTGGATTCACCGGGGCCGTCACCTGGGGGCTCCCCTATGGGGTCGGAGACTTCGACTACGCGAAGGTCGAGGGCGAGGCGCTCAAACGCTTTGACGTGAGCGCACGTACGTTCCTCGTCGGACGGGTGCACGGCGGTACCTTCCTTTACAAAAACGACCGCCCTCCCGAGCAGCTTCCGGAGGATCCCGAGCCGGGCGATCTTTACATGGTCCCGCTCGGCGAATACTTCCGGCTCGACGGGCGCGAGAACCTCAAGGGGCTGGACGAGCGGAGGCGGGGCACCGAGGAGTTCCATACAACCTGGGAGTACTTCTTTCCTTGGTTTCTCAACGCAAAAAATGACTTTCTCAAGTTGGAATGGCAGAATTGGTACTGGATTCTTTACACGGGAGCCGGAACCGTCGGCTTCGATCGTGAGATCTACACGGACTTCGGCTCGTACGTCCCCGACGTGGGAGTGGGCTTCGAGTCATCCTTCCAGTTCCGGAAGTACCGATTTTTCCTGTCCGCCATCGTGGCACAGGCTTTGAAAGGAGAAGGTGGAGTAGAGGCGCGCTTTTCGGTGAAATCGTACCGCTGACTTCCACAGACAGCCCTTTTCACCAGCGACTACGCCTCAGTAAGACGTTTTCATTCGAAGCAGGCTGTAAAACTTGCAGAGGTTATTCGGCAGACCTCTGCCGTTTTAGGCTCACGGGCCGGAGGAGGAGTGAACGAATGAGAGGAGTCAAATGCTTGCTCTTGGCGCTGCTGTTGAGCCTCGTGCCGGGTTGGGCGATGGCCGGAGAACAGGCCAACGCGCCGACCGTCACGGGCGAGACGGGACTTTTCACGCTGTTGAGCGGCGATACGCTGCCGCGTGGAGGCTGGTCGTTCGGCCTCTACTACAACAACTGGGACCGGCTGTTCGACATCCCTGCGGGGATCAGCCGCAATGACAATGACGAGCTCAGCCTCGACTGGAACCGGCTGAGCGCCAGCCTGGGCTACGGCATCACCGACCGCTGGGAGCTCAGCGTCGCGGCGCCCTACGAGGACTTCGATTTCGACGAGGACGACATCATCGGACGTCCCGATCTCGACGAGAGCGGCCTCGGCAACGTCCGGGTGGGTACCAAGTTCCGCTTGGCGGGCGAGCCGGGAACGGACGGCTCGAAGCTGGCCCTGAACCTCTTCGCCGAGTTGCCGACGGGTGATGAGGACGTGGCGTCGGACGACGTCGGGTTCGGTGCCGGTCTCGACTGGAGCTACTCGAACTGGGTGTTCGCGGTCGGCTACCGCGACATCGGCGGGGACGAGGATGCCTTGTTCAACTCGGAGCTGTCGGCCGGCCTCGGCTACGCCGCTCCGATCTCGGACCGCTTCGACTGGATCACCGAGGTCGGCGCGTCCTTCTATGACGCGGATGACGACGACCTGGGCATCGAGCTCCAGGACTCGATCGATCTGACCACGGGCGGCCGCCTGTGGCTGGGCGACGGGAACTGGGCCTTCAACTTCGCCCTGCGGACCGATCTCACCCAGCTCAGCGACATCGACGAGCACTGCCCGATCGGTGGCCTGATCGGCCTGACGATGTTCCCGCGGCTGTTCCAGCGGGAAGAGGTCGCGCCGCCTCCGCCGCCGGCGCCCGAGCCGCCGCCGCCCCCGGCTCCCGAGCCGGAGGTCGCCCCGCCGCCTCCGCCGCCGCCTCCGCCGCCTCCGGCCCCCGCGCCGAAGCCGGAGGAGCGCGTGACGGTGAACTTCCCGCCGGGCAGTGCCAGGCTCTCGAACATCGCCAAGGCGAAGCTCGACGAGGTCGCGCTCCGGATGAAGCAGGATCCGGAAGCGCGCGCCCAGGTCATCGGCTACTCCGACGCGAGCGGCTCGGCCAGCGCCAACCAGACGATGAGCGAGCAGCGCGCCCAGGCGGTCAAGAACTACCTGGTCACGCGGCACGGCATCGATCCGAGCCGGATCACGACCGAGGGGAGAGGCTCCGCCGAATCGACCGGTGATCCCGAGCAGGATCGACGTGCGGTGGTGATCCTCACCTTCGGGTAACTCTCAACCACATCACCAACACCCAAAAGGCCCCGCTCCGGCGGGGCCTTTTCTTTTGGCCTGCCCCCATCCCCTGCCGATCCGCGGCAGTTTCTGTTGCGGTCTCCTGGACCCTCGGCTAAGATTGCCGCATGAAGGAAGATAAATACGAGGCGGAGATCGACCGGATCCGCGGCTTGTTGTCCACGCTCCTGGCAGCGACCCGCCAGCCGCTGCGCTCGCTCGAGAAGCAGATGGGACTGGGCAGCGCCGGGCTCAGCAAGATCCTCAACGGCACCGTCAACCTTCAGCTCAGCCATATCCTGCTGATCTCCGAGGCTGCCGGCATCGAGCCGGGCCGCTTCTTCAAAGCGGCCTATCCGCGCACCGGAGACGGTCCGAACCCGACCGCCGAGGAGTGGGAGGCTGCGCTGCGGGCCCAAGGCCAGCTGCCCCTGGAGACCCCGGCCGCCAGCGAGGAGCTCAAGAATCAGGTCCGGGAAGTGCTCCGCAGTCTGCTCGGGCTTTAGTTGCGGGGAGGCACGGGAAAAAACCCCGAAGACGAAAGCCTCGCCTCCGGGGTGGGAGTGCTACAGGTGCTTCAGGCTCAGCGGCCCTTGGTTTCGAGCGCCGCCTTCGCCGTCTCGAGCTCCGCGGTCAGCTTCGCCACCTTCTCCTCCGGGGTCAGGCGGGTCCGCTTCTGCGGCAGGCGCGGTCCGATCCCGAACTCCACCAGCACCATGCTCTCGACGCCGAAGACGCTCTGCAGGCCGGCGATGAGCTGGTTACGGAGCTTGCGCCCGCGGCGTTCGAGATCCCGGCTTCGCTGAGTCGTTTCCCGCAGCTGCCTGCGGTGGACGTCCTGGATGCCCTGAAGCTCCCGGATCTCCCCGATCACCCCGTCGAGTCCCTGCACGGTGGGAGTCAACTGCGGCGGCAGCTCCTGCAACCGGGCCTTCACATTCGTGTTCAGCGCGTCCCAGGCGCCGACCTTCTTGGACAACGTATCCGTAGCCATGGTCTTTCTCCTATTCATGGTTTCTGTTCAATGGTCTCTTCCTCTGTCGTCGTGGTCACTCCCTCTTCTTCAGGGAGGACCTCGCGCCACATAGCCTGACTTCATAGCGTTCTCCTTCGCTCCCGGACGGCACCTCGAGGTACACGTCGAGCTCAAAATGTTCAATCAACTGTTTGGTGGACAACATCTGGCGCTCGGTGGGGTGACGGGCTGTGTGCGGAATCTTCCTCTCTGGAAGCTGGCCCGCACGGGAGATCGCCAGCGCAGAGACAACTTACCCCACGACTCCACATGATGTCAATAGATCTGAGTTAATGTTTTTCGGAGTACACTTTAGTAGCAGCCACAGCATCGCAGGTTTTAGTCGTCTCCCCCGGAAGCCAGGACATCACGAAGTCGATCGGAGTCACAGAATCCGCGAGGGGAACGGCTGAAATGCTCTTTGGAGCGATGGAGCCGTCAATTCCGGCGCGTTGCCACTCCACGTCCGGGCGAACGGTTCCACGGCCGGGATCGCCACTCCACGGCCGAGATAACGGCTCCACGACGGAGCTTGTGGCCCCACGCGCCGCGTAAGGCTTGACGCGGACCGCCGAGCCGCTCCACGCCGGAGTCGACGACTGCGCGGCCCGGAGATCGGCTCCATGCCGGAATTGGCGGCTCCACGCACCGCGTGAGCCTCAACGCGGCCGTCGAGCCGCCTCACGGCGGAGCTCAGGATCACACGGCAGATTTCAGGAGTACACGGCGGAGTTAACGACTACCCTGCGGCGCGAACCGCAGGAGCGGCTGCCACTCCACCTGGCGCAGGAAGTCGACCACCGTCTTGACCAGCACCGGCGTCGCGGCCTGCTGGAGGCAGGCTTCGCGGAGGTAGCGCACGGCCTTGAGCGCCTCGCTCCGGATGCCGAGATCGATGAAGGTTTCCAGCACGTCCTCGGCCAGCTCCTGGGCCTCGACCGGCTTATCCTGCCGCAGCCAGACGGCCAGGAGGTCCAGGCCCACGAGGGCCGCGTCGTAGTTCTGGCTTTTTCCAAAGAACCCCTGGCGCGCAGCGGTGAGCGCCGTTTCGGCCTGGCGCAGCCGGCCCAGGCCGGCGTGGATCTTGCCCTCCAGCCAGCGCAGCTTGAGCAGGTTCAGAGGCTCGTCCGCGAAGGCCTCCCGGAGGCCGCTTTCGAGGAGGAGGCGGCTCGCCCGGCGGTAGTTTTCGCAGTCGACCAAGGCATTTATGTAGCAGTACCGGCCGATTACCCCAAGTTGCGGATCACGAGCGACATCGAGCCGATCAAGGCCTTCCTGGAGGATCTTTGCCGCTTCGGCGTAATGCCCAGTATGCGCGATGCAAATTCCCCGCTTTATCAATGTACGACCAGAGAGGTGGGTCTCTCCGACATCACTATAGATTTGCCCCGCGTTTTCGAGAGCATCAATCGCCAAATCCAGGCGGCGTTGATCTCGTCGCAGGGAGGAGCCAACTTCGTAAATCCGGGCGAGAACGAGAGGATCTCCCGCGCCTTGGCTCTGGGCCACAGCGGCTTGGCCGAGGAGCTGGTTGGCTTCCGCCAGATTCTCGTTGATCCGGTAGACATTGGCGAGCTCGCTCAAGGCGCGGGAGTGCAGGTCCGCGGCAAGAGTAGGCGGGTAGAGGCCACCCTGCCGGAGTTGCTTGGCTTGTGGCTTGCGCTTCAGCCGACAAGGCCAGCATCAGCATGTGCTGAGGATCACGATACCGCTCCGCCGGGATAACTTGCAGGAGCGTCTCTACCCACGACCATGAGAATTCGTCGGGAGTCTCCTTCGGCAGGTCGAAGACACCCCGAGGATGTTGAGGAGCCTCGGCGAGATTGCTGGCCACCCGGGACGCTTCCTCTCGCCAGTGCGGGACGGAGGCCTCGGCCACCGCAAAGGCCCGATCGATCGCCAAGTCGTGCCCGGGATCTTCGGAGGGGGCGTCTATTCCTTCGTCCCCCTCATCGCTCAGGATCTCAGAGATCAGCTCCAGGTGCTTCCGGCAAAAACGGCAGCGGCTCAGCAGATGGCGGAGGAGACCCTGCTCCTCGCCCGGTTCGAGCCGGCCGCTTAGAAGTTGCTCCATGTCCGCGTCAGTTACGTGGCGCATGCGGCTCCCTCCCTTGTAGGCGCTTCTTCATCTGGATTGTCGCACATGAGATTTCCGAAAGGAAGTACGAGATGGAGGCACCGGGGCTGCGGCTGGGTCAGCCCCGGGTGCTCAAAGTGAACTAGCCGTCAGGATCAATGTAAGAGGTACCGTCCGCGCTCTGACGACCGTTCGGGTCTATAAACCCGGTGTGGTCCGCGCTCTGAACGCCATTTGGGTCGATGAACGAGGTGTAAAGGAAGTTGCTGCGCAGCCAATCCCCGATGCGGCCGAGTTGCCCCCACAGCTCCAACCCGAACGCTGCGGGGCCGCCGGCCTCGCCACGGCCGGCCGCGAGAGCGGGTGCGGCCGGGAGCGCGAGGGCTGCGACGGTCAGTGCGATTGCGACAGATCTTCTGCCTCTCCGAAACATGAGTCCTCCTCAACCCGCGGCTCGCCCACCGGCCGACATGGCTCGGGGCGGCCACGGTTCTTTGCAATGACGTCTAGTGTGCCGTGCTTCGGGAGTCCTGGCGCCGCCCTTCGTTGTTCCCCGAACAACGCACCGCTCTGAAGCGGACTCTTCCTGCGCCCGGCCTCGGTGACGCCTCTCCACAAAATAGAACGCCGATGCGTGCCGGGGCAACCCGTGATCCGCACTCCGCGGAAGCGAGGCGCCCCGGCCTCGGTCTCACGTCATCCGGAGCCATTCGGTAGGGAGTTGCCGCAATCTGAGGGAAGAAGGGTTGACATGCAGCCGAAACTCGGCAGAAGTTACCGCGCATGGCTGCCAACGAACGAAAAACCATCCGAAATCTGCCGAACGACGAGACGCAGGTGCAGGGCCTGGGCCCCCGGATCCTGGAACACCGGGAGGCGCGCGGCTGGAAGCAGCGCGAGCTGGCCCGACGCGCAGAGATTGATCCGGGCCGCCTCTCCCGGATCGAGCGCGGGCTCGCTCTGCCGAAGCTGGAGGAGCTGGCGCGGCTCCGGGAGGTGCTTGGAGGGAGCCTCGACGAGCTGATCCTCGGCGAGGGTCCGGCCGGGCCGGAGATGAGCCTGGACCAGCTCGCGCGGGATCTCGACCGGCTCGCCGCCCGGGACGAGATCGCCATCCTCCGGCGCCTGTTCCAGCTTCTGGTTCTCGGATACCGCCACGAACAGAACCCTTCCTCGCGAGGAGACCGCGATTGAGAGACAAGCCAAGCACCCTGTCCGTGCAGGAGCTCGATCACCTGCAGAGGCTCACGTCGGAGCTGTACCGCCTGCGCCGGCAAGGGCGCGCTCTGGTGGCGCGGCTGAAAACGGCACGGAAGCCTTCGGTCCGCGCTCTGGTGAGAGACCGCCTGCTCTGCGTGCTGCACGACAGCCTCGGACCCGCCGTGCAGGATCTCGATTCGATCCAGGCGGCGGCCTGCGCGACGAAGCGGGAGACGAAGGGAGCCCTGAAGTGAGCACGCGACGGCGGAAAGATCCAAGACAAGGCCGCGCAACCAAGGAGCAACCGGAGCCGCAGCTCCTCTCGGCCGCCTTGCCGGGCAGCCGGCCGGGAGAGTGGGACGATCTGCAGGGGATGCGGGAGACGGTCCTGCTGTGGTTCCCCGCAGAGCTGGCGGCGGTGTTTCGCTGGGTGATGAAGAAGGCCGTCGCCTACGTCCTCGAGAAGTGCAGGTTCGGAGAGACACCCGCCGACGCAGGGGCCACCGGCCAGCTGCGCGCCGCGATGTTGGACCTGCGCTTCACGGCGCGGTTCCTGGCCTACACCGCGCGAGAGGTTCTCGAGGTCTTCGCCTCGTCTCGCTTTGAAGAGACGCTGGGCCGCTTTGCCGACGAGCTCGCGGTTGAGGTAGAGAAGATCGCGGACCGGGTGGAGGCGCGGCTCGCGCGCGCCCGGCCGGGAAAGCGGAGGTGACGCCGTGACGGCCAGAGCACAGGATCGGGATGAGATGCGGCGGATACGCGAGGCGCTGCGGGGCGCCGTTCGCCAGAGTGCGCTCGGATACGCTCGGATCGAGCAGGAGCTGGGCGTCCCCCCGGGATCTCTGAAGCTCCTTTTCGCCGGGAAGATCGACCTGCGGGTGGCGCACGTCTTCCGCATCCTGCGCATTCTGGGGATCGAGCCATGGAACTTCTTTTTGTGGCTGCTGGTGACGGAAAGGGGCGAGGGGCAGGGCGCCAGGCAGGCGAGTGGCCGCCCGGTCCGGCCCAATGGAACTTCAGAAGCTGGCCGATGAGCTTGGGATGCCGATCTCTAATCGAGAGGCACTGGGTGCAGGATCAGGCCGAAGTGATCCCGGTCGAGCAGAAGCGCCCCTGTAAGCAAGGGGCAGCATCGCGAAAACAGAGGCTACCCCGCCGGCTCTTCCGTCACCGTGATCTGCTCCCGGCGCAACGAGGCGACCGCGCCGGCCAACCCCGCCGCCGCTCCCAAGCCGATCAGGGCCGCGACCTGGGCCGCGGTGAGGGGCTCGGCGGCGAGCACCTGGGTGAGGAGCGCCTCCGGGTGGCGCAGGCGCAGAAAGGTGGAGCCGGCCCAGAGGGCGCCGCTCGCCAGCAGACCTCCCAGCAGACCTTGCAGAAACCCCTCGGCGTAGAACGGACCCCGGATGTAGAACTCGGTGGCTCCCACCAGGCGCAGAATCGAGATCTCGTCGCTGTGCAGGTACGCGGTGAGCCGGATCACGCTGCCGATGGTGAACACCGCCGCCGCCATCAGCCCCACTCCGAGCGCCAGCCCGACCGCGCGCAGCACCGCCACCACGGTTTCGAGCTGCCCCAGCCACTCGCGGTCGTCGTCGACCATGGAGACCTCGGCCCGCCGCCGCCAGGTATCGAGCCAGGCGCGCAGCTCGGGCGGCCGCCCTGCCGGATCGGCCAGCGAGATCTCCAGCGAGGGCGGGAGCGGCTCGTCGCCCAGCCCCTCGACCAGGTCCGAGAGGCTGGGAAACGCCTCCTGGAAGCGCCGGCGGGCCGCCGCGGCGGACACCGCCTCCACGGATGCGACCCCCGGCCCCCGGCCCGCCTCGGCGGCGAGCGCCCGCACCGCCGCGTCCGGCGTCGCCGGCTGCAGGTAGATGACGAGCCGCATCTCTCCGCGCCAGCGCTCCACCGAGGCGAGCAGGTTGCCGCTCACCAGCAGGAAGGCGCCCCCGACGAACAGGCTCACCGCGATCGTCAGGACCGCCACCAGGCTCACCTTCCAGCCACGGGCCAGGTTGACCAGGGCTTCCCGGAAGAAATAGAGGACCGCCTGGAGGAAGCTCACTCGGGCTCCTCGAATTCGGGCCTCTCGAATTCAGGTGGAATCTCCGGCTCCGGCGCAAAGTCGGGATCCAGCTCCGGCTCGCGTTCCGCGGGCAGGTCGAGCCGCGGCGGATCGGTCCCCGGAAGCTCCTGATCCGAAGCCAGGCGCCCCGCGTCCAGCGTGAGGACCCGCCGCCCCACGCGGTGGATCATGTCGCGGTCGTGCGTGGCCAGAAGCACGGTCGTGCCGCGCAGGTTGACTTCCAGGAAGAGGCGGAGGATCTCCCAGGAGAGGTCGGGATCGAGGTTGCCGGTCGGCTCGTCGGCGATCAGGATCTCGGGCTCGTTGATCAACGCCCGGGCGATCGCCACGCGCTGCTGCTCACCGCCCGAGAGCTCCAGAGGGAACGCGTTGAGGCGGTGGGCCAGCCCCACCCGCCGCAGTGCCTGATAGGCCATCTTCTTCCGGCTCGACAGGTCGGTGCCCAGGATGCGCGGCAGATAGGTGACGTTCTCGAAGACGGTCTTGCGGGGGATCAGGCGGAAGTCCTGGAAGACCACGCCGATGCTGCGCCGCAGGTACGGGATCTTCTGGAGCGGGATCGACGAGACGTTGCGGCCGTTCACCAGGATCTGCCCTTCGGTGGGCACGTCCGCGCGGAAGATGAGCCGCAGGAGCGACGTCTTGCCGGAGCCGCTCGCGCCGGTGAGGAAGACGAACTGGCCGCGCGGGATGTCGAAGCTGACCCGGTCGAGCGCAGTCTGCCCGCCGGGATACCGCTTCGTGACCTGGAAGAACTGGATCACGCGCTCGGCATCGGCTCGCGCTCCAGCGCCTGCCGCAGGAGCTGTTGCACCGATTTCGGCTCGGCACGGCCGCCGGAGCGCTTCATGACCTGGCCGACGAGGAAACCGAGGAGCTGCGCCTTGCCGCCCCGGTACTGCGCCACCTGGCCCGGATTCTCGCGGATCACCTCGTCGATCCACGACTCGATCTGTGACGTGTCGCTCACCTGCCCGAGCCCGAGGCGGTCCATGGCGGCTGCGGGCTCCTCGCCGCTGTCCCAGACGGCGGCGAGGACCTCCTTGCCCGCGCTGTGCGAGATCCTTCCCGCGTCGATCAGGGCGACCAGCGCGGCCAGGCGGGCCGGCGGCAGGGTGTCCGCGATGTTCGCGACATCGGCCCGGCGCTCTTTGAGCATCCGCAGCACCTCGCCTTGGACCCAGTTGGCAATCCCCTTGGGATTCGACCGATACGCGGCGGCCGCCGCTTCGAAGTAGTCGGCGAGCTCGCGGTCCCCGGTCAGGACCTGGGCGTCGGCCGGCGACAGGCTGTACTGCTCGACGAGCCGCGACCGGCGCTGCCAGGGGAGCTCGGGGAGCTGCAGGCGGAGAACCTCCAGGCGCTCGGCCGCGACCACCAGCGGCGGCAGGTCCGGATCGGGGAAGTAGCGATAGTCGTGCGCCTCCTCCTTGGTCCGCATGACGCGCGTCTTCCCCAGATCGGCATCGAAGCTCCGCGTCTCCTGAACGACCCGGCCGCCCGCCTCCAGAAGCTCGATCTGGCGGGAGATCTCGAATTCGATGGCGCGCCCCACGTTGCGGAACGAGTTGACGTTCTTGACCTCGGTCTTGGTCCCCAGGCGGGTCTCCCCGCGCTTGCGCACCGAGACGTTCGCGTCGCAGCGCAGGCTCCCCTCCTCCATGTTCCCCGTGCTCGTGCCGGTGTAGAGGAGGACCTGATGGAGCGTCTGGAGATAGTCCTGGGCCTCGGCGGCGGAGGACATGTCAGGCCGCGAGACGATCTCGACGAGAGGCACGCCGCAGCGGTTGTAATCCACCAGGCTCTGGCCCGGCAGCGCGCCGCCGCCCGGCGCCTCGTGGAGGAGCTTGCCCGCATCTTCCTCCAGGTGCAGCCGCTCGATGCGCACGGCCTTGTCCTGGAACGTCAGCGGCAGCAGGCCGTCCTCGGCGAGCGGCCGGTCGAACTGGCTGATCTGATATCCCTTGGGCAGGTCGGGATAGAAGTAGTTCTTGCGCGCGAAGATCGACGTCTCGCGGACCGTGCACCCGACAGCGAGGGCCAGCTTGACCGCCAGGTCCACCGCCCGCCCGTTCGGCACCGGCAGCGTGCCCGGGTACCCCAGGCAGACCGGGCAGACGAGAGTGTTCGGCGCCGCACCGAAGCGGTTCGGGCAGCGGCAGAACATCTTCGTCTCGGTGAGGAGCTGAACATGGACCTCCAGCCCGATCACCGCTTCGTAGACGTCGTGCGACATGCGGGAGTTAGTGTAGCGCGCTTACAATGCCCGCCGTGCAACGAACTGCTCTCTTCTTCCCCCTACTCGCTCTCCTCGCCGGCTGTGACGGCCCCGCCCCGGCCGATGTGCCCAATCTCGACTCCCCGGGGAAGACGATCGTCTGTCTCGGCGACTCCATCACCTCCGGCGTTGGGGCGGAACCGGGGCCATCGTATACGGCCCTTCTCTCCTCGCGGCTCGGCACGGACGTGATCAATCTGGGCGTGCCCGGCGATACGGCCGAAGAGGGGCTCGCCCGTGTCGACCAGGCGCTGGCGGCCGATCCCTGGCTGATTGTGGTGGAGCTGGGAGGCAATGACATCCTGAACCGGGTCCCGCCGGAGCGCACCGAGGCGGCGCTACGGCAGATCCTCCAGCGTATTCTCGCCGCCAAGGTCGCCGTGGTCCTCGTCGAGGTCGAGGTCCCGTTCGCCGGCCGGTATGCGGAGATCTACAGCCGGCTTGGCGACGAGCTCAACGTGCCCGTGCTGGACGACACCCTGGGCGAGATCCTGACCGACGCCTCGCTCAAGGCCGATCCGATCCACCCGAACGCTCGCGGCCATGAGGTGCTGGCCGCGGCTCTGGCGGAGGAGATCGAGCCGATCGTGGAAGCGCGGCGGGAGATCGGGCGATGAGCTGGATCACCGGTCCCGAGCTCACCGGCGGCCACTGGACCTGGCGGGACCGTCGCGGTCCTGTTGAGGTTATCTTCGCCGGCCGCGGTCCGGACGGCGAGCGCGAGGAGGTGCTCCGCCGCATCATCGGAGATCGATCTTCCGACGCTCCGGCGGATCTCGCCTCGGCCCGGCAGGTCCATTCGGCCACGGTCCTGCGGGCCCAGGCTGGCGCCTGCGGCGAGGGGGATGCGCTGTGGACGGACCGCTCCGGCCTGGCGCTCTCGGTGATCACCGCCGACTGCGTGCCGGTCGTTCTGGCGGGTCCGGGCGGGATCGCCGCCGTACACGCCGGCTGGCGTGGCCTGGTGAACGGGGTGATCTCGGCGACGCTCTGTGAGCTCCCCGGCTCGCTATCCGCGTGGACCGCCTGGATCGGCCCGGCGATCGGCGCCTGCTGCTACGAGGTGAGCGAGGACGTGGCCGCGCAGGTGGTGGCGGCAGCAGGCGATCCGGCGGTGGCGGTCCCTGGGTCGGCGGGCAAGCCGCATCTGGATCTCTCCGGCGTGGCCCGGCGGCAGCTCGAGGCCGCGGGCGTCGGCGAGATCCTCTGGCTGGTGCGCTGTACGCGGTGCGACGAGGAGAAGCTGTTCAGCTATCGCCGGGAAGGCAAGGGGGCAGGCCGCAACATTGCCTTCATCTGGAGAGGGTCGGAGGCGTCCGCTTCCCCCGGAAGCCCCGCGGGTCCCGTCCGAACGCCCGGAGCTGGCCGCACGCAGCACTGACGTCGTCGCCGCGGCGGCGGCGCACCGTGGCGATCAGGCCTTTCTGGCGCAACCTCTCCTTGAACGCGTCGACGCGGTCGTCGTCCGGCGGAACCATGTGGTCGCCGAGGACCTGGTCCGGATTGATCGGGATCAGGTTGACCTTGGCGCGCACACCGGAGAGCGCGCGGACGAGGCGGTCGGCGTCCGCCACGGTGTCGTTGAAGTCGCGGATCAGGATGTACTCGAAGGTGATTTTCCGCCCCTTCTCCAGCGGGAACCGGCGGAGCGCCGCGAGCAGGTCGGCGAGCGGCCAGGTGCGGTTGACCGGCATGATCTCGCTGCGGCGCGCGTCGTCCGGCGCATGGAGCGAGATCGCCAGGTTGGGCCGCCGCTCCCAGCGCGCCATCTCTTCGAGGCCGGGCAGGATGCCTACCGTGGAGAGGGTGATGCGCTGCGGCGAGATCCACTCGGTCAGGGTATCCAGCGCGGTCTTGACGTTCTCCAGGTTGAGCAACGGCTCGCCCATCCCCATGAAGACGATGTTCAGCCCTTCCATAGCGAGGCCGCGGTCGGCGCGGATGGCCAGGACCTGGGCGAGGATCTCGCCCGCGGTGAGATTGCGGCCCGCGCCCCAGTAGCCGGTTACGCAGAACTTGCAGGCCAGGGCGCAACCGGCTTGGCTGGAGATGCAGAACGTGCGGCGGTCGCCGTCGGGGATGTCCACCGCTTCGATCGTGGCGCCGTCGGGCAGCCGGAACAGGTACTTGCAGGTGCCGTCCGCGGCGAGGCGGCGCTCGGTGATCTCGGGAATCCCGATGCGGAAGCGCTCGGCCAGCCGCGCCCGCAGCTCCTTGCTCAGGTCGGTCATCGCCTCGAAGCCCGGCACGGCCCGCTCATAGAGAGCCTTGTAGATCTGCTCGACCCGGAACGGGCGGTCGACGACCGGAGCCAGAGCCTCGGCGAGGCGCTCGCGCGGCAGACCCAGCAGGTCGATCGTGTCGGTGAGAGTTGTGGTGCTCATGAGCCTGCAGCGGAAAAGGACGTCAAGGACTGCAACGACAGCAAGGACATGAAAACTCCCGGAGGAGCTCCTTGTTGTCCTTGAAGCCCTTGCTGTCCTTGGGGGACCCCGCCCGCCTAGTCGTCGAGCGGAATCGGGCGGCGCCGCCGGGAGCGCCGGGTCGGATCGATGCCGATCGACTTCAGGAAGTGGAGGTCGGTGCCGTTGATCTGGAAGACCGGCTCGCGCTCGCGGTTGCGCTCACGATCATGGTCCCGCTCGCGCCGCATCCGCGAGGCCACCGGCAGCGGATCCTCCTCGCCGAACGCGTCGCGCTTGCAGTCCACCAGAAGGTAGAGGGAGTACCCCTCTTCACGAATTCTCCGCAGCGTCCGGCTCACCTCGGACGAATCGGAAATCGCCTCGGAGAGCGCTCGGCGCAAATCGCGGAGCATCTGGTGGAGCCTGTCGTCCAGAGCTGATACCTCCCGGCCCCTGTCGTGGGGCCGACCGGGTCGGATGATCGGGGCCGACGGGTCGGATTATCGCCCGCACCCGCCAGGGTGTCAAACCGCGCACGGCCTGCAACAGAACCCGCACGAAACCCATTCCCGCAGCGGTTTCTCGCGCGTCCGGCGTGCTAAGCTTCCGGACTTTCGAAGGATGCAGCCGATGTCTCAGCCTCTGTCGATCGAGATGCCGCCGGCCGGTGTGGATGCCTGGCTGTCTGGTGTGGGCTATCCCCCGCGCGAGATCCTCTGCCTGAGCGGTGACGTCTCACCGCGCCGCTATGCCCGCGTCGTCCTCGCGGACGGAACGACGGCGGTCCTGGCGACCTATCCGGACGAGGTGCGCGACGTCTGCCCGCGGTTCCTTCGCACGGGCGAGCTGCTGGCCGGCGCCGGCGTGCGCGTGCCACACATCCTGGCCGCCTCCTGCGAGCAGGGGTGGATGCTGCTCGAGGACCTCGGCCCGGTGACCCTGGGAGACCAGCGGGAGCGGCCTTGGAGCGAGCTGCACCTCTATTTCGCGCGCGCCCTGGAGGTGATCCGCCGGATCCAGGCGCTGCCCGTGGAGACGGTCGCCGGCTTCAATCCGATTCTTGGGCGCGAGCTGTTGCGGCGCGAGCTGGCGCAGACCTGGGAGCTGTTCCTGGCGCCGCGCGAGCTGACCGGCGGGCGCGCCCTGACCGAGGCGCTGTACGCCGCCCTGGACGCGATCTGCGACCAGCTCGGCGCCGAGACGCCTGTGCCCTGCCACCGCGATTTCATGGTGCGCAACCTGATGCCGCTCGACCAGCACCGGACTCCGGCGGGTGGGCTGGTGGTCCTCGATCACCAGGACCTGCGGCTCGGTCCGCCCGCGTACGACCTGGCGTCCCTGCTGAACGACACGCTCTTTCCGCCGGCGGAGGGCGAGGAGGAGCTCCTGGCCGCGGCTCTCGGCAGTGCGGACCGCGAGAGCTATCACCGCGCCGCGGCCCAGCGCACGCTCAAGGCGGTCGGCACCTATACGAAGTTCTCACTGCGCGGCGCGAATCGGCATCTGCCGCTGATTTCGCCGACCCTGGCGCGCTTTCTCGACCATCTGACCCTCCTCCCGGAGGGCGCGGACATCGTCGGCGACCTCCGCCGCCTCTGGGAGCCGGTGCTGCGACCGGCGTGGGGCTGATCTGCTACACTCGGACCGACCCTCTTGGGTCTGATTGGAGACGCGACATGCCTTCCCTCGGAGTGCCTGAGCTCATCATCATCTTTCTCATCGTCATCCTGCTCTTCGGCGCCAGCCGCCTGCCCCAGATCGGCAGAGGCCTGGGCGAAGGGATCCGCAATTTCCGCAAGGGCGTCAAGTCGGACGACGGCCCGGGTCCGGATCGCCTCGACGAGAAGAACGAAGCGCGGCACAGCTAGAGCCGGTTACGCACCGGCTCTGGGCTTGATCAGATCGAGCCCAGGGCGGAGTCGCCCAGTCTCCGCTGGTGCCGCTCGTAGAGCCGCATCACCTTCTTCACGTACTCCCGGGTCTCACGGAACGGCGGCACGCCGCCGTAGCGCTCCACCGCAGCCGGCCCGGCGTTGTACGCCGCCAGCGCCAGCTCCAGATTCCCGTCATAGTCCCGCAGCAGGTGGTGGAGGTAGCGGCTCCCTACGTCCAGGTTGACGTGCGGGTCCGACAGGTTCCGGGCGCCGAACATCGCGCCGGTGGCCGGCTGGACCTGCATCAGGCCGACCGCGCCGCGCGGAGAGACCGCGTTGGGCACAAAGCGGGACTCCGTCTCGACCACGGCGGCCAGGAGGAGCCCATCGACGTCATGTCGCTCGGCGGCGACCGCCATGGCATTGCCGAAGGGGAGGTCATTCAGGAATTTGCGGCGGGCCTCGGGATCGAGCCCCTCCGGCAGCAGGGTGTGGCGCTGGAGCTTGGGCTCGTCCGCGAGAGCGGCGCTCAGATCGCGAGGCGTCACCACCGGCACATGGTCCTGCCGGGATGGCACACCCACCACCCAACGTGCAAGATCTTCAAGAGACTTCTTCTGAGATGCGGACTGTCCGGGGTCGGGGATCGCCGGGTCGGAGGGGGCAGGGTGAAGGGAGAATCCCAGGAAGACGAGCGTCGAAAACAGAGAAAACCGGAGCCGTTGCTTCATCGGCCAAACCCTCTCGTTCATCCGCTCCCGTACGACGGGCCGGGATCGTCTCCGTAGGAACGGACGATGGCCCTGGTCGCGGATTTGGTCTAGAAGCACAAAGCCCACCCCGAACCACGGGGTGGCTTCACGAAAAACTGCCAGGATTCTTCTGCAGGACTGGTGCCAGCGCAGGACTAGTGCCAGCCCTCCGCGGAGGGTTGGCGGAGGTCAGGTGTCCTGGGGAGGCTCGATCGTCTTCCGGCGCGCCGTGCGGCGTCCGGGGAGGTCGTAGTCCTCGACGAGGATGCCGAGGTCCGAGACCTTGTTGCGGAGCGTGTTGCGATGCACCCCCAGGGAACGGGCGGAGCGGCAGAAGTTACCCCGATTCGACTTCAGGGAGGCAACGATGAACTGCCGTTCAAACTCCCGCCTGGCCTGCTCCAGAGTCAAGCCGCGTCGCACGAGCTCGTCCACGATCTGGTACAGGCGTCCGTTGAGGTTTTGCTCTGCCAAAACAGGTCCCTCGAAAAAACCGGAAAGATCCAGAATAACACACGGCACGTGCCGATCGCCCCAACAAGAGGCGGCCGACACGTGCCCGACGTTACTTCAGCTCGATCGGATCACCGATGAAGACGGCGGTCTTCGACTCGATGATCTTCGCAGCGGAGGAATTCTTGTGGACGGACAGGACGGCGATCTCGCCGATGGGGAGAGGCGGGAGGCCCGGGCGGTTCAAGCGGTAGATGGTGTAAATGTCACCCGGGGTCACGTCATCTTCGGCGCCGCGGTCGATGAAGACCACGTGGTCCTCGAAGAGCGAGACGAGCTCGTCCTGCGAGAAGAGGATGATCGGTGCCTGCTGGAGGTTCTCGGCCGGCGTGGGATAGTTGACCGGACGCATGGCGGTCGGACGGCCGAGGGGGACCGGCTCGGGCTCGAACGGCTGCAGGTACGCGCCGACGATGATCGGGTCGCACGCCTGGAGGATCTCCGCGATCGCGGTGTCCTCCTGCACCGAGAGGACGCGCACGCGGCCCGTGTAGTGGTAATAGCGGCCGAACACGTCGTGGGTCTTCGGGTGGACAACCTTCTGCCGCGGGCTGACGACCGTAAACACCTGGCCGGCCGTGAGGCCACCCTGGCGTCCTTGGTTCAGATAGATGATGTCGCCCACGGTCAGGTTGTACCGCGCCGTATTGACGCGGCCATACCGGCCCGTGATGGGGACGTCCGCCACGGCACGGTCGAGGTCCGGACCCAGGTTCTCGAACTCGGACCCGATGATCTGGACGGAGAACTGCTTGTCGAGATCATCGATGTAGCCCGAGCAGTACACGTCGCTCTCATACCCGAGCGGCACGGGCGCGCCTGCCGCCTCGGCCGAGGTCTGGACCCCCTCGATCGGCTCCTCGCCGGGAGCCGCGTCGGCAGGACCGAGCTCCCCACCGTCTCCCTCGCCGGCGAGCTGGTCGACCGGAGCGACCGACGGCCCGAGGACCAGCGGATCTCCCGGGTAGATCCAGTGCGCATCCAGGATGTAGCGGTTGTTCTCCCAGAGCTGCGGCCAGAGATAGGGGTCCTGATAGAACTTGGCCGCCAGATCCCAGAGGGTGTCGCCGGACTGGATCACGTGGACCTGGGCACCCTCCGGAGGCGTCGGAGGACTCCAGGCGGTCCAGTGGTCGCCCACCTGATGAAGGTCCTGCGGCGGACGGTCCGCGGCGAAGAGAGCCGGGGAAGCGAGCGCAAGAGACGCAAGAACGAAACGCGAAAGCCGTGCTCTCATCAGAGCCCTCCTGATCGCGAGGGGAGTATATATCGTGAGTTCTCTATGCTTTAAGCTACCGGTTTCGCCCGCGCCTGTCAAGCTTTAGACGCGTTCCCCTCAAGCGGTGCTCGAAGTCTACCGCAGAACCAATCAGGGAAGCTTGGCCCGCCGCTCTTCGGCGACGGCGGCGGCGGCGGTGCCCGCGAAGCGGCGCCCGACCTCGCGGTAGGTCACGCGCGCGCCTTCGATGTCGCCCATCGCCTCCAGGCACTGACCGGCCTTGAGCATGGCGTCCGGCACCTTGTTCCCCTTCGGATGCTTCTCGATCACCTCGCGGAAGGCGGCGAGGGCGCTCCGGGGGTCGTTGCGGGCATAGCGGCACTCGCCGATCCAGTACTGCGCGTTGTCGGCCAGCTCGCTGTCGGAGTTGGTCTGCAGGAAGCGTTGAAAGCTCGTCTCGGCGTCCACGAAGCGCCCCTGGTGGTACAGGGTGTAGCCGCGGTCGTAGAGCGCCTGCGCGCTGAGCGAGAGGAGCTCCGAGTCGTCGCCGGCCGGAGCCGAGGGAGCGGGAGCCGAAGGCTCCACCGTCGACGGCGGCGGCGGCGTGGCCGACCGGGACGGGGCGGGGGCCGGCGTCACCGGACGCTGGGGCGCGGGCACGTCCAGATCCTCTTCCTCGATCGTCTCGCGGCGCGGCGCCGGGGCGTCCGGGTCCGCAGAATCCGCGCGCGAGGACGGCGCCGGCTGAACAGGCACCGGGGCAGTGGCGACCGGACGCTGCGGCTGCGGCACCGGCCGCGAAGGCGCAGACGTCGTGACGGACGACTCCCGCTGCGGCGCGGGAGCCGGCGTCGTGGGACGCGCGGGAGCCGGAGCGGTGGTCCGCGGAGCGGGGGTCGGCGTCACCGTGGAGGTCGCGGGACGCGAGGGAGCGGTCGACGACGTCGAAGCCGGGCGGGCTCCGCCGTTGCGCGCCTCGAGCTCCGCCACCTGCTGCCGGAGACGGGCCATCTCGACCTCGTTCATCCGGGCCTCGCGTTGCAGCTCGACGATGCGTTGCCGGAGCTGGCGGACCTCGTCGTCGAGACCGGGGTCCGGCCGCAGCGGATTGCTGGCGCAAGCGCCGGCGGCGGTGAGGGCGAGGGCCAGGAGAAACGGGGTGGTGCGCTTCATTACTTGCTCGCTCCGTTCTTCTGCGCAGGGATTTCGGAGATCCAGGGACTGTCGGGGGCCTCGGTGCGCAGGCGGTCGAACGCTTTCTGCGCCTCCTCGGTATGATGCATCATCTCGTGGGCCGTACCCAGGTAGTAGTAGACCTTCCCCTTGTCCGGATACTCGGGGTAGGTCTCCAGCAGGAAGTTGAAGCGCTCCACCGCGGCGGGCGGCAGGCCATAGCGCAGATAGAAGCGGCCGATCTGGAACTCGTGCTCGGCGAGGTTCGCCTGGACGAGCTTGATCTGCTCCTGCGCCTGCTGCGCGTACTCGCTCGTGGGATACAGCCGGATCAGCTCCTGATAGGCCTCCATGGCCTTGCGCGTGCCCGACTGGTCGCGGTCGGGCTTCTCCATCCGCTTCGCCAGGCTGTTGGCGATCTGGAACTGCACGTAGGGAGCCTGGGCGCTCGTCGGGAAGCGGTTCAGATAGTCGCGGTACTTGGCCTCGGCCTGCACGTAGCTGGCCGTGCTCCCTTCGAGGTAGTAGGTGTCCGCGGCCAGGAGCAGGCTCTCGCGGCCGATGGCCGAGTTGGGCTCGACCTCGAAGGCGTGGGTGAAAAAGGGCCGGGCGCGCTCGTACTTCTGCTTCGCCATCAGCTCTTTGCCCTGGGCCAGGGACTCCGTCGCGGACAGGCGCAGGATGGGGTCCTCTTTGGGACCGCTACGGCACGACGCCGCCACCAGGGCCAGCAGGACCGCGGTCAGCGGCAGGACGATTCGTCTCATAGATTCTCCGGCCGAGCGCGATCACGCAGCTCGGACATTCGGGCAACCGGGTCCGGGGCGGCGAAGATTCCCGACCCGACGACACAGGTGTCGACGCCAGCCGTCACCACCCGGGCAATGTTATCGCGATCGATGCCTCCGTCCATCTCGATCTCGACCGCCGCGCCGCTCCGGTCGATCAGCTCGCGCAGGCGGCGCGCCTTGTCCAGGGCCCGCGGCAGGAACGCCTGCCCCGCGAAGCCCGGATTCACCGACATGAGCAGGACGAAATCGAGCGACGGCAGGGCGTCCACCAGCACCTCTACCGGCGTCGCCGGGTTGAGCGCCACGCCCGCCTTGGCGCCCTTCTGGCGGATGTGGGCGAGCAGGCGGTCGAGATGGACGACCGCCTCCTGGTGCACGGCCACGCGCGCCGCGCCGGCCGCGAGGTACTCGTCGATCAGCCGGTCCGGGTTGCTGACCATCAGATGAAGGTCGAGCGGCAGCCGGGTCCGGCGATGGAGCGCCTGGAGCACCGGAATCCCGAAGCTCAGGTTGGGGACGAAGTGGCCGTCCATGACGTCGACGTGCACCAGGTCGGCCCGGCCGGACTCGCAGACGGCGAGAGCGCCGGCCAGGTCCGCCAGGTCGGCCGCGAGGATCGAGGGAGCCAGTCGCATCTCAGATCCCTTCCGTCGCCGGCGGCAGCGGGACCGTCCCCGTGACGGTGTCCGGCAGGTTGTCGGCCGTGGCCACCACGAGCGAGACGGCGTCGTCGCGCGTCACCGGATGGCCCGGAAGCGGAAACTGCCGGAGGATGATGCCGGCGGCGACCCCTTCGTAGCGCTCGAACTTGACGCTGCCGAAATGGAAGCCGCTCTTCTCGAAGAGCGGTCGGACGCTCTCGTAGTCGCGGTAGATGAGGTCCGGCATGATGAAGCGCTCCCCCTGCGCCGGCATGGCGAGGAGCAGGTCGACCCCGGTCGAGGGGGCGATCGCGTCGCCGGGATCGGGATCCTGCTCGAGGACCGTGCCCGGCTGGATGCCCCGGGCGAACGCGCCGAGGATGCGCCCAAGGCCGAGGCCGCTGCCCGACAGCGCGGCCTGCGCCGCCGGCAGCGAGCGGCCGTCGAGCTCCGGGACCTCGACGCGCTGCGGACCGAGCGAGAGGATGACGGTGACGTTGCTCCCCCGCTTGACCAGGGTGCGCGCATCCGGGCGTTGCTGCACGATATGCCCGGCAGGAACTTTGTCGTCGTAGCGCCCGCGCTCCTCGACGCCCCGCAGCTGGAGCCCCTGGTCGGTGAGCCGGTGGGTGGCTTCCGTGCGGGAGAGGCCCTTGAGCGGCGGCACGGTGGTCACACCGCTGCGGACGAACAGGCTGAACGACGTATAGGCCGCGAGACCGAACACGAGGCACAACAGCACGGCATAGGCGAGAAAACCGAGCCCGCGGAAAAACCTGGACGCCATGGGCCGGAGTGTAGCAGGGTTGCTCCCGTCCCCCGCAGAGCGTTCGCCTTTCCATACAGCCGTCCTGCCTTCCGGGTACAATCCGCCGCCATGGCCGGCCTCCCCCCTCTCGGCGTCCACGTCTCGGTGGCCGGCGGCCTGGCGACCGCGTTCGAGCGGGCGACGGACCTCGGCTGCACGGCGGCGCAGATCTTCGTCAAGAACGCCAGCCAGTGGCGCGGCAAGGAGCTGGCCGATCCCGAGGCGGACGGCTTCCGCGCCGCCCACGCGGCGAGCCCGGTCGGCCCTCTCCTCGCCCACGCGAGCTACCTGATCAACCTGTCGACGGCGGACGCGGTGCTCGCCGAGAAATCGCGCGAGGCCCTGCTCGACGAGCTGACGCGCTGCGCCCGTCTGGGCGTCGGCGGCCTGGTGGTCCACCCGGGGGCCCACCTCGGCGCCGGCTGCGACGCCGGCGTCGAGCGGGTCGCCGCCGCGCTCGACGAGGTGATCGCGAAGTCGCCGGACACGCCGGTGCGCATCCTCCTGGAGAACACCGCGGGCCAGGGCTCCTGCCTGGGCGACCGCCTGGAGCATCTGGCGCAGATCCGTGCCCTGGTCGCCCGCCCGGAGCGCATCGGCGTCTGCATCGACACGTGCCACGCCTTCGCGGCCGGCTACGCCATCCACGAGCCGGCCGGCTCCGAGGATTTCTGGAGCGAGGTCCTGGAGCGTTTCGGCGCTGCGCTCGGCGGGCTGCACTTGAACGATTCGGTGCGCCCGTTCGGGTCCCGGCGCGACCGCCACGCCCACATCGGCAAGGGGGAGATCGGGCTCGACACCTTCGCGCGCATCCTCCTGGACCCCCGGCTCAACGCGGTCCCGATGGTCGTGGAGACCGATCCCGGCGACGGCATGGCCAACCACCGGCGGGACCTGAAGGTGCTGCGGAGGCTGGTGCGCCCCCGTGCCCCCAAGAAGAATGCCTGATTCTGTTCCCCTTCCCTGGGGAAGGGGTTAGGGGATGGGAGATGGGATCAATTCACAATCTTGTCGATCAGCCGGTTGACCACGCTCTTCGGGTAACCCTTCGTCGCCGACGGCTGCTCTTCCTGGACCTTCTCCACCTGGGGCAGGGCCTCGGCGACCGCGGCGACCGGGTTGGCCAGCCAGAGGATGCGCTGCTTCCGGCCCACCAGCACCAGCGCGGGGGCTCCCGTGACACCGTACGCGGCGGAGAAGTTGCGGTCGTCGCGGAGCAGGGGGAAGAGCAGCTTGCGCTCGGCCTGGAGCTTCTTCAGGTCGTCGAGCTTGGCCGGAGAGACCGCCAGGATCCGCGTGCGCAGGCGGGCCAGGGGGTCCAGGCGCTGGTTCAGGGCATCGAGATCGCGGTGCGTCCGCGGATCTGAAGGGTCGGCGAAGAAGTAGAGGACGACGGAGGTGCGCGCCGCCTCATCCCGCAGCATGAGGACGGCGTTCTCGGTGGAGCTGAGGTCGAAGTTCGGCGCTTCGTCGCCGATCGAGAGAGTCACCTCAGGATCCCGGCAGCAGGCCGCTCTTGCCCAGGTCGAAGTAGATCACCATCGCCATCAGCGCAAGGATCATGAAGAAGCCGACCTGGCTCACCACCTCCTTGACCTGGAGAGACAGGTCGCGGCGGATGACCTCCTCGATGAGCAGGATGAAGATCTGGCCGCCGTCGAGGATCGGAATGGGCAGCAGGTTCATGAAGGCGATCGAGATGCTCAAGAAGCCCATCAGGTAGACGAGGTCCTTGAAGCTCCGGCGGGCGGCGTCGCCGCTCTGCTTGGCGATCTCGATCGGGCCGGCGAACGCGTTTTTCGCCGAGACCTCGCGCGTGAAGATCTTGCCGAGAATCGACAGGGTCTCCTCGACGATCAGGACGTTGTACCGGGCGCTCATGACGAACGCCCGCGCCGGGCCATACTTCTGAAAAACGCCGATCTCGACGCCGATCTTGCCGGTGCCGTTGTCGTTGCGCGGCACCACGGTCAGGCTGAGAGGCTGGCCGTCGCGGATGACCTCGATCACGACGTTCTTGCCGCCCTGCTTCTCGATCTGGGCGATGAAGTCCTGGTTGTCGGCGATGGGCCGGCCGTTGATCGTGCGGATCTCGTCCCCCGACCGGAAGCCGGCCGCCTGCGCCGGGCTGCCCGGCAGGACCTTGATGATCTGCGGGCGCAGCAGGGGGAAGAGGCCGGCCGAGTCCCGGCCCTGGTTCTTGATGTCGTTCGGACGGATGACCTTCTCGAGCCGGGTGCCCTTGCGCTCCAGGGTGAGCCGGACGTCGCTGCCGGCCGGCGAGGTGATCAGGCCCATCAACACCTTCTGCCAGTTCTCCACCTCCCGGCCGTTCACCGTCAGGATGCGGTCGCCGGCCGCGATGCCCGCGGCGGCGGCCGACGAGCCCGGCTCGACGACGCCGACGACGGCAGGGACGTCGGGCAGGTACGGGATCCTCATGCCGATCATGAAGAGCACGGCGAAGATCAGGAGGGCCAGGATGACGTTCATGGCCGGTCCGGCCAGATAGACCAGGACCCGCTGCCAGCGCGGCTTGCTCAGGAAGTCGCGCGGATCGCTCGTCGCCTCCTCCGGGTTCTCGCCGCTCAGCCGGACGTAGCCGCCGAGGGGGACAGCCGAGACCCGGTATTCCGTCTCTCCCCGCTGGATGCCCCAGAGACGCTTGCCGAATCCAACGGAGAAGGTCAGGACCCGGACGCCGAACGCCTTGGCCACCAGGAGATGCCCCGCCTCGTGGACCACGATGATCACACCCAGGGCGAAAAGGAAGGAGAGAATGGTTTGGAGGACGTTGATCATAAGGTGCGTGCCTTTCGAGAGCCTGCGATTCTACCAAACCGGCTGTCCGGCGGGTGGCATTCCCGGCGCGGGCTCAGCGCGGGATCGGCAGGCCGTCGATCCGCAGGAACCAGAAGCCCAGGAGCATCACGGGGGCGGCGAACAGCATGGCGTCCATGCGGTCGAGCACGCCGCCGTGCCCGGGCAGGACGTGCCCTGAATCCTTCACCCCGGCGCCGCGCTTGATCAGCGACTCCATCAGATCGCCCACCTGCGCCGCGGCGGCGGTCAGCGCCGCCACGCCGAGGAGCCGGAGATCGAGACGGTCGAGACGGTAGACGCTCCAGATCGCCGCCGCGATCAAGCTGAAGAGGAAGCCGGCCGCCGCCCCCTCCCAGGTCTTGTTCGGGCTGACCACCGGCGCCATCTTGTGCCGTCCGAGGCGGCGCCCCACGTAGTAGGCCCCGGTGTCCCCCAGCCAGACGATGGAGCACAGCAGGAAGACCAGCCAGGGATCCGCCACCTTCAGATGGTGCACCGCCGCGATCGGCGCCGCGAAGTACGGCACGCCGAAGCAGAGGACCCCGAGCGCCGGGATGACCTCCTCCAGCGGAGTGCGGGCCAGAAGGACAAGCGTGCCGATGCCGACCGCGAGGAGCACGGCCGCGGCCATCAGGTGCTGCTCGGCGATGAAGGCCCCGGAGCTCTCGACCATCGAAGCCGAAAGAGCCAGAGCGCCGGCCGGCACGAGCACCAGGAGCGCCCAGAGCGGGGCCCGCGGCACGCGCGGCCGGACGATCGCCAGGTACTCCCAGACCGCGAGCTCGATAAAGATCACCACGAAGGCGAAAAACCAGGGAGACGGCAGCAGGAAAAGCGCCGCCAGAGCCAGGGGTGTTGCGATGAGTGCGGTCAGGACGCGCTGCATGAGAGGGCGAGAGCCTCAGCGCGGGGTCTGCCCCGAAGCGAACAGCTCCACGCCCTCGGAGTCCGGCTGGAGGACGCCGCCGTAGCGGCGCTCCCGGTTCTGGAAGGCCAGGACCGCCTCGATCAGGTCCTTGCGCCGGAAGTCGGGCCACAGCGTCTGCGTCACCCAGATCTCCGCATAGGCGATCTGCCACAGCAGGAAGTTGCTCACCCGCAGCTCGCCGGAGGTGCGGATGAGGAGGTCGGGGTCGGGCTGCCCCGAGGTATAGAGATACCGCCCGAGGGTCTCCTCGTCGATGTCCGCCCGCTTGCCCGCGGCCCAGTCGGACACGATGCGCCGGCAGGCGTCGACGATCTCGCACCGCCCGGAGTAGTTCAAGGCGATGTTGAAGTGCATCCCCTTGCAGTGCGCGGTCTCTTCCAGCGTCTGCTCGATCTCGCGGACCACCGACGGGTCGAGCTCGCGCCAGCGGCCCAGGACGTTGAAGCGGATGTCGTTGTCGGCGAGGGCCTTGCGCTCCTTGCGGACGTACTCCTTGAGGAGGTTCATCAACGTCCAAACCTCGAACCGGGGGCGCTTCCAGTTCTCCACGGAGAAGGCGTAGAGCGTCAGCACCTGGAGGCCGAGCTGGGCGGAGGCTTCCACCGTGTCGCGCACCGCGGCCACGCCCGCCCGGTGCCCCTCGACGCGCGGCATCGACCGCGCCTTGGCCCAGCGGCCGTTGCCGTCCATGATGATGGCGACGTGCCGGGGCACCCGCGTCCGGTCGATCCGGCGGGCGAGGAGCTCTTCGGGAGAGCCAGGGTCAGCGAGCTTGGAGAAGTCGGCCATGGTCCAAAAGCCCCCCTAAAGTACCACATCCGTCAGGCCCTCACCCCCAGCCCCTCTCCCGCAAGCGGGAGAGGGGAGCAAAACGAAGGCAATCTTTGCTGTTCACCCCTCTCCCACTCGTGGGAGAGGGGCCGGGGGTGAGGGTCCGCCCTCGGGTTGCCACTCGGGAGGATAGAACACCTCGTCGAGCACCAGACCATGCGCCGGCGCCGTGGGACCGGCAGCCTCCCGTGGAGCGCCTGCGAGGAGCCTGGCAAACCCCTCGGGGGTCCGCTTCCCGGTCCCCACCTCGATCAGCGTCCCCACCAGAGCACGAACCATGCCGCGCAGGAATCCATCGCCGGTGATCCGGAAGAGGAGCTCCACCCCCCGCTCCTCCCAGCCGGCCGCCCGGATGGTGCGGAACGGCTGGCCGTGCGAGCCGCCGGCCAGGGCGAACGCGGAGAAATCGTGCCGGCCGGGCAGGCTCTCCGTGGCGTGGGCCATCCGTCCGGGATCGACCTCGCGGAGGATGCGCACGGTATACGGAGCATCCAGGGGGGAGATCACAGGCGCGCGGCTCAGGCGGAAGCTGTAGGTCTTGCCCGCCGCGTGCTTCCGGGCGTGAAACCCGGACGGCATGGCGCAGGCGGCCAGCACCCGCACGTCCTCGGGCAGGTGGTGGTTGGTCCCATGGACGAGGCCCTTGGGAGAGAACGGCGCCTCGAGCTCCAGGCTCACCGCCTGGCCCCGGGCGTGGACCCCGGCGTCCGTGCGGCTGGCGCCCGCCACGCGCACGGCCCGGCCCAGGAGCCGCTCCAGGGCGGTCTCCAGAACCTCCTGGACGGTCAGGGCGTTCTCTTGCCGCTGCCATCCGGCATAGCGCTCGCCCCGGTAGGAGACGAGGAGATGGTAGGAATTCATTCCGCCGTAAAGAGAGACGGGTGGGCCGGCGTTGGCGCCGGTCCCACCCGTTCTGGAGCTGCGGACCTCAGCCAGGATCAGTTGGCCGCGGCGCCCGCCGCGACGTTGACCGGCAGGACGACGCCACCCGAGATCGCGGTGTTGGCGTTGTCGAGCTGGATCGCGTCGAAGCCGACGCTGAACCGGCCCTCGGCGTCCATCACCGCCGTGACCCAAGCCTGGGCGATGTTGATGTAGCCGGCGCCCAGCGTAGCGTCACGCGTGGTCGCGTGGTTCAGGTTGAGATACAGCCAGCCGAAGTCGGCGTTGGTCTGGATGCCTTCGCCACCGACCTGGACGCGCTGCGCCTCGTCGCAGAAGGTGCACTGCGCACCCGGCGTCGGCTCGCCCGAGGGACCGCCCGTCACAACCGTGAGCGGGTTCTCGAACTCGTCGAACACCACG